>OGCH01000032.1_pt1 | contig 91052 bp, 77 predicted proteins | sample 1570111 | NCBI WGS metagenome assembly OGCH01 (sample SAMN03436243, study PRJEB24508) | hot springs metagenome | biome: Desert Springs; feature: Hot Springs; material: Water | place: USA: Great Boiling Spring, Nevada | collected 2008-12-01 | depth 0 m m | reverse complement strand
AAGCGCAGGTGGACGGGCTTGCCCAACACGAACTTTCGCAAATAATGGATCGCCGCCTCACGACGCTCCGGAGGCACCCGGATTCCCAGCAGCTGCACCACCAGCCCGTTCTGGAGCTGCAGGGTATGTTCATCCAGGACCGCCACCACTCGGAAGGTGACCTCTTCATCGAATCGCAGGGGGCCGGGGTCCACCCGCGACTGGGCGTCCTTCACCCGGGGGATGTAATCCGCCATGCCTCCCGCCAGACCCGGCTACTCGTGAAGGGTTTGCCCGTAGCCGATCTGGCCCTTTACGCCGTAGTCCTTGATATGCCAGTATGGGGGGAGGTGACGATGAGATGGATGCTAGCATCCTCCACTTCCGCCATATTGCGGCTATCGGCCAGGAAGATAGAGGCATGCATCGAAGCGCCGGGGCACAGTCGGCAGAAACATTCGCAGGCGCTTACCTTGAGCTGTGCCGGCGGAGGGATTCGAACCCCCGACTCGCGGATTATGATTCCGCTGCTCTACCACCTGAGCTACGCCGGCAGCGCAATGCAAAATTAGCGCTTCACTGCGAGGAGCGCTGCATGAGCCGCTGAATTTCGTCACGAATGCGAGCGGCGCGTTCGTAATCCTCCTCCTCAATGGCTTTCTGCAACTGCTGCTGGAGCCGCTGCAGTTGTTGGGTCTTCCCCGGTTGACGCGATGCGGAATTGGGAGCTGGATTCGAAGGCGGTTCCGCAGCCGAACGCCGGAGCCGGTCGAAGAAATCCTCCTCTTCCTCCTCCTCTTCCTCCTCGGCGTCGGGGGGTAGAAGAGCGGCTTCCTCCATGACCTCTTCGCTGACGTAGATTGGGGCTCCACAACGCAAAGCCAGGGCGATCGCATCACTGGGACGGGCATCTACTTCCACGTGTCCGTCGTCGAGCAGGAGGTAGGCGTAGAAGGTGCCATCCCGCAGGTCGTGGATGCATACTTCGACCAGGTTGCTGTCCAAGGCTTCGATAACGTTCTTGAGCAGGTCATGGGTCATCGGGCGTGGGGCGCGCACACCCTCCAGTTGCAACGCGATGGCTTGGGCTTCAAAGGCGCCGATGATGATAGGGAGACGCCGCTCGCCGTTGACTTCCTTGAGGATGAGCGCATAGGCGTTCGTGCTCTCGGACTGGGCAATGCCGGCGACTTCAACGAGCACCTTGTTCATAGCAACCCCCTGGCTGTTGCGCTCACATTCGTGTGCTGCCGGTGTAGACGAAGACTATGGTGCTGCATTGGCGCTCTGGAGATGGCGCTGGAACCGCTCGGGCAAGGGCTTGTTGAGGAATTCCGCCAGCCGCTGTGCCAGCTTTGGCAACACCTCCAGGCAATCCCCCACGATGCCGTAGTCGGCAACCTTGAAGATGGGCGCTTCCGGGTCCTTGTTGATGGCAACGATGACCTTGGAGGAGGACATCCCCGCCAAGTGCTGAATCGCACCCGAAATCCCGCAGGCGATGTACAGCGTTGGGCTCACCGTCTTTCCTGTCTGCCCGACCTGCTCGCTGTGCGGGCGCCATCCCGCATCCACTACCGCCCGCGAGGCACCAACGGCGCCACCGAGAAGCTGTGCCAGGTCCTCGATCATCCAGAAGTTTTCCGGTCCCTGCATTCCACGCCCACCGGAGACGATAATATCGGCTTCGAGCACATCGAGTTTGCCCTCGTTGCGCACGACCTGGCGGACACGGGCGCTGCAATCCTCCGGACGCAGCTCCGGGACGAACTCCCGCACCTGGAGAGCCGCAGGGGATTCGCTCGGGCGCGCTGTGAAGACGTTCGGACGCAGCGAGTACACGCGCACCGGTGTCAGCAGTCGCACCGTTGCCAGTGCTTTGCCAGCGTAGACTGGGCGGATTGCCAGGAGGTGGTCGCCATCGGGCTGGAGAGCAACGCAGTCGGGAGCATAGCCTGCTGCGAGCTTGGCTGCAAGGCGCGGCGCCAACTCCTTGCCCAAGGCTGTAGCAGCAATCAGGATAACGGTTGCGCCCTCTGCCTGCACAAGTTGTGCCAGTGCCGTTGCTACCGCCGGCATTGAGTAGGACTGCAGCAGCTCATGGCGCAGCAGGATTGCCTCGGCAACACCGTAAGCAGCAGCCTGCTCAAGGTACTGCGCCGGACCGGTCAGGAGCACGGCTTTGACCGGGAGCGCAAGCTGCTCACCAGCCGTGCGAGCAGCCGTGAGCACCTCCAGGGAGGAGCGCTTGAGTCCATTCTCGCTTGCCTCAATCAGAGCCAGTACCGCTGCCATGGAGCTTCCTCTGCTTAGATGACCTTTGCCTCTTCGTGCAGGAGGCGGACCAACTCGGCGATTTCGGCATCCGAGGAGCCGAGGATTTTGCCGGCACGCTGCCGCTGCGGCAGTTCCAGGCGGACGACCTCGCTGCGGGGCGCACTCGGCGATGGCGCAAGCTCTTCGATAGGCTTTTGGCGTGCCTTCATGATATCGGGCAGCTTGGGATAGCGCGGTTCGTTGATGCCCTTCTGGACACTAATCACACAGGGCAAGCGCGTTTCGACAATCTCCTTGCCGCCTTCGATGTCGCGCTCGGCAACGATGTTGCCCTCGGCATCGAGGGTGAGTCGGGAGACGACCGAAACCGAGGGGTAGCCCAGGAGCTCGCCCACAGTGGACGCCATGGCGAAGGAGTCGCAGTCAATGCTCTGCCGCCCCAGTAGGACCAGGTCCGCTTGTGCCGTCCGGGCAACCGTTGCGAGCGCCTCGGCAACACCGAAGGAATCCAGCACCCAGTCATTGCGCACCAATACCGCGCGGTCAATTCCCATTGCCAGCGCTGTGCGCAGAATCTCCTTTGCGCCCTCCGGACCTACGCAGACGGCGAGCGTTTCTCCACCGAAGCGTTCGCGGATGCGCAACCCCTCCTCGATGGCGTACTCGTCGTACGGGTTGAGGATGAACTTGACCCCTTGCCGCTCGATGCTCCTGCCATCAGGGGCAATGGTGATGCGGGTTGCTGTGTCGGGAACGTAGGAAAGGCACACCACAATGCGCATACGTGAGCGCCTGCTGAGATAGTTTGACCCGTGCCATCACTACGGCTACAAAGCTACGCAAATTCGCTCTGCCCGACCGGCACGCCTTACAGCGTCACGGTAGCGTGCAGCTCCAGCGGGGTGTCGGGGGGCAGTTCCGTGTAGCTCAGCACCGCCAGCATGGGGAAGGAGGTGGAGAGGAGGCGATAGACATACGGGCGCAAGGGAGCCGAGGTGAGCAGAACCGGAGGATAGCCCAGGCGGAGCAGTTCATTGAGCGCTTGCGCGACGCTGTTGCGCAGCCGTTGTAGTAGTGCGGGGTCCAATCCCAGTGTTGGGCTGGCAGCTGCTTGCGGGAACTGCTGGAGTTGCGTGCTCAGGAGCGATTCAAGCTCGGCAGAGAGCGCAGCCGCATGCACAACCCCGCTGGTATCGGCGTAGAGCTTGCGGATCGTCTCGCCAAGGCTGTGGCGGACGTACTCGGTGAGCACATCGGGGTTCTTGACCGTTTTGGCATGCTCCAGTGCGGTTTCCACGATGAGCGCCAGGTCGCGGATGGGGATGCCCTCCCGCAGCAGGTTCTGCAGTATGTGCTGAAGCGTCCCCAGCGGCAGGGTTTCGGGGGTGACCTCTTCGACCAGGGCGGGGTAGTCGCGGCGCAGCAGATCCAAGAGCTGGCGCACGTCCTGGCGGGTGAGCAGCCGGTAGGCATTCCGGCGTAGAATCTCCGTCAGGTGCGTAACCAGCACGGTGACGGCTTCCACGACGGTATAGCCCATCAGCTCGGCATCTTCGCGCTCGCGCGCAGGGAGCCAGACCGCTGGCAATCCAAAGACGGGCTCGGTGACGTGGATGCCGCTGAGTTCGCCTTCGGCGGTGCCTGGGTTCATCGCCATGACCATGCCGGGGTAGATTCTGTTGCGTGCGACCTCGTTGCCGCGAATGCGGATGAGGTACTCCTCCGGCTCCAGGCGCAGGTTATCGCGGATGCGCACCGGGGGCAGCAGGATACCCAATTCCGCTGCCAGTTGTCGGCGGACATTGGCGATGCGCTGCAGCAGTGTGCCGCCACGAGCTTCGTCCACCAGCGGGAGCAACCCGTAGCCGAGTTCGATTTCGACCGGCTCCACTCGCAGGAGCTCCTCTGGAGGCGGCTCTGTGGGGCGCTCCGGCTGCATGCGCTGTAGCTCTTCGGCTTGACGTTGTAGTTCTGCTTCGCGCAGCCGGCGAAATTGCAGTGTTGCTATACCACCGGTCAGGAGTGCCAGGACCAGGAAAGGGACGAAGGGTAAGCCGGGCAGGAGCGCTAAAAGGAGAGCCATCGCCGCAGTGATGGCAAGCGCGCGGGGCTGCTGCCCGAACTGCCGCCCCAGCTCTAACTCCAGCCGGTCTCGAGTTGCCGTGCGCGCCACCACCATCCCTGCTGCCACAGAGATGAGCAGCGCAGGGATTTGCGAGACCAGCCCATCGCCAACGGTGAGAACCGTATAGGTCTGGAGCGCCGTCATAAGGTCCATCCCGCGCTGCACCAGCCCGATGATGAGTCCACCGAGGATGTTGACTAAGGTGATCACCAGCCCGGCGATGGCATCGCCACGCACGAATTTCGCAGCCCCGTCCATAGCGCCGTAGAAGTCTGCTTCACGGGCAAGCTGCTCGCGCCGCTGCCGTGCCTCCTGCTCGGTGATAAAGCCGGCGTTGAGCTCTGCATCGATGCTCATCTGCTTGCCAGGCAGCGCGTCGAGGGTGAATCGGGCAGCAACCTCGGCGATTCGGTTCGAGCCTTTGACGATGACCACAAAGTTGATGAGCACCAGGATGAGGAAGATGATGAAGCCCACGACGTAGTTGCCCGCCACGACGAAGCTCCCGAAAGCACGAATGATCTCACCGGCATCGGCTTGCCCCAGGATAAGGCGCGTCGTGGCAACGTTGAGCCCCAAGCGGAACAGCGTCGTCAGCAGGAGTAGGCTGGGGAAGATGCTCAGCTCCAGCGGGTGGCGAATGTAGATAGCAACCAGCAGCACCAGCAGCGAGAACGTGATGTTGAGTGCCAGCAGAATATCCACCAGCGGCGTTGGCAGCGGAAATAGCAGCAGTACCAAAATTCCCAGTGTTCCGACGGCGATTGCCACGTCCGGGCTGCTCTGCAGCCGCTGCAGCCAGGGCAAGCGTTCGGTCAATGCCGGACTCATCGCCGCTGCACCAGCTGTCGGAGGACATCCTGTCGGTAGACGCGGTACACGTACGCCAGCACCTCAGCCACGGCGGCAAAGAGGCGCTCCGGAATCTCCTGATCAACCTCTACGCTGCGGTAAAGGCTCTGCGCCAGCGGAGGATTCTGCACGATCGGGACGTTCCACCGCTGAGCAAGGCGGCGGATCTGCTCGGCAATGTACCCGGCACCCTTGGCAACCACGATCGGGGCGCGCATCCGCCCGGGCACGTACTGCAGCGCTACGGCTACATGGGTCGGGTTGGTGACCACGACATCGGCGTGGCGGACCCGCTGCAGCATCCACCGACGCAGCCGCTGCTGCATGAGGCTGCGCAAGCGGGATTTCACCTGCGGGTCGCCTTCAGTTTGTTTGAGCTCGTCCTTGAGCTCTTGTCGAGTCATGCGCAGCTCCTCGCGATAGCGGTAGCGCTGGTAGAGGAGATCCCCTATGGAGAGCAGCCCGAAGGCAACGGCGAGCTTGAGCGTCAGCTCCAGTGTGATGCTCCACAACAGCGGTGCCAATTGCTGGATGGGAAACACCGCAAACTGGAGCAGCTCCAAGCGGTGCACCCACAGAACTTGGGCTGCAATGCCAGCAAAGAGCGCGATTTTGAGTAGGCTTTTGCCCAGCTGCACTACCGCGGTGGTGGAGAAGAACAAGCGGCGCAACCCCAATAGCGGGTTGAATACCGTCCGCAGCGGCAACCCTTGCGGGAACTTCTTCGTTGCAAAGCGTAACCCCTGGGTTTGCACCAGTTCTGCTGCAACGCCCAGGAGGAGCAGCGCACCCAGTAGCGGAAGCAGTACAAGGGCTGTCTTGGGGAGAATCCACAGCACAAGTTGAACGACGCCGCTATCGGTGAGCTGCACCGTTGCCAGCGAGCGCAGCAACTCTTCGAGCAAATCCTGCAGCGCCTTTGCAATTGGGGCAAGCAGCAACAGCGCCAGCACACTCCCCAGGAGCCCCGCAGCGGCGGTCAGCTCCGGGCTCTTTGGGAATTGCCCGCGCAACTGCGCCTCTTCCAAGCGTTTTGGCGTCGGCGGTTCTGTACGCTCTTGTCCTTCCGGTGTCTCTGCCATTGCCTACGGCTGAAGGGCTCGCACAAGAGTGAGCAAATCGCTTTGAAGCTGTACCAGGGCTTGCCGCAAGAGCACGACGATGAGCGGCGTGCTGAGTGCCAACACCCCGATACCGACGACCACCTTCGCGCTGAAGCTCAGCAGGAAGATGTTGATTTGCGGCGCCGACCGTGCCAGCAGCGCCAATGCCCAGAGGGTGAGGAACAGCGCTGCCATTGCCGGAGCAGCAATATTGAGCGCCAGCGCCGTCAACTGCGCCATCCAACCGATGAGCACCTGCGCCGAAGGGAGGCGCAGCGTCAGCTCAGTCACCGGAACAATGCGCAGCGTCTCGGCAAGGCTCAGCAGAAGGGCATGGTGCCCATCGAGCCAAAAGAAGAGCACCAATGCAGCGAAGGCGTAAAATTCGCCCACGAGTGTGGGGAATCCCCCCAGAGCCGGGTCAAAGAAGAGCGCAGTCTGGAAGCCGATGTCCATGTCCAACAATCCGCCAGCGAAGCGGGCAGCGTAGACCACCGCCGAGCTCAAAAAGCCCAGCAGGAGCCCCAGCATGACCTCTTTGAGTAGCAGCGGAATCAGCGCCAGTGGGTGCAGCTCCAGCAGTGTTGCCGGTGGCTGTGTGCTGGTAAGCGCAATCGCGATGAGCGCAGCAATGGAGGCTTTCAAAGTCACCGGTACACCAGGGTGGCTGAACAGTGGCGCGCTAACGAGCACCGCCAATGTGCGGACGAAGATGAGCACCCACAGCAGAAATTGCCCCTGTAGCTGCTCCAGTGTGGCGGCATCCAACCCGCCCATCTTACCGTACCGACGCAATCATGCGAAACAGCTCCAGGACGTAGCGCTTGAGCGTCCCCAGCATGAAGGGAAGCGTGAGCACCGAAACGATGGCAATGGCAATGAGCTTGGGCACGAAGGTGAGCGTCTGCTCGCTGATGGTCGTGGCAGCTTGGAAGATGGCAATAAGCAATCCCAGCAGCAACGAAAGCAACAGCAGCGGTCCTGCCACCAGCAGCACGTGGAAGAAGGCTTCGCGCACCAGGTAGACAACCATCTCCTCGTTCATTCCGCACCGCTATTGCATGAGGATGCCTTCCAACAGCGAGCCGATGAGCAGATGCCACCCGTCCACCAGCACGAACAGCAAAATCTTGATGGGCAAGGAGACCAACTGCGGCGGCAGCAGGAATATGCCCAGCGACAGCAGCACGCTGGCGACGATCATGTCAATGACCAGGAAGGGCAGGAACAGCAGGAAACCAATCTGGAAGGCAACGCGCAGCTCGCTCATGGCAAACGCAGGGATGAGCGCCCATGTGCTGACGTCGGCTGGGGATTTCGGACGCTCGTGCCCGGCAAGACGGATGAAGAGCGCTAAATCCTCTTGCCGAGTGCGCTTGAGCATGAACTCGCGGAACGGACGCAACATATTCTCCAGAGCTTGCTGCTGCGTGATCTCCTGCCGCAGGTAGGGTTGGAGCCCCTTCTCGTTGGCTTCGTTGAGCACGGGCTGCATGACGAAGAAGGTCAAAAACAGCGCCAGTCCGGTCAAGAGCTGGCTTGGCGGCTGCGCCGGCGTGCCCAGCGCTTGCTTGAGGAAGAAGAACACCACAACGATGCGCGTAAAGCAGGTCATCATCACCAGAATCGAGGGGGCAAGCGTGAGCACCGTCAGCAGCAGAAGAAGCTGCAGCGTCAGCGAGAGATCCTGTGGCGAGCGGGCGGCTTCAAGTCCAACGGAGACGCGCGGCAACGGTGCCGGAAGCGCCTGCTGTGCAAGGGCAGGCACCGCCAGCAGCATGAGCACACCCAGCACCACCAATATGCGCAGGCGCATAGACGGTAACGAGCGTTGTGCCAAAGGGCACATCGCAATCTCTGTGCCAGCTCGATGGCAGGGTAGGGAAAACGAACTCCGCGCGGCTGTTCGTCGTCAGCGCCGTCGTCGCTGTGCTGAGCAGATGCAATGGAGCTGCACGTGTTGGGGCAGGAGCAGAACTTCCTGGAGCTAGAGCCAGAGTTTTCAACGTTGGAGCGCTCGCGGATCGTTATCGTCCCTGCGCCGTACGAATACCGCACCAGCTTTGGACGCGGGACATGCCGGGGACCGGAGGCGATTCTCCGCGCCAGCGCCCATGTGGAGATGTACGACGAGGAGTTCGAGCAGGAGCTGTGCACCGCCGTTGGCGTGGCAACGTTGCAGCCGGTGGCGTTGGATGGGCTATATGACGGTGCCGCCATCGCAGCGGTTGAGCAGGTGGTGGAGGCACTTCTGCAGCAAGGGAAGTTCGTCGTCACGCTCGGTGGGGAGCACACAATTGCGCTGGCACCCATTCGGGCGCATTGGCGGCGATATCCGCAGATGAGCCTGCTCCAGTTAGATGCCCATGCGGATTTGCGCCAGGAGTACCAGGGGTCGCCCTACTCGCATGCGTGTGTGATGGCGCGTGTTGCGGAATTTCTGCCACCGGAGCGCATCGTCCAGGTGGGAATTCGTGCCCTGGCGCGCGAGGAAGCGGAGCGGATTCGCCAGTGTGGAATCCGTACCTTCTTTGCCGACAGGCTCCGGCGCGGGCTGTACGGAGAGCGGTGGTATGAGCAGGTGGTGCAGACACTCTCCTGGCAGGTCTACGTGACGCTGGATGTGGATGTGTTCGACCCCGCAATCATGCCGGCGACGGGAACGCCGGAGCCAGGGGGATTGTGGTACCATGAGGTGCTCGAGCTCTTCCGCACCCTTATCCGTTCGGGGCGGCGCGTGGTGGGAATCGACATCGTCGAGTTCGCCCCGATTCCGGGGCTGCACCATGCGGAGATGCTCGTTGCCCGCCTGGTGTACAAGCTGCTCAACATCTGCTTTGCTGCTGAAGAACGGCTGGCATCGGCGCAGTAGAGCGCAACCGGTAGTGCCCAAGACTTGGCAGTGATGGAAGCCGCATCCCTGCAACGCCTTCTCGAACACGCCGCTATGCTGACGCCACAGGAGCTCCAAGCACAGCGGAGCGAATTGGAGCCGGTTCTGGAGCGCTTTCTCCGTGAGCTCTCCGCCGGGCGCATCCGTGCAGCATTCCGCGATGCCGATGGACGGTGGCATGCGGTGGCGTGGGTCAAGCAGGGCATCCTGCTGTGCTTTCGGCTTGGGCAATTGCGCGAGTACGGCGATGGAGAGCTGTGGAGCTTTGTAGATGTGCATACGCTCCCGCTGCGTCAATTCCGCCGCCAGGAGCGGGTGCGAATTGTGCCCGGCGGTTCAGCCGTGCGGATCGGAGCATACGTGGCACCAGGGGTGATTTGCATGCCGCCGATGTACATCAATGTCGGCGCGTACGTGGACGAGGGGACATTGGTGGATTCGCACGCCCTGGTGGGTAGTTGTGCGCAGATTGGGCGTCGGGTTCATTTGAGCGCTGGGGTGCAGATTGGCGGCGTGCTGGAGCCGCCGGCAGCCCGACCGGTGGTGGTAGAGGACGAGGCGTTCATCGGGGCAAATTCCGTCGTGGTAGAGGGAGTGCTGATTCGGCAGCGGGCGGTGATAGCTGCTGGCGTGGTGCTGACGGCGACGACGCCGGTATACGACCTTGTGTATGAGCGCGTACTTTCGGGCACGCCGGAAGCCCCGGTGGAGATCCCCGAAGGGGCAGTCGTGGTGCCAGGGGTGCGTGCACTCTCCAGCGCGTATGCCCGTGCTCATGGTTTGGGTATCGCCACGCCTTTGATTGTCAAGTACCGCGATGCCCGTACCGATGCCCGTGCGGCGCTGGAGGAAGCGCTGCGCCAGATGTTCAATCCGTAAGCACGGGGATGTCTGCCGCCGTGCTACAGCTTGAGCGGGTGAGCAAGTGCTTCGGCACAACGGTTGCCGTGGCTGAGTGCACGCTAAGCCTGCAGCCTGGGACAATCCTTGGGGTGCTTGGACCCAACGGTTCGGGGAAGACCACGCTGCTGCGCATCATGGCGGGGATTTTACCGCCGGATAGCGGAGCGGTGTACCTCGATGGGGAGCCGATTGGGGAGCAGCATCGGCATCGGATTGGGTATCTGCCCGAGGAGCGAGGGCTCTATCGTCGTCAGAGCGTGTGGGCACAGGCGCTCTACCTGGCGCAGCTCCGGGGAATGTCGGGCGCTGAGGCGCGGCGTGCGGTAATGGAGTGGATGGAACGGCTGGGCTTGAGTTCCTTGCGCGAGCGCCGCGCGGGAACGCTCTCCAAGGGCATGCAGCAGCGGGTGCAACTTCTGCTTGCTCTCCTGCATCGCCCTGTGGTGGTGCTGCTGGATGAACCCTTCAGCGGGCTGGATCCGCTCCACACGGCACAGCTTGCCGAGGTACTGCACTGGCTACGGGCACAGGGGTGCGCTGTTGTGCTTTCGACCCATCAGATGGAGCATGCCGAGGACCTGTGTGATGAGCTGGTGTTGCTGCACCGGGGTCGGGTGGTGCTTTCCGGGGCTTTGCCGCAGCTTTTGGGGCAATCGGCAACAGTGGTTCTGGAGTTTGAAGGCGAACTCTCTGCACTGCTGGGGCGATTCCCGCAGGTGCGCCTACTCCGTTGCGAAAATGGGCGAGCAGAGCTGCAGTTGGGGCACGGCGTGGAGCCTATGCAGATTCTGCAAGCGGCAGCCGAGCTTGTGCGCGTGCACGCGTTCCGATGGCAACGGCAGAGTGTGCGCGAGCTGTTCCTGCAGGCGGTTGTGCGGGAGGAGGTCGCAGCGTAGGGCATGTTCGTCATAACAGGGGGAAGCCCCAGAGAGACTCATGCGGAGCGCTGTAGCTGCCCTGTTCTTTGCTGCGATGGTACCGCTTCCCAGCGTTGTGGAGCCGGTGAGGCGGGCGGTTGACCCCACAGCGTGGGTGATTCCACCGGAGTTTGTCGGGTTCCTGCCCGTGCGCGATACCATCTATACGCTGGCGGAGAGCTTTCTGGAGCTGGACCTCTCGCGCCAACGCCTGATTTTACACCGCCGTACGAGGGAACAGCGCAGCTTCAAGGTCTCCTCCGGCGCCCCTTGGGTGCGCGATGGGATGGAGACACCCACAGGGCTGTACACCATCCAGACCAAGGCGACACGGGCGATCTCGCGCCAGTTCGATAGCACGGTGATGCTGTGGTGGATGGGCTTTTCGGGCAATATCGGCTTCCACGCGCTGGAGGGGTGGGGGTACTACCGACATCTGGGGGAGCGGGCGTCCTCGCACGGGTGCGTGCGCCTGTCGCGCGAGGATGCACAGGAGCTGTACCGCTTGCTGCCGCGGGGAACTCCGGTGTTGGTCTACAAGGAGCCTCCCGCGCGGGTGCTGGCATTCCTGGAACCGGAGTCGCTGCGCCCTGGGGAGTTTTGGATTCTGGGTCCGGGAGACGCCGAACAGGCGTGGCAGCTGAACTGGCGCTTGGAGCTCCTGTATGCTGGCAGAGCTTACCAAGCAAGGCGGCTGCGCCCTGTGCTCGATGGGCGCACGATCCTGCGCCCGGGTGGCTATTCCGTAGGGGAGGCGTGGCGGATCCCGCCGCAGCATCCGCCATTGTTGTTTGCCGTGCCCGACTTCAGAACGGTTGCAGTGGCTACCCTGGCGCTCCAGCGTGCCAGTGTGCCGGAGGAGGCGGAGCCGTTGCCATAGCGTGCTGTGCCTATTTTTGCTGGCGGTATCATAGCAGTAGGGGAGCTCATGCGTACCGTTGCGGTGGGACTATGGGCATTGCTGTGTGCTGCGTCGGCGTGGGCGCAGATACCCTCGCTGCCGGTGTTGGAGAAGGGGCTGCGCGTGGGCATGGGCTGGAACACTTTCATCGGCGCGGATGCTGAGAAGATCGGCGGAAGGCTCGGACCCAGCATCGGCGTATTTGCTGCAGTGGAGCTGCTGCCTGAGATCGCGCTCCAGCCGGAGCTCCTGTATAGCCGGCGCACAGCGGTGCAGGAGATTGTACTTGGAGCGGGCGGCTACGACCTGGAATACGACCTGGCGTACTTGGAGCTGGGATTGCCGATTCGGCTGCAGCGGGTGGTCGCCGGGTACAAGATGTACGGGCTACTCGGTCCGGTGCTGGCATTCCGCCTCTCGGGGAAGCTACAGCAGCGTATCGGGGGCGGAACCCCGATTGCACAGTCGGCGGAGTTCTCCACGTTCGATGTGCGTGGACTACTGGCAGTGGGCGTGGAATTTCCGCTGCGGCGTTCGGCTCGGCTCTTTGTGGATGCACGCTTGGGAATAGGAGCGCTCCCTGTCTTGGCGAGTGAATTCAAGCCACCGTTGCGTGAAGAAAAGCCTCTGCAGAAGCTCCAGCTGCTCTCGGGTGGGATCAACCTGGGGTTCGGGTTCTGAGCCATGCTATCCCGGGCAGTAGTGGGGGTGCTCTGCATAGCGAGCGGAGCGCTGTGGGCACAGGAGTGGCAGCAGACGGTCTCCTACCGGATTCAAGCCGAGCTTGTCCCGGCGGAATCGCTCCTGATTGTCCGAACACAGATGCACTATCGGAACAACTCTCCAGACACACTCCGCGAACTTTACTTGCACCTGTACTGGAACATCTTCGCCGCCAACAGCTATGCCCGAGAGCTGGCACGGCAGCGCCGGTTGGAACAGATTCCGCAGATGCCCCCAGTGCGCTTGGACTCCCTGCGGGTCATCTACGCCGATGGGCTCACCGATAGCGCTGTGGACATTGATAACACCATTGCACGGGTCCCGCTGTCTCGGGCGCTGCTGCCGGGGGAGAGCTTGCAGGTGGTAACACTGCTCCGACAGCGAGTCCCGCCCGAGGGGATGCGCATGGGGCGGTTCCACGGGGATTTCTTCATTGCCAACTGGTTCCCCTCGGTTTGCGTCTACGATCGGTACGGCTGGCACACAGAGCAATACTTGGGCACGGGAGAGTTTTTCGAGGAGATTGCGGACTTCGAGGTCGAGCTTACGCTACCGGGGAGTTACCTTGTCGCCCACACGGGCGAGCTGCTCAATCCGGAGGAAGTCCTTCCCGAATCGGCACGGCAGCAACTGCAGGCGCTTCGGCAGGATACAGCACCTCGGCGGGTTTACAATGCGCATGCCCAGCCGCTGCAAGACACCAGCCTGCGTACTTGGCGCTTCCGTGCTCGGCAGGTGCGCACCTTTGCCTTCGCTGCCGTGCGCCGCTACATCTGGGATGCCCAGCGGTGGGGGGAGACAGTAGTCCACGTGCTCTACCCGCCGCAGTTGGAGAGCTTCTACCGCGATGAGGGCTTGCGGGCAGCAGTGCATGCCGTGCGCTTCCTCTCCGAGCACTTCGGTCCCTATGTCTACCCGAACATGTTCGTGGTCGTCGGAGGCACGACCGGCGGCATGGAGTATCCCGGCATTGTCTTCGTCGGGCGTGGGCTTGGTGGCGGCATCATGGCGCCGGTGACGGCGTCGGTCATCATGCACGAGATCGCGCACAATTGGTACCCGATGATGCTCAACTCGAACGAGCCCGAGTTTGCCTTCCAGGACGAGGGCTTCACCACCTTTGTCACGACGCTGGCGATGGAGGCGTTCTACGGGCGCCATCACCGGCTGCTGCGGCTGCCTGGCTGGCTGCGCTGGGTTGTCCCCACAACGGATGAGCGCACCAGCAATGCCGTAGAAGCCCTCCTCTGGTCGCTGACGGGCTGGGATGAGCCGATTCTCACTCATTCGGACCGCTACCGCAGCCTGACCGCCTACACGGTCAACTCCTATTCGAAGACCGCCACCATTCTGTTCATGTTGCGCGGGATAATGGGCGAGGCAGCCTTTGCCGAGCTGATGCGCCAGTACTACTGGCGCTACCGCTTCCGCCATGTGTACCCGGAGGATTTCTTCGCGCTGGCGTCGGAGGTAGCCTCGCGCTTTGCCGCTCGGCGAGTGGACCTGCGCTACTTCTTCGACCAATGGTTTGCCAAGACGGTGCGCATGGACTTTGCGCTGGCGGAGTTGCGCAATCGGGCGCTGGGGGAGGGGCGTTGGGAGGTCACCGTCGGAGTGAAGCGGTGCCAGGAAGCCGTTGTACCGGTCGAGCTGGAGCTGCGCCTGGAGAATGGGCAGCGCTACCGTACGCGGATTGAGGCAGAGGAGTTCTTCCGCGGTCCGGCGTTGGTGCGGCGGCGGATGGTGCTGCCAGCACGGGCAGTGGAAGCGGTGCTCGATCCCGATACGGTGCTGCTCTTGGAGAGCAATCGGCTCAACAACTCCAGCCGGATACTGCCACCGCTGAAGGTGCGCCCGTTTGTGGAGCTGCTTGCTGCGGACCCGCCGGAGTTCTACGCCTACGGTATCTTCTGGCAGCCGGCAGCGGGCTTTACAAACCGCGATGGGCTCAAGCTGGGCATCGAGCTGCGGGGTGCCTATCTCGGCGTGCACCATGCCATACGGCTGAGCCTGACCCAAGGGCTGCGTCTGGCGCCGCAGTCAACGAATCTGGAGCTCTCCTGGAGCCATCTGCTGTGGGAGCTGCCTGCGCGTCCGAAGCTTGCTGCACTGTTGGCGCGCCAGGATGGGTGGTGGCGATTCCGTACGGGGATGGCGCTGCAGCTGACGGGTCCGGCGCAGAAGTTCGCGCTCTTTCTCGGCACGGGACTGGGCGTGTGGTATCGGGAATCGGATGCCTACGCCTTTGCTGCCGATGCGCTGCCGGATGCGCGCAAGCCGATTATTGTGGCTGCTCGGACCAGTGTGGGGGCAGAGATTCCGCTGCTGGATGCCCGAGCACAGGTTCGGAGCTTCCTGGAGCCAATCTGGTACGCAGAGCAGGATGAAGCGCCGCCGCATCGGGTCTTCGGACGCTGGGTGGTGGAGGGGATTCTCCGTGCGGAAGTCCCTGTGCCGGTGCGGATCCGTGGCGTGCTGGGGTGGATTGGGGAAGCGGGGCAGGTCCGTCCAATACCACGGGTGCTTCTGTTCCGCCGTGCAACGGTGACGCCGCTGGAGGCACTGGAGCAACCGCTCTACCGCGCCCCGGGGATTATCTCGGACGCGTTCCGACAGCAGCGGAGCGGACCCTTCGGAGGAGCCTTCCTGCGCGGGTATCTGCAGCAGGATAGCAGCGGAAGCGCGCTCGTAGCGTTCAATGCCGAGGTGAGCTTGGCAACGGTGGTTCGGGCGATACCGCTGCTCGGCGTGTTGGGCGGATTGCTGCGCCCGTACGTATTTGCCGATGCCGGACAGCTCGTTGTGCCTGAGCCGGGCAAGGGATTGGATGAGCTCTTCCCCCTGCGGCGGTGGCGTTGGGATGCCGGTATTGGGGTGGAGCTGCCCTTGAGCCTGCCTATCGAGGGCAGACGCTTTGGGCTCCCACTGCTCCAGCGCATAGGTGTTGGGACCGTCGCGGTAGATTTCCCACTTGTCCTCAGCCATCCACTGCCTGGCGAGAAGCGCTGGAGGTTCCGCTGGATACTGCGGCTGCGAACGCTTGAGCAAGCGATGGTGCAGTGGTAGCGCTACGGCAATGCGGAGCGCACAAGGGCTTCGGTGCTATCCTCCTGAAGCAGCAGTTGGCGAAGCGCCTCCACACGATCGCGCCGACGCAGGCGGTCGTAGGCACTGCTGAGGAGCCGAATGCACTCTCGGCGGTAGCGTTCGCGCAGCTCGGCGTCCGAGAGCTGCCACCATGCCCGCTGCAAGACCGTCCGTTCCAGAAGTTGCCGGATGCGCCAGGGCTGTCCTGCAGAATCTGCTGCCCTTGCCTGCCGAAGGACCGATTCGAGGTGCTCCCGAACCCGTGCTTGAGCATCCCCTTCGGGAGCCCGATGGGCATGGTACTGGCGCAACTGCTGCGAAAGATGGGCGACCACTTCCGGGGAGGTCAGATCATATACCGGCGCATTCCGCAGCGGCACGCCGTAGACGACAATGCGGATGGCGGAGCTATCGGCGGGAAAGCCGCGTGCACGGAGCGAATCCGCCAGGCGTAGCACCACCGCTGCGGTGAGGTTGGTATTCAGAAGACCCAGCCCAGCCCGCAGGAGGGCGATTCCCCATGGGGTGGAGAGGGTCTCCCAGTGGCGCAGCAGTTGCTGCCGCAGGAAGTGCGCTTGCATGAAGACCCGGTGGTAGTCATCGCCCCAGATGCCAGTGCGGGCACGCAGGACTCGGAGCAGCTCCGAGGGCTGCTCATATCCCAGGAGGCGGAAGAGTGCCAGGGCGTGGGAGAATCCCGCTTCGGCGTAGTAGTGGATGCGCTCGACGCCGACCAATTCCGCCAGTGTGGCAAGATGTGTCCTCAGCCCTTGATGGGCACGCACGTTGGCAAGCTTGTTGTACTGGCTTGTATCAGGAAAGCCGGCATCGGCGGGGGTATCGCGCGGGATAGCAACGATAGTGATGCGACCCTGCTGTAGGTCCAGGAGCAGCACGTGGTTTGCATCGGCGTGAGCGGTGGGATCGCCCAGGCGTGAATCCACTCCGATGAGTGCAATTGCAATGCAGTGGGGGCACGGCGGTGGGGCTCCGGCAGCGCTTGCCTGGAACGGGGCTGGCAGGGCGGGCTCGGGGAGTGCAGCCGAAGAGCTCTCCGCAGCGGTCTGCTCCAGGAGCGAATCCAACGCACGCGTCTCCGGGGTGCTCCAGAGCTTGTGTTCGTAGAGCCACAGCAGTCCGAGCGTGCCAATCAGCACCACAAGGGCAAAAGCGGTGCGCACGCGCAGAGTCATTGCGGTGCGGTATCGGCTTCCTGGCGCTTTGCTTCCTCCCAGAGGCGGTCGAGCTCCTCCATGGGGAGCTCCGAAAGGCGCAGGTTCTGTTGGGCTGCTCGCTGCTCCAGGTAGCGGAAGCGTTGGGTGAACTTCTCGTTGGCGCGCTGGAGGCACTCCTCGGCGTTGAGCCCTTCAAAACGTGCGGCATTGACCAAAGCAAAGAGCACGTCACCGAACTCCTCGGCGATGCGCTCTGGGATGCCCGAACGCAGAGCTGCGCGGAGTTCGGCAAGCTCCTCTTCGACCTTGTCCCAGACGGCGTGCTTTTCGGTCCAGTCCAGCCCAACGCTGGAGGCGCGTTCCTGGAGGCGTTGGGCACGCAGCAGAGCGGGTAAAACTGCTGGAATCCCCTCCAGCACCGATTGCCGCCCCTCACGCAGCTTGAGCTCCTCCCAGCGTTGCTTGACCTCGCGAGCCGAGTCGGCAGTTGCTTCTCCGAACACGTGCGGATGGCGATGGACCAATTTGGCGGTCTCAGCCGCAATCAGCTCCGAGAGGCGGAACTCCCCATGCTCTTGTGCAATCGCGCTGTGCATGAGAACGTGCAGCAGCAGGTCCCCAAGCTCTTGGGCAAGGGCACGCGCGTTACCGGAGCGAATAGCCTCCACCGTCTCGTATGCCTCTTCGATGAGCAGGGGTGCAATGGAGTGGTGGGTCTGCTCCCGGTCCCACGGGCACTCTCGGCGCAGGAGCTGGACGACCTCCCAGAGCACGCGGAACTGCTCGATCGGGTCCTCCGGTGCCGTCGGTTGCGGAACGGGATGTGGTGGCATCGAGCCACTTTTGTGGGTTGTCACACAGGCGGGCTCAAAATTCTGCAATTTTGGGCAGACCGAACGCCCCTGCTGCTACGTCTGTAGGGTAGGCACAGGGGCTAATTTTGCACAGAGCGATGAAGGCATTGGCTGTCAGCGGAATCGCGATGCTTGTTCTCACGGCGTGTTCGAGCCTTCCGGAGCCTGACGTTCGAGACCCGGAGGCGCTGTACCGGGCAGCGCGGCAAGCCTTTGAGCGCAAGGAGATGGTGCTGGCACAGCGGTGGTTGGAGACGATCCGATTGCAGCATCCTGCCAGCCAGTACGCCGATGATGCGCTCTTTCTGCTGGCGGAGCTGCACTATCGGCAGGGGCAGTACGTGATGGCAGCCTTCTTCTACCAGCAGTTACGCGAAAGCTACCCGCAGAGCCCGTACGCGCGGGAGGCGCTCTACCGGATTGGGCTGTCGTACCTGCAGCTTTCGCCTCCCTACGACCGGGATCAGGAGTACACGCACAAAGCCATTCAGGCATTTGCCGAATTCCGTGCCCTCTATCCAGAGGATACGCTGGCGCAGGATGCTGCGCAGCAGATCGCGCAGTTGCGCGCCAAGCTGGCTCAGCGCGATTACAGCGTCGCACAGCTCTACGAGAAGCTGGAGAGCCCGGAATCGGCGCTCATCTACTACGATGCGGTGCTGAGCGAATACGCCGATACCCCGTATGCCGAGCCGGCGCTGGTGGGCAAAATCCGGATACTGGCGCAGCTTCGGCGCACGGCGGAAGCGCTGCGGGCAATCGAGCAGTACCGGCAATCCTTCCCACACGGGGGATATCGAGGGGCAGTGGAATCCATCGCAGCCAATCTCACCCATGACGTACGCTCAGGGCAGTAGTTCGGGCAAGCCACCCTCGGAATCTGCTGTGGAGATGGTGCACCTGGTGTTGCCCAATCACGCAAACCAACTGGGCAACCTGCTGGGCGGGCAGCTCATGCAATGGATGGACATCGCCGCGGCGCTGGTTGCCATGCGCCACGCCGGCAAGGTGTGCGTGACAGCCGCCGTGGATAGCATCAGCTTTCTGGAGCCGATTCGCGTGGGGCATATCGTGCACATTCTGGCATCGGTCAACCGCGCCTTCCGCACCTCGCTGGAGGTGGGAGTGAAGGTGTTTCGAGAAGACCCCATCAATGGCACACGCACGCATGCAGCATCGGCGTACCTGACCTTTGTCGCCATTGACCAGTACGGCAAGCCCTTGCCCGTACCGCCGGTGTGCCCGCAGACAGCCGAGGAGCACCGGCGCTACCGCGAAGCCGAACTTCGACGGCAGCAGCGCTTGGCGCAGCGCGAGCTTCTGCGCCAACTGCGCCATGAAACCGCAAAACCAGATGTTCCATCAGCCGAGTGATGCGCGATGTGGACCCTGTACCGATGTGTGCTGCTCCTGAGCATGGTTGCGGCGCCGTTGCCGGCACAGTTCATCTACAAAGTGGCGTTGGGAGCGGGAGTACATCCGAAGTTCGGCATCAATGCCGGCGAAATCCCGCAAGGGGTCAAAACCGATGTTGCCTTTACCGGTGTACCCGATATCTGGCTGCAGGGCGTATTGCCCTTGGACCGCTATGGAGACATCACCGCACGGCTCGACATCGGCTACATGAGCCATGCCTTCGGGATAAAGACCGGAGACCCTGATTCGCTCAACGACCGTACGACCTTTACGCAGCACTGCCGCTACATTGGCATTGCGCCTTCGCTCTCGCTAAACGTGCTCAATCTCGGCTTGGGCATCGGCATTCCGCTGGGGGCAACAGTGGAGAACAAGCGTGGCGATATCAGCCGGGAGCTCTCCAGCTCCGATGTCGGAACACTGGTGGAGATTCGCCTGGGGATTTCTGCCCCGCTGGTCAAAGACCCCAAGGGAGGACAGCTCAGCTTTCAGCTCTTCGCTGCATATGGGCTATCGGGGTTGCCGGTCAAGTCTTATGAACTTGCCCGGGAGGCATTTGTGGCACGAGACCAGCCGCCGACGGAGTCCCGCTTTGCCCCGAAGGTTGCCTCGCTGGCGGTGGGGCTGAGTTACCATTTCTTCTTGGGTGTTGAGCGAGCCACAGTTGAATGAGTTTGCGCCAAGGTCCGGTCGTCCACAAGTTTGGAGGTTCGGTCCTTGCCGATGCGGCGGCATTTCGGCGGGTGAGCGCTATTGTGCGTTCAGAGCAGGAATCGGGTGCATTCCAGCACGGGGCGCTCCTGGTGATTTCGGCATGCGCTGGAGTGACGGATCGGCTGCTGGCGATTGCCCAAGCCGCCGCGGCAGGGAGGACAGAGCAGGCGGAGCAGGAGCTGCAGGCACTGCAACAGCAGCACCTGGGGCTTGTCAGCGAGCTGGGGCTTGAGCAGGGAGAGCTCCAGGAGTATGTTCGCCGACTCTGTGCCGAGCTTGCGGAGCTGTGCCGAGGCATTGCCTATCTGGGGGAGCTCACGCTGCGCACGCGGGATGCAGTCCTGGGATATGGCGAGCTGCTGGCAAGCGCAATTGTAGCGGAGTTGCTGCGCCGTGAGCTCCCCGTCTCGGTTCACCTGGTGGATGCGCGGCGGGTGTTGCTGACGGATTACCACTTCGGCAACGCCACGCCGATGATCGGCGAGTCCGGCTATCTGCTGCAGAAGGAGGGAGTGACGGAGGCGCTGCAGCGCGGAGAGGTGGTGGTGACACAGGGCTTTATCGGAGCCACGCCCAGCGGGATTCCCACAACGCTGGGGCGGGGTGGCTCGGACTACTCCGCTGCGGCGTTTGCGCGAGCACTGGAGGCGCGCGAACTTCAGCTCTGGAAAGATGTGCCTGGGATCTGCACGGCGGATCCGCGCCGCTTCCCCGATGCACAGCCGGTTGCCGAAATCAGCTATGCGGAGCTGCAGGAGCTGGTGCGCTTCGGCTCCAAGGTGGTGCATCCGCATGCGATCTCCCCGGCGGTAAGTGGGGAAGTCCCCGTGCGCATCCGCTCGGTGTTTGCGCCACAGCAGCCGGGGACGCTTGTGTGGCATCGGCGCTACGATGCCCCGGCGCAGCCGCTGGCGCTTGCCTGGCGCGAGCGCTGCATAGCGTTCCGCTGGTACCCGAAGGGGAACTCCCCGCTGGCGGAGATGCCCGAAATAGTGGACACGGTGCGCAAGGTACTGGATCTGTACGTGGTTGCGGCATCGCAGGGCTCGGTCCTGCTCGTCACCGGTCCTTCCTCGGGCACTCTGGAGGAGCTCTACGGAAAGGTCAGCTTTCTGCCGTACCAGTTCGTGCTGGCGTGCATTGTGGGGAGCGAGCCGAGCCGCTGGACGTGGGAAGCCCTGGAGCTTCTCCGCAACAGCGATGCCGTCTACGCGGTGTGGACGGGCGTCTCTCCGGTTGCGCTCTATGTGCTGCTGGAGGAATCCGCGGCGCAATCAGCTCTGGCGGAGTTGCATGGATGGATTCTCCACACGCACACACTGCAACGCCTTCGCCTATAGCCGACCGGGGGAGCCTGAGTGCAGATGACTGAGCAGCTCCATCTCGACGGTGAAGCCGAACAACGAGGGCTGGATTGGCGCCTGCTGCGCCGCTTAGGGGGATTCCTGCGCCCACACCTATGGTGGGTGCTGGCGGGGTTGAGCATTGCAATCGCGACCTCGGCGATTGCACCAGTGCGCCCCTACCTGAGTAAGATTGCCGTGGATGAGTACCTGCTGGTGGGCAATTGGGGCGGTTTCGTGGGGATGCTCGCCGCTATCGGCGGCGTTGTGCTCCTGACGGCAGCATTGCAGTACGGGCGAACCTACCTGCTGCAGTGGATCGGGCAGCGCGTGCTCTTCGAGATCCGGCTCCGGCTCTACGAGCATGTGCAGCGGCTGGCGATTACGTTCTTCGACCGCACCCCTGTGGGACGGCTGGTCACGCGCGTGACAAATGATGTCGAGGGGCTGAGTGAGCTGCTGAGTTCGGGACTGGTGCTGCTCATTGCCGATGTGCTGCTGCTGTTCTGGATTGTGGGCTTCATGCTCGCCACGGAGTGGCGCCTGGCGCTGCTGACGCTATCGGTATTGCCGCTGCTGATGGGTGCCAGTATTGTCTTCCGTGTGAAGGTGCGCCGGGCATATCGGCTGCTGCGTCAGCAGTTGGCACAGCTCAACGGCTTTTTGAGCGAGTACATCGGTGGGATTGCAACCACGCAGCTCTTCGGGCAGCAGGAGCGGCAGTTTGCCCGCTTTGAGCGGCTCAACCGACGCTACCGCGACCTATACCACCGCGTGGTCTTCTACTACGCCGTCTTCTTCCCAACGGTGGACTTGGTCTGGGCGCTGGCAATTGTGCTTATCCTCTGGTACGCCGCCGGCGCTCTCGGGCACAGTCTCAGTGTTGGGACTCTCCTTGCCTTCGTGCAGTACGTGGAGATGTTCTTCCGCCCGATTCGGGATTTGACCGAGCGCTACAATACACTGCAGAGCGGTCTAGTGGCAGCCGAACGCGTCTTTGGGCTCCTGCAGGTGCAGCAGTCCATCGAGGACCGACCCGATGCACAGCCGATGCCGCCGCTGCAGCGCGGGATCGAGTTCCGCAACGTGAGCTTCAGCTACGATGGCAAGACTCCAGTGCTACGCAATGTCTCCTTCCATGTTGGCAAGGGCGAGGTTGTCGGCATTGTCGGCGCAACGGGGGCGGGCAAGAGCACCGTGGCAGCTCTCCTGTGCCGGATGTACGAACCGCAGCAGGGCGATATCCTCATCGATGGGCGCAGCATTCGCTGCGTTACGCAGCAGAGCTTGCGGCAGCGCATCGCGCTGGTATTGCAGCACGATGTTCTGCTGTCGCGCACGGTGGAGGAGAACATCGCCTTTGGGCGCCCTGGCATCACCCGCGCGCACATTGAGGAGACGCTGCAGTGGCTGGGGCTGCAGTCCTTTGTTGAGCGGCTTCCCCAGGGGCTGGATACGCGGCTGGGGGAGCGTGGCGTCAACCTTTCGGCAGGGGAGCGGCAGTTGATCGCACTGTGCCGAGCAGTGGTCGGCAATGCCGATGTAATTGTGCTGGATGAAGCCACAGCCCATGTGGATTCGCTCACCGAGGAGCTCATCGGGAAAGCGCTGGAGCGGATTCGTGGTCACCGCACCCTGCTCGTCATTGCCCATCGGCTGGCAACGGTCCAGGGCGCCGACCGCATTGTGGTGCTGCATCGGGGTGAGGTACGCGAGATTGGAACCCACGAAGAGCTGCTCGCTGCTGGAGGTATCTACGCACGGCTGTACCGGTTGCAGGCGATGGCTCAGGGTGTGGCGGGATAGGTGCGCCGCTGGCTGGCGATTGCCCGCAGGTGCTCTTGGTAGCTGCGCGAGAAGATATGCCGCCGCGAGCCGTCGCGCCGGAGGACGAAGTAGAGGTAGTCGTGCTCCTCAGGGTCGAGTGCTGCGGAGATGGCGTCCGCTCCAGGATTGTTGATGGGTCCGGGAGGCAGCCCTCGGACGCGGTAGGTGTTGTACGGATGCTCCACCCGAAGGTCTTGGTGCGAGAGCAGCCTTCCGCTCTTGCCCAGGGCATACGCCACCGTGGGGTCCGCCTGAAGTGGCAATCCACGCCGCAGGCGGTTGTAGAAGACTCCGCTGACGCGGCGCCGCTCATCCGGATGTGGCGTTTCGGCTTCGATGATGGAGGCGAGCGTGAGGGCTTCGTGCCGAGAAAGCCCGCGCCGGCGGGCAAGGCTGTCGAAACGGGCTGTCCAGAGCCGCTGTTGGGCTTGCAAGAGACGGCGCACAACATCCTCGGCGCGGTGGCGCCAGAAGAGCTCGTAGGTGGAGGGGAAGAGGTAGCCTTCAGCAGAGGCAGCGGAGATGCCAAACTCCTGTAGCAGTGCCGGAGTGTGCGCCCAGCGGACGAATTCCGCAGAATCCACCCCAGCATGCTGTGCAAGGAGCGAAGCGATTTGCCACAGTGTCAGCCCTTCGGGGATGGTGACCCACACTCGGGCGACCTGCTTCCCACTGAAGAGGGCGTAGAGCAGTTGCCAATGCCGATGTTCGGGTCCAAAGCGATAGGGTCCGGCATAGAGCTGCGCCCGGCTGAGTGTAGCATACACTCGGGCAAGGAGGACAAGGAGTTCGGGGGCATCTGCGCGGCAGCAACGCGCCGTGGTGCGCACAGCTTGGCTAATCGAGCTACCCGGGGCAACCCAGCATTCAACCGGTTCGGGCAGCGGCAGCGGGCGGAAAAGGTAGTACAGCAGCGCTCCTGCAGAGAGGGCTACCGCCGCTGCACCTCCGAGCAGTATCCATCGCAGAGGACGCATGAGCAGATTGCGCAGCCGTGACAGCTTCTGAAGACGAGCCGCAAGCCCTCTCCGGTGCTGTGTCTGGAGCCGGTCCGGGGACCATGCGGCTTCTGTGCAAAGCAGGGATGCAGCTCCAACGCCTTGACAGAGCTTGGCTTGGAGTGCCTATCTGCTTTGCTAATTTTGCATCGCCACGCGGAAAGGTGCCGGAGTGGTCGAACGGGCTCGCCTGGAGAGCGAGTGTACCCCGAAGAGGGGTACCGTGGGTTCGAATCCCACCCTTTCCGCTGCGGCTGACCCCGTAGCTCAGTGGTAGAGCAACGGCCTTTTAAGCCGTGGGTCGCTGGTTCGATCCCAGCCGGGGTCACCTCCGCCTAAGGACGTCGCCGCAGTTGCAGCGTAAAGGTGATGGTTTCGCGAGATTTCCCCGCCAGCTGGGTCTGGAACACCACTGTTTGCGCTTCCTCTCGGCGATAGGGGTGGGAGGAGCGCACAATGTCCCATTCGACCACGTTCCATTCGCTCACCTGGAATGCCAGCTCAACGGTGGCGGGGGCTGGGCGGCGATTGTGCAGCAGGATTTCGTAGGTGAGCTGCACCGTTGTCGGCGAGAGTTCGCGCTGTTCGCGTCGGCGCTGCTGGGCTTGTATGTCAAAGGCGCGTCCGAGTGTGATCACCGCGGTATCGCCCACCGGGGTCTGTGCCAGAGGACTTTCGCCCAGGAAGCCAGGCTGCTCCAGTGCCGCCGAATACACCTGCACGATTCCAGCCGGAAGCGGGATTCCCAAGCCGTTGGCGGTCGTGTTGGGGATGCGCAGAGTCAGCTCAGCGGAGAGCCGCCCACTGTGGGCGCTCAAGGTGCGGATGCGGTAGAGACGCTCGACCGAGCTGACAACGGCATCGAACACGGGCACGGACAACTGCTGCCGTGGGAGCAGCGTTACGCGCTGGGGGAGCTCGTAGCGGTAGTAATCGCCGAAGACCTCTGCGGGGATGGCTTCGGCGAGCTTGGCTTCGGCGGTGCGGAGTGCTGCAGCCGCTTCGAACACCACCGAAGGCTGCCGTTGAGGCTGCCCAGCAACGAGCGATAGTTGCGCGTTCTCAAAGTGCTCCTCTGTGGCGTTGTGGATGAAGGCGTAGGACTGGAGCCGAAGCTGAGTTCCTGTGTCGGGGAGATGGGCATAGTAGCGCATCTGCCAGGAGATGCCGTTGAGAAGGTAGCGAAGCAAAGCTTGGGCATTGCCAGAGCGCTCGCTCGATACGGTTGCCAGCAGTGAGGGTCGGAGCTGGACCGCATCGGGGAGCGAATCCAGCAGAATGCGGTAGCTCAGCGGCGATGGGAGTAAAAGAATACCAACGGGCGTCCGCAGCACGGCGTGCTCGGCGAGCACCTCCGTGAGCCGTCCTTCGATGACTTGCTGTCCATCGGGGCTGAGGAAGCGCACAGGCTGTCCTCGGAGCGCCTTGAGAAGCTGCTCGCCAGTGGGAAGCTGGGCGGAGTAGTCCAACTGCTGGAGGCGTCCGCTGGAGAGCTGGAGATGGAGGCTCTGCGGTTCCAATGCCGAGGCAGGGATTGGCAAAGAAAAGCGAGCAGTACCACTGGGCAACAGTAGTTGGTAGCGCTCCTCAACGGCGGCAAACCCTTGCTGGTAGACAAACATTTGAAGCGCTTGCCGCGTGAGCTCTTGGGCAGAAAGCGCAAGCACACAGCCCAGGACGGCAATTCCGTAGCGCATGAGCCACTCCACAGATGTGGGACCCTTCTGCTACAGCCTCAGCAGCCAGCGCCCGAAGGCGGAGAGCACCGAGATCGAGAGCGCTGCAAGCAGCGTGGAGCCGAAGTTAGCGATGTGGAAGCCCTCAACCAGCAGGTCCACCAGCCACAGCCCGATAGCGTTGATGACCAGTAGAAACAGCCCCATGGTCAGCACGACCACCGGCAAGGTCAGCAAAATCAGCAGCGGACGCACGAACACGTTGACCAACCCCAGTAGCAGTGCAACCAGCAGAGCTGTCCAGAAGCTCTCCACCTGGACGCCCGGCAGCGCGTGGGCAACCACGACGATGCTGAGCGCATTGAGCAGCCACAGAGCAACAAGGCGCATGGGCTGCTCACAGGATAAGGAGAGCGTCCCCGTAGGCGCCGAAGCGGTAGCCCTCTTTGAGTGCCGTGCGGTAGGCTTTCATGAGCAGCTCTGGTCCGGCAAGCGCTGCTCCAGCCAACAGCGAGGGCGAGTTCGGTGGGTGGAAGTTCGTGATCATCCGCTGCGAGATTCGGAAGTCGTACGGCGGGTAGATGAAGCGGTCGGTCCACCCCTTGGTAGGTTTGAGCGTGTTTGTGGTAAGTACGCTCGATTCTAAGGCTCGGACCACGCTGGCACCGACGGCGTAGACGGCGCGCCGGTGCTGTAGGGTGGAGTTGATGCGGGTGACGGCTTCCGGCGTGACTTCGAAGTACTCCGAGCTCATGGTGTGCTTGCTGAGGTCCTCGACCTCGATACGCTCGAAGGCTCCGATGCCGATGTGGAGAGTGATCGGGACAATGTGGACACCCTTGGCGCGCAGTGCTTCTACGAGCTCGTGGGTGAAGTGCAAGCCCGCCGTCGGAGGAGCAATGGAGCGCATCTTGGCGGGGTTGGCAAAGATGGTCTGGTAGTACTCCTTGTCCAGCTCCTCGGGCTCGCGCTTGATATAGTCCGGGAGCACGACCGTGCCGATGCGCTCCATGACTTTGTGGAGGTCGCCCTCGTAGCTGAAGCGTGCAATGCGCCCGCGCGAGGTGGTGTTGTCAATGATTTCGGCGTAGAAGCGGTTGTTGTCGAAGTAGAGCTTGTTGCCGATGCGTACCTTGCGAGCCGGTTCAACGAGCACCTCCCAGATGCGGTCCCCCGGGTGCAGTTCCCGCAGCATGATGACCTCGATAGGGGCGTTGGTGCGCTCCTTCTTCCCAATCAGGCGCGCCGGGTAGACGTAAGTGTCGTTGACAACCAGGCAGTCGCCACGGTGGAAGTACTCTACGAGGTCGCGGAAGATACGGTGGTGGATTTCGCCGGTGGAGCGGTCCAGCACCATCAGCCGGGCACTATCGCGCGGGTCGGCGGGATAGCGCGCGATGTTCTGACGCGTGAGGGAATAGTGGAACGTTGAAAGCTTGGTCCGTAGCAACATCACCCCTGCCGATGCGTTCATTCCACATGCGTCGCACACACGGCATAGGGTACGTGACGTAAACGGGCGCGGTTTTGGGTAGATTTGTACTTTCACAAGCAGCAGAATGCCGCCGATGGCGGGAAGGTTTGAGCTGGTAGCGCCGTACGAGCCTGCCGGAGACCAGCCCAAGGCGATCCGGCAGTTGGTGGAGAACTTGCAGCGTGGGGTCAAGCATCAGGTGCTCCTGGGGGTCACGGGCTCGGGCAAGACCTTCACTATCTCTAACGTCATCGCTCAGGTTCAGAAGCCCACGTTGGTGATCTCGCCGAACAAGACCCTGGCAGCCCAGCTCTACGGGGAGTTCCGCCAGTTCTTTCCGCACAACGCGGTGGAGTTCTTCATTTCCTACTACGACTACTACCAGCCCGAAGCGTACGTGCCGGCAACGGACACCTACATTGAGAAGGAGGTTGCCATCAACGAGGAGATTGACCGGCTGCGGTTGCGGGCAACGAGCGCGCTGCTGTCGGGGCGGCGTGATGTCATCGTTGTTGCCTCGGTGAGCTGCATCTACAGCCTTGGGCGCCCGGAGGATTTCCAGGCACTGCAGTTGCCACTGCATGTGGGGATGCGGATTTCACGCCGGCAGCTTCTGTACCGGCTCGTCGATATCTACTACGTGCGCAATGATGTCGAGCTGGAGCGGGGCAGCTTCCGCGTGCGCGGTGACGTCATCGATATTGTGCCGGCGTACGAGCACAACCGGGTGTTGCGCGTGGAGCTCTTCGGGGATGAGATCGAGCAGCTCTGCTGGATTGAGCGCCAGAGCGGGAGGAGGCTGGAACAGGTGGATTCGGTGGTGCTCTACCCGGCGAAGCTCTTTGTCACAACGCGGGCACAACTGGAGCGGGCGATTGCCGGCATCCAGCAGGAGCTGCAGCAGCGGCTGCGCGAGCTGCGTTCCCAGGGCAAGGAGCTGGAGGCGCGCCGATTGGAGCAGCGCACACTGCTCGATATCGAGATGCTCCGCGAGATTGGTTACTGCCCCGGCATCGAGAACTACTCGATGTACCTCTCGGGGCGCGCTCCAGGGCAGCGCCCGTGGTGCCTGCTGGATTACTTCCCACGCGATTACCTGCTCATCATTGACGAAAGCCACGTCACCATCCCCCAGTTGCGCGGGATGTACAACGGTGACCGCTCGCGCAAGGAGACCTTGGTCGAGTACGGCTTCCGGCTCCCTTCGGCACTGGAGAACCGACCGCTGCGCTTTGAGGAGTTCGAGGAGCTGGTCAACCAGGTCATCTACGTCAGTGCCACGCCCGGGGAGTACGAGCTGCACAAGAGCGCCGGTGTGGTGGTCGAACAGATCATCCGCCCAACGGGGCTGCTCGATCCGGAGATTCAGGTCCGTCCCACCCGCAATCAGATTGATGACTTGCTGGAGGAGATCCGCCGCCGCGTGGCTCGGCGCCAGCGCGTGCTGGTGACCACACTGACCAAGCGCATGGCAGAGGACTTAGCCGAATACCTCCACGGGCTGGGAGTGCGGGTGGCGTATCTGCATTCGGAGATCGATGCCGTCGAGCGCGTCGAGATTCTACGCGACCTGCGCCTGGGGCGCTACGACGTCTTGGTCGGAGTGAACCTGCTGCGCGAAGGGCTGGACCTGCCGGAGGTCTCCTTGGTGGCGATTCTGGATGCGGACAAGGAGGGGTTCCTCCGCAGCGAGCGCTCTCTACTGCAGATTGCCGGACGCACTGCGCGCAATGCCGAGGGGATGGTCATCCTCTATGCCGACCGCATGACCGAATCCATGCGCCGGGTCATCGAGGAGACAAACCGGCGGCGCCGCTTGCAGTTGGAGTACAACCGGGCGCACGGTATCAACCCACAGACGGTCTACAAGAGCCTGGAGGAGATTCTGCAGACGACCGCCGTTGCCGATATCCAGCAGCAGCGGCGGCGTCCCAGCCGCTATGAACTGGCTGCGCCAACGGCGGTGGTTGCCGATCCTCTACTGCCGTACATGGACGCCCAGCAGCGGCGGGAGCTGGTGCAGAGACTCTATCGGGAGATGGTGCGAGCCGCTGGAGAGCTGGATTTCGAGCGTGCGGCACAGTTGCGCGACCAGCTCCGCGAACTGGCGCGTCAGTTCCCCGAGTGTGCAGAGGTTCTTACGGCTTTGTCACGGGGAGAGGAGAGTGCGGCTCTGGAATCCGGTACGTGAGCTTGCCCTCCAGGCGCTCCTTCATCGCCAGGAAGGTAGGCTTGGGGATGGCATCGAAGCGCAAGGCGATCTGGCGCTGCTCCTCCTGCAGCCGACGGTAGCGAATGTCGTTGATGAGCTCGTCCTCACCGTAGGCTTCCAGCAGGTCGGCGATTTCTTCTTCGAGCTTTTGGCGCAATTGCGCCGCTAAGTCCGTTGCCCGCATGCCCATTGCCACGATGGAGGCATAGAGCGTTCCGTGCTCATCCTCCTTCATGCGGAGCTCGACCGGATTGATGATGTACGTGCTCATGGTTCCATACGGTTGGCCTACTGTAGTACAGATGCCCAGGAGGCGGGCTATTTAGACGAGGCTGCCAGGATTTTGTGATAGCCATAGTTCTCCAGCAGCTCCAGCGCGACCTGCAGCTGGGGATCGCGCGGCAGGGAGCGGCGCAGCACCTCTGCGCGCGGCAGGAAGCGCAGCAACAGCTCGCGCTCCAGGATGGGCAGAAGCTCTGTTTGGTAGCGCTGCAGGAGTGATGGCTCCTCCCGCTGGAGCTGGTGCAAGAGGCGTTCCAACTGACGCACGGAGGTTGCTGCCACCGAGGCATCCTCTGCCTGCCGGAGTGCAACGCGCAGCGTGTGGGTCAGGGGATAGAGACGGTCGCGCTGACCGTGTACCTCCAGGAAGCGCTCCAGTTGCGGCAGGAGCTCCGTCGGTGGTGGGAGTTTCGGCGTTGCCAGGGACGCTGCGTATGCCGTTGCAAAGCGTCCGATCCAACCTTCGCTTTGCAGCCAGCGTATGGGAAGCGGGAGTGAATCCGCCCCGCTCACGATGGTATCGGGCAGGATGCCCGAATTTGCCGCTATGGGGCGCCCATTGCGGGTGCGATAGTACTGTGGCGGTGCAGCCGTAGAGTGCACAAATTCCGGCAATGGCTGCTTCTGAATGGTGCGTCCGGAGGGCATATAGTAGCGCGCCGTCGTCAGCCGGAGCGAAGTACCGTAAGGCATTGGGAACATGGTCTGGACAACACCTTTGCCCAAGCTGGGCTCGCCCACAAGGACGGCGCGGTCGAGGTCTTGAAGTACTCCGGCGACGATTTCCGAGGCGCTGGCGCTGCGCCCGTTGATGAGCACCACCAGTGGAAGCTCGGTCGAGACCGGGCTGGTGTAGGCGTAGTAGGTGCGGTCCTGCTGTGGATCTCGCCCGCGGACAGTGACGATGGGGATATCCGGCGGGAGGAAGAGTCCGCAGACGTTGACGGCGGCATCGAGGAGCCCGCCGGGGTTATCCCGTAGGTCCAGGACGAGCGCGCGCACCCGAGCCTGACTGAGGAGCTGCTGGATAGCTTGTCGGAGCTCCTCCGGTGCTCGACGCGAGAAGCGCTCCAGCCGAACGTAGCCGATGCTGTCGTGGAAGCGTTCTACAATCGGAAGCGCGCGCAGCCGGATTTCTTCACGCTGAAGCTGCAGCCGCAGCGTATCATATCCGCCTGAGAGGCGTTGCCGCAAGAGCCAGAGCGCAATTGGGGTACCGGGTTCGCCACGAGTGTAGCGGCGCAGCTCGCGGGAACTCCGGTGCAGCACAACGGCAGAGTCGATCTTGTAGATGCGGTCCCCGACCCGGATTCCTGCTGCCCATGCCTGGGTGTTGGGATGAACCTCGATGACGGTGAGCATGCTATCGCGCACGGCTGCGGCGATGCCGATGCCAACGTAGGCGCCTGTGGAGAGGATGTCCAGTTCGTCGCTGCCCTCCTCGTCGATGAAATACGAGTACGGGTCCAGCCGGCGCAGCAACGAATCTATGCCGATGCGGAAGAACTCATCGACATCCACCGGTTCGACGTAGTGGATGATGACCGTGCGGAACAGCGCGGCAAGGATTTCACTGACCTTGCTGAGCTTGAGGTAGGGCGCCTCCTGAGCAAGGAGCACGGTTGCCAGAAGGAGAGCCGGGAGAATCCACAGCAGCCTGCGGTGGCGCATTGCTCAGACGGGCTGTAGGACAAGGTGGTCGCGAATGTAATGGACGACGTTCGAGATATGGACTCGGACCTGCTGCATCGAATCGCGGTCGCGGATGGTCACGGTATCGTCCTGCAAGGTCTGTCCGTCAACTGTTACACAAAATGGCGTGCCAATTTCATCGTGGCGGCGGTAGCGGCGTCCAATGGCGCCGGAGTCATCGTATGCGGCGCGGAAATGGCGGCGCAGCTCCTCGTAGAGCTTGCGTGCCCTCTCCGGCATCCCTTCGCGGTTGACCAAAGGGAAGACGGCGACTTTGACCGGGGCAAGGAGTGGATGGAGTCGGAGCACAGTGCGCTTTTCGGTGGTGCCGCGCTCCTCGGGGATATACTCCTCATCGTAGGCGTTGCACAGGAATGCCAAAAAGGAGCGGGTTGCCCCTGCTGAAGTCTCTACAACGTACGGGATGTAGCGTTCGCGCGTGACGGGGTCGGTGTATTCGAGCCGTTTGCCCGAAAACTCCATATGGCGCCGCAGGTCGAAATCCGTACGCGAGTGAATGCCCTCCAGCTCGCCCCAGCCGAAGGGGAAGAGGAACTCGATATCCACGGCAGCAGCGGCGTAGTGGGCAAGCTTTTCATGGGGGCGAACCCGCAGCCGCTCTTCGGGGATGCCCAATTGCAGGTACCAGCGGTAGCGCTCCTGGAGCCAGTAGTCGAACCACTCCCGTTCGGTGCCGGGCTTGACGAAGTACTGCATCTCCATCTGCTCGAACTCGCGCGTGCGGAAGAGGAAGTTGCGCGTATTGACCTCGTTGCGGAACGCCTTGCCAATTTGCGCAATGCCGAAGGGGATCTTCTGGCGGCTCGTCTGCAGCACGTTGAGGAAGTTGACGTAGATGCCTTGAGCCGTCTCCGGGCGCAGGTAGACCACGCTGCTGTCGTCCTCGACCGGACCGATGAAGGTTTTGAACATGAGGTTGAAGTTGCGTACCTCAGTCCATTCCCGGGTCCCGGAGACGGGGTCGGGGATTTGAGCGTCCAGGATAATGCGGTAGTAGTCCTGTGGCTGGGAGGCTGCGCGCAGGCGCTCCTCCCAGTAGTCGGCTTCCTGGTGCTTGCCCTTGGAGCGCAGCCCGGCGATGAAGTCCTCAATGAGCGTATCGGCGCGGTAGCGGGCTTTGCTGACCTTGTTGTCGATCATGGGGTCGGTGAACTGCTCCACGTGCCCGGAGGCTTCCCACACACGGGGGTGCATGAGAATGGCGGCATCGAGTCCCTCGATATCCTCGCGCGAGGTCATCGCCTGCCACCAGGCTTCTTTGAGGTTGCGCAGCAGCTCCACGCCCATAGGACCAAAGTCCCAGCAGCCGTTGAGCCCGCCGTAGATCTCGGACGACTGGAAGACAAAGCCCCGTCGCTTTGCCAGTGCCATGACGACGTCTAACGAAGGTGCTGCCATTGCCTCATCCCCCGTGGAACCATCGGCTCTGCCGTTGCTAAGTTTGCAAATTAGCAAAGCGCGTGGCTGTTCGATGCCGGAGCACAGTGCGGATCGGTTCTGGGAAGAGCTGCTGCAACGGGTCGCCTGGGAGCTGGACACAGCTCGGGCAGCGCTGCGCGAGGGGAACGAAGGGAAGGCTCGGGTGTGTGCCCGACGAGCGGTTGGATGGTTTGTGCAAGCGCTGGCGCGCGTGTCTCCGTACCAGTATGGCAGCCACATTGGGGAAAATCTGCGCCGCATCAGTCAGGATGTGCAGCTTCCCGAAGAGGTGCGGGCAGCCGCAGCACGGCTGCAGGGTGGAGCGCGGGCACAATTGTCCGGCGAGCTGTATAGTCTCTACCCCTTGCGCGATGCGGGAATCATTCTGCGCTACTTTGCCCAGCAGGTCGGTTGTGCCGCAGCAATGGAGCAATTGATCGCTCAGAGCGAGCAATGAGACACGCCCTTCTTCTGTTCCTTGCCGTGTGTGCGCTGGGGAGCGCGCAGCCACGGAGTCCGTTGCAGGCAACACTACGACCGCAGCAACTGGAGCTGCGTCCTGGGGATACAGCAACCGTGTGGGTGACGCTGGAACTGCAGCCTGGCTGGTACACCTACGGGTTGACACGCCGGCAGAGCGAGGAGGGGATCGGTCCGGAACCGCTGCAGTTGGAGGTCGGACCGGCTGAGCTCCTGCGGCGTGCCGGGCAGATCCGTGCCCCGCGCCCTCGGCGCAAGTACGACGAGGGCTTCCAGATGGAGGTGGACTACTACGTCGGGCAAGTCCGATTCGGGCTGCCAGTACAGCTACAGCCTGCGGTCACCCCAGGGGAGTATCGGGCGGTGGTCTCGGTGGTCTACCAAGTGTGCGATTCCGTCCGGTGCTTGCCGCCGGAGGAGCTGCTGCTGCCCTTGACCGTACGGGTTGTGCAGGCGTCCAGTTCAGCCGCGGTCTCGGAGGATACGGCAGCCAGGGAGAGCTCTCCGGAGGCGCCATCGGGGGTGGTGCAAGAGGGTGCAGGAACGCGGGCTTCCGTGCAGCGGTCTGCTGCCCAGGAGAGCTCGGTGCAGGGCTCTGATGCAGGTGCACTCAAGCAGCCCAGGAGCCTTTGGGCGTTGCTTGCACTGGCGGCGGGGGCAGGTGCATTGGCGTTGTTGACACCGTGCGTGTTTCCGATGATCCCTATCACGGTGTCCTTCTTCACCAAGCGAGCCGAGCGGCAGCGGCGGCGTGCCCTGCGCGATGCTGCCCTGTACGCCCTGGGCATTGTGGTGACCTTTGTGGGGTTGGGAACGCTGCTGTCACTGCTGTTCGGGGCAACGGGGATTCGGGACTTTGCGGCAGATCCCTGGGTCAATTTGCTCATCGCCGCAATCTTCATTGCCTTTGCGCTCAACCTGTTCGGGGCGTACGAGATCGTGCTGCCCGCTGGGGTGCTCAATCGGCTCAATCGAGCTTCCGAACGGCACGGTACACTCGGCGTGCTGCTCATGGGGTTGACCTTTTCGCTGACCTCCTTTACTTGCACCGTGCCCTTTGTGGGCTCGGCGCTGATTGCCCTGGCAAGCGGGGAGTGGTTTTACCCTGTCGTCGGTATGTTGGGGTTTGCAACGGTCTTTGCTGCACCGTTCTTCCTGTTGGCGCTCTTCCCGGCAGCGCTGATGCGGCTTCCGCGAGCTGGCGGCTGGATGAATAATCTCAAGGTCGTCATGGGCTTTCTGGAGCTGGCAGCAGCGGTCAAGTTCCTCAGTAATGCGGACCTGGTCTGGGGCTGGGGGATCATCTCGCCGGAGCTCTTCCTGGCCTCGTGGGTGGTCTGCGGAGCGCTCATTACGGCGTACGTGCTGGGGCTGTTTCGGCTGCCGCATGATACGCCGCTGGAGAGTGTGGGTCCGATTCGGGCGCTGGTAGCGGTCCTCTTCGGCACGCTGACGCTGTGGTTGGCAAGCGGGCTTTGGGGAGCACGGCTGGGAGAGCTGGAGGCATTCCTTCCGCCGCGGGATTACTACCGCCTGATGCAAAAGGCATCGGCACCGCCGGGTGCCTCTACGGCGGCAGCACAGACCGAGCTGGAGTGGTACGGGGATCTCGAACAGGGGCTTGCCGAGGCTCGGCGGACAGGGCGACCGGTTTTCGTGGACTTTACGGGCTTCACCTGTACGAATTGCCGCTGGATGGAGCACAACATCTTCCCCCATCCACGCATTCGAGTGCTGCTGGAACAGATGGTGCGAGTACGGCTCTTCACCGACCGGCGCACGGAGCCCTACCTTTCGAACAAGCGGCTGCAGCAGGAGCGCTTCGGTACGATTGAGCTGCCCTTCTACGTGCTGCTTGCCCCTGATGGGAGCGTGATTGCTCGAGCAACTTTTACGCGCGACGTGGAGGAGTTTGAGCGCTTCCTCCGACAGGCGTTTGTGGCGAGAGCGTCGGTGCAGTGAGCAATGGCAGAGCTGCGGGTTGGACGGCGCGCCGTGCGTAATTTCTGGCGTCAGTTGGAGGAGTTCTCCACGCAGTTCCGGCATCTGCGGGCGCTTGTGGCGCTGGCAGGATGGGACCAGGAGACCTACATGCCGCCAGGAGCGGCACAGCGCCGTGCAGCGCAGCTTGCAACCGCACAGAAGCTACTCCATCGCCATATGAACAGCACCGTGGCACGGCGGCTGGCGATACGGGCGCACCAGATATTGCCGCTGCTGCCAGAGCGCAAGCAGCGCATCGTGAGCTGCTTCCTGCGTGAGTATCGCCGTTACACTGCCCTTTCGGAGCAGTTGCTCGAGGAGCTCTCCTATGCGCAGACGCTGGCACTGGAGAGCTGGAAGCTTGCTCGCCGCGAGAGCGACTTTTCGCTCTTTGCACCATACCTCCAGCGCCTACTGGAGCTGAAGCGCCGTCAGATCGAGTTTTTGGGCTACAACGAACATCCCTACGATGCGCTGCTGGAGCTCTATGAGCCTGGGCTTCGGCTGTCGCGGCTGCAGCCGATCCTACAGGAATTGACCGTTGCCGTGCGGCAGCTCCTCCAGTGGGTGCAGTCGCGCTCGGTACAGCCTTCCGACCGGCTATTGCACCAGGCGATTCCGGCAGATGAGCAGTTGAACCTTGCCCAGATTGTTTGCCGGCAGATTGGCTTCGATGGGGAGCGTGGGCGGATTGACCTCTCGGCGCACCCGTTCTGCACGGCGCTGGGTCCAAGCGATGTTCGCATAACGACGCGCATTCACGGGGGCGATGCAGGGGTGTGCTTCTACAGCGTGCTGCACGAGCTGGGGCATGCCCTCTACGAGCAGGGCATTCCCGAGGAGCTTGCCGATAGCTTTGCCGGGGAAGCCGTTTCGATGGTAATCCACGAGTCGCAATCGCTGCTGTGGGAGGACATTATCGGGCGCAGCCTGGCATTCTGCCAGTGGCTGTTCCCGCTGTGGCAGGAGCGTTTCGGGCGCTACGTCGGGGAGCAATGGGAGGGAGCCACTGCCGAGGAGCTCTTCGGCGCGGTCAATCGGGTACAGCCCTCGCTTATCCGCACCGAAGCCGATGAGGTGACCTACCATCTGCACATCCAGCTCCGGCTGGAGCTGGAGCTGGCGCTGCTTGCGGGCGAGCTCCGAGTCTGGGAGCTCCCCGACGCCTGGAACGATGGGATGGAGCGCCTGTTAGGGATTCGCCCGCGGGAGGACCGCAGCGGCTGCCTGCAGGACATCCACTGGGCGCTGGGCGATTTCGGCTACTTCCCCACCTATAGCCTGGGCAAGCTTGTGGCGGCGATTCTGTGGAAGCAGATGCAGCGCGAGCTCCCGGGGCTGGAGGAGCGCATCCGTGCAGGGGAGTTCCAGCCCGTGCTCCAGTGGCTGCGCCGTTCGGTGTATGAGAGTGCTCCGCTGGAGAATGGCGAGGAGCTGGTCCAGCGCGTTGCGGGGACGGAGCTGACAGTGGATGCCTTCGTGGAGTACATCACCGACAAGCTGCGGCAGGTCTACGGCGAGCCGCTTCAGAGCCGGTAGTGCTCCGGGCGGCGGTCGGCGAAGATATCGTCGAGCGGGTCGAAGGCTTTGTTGCGGGTGTGTGTAGGTTCGATTTCGGCGATGAGCACGGTCGTATCATCGGCGCCAGCGCGGCACAGCGTGGCACCGGTGTAGCTGTAGATGGCGGATTCGCCACGGAAGGCGAGCTGTTCGCCGTTGCGCTCTTCGTTCCCAGTGCGGTTGGCAAGCGCCAGGTAGACCTTGTTCTCCAGCGCCCGTACGGGCATGACCATGCGCCAGGCGTCGGTGACCAGGTTTGCCGGGCAGGCAATAAGGTCGGCTCCCTGCAGCGCCAGGGTTCGGGCGGCTTCGGGAAAGCGCCAGTCGTAGCAGATCATCGTGCCGATGCGCACATCCCAGCGGGGGTAGTGGACGACGAAGAAGCCCGTGTCCCCGGGGTCGAAGCAGAGCTTCTCCTTGTAGAACAGGTGCGTCTTGCGGTAGACCCGACGCTCGTTGGGCTCGGGGAAGAGGAGCGCGGCAGAGTTGTAGAGCCGGTCTCCGTGCCGTTCGGCGAAGCCGAGGATGAGGAGCTGCCCGCGCCAACAGGCTTCGCGGTGGAGCCGCTCCAGCGTTGGTCCGTCCAGCGGTTCAGCATAGGCAGCCACCTCGTCGCGCGATTGGAAGAAGTAGCCTGTGGTTGCCAGCTCCGGCAGCACGACGATGTGCGCCGGCTGTGCCCAATCCAGTAGCGAGAGGATGGTCGCCAGATTGCGTTGAGGCTCAGCAAAGCGCGGTGCAAATTGCACAACGGCGACTCGCAGCAGCATTGCGGCAACACGCGTGGTTGACGCAAATATACGCCGGAGCGGAGCGCCGGTGCGGTATTTTTGCAGCGTGCCCTGGAGTGCCACCGCAGCATGGCTGTTGGGGTTGCCATCGTTGGAGCAACGGGGTTGGTCGGACGGACCCTCTTGCGCCTTCTCCAGGAGCGGCGCTTTCCAGTGCGGGAGCTGCGCCTGTTTGCTTCGGAGCGCTCTGCAGGGACGGTGCTGGAGTGGTGTGGGGAGCGGCTGCGGGTGGAGCGCTTCGCACCGGAGCGGTTGCGGGGGCTGGAGCTGTCGTTGTGGTCGGCGGGGGCGGAGTTGAGCCGCCAGTACGCCTGGGAGGTGGCGCGTCAGGATTGCCTTGTAGTGGACAACAGCAGTGCCTGGCGGGCGCATCCGGAGGTGCCGCTGGTGGTGCCGGAGGTCAATCCTGAGGCGCTGCAGCAGCACCGTGGAGTGATTGCCAATCCCAACTGCGTGGTGATTCCGCTTACGATGCTGCTCAAACCGATTCTGGGGCGCTGGGGTATCCGCCGCGTTGTCGTGGCTACGTACCAATCCATCAGCGGCGCCGGACAGCGCGGGATTGAGCAGCTACAGGCGGAATTGCGCGGCGAGGAGCCACCCGTGCGGGTAGCGCCCTGGGGCATTGCCTTCACGACAGCCTTCCACCGGCTGGATGCCGAAGGATGGAGCGAGGAAGAGCGCAAGGTCGTTGCCGAAACGCGCCGCATCCTCGGGCAGCCGCGCCTGCCGATTACCGTAACGTGTGTGCGCTTGCCGACCCTGGGAGCCCATGCCGAAGCCGTGTGGGTTGAGACTGAGCAGCAGCCCGAGCTTGAGGCGCTGCGCCAGCACCTCGGGCAGCAGCCAGGGATGATGGTGCTGGATGAGCCAGCGGCACAGCGCTATCCACATCCGGCGCAGGCACAGGGCAGCGACAGCGTCTACGTCGGGCGCCTTCGGCGGGACGACTCCGTGCCTGCCGGCATCATCGGCTGGATCGTTGCCGATAACATCCGCAAAGGAGCGGCAACGAACGCCGTGCAGATTGCAGAGTTGCTCCTCTGTGGCGGACTCTGATGCGGAGGTGGCTGGGGCTTTGCGGCTTGCTGGTGAGCGCATTGCTTCGAGCGCAATCGGTGGATATTGTGCTCGACCCGGCAGATCCAGCACGCGATACGCTCGATTTCGGCGCAACGCTGTTGGACCGCCCTGTGCTGCGCCCGGTGTACCTGCGCAATTTCAGCTCCGAGACGCTGCAGGTGCCACAACGGGTGATCCCGTACTTCTCCGTCGAGCGCATACCGGGGCAGGGCGAGCTCGACTTCTTGGAGTTTGACCTTGCCGACCCGCCGGGATTTCCCATCGAGGTGCCCCCACAGACGGTGCGTCGGATACAGCTACACTTCCGCGCCATTCCCCAGCTGTATCCGCTGGGGCTCAAGCAGGCGTACCTGCGGCTGAGCTTGCGCAGTGCCGCCGATACCAGCCGCGAGCTGGCTCGCCGGACCTTTGTGCTGCGGGGCTTCAAGGAGCGCGTGGAGCTGGAGCTTCAGCCCTCGCTGTTGTGGCTCGACAGCGTCTTTGTCGGCGCTGCTGTGCAGAGGCAGCTCCAGCTCCGCGTTCAGGTACCGGCAGCGGTGGATACGCTACTGCCCTTCCGTGCAGAGCTCCGCTACCGTAGTGGGAGCTATCCGGGGCAAGATGAGCTGCTTCTGGAGCCGCTGCAGGGGCAGTTTCCCGTCATGCCACATGCGCTGGTGCCATTGTGGGTGGAGTACCGTCCGCTGGACCGCGATGCCGATACGGTGGAGCTGCGCCTGCTGTATTTGCCGTACTCGGGGGCGCTTCCGGACACGGTGCGCGCACTGCTCGTTGGCGTGGGAGTTGAGCACCGCTGGGAGTGGGAGATGGAGCGCTCGGACGGAGTGCAGCAGGTGGGCGATACGCTCGACTTCGGCGGTGTTGCAGTGGGGATGGAGCGGGAAGCGGTGCTGCGGCTCCGCAACGGCGGCAACTATCGCTTCCACGCAGTCGATACGCTCCTGGAGGAGCTCTCTGCCGGGTCGGCGGCGTTTGCGGTGGCTCCGCACCCCTTCCCCGATAGCGGGATTGCGCCGGGCGGGGAACTACGGCTGCGTATCCGCTTCCGTCCACAGCAGGCAGGGCTGGTGCAGGCGCGCTACCTCTTGCGCAGTGATATTGCCCAGCGCATCGTCGGAGTCCCAGCAGGGGCGCGCTTCTGGAGCATCGTCCTGCGCGGCGTTGGGATTGCCCCGCGATTGGAGCTGATGCCTGCGGTGGTGCAAGGGGAGTTGCTATGGTCACCCGACTGCCCTCGCGCGTGGGAGCAGCCGCTTGAGCTACGGAACACCGGCACAGCTCCGCTCCAGATCGATAGCGCATGGGTTGCTCGCGGGGCTGTGGAGCTGGAGTTCCCGCCGCTTCCGCTGCAGTTGCAGCCAGGGCAGGTCAACGCTGCCGCGCGTCTGCGCTCCGTGCCAATGCAGTGGGGATGGATTGAGGACACGGTGTGGCTGCGCACGAATCAACCGGGGAGGACGTTGGTGCCGCTCGTGGTGCGCCTGCAGGTGAAGGCGCCTCCGACGGTTGCGCTGCGTCTGCCGCAGGAGCTGCGTGTCAAGCCCGGTCGCCGCATCTCCGTCCCGGTCCTCGTTGAGGAGATGCCACAGGGCGTTGCCCGCTGCCGGCTGGTGCTGTTGTACGAGCCCGCACTGCTGCGATGGGAGGGGCTCAGCACCGATGGCACTGCACTGGAGGGTGCCCAACTGCAGCAAGCCAGGGAGGACACGCCCGGGGTGTTCGTACTGGAGGCAGTGCAGCCGTACGGGACATTCCCCCGACGCGCAGAGCTGGTGCGGGTACATTTCCGCACCTTCCTGGGACAGCATGTGCGTTCGCCGTTGCTGCTGCAGCAGGTGCAGTTCGGCGATAGCGCATGCAGCGGTTTCTTCCCCACCATTGCCGCCGCAGGGCAGGTGCTGCTGGATTCTGTGTGCGGGTTGACCGAGAAGCTGCTCCCGCAGCGCATGCTCCGCTTGGAGGTGATACCAAATCCAGCACACGGGGAGCTGCTGCTCGAGTACGAACTGCCGCTCGATGGCGAAGTGATGCTGGAGCTGTACAATGCCCAGGGGCGCTTGGTGCAGAGGCTTGCTGCAGGCTGGCACGCCCGTGGGCTCCATCGCCGTGCGATGAGCGTGGCTGCGCTGCCGGCGGGACAGTACTTTTGCCGATTGCGCTTTGCGGGGGCTGAGCGGGTTCAACCGCTGCAACTGCGCTGATGCGCGCCCGCAGTGCCGCCTTCGGTGTGCTGGTGCTGCCGGTGATGCTGTGGGCGCAGGGCTTCCAATGGGAGCTATCACCGCGCCTGCCCGTGCCGGCACCGGTGCTGTTTATCGGCGCCGGTGCTCATGGAGCGTGGGTGCGCCACCTTTCGGCATTGGAGGCGATCGAGGATGGGCTCAGTTGCGCAACCTACCGCAGTGGAGACGGAATGCACGCGGTGGCGGGAGCCTACACCGAATGGTGGTACGCGCCGGAGAGCGCTCTCCGGCTTGCATTGCTTGCTGGCGCTTCGCAAGTGGTGCTGCGCGCGCCCGCTGAGCCGCTCCCGCTGGCGGATGGACGGCAACTGCGCACGGAGTACCAATTGCAGATGCGCTTGCTCGTGGCTCGTGCTGAGGCGCTTGGGAAGCTGCGTCTGAGGGGCAAGCTCTGGGTTGCTCTCGGTGCCTGGGCGGGGCTCCAGTGGCGGCTGCAGGAAGAGCAGTGGGAAAGGGTGCTGGAGCCGGAGGACTACGTGTTTCAGACCACCCCGCCGGCTCGGGAGCGCCGCCTGAGCCAAAGCCAGCAGGTGGGACTGCGTCCGTACGGGGTGGGTGTGCTCCTGCGGCTGGGGCTGGATGCCCCGCTGGCGCGGCTGACACCAGTCTACGCCGCACCGGCACTGTCGATAGGAGTATCGCTGCTCAGCCTCGTGCGGAGCGCGGCGTGGTCCCGCTGGGAGCTCGGTGTTGAGTTGCCGGTCCTGTGGGGAATCCGCTCAGGACACTAAAGCCGCTTGCCGCTGCGTCATTGCCACCGCATCGGGCAAGTGCAACACGATGGAGGGAGTCCAAATGCTGTGGCGCTGGAGCATCGCCGTTGCTGTATGCACTCTCTCAGCGCTGGCACAGCCGAAGCTGGAGATTGTGGGAGGCGATACGTACGACTGGGGCAAGGTCGGTCCCAAGGACGATCCACTCAAAGCCAAGATCACGCTGCGCAATGCTGGCACGGGTACGCTCAAAATTGAGCGAGTGCAACCCGGATGTGGCTGCACAACTGCCCCGTTGGACAAGACCGAGCTTGGTCCAGGCGAGACGGCAACCATGGATGTTACCCTGCGCGTCGGCGGGGCAACGGGTCCAGTTACCAAGAGTGTAGCGATATACTCCAACGACCCCAGTGCGCCGACGAAGATGTTGTGGCTCAAAGCTGAGGTCGTGCGCCCGCTGGCATTCATTCCGGCGCAGTACTTTGTCTTCACCGACATGCGGGTGGGACAAGAAGCCAAGGCGGTGCTGACACTCAAGAACATGTCGCAGCAGGAGGTGACGCTCTACGATATCGAGACCACGCCGGGGCTCCAGCTCAATCTGAGCAAGCGGACGGTGCTCAAGCCAGGGCAGCAGCTGGAGCTCATTGCCCGGGTGACGCCGCAGCAGAAGGGCTACTACAGCGCCATGGTGCGCATGAAGACGACGCACCCGGAGTACCCGACACTGGAGATTCCGGTGTACGGGAACGTGCTCGAGGCCAGCTCGCCGGTATTCAATCCGCGGTAACCGGCGAATGGGCGTGCAGGCACGCCCGATGGGGCGGGGATGCTACAGCGGTGGCATCTCCCGCCCCATGCTGTTTTTCTTGGTGAACCTGCTGCTGAGCGGAGCGGTTGCGGCACAGCCTGCTCCGCAGCCGGGGCAGCGCTACCTCCTGCGGCTGCTCAATGGGGATGTGCTCGAAGGGCAGTTCGTGGACTCAACGCAGCTCTCCGATACGCTGCCGGCATGGCGCTTCCGGACGCTCATTGGGACGGCAACGATTGCGGTCCGTGAGGTCGCAGAGCTCGTTCTCCTGGAGGAGCACTACCGACACGGGCACCGCATCTTTTTGCAGCCGACAGCTGAGCCCATTGCCGGCAACGGATTTATCGGGCTGGCGGGCTTGTTTGCACTTTATGCCGGTATCGGGCTGCAGGACTGGTTGTCGGTTGTCGGCGGGCACACGCTCCTGCCTAAAGTTCCCGCTGCGGAGCAGTTGTGGGTGCTCAACATCAAATTCACGCTGCTGCAGGCACCCAACCTGACGATGCCGGGCACGCTCTGGCTTGCCGTCGGAGGCAATATCACGGCGCTCAACTCTGCAAATCAATTGCTGCACCTCTACGCCGTCGGAAGCGTGGCAGGGGTCCGGACGCGGCTCAGCGCAGCAGTGATGGCGAAGCTCGCCGGAGAGGACCTCATGACCGTCCGATTCGGCTCCTGGGGGAGTGTACCGGTAGCGTATCAGAGCGGTGCTGTTGGGATTGCCTTGGGGCTGGACTACCGACCGAGCACCCGGCGTGATATGCGACTGCTTGTGGAGCTGTGGAATGCCGATATCCGCAGCCCCTCGCGCACAGGCATCCTTGCCGGGGTGCGCTTGTACAACAGCGCCGTTGCGCTGGATTTCGGGCTGTTCTGGTTTGGCTACCCGCTGGCAATTCCGGCTGCCAACGTTGCGTGGACCCCGTTTTAGACAAGCCAGCGGAAGAGGACCTCGGTGCCGTACTCGCCCCGCCGCCGGAACTCCAGGTGGAAGCGGTCGCCACAGCGCGGGGTCCATACGTATGCCCAGTTTGAGCAGTATCCTGCGCGGCAGATTTCCTCCCCATCGTGGCGGACGCTGAGGTAGAAGAAGAGCACATCCCCGTCGTGGGAGGAGAGCTCCGGCGGGCACAGATGGAGCCCCTCTCCAAAGCGCCAGTGCGCCACGTCCCAGCATCCGATGAGGTGCTCTGCGTCGAAGAGCCCCGCAACCAAAACCCCCTCGAAGAGGCGGAACAGCTCCGGAGTGACCGTCCGATCGCACACGGCGGCGGCGGTGGTCAGCCCCGCTACAAGCGCCCCTTCGTTGGGGAGCACCAGCTCGGGGCGAAAGGGGAGCTCCTCGAGCACCCACAGTTCCTCGTCGTAGAGCATCATGCCGTAGAAATCGTGCACCAGCACAGCGATGGGCTCGCTTGGGCAGACCGTGCGGACATCGGCATGGATGAGCTCAACGCGTGCGTAGCGCTGCAGCCGGTTGCGGGCAAGTTCGTATAGCAGCCGATTCCGTTCAACGGCGTAGACCTTCCGAGCGCCCAAGCGCAGCAGTTCTTCGGTGAAGATGCCCAAGCCGCAGCCAGCTTCCATGCACACGGCGTTGCGGATGCGGTGATGGAACCGGCGCAGCAGCCGCCGGTATGCTGCCGTCCGGTGGCGGTCATCGTAGATGCTGATGAATGCCAGCAGGTCGTCGTACGTGCGGAAGCGGCGCGGAGAGAGCCGGTTGACAATGTCCATCCCTTACGGAAGCAGCTCCGGCGGCAGGAGTGCAAGGATGGGTTCACTCCAGCTCAGTTTCCACAGCAGGAACGCCTGCTCCAGCTTGCGTTGCAGCGGTGGTGGGAGCAGGCGCACAAGCTCCGGCATCGCCGCCGAACGCTCGGTTGCGGAGAACTGCTCCAGAAGCAGCTCCAGCAGGTCCTTTCGCCGAGGGAACTCCTTGATGCGTGGGAAAGGCTCGCTGGGAATCCCCAGGCGCCGTTGGGCAAGGGCAATGGCAGTCTGGAGTCCACCGAGCGTGTCCACCAGTCCCAGCCCGTATGCGGCGCGACCGCTCCAGACACGCCCTTTAGCAATCCGGCGCAAGGAATCCAAGCTCATGCCCCGCCGTTGAGCCACGCGCGTGAGGAAGTTGTCGTAGAACTGCTCGCCTAAGCGGTGCAGCCGCTCAAGCTGCGCCGGTGAGAAGGGAAGCAGCGGAGAAAGGAACAGCGCGCCGGGATTGCTCTGCACAGTGTCAACGGCAATGCCGAGCTTTCCGGCGGTGCCCGAAAGGTTCGGAATGGTGATGATGACGCCAATCGAACCGGTCAGGCTCTGTTCCTCGGCGATGATGGTATCGCACCCCATTGCCAGGTAGTAGCCACCGGAGGCGGCAACGTCGCTCATGGAGGCGTACACGGGTTTGCGCTGGGCGATTCGGCGAAGCTCGGTCCAGATTGCATCCGACGCCAGAATGGAGCCTCCCGGGCTATCGATGCGCAGGATGATGGCGCCGACTTCCTCATCGGCAGCTGCCCGCTGCAGCTCCGGAATGAAGTCCTCGGAGGCAACGACTGGATTGGGGAAGGGGAAGTCGCGCCCTCTTCCGGGGACGATACCCCCGACGGCGTAGACGACGGCGATCGCGGGATACCTCCGGCTGGAGCGCTTCTCCAGCGCTCGTTCGGCGTATGCGGCGATGGGGAAGAAGCTGCGGCGAACCTGCTCGGCGAGGGTGTCCTTCCGCCCGATGCGGCGGGCAAGGCGTGCCAAGAGCTCACTCTCGTAGAGCACGCCGTCGATGAGTCGCTGTGCCAGCAGTGAATCCGCCGTGTGGAGGGCTTGGGAGAAGAGCGTGCGGAGCCGCCCCTTGGGAATTCCACGCCGCTGTGAGACCAGCTCGACAAATGTGCGGTACCGCTCGGCAAGCAGCTCCTGGAGATTCTCCCGCGCAGCGGGGCTAAAGGAGCGGCGCACGAAGGGCTCGCCAGCGGATTTGTACTCCTCGAACTGCTCGACGTGGTAGCGGATGCCGAGCTTCTCGAGCAGTTCCGTCCAAAAGAGCCCTGTAGCGGCGAAGCCGCTGAGTTGGAGCAGACCCTCGCGCGGCATGAAGATGGAATCGGCATAGAGGGCAAGCGCATAGTCACGCTCGGCGCCCGCTTCCAAGTATGCATACACGGGTTTGCCTGCGGCACGGAAGGAATCGATCGCCGCGCCCAGTTCAGCGATCTTTGCCCAGCCCAGTTGAGCTCCTCTGAGCCGGAGGTAGAGCCCGGCAACGTTGTTGTCCTCCCGTGCAAAGCGCAGTGCCGCAAGGGTCTGCCACAGCGTGGGTTCGGCACGGCTTGGCAGCAGAGCGCCGGGCTGCCATTCGGGCAGGTCGGTCAGCTCCAACAGCAGGAAGGAGCGCCCTTTGGGGAGCTCTGCGGGTTGGAATGCCGGTTCGAACCGGCGCAGCACGGTGGTCACCCCGATAAGTGTGAGCAGCAACAGCAGGAGCGAGACAAGCCCTGAGACCACAAGGAAGGGCACCCACCATCGGCGCCATCCGGAGTGCTGGGTCGGAGCCGGTGTCAGAGAGGTCATGGCGAATTCTGACGCTGGTTTCTGCGGCAAAAATAGGGGCTTTCGCGGCTACGTCTGCAGCGCCGGTGTATGCGGTTCCCGTCTGCGTGATGATTCCAGAGGTGCGGCTGGAGGACTACACCTACGAACTACCGGCGGAACGGATTGCGCAGTTTCCGCTGCCGGAGCGCGACCAGTGCCGCTTGCTCGTTGCCCGTCGGCGGGAGCGCAGTATCGAGCACCGGCGCTTCTTTGAGCTGCCGCAGATTCTGCCGTCGGGATCGCTCTTGGTGCGCAACGTCACCCGGGTGGTCTTTGCGCGGCTGTTCCTGCGCAAGCCCACCGGCGGCGCCGTCGAGCTGCTACTGTTGCAGCCCAGCCAGATGGATCCCGAACGAGGACTGAGCACAACACCGCCGGTTCAATGGCAATGTCTGCTGCGCGGGCACCGAGTGCGCCCCGGGGTACGGCTCTATGCCGCTACCGGAGAGGTGCTGCTGGAGGCACGGCTGCTGGAATACAGCGCCGGAAGCGCCACCGTAGAATTTGCCTGGGAACCCAAACATCTGCTGCTGGCAGAGGTGCTGGAACGGCTGGGACAGGTCCCGCTCCCGCCCTACCTGCGCCGTGGCGCAACAGAACAGGACCGCGAGCATTACCAGACCGTCTATGCACGGATTCCCGGCTCCGTTGCGGCGCCAACGGCGGGACTGCACTTTACGGACCGGCTCCTTGAAGAGCTCCAGCACGCCGGGGTCCGGATTGCCGATGTGTGCCTCCACGTGGGCTTGGACACGTTCAAGCCACTTCGGGCAAAGCACCTTGCCGAGCATCGGATGCACAGTGAGTACATAAGCGTGTCCGCTGCCGCACTGCAGCAGCTACTGGAGTTCCTACGCCATCCTGGCGGAGGATGGCTCGTAGCGGTGGGAACCACCTCGGTGCGCACACTGGAGAGCCTCTACTGGCACGGGGTCCGCCTGCTGCGTGGGGATTCCCGCACCTGGGATTCACCCTCTATCGCCATCCAGCAGTGGGAGCCCTACGAAGCCGATGCGGAGGTTGCCCCCGAGGATGCTCTATCGGCGGTTCTGGAATGGATGCGGCACCACGGGAACACCACCGCCGAGGGCACAACGGAGCTGATGATCGTGCCCGGCTACATCTTTCGGCTCTGCGATGCCATCATCACCAACTTCCACCAGCCGCAGAGCACGCTCCTGCTACTGGTGGGGGCGTTCCTGGGACGCACCTTCTGGCGACAGGTCTACCAGGAGGCGCTACGCCGGGGATACCGCTTCCTCAGCTACGGCGATGCCTCGCTGCTTGTTGGGCAACGTGGGGAAGTGGTCGAGTGAGTTAACTGGGCTGCTCGACGGCAGCTTCGTCCAGTACAAGGAATCCTCCACGCCGAATTCGGGCGTGTATGCCGAAGGGCAGTGCCCAGTGCTGTGGGATGTGCCCGTAGGAAAGCCCACGTAGGCACGGAAGCTGTGCACGCTCGGCAAAATCGCGCAACACCGATTCCCACGGAGGGCTCGGCAGTTGGGATTCCCCTGGCTGAGTGAATGCCCCGAAGATGATGGCAGAAACCTGTGCAATTGCTCCCGAGAGCAGCAACTGCGTCAGCATGCGGTCCACCCGATAGGGTGCCTCCCCGACATCCTCCGTGATGAGGAAGGCACCGTCGGTCTTGGGGAAGAAGGGCGTGCCGCAGAGCGCACTCCACAGGGAAAGCGTGCCGCAGAGGATGCGCCCCTGTACCGTTGAGGAGGGTAGCGGGGAGAGAGGCTGCAGCAGGTCGGGGAGCTCGCCTGGAGCGGTCGGTGAGGTCAAGAGTTGCCAAAACCACGCTTCACGGTCGGGGGCGATGGGCTGATTGCCAGGGATGGGGGCGGAGATGGTGACCAGATGCGCCCGCTGCCAGAGCGCCGCCTGCAGTGCGGTGATATCGGAAAATCCCACAAGCAGCTTCGGATGGCGCGCGATGAGCCGATAGTCCAGATTCGCCAGAAGCCGGATACTCCCGTATCCGCCGCGCAGGCAGAAGATTGCCGCAATGCGCGGGTCGGCAAAGAACCGGTGCAGCTCCTGAAGCCGTTGCTCATCGCTGCCGGCAAGGTAGCCCAGGTAGGTGCTGCCGACGTGTGGGGAGAGCTCAACACGGTAGCCGAGCCGTTCCAGGTAGCGGACGACAGCTTCCACATCGGTCGGCGATGCCGGCGATGCTGGAGCAAGTACTCCAATGACATCACCACGGCGCAGTGGACGACCTTTGCGAACTGCGTTGCTCTGCATGGAGCCACCTCAGAGACTCATGCGAACTTCACCGTTGAGCGAATGCCACCAGGGCGCTCCGTGCGGGCGCTGCCCAAAGTAGCGAAGCAGCAGCACAAGCGCGCCGAGCGACCGTTCAAGCTCACATTGCCATTGCCAACCCTGGGGGAGCATCCCCAGGCGCCAGGGAGTTGCTGCCGCTGTGCCTTGGAGTCGTTGGCGGTACTGCCCGTTGAGCTCCGCGCGCAGTGGCGGGGCGTAGTAGCGTAGCCCTGTGCCCAGGGTTGCTGCAGCCCAGGGCTGGGAAGGTGCTTCTCCAGCCCGTCCTTGCAGGAGCTGCCACTGGGGAACGAGCTGCACGCTCGTCAGAAGCTGCCAAGGAAGCTGCACCTGCAACTGCCAGCCGCGGAATGCCGAGGCTGGAAGGAGCGCCGATGCTGGCTGGCGCTGCTCCCGCAGCAACGAAAGTTCCAGCAGCAAGCGCAGCACCGATGTCAATGGGAGCCCACCTCTGGCGCGGAGCTCCATGCTGCTGTGGAGGTCAGAGCGCTCCGGAAGCACTCGAAGGAGCGCACTCCAGAATCGCCCCTGCAGAGAGGGCTCGAACGTCCCAAGGGGACGCAGGGAGAGCTGCTGCTCCAGCTGCAGTTGCACCCAGCTCAGAAGTGGGCTGGACGCAGAAAGCGGCAGCAGCTCCTGCAGGAGCGGACGGCGCCGCGCAAGGTGCTCGTAGGAGAGTAGCGCTGTGTATTCGCGCAGCAACCCGCTCGGACGCACAGAGGCGTGGAGCTGAAGGCGGAGCCGGCTGCCGGGCGTGCGCTCCTCTCCAGCGTAGCGGAGCAGGGCGTAGTCGCCACCGTAGGGCACGGACTCGAACTCCTCAGCATCGGCGATGCCGTTGCCGTTGAGATCGCCGCGCCAGCGGTACTGCCCCTGTCCGGGGATTGTGCGCACATAGGTAAGCTGCACTGGAGCGGCAAAGGCGTGCCCCAGCTCGTAGTTCCACTGAAGCTGCCCTGCAGAGAAGCGCCATATGCCATTGCTCGACGCCGTCAGGAACTGCTCATCGCGCGCGGCGGAGCGGAACACTCGCCATCCCAGCGCCGTTGTACCGGCAAAGTCAGCTCGGTGCCAGCGCAACCATGCCGCAATGCTGCGCTCTTCGAGCATCCCTGCGCTGTGTATCTGCCGCCACTGCAGAGGGAGCTCGAGCAAGAGACTGTCCGAGAGCGCTGTCGCAACGATAGCATCGGCAGAGAGGCTGCGCGATTCCTCTGTGCCGATAGGCTCGCGCTCCCACCGCAGCCGGGTGCGAAGCCGCCAGGAGGGGAGCTCTACTGTCACCGCTGCCGTAAGGTTGCCCCGCCGGCGTTTGAGGAAGCTATCCTGGAGCGCAGTACGGCTCCGGACAAACTCCCCGTCAAGGCTTACCGAAAACGAGCGGGTCGGGTGCACCGCACAGTGCACTTCATAGCGACCAGCGTGGAACAGCTCGCCGTAGCGAGCCCAGCCGATGCCGACGGTGGCACTCAGCCCAGCCGTGCGGTATCGGAGCTGCTGGAGCAGCAAAAGCCGCTCGGTCGGGCTTCCCTCGGCAGCGGAGTCCTCCCAGAAGCGACGCACCTCGGGCGAGCGCATCCCGAACTCGGCGAAGCGCGCACTGCGCCATTCTGCCTGGCTTTCCCACAGGAGGGCACCTACGGTGGTGTCCCGCAGGAAATTCCACCGGCTCTGGAGCCGCAGGGCGCCCCCAACAAGGCGTTCTCCACTCCGGAAGCGGTTGTGGAGCTGGCTGATGTCCCAGCCCAGGTGCAACTGCAGCATCGGCAGTGGCTGCCACTCACAACCCAGGCTCCAGAAGCGGCGCAGCATGGGCAAGCTCACTGGGCGACCGGGTTCATATTCCCCCTTGCCCAGCCCGACAAAGCGGAATACCCCTGGGGCAAGCAGTGTGTAGCTACCGCGCTGCGGACCAACGTAGGAGAAGTCCACGGTGTACAGCGCTTCAGGGCTGCCTGGTGCGTACTCCCAGAGCACGAGCTCCTTGCCGGCAATCACGGTATCCCGGCGCCGGTACCACCCCAGTCCACGCCCGCTGAGCGAGTCACGCCCTACAAATCGCACAGCTCGGACCCATCCCACAAAGCGTCCGTCGCGATAGTCCGTTGCTTCAACGTCGGTGAGCTCGGCAAATGGCGTGGTATTCTCCTGCACGTACGTGCCGCGGAGCTGGCTTGAGTGCCCCAATCGTACCCCTGCCCCGAACGCTATCACCGTGTGGGCAGCGGACTCATCCGTGTACTCAAACTCCACCGTGATGCGCGAAGCGGCGCTGATAGGGCAGCGTGGGCGGAAGAACAGCTCTGCCCGGAGGTAGTCGATGACGTAGTCGCGCTCCTCACCCCGTTCGCGGAGGATGCCGTCCACATAGACCCGTTCGCTGTTGGGCACGATGACGATGCGCTCCTCTCCCGACGCACCACGCAGCCGGTATGGACCCTGCATACCGTTGCTGCCAAAGAAGTGGTTGACTGCCGGAGTTCCTGCAGCCGCGCCCAGCACAGCGCTGCCGGAGAGCACGCCGGAGTGCAGCTCCGTGCGGATGCCGTGGAAGCGGCGGGGCAGTTGCAGCACACCCAGCAGCAGAGGCTGCTGCCAGGTACCCAGCTCCAGTTGGACGTGAGAGGAGTGCAGGCGCAATTGCAGTTGGTCGAACTGCTCCAGCGAGGCGCTCGCCCCCGTTGTCCCCAGCGGAAGCTGCTGCGAGCTCATCTGAGCCGAGACACTCACCCCATTGGGAAGCTGGCTCTGAAGCTGTAGCTCGACCGCCGAGGTGAGGGCAACAGCGCTGCCACTCTGCACACTGAAGCCCCGCGAGAGCATGCCTCTGGGCTGGAGAAGTGGTGTGCGGGATTCCTGCTCCGGCAATCCTGTGCGTACGGTGCGCTCAACTGCAGTAGCTCGCCGGCGCGACAGCAGCGGCAAAGGGATGTAGGAGCCGCTCACCACGAGCACCACCGTGTCGCGCACCTGGAACAGGCGCCGGAAATGCGGCGTCAGATACACCAAGCCCTGCTGCGCATCCAGTTGGTAGTCCAGACCCGGCTGCAGCCGGTACAGCGAATCCAAGAGGAGCTCCAGCTCCTGCACGAAGTGTACGCCCAGCATCACCACGCTGTCGCCCGCTGCGAGGGTGTATCGCCGTTGGAGCTCGGGGAGCTGCCCGAAAAGTGCCACAGCACCGCTCAAGAGCACCACCACGCTGCCCGCGCGCATACCTCCGCGGCGGCATCACGATGTGGTAAAGCGCAGGGTCTGGAGCGAGCGTTCAAATGCCGGACGGTACACTTGGGCTTCGGGGCGATACCAGGTCAGCACAACTCGGAAGAGCCGGTTGCCCACCAGCGCGAAGTAAGCGCGCCCATCCACCTGCGCGGCGGGTTGGTACTCCAGGTAGTAGGCGGTGACGCCCCCCAGGGTTGTCTGCACCGAGCGAGTGGCACGGTAGCGTGGACGGTTCTCCTCGACGATCTTCTCCAGGTTCCGCTGCTGAGAGGCGTCGAAGACATCCACCTGGATGATGCAATCGTTGCGGTCGCCCACAAAGCGAACCGAAAATAGCGCCGAGGGCACAGAGACACGCTCAGTGCGGAAGTTCTCCGGCACCTGGATCGAGAAGCCCTGTCCGACGTAGTTCCGCAGGGTCTGCGACGGCGGAGCCGGTGCTGCGGGAGCCGGAGTTGGGGTTGCCGCAACGGGTTGCCGTGCCAGTTGGAGCGAACCCAGGATACGGTCGAAGGTCTCCCGATATGCTGCGAAGGTGCCACCGAAGGCAGCAAACTCCACAATGGTTGCCAGTTGGCTATCTGCGGTTGCAACGTAGAGTTCGCCTTCGGCTTGCCCATCGCGCAGAGGGAAGCTATAGCGCAGCTTGCGCGCAGGGGCTCCCGCCAATGTCAGCGATTCCACCGGCGTGTATACCTCTTCGGCGAAGATCTTGCGCTCCTGCAGCAGGCTGTCCAAGCTTTTGCCGTTGAGCGGCAGCACAACGACCTCGAGCTTTGCCGCAGCGGGTCCCTCCGCATCCCAGCGCACAAAACGCTCCAGCGCTGCCTCGTTGGAGAGCACCAGGAGGTTCTCCCCAGCCGAAGAGCGCACGTGCCAGTTCTTGGGGTACTCCAGCGAGAAGCCCACGACCGGGTCCGTGTAGCGCTGGAAGCCTTCAACGGGGGCAGCTTGGGGAGCACGGCGGCAGCCCCACGCCAGTAATGTGCACGCAATGCACAACCATGCACCATACCGCATTGTGCAGTGTCCTCGATAGTGCCACTCTTGCCAACGGGTGCGAAAATACACAAAACCGCTGCGGGCGTCACATGCCCAGCCAGTGCATCAGCAGCAGTGCACCGAAGCTGGCGCCGTAGCCCAGCAGCGCCAGCGGTCCGATTCGGCTGTATCGGGAGGACTCCAACTTTGCTCGTGCCAGCCCAACAGCGCGACTTTGTTCAACCACAGGAGGTGCCCGAAAGGGAGCCCGGCGGAGATCCATAGGGCGCTGCAAGCGCAGCAGCCATCGGCAGTGCCTACTCCGATGGCGCAGATACCGGATCTTCCAGCACGATGGTATTGCGCAGTGTCCCCAGCCGCTCGATGGCAAGCTCGACTACATCGCCCGGGCGAAGCCACCGAGGTGTGGGGAAAGCCCCGGTACCGTTGAGCTCCAGTAGGCAGCCCGTTCCGCACGTCCCGGAGCCGATAATTTCGCCTGGATGCAGCCAGACCCCATAGCTTGCGCGCTCGATGATCTGGGCAAAGGTCCAGCTCATGTCCGCCAGGTTGCCATCGGAGAGCTGCTCGCCGTTGACGAATGCGCGCATCCGCAAAGCATAACGGTTGCCGACTTCGCTGGGCGTGGCAACATCGGCGAGCTCCTCCGGGGTGACCAGCCAGGGACCGAAGGAAGTGGCAAAATCCTTGCCCTTGGCAGGACCCAGATTCAGCTTCATCTCCTGAGCCTGCAGCTCGCGCGCGCTCCAGTCGTTCATAATCATGAAGCCGGCAATGAAGCGGTCGGCAGCGCGAGCGGGGATGTTCTTGCCGGCGCGCCCGAGGACGACGGCGCACTCCAGCTCAAAGTCCAGCCGCTCCAAGTGAAGGGGCTGCACAACGACCGGACCCGGTCCGGTGACGGCGTGGTGGTTGCTGAAGTAGAAGACCGGGAACTGGTCGAACTCCGGAATCATCGGCAGTCCGCGGCTGCGGCGAGCAGCTTCCACATGCTGCCGGAAGGCATAGCCATCGCGCACGGAGCGCGGGTTGGGTAGTGGGGCTTGCAATTGCACTGCGTCGAGAGGGAAGGCGCAGCCTGCCTCCACAAGGGCAGCCACCTGTGCCGCTGCCCATTCCTGCAATCGCAGCAGCTCCGGGTAGGTGAGCTCCCAGGTATCCAGAAGCTCCAGCATAGTTGGTGGAAGCTGTGGTAGTTGCAGCGGTGCCGCAGCGCGTCGGGCAAGCTGGTGTGCAGCGGCGATATCGACCACTATCCCGCCATCGCTCTCGGGAGCCGATGGAGCAACGAGCAGGAGCCCTGCTCGGTCGCAGAGTCCAAGCCGGTAGGTGAGCAGTTTCATGGAGCAACGAGGGCTTGTCCGACCTTATCGCTGAAGGGCGTGCTGCAGCGAGAGCAGTCCAATGCTGCCAAAGCCCAGCAGGAAGAGGAGCTGGAAGGGCAGAGCAGCCAGCTCGGCGTGGTACAGCGAGATGCCAACTCCCACGGCAAAGTACAGCGCCAGCAGGAGCTCGGCAAGCACCAGGGGGTCGATCCGCCGGGGGGCATACTTTTTGTCCTGCCACCGCTCACCGCTGCGGAGGATGTTGTACTTCGGGGTTCGGACGAACTCGGTGCGCTTGCCCAGCAGGGCTTCAATGACGGCGCGGGTGTTGTTGACGGCAAAGCCCATGCTCCCCGCCATGAAGATGGGGAAGAAGAGCAGGCGGCGCTGCCAATCCCAGTGAATTGCCCGCTGGGCGTAGAGGTAGAACAGGAAGGTGCCGATAGCTGCCAGCACAAAGACCGACAGTGCGGTAAAGTAGCCGTCGTAGCCGCTGAGCGTGTTTTTGAGCACCACAATCGGCACATTCAGCACCGCCACGAGCAGGATGAAGGGGAAGACAATGTTGCTGGTCAGATGTACGGTAGCTTCCAGCTTGATGCGCAGCGGAAGCGAGGAGCGCCAGATGAGCGGGAGTAGCTTCCGGGCGACCTCCACGGCGCCCTTTGTCCAGCGATACTGCTGCGATTTGAGCGCGTTGATGTCTACGGGCAGCTCTGCCGGGGTGGTGACGTTATTGAGGAAGACGAACTTCCATCCCCGCAGCTGGGCGCGGTAGCTGAGGTCGAGATCTTCGGCAAGCGTGTCCGTATGCCAGTTGCCAGCATCTTCGATGCAGGTGCGGCGCCAGACGCCAGCTGTGCCGTTGAAGTTGATGAAGAACCCAGCCCGGTTACGTGTGGTCTGCTCCAGAGCGAAATGCCCATCCAGCGCCAGCGCCTGCGCCCGGGTCAGCAGCGAGTAGTCCTCGTTGAGATGCTCCCAGCGGGTCTGGACCATGCCCACGCGGGGATCGGCAAAGTAGGGGAGCGTCTTGAGCAGGAAGTCCGGTCGGGGAACGAAATCGGCATCGAAGATGGCGATGAACTCCCCGCGGGCGTGCTCCAGCCCGTAGCGGAGCGCACCGGCTTTGTAGCCTTCGCGCGAATTGCGCCGCAGATGGACAATATCGATACCCTGTGCGCGGTAGTGCTGGACCAGGCGCGCAAGGAGCTCGGTCGTCTCATCGGTGGAGTCATCCAGGACCTGGATCTCCAATCGCTCGCGCGGATACTCCATCGCGCAGACAGCGTGCAGGAGGCGTTCGACGACGTAGTACTCGTTGTAGATGGGCAGCTGGACCGTCACCATCGGGAACTCCTGCAGCGGCGGAGGTTGTGGCGAGGGCAATCGGCTGGTGCGTACGTAGTAGTAGACCATCACCAGGCTGTGGACGCCGAAGAGGAAGAGCACACTCAGCGCTGCCGTGTACAGCCCAAGCAGGAGGCTTTCCATGCGATGGTGCTTGCGCGGTTATGGGACCTACCAGAAGGCGATGACCGCCGAAGCGATATTCTCCACCAGAGCATCCAGGGCAGCGAAGGCAGCGCGATCGCGAGCGGCTTGCCCGCCACTGATGTCATAGAGCTCACTCCAGGCAAAGCTTCGACGCCAAAGCGTGCGCCGTTGTACGGCATCGTAGAACTCGGCAGTCAGCTGGATTTCCAGACGCCGCTCCCGCTCGCGCTCACCCGGGCGCACCGTTGCGGTCGTTTCGCGGATACTTTGCAGCTGCACGGTAAGCCGTGCATCGGCATCGCCGCTGACCAGCTGCAACACCGTCTCGCGCTGGAAGCGCTCCAAGAGCCGTTGCACCAGGTACTCCCGATACGCCGGGACTCCAAAGCCGCTGTTATCCACGACCGGACTCAACGCCAAGGTGCGCAGATGGGGCGGGAGTGCCCCACCTGTGAAGGAGTAACATCCTGGCAGGACGCAACTTACGCACAGGACAATGAGCAAGCGCTGAGCACTTTCTGAAAGCCCCGTCATCATTGCCTTTGCCCGAGCGCCGCCTGTACGAAGGGATTGGAACGCAGCTCCTCCTGCAGCGTCGTCGGCGGTCCGTGACCGGGGTAGATGCGGAACTCCCCCGGCAGCGGGAGGAGCTGTGTCCGCAGCGATTCGAGCAACTGCTCGAGGTTGCCCCCGGGCAGGTCCGTTCGCCCAATGCTGCCGGCAAAGAGCGTATCGCCGGCAAACACTATGCGGCGTTGCTCCTCTACGAAGCAGACGCTTCCCTGGGTATGCCCTGGGGTGGAGCGTACCTCCAGCTCCCAAGCGCCCGAAGCCGAACGGAGCCGTTGCCCATGCTCCAATAGCAGGTCGGGGTCGATCGGCTCCAGCGGCAGGGGAATCCCCAGCAGGCGCAGCTCAGTGTCATCGCGCAGCCGGTAGGCGTCCGCCGGATGCACGGCAACCAGGGCGCCGGTGAGCCGGCGCAATTCGGCAACATCGGCAATGTGGTCCCAGTGCGAGTGCGTCAGCAGGATGTGCGTGATCCGCACCCCGTGCTGGCGGGCAAGCTGTTCGTACGCCGCTGTGCTCCCCAGCGGTGCGTCAATTACCCACGCCTGCCCGGCAGGGCGGTCCAGCAGCAAGTACCCGATCGTGGCAAAGGGTCCGGCTTCGACGGCAAAGAGCCCCGGAGCGCAGGAGCGTATCTCGGTCGGCGTCCAAAATTCCCACATGGGCGCTACCACACCAGCACGATACGCGTGAGCGCTTCCGAAGGCGTCCACAGCCGAATCCCATACACTCCGGCGGGGGGCGCCGGAATGGACCAAGAGCGCCGATGCGGCGCGGCGGTGTGCTCCTCCCATTCCCACGCGGCGATGCGCCGCCCTTGCACGGTGTAGAGCTCCACTCGGTAGGCACCGCGTTCGCTGCCGGTGGTCTCAATCATCAATGCACCCTCCTGCTGCGATGCGCTGATCCCGGCGGAGCCGGCGGGCTGCAGTAACCGAGGTCCTCCTTCGGTGCAGAGTCCTACCAAGCGCAGGCGCCCATCGGCGCGCTCGGTCTGGCTGCTGAGGAGCCCATCGTCCCAGAGGAAGCTGCTGAGCTGCAGCGGGGTGGCTTCGCGTGCCCCGAGCAGCACGTCGCCCACAAGCTCGGCAATGACCGCTGCGCCGGCTGTGAGGCTGTCCAGTTGCAGCACGACCGTTGCGATTTCGCCCTGTTGCTCTTGGCGGAGGAGCCTTGCGCGGACAACGCTACGCAGGAGGAAGAGCGTCGGATCATAGCGGATTTCGGCTGTAGCTGCATGCCAGCTTGCAATGCCCTCCGCTACAAGATAGAGCGGGATGCGGAAACCCCGCATCCACGGGGTTGCCTGGGTGTCGGGCAGCCAAACGCGAACGCGTGCGGGTGCAGCTCCTCTCCCCTCCAGCACTAACTGCCGTTCCTCCGGGCACGGTGCTCCGATGAAGAGCACCAACGTATCGACAAAGCTGCCGGGCAGAGACGGTTGGAAGGCGACCGCAAAGGTGAGCTGCTCCCCTTGGGCAAGGGAGCGTGGCAACACCGGCGCTTGGAGGACGACAAATTCTACCCCACGGCGCAACCGTAGCGAATCGATGCGGATGGGCAGTTCCCCTACATTGGCAATTGTGACAAGCTGTTGCGCTGTTTGCCCCTGGGGAAGCGTCCCAAATCGAATTTGCTCCGGAGCGCTCAGCAACGGAGTTCGGCGGCGCCCGCTGAGGAGAGCTTGCAGCTCCAAGGAGCGCGCTCCCAAGCGGACCCGCAGCTCTACGCGAGCGGATTTCTCCCCATCGGGCGTTTGCTGTGGGGCAAAGCGCACCGGCAGCGAAAGAGTCTCCCCTGGGACAATCTGCACGGGAAGTGCCGGGGCGATGACGGTAAAGAGCGCTGCATCCGGACCTGCAACAGTGATGCTCTCCAGCCAGAGTGTGTCGGCGCTGCGATTGGTGATGCGCAGCGTGTCCCAGCGCTCCTGGCACAGTGCTACGGTGCCGAAGGAGAGCGCGTTGGTGTAAGCAATCTCTTCGCCAACGACGTCGGCAAAGAGTTCTGCCAGGCTGGTGTCGCGGCAGGGCTCTTCCAGAACAAACTGCAAGCGGGCATGCAATGGACCCAGGCGCCGAGCGGCAACCCTTAGTTCGAATTCTTGCGTTGCGGCTGCTGCGACAATTGCCTGCTGCGGCGAAACGGTGACATCCGGATGCGAACTCACCACTGCGCTGATCCGCTGCGGGCGTAGCAGCAGGTTTCTCCCAGTCAGAGACACGGTGCGTATCTCGCCGAGCGTGAGCGTGCCCAACCGCACAGCCGCCGGTATTGCGATGAAGGGCAGAATCCGTTCAGCCCGGAGCTCAACGACCAGTTGCTGGATAAGGGAATCCGCAACCGGAATGACCAGCTGTGCTGTCTTCACCCCAGTCTCTACCCCAGGGGAGCTCTGCACGATGTAGATGGCGGTATCACCTGGGCGAAGCTGCGCGGGGACGTGGGGTTGCACGATGAGCACAAAAGCATCGGCATCAGGACCCACGACGGAAGCAGCTCGTGGCAAGCCGATGGGGACATCCCCTGTGTTGAACAGGAGGACCGTATCCGTGCGGCGATCACAACGGCTGAGCTGCCCGAAATCCAGCGTAGAGCGGCTCAGCTGTAGCTCCGCTCGGACGCCCGTACCGCTGAGCAGGAGGCGTACAGTGTCTGGACAACTACTGTCGGTGCGTTCTGCAACGATGCTCAGCTCGGCAATATCGGTCTGTGCCGCTGTGGGCGCGTAGCTGAATTGCAATCGTAGTTCCTGCTGCGGCAGTAGCAGCACGGGAGGCTGCGGTTGTGCGGATTCCAATTGGAACGGGGCAGAAACCGGCGGGAGAGTCCGAATCCAGGCTGCCGAAGGACCCAGGTTGTGCACGCTCACAGTGAGATAGGCGCGCGCCCCGACTCGTACTTGACCGAATTGCCCTGAGCCCTGGAGCGTCAGCGCAGTCCGCAGCCCCAACGCCCGTAGCCAGATAGTATCTGCCGATGCGGGGCATTCGAGTACTTCGGCGATGAGGGCACCCTCAAGCTGCCCTACACCTCCGGAGCGGGCAACGACGGTGGCAGAGCGGCGCTGCCCAGGTGGAATTTGCAGCGGCGTGCTCGGCGCAACGGTGAAGTATGCTGCCGCCGTGCTGCGGAGCCAAACAGTAATTGGGCGTGCAGTGGGGTTGTATGCATCTACGACCCAGGTCTGCTCCTCTCCGGGGCAGAGGGTACCGGTATCGAGTGTATCCAGCGGTGTGCCGGAGCCGTCGAGCAGCGTCACTCGGAGCGAGTCCTTCCAGACCTCATAGGCAATGTGCCAGGGCGAGCCTGCAGTTATAGTGTCCGTGTGCACGATGGCGAGCGTATCCGAGAACAAGCCCGCCGGTGCGGGTGCGCGGAAGGCAACGATAACGGGAAGGGAATCTCCCGGTGCAATCCAGAGCGGCAGCGAGCTCAGCGGAGGTGATAGGAGGCGAAAGCCGGAATTGCCGCGCCGGAAGAAGATTGCGCGGACCTGCAGCGGCGCATCTCCCAGATTGCGGAGCTGGAGTGTATCGAGCCGTTCCTCTGAGGCGCACAGTGCTGTGTCGAGCGTGCGCTGGGCGGGTGCCTGCAACTTGGGGAAGCGGGCGATCCGCACGATGCGGGCTGCCGCAGCCGAGAGGACCCATTCCGGTTCGGCAGTATACGGGGCTGCCGAGGCTCCCGGAATCCGCTGTGCCAGCGCCAGGAAGAAGACGGTATCGGGCGCCGGGAAGGAGTGTGCACGGTTCCACTGGATACCGTAGCCGCGAAGCGTATCCACCACGGTCCACGATTGGCTCGGGGAGCGTTGCAGCAGCAGGAGCTCCTGTCCATTGCCGGTGCCGCGCAGCAGAGCGTTCGTGCGTGGAAGCTCTGCCGGAGCCCACAGCGAGGGACCCCGATAGCGCGTTGCCTCTGGGGGAAGCGCAGCGTACGGTGTGCGTTCGGGTCCATCGAGCCGAACTCGTCCGGCGCCGCCGGAGGGGCTGCCCGAAGCGCGTCCGCCGGAGACGTTGAGGCTGAGCTGCTCGTAGCCCTCGGAGGCGCAGACCAGCACGGCGCCACCGGAGCCGCTTCCGCCAGAGCCGGCAGAGCTTCCGGCAATGGCACCAGGAGCGCCCACAGCGCTGAGCTCGACGTTGTGCAGAGATGGCGCCACGATGGCGATTGCCCCGCCCCCGCCACCGCCGCTGCCGGAGCAGACATTTACCCCTTGCGGATTCCCGCTACCGCCACCGGAGCCACCCGCCAGCGGGACAAGGCAGCTATTGCCGTGCTCCTGCCCGCCGTTGTTCCTGCCGGGAGCGCTTTCACCGCGAGTGGCGTAGCCGCCGCCTCCGCCGGGCTGCCGCTGTTGATGCCCACTGCCGCCACCGTAGCCGCCAGCCGGATCGCAGGTGTTCCCATTGCGACAGCCTTCGCCGGAACGCCCAAAGGGATGCCCAGTGCCGCCACCGGCGGATTCATACATCGGGGAGCTTCCCGGCAGTACACCGTTGAGGCTGGTGCCGTCGAGACCGGTGCTTTGCCCGTAGTTGCGGTACCCATCCGGACCCACCCCAATGCCGTTTTTGCCCCCGCGCCCGCCGCTGGTGAAGCCATTGCCGCCGTCGGTTCCATTAGCGCTGCCAAAGGCAACATCACAGAAGGCGCCTCCGCCGCCGCCTCCGCCGGGTCCACCGTGGATTCCTTCGGCATCAACGCGGATGCGCGCACCCCGAATGGGTCCCTGCGAAAGTAGCACAAACGGCAGATAGCCCTGGTTGCCCGGAGTGAAGGGGTCGCAATCAGCGGTGGAGACGCGGAATTCCGTCCCTGGAGCGACGATGAGGCTATCGACGACCATCGCCCCGCGGCGTGAGCGGATACCCAGTGCTCCCTGCCCCAGAACACGTTCGCTGCCGCTGTAGGAGCCAATTGGCGTGGGTTGCACGATGTAGAACGTGTCCACCACAGCAGCGGAACTACCAACGTGGAGCCGTAATGGGATGCGGAACTCCGCTGCCAGTTCATCCCAGCGCCAGCTGTTGGGACGCACCCACGGAGCAACGAAAACAAGCGTAGAGATGAGCCGCCCATTCCAGCTGACTACCAGCGGACCCAGCACGAGCTTTGCTGTATCGGCAGGGTTGGCGCATTCCAGCCGGATGGGGTCTCCGGGGCGGTTCAGATAGAGACCATCTGTACCGAAGGTGCCAAGCGAATCCACGTGGGCTATGATTTCGACGTAGACTGCCATGCCAGGAGCGCCGACGTCGGGCAGCATGTAGGCTGCATGGGGCTGTGCCCAAAGACTTGCCGATAGCAACACACTCCAGAGCACCCCACAGCGGCTCCGCAAGCTCATGGCGTCTCCAGGTAGGCAATGCACTTGAGTTCGATAGCAATCGGGGTGGGCAACCGGCAGACCTCGATCGTGGTGCGGCACGCCTGTGCCTGCCTCAGGTATTGCGCGTAGATGCGGTTGAAGGTGTCGAAATCGCGCTCCAGGTTAGTCAGGAAGGCAGTCACATCTACCACGTGGCTCCAATCGGCGCCGGCTGCCTGCAGGATCGCCTCCACGTTGCGGAAGGTCGCATGGCATTGTGCGGCGAAGTCGTAGTCTACGATTCTGCCCTGGCTGTCGCGCACAAGCCCTGGGATCTCCGCGCTGCCGCGCTGGCGCGGTCCGATGCCCGAGAGGAAGAGCCAGTTCCCCACGCGCACGGCATGGGGGTAGGGACCGACGGGTTCGGGAGCTTGCTCACAGATGATGACCTGGCGCTGCATCAGTCGCGCGGCAGGTGGATGCACACGTTCTTGGGCTCGGTAAAAAAGCGCAGGGCTTCCCAGCCGCCTTCGCGCCCAATGCCGGAGTGCTTTACTCCCCCAAACGGCGTGCGCAGATCGCGCAACATCCAGCAATTGACCCAGACAACCCCGACCTGGAGGCGTTCGGCGATGCGGTGCGCGCGCGTGAGGTTCTCCGTCCACACGCTCGCTGCCAGCCCGTATGGTGTGCCGTTGGCAGCGGCGATGAGTTCCTCCTCGTCCTCAAACGGCAGCAATGTGGCAACCGGACCGAAGATCTCTTCCTGGTTGACGCGGCATTCGGGGGCAAGCCCCTCGATGAGCGTCGGCGCAAAGAACCAGCCGTTGCGGCAACGCCCGAGTAGGTGGACCCGTTCTCCACCGCACAGGATGGTGCCGCCCTCTGCGCGCGCCAGCTCCACGTAGGAGGCAACTTTGGCAAGGTGCTGCTCGGAGATGAGCGCTCCCTGCTGCGTTGTGGGATCGAGCGGATCGCCGACGACAAGGCTACGTGTACGGGTAATCAATTCGGCGCGGAAGCGTTCGTAGATGCGGCGATGGACGAAGATGCGCGAGCCACACAAGCAAATTTCGCCCTGGTTAGAGAAGGCTGCCTTCACAGCCGTCTCCACTGCTTCGGCAAAGCGGCAGTCCTCGAAGACAATCATGGGATTCTTACCACCCAGCTCCAGCGAGAGCTTCTTGAACATGGGTGCGGCAATTCGGGCGATTTCAGCACCGGTGTGGGTGCCGCCGGTGAAGGAGATTGCCCGAACGCGCGGATGTGCAACCAAGGCTGCCCCGGCACGGTTGCCGCGCCCGTGCACGATGTTGAGCGCCCCTGCGGGCAATCCCGCTTGCTGGCATAGCCGCGCCAGCATGGTGGCGGTAGTCGGAGCAAGCTCCGGCGGTTTTGCTACCACGCAGTTTCCCGCTGCCAGCGCCGGGGCGACCTTCCAGCTCAGCAGATACAGCGGCAGGTTCCACGGCGAGATGCACCCAACCGTTCCCAGCGGCTGCCGTAGGGTGTAGTTGAGGGCAACGGTATCGGTCTGGTGCAGCTCCGAAGCACTGTGCAGAATTGCCGTGGCAAAGAAACGGAAGTTGCGCACGGCTCTGGGGATGTCCAGCGTTCGGGCAAGCCAGAGCGGTTTGCCGGTGTCACGCGATTCGGCAAGAGCAAACTCCTCCAGGTGCTGCTCCAAAAGCTCAGCAACGCGCAAGAGCAGACGCGAGCGCTCCTCTGCTGGCGTTGCTGACCATAAGGGGAAGGCACGCTCGGCAGCTTCTACGGCTGCGGCGATGTCGCGTTCGTCCGAATCCGCCACCACATTGAGCACCTCTCCGGTGGCGGGCTCGAAGTTTTCCAGGTATTCCCCAGCACTCGGCGGGGTAAATTCGCCTGCGATGAAGTTGTCGAGCCGGTCCATCCGGAAGCGGCGCGGTTACACGAACACAGCGAAAATAGGGCTTGCGCCCAAACGATAGCGCCGAACCATCTGCTGCAACCAGCAAATGATCGCTGCCATTGCCGCTGCAGTGCCAATCGAGGAGCCGAGCTGCTTCCCCGAGGAGGTCTGCGCCGGAATCACTCTCCGAGCGGTCGAACGCTTCCCTCCGCGCGGCTTCTCTGTGGATGTCCTTGATGCAGGGGACCCTGCCGTTCGACGACTGGCGCTGACGCTTGGAGTGCAGCCGCACCAACTCAAGTTCCAGCAGCAGGTTCACGGCGCGGATGTACAGGTGGTAACTGCCGAAAGCCCACTGCAGTCCAGCGATGGGATGGTAACCTGTCAACCGGGGGTGGTGCTCTGCGTGCGGGTTGCCGATTGCTGTGCTGTGCTGCTGTACCATCCAGCAGTGCCGCTGGTGGCAGCGCTGCATGCGGGATGGCGCGGAACCGCTGCCGGAATCGTGGAGCGAGCGCTGGAGCTTATCCACGGCGCCTTCGGAGCAGCTCCATGCGAGCTCGTTGCCTACCTTTCACCGTGTGCCTCGGGCGAGCGCTACGAGGTGGGACCCGAAGTGGCGTCGCTCTTCCCACATTCCATCCGCCGCGATACGGAGGGGCGATTCTGGCTGGACCTGCGCACCGAACTCCGCCGCCGCCTGCTGTATGCCGGTGTGCCCGAGACAGCGATCGAGGTCGCCCGTGGATGCACAATCGGAGAGCTGCGCTACCACTCCTATCGGCGTGACGGCAAGGATGCTGGGCGGATGGTCGCCTTTATTGCGCTACGAGGGTAAGCGGTGGCAGCACCTACCCGGTGCGGTCTTCGGGAAAGCGCTTGAGGATGCCGTAGGGGATAACCACCAAGTAGGCGAACACCAGGACAATCGGCGCAACGACGATGGCAATTGGATGGTCGTAGCGCTGGGCGCCGAAGATCGCCATCAGCGCAAAACCGACAACGATCAGCCCAATGCCCACGCCGATGATCTGCCAATTCCGGCGAGTCAGCGGAAATCTCCACGGGAGTATGCGCTGCGCTGCCCTCTCTCCCCCTGGGCGCCTTGCTGTTGCCATCCCTGCTCCGGTGCTGCTTTAGTGCTTCCTGGGGGACTCGAACCCCCGACCCGCTGATTAAGAGTCAGCTGCTCTACCAACTGAGCTAAGGAAGCACTGCAAAATTATGCATTCGCGCGGTTTTGCGATAGCGGGCGCCACCCCGATCCGCAGCGGGTTCTGCAGAGCAGAGGCGGCGTAAATTTGTACTTGGTCTGAATTGCGTGCTACAACGATGGCAGAGGAGCTTTCGTTGGCAGATGTTCGGGAAGGGGAGCGGGTGGTAGTTGCCCGGTACTGCGGCGAAGCGGCGGAGCGGCTGCGCGAGCTGGGGTTGACCGTAGGGACAGAACTGGTCGTGCGGCGCCGTGTCGGGCTGGGGAAGGCTCTCGAAGTGGAATTTCGCTACCTCCGTGTGGGCATGCGCTTGAGCGAGGCGGCGTGCATCTACGTGCGCCGATGCTGATGGAGCAGCTCCAGGGCGTAAGAGCTCGGACGGTTGCTATCATCGGAATGCCCAACAGCGGCAAGTCCACGCTCTTCAATGCCTTGACGGGCTTGCGGCAGCGCGTGGCGAACTACCCCGGCGTTACCGTTGAACCCGTTGTGGGGAAGCTCCAGCGCGATGGTCAGCGTGTGGAGCTCATGGACTTGCCCGGCATCTATGGGCTGACCCCGCGCAGCGAGGACGAACGCATTGCCCTTGCGGTGCTGCAAGGAGAGCTCCCGGGGGTGCCGCTGCCGGAGCGGCTGTTGGTGATTGCCGATGCAACACAGTTGGAGCGGGGGCTGGTGCTGCTGTCGTGGATGGCATTGCTGCAGCGCCCCACGGCGCTGGTGGTGACGATGGTGGATGAGCTGCGTGCCCGGGGAGGGATGCTGGATGTGGAACGCCTGGAGCAGGCTCTGGGGATACCGGTCTTCACCGTTGTCGGGCGCAAGGGAATTGGGATCGAGGAGCTGCGCACGGCACTGCTGAACTGGGAGCCGTGGGGGATCCCCTTAGTCGGGCTGCCTGCGGAGGCTTCTGCGGAGGAGCGCTACGAATGGGCACGGCGCCTGGCAAGCCAAGTTGTGCGCTTCCCACAGCCGGATGAGCGGACCGAGCGGATCGACCGCATCGTGTTGCATCCCCTGCTGGGCTGGCCGGTGTTCGTGCTGGTGATGTTGGGGTTCTTCCAAGCCATCTTCACGCTGGCGCAGCCAGCCATGGGGGCAATAGAAGCCGGCATCGGCTGGATGCAGGAGCAACTGGAGAGCTGGTTGCCCGAGGGTGTGGTGCGGAACTTCTTCGCGCACGGGCTGGTCGGAGGCGTGGGGTCGGTTGTCGTCTTCTTGCCGCAGATTGTGCTGCTGTACTTCCTGCTCACGCTGCTGGAGGATACCGGCTACTTTGCCCGTGCGGCATTCTTGGTGGACCGATTCCTGGGACGCTTTGGGCTGCAAGGGCGTTCGGCATTCCCGCTGCTGGGAGGGTTTGCCTGTGCGGTGCCGGCAATTCTCTCCACGCGGGTCATCCCCTCCTGGCAGGAGCGGCTGGCAACGATGCTCATCATCCCGCTGATGACCTGTTCGGCGCGGCTGCCGGTGTACACCCTCTTGGTGGGGGCAATGGTCCCGCCGGTGCTGCTCGGTGGAGTCGTCTCGCTCCAGGCGCTGGTCATGGCGGGACTCTACGGGCTGGGAGCCGGTGGCGGCTTGCTGGTTGCGTGGGTTCTGCGCCGGACGGTGCTGCCCGGGGCGCAGCTCCCCTTCTTTGTGGAGTTTCCTCCGTATCGGCTGCCGACCTGGCGCAATGTGCTTGGGCGCGCCTGGAGCAGCGGTGTGGAGTTCCTCCGCACGGCGGGGACGACGATTCTGCTGCTTTCGATTCTGCTGTGGGCGCTCACGGAGCTGCCCCCGGCATCGGTTCCTCCGGAGACGCCGCCGTTGGAAGCCCAGCGCATCCAGTTGGAGCAATCGCTGGCGGGGCGGCTCGGGCACGCTCTGGAGCCGCTCTTTGCTCCACTGGGCTTTGATTGGAAGGTCACCGTTGCCGTATTGGGCAGCTTTGCTGCTCGCGAGGTGTTCGTTGCTTTCCTGGGGCAGCTCTACGCTGTGGATGTCGAGGCGCAGGAGGGCACTCTGCGGCAGGTGCTATCGCAGCAACTGAGCTTGCCGCAAGCGCTCAGCATTGCGGTCTTCTACGTGTTTGCGCTGCAGTGCATTGCAACGATGGCAACGCTGCGGCGCGAGAGCGGCTCCTGGCGCTGGGTGGCGCTTGCCTTCGGCTACACCTTTGTGCTCGCCTACGTGGGGAGCTGGCTCACCTACTGGCTTGCCCGCTGGCTGTTGTGAACGGTTTGTAGACCATTGTCAGAGAACAGGGAGCCACGGGGGCTCTTGCAAGAAGGGCGCTGAAGGGAGTGGATGCTGCGTGGTAAATTTGTAGGTGGAATGCGTATACGAGCTCGGCTGGATTGGGGTGCTTTTGCACGCCTCATCCGTTCGTATTCGGTGACGTTCTACACCGGCACTCTTCTGCTTCCGCAGCAGGAGCGCCGAGGAGCGTGGGCAGTCTACGCCGCATGCCGCATCGGTGACGAAGCCGTCGATGGAGCCAACCGATCAGAGCGCTCGCTTGCGGCATGGTGGAGTGGTATCGAGCGAGCTTATGCCGGCACACCAGTGGAATTGTGGGAGCACGGGCTCTTGTGGGCGCTGGAGCGATGGGCAATCCCCTTTGAAGCCTTTCTGCACATGCGGGAGGGATTCGTGTGCGATTTACAGCCGCTCCGGCTGGAGACCGAAGAGGAGTTGCTGCGGTACTGCTACCAAGTTGCCGGGACGGTGGGGCGTATGATTGCCGCCGTTCTGCGTGCTGCCCCTGGTGCAGAGCAGCATGCTATTTGGCTGGGACAGGCGCTGCAGTTGACGAACATTCTGCGTGATGTGGCTGAGGATCTCCGGCGAGACCGTGTATACCTACCGCGGGAGCTACTGGAGCGGTACGAGGTCCGTCTGGAGGAGCTCAAGCAGGGGCGCTGTACACCGGGCTACCAGCGGCTGATGAGCTACCTGGATGAGCGGGCACGAGCGCTGTACTCTAAGGGGATGGCTGGAATCCGCCATCTTTCGGTGGGGCAGCTGGCGGTTGCTTTTGCCGCCCTGCAGTATCGGGCGCTGCTGGAGAGGCTGCGGTGCCTTCGGTATGATAACCTACGCCAGCGGGTTTACCTGACCACCTGGCAGCGGATTGCAATTCTGCCGCGTGCGTTTGAACTGCTCCGTCAGCAGGGTGTACGGGGATGATTCTCGTATGGCATCGGGCGGACCTTCGGCTGCATGACCACCCTGCACTCTGGCAGGCGTTGCAGGATGATTCGGCGGTGGTGGGTGTGGTGATACTTGACCCCAATAATCTACAGACGACACCTCGGCGGCGTGCCTGGTTTGTGGAGAATGTGCGGGCGCTCCGAGCCGAATACCACAAGCGCGGAGGTGCGCTCTGGGTGCTGCAAGGGTATCCATGGGAGCAGCTCCCGGAAGCTGTGCGGCGGCTGCGGGCAAAAGCCGTGTACGCCATCAAGAGCTTCACTCCGTACGGACGCTACCGCGATGAGCGTGTAGGGCGGCTGCTCCCCTTGCGCCTCTTCGACGGTAACCATCTGATCCCGCCAGACCTTGAGCGAGCCTATCGTGTCTATACGCCCTTCCGCCGCAACTTCTCAAGCGTAGATCCACCTCTGCCGGCACCAGAGCGACTTCCCTCTGCCGAGGAGGAGGGGGAGATCCCGGTCGAGTACGCAGATGTTGCGCTGCCCGAACCAGGCGAGCAAGCCGCGCTGGCGAAGCTGGAGCAATTTGTCCAGACTAAGCTCGCCCACTATGCAGCACTGCGGGATCGGCTCGACGGCGAAGGTGGCTCCAAGCTTTCGCCCTACTTCACGCTGGGGGTGCTCTCCCCCCGATGGGCTGCCTGGAGAGCCTTGCAACAGGGCGCTGATGGGGCAGAGCGGTGGGTTGCCGAGCTGCTCTGGCGGGATTTCTCCTACCACTTGCTCTTCCATTTCCCGGAGATGCTGCGGCAAGCCCTGGATCGGCGTTTTCAGGCTCTGCCGTGGGTGGAGGATGAGGAGCTCTTCCAGGCGTGGCACCGTGGCAAGACCGGAATCCCGCTCATCGATGCGGCGATGCGCCAACTCCATGCGACGGGATTTCTATCGAACCGGGCGCGAATGTGCGTGGCGCAGTTCGCCGTGAAGTACCTGTTGCTTCCGTGGAGCAGAGCCGAGGAGGCATTCCGGCATCTGCTCCTGGATGGCGACCGCGCAGTCAACCTGCAGGGGTGGCAGTGGTCGGGAGGGCTGGGGGTGGATGCCGCTCCCTACTTCCGTCTCTTTAACCTTGTGCTGCAAGGGGAGCAGCACGATCCCGAGCGCGAGTGGCTCCGACGTTGGGCACCGGAGTACTCCTCCTACGAGCCCTCGGATGCGGTTGTAGACCTGGAGTGGGCGCGCGCTCGATACCTGGCATTGGCGCAGTCCCTTCGGACGCAGTGAAGGAGGCTAAGATGCTCAGGATTCATGAGATGCCGCATGCTCGTACAAGCTCGCCGCGCATGGAGATAGTACCGCTGAGCCGGCTACTGCCGCACCTGCGCCGGCTGCGGGATGAGCCCCTGGAGTTCCTTTTAGAGCTTGGACGATGGTCCCCGCGAGCATTTCTGCGCCTGCCAGGGATGCCACTGGCGGCAGTATTCGACCCCACTGGGGTTGAGGAGGTGCTCCTCAATGCTGAGCTGTCAAAGGACACCTTCCAGTACCGCGCACTGGCTCGCCTGACCGGACGCGGACTGCTGACAGACTGGGGAGAGAGCTGGAGGCAGGCTCGGCAGCAGCTCAAGGGACCCTTCCTTCCCAAAGCGGTGCAGGGATATCGGGAGGCGATGCTGGAGGAGATAGAGCAGTTCTTCGACCGCTGGGATGCCGGACCCAAGGACTTAGACCACGAGATGATGGCACTCTCGCTGCGGTTACTGGGGCGAGCCATCTTCGGCGCTCCGCTCCCTGAGCGCTTGGCGCAGCTCACGCTGCAGGCGCTGGAATGGGTGATCGCCCAAACGCAAAGTCCGTGGGCTTTTCTGAACCTACTTGGTGCACTGCGCTTCCGGCGCATTCGGGCGGAGCTCTATCGGGCGGCAGAGCAATTGAGCCAGCTCCCGCTCTTTTCTGCATTGCCTCGAGAGCGTGCGTTGTCGGAGGCGGTAACGCTCATCGTAGCTGGGCATGAGACTGTGGCGAGCTCATTGAGCTTTGCTCTACTGTTGCTCTCGCACCATCCCGAATGGCAGGAGCGCGTAGCACACTCCTATGAAGACGCAGTAGCTGTGTACAATGAAGCATTGCGGCTCTTCCCACCGGCGTGGATTCTCACGCGCAAAGTTGAGCAGCCCTACCGGTTGGGTGATTTCACCCTGCCGCGCGGTACGACGGTTGTGCTCTCCCCCTACGTCACGCAACGGCTCTACTTCCCCGAAGGCGACCGCTTTGACCCGGAGCGCTTCCTGCTCCACGAAAGGGCAACTCCATCGGGGCGGTACTTCCCGTTCGGTCTGGGAAAGCGGCTCTGTATTGGACGCGACCTCTCTCTCTTGGAGGGACCTTTAGTGCTGCACGCCTTCTTCCAGCGCTTCCGCCTGGAGCCAATCCCGCCGCCCAGAATTCTGGCGCGCGTGACGCTGCGCCCCCACGGAGGGCTGTGGGCAACTCCTCAACGAGTGCTGCGATGAGCTATCTGCAGTTCCATCTGGTGTTCATCGTGCCGCTGCTCCTGCTGCTGGTGCTGGCGGTAGCGCGGCGCCGACCACCGACACAGCGGTACGGAGCCTACCTTCTCATGCCCGTGATTGCGCTTCTCTACACGACGCCCTGGGATAACTACCTGGTCTGGCGCGAGGTTTGGGGTTATCCGCAGGACCGTGTGCTGTTCCGGATTGGGTATGTGCCGGTGGAGGAATACCTCTTTTTCCTGCTACAGCCTCTGTTGACGGGGGCTGTAGCGCTGTTGATTGCCGGGGAGCCGCCTAAGGGTGGACCAGGGATAGCTCGGGTGCTCGGGGCGGGGATTTGGCTCCTGGTGGCTGCCGCCGGGGTCCTGCTGGTGGCGCTCTCGGGGCAGTGGCTCTATCTGGGGCTTATTCTGGGCTACTTTGCTCCGGTGTTCGTGCTGCAGTGGGCATATGGGGGAGACCTTCTGTGGGCATGGCGTCGGGCTCTGCTGCTGTGTGTTCTGGTGCCGAGTGGCTACCTCTGGCTGGCTGACCTCTACGCATTGCACGCGGGCATCTGGTGGATCGCACCGCAGTGGACAACGGGGGTGAAACTGCTCTGGCTTCCGCTGGAGGAGATGCTCTTCTTCGTATGCACGAACATCGCAATCGTTCAGGGGCTCCTTCTGGCGTGGCATCCGGAATCACTCCGGCGGCTCAGGTAGATGGCAGACCTCTGGGATGCTATACAAGGCAAGCCGCTTGGGAATGCAATTGGGGGTATTGTCGGCTGGATGCTGCTTCGGAGCCTCCGCAGAAGCCTCCGGGGCGTGTACATAAAGGGGCAGCTCCCACGGGAGCCGCTCGTGCTTGCGCTGAACCATCACAGCTTCTTCGACGGGCACCTGGTGTGGCTACTGGGGAAGCTCCACCGGGTGCCGACCACTCTGCTGGTGGCACCGGAGAACATACGGGGCTATCCGATGCTGAAGCTGGCGGGGGCACTCGAAGCACATCGGGTACGGGAAGCGCTGCGCCGATTGCACCGGGGCGAGTGGGTTGTGGTCTTTCCCGAAGGCGAGATGTACTGCAGCGGGGAGCTGGCGCCGGTACGCCCAGGGGCGGAGTATTTGGCGCGGAAAGCCGGGGTTGCGCTGCTTCCAGTTGCTGTGCGTGTACTCCTGCGCGGGTTTGAACATCCAGAGGCATTCCTGCTCGTGGGCAAACCAATCCGCGCAGAGGGGGAGCTGGCAATCGCATTGGGAGCACTCCTGAGGGAGCTGGACCAGGTCCTTCGCCACACGCATCCTCGGGAGCTGCCGGAGGGCTTCCGCTGTGTGCTCCCGGGACGGTTGAGCTTGGAGGAGCGGCTGGAGCCGCTGGTTAAGCTGTTCCGGCGCCGATGACCTGGGACTTCTTCGACGGCGTGCTGCTTTTCCTGGTGTGGCGATGGCTGGTGTTTGCGTACAATCTGCTCTGCTTTCCTCGGTTGCGCCCCAAGTCGGTAGTCCCTACGGAGCTGAGGGTTTCTCTGTTGGTGCCAGCACGCAACGAAGCCGAAAATTTGCGCAAAACGCTTCCGGCGCTTCTGGCGCAGGGTGCGGCAGAGGTTCTCGTGTTGGACGACCTATCCGAGGACGCCACTGCAGAGGTTGCCTCCGCTCTCGGGGCAGGGCATCCCGGGTTCCGGCTGCTGCGCGGGTGTCCGCCTCCGCCAGGGTGGAAGGGGAAGAACTGGGCATGTTGGCAGCTTGCCACAGCAGCAAATGGTGAGATACTGGTCTTCAGCGATGCCGATGTGCTCTGGCGGGAGGGAGCTCTGGGGGCTCTTCTGGAGGGGTTGTGCCGAAGGGAGATGGTATCGGTGTTCCCGCGGCAGGAGCTGGGATGGAGAGAAGGTGCTGTGGTTGGCTTCGTGATGAATGGGCTGTTCTCCTTTCTGCCGCATCCCCTTCAGGAGAGGCTCCGGGTTGCCAATGGACAGGTTATGGCATTCTGGAGAGAGAGCTACTTTGCCCTGGGAGGACATGAAGCCGTTCGCGGCGAGGTGCTCGAGGATGTAGCGTTGGCGCGGCGGAGCCGCTCCTACGGGCTCCTGCTGGGGGTGGACATTGTACAAACACGGATGTACCGGGGGTACCGCGAGGCATTGCAGGGGTTTGCCAAGAACTTCCTTGAGGTCCACGGTAGGAGTGTGCTACTCCTGCTGGGAGCAGCTTTCTACCACGTTTCGCTCTATACGCTCCCGTGGCTGTTCGGAGAGTGGGGGCTTGGGGTACTGGGGCTTGTGGAGCGAATCTGTGTGCATCTGGTGCTCAAGAGCCCAGTCTGGGCAGCACTCTTGACACCGCTGGCACCGCTGCTCCTACTTCCGGTCTATTTCCGAGCCTTACTCCCAGGCAAGCGCTGGAAGGGGCGTCCGGTGTAGTACTCCAACAGAAAACAGGGCAGAGTAGCGCTACGTCTGTTGCTTTGTCCATCTGTGCCACTTTTTGAGAGCGCTGGATGCGTGCCGTAGTTATCGGAAGTGGAGTCGGTGGGCTCTCGGTGGGTATCCGGCTTGCTGCGATGGGATTGGAGGTGATCGTGCTGGAGAAGCTGCCCGATCCTGGCGGACGCGCCCGCGTGCATCGAGCGCAGGGGTTTACCTTCGACATGGGTCCGACCGTCATCACCGTTCCACCGTTGCTGGAGGACCTCTTCGCCACTGCTCCTGGGGAACCTCGGCTGTATCCGGACTTTCCCGAATGGGATGACCTACGGCATACGGAGCGGTATGTGCGGTTGGTGCCGCTCAAGCCCTTCTACCGGATCCACTTCCCCGATGGGACGTACTTCGACTACACCAACGAGCGCGAGCATCTGCTCTCGGAGATTCGGCGCCTGGCGCCGGAGGATGCCGAAGGCTACTTGCGCTTTGAGCGGGCTGCCTGGCGCATCTTCCAGAAGGGGTTTCTGGAGATGGGCTTTACGCACTTTGGTAGCTTGGTGGACCTCCTGCGGGTAGCCCCACAGCTACTTCGGCTGGGTGCGCTACGGAGGCTCTACAGCTTCGTCTGCCGCTACTTTCGCAATCCAAAGCTGCGCCAGGTCTTTTCCTTCGAAAGCCTGCTCATCGGAGGCAATCCGCTCTCTGTCCCCGCCGTCTACGCGATGATCCACTTCGTGGAGCGGAATTGGGGGGTCCATTTCGCCATGGGCGGTACGGGAGCATTGGTTCAGGGGTTGCTGCGCAAACTCTCCGAGCTGGGCGGGACGGTGCGCTACAATGCGCCGGTGCGCAGGATTCTCACGCGCAAACGGCGGGTCACAGGGGTTGTGCTCGAAGATGGAGAGCGCATCGAAGCGGACCTCGTGGTCTCGAACGCGGACTATATCCACACCTACGCTGAGCTGCTTGCTCCGGAGGACCGGTTCTGGCACAGTGACCTGCGTCTCAAGCGGACCCGGCTTTCGATGAGCCTGGTCGTAGTGTACTTCGGCTTCAAGGCGGACCCACAGGATGGGCTCCGGCTGGCGCACCACAATGTGTTAATGGCAGAGCACTACGAGGAGGTGCTGCGCGACATCTTCTACCGCAGGGTGCTCCCTGGCGAGATGGCACACTATCTGCACTTGCCCACGGTCACTGATCCCTCACTGGCACCTCCGGGGCACCATGCGGCGTACACACTGGTTCCGGTCCCGCACAATGGAAGCGGATTGGATTGGCGCAAGCTCGGTCCCGAGTACGCAGAGCGGGCGCTTGAGTACTTGGACAGAGCCGGCTACCTGCCGGGGTTGATGGACCGTCTGGTGTACGTGCACCACATCAACCCCGACTACTTCCAGTGGGTGCTCAACAGCCACCTGGGGAGTGCATTCGGACCCGAACCAGTGCTGTGGCAGACGGCGAGCTTCCGTCCGCACAACCGCTCAGAGGACGTTGTAGGGCTGTACTGTGTAGGGCAGGGATACCAGCCGGGTGCGGGCTTGCCCGGGGTGATGATGTCGGCGAAGATGACGGCACGCTTGATTGCACAGGACATCGGGCTGGAGAGCAGGCAAGCACAAGCAACGCAGATTGCCCTCCGCGATGGAGCTCGACGAGCTCAAGCAGCTGCACGCACAGGCTAAGTGCTGCCGGGAGCAGGACCACGGCGGTGCATCAACGGTGAGGAGCGCGCCGTGCAGCTCTACATCGGTGCGGATATCGGCGGGACCAAGACGCTCGTGGCAGCCTGGAGCGCTGAGGGCGTGATACAGCAGCGCTTCCAGTTTCGCACACCGCAGGAGCTCGGCGAAGGGCTGCAGCAGCTGTTTGCTGCAATCGAGACGGTGGCTGCCGGAGCGCGGATTGCCGCCATTGGCGTCAGCATTGGCGGACCGATTGACCGGATTGCCGGCACAGTGTCCCCGCTGCACCAACCGCAGTGGCGGGGACTGCCGCTGCGTGCACTCCTGGAGGAGCGCTTCGGATGCCCGTGCGCCATCGAGGTGGATACCGACGCGGCAGCGCTGGGAGAGTGGCACTTCGGGCAGCAGCGCCGCAGCCCGTTGCTCTACGTTACGCTGAGCACAGGCGTCGGGGCGGGGATGGTCATTGAAGGCGAGCTCTACCGCGGGGTTGCCGGGGCACATCCGGAACTGGGGCACCAGGTGGTGCCAAATGAGTTCGGGGATGCCGAGCCAGTCCGCTGCGCCTGTGGAGCGGAGAACTGCCTGGAGGCGCTCATCTCCGGGCGGGCGCTGGAGCGGCGCTTTGGCTGCCCACCGGCGCTCCTGCCGCAGGAGGTCTGGCAGCGGGTGGGACGGATTCTGGCGCACGGACTGCGTAACGCGGCGGCGCTGCTTGCTCCGGCGCAAATTGTGCTCGGTGGCGGGATTGCAGTGCACGCGGGGCGGCACCTTCTCCCGGTGGTCCGCCAGGTCTTGTCGGAGCAGCTTCGCCTGGTGCCAGTGCCAGAGGTGCGGCTCAGTGCGCTGGGATACGAGACCGCACTGTGGGGCGCGTTTGCGGTTGCGCTGCACGCGGCTCCGCCGAGGGGTTCCAGCGCATAGCATCGGGAGCAGGGGGCTTCGCTAATTTTGTGCCGTGTCGCACCAAATCGTGGATGCTCCAATGGCAAGCGTTGGGATTACATGGCTGGGGCATGCGGCATTCCAACTGGAATGGGCAGGCAAGGTTGTGCTCATCGACCCCTTCATCACGGGCAATCCCAAGAGCCCCTTGCGCAGCCCTGCCGAGATACAGCGCGCCGATGTGGTGTGCGTATCGCATGAGCATGGGGACCATGGGTTTGAGGACGCCGTCGAAATCTGCCGGCGGACCGGAGCAGTATTTGTGAGCTTTTTCGATCTGGCGCAGAAAGCTGCCGAGCGCGGCGTACGCATCGTCGGTGGCAATGTGGGCGGAACTGTGCCGGTTGTGGAGGGAATCCGCGTCAGCTTCACGCTGGCATTCCATGCCGTGCCGGTGGTGGGGTTCGTGGTGCATCTGGATGGGCTCAACATCTACCATGCCGGCGACACATGCCTGTTTTCGGACATGCGGCTCATCGGGGAGAAGTTCCCGCTCGATGTTGCACTCTTGCACATTGGCGGCTACTTCACGATGGACCCTGCCGATGCTGCAAAGGCGGTGGAGCTGCTGCGTCCGCGCGTGGTGATTCCGATGCACTATGGGACCTTCCCGCCCATTGAGCAGGACCCGCAGGAGTTTGTGCGCCTGGTAGGGGAACGGGCGCAGGTGGTCGTTCTGCAGCCAGGACAGCGCTACGAGTACGTGCGGTGATGGCAGGGCGAATCTACACCCGCACAGGGGATGATGGGACAACGGGGCTCTTCGGTGGTGGGCGTGTCCGCAAGGATGCGTTGCGGGTCGAGGCATACGGGGAGATCGACGAGCTGAACGCGTTGCTGGGGGTGGTGTTGTGCCAGCCGCTGCCGGAGGAGCTGGCGCAGGAGCTGCGCCGGATTAGTAATTGGCTCTTCGTCGTAGGGGCGGATTTGGCAACGCCTTTGCGCTCAGCAGCAACGGTGCCGCGGATTGCTCCGGTGCATGTGCGCTGGCTGGAGCAGCGCATCGATCACTACGAGGCACGTCTGCCCGAGCTCAAGCACTTCATCCTGCCGGGAGGGCATCCGACGGCGGCGCTGCTGCATCTGGCGCGCACGGTCTGCCGGCGTGCCGAGCGCGCGATTGTGCGAGCGGCAGCACACGAGGAGCTCAATGCCGAGCTTGTGCGCTTTGCCAATCGGCTCTCGGACTACCTCTTTGTGGCTGCCCGCTGGGTCAACCACGTCTTCGGCGTGGAGGAGGTTCCGTGGACGGCAGCCGAACCTCCTGGGCAGGGATGAGCGCACGCTCGGCACAGTGGAGCCTGAGCGATTGGCTCAGCGCAATTGCCGAACTCAAGCAGCAGCGCCGCGCGGCAATCTTGGTGCACTGGTACCGGGCAGCCGATTTTGCCGAAATTGCCGATGTCGTCGGCGATAGCTTTGCGCTGCTATCGCGGGCACCCGCGCTGCCGCATCCGGTGCTGGTGGTTGTGGGCACGGTGTTTCTGGCAGAATCCATCAAAGTGCTGTGTCCGGACAAGCGCGTGCTCGTGCCCGATATGCTTGCCGGATGCTCCCTGGCGGAGAGCTGCCCGGAGGAGCTGTTTGTGCGCTTTCGGCAGATGTATCCGGAGCACGTTGCCGTTGTGCACGTCCAGAGCCCTCTTGCGGTGAAGGCGTGTGCCGATGTGGTCGTTACCACGAGCACAGCTGAGCGGGTTGTTCGGCAGCTTTCCCCGGGGCGCCCTATTGTGTTTGCGCCCGACCAACAGCTTGGGCACTATTTGCGTGAGCGGACCGGACGACAGATTGTGAGCTGGTTTGGGCAGTGTGTTGTGCACGTGGGCTTCTCGCTTACGCACTTGGAGGCGTTGCAGCAGCGCTATCCGGAAGCTGCGGTCGTGGTGAGCGCTCAGGCACCAGTGGAGTTCCGTTCGCGGGCAACGGTGGTGGGGGCAGCGGCGGAGCTTGTCCGGAGCGTCGAGCAGCTTCGGGAGCCTTGGGTGATCGCGGTGCTGGACCATGGCTTGGTGGAGCATCTGCGGCAGCGCTTTCCGGAGAAGCGCTTCCTGACTGTTCCAGCAGAGACGGATTGCCGCTGCACGCACTGCCCGTACATGGGACTCAACACCGTGCCGAAGCTATACCAGTGCTTGCAGGCGGGCGAGCCTGCCATCGAGCTTCCTGCGGAGGTGGCAGAAGCTGCCCGTACGCCCCACCGACGGCTCCTGGAGCTACTGGCGCAGGAGAGTTCGGTCGCACCAACACCGCAGGCGGAATGAGTCGGTCGCAGCAGACTAAGCCACGCCGTCGGGATGCGCCGATGGTCAAGCCACCGCAATTGCCACGCTGGTTACCGCCGGTGGGGTTTGTCGTGGCGACGCTGGTGTTCTTTGCTCCGCATCTTTTCGGCGAGCGCTTCTTCTGGGAGGATTTCCTCGAGCAGTTCTACCCCATGCAGGTCTTTGCTGCGCGCCATTGGGCGCGGGCGGCGTTGCCCTTCTGGAACCCCTACACCTTCTGCGGCATGCCCTTTTTGGCGGACCCACAGGTGGGTTTCTTCTATCTGCCGCACTGGCTGCTGGGGATGGTGATGCTCGTGCACGGGACGCTGCCGGTGTGGTGGGTGCAGCTTGTGGTCATTGCCCACTTTGTTGTTGCGCAATGGGGGATGTATGCGCTCTGCCGTGCCTTCGGGGCAAGCGCTGCGGGTGCAATGGTGGCGGGCATTGGGTATGGGTTCTCAGGGGTGCTTGTGCATCATGTCATCCACCCGATGATTGTGTACCACCTGAGCTGGCTGCCGTGGGTGCTCCTGCTGCTTTGGCGGGCGCTGCGCGAGCGGTCCTGGTGGTGGGCAATCTGGTGTGGTGTGCTCTTGGGGATGAGCCTGCATGCCGGGCATCCGCAGACGGTGCTCTACGAATATGTCCTGCTCGTGGCGTTTGTGGGGTGGACCGTGGTGGCGCAGTTACAGGCGCGCGAGCTCGGCGTGGCGGAGGCGCTGCTGCAGGGGGTGCGGGGAATTACCCCGCTTGCCATTGGGGCAGGGCTTTTTGCCGTGCAGCTTCTCTCGACGCAGGAGTTGGCAGAGCTGTCTGAGCGTGCCGAAGGTGCTGGAATAGAATGGGCTGCGGAGGTGTCTTTGATGCCGAAGCAGTTGGTGACGCTGGTGGTGCCGCACTTCTTTGGCAGCACGCTGCCGCCGGGGGAGCGCCACGTGCCGCTGTACTTGGAGGGAGCGCGGTACTACCACTATTGGGAGACCGCCTGCTACGTCGGTGTTGGAACGTTGCTCTTGGCGCTGATGGGGATGCCGGGGCGGTGGAGGACGCCGCAGGGAGCATTCTGGCTCGTGGCGGCGCTGGTGGCGCTGGTGTTTGCCTTCGGGAAGTACGCGCCGCTGTTCCCGTTGTTGTATGAGCTACCGGGCTTTCGGCTCTTTCGGGTGCCGCCGCGGGCGCTCTTTGTGGTTGCGCTGGCGCTGTGCATCTTCGCTGCGTGGGGATTCGATGAACTCTGGCAGCAGCCTCGGCGGCGCCTGACGCGCCTCCTGTGGGCAGGGGTCCCTCTGGCAGCGATTGCGTTGATGACGGCAACGGGGACGCTGCCGGCGATATTCTCCACGCCCCCAGCCTTTGTTGAACAGGTACGCAGCGAAGGAGCAGCGGCGCTGTGGCTGTTTCTGCTTGCCTTTGGGGTTGCACTGCTGCTGTGGCGTGGCTGGCTACCGGCAGCAGTGGCTGCAATCCTCCTTGCTGTGCTGACGGCAGTGGATCTGATAATAGCACATGCGCCCTTTACGCGCAGCCGCCAGAACCCGGAGCGGCTGCTCCAGATATCCCCTCAGCTCAAGGCGATGCTGCAGCCTAAGCCGCCGCAGGAGCTCTTCCGTGTCTCCATGCGCGATGACTTCGGGATGGCGATGCTGCGCAACCAGGGCATGCTCGACAGCATTCTGCTCTTTGAGGGCTACAACCAGCTGCGGCTGCAGCGGCGGAATCCCCCGATGCCGACGGCAGAAGCCACCTTCGATCTGCTGAGCATCCGCTACCGCATTGCCCTGGATACCCCGACGCGGCAGATGTACTTCCGCCAGCGTTCGAGCGCCTTCCCCTGGGCGTGGATGCGCTATCGGGCACAGGTGGTGCCGCCGGAGAGCACTGAAGTGGTGCTGCGCGCTGGGCAGGTGGATCCGTACCGCGAGGTGTTGCTCGAGAGTGCGCCGCCGTTTGAGCTTTCAGGTGCGGAGCCGCAGCAGGTTGTCCACCGCATCCGTTGCCTTGAGTACGGGCATAACCGGCAGCGTTGGGAAGTGGAAACAGCCGAGCCGGGGCTACTGTGCATGAGCGAGATCTGGTATCCCGCTTGGCAGGCGCGAGTCGATGGTGCTCCCGCTCCGATTCTGCGTGCATACCACAGCCTGCGAGCAATCCCTGTTCCGGCGGGCAAGCATGTGGTGGAGCTGTATTTCGACTCGATGGCGTTCCGCCGAGGTGCCTGGGTCAGTGCAATAACTGCGGCGCTGTGCGTCATAGCGCTTGGAGTCCTCTGGAGTCGTCGCCATCGGAGATGATCCGTGCCGTTATCTTCGACCTGGACAATACGCTGGTGGACTTCATGGCGATGAAGCGGCAGGCGATCGATGCCGCCGTCACCGCCATGATCGATGCCGGGCTGACGCTGAGCCCGCAGGATGTGCGCCAGCATATCGACCGCATCTACGCCGAGATGGGCATTGAGTACCAGCAGGTCTTCGACCAGCTGCTGCAGGAGGTGCTCGGGCGGGTGGACTACCGGATCCTCTCCGCGGGCGTCATCGCCTACCGGCGAGCGCGCGAGGCAGCGCTCAAGCCCTATCCACATGTGACGGCAACGCTGATGGAGCTGGTCAAGCAGCGCATCAAGCTCGGCGTGGTCTCCGATGCCCCGGCGCGCGAGGCGTGGCTGCGGCTCTGCCACATCGGCTACCACCACATCTTCGACGTCGTCATCACGTACGATGACACCGGCGAACGCAAGCCCAGTCCGAAGCCCTTCTTGCTGGCACTGGAGCAGCTCCAGGTGAAGCCCTCGGAAGCCATCATGGTCGGCGACTGGGTCGAGCGCGATATTGTCGGGGCAAAGTCCGTCGGGATGCTCACCGCCTTTGCCCGCTACGGTGATGTCTTCGGAACGCAACAAGATGTGGGTGCGGACTACATCCTGGACGACATCACGCAACTGCTCGACATCGTGCGTCAGCACAACGAGGTAGCACCGCAGGAGGAGCCGCGATGATTCTGCCCATCTACCTGTACGACCACCCCGTCTTGCGGCAGAGGGCGAAGCCGGTGGAGGAGATCACTCCGGAGCTGCTGCGCCTGGCGCAGGACATGCTGGAGACCATGTACGCCGCCCCGGGAATCGGGTTGGCAGCACCGCAGGTGGGGGTCTCCCTGCGGCTCATCGTGGTGGATATCGGCGAAGAGCATGGCATGAAGGCGCCGCTGGTGCTGTTCAACCCCGCCATCGAAGCCGTCTCTGAGGAGACCGAGGCGATGGAGGAGGGATGCCTCAGCCTGCCCGAACTGCGCGAGACCGTTGTGCGTCCGGCGCAGGTACAGGTGCGCTACCTGGACCCGAAGGGACGCGAACGCCGGCTCACTGCCCAAGGGCTTCTGGCACGTGTCCTGCAGCACGAGATTGACCATCTGGAGGGCATCTACTTTGTGGACCGGCTCTCGCCGCTCAAGCGCGCGCTGCTGCGGCGTCGGCTGGAGCGGATTGCTCGCGCAGAGGTGCAGCCGGATTACCCCTTTGTCCCCGGAACGGCTGCGACGACGGTGGCACCGTAGGCAGCGCCGTGCGTTCCGCAAGGGCGAGATGGCTTTTCCCTAACTTTGTGGGCGCAGTCTGTGCCATCTCAGGCAATCGGCGATGAAGAGGCATGCTCTGATTCTGCTTGTTGCAGGGCTGGTGGCAGCGACGAGCTTCCATTGTGCCTCGCCGGAGTTCACAACGGCGAAGATTGCGCTCGGGCAGCGCGATTACCCCAAAGCTCTGCGAAATCTGGAGCTGGAGACGCGCAAAAATCCTGGCAACGTGGAAGCATGGCTCCTCTTGGCACAGCTCCATCGCGAATACACAGGCAATTACACAGCCGCGGCTGAGGCGCTGCAGAACGCTCGGGCAGGCGACCGCACCGGTGCGTGGAAAGAGCGCATCGCCGCAGAGGAGCTGGCACTATGGGTGACCGCATACAACGCTGCAATCGGGCTGTACAACGAGGTCGTCACGGCAGAACGCCCGCCGGAGGAGTCGCTGCGGCGGGCAAAGCAGCTTTTGGAACTGGTCGTGCAGCTCAAGCCCGATGTTCCCGATGCCTATGGGCTGCTGGGCACACTTGAGGAACTTCTCGGCGATACGGTTGCCGCACTGGCAAGGTTTGAGCGCTATCGAGAGCTGCTCCAGCCGGAGCTGCAGGTGGCGCGCCGCATTGGAATTGCGCTGGGAATGCCGCGCGAGGATCTGCTCCAGCGACTCGGCATGCCCAGCGCTTCCCGAGATATTCCCGCCGGCACCGATACCCTCCGAGTTGACCGCTGGACGGTTGAAGGTGCTCCGCTCTACGTCTTCTCGGCACAGACGGCTGGGGGAGCTACCCGAGTTGAGGGGTGGCGCTATAACCCACCGGCAGCGTGGTCGGAGGAGGAAAAGGGGCGCTATGTGCGGCTCTCGTTGCAACCCCTGATTTCGGCAGCAATTGCTGCGGTGGACCGAGCCGAGTACGAGCTCGCCTTGAGCTACGCAGATGCTGTCCTGACGCTTCAGCCGACCAACGAGCAAGCGCTCTCCATCCGCGCAGAGGTCTACGACCGCCAAGGGCGCACCGAGGAGCTTCTGGAGCTCCTGCAGCAGTTGCGCCAGCAGTACCCCACCAACAAGGTCTACCACGCCCAGTATGGACTGCTGCTGACCAAGCTGGAACGTTACGGAGAGGCAGTTCGCGCCTACGAGGAGGCGCTGCGTTTGGACCCGAACTACGATCTGGCGCTCTTCAACGCAGCCGCGGCGTACAAGAACTGGGCAGGCAAGCTGCAGCAGGAAGAGCTTGACAAGCGGCGCCAAAATCCACGCTATCAGGAACAGCGAGAGCGCTATGCTCCGCTCCTGCAGAAAGCTGCCGAGTACTTCGAGCGCTACCGCGAGCTTCCGGGCAAGCGCGATGACCTCATCGTACTGGACCAGCTTGTCAACATCTACGAGGTCTTGCCCGATCGGGCAAAGCTTGAGCGCGTTGTTCGGGAGTTAGAGGCATTGGCGCCGCGCTTTGAGCGGGAGGCACGCTACTACGAGATTCTCGGTGGCGTCTATGCCCGCCGAGGCGATAAAGCCAAAGCCGAGGAGTACTACCGCAAAGCCGACCAGTTGCGCAAACAGTAAAGGAGAACGCCCCATGGCGCAGGACCCAAAGGGTGGCGAGCAGCCCGCCATCGAGCACCAGATCAACATCGAGCTCGGCGAGCAGGAAGCCCAGGGCATCTACTCCAACCTGGTCATCATCTCGCATTCGGTGGCGGAGTTTGTGCTGGACTTCACGCGCGTGCTGCCCGGATTGCCGCGGGCACGGGTGCATGCCCGCATTATCATGACCCCGCAGCATGCCAAGCTGCTCTGGATTGCGCTCGGGGAGAACTTGCGCAAGTACGAGCAGCAGTATGGGGAGATCCACGTCGAACCGACTGCACCGGTGCCATCGGGAGGAGCATTCCGGGTGCACTGAATGGCGGGACTGCGGGGGCGGGTTGCTATCGTGCTCCATGCGCACTTGCCCTATGTGCTCAATCACGGCACCTTTCCCCATGGCAGCGATTGGGTGTGCGAAGCGGTAGCCGAGAGCTACCTCCCGCTGCTTGGCGTGCTGCGCCGCCTGCTCCTGCGGGGCATCGTCCCGCGCTGGACTGTGGAGCTGTCACCGGTGCTGTGTGAACAGCTTGCCAGCCCGCGCTTTCGGGTGCTCTTCCAGAACTACTGCCAGCAGAAGCAGGAGGCAGCTCGCCAGGATGAGCTGCACTTCCGGCGCTACGGCTACGATCCGCTCTTTGTCGAGCTTGCCCGCTTTTGGCAGTCCTTCTACGCAGAGCGGCTGCGGGAGTTCACCGAAGAGTACCGCGGGAAACTGCTTGCGGTGCTGGAGCGGCTCCAGCGCGTTGGAGCAATAGAGGTGCTTGCCTCGGCGGCAACCCATGCGTATCTGCCGTTGCTGCCCAGTGAGCGTTCGGTCGGGCTGCAACTCCGGCTCGGTGTGGAGACCTACCGACGCTATTTCCGCACCGCACCGCGCGGGATTTGGCTGCCGGAGTGCGGCTACTGCCCTGCCGAGAGTATCCCCGCGCGCAGACTCTTTGGAACAGCTGCTCAGCGTTCCCTGGGCATTGAGCAGTGGCTTGCCCGGCTGGGGTTGGAATGCTGCGTGCTCGAAGAGGAGCTGCTGCAGCGGGCAACGCCACTTGCGGAGCTCCCGCTGCGTACGGTGTTGCTGCCCTACCGCATCGCTTCCGCGCCGCATGCCCCCTCGGCGGTTGCCTTCTTCCGCCATCGCAAAGCCGCTGCACGGGTCTGGGATGCCCGCATTGGCTACCCCGGCGATGGCGACTACCTGGACTTCCACAAAAAGCACCACACCTCCTTCCTGCGCTACTGGCGTGTGACGGACAATCGGACCGACCTGCAGTACAAGCTGCTCTATGTGCCGCAGTGGGCGCAGGCGAAGGCGCGCCACCACGCTGAGCACTTCGCCGGCGTTGTGGCGGAGACGCTTGCGCAGTTCCATGCACGAACGGGGCATGCCGGCGTGCTGTGCCTGCCCTTCGATATGGAGCTCTTCGGACACTGGTGGTTTGAGGGACCGCTCTTTTTGGAGGCGCTCACCGAGCTGCTCGATGCCCATCCCGAGATTGCGCTCGCCCCGCTGGGGGAGTGCCTCAGGGCGCTTCCGGCGTTCGGTCCCATTTGCCCGCCCGATGGTTCCTGGGGAGCGGACGCTGGGCATCTCCCGTGGGCGGACCCGCAGGTGCACTGGATTTGGCAGCTGCTGCTGGATGCAGAGGTGCGGCTGCGCCCCATTGTGGAACGCTTGCCAGAGGCGCACAACCCGCTTCTGGAGCGGATCGTGCGGCAAGCGCTGCGCGAGCTTCTGCTCTTGCAGAGCTCGGATTGGAGCTTCCTCATCGTCGGCGGCACAGCACGCGATTACGCCCAGCAGCGCGTGTTCTTCCACGCGCAGGATCTCCACCATTTGTGCGAATTTGCCGAGCGCGTGCTCGAGGGGGCTGAGCTTGCCCCGCAGCAGCAGCGGTTGCTGCAGCAGATCGAACAGCGGGATGCCCTCTTTGCAGAGTTGTCGCCGAGCTGGTGGAGTGCAGCCGAATGAGCGCGGTCCTGGTGGTGGATTTGGATGGAACGCTACTACGCACGGATGCGGCGTGGGAGACCCTCTTGGAGCTTGTGCGGTGCCGACCGTGGCGGCTGCTTCTGCTACCGCTGTGGCTGCTCCGGGGGCGCTCGTATGCGAAGCTCCGTCTGGCGCAGGAGGCTTCCCTGGATGTGCGCTCCCTACCCTACGATGAGGAGCTGCTGCAGTGGCTGAAACTGGAGCGGCAGCGGGGGCGGAGGCTGATTCTGGCAACGGCTGCGGCAGCCCCAATTGCCCACGCTGTGGCAGAGCACCTGCGGATATTCGATGCCGTGCTCTGCAGCAACTCCGAGCAAAATGTGCGCGGTACACAGAAGCTGCAGGCGCTCCGGGCACTGCTGCAGGGGCAACCGTTTGAGTACGTAGGCAATTCCCCGGTGGATGGACCGTTGTGGCGGGCAGCGGCACGGGCGCATGTGGTCGGACCGCGCTGGCTGGCACGCTGGGTACAGCAGCGGGCATCGCTGGGACGCCATTTCCACCGCACGGTGCGCCTGCGGGATATGGTGGCACTGCTGCGGGTGCACCAATGGGTCAAGAACGTGCTGGTCTTCGTTCCGCTGGTCTTGGCGCATCGGATGGAATTGAGCCTGTGGGGGCAGGCTGCTGCGGCAGCGCTTGCCCTTTCTCTGTGGGCATCGGCGCTGTATGTGTGGAACGACCTTTTGGACTTGCCTGCAGACCGAGCGCATCCGCGCAAGCGGCAGCGTCCGATTGCATCGGGGCGTATCCCGATATGGCTAGCGCTGTCGGTCATTCCATTCCTCCTTGGAGGAGGATGGGGCATTGCCCTGCACTTGCCGGAAGGCTTTCAGTTGGCACTCCTGGGGTATGGAGCGGGCTCGGCGGCGTATTCGCTGTGGCTGAAGCGCCTTGCGCTGGTGGACGTGCTGATGCTGTCGAGCCTCTACACACTGCGCGTGCTTGCCGGCGGCTGGGCAACAGGGGTGCCACTATCGGGCTGGTTGCTGACCTTTTCGGTCTTCCTGTTTGTGAGCCTGGGCTTCCTGAAGCGCTACGTCGAGCTGCACACGATGCAGCCGGATGAGCGCCGAGGCTACCGGCGTGGCGATGAGAGGCTGCTCTACAGCTTCGGCAGCGCAAGCGGGTATTTGGCGGTGCTGGTATTGCTGTTGTACCTGAACAGCCCGGATGTGCTGCGTCAGTATAGCCACCCGCGATGGCTGTGGTTGAGCAGCCCGCTGCTGCTGTACTGGATTGCCTACCTGTGGTTGCGAGCGCATCGCCGCGAGATGAGCGATGATCCGGTAGTATTCGTCCTGCGTGACCGAATCAGCTACGCTATTGCTGCGGCGATTGTGGTCGTGCTGCTGCTGGCGCTATGAAGCGGGAGCGGTATCTCTCCTGGGGTCGGTATCCGAGAGCGTATCCGGCAGTGGTGCACCGACTGCGCTGGCGGGATGAGCCCTTGCCGCGCCCTGCGCCGGGCATGACGATGCTGGTCTACGGCTACGGTCGCAGCTATGGGGATTGCTGCCTCAACGGCGGTGGCATGGTGCTTGACACAAAGCGGCTGGAGCGCTTCATCGCCTTCGATCCCGCTGCCGGAATCCTGCGCTGCGAAGCAGGGGTGAGCCTGGCACAGGTGCTGGAACTGATTGTCCCGCGCGGCTTCTTTCTGCCGGTGACCCCGGGCACGCGCTGGGTCTCCCTCGGTGGGGCGGTTGCCAACGATGTGCACGGGAAGAACCACCACCGTGCGGGGAGCTTCGGCTGCCACGTGCGCGCCTTTGAGCTGGTGCGTTCCTCTGGAGAACGCCTGCTGTGTACGCCGGAGCAGAATGCCGAACTCTTCCGCGCTACCATTGGAGGGCTGGGGCTGACCGGACTCATCACCTGGGTGGAGTTCGCGCTGCGCCCGATCAGCACGCCTTGGATGCTGGTGGAGCGTATCCGGTACGGCTCACTGCGGGAGTTCTTCGAACTGACGCAGGAGTCCGATGCTGCCTTCGAATACACGGTCGCGTGGGTAGATGTCACCGCGGGTGGCAGGGGATTGGGGCGAGGGATCTTCTTGCGGGCAAATCATGCCGGACCGGAGCAGGCGCCGCGACGGGCTCTCCCCCGGCAGGTGAGCGTGCCGGTGCCGGTGAACTGTCCGCAGTGGGTGCTCAACCGGCTGAGCGTACGGCTGTTCAATGCGCTGTACTGGCGCCGTCCTCTGCGTCAGCAGATAGTGCAGCCGTACGAGGCATTCTTCTACCCGCTGGATGTGCTGGCGGAGTGGTACCGACTCTACGGGCGCAGGGGATTTGTGCAGTACCAATGCGTCGTTCCCCGCCACTGTGCCGAGGAGGCGATCGCAGAGCTTTTGGGGCGAATTCATCTCTCTGGGCTGACGGCAACCCTGGGGGTGCTGAAGGTGTTCGGGGAGCGGAGGTCGCCGGGGATGCTCTCCTTCCCCAGACCCGGGGTTACGCTGGCGGTGGATTTGGCAATGCAGGGGGAGGCGACGCTGCGGTTGTTGGAGGAGCTGGACTCGTGCGTGAGTGCATGCGGCGGGGCGGTGTATCCGGCAAAGGATGCGCGTATGTCGCCGGAGATGTTCCAGCGCTCCTTCCCGCACTGGCGCGAATTCGCGCGCTTTGTGGACCCACAGTTCTGCTCGGATTTCTGGCGTCGTGTCACGCGTTCGCAGGGTGAACCATGCGCGTGCTGATCGTCGGAGCAACTTCGGGGATTGCACAGGTGGTCGTGCGGCTCTACGCCCGTGATGGGGCGCGGCTTTTGCTGGTGGGGCGCGATGCAGCCAAGCTCCAAGCAGTAGCAGCGGATGCACAGGTGCGTGGAGCAGCTGCAGTGGAGACCCTGCTCTGGGATGCGCGCCAGTGGGAGCGTGCCGGAGAGGTGGTCCGGCGAGCGCAGGAGTGGCTGCAGGAGCTCGATGCCGTGCTGATTGCCCATGGGAGCCTCCCGCGGCAAGCTGAGCTGTGGCACGATCCGGTGCGGGCAGTGGAGGAGTTTCACATCACCGGCACGAGCGTCATTGCCCTGCTTGCGGAGCTGGTACCGGTGCTGGAGGCGCAGCGTCATGGAGTGGTGGGCGTCATCAGCTCGGTTGCCGGTGAACGTGGGCGCGCTGCGATGGCGATATACGGGGCTGCCAAAGCGGCGGTCACTGCTGCAACGGCTGGCGTCCGCGGGCATTTGGCGCAGTACGGGGTGCGCGTCATCACCATCAAGCCAGGGTTTGTTGACACCCCGATGATTGCTCATCTGCCCCGGGGTGGGTTCATTGGAGCATTGATTGCCTCGCCGGAACGTGTGGGCAGGCGCATCTATCGGGCATTGCAGCGCGGGCGTCCGGACAACCTCTACGTGCCCTGGTGGTGGCGCTGGGTGATGCTCCTGGTACGGGCAATACCGGAGTCGCTCTTCAAGCGGCTGCGGATGTAGAGATGCCAGGGCATCGCCATATGGTCCCGATTGCGGAGCAACCGCAGGCTGACTCCTACGATTGGGACCCATTGCGTGTTGAACCATCACCCGTAGGGCGACCTATCGGGTCGCCCCGATCTCTGTGGGGTCGAATTGTCACCTGCCGACGGGGCACCCACAGGGAGTTGCCTCTACGATTGAATTGAACCATCGCCTGTAGGGCAGCCCCCTGTGCCCGCCCCGTTACCTTGACACATCCGAAGGCGTGTGGAAGGGGCAGAATGCGTAAATTCGTATCGCAACCTATGGGCAGGGAAGGGGGCGAGCTGCTGCTATCGGAGGAGATGTGCAGATCATCATAGTGCGCAATGAAGCGCTCATATTGCGTGTTTGTGTCAGTCTGCCTAAGTTTGCACTGGCGTACGTGGCAACAGTAGGGTGTGAGCATGCTGGAGCATGAGGGTATGGCGTGCGTTGGGAGGTGGGGGCGCAGTCATCGTAAATCAATTCCGGTGCAGTTCCACTTGCTGTGAGGGGTTTCTCATGCGGTTGGTTACCCTGGCAATCGTCTTGGCAACAGTATTGTTCGGGGTGGAGACTGCTGCAGTACAGGAGCAGCAGCTGCCATACAGTGGGGTGGCACTCACTCCGTCGGGAGCTCCGGTTGCCGATGGGCTCCACCAGATGGAGTTCCGGCTGTATACGGATGCGACGGCGCGGGAGCCGGTATGGACGGAGCTGCAGCTTGTCCAGACGCGCTCCGGCAGTTACCAGGTTGTTCTGGGGCAGTCGCGTCCGCTGCCGCTGACGACGGGACAGCAGTACTGGTTGGAGGTGCTCTGCGATGGGGTATCTCTGGGGCGGATGCCGCTGGCATTGCTGCCATCGCAGACGGAGACAAAGGTGGCTGCGCGCTCGCTGCAGGAATTGCACCTGAACCCAGTGCAGTCTGCTGCACCCAATGGATGGGTGCGGGCGGGCTTGCCCACATTGGGAGGAGGAACTCCACCACAGCCACTTGTGGTGAACACGTGCGAGGAGTGCACCACCACCTTCTGGGCATTGACCGGGAATGCCGGAACGAACCCGAACAACAACTTCCTGGGAACCACCGATAACCAACCGCTCATCATCCGCACCAATAACGTCAACCGCGTGCGTATCACCACCGGAGGACAGATCGAAGTGCTCAACAGCGCCCGTTCCGTCTCGCTGGGCGAGGGGGCAGGGATTAGTCAAGATCTGACCGCATTCCGTAACAACGTGTTCGTGGGCTTCCAAGCAGGAGCAGCAACGGAAACGGGCATACGGAATGTTGCCGTCGGCTCGGGAGCGCTCTCGCAGAACATTGATGGGAGCTCGAACACCGCGCTGGGCTCAAACGCGATGAGCACTCTGACCACGGGCGACTACAACACCGCTATCGGCTACGGTGCAGAGGTAGGGGATGGACTCACCAACGCGACGGCGATTGGAGCGTTCGCGTTCGCCGGGCAGAGCAACACCGTCGTCATTGGTTCAATCCAAGGGGTCAACGGGGCACCGGCAACGGCGAACGTGGGAATCGGTACCACAACCCCGATGAATCGGCTGCACGTGGTGAGCACAGCCGATCCACTGCGCCTGGAGGGATTGCAGGTGAACTCGGCGTTGGATAATGTTCTGGTCGTCGATGCCAGTGGCGTGGTCAAGAAGCGCTCGTTGAGCGGCTTTGTGGGGTCGACTGCGTGGTTGCTAACGGGGAATACGCTGTCGGGTGGAGAAGTCTTGGGTTCATTGAACGCGCAGCCGCTGGTGGTGGTGACGGCTGGGACGGAGCGCCTGCGCGTGACGGCGGCGGGGGATGTGGGCATTGGTACAAACGCGCCGGCAGCGCGGCTGGATGTGGTCAATCCTACAGGCGCTGGGGTATTGCGTCTGCAAGCGGTGGCGGGGCAAACGGGGGCATTGCTGGAGTGGGTGGATGAGTTCGGCAATCCTTGGGGTGTGATTGACAACAGCGGGCTTGTAGGGATAGGGACGGCGACGCCGGTGCAGAAGCTGCACGTAGTGGGTAATGGGACGGCGTCGGCGGTGTTTGTGGAGGGGGGCGTAGGGGTAGGGACGGTCAATCCGCTGGCGACGCTGCACGTGTACGATGAGGGGGAGCTGCCTGGGGCGACACAGGTGATCATTCAGGCGGGGGAAAACCAGACTGGGGTGGACCTGCTGGAGTGGCAGGACAATGAGGGGAATGTGCTTGGGGGTATCGACGACGGGGGGAACCTGTTTGTGAACACGCACACGACGCTTGGGGATGCGGCGGAGGACCGGGTAGTGGTGAATGCCGGGGATGTGGAGTTGCCCAACATTCCCTCTGGTTCGACAGCGACGGAGGTGTTGGTGTGGAACGAAGGGGATGTGGAGCACCGGTCGGCGTCGGGGTTGATCAGCGACTTTGCATGGATGCTGGGGGGGAATACGCTCATGAGTGAGCAGACGTTGGGGACGTTGAGTGCGCATGATTTGCCCATCATCACGGCGGGCACAGAGAAGGTGCGCATCACGCAGGCGGGCAATGTGGGCATTGGTACAAACGCGCCGGCAGCGCGGCTGGATGTGGTCAATCCTACAGGCGCTGGGGTATTGCGTCTGCAAGCGGTGGCGGGGCAAACGGGGGCATTGCTGGAGTGGGTGGATGAGTTCGGCAATCCTTGGGGTGTGATTGACAACAGCGGGCTTGTAGGGATAGGGACGGCGACGCCGGTGCAGAAGCTGCACGTGGAGGGTAATGGGGCGGTGTCGGCGGTGTTTGTGGAGGGGGGCGTAGGGGTAGGGACAGTCAATCCGCTGGCGACGCTGCACGTGTACGATGAGGGGGCGCTGACGCCTGGGGCGACACAGGTGATCATTCAGGCGGGGGCAAACCAGACTGGGGTGGACCTGCTACAGTGGTGGGACAATGCGGGGAATGTGCTTGGGCGGATCGATGATGTGGGGGACCTGTTTGTGAACACGAACACGACGTTGGGGGATGGGGCGGGGGACCAGGTAGTGGTGAATGCCGGGACGGTGAGGTTGGCGAACATTCCTG
>OGCH01000029.1_pt1 | contig 96214 bp, 100 predicted proteins | sample 1570111 | NCBI WGS metagenome assembly OGCH01 (sample SAMN03436243, study PRJEB24508) | hot springs metagenome | biome: Desert Springs; feature: Hot Springs; material: Water | place: USA: Great Boiling Spring, Nevada | collected 2008-12-01 | depth 0 m m | reverse complement strand
AGATAAGGAGGGCCGACTACGGTAGAGGGTTCTACTTCTGCTCCTCATGCGGGACAGGTTATTATGGTGCGGATAAATGCCCTCTCTGCGGGACTAAGACAAGAAAAGTAAGAAGGATAACAGAGAAGACAAACCAAGGGTAAACATAGAAGGTGGTTAAGGTATGAGGTCTTGAGCAAGACGGGTAGGTGTGATATCTGTAGCAGGCCCTCAATATGCGATTGTGGATGCCATTTACACGAGGCGTATTACCCGTATCTAAGGGAGTAGGGCGAGGATTATACACATGGAGAGGAGAGAGGGCCTGAAGACGGCCCCCGCCTAACCAACCATGGCTCGGTATTTTTGTTTTTACCTTGCTTTGACAAACATCGTTTTTTGATACATAATCCTTTTTACCGCCAATTATGGGTAATGAATTGTAATGGCTATTGGAGGCACATCCTACGACATCGACGCCGTCAAGTCAACGGTAAACAGGCATTTTACGGTTACCGATGTCTTTCTCGACGCCGGGGTGCTAACTTTCGTGGTTGCTGAGAAGGAAATCAAGGAGCGGTTTAAAAAATGTCTTTACGAGCTGAAGGAGCTCGGGTTGATGGCTACCGCGCGACTGGAGGCGGGGGCTGTTAGGCTGAGGGTTTACCCCTATGTAAGGCCCCCGAGAAACAGCTTCAAAATACCTCTTCTGCTGGGCCTTGTCACCGTTGGCACAGTATCGGTCGACGGTTTCCTACGCTCTTCATCACCTATTTACAGCATGGTTTTAGCGGGCTACGGCGGTGCGCAGGCCTTGCTCAACGGATTCATCTTCACGGTAGCATTGTTAGCTATAATTTTCATACATGAGATGGGGCACAAGCTGTCCGCCTACATCGACAGGGTTGCTGCAAGTCACCCATACTTCATACCCGGTTTTCCAGGGGTTATACCCACACTCGGCGCGGTCATATTCCAGAAGGAGCCTCTCGCCAACAGGGATGACATGTTCGACATAGGTATAAGCGGACCTGTGGCGGGTTTCGCGGTGGCTTTAGTCGTCACGTTTATTGCTTTTGAGACGGCTGTCTGGGTCCCGGTAGAGAAATATGTCGAGGTTCTGCGAATGGCGGCGCGTCAGGGAGCTGTAGTCGAAGTCCCCGCAATATTCATCCTGTTAGGCCAGCTTTACGCAAGGGAGGGTATGGTACCGTTTTTCATGCCGGTAGGTTTCGCGGCATGGCTGGGGATGGTTGTTACAGCCCTCAACCTTATGCCCATATGGCAGCTCGACGGCGGCAGAATATTCAGAAGCTTCCTCACAAGACGTCAGCACCAGATAGCCTCCTACTTGGCCCTCGGCATACTAGTCATATCAGGATACTATTTCATGGCCTTACTGCTGATACTTATGATGGGTAGAAGTGTGGATGTTGTGCCGCTCGACGATGTCTCCCCACTCTCCAAGTGGAGGAAGGTTTCGCTGGTGGGGTTGGCGGCAATCCTCTTGCTAAGCTTTGTACCACTCACCAGGCTATTCTAAAACCCTGCAAGCCTAGTTCCTAAAGCATTAGGAACAACAAGCACGGACGCGTCCTTTGAACGGGCCCTCCAGCCATACATCATCGCCTGGTCCAATGTGTCGGCGTGCCTTGCCTTCAGAAACCTTGAGACCAGTGCCGCGGGAAGCGCTGTAACTAGGCAAACCCGGTGGTTGGAGGCAGCCTCCAACCATAATGCGAGGCTTCTGGATGCCGGGTTGTCCACAGCTACGTTCTGTGGGCTAGTTAGAAGCTCTGTGAATGCGGCGGAGCCGAGACCTCCGGAGCATTCCAAGGCGGTTATAACCACTTTCCCTGGGGAGACATCGGTCATCGAGGATAGGATGTTTATGCATGTGGAGAGCTTGGAGTCAGCGGGGTGGCCGGGGCCCCCTAAAAGCACTATCTCGGGGCTTTTCACTGGTCTGAAGACCGAGGCCTCAGACGCACCGTAGCTGGCTGAACGGGCCACCTCCTCCAAATCCCCATAGACTACGTCTGTCAAAACCCCGCCACAGCCCACAACAGGTGAAGCAGCCAACGAAACATCAGAAAGGCCCATCGTCTCGGCAGCCGTTTCCGGTCCCAGAACCCGTCCGTCCCAATATACAGAGGGTGAGATGAGAAGGACCCTGGGGTAATCGCCGCCCGTTTGTGCGTGAAAGACCTGTCCCACCCCAATCTCTTTCAGCTGCCGCCCCACATGGTTGAACAGGGCTTTCTCGACCTCTGGGTCGTTGTATCTCCAGGTTAAAACACCGACCTTTACCCCGCTTAAACCGCCATGGATACTTGCGGCCGCGCGCAGGCATGCTTCCACAACCAAGTCTAAACCCTCCAACGCCCAGACATAGTCAACCAAAACTGTGTCACAGTCCCTGTCAAGCCTGGAAGCAAGCCCTTCCACAAACCCCTCAGTCAAACCCCACTTCTTCATGGGCTGGAGTATCTCTACCGGCCCTTCAATATCCGTGAATACCTCGGTCTTTCCATATCTGACCCATACCTCGACCATCCCGCTACAACATGTAAACGCCTTCTTTAGATTTATAGGGTCATTCAGACCTCATCTAAACCACCTACTACTCTATCCAGACACTATTTTACGAAACTGCGGGGAAAGGCTAAAACTAACCCAAATACATCTCTGTAACGGCTAGGCAGATGGAGAGGGAAGAGGAGAAAGCCCTTGCCTAGCTGGGCTGAAGGGCCGGCAGTTGACCGGCCGAGAAGGAGCAGCCGTTGACTGCTCACAGAAGGTGGAGTTGTCGGCTCCACAACACCAACCTAGGAAGAGTTAGTTTCAAATCCTTGGTATCAGACAACCACGACCCGGCTAAGGATCTCAGAAAGGCGGCAAGTTTCCACGGATAGTTCAAACCAGTCCGTGGAAGAAAGATATACAGCGGACATCTAAGGCGTTGCAGAGGCTAACGGCAAAGCTAGCGAAACAAAGTCTGGTTGACATACAGGAAACCCGGGGGAGGCTGGCCATATCGGCCAAGCAACAGGGATAAAACCCAGAGGCCGGTATGACTAGATTTATAACGCGCACCACGCTGTCGGGTGCTACGATGTCTGCTATAACGTCCGGCCTCCTTTTGGGTTTCCTAGATGCTGCTTGGCGTGGCCCAGCCAAACCCTCTCTCCTCTTCTTCCATCATGGTTACTGTTTTAGCTATTAGGTTTGCCTCCTCTCTGTGAATGAGGGGAAAACTTCTAATCATTTTTTGCGGCCGCGGCAGGTGTTGCCGGAGGTTCTGGCAACCACGTTAATGAGTTACGGCCTACCATTGAAATCCCTGGCGGACGTGAGCTGGCTGATTTTACTCTAACCAACCTTTATAACAGACGTTTACCTCCTCCTTTTTTCCGGCATGCGTTTTGAAGACTTCATGGAGCTGGCGCGGACACGACGTAGTTCAAAAGTTTTAGGTGTGGGAGAGGTTCCGGTCGAAATGGTTATCAGGGCTGTGGAGGCCGGGGTGTGGGCCGCCAACGCACATAACTCCCAGCCTTGGTTCTTCATAGTTATCGCAGACCAGGATGTTAAAAGACGGCTTTTAAATGAGATGGCTGAGGTCTGGCTGGAGGACCTTATCGGAGACGGCATACCTCGGGAAACTGCTGTCAAGGCCGTCGAGTCTGGAAGGGAGAGAAGCATGCGGTCCTCGGCTCTCATAGTAGCCTGCCTCTCCATGAGGGATATGGATAACTACTGGGACAGCAGGAGGAGCCGACTCGAATACATCATGGGTGTGCAGAGCCTTGCCGCGGCCATTCAAAATATTCTTCTCGCCCTGCATGCGATGGGCTATGGCGCCTGCTGGAGATGCTCACCGCTCTTTGCCCCCGAGGCGGTTAGGCGGGTGTTGGATTTACCTCCCGATATAGAGCCGCAGGCGATGGTGGAGGTAGGGCTGAGGGGGTTGGAGACCCACGGAGTCAGAAAACCCTTGAAGGAGGTTGTCTTTCTAAACAGGTGGGGTGTGCGTATCTGATTACTGCGTTAGCTGGCGGAGTCGGTGCCTCGAAGCTTCTGACAGGCCTTAAACACATAATGCGCCCTAGGACTGGGAAGATAGTCGTCAACACAGCCGACGATGAGGAGTTCTTTGGGCTGCATGTATCGCCCGACATAGATACGGTCGTATACAGTCTTGCGGGGCTCGCTGATGACGTGAAGGGATGGGGGGTTGCGGGCGACACTTTCCACACCCTCGAGATGCTGGGACGGCTTGGCTGCGAAACATGGTTTAAGCTTGGGGACAGAGACCTTGCAGTCCACATCTACCGCACCATGCGCCTCAGAAGCGGGGCCACCCTAACGCAGGTCACACACGAGATTGCGGCCAGGCTGAACGCCGGATGGGAGATATTGCCGATGACCGACGATAAGGTGAGAACAGTCGTGGAAACCAGTGCAGGTGCCATGTCCTTCCAGGAATACTTTGTCAAACACCAGTACAAAGTTGTGGTCAGGTCGGTTAGGTTTGAGGGTGTTGAAGGGGCTGAGCCAACCCCGCAGGTTGTTGAGGCCCTAAAAAAGGCTGAAGCCATAATAATATGCCCCAGCAACCCAGTTGTCAGCATAGGTCCTATTCTTTCGCTGAAAAATGTTCGCAGACTCTTAAAGGAGTCGGAAGCACCGGTCCTCGCTGTCTCACCGATAGTTGGCGGGAAAGCCTTACGCGGTCCAGCAGCCGAGATGATGAAGGCGTTAGGCATCGAACCCACAGCTGCCGGTGTAGCACGAATGTATAGCGATTTCCTAGATATTTTCATCCTCGACGAGGTTGACGCGCACCTCAAAAGAGAGGTTGAGGCCATGGGGATAAAGGCCTACACAGCTAGAACTGTGATGCAGTCCTTCGGCGAAAGAGTTGCCTTGGCGGAGTATTGCCTTAAGGTTTTAGGTATTAGGGTTTGAAGCCCGTCGCAGTTCTTCCCATCAAGAGACTTGACAGCGCAAAGACAAGACTGGCCTCGGCTCTACCAGAGCCCGCCCGCCGTAAGATTGTCTTGGATTGTTTCTTTCACACGGGACGTGTTTGCAGCCAGATGGGGTTTAAAATTGTTGTTTTAACACCAGACACCACCATAGCGCGCTTATCTGTTGAAAAAGGCTGGTCGGTCTTCCACGATGACGGCGGCGGACTCAACAGGTCGTTGAAAAAATTCCTAGACTGCTACGTTGAGAAACCGGTGCTTATTATACTCCCCGACCTGCCTCTTCTGAGCAGGAGAAGCCTGAAGACAGTGATTTCTCTAGCAGGTGAGGGCACATCCGTCATCTGCCCAGACATTCGTCTAGACGGAACCAACATGATATACCTGACACGTGTTAGAGGGTTTACACCAATGTATGGGCGGCGAAGCTTCCACAAACACCTAAGCCAGCTCCGTGAAGCGAAAATATACTTCGCTATCGATACAGGTCTTGACTTAGACAGGCCGGAGGACCTAGCTCTTCTTTCGTCTCTTTCTACGTCCCCTTCTCGCAACCAGTAGCGTGACCACAAGTACAAGGGGAAGTAGGAGAAGAAGCTCTGCCGCAAGCATGAAAGTCGTGCGGCCTTCCTCGGGTAGGGTGGGTGTGACCAACGTTACAAGGCTTGTGGTGGGCTGTTTGAGATCAACTTCACCTGCTTTCTGTTCCGTAAAAAAACCCGCAGCATCTGTTGCGTTGACGTGAATCTCCACCTTTGTAACACCGGTTGAGGGTGTGTAAAGCCCGACGTAGAAATCACCAACCCTCAACATGGCGCTCGCAGTAGGGCCTAGTGGGAAAAGTCCTTGATATTCAAAGGCGACGAGTAAAACTTTTTCAAGGTCGTTGTCTTGGTCAACCGCCTTCACCTTTACCTCTATCGAGCCGTTGTCAAGCCGCTTCAACGAGATATCGGAAAGTTTCGGTGGGTTGCCCAGAACAACGTAACCAATCCTCCTTTGTGAGGGGTCGAGAAACCAGATACGCCCACTTGAGTCCGTTGCGGCAGTCGCCGGTGTGATGTCTTGAAGGACGTGCTCCATGTAGCCGGACCTGTCAACAACCCCTACAACCCTGCGTGAGACACTGACGTAGACCAGTCTTTCGTCCAGCGCCGCCGTCGCCGTGACGAAGGTCCCCTTTGGGAGGGTCACAGTCTGGGTTACAGACCCATCAGACACCCTGAGGACGGCATCGTTGTTCAACACAACCCAGACACCGCCTCTGATTGCCTGTATTCTGGAGATTATTCCATCGAGTTTTAACATCTTTACGCCCTCGCTCCCTATTATAACCAAGCTGTCAAAGCTTCTGGCCACTCCGTAGACTCGGCCGCCGTAAGCCGTGAGGTAGCCGGGCTCGTCAGCCAGCCGTACATCGTAGTAATTAACTACCTCCAATGTGTCGGGTGAGAGTTTCTCCACCATCCCGGCCGGCGAGTAGACAACGTACAGGTATTCACCATCACTTGCTATATCGGCGGGACGTGAAGACAGGTTGAAATATGCGATGTTTCGTGTGTCCAAGTCAACCTTGGCCACGGAACCCAGTCGCCCAATAAGTACGAATAAGCCGCCCTTTGTGAAGACAGCTTTATCCGAAGGGGCTTTTAGACTCAGCTCGACATATGAGCCTTGGCTTGGGAAATACAGCCCTAATACGCTGCGGCCGGGGTAGGAGAGTGCAACTACCTGCCCGTCTGCGTCCAGCCTAGACGGGGGGACGTCCACGGGGAGCGCTATTATCTTGGGGGGCGAGAACGAAGCCGTGGGTATGTACAGCATCAGAGCCAATGCCAACGCGACAAGCTTCATCTCTGCGGAAAGGAAGACTTTTAGTATATGTGTTTAGCGGTACAGCGCCCCTTAAACAGGTTAACCGGGCCCGGTGGGACTTGAACCCACGACCTCCGGCTCCGCAGGCCGACGCCCTATCCATTCTAGGCCACGGGCCCGATACCCCTTAAACCCGGGGTGCTTTAAAGATTTGAATAAATCTTCATACATTAACATATACTTAAACGCAAATACTTATCGGCTAGACCGTAGTATTATATGTCGTGACACAGCAGGTAGTTGTAAAGGGAAAATGGGCCTCGAGGTTCATCGCCGCCGCCATTGTACAGGGTGCCCTAGCCACCGCCAACACACTCTTCTGGGTTATAGGCCAGCTAGGTTTCATGAAGCCCGAGTTCAGCAGGGTTATAGCTTTCGGTAGCGCCGGTAACTGGTTCACCGTAGGCTACCTGTCCTATCTCATAGTGGGTGTGATGGGCGTCGCTGTCACTGCACTCTTCTACAACCACATAGAAAACACTCTAGGCAAACCCTACACAGGCATAGCCGACAAACTCGCCTGGCTCCACCTAATACTGATGAACATCGGCGTCATCGGAGCCACATGGCTCATGATGATAGGCGGATACCTAGGAGGTGCGGCTATGCTCGCCCCCGAGGTCGGTGGAAAAGGCTGGAACCCAGGGCAAGTACATACAAACATCTTCTACGGCATACCGCTCGGCTACCCCACTTGGATCGCGATATTCATCTTCCTGCTGGCGGCGGGCGTTCTGCTCGGCGGAATCGGCTACATACTGACTTGGAGACGGAAAGCCTAAAACAAAACACATATTATTTTTTTCGCTTCTCCCATGAATACCTAGAGAGTATATCCTTACATGTTTGCTGTTAGACTTTATAACCGACGTGGCCTAGCCCGGCGTGAAAGAAGATGCGCAACCCGTTCAGAAAAAAGCAACCCCCAACACCACCATTCGATGAGAGGTTGAACGAGATAATAACACGTTTACTCACGATACAAAACCGTATGGACAGTAAGGCTCGCACAATGCAGGTGAGAGGTAAGGAGCTGTTCAACCAGGTTGTCAAGGCTAAGATGGAAAAGGATGATGAAAGGGCCGTGGTGTACGCTAACGAATTGGCTCAGCTGCGTAAGATGATGCATGCAACAGTTAGGAGTCAGGCATCGCTGGAGGGGGTTGTCTTGAGACTTGAAGCGGTCAAAGACTACAACGAGGTGAAGAAGGTGGTCGGGCCTGTGGCGGCTGTTGTTATGGCTGTCCAGAAAGACATCAGCGGCGTAATGCCTGATATATCGATGGGGCTGAGGGGTGTACAGGACTTGCTGGAAGACCTCGCAGTGAGCGTAGGAACAGTTAGCGACAGCTTTGTCGGAGCCAGCACAACCGACCCGGAGGCGGAGGCCATTCTAAGGGAGGCCGCTGAGGTGGCTGGACAGAGGCTTAAGAAAGAAATACCTGATATAGAGGGTGGGCAGTTCATAACTTAACCTATAAAAGCGGCCCGTAGACAGTACAGCCCGAGATGCCTATCAGAGACCCCGCGCTACTACAGCTGGCACAAAGTAGGAGGCTCTTCGTCAAGATATGCCGAGAGTGCGGAGCCCGTAACGCCAAAACAGCCGTTAAATGCAGAAAATGTAGGAGCTACAACCTGCGTTGGAAGAGGAGGGAGATTAAGAGGTAGTCTCGGGCCGGTGGTCTAGCCTGGTATGACGCCACCCTGACGCGGTGGAGGTCGGCGGTTCAAGTCCGCCCCGGCCCAAATACATCCTACCCCCTATTATACCGGTAAAGGGGTAGAGATGTGTGAAAGGGGAACAGGCGACGTCTCCGAGACATCCTATTAGTCCGGCGGCCGGACGAATAAGGTGTCGCCGCGATGTCGTCTATGAAATGGAGTCCCTAGGAGCTGGAGAGGTCACCTGTGGGGCCGTTTAGCCGGATGGAAAATGTGTTGCTAGAGAAAGCCTAGGACTGCGAGGCTGGGGTATCTGTTGATAAATTCTGCGACGAAAGGCTTGTAGGTGTAGGGGCCGCGGCTGGTTCTGGGGAGAGTTTCTAGGCCCATCAGCATCTGGAAGGCCTCGGCCTCGCTGCCGTATACCCTCAGTATGTATACAGACTCTTCCATCTCTATGCTTTTGACGAGGACGAAGGGTAGGTGGAGGCGGTCAAGTATGCTTTGCGGGAGTTGTTTCGCAATTTTTTCGATGTCTTGTCTGTCAAAGCGGTGAAGCCATCCGCCTACAGTCTCAACCCCCTCAACACCTTTCTCAACAATGTCACGGTACTTAACCACTTTTTTCGGCAGAGAGTCGTTGACCGTTCTCAAGATGTTGGAGAGGAGGCTTTCGAAGCGGTCGTCGTTTTGACTCGCCACCTAAACCCTCACCCCAGCCTCCACTGTCCTCCCAGACTTTAAGGTTGAGAACATTCGCTCTATGCTCACCTTTTTCAACACCTCGATGCTTGTGAAGGTTATCAAGGCGGCCGAGATGATCCAAGCCAGATCTTCTGCGGTGGGGATTAAGATGTGTAACGCCTCCCGTGTAACGGGTATGAGTGTCAGAACAATAATCAAGAGAAGCTCCCAAAGAATGGCTAGTATGAGAAGCTTGTGGGGTCTGGCTTTGAATACGGAGTGTATAAGTGATCTGCAGTTTAAGGCTATGACGAGCTCAATGGCTATGAACATGAGGAAGAGACGGCTTCTCGCCGCCTCAATACCGTAGGGTAGAGCTGAGAGGAAACCAAGCAAATACAGAGGGGTCTCAACTATCAAAGCTCTGATGAGGAATTGTTTTACTTCGGAAGTGAAGACAGACTCCCCGCGGGGCCTTGGAGGCCTTTTCATGATGTCGTGGTCCGGCGGGCTGAATCCTAGGGCTATTGCTGGGAGACCGTCTGTGGCTAGGTTAATGTAGAGTATCTGAACGGGTAAGAGGGGCAACAGCTCCTCTCCTGTGTAGCCGAGGAGTGGGAGAAAGACAAGCGTTGTGAGGCCTATGACTGCTATTTCCACAAAGTTTGCTTCAAGCAGGTAAGCCAGATATTTTTTGATGTTGTCGTATATCCATCTGCCTAGTTCGACGGCTTTGACTATCGTGGCGAAGTTGTCGTCAAGCAGAATGAGGTCTGAGGCCTCCTTGGCGACCTCAGTCCCCTTAATCCCCATGGCCACACCTATGTCCGCCTTCTTCAGGGCCGGCGCGTCGTTGATACCGTCGCCTGTCATGGCAACAGTCTTAGACCTCCTTCTCCACGCGTCAACTATCCTAAGCTTGTGATACGGTGTTACACGTGCATAGACAGAGATTTTCTCAACTTTTTTGTCAAGCTCTTCGTCGGATAATTTTTCAAGCTCTGTCCCATGGACCGCTATGTCACCTTCACGGTATATTCCGACTTCCCGGGCAATGGCGACTGCTGTCGAGAGATGGTCCCCGGTCACCATGACTGGTTTCATCCCGGCTTCAACACACTTGGCTACCGCTTCAGAGGCTTCAGGCCGCGGGGGGTCAGCTATTCCAACAAAGCCTAGGAAAGTGAACCCTCTCTCAACAGCTTCTTCATCCTGCTCTACCCTGTTGGTGTCTAAAACTCTCCTGCCCGCAGCTAGGATCCTAAAACCTTGAGCCGCCATCATCTCACCGGCCCTTAAAACAGTCTCCCGCCACTCGTGTGTTAGGTCATGTTCAACGCCTTCAACAAGTATTTTGTCCGACAGCTCGATAACTACCTCGAGGGCTCCTTTCAGATGTGCTTCGTACATTCCGTGGTAGTAGGTGACTGTTGTCATACGTTTCCGCTCACTGCTAAATGGTATCTCCCAAACTCTACGTCTTACAGCACGCAGCTCCGATGTGTTCACCCCTACCTGTTCAGCGAAAGAGATGATGGCGGCCTCGGTAGGGTCACCGTAGACAACCAGCTTACCCCCCTCTTTCCTTGCTACGGCGTCGGACGCCAGCACAAATGTTTCAACAAGCCTGCTGAAGTCGGTCTGTAACGGATTTGAAAAAACCAACTCCTTTTCAACACGTTTGACGACGCCTCCAGACCCTACCTCTAGCAGGGACCCGCTAACATAAACGCGCCGCACAACCATTTCCCCAAGCGTTATAGTACCAGTCTTATCGGAGCAGATTACCTCTGTAGAGCCGAGCGTTTCGACGGCCGCCATGCTTCTAACAACTGCATTCCTTTTGGCGAGTATCCACATACCGACGGCGAGAGTGCTTGTCACAATAGCTGGAAGGGCCTCCGGAACCGCCGCAACAGCCAGGGAGACGGCGAACATGAATATTTTAATTAAAACCTCACCTGTAATTGGCTGGCCGAGAAGAGCAAACTCACCCAAGTCGATTATGACGATGACGGCTATCAGGGCTATGACTATTTTCCCGAGGTTTTTGGCCACCTCGTTCATCCTCCGCTCTAGTGGAGGACGCTCTTCCTCAATCTGCATGACCTCTTTCGCTATTTTCCCAAACTCCGTACTCATGCCAGTAGCCACGACGATGGCCCTGCCTTTTCCCCGTGCAACCGTTGTCCCTGAGTAAACCATGTTGGCCCTATCCGGTAGGGGAGTGTCGGCGGGTAGCGGGTTTGGCAGCTTCTGTACGGGTGTGGATTCGCCTGTTAGAGCGGCCTCATACGTTTCCAGGCTAAATGCCTCAACTATTCTGCCGTCTGCTACAATACGGTCCCCTTCCTCAATTACCAGAATATCGCCAGGCACAACATCCTGTGAACTCACCTTAACCACAACCCCATCCCTTACAACACTACAGCTCGGAACCATCATTTTCCTCAAAGCAGACACAATTTTCTCGGACCTAAACTCCTGCCAGAAACCCAGCACCGAAGCCAAAACAACTATCACAAATATCACAACGGCGTCCACTATCTCGCCCAACAGGGCTGAAATAGTCGTAGCTATCAAAAGTATAACTATCATTAAGTTCGCAAACTGACGGGCGAAAATTTTCAGCGGAGATACACGTCTCTCCACAACAAGCCTGTTAGGCCCGTAAACCTCCTTTCTGCGGAGGGCCTCCTCTGAGGAAAGCCCGTGTTCAATGTCAGTTTTAAAGGCCTCAGCCACGGAGGATGACTCCAGGCTGTGCCACTTTCGAGCCTCCTCGGACATTATCCTTGTCGTTTACAGCGACACCATTACAAATAGTTTAAGCAGCTTAACATGTGTACTCAAGTAGGTAGATAGCGTGGATTGGGTCCTATGTATGGTGTCGAACCCTGTCGGCGTACAGCCGCTGCATGAGAGCACGACTAACTTTAATTCCTGCCTTTTCACCAGTGTACTGGAATGACTGTGGAGCAGTTTATCGATATGCTTTACGGGTGGTCCTACTGGCTTATCGCGGCAGGATTTGTTGCGGTGGCCTTGTACGCGGTCTATGCGCGGATGAGGGGCTAGCGGCAGCATGGGGTTTAGGACGGCTGCCGAAACCTACTTTGTCCAATCTCTGTTTAGAAGGTTTTATGAAAATAGGTATGTGGATGTTTACGTGCCGACTGAGATAGCGCGGCGTGAGTTCGGCTATATGCCCTTCGGACACAGGGTTATGGTTAGGCATCTGTCTTTCAAGAGCTTTGAGGAGCTTCGTAGGACGCTTGCGAGGGAGGCGCCCCAACATGTCTACAGGTCCGCCGCCATATACCAGTTTCCACAGGCCCCCATGGAGGAAAAGGGCTGGGAGAGGGCTGAGCTTATCTTTGACATCGACGCAGACCATCTCGGAACTACGTGCCTTAAAAACCATGACTATGTTCTCTGCCTTGGTTGTGGAGTGGTTCTAGAGGTTAAACAGCCGGCATGTCCTTCCTGCGGCTCTGGGGAGGTGACTGATGTGAAAATGGTATGTGACACATGCCTTCAGGCCGCTAAGGCAGAAATATCGAAGCTGGTTAGCTTCATGGAGGAAGACTTTGGAATAAGCCATGATTCATATGTCCTCAACTATTCGGGCAATAGGGGATACCACCTTGCGGTTACAGCTGAGGAGGTCATGGGCCTCGACAGATATGCACGGCAGGAGATAGTTGACTATGTCTCTGGGGCCCACATCGACTTTAGGTTTTATGGTCTACCGGTCACGGGACGCGGTGAGAAGGGGCCGGGATACACGGACGGTGGATGGGCGGGAAGGTGTGCGCGAGAAGCCCTTAAGGTTTTAAACAGTATAGCCGCCGGGGACGGTCTTCTTCGGGCGAAGGTGTTGCAACGGGTTGGAGATGGTGGTCTAAGGGGGCTCTCCGAGGTTGCTAGATACTGGGCTGACGGCCCTCGCTGGGATTTGCTGAAGACGGGGAGGCGTTTTCCCCAACTTGAAACAATCTTCGAGTTGGCTGTTGACAGTGCGGCCGTCCACGTGGACACGGTTGTGACGACGGATGTTCATAGAATTCTGCGGCTTGCGGATAGTTTGAATGGGAAAACAGGGCTAAAAGCCTGCCGTGTGGACATAAACAGATTAGAAGATTTCGACCCTTTAAACGATGCAGTAGCTCTTGACAAGGAGCCCGAGGTCTACGTGTGGGTTGTTCGATGTCCAGAGTTCCGACTGGCCGGAGAGAAATATGGGCCCTTCAAGAACGAGAAAGCTATGCTTCCAGCGCATGTGGCGGCATATTTGTTGTGCAGGGGTGTGGCAAGGCTTGTTAAAGAATAAAGGGTAATTTTACGGAGGGTGTGGCGTGGAGGAAGTTTACGAGAAGTTGTTTGATGTGTGGAACAGGGAGAGGGCCGTCTCCGAGATAATCAAAGTACCCGAAGACTTGCTGGAGAGCCTTGCGGAATATTTTGCACAGCTGAGGAGGCAGCTGAGGCTTAGCGAAAAAGACTCCGTCAACGCACAGTTAAAGAAAACCGAGATGGAGATGCTTCAGAGGCTTCTGCAATCACTTTTATACATCAGGATGCGTAAAATAATCCACGCAGTCTTCAATCAAACCGCTCTAGACAACCTGCTTCCTGTGGAAAGGAAAACTTACAACGCCTTGCAGCGGGCCATTTCACAGCATGAGGCAGTTGTCAAAAGCGGTGTTGTCGACCCCCGTGAGCTTTTGAAGGAGTCTGAGCATAGGCATGAGGTTGTTATCTTTTTGCGGGATTTCCCGAAGTTTGTGGGCGAGGATTTAAACAGCTATGGCCCGTTTAAGGCAGGAGATGTGGCTACAATCTACTCCGGCAATGTTCCCTCCCTTGTCAAGCGTAACATCGTCAGGCTGGTAAAGTCAGTCTAGGGTGAAAAGCTCCCCACCCTCAGAGGTTAGGAAAACCCGGCCCACCAGTATCTTCTTAACGCCCATATGGTCGCGGCAAAGTATCTTAACAGCATTCTTTTCTCTGTCTATGCCGCAAAACAGGGCTAGTGAAATGTATGTGTTGTTGGGCCCGTAGAGATAGCTAACAAGCCCCGTTCTTTTTCTTAAGATGTTGGCATTTTCACCAAATATTTCAACAAGCCTTTGCTCTGCCTGACCGTAAAGCTCCACCGGCTCTATCCCCTGCAAGCCAACGGCTTTTAGCTCAACCCATGTCTGCGGAATCATACGGAGGGAAAGACTGCCGAGAAACCTTCTGTAAAGCCATTCACGTATCTTTTTTCTATCATCGGGAGCCCTCTGCCTAACATGCTCCGACGCCAGAATATGCGACACTGTTATGCCTGCTTTGGTTAACGTGTCTGCCACGGGCTGTTTCTCTAGGCTTAAGAGGACAGACTTTGTACATAACAGCGTTTTAAGTAGGGCTGATTTGTGGGCAGCGGCTGCGGGGCCCTCGACCCAGCCGTCCATGTCGACAAGAACAGGCCTAACCAGCCTATCCGCCAACCCCTCCAGCCCCTCCATTATAGCACCCGTCCCGTGCGGCGCCGACGTAGTACCCACAGGCTGCTGCCAGAAGGGTTTGAGCTCAGCCAAGTCGTGCACCTGCTTCTCCATCGTGGCGGCGCCTACGACAGTCGGCGGCGTAAAATAAGGTTGGCCGGGGTCGAGGCTTACCACCGAGCATCTGCCGTATTTTCTGATGGCGATGTTTGCGGCTAGAGTTGTGTAAGAGGTTTTACCCGAGTCGGGCCTGCCTAGAACTGCGACGATGTCGCCCTTCTCTATTTTCTCCGCCGTATCCGCCCACGCCTTGTCCACTGTGTCTCCGTTAAACACCTCTGTCTCTGAGTCCTCGCCCAGCCTCATCTCCACAACAGCGTCTTCCTCAACATACAGAGGATAACGTCTCCATGGCCGTAGTATGTATTTCTTGCGCAAATCCAGAACGCAGCCGTAGACAGCAACCCTTCCCTCGACAACCCATATGGCTGCGGGCCCGTCAACCACGAGAGTTGTTCCAGCACGTAGCTCCAAGGTTTTAACCCCTAGGCGAACGTGATTTTCTCAAGAGAAAGGAGGCGGCGAGTTCGTCGGCGCCCTTTGCATGTTTTGAGGTATTTTCTTCCGAGACTGTTATGATGTTCTCTGGTCTTAGGCTTGGGTTCTTCTCCAAAATCTTTGCCGCGAGTTGTTCGCGGAATTCGGGCGCCCCCGACCCCATCAAAACCACATGCCTGGACCTTGGATGGTTTTGGAAAAAGTTGTTTACAGCCTCTGCAAAGACCGTAAAATCGGTGTATGACTCGGTGCGTAAGAGGATGTTGTCAGCGATGAAGGCTGCTCCAACTTTCTTACCGGGGTCTACAGCGACCACCGCCCTCTCAACAATGCTCCGACCAAGCGTAATCTCCATGGCCCTGTCAACAGCAGCTACGGTCGAGCTATAATCTTCAGCGAAAACGGGTGTTGCATGCCCCGCACCGATACCCTCACCCATCTTAACCACAGCCGCCTTGACTGACAGAGGTACTTGGGCAGGGTCTACCACATGGAAGGCCGCAAACCCCCTTCTCGCAGCCTCCTCGACAACTGCGTTAGCCAGTTTTACATCATGGGTTACAACAGCTATCTTAATCACTTTGTCTTGAAGCATCCTCCCCAAACACCTTGGGACAATTGCTTATAAATTGTTTCACCCCTGTGAAAATCACTTTATATCAGCGGATTTACTGAGATGATTAAGGCATGGGCAGGAAGAGGAGGAAGATAGTTAAGCGGACACCACGTCCGTTTCCGACGGTGTTTACATGCCCTCTTTGCGGGGCCATGGCGGTGACTGTTACCCATGAGAAGCGCTCCACAACGGCGCTGGTTGCCTGCGGAAACTGCAAGGCCTCCGCAGAGATACCATGGTACCCGGCGTACAGCACAGTCGACGCCTACACAAAATGGTACGACAAAGTCACGAGGGGAGAGGCTGCTGTTGAGGCCGGGCAGGGTTGAACGCTACCTGATGGACCATGTTGAGGCCGGCGAGAAGCTTCACATGACCTTAATAGACCCCATCAGCACACCATATGAAAAGGTTGGGGAGCTTGCCGCCTTAGCAGAGAAAGCTGGGACAGATGCGGTCATGGTGGGGGGTTCAACAGTCCACACACAGGAACAACTCGACACATACATAAAAGAGATAAAAAACAACACAAAAAAACCCGTCATAATTTTCCCCAACAACGTCCAGTCAATATCAAGATACGCGGACGCCATATGGTTCATGAGCCTGCTTAACAGCGTGGACTGGTACTATATCGTAGGAGCCCAGCTGCAGGGGGCTTTGACGGTCAAAGCATTCAACCTTGAGGCAATACCGCTGGGCTACGTAGTCTTTGGGAGCGAGAGCACGGTCGCCGCAATGGGCCGTGTACTTCCACTCTCACCCAACCACATTGAGGTAGCGATGTGCTACGGCCTTGCAGCACAGTATCTGGGCATGAGGTTTCTCTACCTCGAGGCAGGTTCGGGGGCCGCGGAGCCACTTCCCCCACGGATGATTAAGACCGTTAAACAAGCTGTATCCATACCCGTGATAGTGGGCGGTGGCATACGTTCAGGACAGGATGCGGCTAAGGTTGTGGAGGCCGGTGCAGACATAGTGGTCACGGGGACAGCCGCCGAGAAATATGCTGAAAAGCTTCCCGAGATAATCAGCACCATAAAGCGGGGAGAGGGTTTCTAGCGGGGGGTGGACTCGAACCACCGATCTCCGGGTTATGAGCCCGGCGGGTTAACCTGGCTACCCTACCCCGCTGTACCTGCCCAATCATGTAGTATTTTGCGGAAACATATAAGGTTGAGCCGTCCCGCCTCTATTTATGAGGCTTTGGTCCATCGACCCATCATACCTTGACCGCGTTGGGTTGACGGCTCTCTGGCGTGAGGGCCTTCTTGCACAGAAAGTACTTCAAAACCTTACAAGAGGTTATCGAAATCATCCTCAACTGCTTCGTTTCAAGCGGAGCCCAAACCCAATACTTTACATAGGCGCCTACCTCTACTACGTTCAACGAGAGGCAGCTATGCGGGGATACCGTTTCGACCTCTCCAAAATAAAGTCCTACGACATAGGGGTCGATAAACTACCGATCACTGTGGGGCAGCTTATCTATGAATTTAACCATCTTTTAACCAAGCTAAAGACGCGAAGCCCAGACAGATACAAAGAGTTGGCAGGCGTCAAACAAATAAATCCACACCCGGTCTTCACACCAATACCTGGCAATGTAGAAGAATGGGAACGTGTCTAACCAGCTACATGTTGGGTGACGACGCCTTTGTTGAACAGGCGTAACTATTGAGGCCGGTGCAGTACGTTAATGAGGCAGAAAACTTTTTGCAATGGTAGTTCAACTAACCTTTCCATTTAGGATTGAGCTAACACTTTTTCTGGAAATTTGCACCCTAACCACTAATAGGCTTCCGATGAATGGTAGTAAAACCAGCCCCGTGAAAACGGGTCTGTACCCCCATATATCTATCGCTGCACCCACCAATGGAACCAACAAGTTTGACAGTCCTAGGGTAAGACCGTAGATTAGTGCGGAAGCGAGCCCTAAGTTGTTAGGTAGGAGTTCGTGGGTTTCCGCAACCATTAAAGGAATTATGGCCTGAATGAAAAAACCTAGAAACGCAACAGGAATGAAGACATACGTAATGGGTATGCTTACGATTAATATACAGAGCAGTCCTGAGAGGACTAACAAAATGGCTGTCAACTTTAGCCTGCCGAACTTTTCCGACAAAAAGCCAGCCGGCACCATCCCCGCCGCACCGGTCACGAGCAGTAGGGTAAGAATACCGCCTGCTCCAGCTAGGTTATAACCTTCTGCCGCAAGGTAGAGTGGGAGGTATGTGATTAGACTCATCACCAAAATACCGCGAAGTAAGGTTGCTGTTACAAGTAGCAATAGAGGTGTGTTCCATGCCTTACCTACATGGCCACTAACCACTTGTTTGTTTTTTCCCGTATTGTTTTTAACAAATAGTGTGCTTGCGACGGCAGCCGCAACAGTGATCGGTAAAAACACGGCTGTAGCACGCGTACCCATTATCTGAGCTAATTGTGAGCTGAGGAAAGCACCTGCGGCAAGACCTAAACCTCCCCCAGCAATAAATAATGAGACGGAGACTGATCTTTTAGCCGATGAGGAGCTTAATGAGGTGGCTGTTGGATGAAATAACGCAGAACCTACTCCACCGAGAACAGCAGCGGCTACCAACAAGTAGTAATTGTCTAAGAAACCAATCAATGCGACGGCAGTCCCACCGACAAAAAGACCTATAGGAATGTATAACACGGAGGGCCGTTTATCGAACAGGATTCCAACACCTACTTGTAGAAAGGACGCAACCACCATGTAGGCTGCGGGGATAACCCCCAAAGCTGCCACAGTGAAACCTTTCTGGACGCCTAGTAAAGGTAGGAGAGGGGGTATGGTGGCATAGAGCATGTCATTAGCCATATGGCTTACGAATAGGACGGCCCTCGACCCAGCCAACACATCGGACAGAAATCCCCGATATTTTAGTCTCTTTTATCCATTTTGGTGTTATAGTCGAATAATTAGATGCGGTGCCTTTGGTCAAAATACACTTTAACTGCCGTTGGTTGGCCATGTTACAGGAAGCCCAATGACCATGTCTCTAGCCAGCCAGCAGGCTGTTCCGGCATTTGACACCGGCGGAAAAAGGTGTACTGCATCATCCACACAACCTGTTCTTTCGTTCTCAAAAACTGTTTAGCGTGAAAAAGATTAAGAGTTCGGGGTTGGGTTTTACGGCATGGTGTTGTTTTTCGGCGCCGTCCTTCCACGGTACGACGTGGAGTTCAAGGATGTCGTAGAATTGGCAGTCAGCCTCGAGGGCCTAGGATACCGGTCGCTATGGGTCACCGACCACCTGCAACCCGGCAGAGCTGCCAAGCTGCTTGAGTCCTGGACACTTCTTACGGCCCTCGCCCCAGTAACAGATGTTCGGTTAGGTACCTCTGTGCTTTGCACATGCTATCGTCATCCGTCTCTTCTCGCCAAGATGGCTGCAACGCTCGATGTCATCAGCTACGGCCGGCTGGAGCTTGGTGTGGGGGCGGGGTCGGAGCCGCAGGAGGCGGAGCTCAGGTCTTTAGGCATGCATGTGGTTGACAAGCGGAGCAGGGTCGAGCACCTTAAGGAGTATGTGGAGGTTTTGAGGCTTCTGTTGACGAGCGGGAGCCCCGTAAACTACGGCGGACGGTTCTACAGACTTTCTTCTGCACAGCCTAATACTCCTCCCTATCAGAAGCCAACTCCCCCAATATGGGTTGGGGCGCGGAAGCCTAGGATGGTTGAGTTAGCTGCGGAGATAGGTGACGGCTGGAACTTCTACGGTGAAACAGTCGATGAATACTTGAGTGTGCTGGGGGTCTTTGAGCAGCGATGCCGGGCTCTGGGCCGTAATCCCTCTAGGTCAGTCTTTACAAACGTTGTAGTCTACAGGAATGCGGAGGAGCAGAGGGAAAGACTTGACAGACTCGGGCGTTACCCAACGGCAGAGGAGGCATTGCGTAAGACGTTCACACTCCTACATGGATATCCGGATCAGGTGGTGAAGCAGGTCGAGACGTTAGCGGATCATGGGGTAGGCCTATTGGTGTTGCGTGACATGGACGTGAAAGCATCAAGTCTCAAGCTTTTCGCTGAGGAGGTCATGCCCTCCTTCAACCCTTAAAAATCTCTTGCAGCCTTTATTTACATGAAAACTTACCGGGAGACGGTTGTTTTACAGACGCGTTCACGGATAGAGCTTCAAGACGTTACGGAGAGCGTTGAGAAAGTTGTTTCAAAGTCTGGTGTGTCGAACGGGGTGGTAAACGTTTATTCCATGCATACAACGCTCGGCCTCTACCTTAACGAGAACGAGGCAAATCTAAAAAAAGACGTCCTCGAGTTTCTTGAAAGACTTGCACCCGTCGGTAGAGGTTACCACCACGACACAATAGACCCCACCGCCAACACTTTTTCACACCTCCGCTCAATCCTTTTATCGCATGTCATCACACTACCTATCGAAGAAGGAAGGCTGGTTAGGGGTACTTGGCAGTCGGTTATTGCGGCAGAGTTTGACGGGCCTCGGACGAGGAAGCTTTACATACAGGTTATGGGGGTTTAGCCTAATCCACGTATTCCCGGCCGATAACCTCACGGGCGACGATAAGTTTGAGTATGTTTTCGGCACCCTCGGCGCCTATCACGTAGCTGAAGGCCGCCAGCCAGGCTCTGAAAATAGGTGTTTCTTTGAAATATGCGGCACCGCCGTAGATTTTCATGACCTCTTCGCCTAGGTCGACGGCAAGCTTTGCGCATTTAAGTTTGGCCATGGCCCCAAGCCTCGCAACCTCACTCAGCGAACCCGTCTTCTCACGGTAGTATTTGTCAGCAGCCATTGCGGCCTTGTAGCTCAGAAGCTTGGCAGCCTCAAGCTCCGTGGCAAACTCGGATAGCTTAAAGCTGACCCCTTGATAAGCCGCTATCGGTTTTCCGAAAAGGACTCTTGTTCTTACCCATTCAATCGCGCGCTCCATCAACCACCTTGCGCATCCGACGCAGACGGAGCCTATGGTTGTCCTCGCGAGGTTAAACCCCTCCATAGCTATTTTGAAACCTGAGTTGACGGGGCCTATCCTATACTTATCCTCAACCAGGACGTTGTTAAGAGTGAGAACAGATGTGTCAAGGCCTTTCCTCGCAAACTCAGTCCAGGGCCTGTACGAGATTCCCTCAACCCTGACACCGTCCCTTTTCATTAGAAGCAGAAAATCTGTTATAGTCCTGTGTTTTAATGAGGGGTCACCTGTTCTCGCGATTAGGAACCAGCCGCCACCCCATGGCATTCTTTCGATTATCGAGGGGAGTGATACCATGGCTTTTTCGCCGCTGATGGACCAAACCCTCTCGTCAACCTTGTTTGCAGCGACCTTAACGGCGGAGACGTCGCTGCCGCCGTGGGCCTCGGTGCTGGCTATCCCTACAGCGGCCTCACCTTTTGCAACTTTTGGAAGCACCTCCGCCTTCGCCTCCTCAGATCCGTATCGCTGGAGCATGTAGGGCCATGAACACTGCAGCAGATACATTACGGCTAAGGATAGAGAGGGGCTGTGGTAGGCCAGCTCTTCCGCGGCGATTGACGCCTCGAGGAAGGAACCATCCTGACCACCATACTCTGACGAGATAGTCATACCCATTAACCCCGCTTCCGCCATCCTTTCTATGACCTCCCTCCCTATCTCGCCTTTTTCATCGATTTCAATCCATTTTGGTTCGATGTATCGTTTACAAAGCTCTGAAACCTTGTCGCGTAGAAGCTGTTGTTCCGGTGATAGCTCAAATTCCATGCATAAATTGTTGGAGCGGTATGATTTTAAATTTACAAATATTTTACACCGAGACCCAAACTTAACCCAGCGTCAGATCTTCTCAACAACAATTTTCATGTAACTTATCCTACGGGTTTTGTCGTTCTGAGTGTATTCCTCACTCCATATAGATATGTCCTTTACTCTAACGTCCTTACGGAAAGATTTTCTGAGTAGCTCAACCGCGTCAACGCATAGTGGTATGTTTTTACCGCGGGCCACAAACTCAACCTCTTTAAATCCCCGGTTGAGTAAAGTAATGGAGGCGGTCACATACCTGAACACAGGTTTTTTCCCCACTATCACAAGCCTCGCCCCGTCTTGTCTCTCAGCCATGGGTCAGCTTTGTGTCGGGATGTATATCTATTTTAGCAGTAATTATTTAACCTACATAATGCTTATAAAAAAGCAGCTTAACCATACCTGACCTAAATGGCTGAAGAAAAGCGGTTGTCCAAGAAAGGCTATGTTAGCCAGACTCCCGAAGGCGAGTTGTTGCTTGTGAATGAGAAAGGTGAGGCATATATGGTGAATGAGGCAGTCGTGGCCGTCTGGGATCTCTTTAATGACAGGACTGTCTCCGACGTGGTGTCCATGATAGCATCCCAGATAAGCCGCGACCCATCGGAGATAAGGGACTCAATCGAGCAACTCGCGGGTAAGCTTCTGGAGGCTGAGCTAATAGCGTAGCTTTCTTGACCGGTTGCATAGGCTGCTTGGCTCAGATTATTAGTGCGATCGCTAGAGACGATGCGGAAGCCGCGAATCCAGCGGCTGTGTAGGTTCTTATTCCGTATGGCACTATTCCGGCTATTGTTTCAAGTATGTCTGCAAATACCCTTACGTCCTTTACGACCACAGTGGTGTGTGCCGCCGCGGCGGGTGCTAGGTTGCCTATAGCCCGCTTCAACGTCTCTTCAACTATACGTTCAAGCTCCACCTTTCCAATCACCTCTCCAAGAGGGTGGTATCCCCTTCCCCCAAGCTGGACAGCGTTAACCATGTGCGTATCGGTTGTGCAGAGCTCTACGTCTATGCAGCCATATCTCCTACAGACCTCTATAACCGTGTCCCTCACCCATGGCATGGCGTTGTTTGCATCGACGGCCACTACCGCATACCTTTCCCCCGCCGCCTCGAAAACAATACATGAAACCCCGCCCGCCCCCATCCCCTCAGAAGGCCCTATGTCGGCTGGGACGTAGCGTGCGAAACCAACCATCACATTTTCATGGAGCTGTAGACGTTGACCTTTCAACCGGTCGACAAGCTGCTTGAGCTTCTCGAGTGATGTGTTCTCTAGAGCTTTAAACCCGTCGTAAAAGCTGTTATGTGCGTCCACGACCAGCATGTCTCCGGGAAGCCCGTCCGGTAGGGCCTCGGGTGAAAGGTCCTCCATAGGGTGGGGGTGTAGTGTTAATATGATGATGCGTTTACCTGCCATGCCGACAGTCAGCGAGCTGGCGCCGTTTAGTCTATTCCGCATCGGTAGTGCGAAAGCTGTCTTAAACTCTTTGCTCTCCAACAACGCTACGGCCTCAACGGCTAACCTTTCCGCAAGCTGTTCCGCGGTCTTCCTGCTCGCTATGTTTTTCTCATGGCTTGAGAGGCCTTTTAGAACAGCTGATTCAAACCCTTTTTCACCCAGCTTCTGCTGTATTAGCGATGGCAGCATACTTGAACCGACTGTTCTGAAGGGTCCCGGATGAACATCCGAGATTACTAGAGCTACAGGTCTTTGGCCTTCCCGCCTTATGACAAAAAGCTCGCATCTAACTTCGTCGGTGCGTCCAAGCCTTGACATCAAATCCTCAAGGTCATGGGTCAGGCCGGATAGCAGGCTTGTGAGAAAGGCTTGAAGAAGCCTGAAAGGCTTTATCCCAGCTATACACCTGCTGTCTATGAGCTCTCGTGAAGCCTCCATTGCGACAACACCGAGCAGATACGCCGTCGTAGAAAGTAGCAAGGCCTTTGTGAAATCATTGACGTAGGCCTGTAAGGTGAGGGAGCCAAGAAGTAGGGGTGTTAAGGTTAGGGCCATAGGTGTTTGTGGGCTTAGGTTGTTTCCCAAGGCCCGGCGGACAGAGTACCCTACGTATGTTGTGATGGATATGAAAAGAGAGTAGGTAGCCTCACCTAGCTTCGGGTGCAGGAGGTTGGTGAGGGCGGAGAGAGGCAGCCCTGCGGCGAGGATGAATAGCTCTACTACTGAGAGGGAGTTAAGCCTGCGAGCGGTGTAGTTGGGTGTTTTAGCGTTCAGCAGACGTTCAGCGGCCAGGTTTAAACCCAAGGTTGAGGAAAAAACCGTTGTAGCAACCGCCGCGGAGAGCACGGGGTCTGAGGTTGTGAGATAGGTGAAGGCTGTGAAAAACGCTGTTAGGGTTGCGATGTATGCATTTAGGCTCCACCAACCCCCGCGAAGCCCCTTCAACATCTTATACCTGTCCGCTATAGTGCCAGCCGCCGTACTAACCATTATTCTCACCCCCAGAGCCGACCACGTACTTTAAAAAGATGTCACAGGGGTGAAACAGATTGGAGGGTGGGATGTTTTCAACCAAAAGCATGGTCTACGCATGCTTAACCACCGTAGCCCTTTTGGCGGCCCTGCTACCGCTTCAACACAGTAATGCTCAGGAGATGAAAGGGTATATTGTCGAATACGGCTCTACGCTGGATGTTTCCAGGCTCAGGTCCCAAGGGTTTGTAGACACCGCCTATGCTGGATATGCAACGATAAAGACCACACCCGCCGCCGTGGAAAAGCTAAGAGAGTTGGGGCTAGCCGTCTACAGGCCCCGCATATTTAGGCCCATGCTTGACCTTAGCACGGTTGACATAGGGGTAGATCTTGTGGGCAACGTGACCGGTGTTAACGCGGAGGCCTTAGATGGGCGAGGTATACTAATAGCCGTGGTCGACACAGGGGTTGACCTGGATCATCCCGCCTTCAAAACACCTGAGGGTAGAAGCAGAATCCTGTATGTCTGGGACCAGACACTTAACGGAAAGCCTCCGAAAGGCTTCAGCTACGGGTACGAATGCGGCCCTGAGGAAGTACAGCGGGGAGGGTGTCCGGAGAAGGATTTGGTTGGACATGGGACGATAGTTGCCTCGATAGCGGCGGGGGGTGTTGTGGGTGAGTGGAGGCTACGGGGGGTTGCACCCGGGGCGGAGCTTATTGTCGTAAAGAGCGGCGGCCCAGCCTGCGGAGGTAGCAGATGGTTTTTCGACGAGAAAGGTCTCATCGACGGAATAGCCTACGCCGTGGAGAAGGCTCGAAGCATCGGGCGGAGGCTTGTAGTCGTCCTTAGCTTGGGAACAAACTTGGGAGGACACGACGGGGGAGAGCCATTGGAGAAAATGCTTGAGGCTTGGGCTGAGCAGGGTGTCATATTCGCTGTGGCTGCCGGTAACTCGGGGGATGAGGCCAGGCACGCAACAGGGTTTTTATACCCAGGTCAAAAAACATCCCTGGCATGGAGGATTCCAAGAGAGACAAAGCAGGCGGGACTCGTGCTCACAGTCCCCCACACAATGGAGGTTAAGCTAAGACTCGTCACACCGGCAGAAAAAACGATGGAAATCACCTTCAACAAAACAGTTAAGACTGAATCACTGGAGGTTGAAACAACGCACGAGGTCCGTGAAAAGATAAGTGTGGTATCTCTCTCACTCAGCCATGAAGCTGACCTGTATGGGGTTTGGGGGCTGGAGATGGAGGCGGTGAACACAGCAGGTGTCTGGCATGGTTGGGTTGAGAGCGATACATGCAGCGACGACAGCGAGGTATTTCTGGCCGGTCTCGGTTACAGTATTGAGCAAAGCCACACTGTAACTATACCGGGTACGGCACGAAACGTTCTGACGGTGGGTGCTTACGCGACAAGGACAAGGTGGAAGGCCGGTGGGAGCGAATGGGGCGTAGGCGGGAACGTGGGAGAGCTTGAGAGCTATAGTGGACGCGGGCCGACGGTCGACAACAGGACAAAGCCTGAGATAACCGCTCCGGGCGGCGTGATATTCGGAGCGGGGCCCGGAAACCTTCCAAAGCAGGCTTTCAGCCCAAGTGAGCTGGTCAGGGTGGGACGTGGAACAAGCATGGCCACACCTCACGCAGCAGGGGTGGCTGCACTCATTCTCCAGCTTGCCCCCGAACTCACGGCCCACCAGGTCATTGAGCTTGTTAAAAACAATGCACGGAGAGACGAGTTTACGGGCCCCATAGCTGTGGGTGGCTCGAGTAAATGGGGTTGGGGTAAGCTTAACGCAGACATAGCGTATGTTGTGGAGCTGGTGTTCAAGGGGAGAGCGGCAGAGGCGAGGCCTTACATCGACTTTGGGGGAAAAACCTTTGACGGCTCAAGTGGTGTTATTCGGCTTGCAGCACTCAGAGGTCTCCACTACAACATAACACCGAGGATTGAAGGCGGCAACGAATCCACCCAATATGAAATAGAACCCAAAACCCTAGTCCTCACGGCACCACTTGACAAGGCTCTGTTCAGTATTGAGGTAAAGCACAGGTTGAGGATGCTGTATGAAAACGGCTCTTTGCTGGAAGAGTTATGGGTTAAGGAGGGTGGAACTGTTAACTTGGACACTTTGATGGCCGGCAGAGGTTTGGAGGGATACGAGGTCTGGTATCTGCTCGACGACGGCACCAGCATTAACGGGGTGATATCCGTGTCTGGACCCACTAACGTTAAGCTGCTGCTCAGACCCATGCAAGCAAAGCAGCCTTCCATCGCTGTTTTAGTTGCCGCATCCGTCGCAGCGTTTCTTTCGGCTGCCTTGGTGATTGCCGCTTTAAAGTTCAGACATGCGATACCATACCGAGATAATCGACGACAAGCCCCCCGCTGACCTCACACCTACCGTCATCCCCAACCGCCGATATGACGAAAAGAGGGATATACCTGTCAGCAGGTATTTTCGCCGGCGGTGGGTTACCTGTAAAAGCGAGGTCTAATATCACGTAGCATGCCTCAACCACTGTACCGCAGGCGTTTAAAAGCTCGGCCGCAGCGTTCAATGTACGTGAGGAACGCCTTATGTCGTCGACCAGCAGGACCTTCTTAAACTTTGACGCAACGGCCCGGTCGAGATGTAATGAGACCTCCCTATCCTCCGTTACAGACCTCTCAACCATGCTCACCGGGTCCTCAAACGTAATCTTACCCGCTTTATGTATCGAAAAATATGGCAACTTTAGCTCGTATGAAAGGGCGAGGCCGTACTTCGCCCCGCTTGTTTCAACGGAGGCCACGGCGTCGAAACGGTATCCTCTCCTGTCAACATCATGTGCTATAACCTTGGCTAGTGCTTGGAAAACCTCGTAGCGGAAAACTATGTTAAGCCAGTCTATCCGAAGGATTTTATGGCCGCCAACATTCCTGACCTGTACAGATGCACCCGTCTTAAACCCGTCCAATAATTCCTCAAGGGTCTTTGCTAGCTTCTCATCCATAGAACCTGAAACCTATGGTTTTTAATTAACGTTTTGAATTCCTTTAGAAACCAGCACCTATATACAGCCATCGTGAATGCCTACAACATGTCCGGTTATGAGATTGTAGAGGATTTTCCTAAACTCTTCCCTCCTCGTTACTGGTTGGCCAAGAGCGAGAAGGAGATGTTTCCTGAAGAGTTCTGGGCTGAGTGTGGGAGGAGGAGGCTCCCAGGTTTCCTAACTCCGGCCGAGTACGGCGGCTTGGGCAAGTCCTTGCTGGAGTTAACCAACGCCGTGTTATTCCTGGCCATGAACGGTTTTGGAACAGCGCTATACCCGCTGCTGAGCAACGCTATGTCAAGCCTTGTCATACATCACGCAGGCCCACAGGGTATCCGTGAAAGATATCTCCCAAAGATTGCATCGGGGGAGTATATTGTCGGTCTAGCCATCACCGAGAGGGCTTCCGGCTCCGACGTCCTCTCCATCTCTACGTCAGCCGTGAGAAGTGGCGACGGCTTCATAGTAAACGGTGAAAAAATATTTGTCAACAATACGGCTAGGGCCACACATATGCTTCTAGCTGTTAGAACAACACCCGTCCAGCATGCCGTGAAGAAAAGCGATGGTCTAACAATCCTAATCCTCGACCTAAAGGCTGAAGGAATTCGCTTTGAAGAGTTAAAGAAAACAGGAACTAACTATTACAAGACATCCGTCATGAGCCTTAGGGATGTCTACATATCGGCGGAAAACCTTGTGGGAGAGGTTGATAAAGGCTGGAAGGCTCTTACATACGCACTGAACCCTGACCGTGTCGTTTACGCAGCTGTTGGAGTAGGCTCAGCACTTTACGCCATAAAATCTGCCGCGGCCTATGCATTATCTAGGAAAGTTTTCGGCAAACCTATAGGGGCGTACCAAGGTATCCAGCTCCCGCTTGCAGCAAACTATGCCGAGGCCGAGTCAGCCCGTCTCCTGTGTCTAGAGGCCGCCAAGGCGTTTGACCGAGGGGAGAGGGCCGACGTCCTAGCATGCATGGCTAAGTATCTTGCGGCTGAAGTTGCCTTCAAATCGGTTTCACATGCGATGCAGGTGCTGGGCGGCTACGGATATCTCAAAGACAATCATCTGGAGAGAGTTTTACGTGATATACTTCTTCTAAAGTCAGGGCCTATAACACAGGAGCTTGCCCTCGCATATGTGGCTGAGAAAGCTCTTAGCCTCCCTCGCTCATACTGACATAGCTGCCCACATCCATCTCCTCAGCACGTTTGAGAACTTCAACCGCGAAGAAGAGGTCGAGCGGGGCAAATCCAACCGACTTTAACAAAGTAATCATTTTTCTGTCCTTCCTAACATTAATACCTGTCTTCACTATCGCATGCAGCTCCCTTACCTCGGCCGGGTTAACAACTCCTGCGTTTACAGCGGCTATGATGTCGCCCGCCTCCTTTAGCACAGCCTCCTTCAGGTCTGCCGCAACAACACCAGCCCGCCTGTACGTGGTTATGTCAAGCTCGCGTCTCGTCGGTAATGCCCCTATGCTGGTTATATGTACATCGTCGCCAAGCCATCCGCCGTCAAACACGGGTTCCGCCGAGTTCGTCGCAGCCACCACAACATCGACACCATCCAAAGCCTCACGCGGGCTGTCCACCGCCCTACATCTAAGGCCAAGCCTCTTCTCTACCTTCTCAGCAAATTTTTCACGGTTTGACTTGGTAGGGCTGTAGACCTTCACCCTTTCCAACCCTCTAACCACATTCAGGGCCTCAAGCTGGGTCCATGCGGTTCTCCCGCTTCCCAAAATTCCAGCCGACGTGCTGTCTTCACGAGCCATGTATTTTGCGGCTACGCCGCCTATTGCACCGGTCCTGAGGGCTGTTAACGCAACTGCGTCAACCAGCCCTCTCAATACTCCTGTGTTGACGTCGAATACCAGGGCAAGTCCGCCTGCCGCCTCAAGGCCGTGTTTTACAGGGTTCTGCCGGTATTCGTTGATAATTTTGACGATAAAGGCTCCGTGTATCAGGCTATATGCGGGCATATTAAGCCATACAGCGTCCTTTTCAGGAATTGCGAAAACCATTCTCTGTGGCCAAACATACTTTTCATATGTAAAGTCTTGGAAAAACCTCTCAACTATTTCAACAGAAGTATTCATTCCAATTAATTGGTACAAGTCCCGACCGGTAAGTATCAACAATATCCTAAAACACCCTCTGGTCTATTACACGCTTGGCTTTACCTACCTCCTGTCTTTGAAGCGTCATGGGTGGAACAAGCTCAACATCCACGCCGGTCATCAAAGCCTCACGAAGCTCGTTTTCCAACTGCTTTTTCATCCTTAAAATATCTGCTTGGCTAAACTCTTTCGCAAGCTCGGCTACAACCTTCATACTATCAAGCCCACCATTTCTTGATACAATAATCTGGTATTCAAAACCCAGTTCGGGATGCTTCAGCAACACGTTTTCCACGGCGCTCGGCCAAACTGCTACCCCTGAAACCTTAATCATGTCGTCGGACCTACCGCTGATATATCCGAGCCTGATGTGTGTTCTACCGCAGTCACATGAGGGCGCGTCGTAGAGGAACGACATATCTCGACATCTATATCTGATGACAGGCGCGGCCTCCTTGGTGAGCGTTGTGAAAACGAGCTCCCCTTTTTCCTCAGGCTCCAGCAGCTCTCCCGTCTTGGGGTCTATCACCTCAACATAGAAATGGTCTTCCCAGAGATGTAGTCCGTCATGCAGGTAGCAGTCGTTGGCAACACCTGGGCCGCACAGCTCCGTGAACCCGTATATATCGTAAACATCCATGTCCCAGGCTTCGCTAATCCTTCTCTTCATCTCCTTCGTCCACATCTCGGAACCGAAAATCCCCTTCCTCACACGCGTATCCCTTGCGGGGTCTACACCCATCTCCCGGGCAGTCTCTGTCAGACGTAAAATGTATGAAACGACGGCGCAGACCATCGTCGTCCCAAAGTCAATCATGTACTGTATCTGGCGTTTACTGAACCCTGCCCCAGCGGGGACAATCATAGCCTTAACTTTTCTGGCGCCGTAATAGAACCCGAATCCGCCGGTGAACATACCGAAGCTGGGTGTTATCTGAAATATGTCCTGCTGGGTTAGGCCAGACATAACCAGCGATCTCGCGCAAACCTCACCCCAAACATCGATATCATTCAAGGTGTAAAATCCGAGGGTGGGGACGCCGGTGGTTCCGGAAGTGGCGTGGACTTCGACTATTTTTTCACGCGGCACAGCGAGTATCCCATAGGGATACAGAGTTCTCAGCTCATCTTTCGTGGTAAAAGGTAGTTTAACAAGGTCTGCAGCCGTCTTGACATCATCCGGCCTAACACCAGCCTCGTCGAACTTTCTCCTGTAGAAAGGGTTGTTTTCGTAGGCGTGTTTAAGTGTCCACCTCAGCCTCCTATCCCTGAGATCTAGAAGCTCACGTCTAGGCATCTTCTCCAAAGCCTCGTTGTAGAACCTGCCGCCGTTCACGTCTAAAATGGGTGAAAACCTAAAACAAAAAGGTTTGGAATGACGTGATTCTCGAATACACTTAAAGATGGCCGGTTTGATTGTTTTGTGTTATGAAGTTAGTGACTTATCAGAACCCATATCTGATGAAGCCTAGGCTAGGGTTAGTTTTTGGCGAGTATGTGATTGACGGTACGAATGCCTTCACAGCCCTGTTAAGGGAAGAGGGTGAGGAAGACCCCGAAGTTCTCGCAGAAGCGTTGCTGCCAAGCTCAGTCATAGGCTTTTTGCGGAGGGGTAGGAGGGCTTGGGAGGCGGCGGAGAGGGTGCTTTTCAAGGGCCGTAGCTTTGTTAACAGAGAGTATGGTGACGGAATTGTTTTCAAACTGTCGGAGGTTAGGCTTCACGCCCCAATACCTCGTCCGGGGAAGATAGTGCATACGGCGGGCAACTTCAGAGAACACGCTAAGGAGGCTGAGAAGGCGAAGTGGGAGTTCCCCATACCGCAGTGGATATCGTTTCTAAAAAGCCCTTCAGCCGTCATAGGACCCTACGACAACATAGTGTATCCAAAGTTCACAAAAGAGCTTGACTACGAGCTGGAAATGGCTATAGTCATAGGCAGGCGTGGAAAATACATTTCGAAGGAGAGGGCTTTCGACTACGTGGCCGGTTTCATGGTTTTTAACGACATAACCGCACGCGATATACAGCGGGAGGAGATGAAGAATGGCCTGCTTAACTTTGGAAAAAACCTTGACACCTTCGCACCCATGGGCCCCTATCTTGTCACAAAGGATGAGATAAACGACCCCCACAACCTTAAGATGGAGTTAAGGGTTAACGGTGAGGTAAGGCAGTCAGGTAACACCAACAGGCTCTCCGTGACCCTGCAGGAGATAATTGAGCACTACTCATGGGTTATGTTGGAGCCCGGAGACATAGTAACGACCGGCACAATCTCCGGTGTAGCTGCCTTCAGGGAAAATCCTGAAAAATTCTATCTAAAGCCAGGTGACGTAGTCGAATCCGAGATTGAGAGTATAGGTGTTATGAGAAATCCGGTTGTAAGGGAGTGATGGATTGTTGTCCTCCGGGCCTTGGCGGGGAGACAATTTCTGGGTGAGCCTATACAACTTTGCAGACGAGGTAGGGAAGCACCTGCGTTTTCCGGAGAAAATCGAGATACATGACGTCACCCTACGGGACGGGGAGCAGACACCGGGAGTAGTTCTACGCTCAGCTGAAAAACTTGAGATAGCTAAGGCGCTCGACGAACTCGGGGTTCACAGGATTGAGGCGGGCATGCCGGTTGTTTCCAAGGAGGACTTTGAAGCAGTAAAGATGATTGCAAACGAAGGGTTGAGGGCCAGAGTCTTCGGGTTCTCGCGGCTGGTGAAAGAGGACATAGATGCGTGTATCAGAGCAGATGTTGAGGGAATTATAACCGAGGGGCCGGTTGGAATACCTAAATTGATGCAGTTCGGCTGGAAACAAGAAGACGTCATATCCAAAGCTTTAGAGCACGTTGACTACGCAAAGGGTCACGGACTTTACACGGTTTTTTTCGGGGTTGACGGCTCCCGTGCCGACCTTAACTTTCTCAAAAACATCTACTTGAGGGTGGTGAAGGAGGCCAAAGCTGACGGCGTTGTGGTTGTTGATACGTTTGGCTGCGCTACACCGGAGGGCTTTAGATATCTCGTCGGCGAGGTCGTTAAGACTGTGAATGTACCTGTCGAAGTGCACTGCCATAACGACTTCGGGCTTGGTCCGGCGGTAAGCATAGCTGGGCTGTCGGCCGGGGCAAGTGTTGTACATGTCTCTATGAACGGGATAGGTGAGAGGGCTGGAAACGCCGGACTCGAGGAGGTTGCGCTGGCGCTTGAGCTGCTCTACGGAAAGCGGCTTGGACTTCGGTATGAGAAGCTTTACGAGGTTTCCAAGCTTGTCGAAAGGTTGACAGGTTTTAAGCTGGCGCCTAACAAACCTATTGTAGGCGAACGTGTCTTTACGCGTGAGTCGGGAATTTCGGTGGCCGGATGGTTGAAATTTAACCTTGGCTCCGAGGCGTATTTGCCGAGCTTAGTGGGTAACAAGCATGACGTCCTAGTGGGGAAGAAGAGCGGCCGCCACTCACTTGAGTGGAAGCTTGAAAAGCTAGGCGTAAAGGCCTCGGCTGAGGAGCTTAATCTACTGCTGGATAAGATCAAGGAGAGGTCGTTGGCAAAGAAGGGTCCATTAACAGATGAGGAGTTGCTTCTATGTCTTCAGGAAGTGAGGCGGAGTTAGGTCTTTACCAGCTGTTGTCGCCTGAGGGCATCCTAGTAGGTGAGCCGGACCCCTCCATCTCAGATGAATTGCTCCTAACTTTCATGCGTGACATAGTTAAGTTCCGCGTTTTCGATGAATGGATGCTGAAAATACATCCACTCGGCAAAGCCTCAAGGTATGCTCCCTGTGAAGGTCAGGAGGCATCTATGGTGGGAAGCATCCGCAGCTTAAGGGAAACTGACTGGGTATTCCCGACATACAGGGAGCTTCCTCTCGCGTTAGTCCGCGGCGTGCCCCTCGTTAACTTGTTTAACCGCATGTTCTCCAACAGCAGGGATGTCTTAAAGGGACATGAAATAACCCTCTTTGGAGATAGACGATACCGCATAGTTGTGGGGGCCGGTGGGGTAGGTTTGATGGCGCCGGTAGCTGTGGGGATGGCCATGGCGGCAAAGATGAATAAAAGCGACGAGGTTTTCATGCTGTACTTAGGTGACGGCGCAACCTCAAAGGCCGATTTCCACGAGGCTGTGAACTGGGCAGGTGTTTTCAAACCACCCGTAATATTCTTCTGCCAAAACAATCAGTTGGCCATCTCTCTACCTTTCCACAGGCAGACCGCTTCTCCGACAATAGCCATCAAGTCGAGAGCCTACGGTATAAGAGGACTTAGGGTTGACGGAAATGATATCCTAGCGGTCTACACGGCCTGCAGACGTGTAGTTGAGGAGGTAAGGTCAGGTGCAGGGCCGTACCTAATTGAGGCTGTCACATACAGGTTCGGGCCACATACAACCGCAGACGACCCATCCCGTTACAGGACTGAGGAAGAGGTCTCTAGATGGAGGAAACTAGACCCATTGGAGCGGTTTCGGAAATATCTGATGAAAAAAGGGTTATGGAGTCTTGAAGAGGAGAGGAAGTTTACCGAGAACTTCAAGACTGAAATAATTCATGCAACGGAGGAGGCTGAGGCAACGCCGCCTCTAAACCCGAGGGCAATATTCGAGGATGTTTACAACGCCCTGCCATGGCATCTTGAGGAACAGCTAAGAGAACAGACTTGACAAAACCATGGGCCGTCAGGCTAGCAGACCCCGCCCACATCAGGCCCCATGAGGAGTCAATCCCAGAACTAACGCAGAAGCTGGTGGCCGAGATACAGAAGATGGGGCGAATAATCAACCCCGTCGTGGCCGACGTAGGGCGAAGACTAGTTCTTGATGGAACCCATCGCGTTGAGGCCGCCCTAGCACTCAAATTGCCGAAAATCCCGGTATACGATGTCGACTATTTCTCGGAAAGCGTAGGGCTTCAGGGTTGGGCACGGGTGTTTACACATAAGCTGTCGGTGCAGGATTTGCTTAAACATGCAGCTAGGCACGGTTTAGCTATGGCTGGTAAAGATGAGCATGAAGCTGTTGCAAAATTTGTCTGGAGCGATGGGTCAGCACTCTCCTTGTCCAGTGAAGAAACACGTCTACCCGAAATTTACAGGGCTCTAGCCAACTTGGAGAAGGATTTACAGAAATACGGCATCACCTACGTGAGGGACATGGAGCTTGAGATGTATGTGTCGGCCGGTAGATACGCGTTTGGATACAATATTAGGCGGTTGCGGAAAGAGGACGTCTTGGGGGTTGTTGAAAGCGGAGGCAGACTGCCGCCGAAGTCGACACGTCATCTGGTTGACCGAAGACCTCTCTACATACTCTTTCCCGTTGACATGTTGAAGCAGGACAACGCAGACAAGTTGTTTGAGGAATGGGTTAGGAAAGGTAGGTGGATTGAGCTACCTGCCGAAACCACTGTAGACAGACAGTATGATGAAAGGGTTGCAATATACTACAGAGAAGACCTTAAACCACTTTATCCTGAAAGCTTGCTGAAAAGAGTTAGGCTGTTTTGAAATAGTCTATTATTTTTTGAGCAAGCATTGTTCCAGCCAGCTGCTGGGCCTCTACTGTCTGCGCCCCAATATGTGGTGTGAGCACGACATTGTCAAGGGATAGGAGCTTGCTTCCTGTCGGTGGCTCATGCTCAAACACGTCGAGCCCAGCCCCGGCAAGTCTGCCCTCCGAAAGAGCCCTGTAGAGGGCTTCCTCGTCAATTACCTCTCCTCTTGAAGCATTGATCAGTATGGCTGTAGGCTTCATCAACGAAATTCTATCATCATTAATAAAATGGTATGTTTCATGGGTGAGGGGGACATGCAGTGTTATCACGTCCGAGTTCCTCAAAACTTCTTCAAGGGTTGTAAGCTTTGTCTCGGTCTTTGCCAAAACCTCCTCCGGTATAGGTATAACGTCGTACGCGATTATCCTCATACCTATCGCGTAAGCTATTTCCGCAACCCTTCTACCTATCCTGCCGAAACCCACAACACCCAGCGTCTTGTGCGCCAGCTCAAACCCCATTGCCTCCTGCTTCGGCCATTTACCGGCCCTCATAGCCCTGTCGGACCAGGTAATTTTCCGTGCAACAGCAATCATCAACCCAATAACAAGCTCGGCCACGCTGTTTGTCGACGATTCAGGGGTGTTGAAAACCTTAACACCATGTCTGGCCGCGGCCTCCAAATCGACGTTGTCTAGACCAACGCCAGCCCGTCCGACAACTTTGAGACGTGGCACCCCCCGGGACAGGACATCGGAAGTAACCTTAGTCCTTCCCCTAACCATCAAAACATCAAAGCCAGCGATAGTTTCCAATAGCTCGCTGCTCGAGATGTTAGGTCTGACAACGACTTCAAACCCTGCCGCAGTGAGCATCTCCACGGACCGTTTATCTATGGGGTCAGCCACCAGAACACGCGGTGCCATTGGAAAATAGTCGGTGCCCGAATATTTAAGCTCCAGCAATCAAAGAATACATTTAATACACTGAACGATAGAAAATATGTGGTATGCCTGTTAAGAGAAAGAGTCGTGGACGGTCTAAGGGCGCAAAGGGGAAGGAACCAACAGTTCAGTGCGACAACTGCGGGGCGTATGTTCCACGTAGTAAGGTCCAACGCGTCACACGACGCGTCTCGCTGGTTAGGGGCGACCTAGCAAGGGAACTTAAGCAAGCTGGGGCCTACCTTGCAGAAAACACGGTTACAAAAAACCTCTGCATAAGCTGTGCAATTCACTACGGTGTTCTCAAGGTGAGGGCGCGGGAAGAAAGAAAACCAGAACAATTCATCTAACATTTTGGAATTGGTTTATTAGTTACTTTACATCCAACGGTCTAGGAGGTTCTCATGTCAGCAGCTGAGAGGGCTAGGTTATCCCTAGTCAAGCTTAGGGTAGCCATGCTCGGAACATGGGCCCTAATCACGGCGGTAGCTTCACTAATCTTTGTAGCCGTTCTCACTTTCTTACAACTACCGCTGTTAAACCTATATACAATAATAGGCTTCGTTGTCTTCTTCCACATAATACAGTGGCTGCTAGGGCCTTACATGATTGCTGCTGTCTACCGCACCAGGCCTGCGCGGGAAGCTGGGTTAAGTTGGATTGAGGATTCGGTTCAACGAATTTCCGCGACGGCTGGCTTCGAGAGGCCTCCTAAAACATATGTCGCGGAGATAGACATACCTAATGCATTTGCGTTCGGGAGCCCGCTCACAGGCCCGATGGTGGCGGTTACCCGTAGGCTGGCTGAAAGTCTGCCGCGTGAGGAGGTTGAGGCCGTCATAGGCCATGAGCTCGGGCACATAAAGCATAGGGATGTAGCGTTCATGATGGCCGTCAGCATAATCCCCGCCATCATATACTATGTTGGTTACACCTTGTTTGTTTCAGGCGCTTACGGTGGAAGAGACAGAGGCGGTGCTGCATACGCCTTCCTGATAGGGATGGCGTTGATGGCTTTAAGCTTTGTATTCAACCTCTTCGTCTTCTACATGAGTCGGCTCAGGGAGTATTATGCAGACTACTTTGCCGCTAAAACGGTCCCACAGGGTGCGGTAAACCTGCAGAGAGCGCTGGTAAGGATTATGGTGTTGGCTGGGAGGCTGAGAAGGGAGGAGGTAACCCACTACGAACAGTTTAAGGCCTTCTTTATCGCTGACCCGGATGTTAGGCTGCAAGCCTTCGGTGACGTTGACACTTTGGTTGAGATAGTTAAGAACAGAAAACCCAACACCGTCGCAGAACTATTCAGCACCCACCCAGACCCCGCTAAGAGACTTAGGGCTTTAGACAACTACGTCTTCAGTACGCCCTAGCACAGTAAACTACGTCTCGAGACGGTCTCTGGCAGACAACACATCCATCGAAAGGTGCCTCAGCTTCATCAAACCTGCTGCCCCTCAACTCTCCGCCAGCAGCCTCCTTCAACTGCTTAGCGCACTCTTCACTCCCGCACCAGTTTATCCGGGCTATCAATCGCTCCGAAATCGCTTTCTTGACCTCCTCAATGGACCGTGCGTCCACGATCATCTGTCTTAAAGTCTTCCAACTTTTCTCTGAGATGTTTCTGTCCACCTCCCTGAGCAAAGCCACAACATAGCTTTGTATATCCGCAGCAGAGACCTGCTTCTTCTCCAGAGTGTCCCGCCGGAAGACGACGACTATGTTTTCCGCAACCTCTCGGGGCCCTATTTCCAGCCTGACGGGGACGCCCATCTTCTCCCAGTAGTAGAATTTCTCGCCCGGCGTAACACCCTCACGGTCGTCAACTTTTACACGCAGACCCGCCAACCGCCCAGCAACTTCTCTACAATATTTCAGAATAACCTCCTCCTGCCCTTTGAACACAATAGGTACAACAACCACTTGCAGGAAAGCAACATGGGAGGGAAGTACAAGCCCTCTGTCGTCGCCGTGCTGGCTTAAAATGGCCGCCAGAACCCTGCTGTAGCCAAAGCCATAGCAGAGCTGGTGAGGGTTCTCCCTCCTGCCATCAGGTGTCTCAAACTCTATCTCAAAAACCCGGGAAAAATTCCTGCCTAGGTTATGGACAGTCCCGACTTGGTTAACCCTCCCGTCCGGGTTCCACGCGTCAAAGGCTATTGAATACTTAGCCCCCGCGAATTTATCAAAGTCGGGCCTCTTAAGTATTAGGTATGCTACGCCCAGTTTGTCAAGGACCTTCCTGTAGATCTCGACAGCTTTCCTGACCTGTTGCTCAGCTTCTGCAGCTGTTGCGTGAACGGTGTGCGCTTCATTCCACGGAATTTCCCTAACCCTGAGCAGCGGTCTAGTCGCCTTTGTCTCATGTCTGTAAACCATGTTACTTTGGTGGACAAGTAGAGGCAGGTCGGCATGGCTACGTATCCAAAGCCTAAACATGGGGTACATTATTGTCTCCGAGGTGGGCCTTAAAATTAGCTTGACTTCAAGTGGCTTGCCGCCGGCCGACTCTATGACGAAGACCTCGGAGCTGAAGCCCTTTATGTGCTGGGTCTCACGTCCAAACAGCTCCTCGGTCGTAACCAGAGGGAAGATCATCTCCTTATGCCCTGTTGCGTTAAGCTCCTCTTCCAGCATCTCCCTAATTTTACGGAGCATAAAGGCACCGTTCTCAAGATAGACTGAAAAACCCTTAACAGGAAACCTATCGTCCACTATCCTTGCCTCAAGCAAAAGGCTGTCAAACCATTCACTAAAGTTCCTGTACTTGTTTAGGGCCGAGGCCGACGTCATCTAAACCCACACCTCATACAGATTATATAAACCTCTCCGAGAGCGGGCTGGAAGACCCCCTCTGAAAGAACGTCTTCGGTATTACCTAGCTTAACTTCTCTAATGTAATAGGGCTGAATTCCTTAAAGATGGTTTTTATGCTGGCTTGGAGGCTTAAGGACGGGTGTTAGGAGTCTGTCCGTAAGCTTTGGAGGAAAGTTCCTCCCGACAAAGCTGGAGCTGATAAGGGTGAGGCGCTCCCTCCAAGTTGCTCGAAGCGTCTACAGGATACTCGAGGATAAGAGGGATGTCCTTGTCAGAAGGCTTAACGACTTGGTGGATATTGCGGAGGCTGAGAGAGAAAAGATGGCTGAACCTCTCCGTCAAGCATACCTAGCCCTCTTTAAAGCATACGCGAAGATGGGTTCCGTGAAGGTCGAAGCAGCCGCGGCCACCACACCAACCTCAATCGAGGTTAAGGTAAGCGAGAGAATAGTCCTCGGTATACGGATCCCGACGTTGGAGGCTACAAGTACGAAGATACCCTTAAACTACGGCTTCCTCGACACAACCGCAGCTTTCGACGAGGCCGTTGCTAAGTTCCGTGACATACTGGTCCCAATATGTAGGGTTGCAGAGGTTGAGAATACCATTCTCAGGTTAGCGGAGGAGTTGAAGAAAACACAGAGGCTGCTGAACGCCCTCGAACACCTCATAATCCCGCGATACCAGGAGGCGATAAAGTTTATTTCCGCAAACCTCGAGGAGAGGGAGAGGGAGGACTTCACCAAGCTAAAGCATGTTAAGAGGGTTTTGGAGAGGAGAAAGGAGGTGGAGCAGGTTGGATGAGGCCGAGACACGGTTTGAGGAGTTAAAGCAGAAGTTGGAAAAAAGGAAGAAAGAGTATCTTGAGGAGCTGAAGAAAAAAGCAAGGGAGATAGCGTAGGATCCGCTATATAGGCGCGGGCTTAAATAAGGCCCGATGTTAATTCTGTAATTGAGGAGTTGAAGTTTAAGGACGCGGCGGCCGTCACGGTAGTCATTCTAATCCCATCTGTATATGTGTTCATGTTGCCGTATATTAGAGGGTTGGAACTCACCAACCTGTTCTTTTACATGGATGTCTGGCCAACAGCCTTAGCGGTGTTTGGCTTCTGTATAGCATACCTGGTCTCAAAAGTCACCAACTTTCACAGGTTTATACCGCTGTATCTGGGACTGGCTGTCTCCGCCATCAGTGTTACATACTGGCACCTACCCGCGAACTCGTTCTTCGGATACGGTGTATGCCCCGCCGACCTCAATAACCCACTTCTCTATCAAGCCAGGCGAATAAGCTACGTGGCTGTAGGTGTTTTGTTGTACAGCGCCTCGGTGAAGCTTTCCAAACCTTGGCGGGAGGCTTTGGCGATTGCATTGGGCAAGGTCATGGGATGGTATGGTCTTTACCTGACGCTGACCGAGAAACCGATATATGTAGCTCCCCCGGTCATATTCAGCACAGCACTACACCATGAGGCCGGGTTCGCCATGATAGTCTCCATGCTCTTCCTCGATTTCCTCGCTGTCTTCTCGCTCGTCTCACACTTTTTCAAGGGACATCCCGCCTCGCCCTACCCACTGCTTCCAGAGAAAACTTAAACCCGCTGACAGGTTTATTATCGCCTGAAAACAACTAAAATGCAATGGTTAAGAAGGTAGTGATAACTGCCGCGGGCCTGGGTACAAGGCTTTTACCAGCCACGAAGGAAATGCCCAAAGAAATGCTTCCAATCTACGTTTCAGGCCCGAATAAGGCTCCTTTACTTAAGCCTCTTCTCCAAGCACTTTACGAGCAGTTGTACAGGTTTGGATTCAGGGAGTTCTGTTTCGTGGTAGGCAGGGGTAAGCGGGCGATAGAGGACCACTTTACCCCCGACTGGACGTTTGTGGAAAAGCTGGAGAAAACGGGCAAGTCCTCTACAGTTTTAACCCTAACCGAGTTTTACAAGATGCTTGAAAATTCTAACATACTCTGGGTGAGCCAGCATCTACCCCGTGGTTTCGGAGACGCAGTGCTTACGGCGCGAAACTTCGTCGGAGACGACGATTTCCTTCTCGTCGCAGGGGACACATACATCATTTCGGAAAACGATTCTTTCCTGTCAAGGCTTCTCTCGATAAGGCCCCGCGACAGGCATGGCGCCGCGTTGCTGGCCCAATATGTGGAGGACCCGCGTCAGTATGGTGTGGTGGTCGGCGAGCCCATCTCAAACGATGTATACATTGTGCGTGGTGTTGTGGAGAAGCCGACCATCCCTCCCTCAAAACTTGCGATAATGCCCTTCTATGTTTTCACGTCTGAGGTTATGAATGCCTTGAGCAAGATATCTCCCGGTGTTGGGGGTGAGCTCCAGCTAACCGACGCAATACAAAAACTGATCGAGGAACATGGTGATGTGAAGGCGGTTTTGCTGAGCGAGAACGATATTAGGCTGGACATAGGAACACATGAGAGCTACTATCATGCATTTTCCACCTCCTATATCTATGCGGGGGGTAGAGCTTGAGGGTTGGTTTTGTCGGACTGGGTTATGTCGGCCTTACCACTGCTGTCTGCATGGCGTATAAGGGTTTAAGGGTCTCTGGGTTTGACTCCGATGCCCGTAAAATAGGGGCCATCGCAGCTGGAAACATACCCTTCACAGAACCAGGTTTGGAGAAGATGTTAAAACGCGTTCTTCGAAACCGACTCTTTGAGTGCGGCAGCGAGGCCTCCGTGCTTCGTAAAGCTGAGGTTATCTTCATAACCGTGGGCACACCCTCAAACGAGGATGGCTCTATTAACCTGTCACAAGTGTCGGACGCGGCAAGTGTTGTAGGCAGAATCCTAAAGGCCAGTGAAAAGGTTCCCACGGTTGTGGTGAAAAGCACCGTTGTCCCGGGCACCACGCGTGGAATTGTTAAAAACATCCTAGAGGAGACTTCCGGGAGACGTGTCGGCGAGGACCTGAACCTATGTGTGAACCCCGAGTTTCTTAGGGAGGGGTCGGCGGTCTCGGACATGATGAGGCCCGACAGAATAGTGGTAGGTGATGACTGGGGTGGTGGGGCCCGCGTGTTGCAGAGGCTATACAAAAGCATGTACCGTCGGCAAAGAATACCCATAGTTGTCACAAACACAGTTAACGCCGAGATGGTGAAGTATGCTAGTAATGTTTTCCTCGCCGCGAGAATAAGCTTAGCAAATGAGCTGGCCAATATCTGCCAGCGGATACCCGGAGCCGACTTTAAAGTAGTTGCAAGGGGAATCGGTTTGGACAAAAGAATAGGTCCTCACTTCCTAAACGCGGGCCTCGGGTTCGGTGGCAGTTGCTTCCCAAAGGACTTGCGGGCGCTGAAGGAGTTTGGTAAAAAGGTTGGAGTAACCCCATACATTTTAGAAGCTGTGGAGAAGGTTAACCTTGAACAGCCATACAAAGCCTTGGAGCTTGCGGAACAGCTTATCGGAAACCTGCGGGGAAAGAGGGTGGCTGTGCTAGGTCTCGCCTTCAAACCAAACACAGATGACGTAAGGGAAGCGGTCTCACTGAAGATCGTAAAATCCCTCATAGAGAATGAGTGCGCGGTCAAGGTCTACGACCCTGTCGCCAGCGAAAACTTTCATAAAATCTTCGGCAACTCGGTTTACTACGCCGAAGATGTCCGAGACTGCGTTCGAGACGCAGACATAGCCTTAATCGTGACCGAGTGGGATGAGTTTAAAAAGCTCAGCCCCGACGACTTCTCCAAACTTATGAGAACACCCGCAGTGGTTGACGGGAGACGCATCTATGACCCGGAAAAATTCAAGGGAAGTGTTATGTTTGCGGCCGTGGGCCTCGGACCATGATAAAGTTTTAGGTCGTGCTAGGGGCCGTCAAAACCCTCTTCACATAGTTGCTCCTGTTTCTCTGTCGGGGGAACGGGGACTTTCTCGGCTTAGCCTCGAGCTTCGGGGTCTGGCTTCTAACCTTTCCAGCCTTTGTGATGCTTCCGTGGGAAGGCATACCACAACTACCCTATTCCGGATGTATTTATCCCTAACGCAGTTTAAATAAGGGACCGCCGATTGGTTGGAAGGGATGGAAGCCTACGTATATGCAACAGGCGCTGGGCTGGCTCTTTTGGACGGAGGTAAAAACCTCGTTTTTCACAAGCTATTCGGAGAAACCGTATCTGAGATCGCCTCTGTTATGAGGATGTCTAAGTCAGACCTTGTGCGCCAAAGCTTTTTTGAAGCATTTGTTGACGAGGCGGTGAAAAGGGGGTTTAACAACCTGCTGTGCACAGATGAGGAGATTGCGCAAGCTGTGTCAGCCGCAGCCGCCGGTAAAGGATGCATTGTCCGAGTCGTTGAGCCAATCCATATAGACTTTGAAAGCCTTCTCGGTGAGGATGAGCGGGAGAGGTATAGGAGTCTCGTCAGGGAGGTGATGGTTGAAATAGCTCGGCAGAAGATTACTGAGCAGGCGGGAAGACGCGACCTTCACATTGTTCATGCTGTTAGGGCCTTCGACGACCTTGAGAAAACCAAGAACCAGCTGTTTGTGAGAGTGAAGGAATGGTATGACATGCATTTCCCCGAACTGTCCAGCAAGGTGTCGGATATCGATACCTATCTAAAGCTTGTGTCGATTCCACTCCTAAGAGACAAAGTCGAGACTGCACGGGAGTTTTTAGGCCCCGAGGAGGCTGAGGCGGTCATAGAGGCCGCCGCCAGCTCAGTGGGCGGTGTGCTCACCGGCAGGGATGCAGATAAACTCGCCTCTCTCGCCAAGCTTGGGCTGGAGGTAAGCAGGGAGGCCGAGAAAACAGCCCAATACATAAGGGAACTAATGTCAGCTGAGGCACCCAACATATCCACGGTCGCGGGGCCCGTCCTAGGCAGCAGGCTGATATCGCTTGCAGGAGGGCTTGAGAGGCTTGCCCGCCTACCCGCAAGCACTATACAGGTCTTGGGGGCTGAAAAAGCCCTTTTTAGGTTCTTCAAAACAGGTAGAGGCGCCCCAAAACACGGCGTAATTTTTCAGCACCCGTTAGTACACAGTGCGCCCCGCTGGCAGAGGGGAAAGATTGCCAGAGCCTTGGCTGCCAAGATAAGCATAGCGGCCCGTATAGACTTTTTCACCAAGGAAGACAGGGGCGCCGTGCTGCGTGAACAGCTGGAGAAGCGGGTTGAAGAAATAAAGAAGAAGTATTCTTCGCCGCCAAAGCGGGAGACTGAGAAACCTCTCAAGAGGCGGAGGAGTAGACGTTGACCGTCAAAGTCGAGCCCCACCCCTCTTTCGAAGGTGTTTACCTAATCAAAGACGCAGAAGGAATTAAACTTGCCACAGTAAACCTCGCCCCAGGCTTCTCAGTATATGGTGAAGCCCTCGTCAAACATGGCGGCGAAGAATACAGGGTGTGGAATCCGTTTAGAAGCAAGCTTGCCGCCGCCATACTTAAAGGTATTAAACAGATTTTTTTGAAGCGGGGCGTGCGTGTCCTCTACCTTGGGGCCGCTTCTGGCACGACACTTTCCCATGTGTCAGATATAGTCGGGCCCTCGGGCATGGTCTACGGCGTGGATTTCTCCCCAAAGGTAATACAACAGCTGCTCAGAAACGTCGTGGAGAAAAGGAAAAACACCGTCCCCATACTTGAAGACGCTTCAAAACCTGAGAAATATGCGAAGATAGTGGGGGTTGTCGACATGCTCTATGTTGACGTTGCACAGCCGGCTCAGGCAGCCATAGCCGCCGCCAACGCGAGACTAATGCTTAGAAAGGGTGGTGGACTGCTTTTAGCAGTGAAGGCGCGGAGCATAGACAGCGTCGAGGACCCGCAGGTCGTCGTTAAAAGAGAGATTAAAGCCCTGTCACAGAGCGGCTTCGAAATATTGGAGAGCCTAGAGCTTGAGCCTTACGACAAGGACCACGTAATGGTTGCGGCGTCCTACCATGGTTAGAAGAATTGTCTGCGGTGTTGACGAAGCGGGAAGAGGCTGCGTTGTGGGGCCGCTTGTTATATCAGCTGTCGCCGTGGAAAAACAGGATGTTGTCAGGCTTAGAGAGCTCGGGGTTGCCGACTCTAAAACACTGACGGCTAGAAGGCGGAGAGAGCTCTACGAGGCTATACTCGCAGAATTCAAAACCAAGTTCGTGGTGATCGAGCCGTGGGATGTAGACAGAAGCCTGAGGGGTTTAAACGGGCCGGGGCTAAATAGCCTCGAGTACCTCAACATAGCTAAACTAGTTAACGTGCTGAGACCTTCCGAGGTATTCGTCGACTCACCGGACAGGAACACGAGGAGAGCTAGGGAAATGATATTGATGCATTTGAAAAACCCTGTGAAGCTATGTTGCATGATACACGCGGATAGGAAGAAACCTGTCGTCGCGGCCGCCTCAATAGTTGCAAAGGTTGTCAGAGATATGCGGGTGGAGGAGCTGAGGAAGGTTTACGGGGATTTCGGCTCCGGCTATCCTTCGGACCCTAAGACGAGGCGTTGGCTTAGGGCCAAGCTTGAAAATAGGACACTGCCGCCCTATGTGCGGCGAGGCTGGAAAACCTTAGATAGGCTGGTGCAGACACGGATTGACGACTTCTAAAGTCGCTGCGCTGACCGGAAGGCCAGGTGTGGGGAAGACGACGGCGGTAATAAAGGTTCTCGAAATGCTTGACAGAGAAGGACATGTTATCGGCGGCTTTTACACACGAGAGATCAGGTCTGGCGGGGTGCGTAAGGGCTTCGAAGTATATGACATCATGACGGGGAAGACGGGTATGCTGGCTAGCACAGAGCTAATGGAGGGGCCTATGGTTGGGAGGTACCGTGTAAACATTCGGGAGTTTGAGGAGGTTGGGGTGGCAGCTGTCCAGAGGTCTCTGAACGAAGCCGAGATGGTGCTGGTTGATGAGGTGGGCCCCATGGAGCTGTTCTCCAAAAAATTTGTCGAGGTAATCGAAGCTGTTTTATCCCTTGGAAAGCCATCCCTGATGACCGTCCACGTGGCGGCAAGAAACCCCTTGGCGGAGAAGGTTAGGAGAGCGGCGGGGGCGAACCTTTACGTTCTAACCCCTGAGAACAGAGACACCATACCTACCGCCATCTACGGCCTGTGTAAACAATGGCTGCAGACCTGAGGCTGAAACGGTATGTCGGTGAATGAGGCTCTTTCTAAAGAGCTTGGATTTCCCGTTAAATGGTATGTGGAGGGAAAGGTAAGGTTTGCGGCACCCGCCTTCCCGAGTACGCCAAAGGGAGAGCCCGTGGCCCCGACAAAATCACCCGTTTTCTACAACCCTTACTCCTCGCTTTCACGCGACCTCACGGTCGCCCTCGTTAGGTGTATTGGTAAAGAGGTTGTTGTGGCCGAGCCTTTAGCAGGCTCCGGTGTAAGGTCGATAAGGCTTATCTTGGAGACGGGCTTGGTTGAGCGGGCCTTCCTAAACGACATTAATCCAAATGCGGTCAAAATAATACGTCACAACGTTATGTTTTCAGGTGTGGCGGAGAGGGTTGAAGTCAGCCTCGGTGATGCCAACGTCTTCCTCGCCAGCCACAGCATCCCCGGAGAGAGGTTTGATTACGTCGACGTCGACCCCGTCGGCGCTCCTGTTAAGTTCACGGAAAACAGCCTACGGGCCTGCGAGAACGGGGGATACCTCGGTGTCTCAGCTACGGACCTAGCCTCGCTGGTGGGCAACCACCCCAAAACCTGCTTCCGAAAATACGGTGTTCTGTCGCACAAGAGCTTTTTCGCAAAGGAGGCCGCGGCCAGGCTTCTCGAGGCGCACGTTGTGTTAAGGGCGTCCTCATCCAACATAGCCGCAATACCTGTTCTCTCTGTGCACCATAGACATTTTATCAGGTTGTTTTTCAGGGTCGAACGAGGCAGGTCTAGGGCGATGGCGCTCCTTAAGCATATCGGCTGGGTTGAGGTATGTCCCTGCCTATACTTTGCAACCCGACCGCTTTTAGACCCTCCGTCGGGTTCATGCCCTCGGTGTGGGCGAAAAACTTCAACCATAGGCCCCGCATGGCTGGGCGGCCTCCACGACCTACAGATAGCACAGGGTATGCTGGAGCGGTCTGAAGACCTGCCGGATGCTGCGAAGGTCTTGAAAACTGTTTGCGGAGAGCTGTCGGTCGTGGGATACTACCCTGTCGGATTGCTTGCCAAAACTGTCCGAACCCAACCAATAGCTCCTTTAAAGCTTGTCGAAAAGCTCCAGCAGGCTGGATACAGGGCCTCACTTACACATTTTGACCCAACGGCTGTAAAGACCGATGCATCGGTTGACGATCTTCTGAAACTCTGCCGGTGAAGCCGAAAAATAGTAGGAAGATTTCAGAGCTGCCGCGTTTAGAAGACTTCGGGACATACCTCTCAAACCTCCTGAAATAGCCTGCAGTCTCCTTTTCAAAACTCCTTAGGGAAGGGTGTTCGAAGGCCTTGAGGATGAGTGTCCCGCCTTTTTTGAGATGCTGCAACGCTATTAGACGGGCCTGATCAAGCAACTCCCTCTGCTGCTCCACTAAGAGGTCGTAGTCGCTGGGGTGGTGTGGTGATAGGTCTGAGATTATGCAATCGTATGGCCTATGTTTGGCCACTTCCCTCAGAACCCTTGTTTCAAAAACATCCCCCGTTACCGAGACGACGTTTCCCGCCTTGAACAGGACCGGCTCAACGTCCACAGCCACCACAAGCCCCTCCTCCCCCACAAGCTTGGAGGCCACGGCCGTCATTCCCCCCGGAGCCGCCCCAAGGTCTAGAACTCGCCCGCCACCCCTTATAACCCTCCATCTGGCCTGTATCTCCTCAAGCTTAAACGCAGCCCTCGACGGCAGCCCCCGCTCCTTGGCCATCCGCCAGAAGGCATCCTCTCTACGCCGCTGGAGCCATGCCTCCTTCGTCAACCCTGCCCACCGGACAGCCATTCCTCGAGGAGAACACATTGCCTGTTGTGCGGTTCACCCTTTGGGCCGCAGATGGGGTCGTAGACGCATGAGGGGCAGGGGACGCCTAGGAGAGGTTTTATGTCCATCTGTTTTATAAGGGGGACAAGCCTCCTTGTCCACCGGTCGTTTGAGAAAGCCTTAACCCTCTTTATATACCCCTTCTTCTCGAGCTTTATCCCAATCCTCGACCCCTCACGGCTTGTAACCCCCAGCTTATGCCACAGCTCCGACTGGAGCATCCCGCCTTCATGTTGTAGCAGCAGTGAAAGCGCCTTTTCCTCCAACTTTGAAAGCTTAGCAGACAAGAAGGACCCTACACATATTTATGTAAAACCCATAAATTAAGTTTAAAAACGTGGCTAGACCTAACCCGGGGTCTTCCAATATAAGGTTAGTATGTTGGTTGTTTTGCGGAGTGTTAGGAGGCTTACACCGCTTGCCTCTGAGAGTCTTGTCATTGGTATTTTATGGCCTTTGTGTTGGCTTGCCACATACAGTGCTGCGGCCGCGACAGCCGACGGCTTCCTCCCGATAAGCTGGGCAGCCAACCCGTGGGTTTTTAAAAGCGTACACGCCCTCTGCACGACATCCGGGTGAGCGTCCACCATCTTTCCAAACCTTTTTACCAATGCCTCGTAGTTGGGTGGGTTGGGCCTAAGGTTTAACCCGATCACGGTCTTTGAAATCTGCCGGACTAGGAGGGTTGTTGGCACGTCGGCGGCTCTGGCGATGTCTTCGAGGGTTGTCCCAAGGTTGAGCTGGCTTGTTGCCAAGTACACCGCCGCAGCCGCAGCTGCCCTAAGGGTCCTCTTCACAACGCCCTTTTCCACCGCACGTCTAACAAACTCCGCCGCCAGCTCAGCCGCCCCTCTACCCACCCCCAGCTTGTCGGAAACCCAGACAACCTCTCCCAGCATTTTAGAAAGCAGCCTTTCCTTGGCCGTCGAAACTCTGCCCACACTTAAGGTCCCCACACCTCTGTCATGCAGTAAGGGCGTGAGCTTAGGGCCCACACCGTGTTTAACTCCGAATAACTCCTTCCTCGAAGGCTCTGTCGAAACACCTCCTTCCCCGACGACGGACCCGCAGTCGCTACAGATGTATTCGCCCGTATTATTGTCGTAGACTATGTTTTGGCCTCCGCAGAGTCCGCAGGTTTTCAAGTCTTCTCCACGTATAACGATTCCCCCTCCCTCACAGACTCCGGATTAGCCAGCCTTACCTGTACCATAGGCTCCGTGACCCGGCCGAAAATGTTCGAGACGTACCCTACTTCCTTGCCTTTAGAGTTATACACCTTCGCCGCGAGTTTTGAGACCGTTGAAGACTTTACCATTGCATTGGACTTTCTAACTCTTACCACTTCACCAAGAAGCTGGAGTCTATACGGCGAAGGAGCTTTATGTCTTCCCAACTTTTCGCAGCTCCTCACCCACCAGCTTAATCAAGGCCTGTTTGCTTATTTTTTGCCGTGTTTTCACCACAACGTAGCCTGTTTTAAGGTGCCACGCCCTAGGGTGTGCGCCCTCGTGTAATTCCACGTCAAACCCAAGTCTTTTACATGCCTCCATCAAAACCTCAGCCGAAGGTCTCGGCACAGCCCTAGAGGCCGCAACTCTACGCCCCTGGCTCAAGCTATTCTTTGAATCAAAGTAGGCTGGCCACAGAGTGTAGCCTTCTTTTTTTATCAAGCCTGCACCTGCTTCACCAGAACAGCGTTCACCGTTCCATCCTGGCCGGGTGAGGATGTCACCTTGGCCAAGCCCTCGGACGTCTCGATCAAAGCCCCCTTGGTGATTACCTTTTGTCTGTCATAATCCCTGTTGCTAGGGTTCGAGACAACCCTGACTATCTTGAGACGTTTTACGGTATCTCCAACGGCGACGTTGGCGAACTGGGTTGAGACCACCGCAGACTTGAAATTGCCGCCCCGCACACGCCGTACCTTTACCAGCTCCTCCCCAAGCCTCGCAAGGTTTATCTCACCTCCTCGTTCATATTTTCTCTTCCCACGGCTTGGGTTGGACTTTGCGCCTGTTTTTTTACGTTTATGGATGTCTGTATGCCACTGAACCATTCTTATCCGAATTGTTTGAAGCAGGTTTTAAACCTGTTTGAGGGATGGAGACTGCTGCCGGTTTGGGTTCTCCTGCTTCTTTAACCATTTTTGCAACCAAGTTTTTAACCGCGCTCGGGTTGTTTTCGACACCGAAAAGGTCGGCGAAGAGCTGAGTAGTTCTAAGCACCTTAGTGCGCCCGGATTTTTCAGCCTCAATCAACCCCCTCTCAACCAGCACCTTCACCTGCCTGTAAACATCTTTACCTCTTATCGCCGCCAAACTCGAGACGGGTATGGGCTGGTAGTAGGCTATTGTGGCAAGTGTCTTTAATATCCCATGGGGTAGGGCCTTATGTCTTGAATATTTTTTCGCGAACATGGCTAGGTCGGGGCGGAGCCTCATGTAAAACCTGTTTCCCTCAAGCTCAACTATCTCCACCGCCCCGCCGCTGTATTCTTTAACAAGCTCCTCCACTATGTTTTTTATCTTTTCGGGCGACCTGATTCTCAGAGCCCTTTGAAGTGTTTTAATGTCGACAGGTCTGTCCGAGGCGTATAGAATGGCCTCGGCCAGTATTTTTTTCTCATGCTCCTTTTCCATCAAACTCGCCCCTATATACGTAAAAGTCGTCCCCATATTCGGGTTGGGTCAGGAGTACTAAACGGCGTGCCGCCGCAAACAGCAGTAGGATGAAGGTTTTCGCCGCCTCAATCCTCGGCTGGTCTTTCACAAGCTCTGAGAAGGCGATCATTTCGCGTTCCCTGAATATTTCAGCGAGTCTTACGAGGAATTTTCCCAGCTCTTCCTCGATCTTGACGAGGAAATCCGCGAGTATGAGCCTGTTCTCCTGTACTGGGGGAGGGGTTGTGGATGTTTTTTCACGAGCTGCTTGGATTAGGGCCTTTTGGAGTGCTGAGACGACTTCCTGTATTGTTGTTGCCACGACCTCCGGCCTCAACGGGAGCTCTATGGGGGGAAGAACTGTTATGTCAGGTTTGGGTTTTGGTTTTGGTGGAACGTCTCCCTGTAGCAGCTTCTCGGTTTTTATACGGTGTATTGTTGCCGCTGACAGAATAGCTATGCCGGCTATGTTGAAGTCTATGTAGCCTTGTTTCCGCAGCGCCTTTGAGAATTCCGACAACACCTCATACAGCCGGACCTCCCAAACCTTGATTTTGTCGAGTCTAGTTACGTCGAAGAGCATGCGCCACGGTGAGGAAATAATTTCCTCAGCTAGCGGTCTGTCCAGCATTAACCACCTCCTCAAGCCTTGTTCTCACGACCCGCGATGCCTCGTTAACCATGTAGACGCCGAACAAGGCGTCCGCCTGCTCAGCCACCATGTCTTTCAACGTAATTATGATTATCTGTTTCTTGTTGGACATCTTCTTTAACAGGTTTACGAGGTTCTTGACATATACGACGTCTAGGTGCGCGTCGATCTCGTCAAAGATGTAGAACTGGGCTGGTGTAAGGTCCTGTAAGGCAAGTATCAACGCTACCGCCGACACAGATTTTTCTCCCCCGCTGACTGAGGACGTGCTGCGTGGCTGTTTCCCGACAAATCTGACAATCATTTCGACCCCCGAGTTCAACGGGTCTTGAGGGTTTTCCAGCTTGAGATATCCCTCACCGCCAGTGAGCTGGTTAAAGTAGAAGTTGAAGGAGTCTGAAACCCTGTCCAAGGACTTTTCGAAGGCCTGTATTTCCTCGGTGTTGATTGATTCGATCAGGTCAAGTATCCGTTGTCTCTCGATCTCGAGTTCGTTTATGCGTGAAGATCTTAACTTGTAGTTGGGGACCAGGCTCTCATACTGCATTGGCGCTAGCTGGTTTACCACTGGTATTTCAGCCATCTCTTCCTGCAGGGCCTGTAGAATTTCAACGGGTAAGCTGAGGGGTTCGGCGTCAACGGCCTCCATCATTTTGAGCCTTTCTTGGATGGATTTTATCTCCCCCTCAATCCGCACCCTCTCAAGGGCGAGGTTGTTGTTCTCTCTTTCGAGACCAGAGATCTCCTCCATTAAGCCCCTCAGCTCCCCCTCTATCCGCTGCAACTCACCAAGCTTATCCCTGTAACGGGCCATAAATTCAGCCTGCCGTTGATCGACTTCTTCCCGTGAAAGTCTAAGCTTCTGATGTTCCTCCTCCATGCGTGAAAGCTCCTGATTCTTTACCTCAATATCCTTTGCGACCTGCTCCATCCGGGATGCCAGTGCCTCCAGCTCTTTTTCACCCATCTCCAGACGCTCAACGAGGTTCATCAATTCAACATTCAACGCCTCCCTCTCTTTTTCCACGTTAAGGTGGGATCGATAAAGTTGCGATGCCTTTTCGGAGGCCTTGCGTGCCAATTCCTCCGCCTTCAAGGTCTCCGTCCGGGATGCTTCCAGCCGCTGTTTGAGGTCGTTAATAGCAACCAGCACGTCACTGTTTTCTTCGACAACCTTTGACAGGCTTATAATCTCGGCCTCCAGTTTTCCAACCTCTTGTTCAACTCTTCTAAGCCTTTCCTCCTCCTGCCCAGCTGTCTGCCGCAGATTCAGTAGGTTTGTCTCAACCTTGCTTAGTCGCAGATGTCTCTCTTCAAGCTCTCTGCGAATATTCTCCTGTTCACGGCGGATTTCCTCAAGGTCCTTTCTTACCATTAAAGTTCTTGCTTCAACCCTCGTTTTCACCTCCACCAACCTTTTCTCAAGCTCCTCAAGTCTCTCAACTAGTTGTTTTAGGCGGGCAATGTCGAAATCTGACTCAGCTCTCCCTAGAACCGTAATCAAATTTTTTCTAAACACATATACCCCGTCTCTACTGGCTATGTTTTCCTCCCCGAGTCCAATTTCTTTCACTGTGTTAACAAGTTTTGGTGGGCCCTGGCCTGTAAGAATATTTAACAACCCACCTAAGTTGTTTTCCTTCCATGCAACAACTTTCAGCGGTAAACCCAGTTCCGCAGCCTTTGCCGCAAGAGTGTAGGCGTTCTCTAAATCATCCACAACAACCGCGTTAAGCCAGTCACCTAACACAGCCATGTAGCCTTGGTCCATTTTATCAAATATTTCCCCTAAAGTTTTGACCTGACGTGTATTTTTATTTTCTGAAAACTTTTTCGATACTGTTTCAAGCATCTTCAATAGGGTGCCTTTCTGCACTCTCAGCTCGGTCAGGACTGTGTTCAAATCCCTCAAACGCAAGTTAAGTTTTTCAACCTCGGAGTTTTTCTCAGACTCAGCCGCCTTCAGGTTCTGCATAACCTTCTCCAAATCCACCACCTGCTGCCTCATTTCGTGGGCAGCTTTTTCCAGCTCATCAATCTTAGCAATCGTTGTCTGCAAACGTCTCGTGATCTCTTCTTTTTCACGGTTTTTTGTAGAAAGCTGTTTCTGTAGGTTTTCTAACACCAGAACTCTTCCATCGCTACTAAGGTTGAGATGCCTGAGGCCTGAAAGTTTGGCTGTGTACTCCTCCTCCAACGCCTCAAATAGCTTCCGGGCACTTTCAGCCTTGTTATGAAGCTCGGCCGATGTCTGCTCTGCCTGGTTATAGGCCAGTTCTATATCTGCTGCTTCTTTCTCTTTCAAACGAATCCTCTCGGTAAGGATCTGCTTTTTCTCACGCAGTGTTTTGATATTGTGTGTCAAGAGCTTGTGCTGATCTTCTAGTTGGCGCCGCATGTTTTCAAGTGCTGCTTTTTCAGCCTTTAGCCTGGCCATTGCGGAGGTGTGATCCATAACCTGCCTGTCGAATATTTTTATTTCATCTGCGATGTTCTCGGCCTGCTGTCTCAAAGTTTCTGCTTCAGAACGTAAAACAGAAGCAAGCTCTTCTAGCTCTGCTTTTCTTGAACTTTTTGCTGAGAGGGCTGACACAACCTCAGCCGCCCTAGTCTCCAAATCCATCAGGCTTCGTTGCTGTGTTTTCAACTCCCTTAAAAGAGCGACTGACTGTAGCCCATGAACCATTTTCTCAAGCAGTGTTTTCCTAAGCAGCTGGTTTCTCTCAAGCTCGAGTTGTTTGACACGGGTGCGGACTTCCGAAGTTGAGGCCTTTGCAACGTCTAGGTTCCTCTGGGCCATGTCAAGCTCCTTATATGCATCGTCCCTGCGTTTCTTGTATTCAGCTATCCCGGCCGCTTGTTCAAGAACCCCTCGGAGCTCCCTGCTTGTCATCTCAGCTATTCCAACAACCGAGCCCTGTGTCACAATGTTGAGGCCGTCGGGTTTTATGTTGGCTGCGGCAAGCAACGTAAGCATCTCATTTCGTGAAACGTTTTTCCCGTTTACAAAATACTCGCTCTCACCTGTGCTGTAAAGCTTCCTCGTTAGGGTGATGTCTTCCGAGTCAACTGGGATGGCTTTTGAGCTGTTGTCCAGGGTTAGCGATACGGAGGCATACTGGTCCTGTCCCTGGCTCGATTCGTGTAACAGTTTTGAAAACCTGTCCACCCTGAGGTTGTGGGCGCTGAGCTCTCCTAGAGCGAATTTTACGGCATCCAATATGGTGGATTTCCCACCCCCGTTCGGGCCTGTTATTACTATTAGTCCTGGGTTAAGCTTTACAACGGTTTTTTTCGAGCCAAAGGACTTAAACCCCTGGAGGCTTATGGACTTTATCCACACCATCCGCCGCTTTAAGAGGATTCGAGGCTTAATAACATGTCTTCAACGCCTTTAACACGAAATACTGGGGGCATTAGGGGGGTCTTACTATACATAAATTCAACTCATCGGGTGCGGGTCTTGGGTTGAAGACTGAGGTTTACGAGGCGAGGGTTGAAAGGTTGGCCGAACGCCTAAGAGCCTCATCCGTGGACGCGGTCCTTCTCAACAACCCGGCTAATAACATGTATCTTACTGGGTTTTTCGGCGGCACCCTCCTTATAGCTTCAGACGGGACTGGAACCCTTTTCTCCACCGTTCCCGCCTCAACACCGCTGGCGGGGAGGCTGGAGGTAGTTGAAAAGTTGGGTAGAAAAGACTCTTTCACACTGGCGCTTGATTATTTAGGAAACAGAAGAATGGCGCTTGGCTACGACAGCCTAAGCGTTGACCACTACCAGCAACTGCTCAAGATGGCCCCCGCAATCTCCCTTGTATCCGTAAAAGAGATGCTATATGAGTTGAGGCAGGTCAAATCGGCGGAGGAGCTTGAAGTTTTGAGGAAGGCCTGTGAGATAGCATCAGCAGCCGTCGATGCCGCAAGGGAGATGGTCTCCTTCGGTACAACTTCTTCGGACTTGAGGAGGGCAATTGCCGACAGCGTCTACCGGTCAGGTGCGGAGCTGGCCTCAAACCCGCACATATCCATCGGGGAGGATACGGTTCTAAACACAAACAGCAGCCCAAACAAAGGCATAAAGAAAGGCGACTTAGCGATAGTTAGGCTGGGTGTAAAGCTTGAGGGATATACGGCAAATCTCTCAAGAACCTTTTATTACGGCGACAACCCACCGGAAAGGCTTGTTAAAGACTACAATTCTCTGATGCAGCTTATAGAATTTATTAAATCATCCGTGACCCCATGGTCGCCGGCCGTCTCGATATACGACAAATGCAGGGCCGTCGCGTTGGAGTTGCGGCTTGACCCCTCGACACTCACAACTTTTGGAAGAGGGGTGGGGATTGAGGTGGAGGAGCCGCCCTTCATACAGGCCGGTAGCACTGACATAATAAAGGAAAACAACGTAATCTCAATAGGTCCAGACCTTCTCCTTCCAGGAAGGTACGGGATAAGCACCACAGACATGTACCACGTCACATCCTCGGGAGTTAAACTAATGACTGACGCCGCACACGGCCTAACAACCTATTAAAGCCCGAAACGCCTTACACGCTGCTGATAAGTTCTTACAGCCCTCATCAAATCTATCATCCTGAAATCTGGAAAATAGACATCCTGAAAGACAAACTCGCTGTAGGCGGACTGCCAGAGGAGAAAATTGCTTAAACGCGCTTCACCCGAGGTCCTTATCACCAAATCGGGTTCTGGGTTCGGAAGCTCACCCGTGTACAGGTGCTTTTCAAATAATCCTTCATCTATTTCTTCGGGCCTCAACTTCCCTGATACAGCCTTCGAAACAATTTCCTTGACAGCATCCAATATCTCCCCCCTTCCCCCGTAAGCTATTGCAAGGTTTAAGAAATGTCCTGAGTAGTTGGCGGTGGCGGCCTCCAGCTTTTCAAGCGTTCTAACAACATCTTCGGGCAGCAGCTGTTTCTTCCCGATAACCCTCACCCTGACACGGTATTTGTGTATGTCCGGGTTTTTCATGAGTCTTTCAGCCCTCTCCTTAACCAAGCCGAGTATCTGGTTGACCTCTTCACTGCTCCGTTTCAGATTTTCGGTCGAGAGGACGTAGAGGGTAACTGTTTTTATGCCCAGCTTGAGCATTCCCCGCAGTAATTCCTCAACCCTGTCGGCTCCCGCTTGATGCCCCCTCCAAGGAGGCCAGCCACGGCTTCTCGCCCACCTCCTATTGCCGTCAAGAATTAGGGCCACATGTGTAGGCATGGGTTTTTTGGAAATTGTATGTCTCAACCACATTTCGTAAACGCGGTAAACTCCAGAATATTCCAGCAGCCTACGGAGCATTCTGCGTCACTATTTCTTAAGAGTACTGCGTTTAAACTGTTTTCCGTATATTGAACGTAGAATTCTTGTCATGGCGACGGTTACACCCAGTGTTACAACACCTAGGACGGCGGTTAGTATGAAGAGAAATGTTGAGGGCTCGTTTGGAGCTATTAGATGGGGTTGTTGGAGGATTATGCCCGCCCTCTTAATTAAGGCCCAAAGCCAGATGGCCAAAACCCCCGCGTGGATTGTCCTCCAAAAACCACTGAACTTTATGATGTAGTAGTATATCATGCTGGATAATACTATGACCAAGGCGCTTACTGCTACGAGGTCTATGCTGCTTGTTATGAAGGAACCCGCCACCCTCATCGCTGCCGGAAGCAGGACACTTAGATTGTTCAGCTCTGTTGGTGAGAGGTTAAGGGAATATGCTGTGGAGTAGGCTGATGTAAACCCTAGGTACAGGCCAACGAGCAAGGAGGCCGCCGCACTCATATATGCGAAGGCCCTGATCTGCCCGATGGCCGGCATTTGTGAGATTCGGTAGAACCCTGAGAAAAGTCTGGAGAGGTGGATGTCTATCCTGAACCCCCAAAACAGCAGAATGAGTCCAAGGGCTAGGACTAGGATAATGGGCTGGGCCAGACCGATTAGGCTTAAGGTGGCGGCCAAGGCTATGAAGCCGCCCGGTATTCCGACGAGGAATTTGGCATACCGTGGGTCTGTTAGCCCAAGCCTGAGATATTTGCCGAAGATTAGCCATGACTGTTCGACCGTTTGGCTCTGCCTAACAGTAACCCTCTGGACGGAGATTATGCCAACTTGTGACGAGATTATCGGTGTGACCACTGCATCTGTCGCCCCATCGCTGACAAAGATGCAACCTTGTGCCGGAAACTTTTCCAGCACCTCTCTCAGCTGGTTGAAGATGTTCATGTCTGCTGTTATGCCCTCGTTCTTAGATCCCGTTAGAGTCGCAACCTCGACCTCAACGCCGTCGCCTCTACCCAAGAGTTCGTCGTAGACTTTTACCGCGTAAAATATTGCGTTTGCGTCCGCGTCCTCGGGGTCTGCTAGTGCGAGTTTAACCGCGGCCTCCACGTTGTTCTGCCTGCCTACTATAGGTCCTTTCAACGACGTCTTCTGCCCCAAGTCGTCATCCCTGTCGACGACCACAACCAGTATTTTCTTGGTTTCTTCAGCCATCCAGCAATCAGAAAATCATAGTCGCCGATAATAACCCTTTTCCGCTACTATAAACCCGAACAGAACGTAGAACTAGAACAACTCTATACATTTTTAAATCGTCCAGGACCACTCAAAGTAAGGTTGGCCAAAGACGTAATCTGCGGGATGTACGTAGACGAGAGGAAAACCCCGTTCAAGGTCGTTAGGGATGGGGTTGAATACTTCTTCTGCTGTGAGGCATGCCTCCAGCAATTTCTCGCGCCCGAGAAAGAGTTTAGGGCGTTACGGAGACTGACTGTGTTCAGCCTCTCCCTAGGTTTCTTGACTGCTATGTTCGAATATGTTGTCCCAGCCATCCTAGGGGTGCATCACAACTTCACATGGCTCGGCTTACCTAACTATGTTTGGCTCTTTTTCTTCACCACACCCGTACAGTTTATTGGCGGCTGGAGGTTTTATAAGGGTACTCTGGACGCTATAAGGGCTCGGCAGGCCAACATGGATAGCTTGATAGCGATAGGGACAACCGCAGCCTATACATACAGCACCCTGTTCACCTTCTTCCCAGAAATCTTCCCAAGACAGGTTGTGTCCACGGGGCCGGACGTATACTTTACCGAGACAGGGCTTATAATCGGTTTTATAATGTTGGGCAAGTCGATGGAGCACATGGTTAACAGAAGGGCTACGGCCGCAATTCGTAAACTCCTCGACCTGCAGCCACGTCTCGCCAGTGTGTTGAGGGATGGGTTGGAGGTGGAGGTCCCTGTTGAGGAGGTGGCTGTAGGCGATATATTGGTCGTCAGACCGGGTGAGAAAATACCGGTCGACGGGATTGTGGTTGAGGGCCGTACATCAGTGGACCAGTCAATGCTTACGGGGGAGAGTATGCCTGTTGAAAAAGGGGTCGGAGACGAGGTGGTCGGTGGTACAGTAAACCTTTCAGGGCTCATAAAAATACGGGCCCTCAAGGTAGGTGAGGACACAGTGCTTTCCCAAATCGTCAACCTAGTCCAGGAGGCCATAGTCTCACATACACCGATACAGAGGCTGGCCGACCGTGTGTCATCATTCTTCGTGCCAGCTGTTGTGACCGTGGCTGTTGCATCCTATCTTTTCTGGTACTTTGTGGGAGGCATGCCCTTCTCTCTTGCATTTATAGTACTTGTCTCTGTATTGATAGTCGCGTGCCCCTGTGCCTTAGGCATAGCCACGCCAGCGGCAATCATGATAGGTGCTGCGAGGGGGGCGCAGCAGGGAATTCTGATAAAGAGCGGGGAATATCTTGAGAGGGCCAGTAAGCTGACTACGGTTGTTTTCGACAAAACAGGCACGCTTACAAAAGGACGGCCGTCTGTCACAGACATAGTGGCGGTTGACGGCGTCTCGGAGGATGAGGTTTTGAGGCTTGCCGCCTCCGCTGAGCTAGGTTCAGAACATCCTCTGGGCAAGTCTATCGTAGAAGAGGCTAAGAGGAGAGGGCTGAAGGTGGAAGAACCGAGCTTTTTCGAGTCATTGGCCGGCAGAGGCGTTAAGGCGGTGCTGAACGGCGTAACAATACTCGTGGGGAGTGAAAGGCTGATGGAGGAAAACGGCGTTAGCACAGCGTCTTTCACCGAGCAGTTAACTAGGCTTGCGAGCGAGGGCAAGACTGTCATGCTGGTGGCTGTGGGGGGGAGGCTTGTGGGCGTTGTGGGTATGGCTGACACCATAAAAGATGAGGCGGGTGAGGCCGTTAAGATGCTTGAAGCGATGGGGATTGAGGTGGTTATGCTGACAGGCGATAATAGAGCAACGGCCGAGGCCATCGCGAAAAAACTCGGCATTAAGAAAACATTGTCCGAGGTTCTTCCCGGACAGAAGGCCGAGGTTGTGAGGGAGCTAAGGGATAGTGGAAAGGTTGTCGGCATGGTGGGAGACGGAATAAACGATGCGCCAGCGCTTGCCGCAGCTGATGTCGGTTTCGCCATAGGCAGTGGCACAGACATAGCTAAGGAGACCGGAGGAATAGTGTTGATGAGGGACAATGTAACCGATGTGGTTAGGGCAATCAGGTTGAGCAAAAGAGTTGTTCGAAAAATAAAGCAAAATCTCTTCTGGGCCTTCGCATACAACGTCGTCCTGATACCCGTAGCCGCTGGAGTGCTTTACCCATTCACAGGCATACTTCTAAACCCGATTTTCGCCGCAATAGCGATGGCGGCCTCATCAATAACTGTGACGCTCAACTCGATGTCGCTCAACCGCTAACCTTACCGCATTATAGCTCTGTGTCCAGGTTTTCTGATAACCAACAAACACTAAACGCACTGCATTATTTACGGAAAAAGGTTATAAGCCGTAAAATAATCATACTCCCGCATATGAAAACGATTGGGGGAATTGGATACATTTTTTCGATAATCCCAATCCTCAACTTTGTCTCACCCATACTGGTGGGAATAGCCTGGTATCAGATGGGTTCGAAAACTAGGAAGGGGGTGTTCAAGACGACTGGCATCCTCATGATTATAACTTTCTTGGCTGCTGTGGGCTTTATAGTAAGTTTTGCGGCCACATTATTACCTGTCCTTGCAGGGGCTTTAGCTGGGGGTGGTGTTCCAGGTTTTGACCCGGCTGTTCTTGTCTCATCGATGCTCGGGTCGTTGCTGGTGTCTGCTGGTTTTGCTCTCATATTAGGTGTTTTTGGTCTGGTTGCCTTCATCCTAGAACTGGTTTCCCATTTTAGGGCTGCGGGGCTGTACAGGAACAAATGGTTCAGTAGAGCGGCATGGTTGCGCATAATGGCTGTAATCCTGGTGTTCGTTGTCATCGGCGTCACTATTGCCACTACCAGCTTTGCTGTGATGTCGCCAATGCAATTTGACACCCTTTTATCGACAATGTTTCTCCTAGTGATTCCCTTGGCTGTAGTTGGTCTGTTAAGCTCTGTCTTTTCGGCAGTGGCCTTCTTTACGTTGGGTGAAGAGATACCTCCGCCGCCTCCACCTGTTTGACAATTTGGTTTTTTACCGAGCGCGCTGTCGTTGTTTAGGTCATGACGGCGGTGTTACATAGGCTTGAGAAGGCTGTTCTTCTAGCACTACACCGTCTCGGCGGAAGGGCTTCCTACACGGAGTTAGCTGACGGGGTGGCTGTTATCCTGAAGGAGGCTGGTTTGGATGCTGGCTTCGAGCCGGAACGCATGCTTTCCGCAATAGCCAAAACCTGCGGCTGGCTCTCTGATAAGAGGTATATCACAGTCGAGGAAGCAGGTGTTTCACGTACTCTCGAGCTGGATGAGGAGGGCCGCCTATACGCTGTTAAGGGCTTCCCGGAGAGAAGGGTTGTCGAGAGTTTGAAACTTGCCGGCGGTGAGCTGGACGTCGAGAGTTTGCGGGGGGTTGAAGGGTTTGAGGTGGGTCTTGCATGGGCGCGACGTCTGGGGTGGATTGATTTTGTCCGTAGAGAAGGTAAAACCTACGCCGTGCTGAGGAAAGAACCTCCACCCCGTACGGATATGGAGCGGTTGGTGAAAGACTTAAGCTCGGGGGCGCGCATCGAGTTAAACAGTCTGCCGAAGGAACTTGTCGACCAGCTGCTTAGGAGGCAGAGGGTTGTAAAAATTTTGGAGCAACGGGTTCTTGTGGCCTCGCTAACCGAAGAGGGGAAGGCTGCTGTTTCGATGCTGCTTGCCCTCCCCGTTTCCAGCCTCTTCGCCGAAGTCACAAAGCTGACACCTGAACTCATTAGGACGGGTGGGTATAGAGCCATTAGCCTAAGCCCCTACAATGTCGCAGCCCCCACACCCCCTGTCTTCGCCGCAAAACGCCACCCACTCAACGAGGTGATAAGGCTGGTTAAACAGACCTATGTTGAGATGGGGTTTGAGGAGATTGAAGGCCCGATAGTTGAGCTGGCTTTCTGGAACTTTGACGCCCTATTTCAGCCGCAGGACCATCCAGCCCGGGAGATGCAGGACACGTTTTACCTTCTCTACCCTGAGAGGGGAGAGCCTCCCGCTGAATACGTTGATGAGGTGAGGGCTGTGCATGAAAACGGCGGCAGGACCGGTTCGCGGGGATGGGGTTACATGTGGTCCGTGGAAGAGGCCTCCAGACTGGTGCTAAGGACACATACAACGGCGACAACCATCCGGCATCTGGCTGAAGCCGGGAAACCCCCCGTCAAGGTCTTCTGCGTAGACAGAATCTTTAGAAACGAGAAGGTTGACTGGAAACACTTAGCCGAGTTCCACCAGATAGAGGGAATTGTGGTCGAGAAGGGAGCTAACCTCCGGATGTTGATGGGGGTGTTGAGGGATTTCTACCACAGGCTTGGTTTGAGAGAGGTCAGGTTTAGGCCCAGCTACTTCCCGTACACGGAGCCGTCCATGGAGGTAGAGGTTAGGCTTGGCGACAGATGGCTGGAGCTTGGCGGCTCAGGTATATTCAGGCCGGAGACAACATATCCTTTCAGGGTCTACGACCCCGTGCTTGCATGGGGTCTGGGGCTGGAAAGGCTGGCCATGGTCATCTACGGTCTAGAGGATATAAGGACATTCCACCTCAACGACCTCAGATGGCTTCGGAACACATCCCCCCTAACCCCGCTTACCACCGCCAGGAGGATGTAAATGCCTGTCGTAAACCTAAGGGTCGATAAAGTGCTCAAACTGCTGAAACGCGACCTGTCAGTCGAGGAGCTCTCAGAGTACCTCGCCATGCTTGGGCTGAGCGTCGAGGAGAGGCAGGACAACATACTGCGTGTGGAATATAACCCTAACAGGCCCGACTTCTCAAGCGTCTACGGCGTAGCTAGAGCTCTTCAAGGCCTCCTAGGAATTAAGACAGGGCTACCACGCTACATGCCGTCAAAACCACGTGTAAAAATGTATGTTGACACCTCTGTCAAAGACGTCAGACCGTTTATCGGATGCGCGGTTGTTAGAGGACTTCGGCTGGATGAAGATGATTTACTGGAGCTCATCTCTATGCAGGAGGACTTGCACTGGGTGATTGGCAGGAACAGGAAAAAGATGGCCATAGGCCTGCATGATTTCTCGGCGCTGACACCTCCCTTCACATACAAAGCCGTGAAACCCGACGAAGTGAGCTTCATACCGCTGAAGGACTACAGAAGGATGACGCCTGCAGAGGTTTTGCTCAAGAACGAAATAGGCCGTAAATATTCATGGCTCGTCAAAGACCTGCCGCGCATACCCGTCCTTATCGACGCGAGGGGTGAGGTTTTCTCGATGCCGCCTGTTGTTAACGCGGCGTTGACGGAGCTTACACCCGGCGTTAGGGATGTCTTCATCGATGTGACGGGAACCGAGAAGGAGAGGGTGAGCCAAGCCCTCAACATATTGGCCTCGGCCCTAGCAGACGCGGGCGGAAAAGTTGAACAGGTAAGCGTGGAGTACGGAGAGGGTAGGTGGCTTACACCAGACATGAGGCCCTACAAAATGCAGCTAGATGTGACAATGGCCTCCGCGCTTACGGGGCTGAAGCTGACCCCTGCATCCGCTGCCCGGCTTCTGCGCAGAATGCGGATGGACGTGGACGTCAAGGGCGGCTCGCTGACAGTCACATATCCAGCCTACAGGGTTGACATACTCCATCCCGCGGACCTCGTGGAAGAAATATCAATAGCCTACGGCTACAATAAAATGGAGCCGATAAGGCCCGCATCAAACACCTACGGACGATATCTCTATACCTCCGAGTTTTACGAAAAGGTTTGTGAGGTGATGGTTGGTCTCGGGTTCTCAGAAGTCTACAACCTCCTACTTACTAATGAAAAAACCCACTACGAGATTGTTCTGATTGATGAGGAGAGACATGTCATGCTCGCAAACCCCGCAACACGAGAGTACACAATGCTAAGAACCTCGCTCATACCCTCGCTTCTCTCAAACCTAGCCATGAACAAGGACAACCTATACCCGCAGCGGATATATGAGTTAGGGGATGTGGTCCTGCCGGACGAGGGCGTTCCCGAAAAGGCTGTGCGGAGAAAGAGGCTGGCGGCGGCAACCGCCCATGCCGACGCAGGTTACACCGAGATAAAAAGCGTCCTCGACGAGTTGTTCAAACAGCTTGGGAAAACCCCTGCATACTCACCGATTTCCAAAAGAACATTCATCGATGGGAGATGTGCCTCGGTCTCTGTTGACGGCGTCTCTGTTGGCGTGGCGGGGGAGGTAGCCCCGCAGGTTCTTGAAAACCTCGGCCTGGCTATGCCGGCTGCCGTCTTCGAGGTGAAGATTGACGAGCTGGCCCAAAACACTAAATCAGGGTTTTGAGATATTCTATACGCCCCACCACCTCCTTAAGCTCCGCATGAGACACGGTGGACCACCCGTCAATGAGGCGGTGAGTTAGGTGGTGGGGACAACTCTTTAAACACCCACAGACAGGGTTTAGTGGATGTACCTGGAGTATGCTTTCCTCCTACTCACCCTCCTTGTCGTGGTCACGTTACTGTTTATCGTTTTTCTTTCGCGCACCAGTTCACGTAGTGAAAACTACTCATTCATTTTGATAGGGCCGCTGCCCATCATCCTGAAAGGAAGGGGTGCCGTTGTAGCATCCATAACCATATTTCTACTCATATTTCTGATACTGGTGATGCTGTTATGAAGGCTACAGCTCTACTTATAGCAGTAATCATGATTGCCGCGGCGCTAATGGTTTTGTCTGCGTCTCGGCTGGAGGGGTTTAGGGGGGTTGCAGTCATACTGGTCGGACCCCTGCCCATCCTCATAGATGTCTCCGACCCCTCCCAGGCCATATTGCTTGCTTTGCCATTCATCATAGCCCTGCTGCCGCTGATATTCATTTTTATTATCATGAGAAGGGCCAAACATCAGTGGCCCGAATAACTACCCCTACACCTTTTTGCTGTCGCGCCACAAGTATTCAAAATAGTTTTTTGCGAATTTGGCTAAGCCGACGTGGTCTGACCAGATTGCGAGCACCGGGCCGTCACCACCTTGGAAAACTATAACGACCTCTCTGTTGTCGCATATAATTCCTCCCCCGAACATCTGCCTACGTGTCCTAACTTCCGCCACCTCTGCCAGCTTCCTTACAGCTGATTGCGGGACATTGTTTGAGACCATTATCTGGACGCGTGCATCCCTCGCCCTTGCGGACAGTGCGAGGCCGTAGAGCATCTCGGCCATCTCCTTGCTTAGAACGGGTGCGGCAACCAAGAGCTCGTTTTCACACCTCGAAACAGCTTCTTTTATTTTCTCTGCCACGCTTTTCTCACCCCTCAATATCCATATGTCGGGTTTTTCACGCCCGCCCTTCATCTCGTAGACCGGGAGTAGCTCCTTCAGCACTGTCTCGGATTTCCGGCGGATGTCTCTCTCGATGTTCTGCACAAGCGACTCTATGGCGGCGGCGGGAGGTTTGGGGAAATATTTTGCGGGACGGCCATGCTGGGACTCGATAAAGCCTTTCTCGTCAAGGGAGCCTAACACCTCGTAGACCTTTGAGTAGGGAATCAGCTTTAGCTCGCTGAGCTCGCTGGCGGTTAAAGGCCCCATCTCAACCAATGCTAAGTAAGCCCTGACCTCATATTCGGTGAGGCCCAGCTCCAGGAGTGCTTTACGGGCCCTCTCGCTTATCGCCGACTGAACCTCCTCCTTCTCAGACACGCCAGCGCTCAGCCTCCAAGTAGCGGGACACACCCTTAGCCACAGGATACCCTATCAAAACAATCGAGATTAAGGAACCCGTTAACACTCCAGTCCACCACGCCACGATGCCTGGAACTGTGAAGCCTAGGACTTCCCCGGAGGGGATGGGGGCTATGGCATAGAGATAGGTTCCAACTATGAAGGTCACCACAAGGGCTTGGAGAATCGCGACGGTTAGCCAGGCGCCTTTGAAGGTGAAGTTACGGGCCATCTTCCACGCCATGTATGTTGCGATGAGGTTTGTCAGGGTTCCGCCGAGCAAGTCAACCGGGCCGAATGGACTGAACATGTTCGCGATGAAAGTTCCCACGGTCACGCCGAAGACTGTCGGAAGGCCGAAAACCATGGCTAGGGGAAGCAAGGCGTCAGAAACCCTCACCTGTACTATCTCAAAGCTTATCCCCGGCAACGCTATCACACCAGCTGCATAGAGGGCCGCAAAAATGACTGCAGCCGAAAGATCCTTAACCCCCATGTCCTCAACACCATAATCTAACGTAATAAATGTTCGGATTAAACGATGAGTTTATACCACCTGCCTGAAACTGGCTTTCCCTCCATGTGTAGTACACGTAAAACCCGGTCAAGCACACCTTTCCTTTCCTCCAAGGCGAGCTCTACGACCCCTTCAAAGCTATCCTGAACCAAGGATGTTATCTGCGTTGGGTAGGCTGTCGAGTTGTATGAAACCCACAGGCCTGAGCCGGTTATGCGGGCCTTCGCGCACAATGTTCTCAACAACCTCAAACCAGCATCGGTGCTATGTTCAACCATTATGGGTGTGATAGAATCTATGATAACCCATTTCCTGCCCGGACGAAGCATTGTCAAGGCCTGTGAGAAGGTTATATTGATCTCGTTTGGGTCAGCCTTAATAGAGTATGTGCCTTTTCTACTGCTTGAGCCTATGCTGCTGAACACAGCGAGACGTCTCTCGTCAACACATGCCTTCACATCGCATCCAAACTTTGCTAAATGCTCAAAAACATGGTCGGCCATGTGGTCGAAGGAGAAGAAAGCCACCGAATCTCCTGCAGCGAGACGTGTTGCGGCCAGCTTTGTCAAAATCGTGGTCCTCCCGCTCCCCGGAGGGCCGACAACCACGACTATTGAGGGATATCTAAAACCTATCTCTTGGTCGATACTCTCGATACCCGTAACACCCTCAACCTTGGTCTCGACAGGCTTTACACGTTTGAGAGACAACAACCCCGCAATACCTGCACCCGTTCCAGCAAGGCTCAAAACTGACTCGACAACAAGGTAGGTGGTGTAAACATTAAAATTGAAACCACCGGACAGGTACCTCCCTGTCACATAGAGGTAGAGGGCTGCGACACCCGAAAAGACAATTCCGCCCCCATAAAAGAGTGAGGCGGTAACCAGCCCCAACCTCTGAGAAACCCTACCTAGGACTCCATAGAAGTATGATGTGAAAACATAGAAAGCGAACCCAGCCACCATCAGGTGGTAGGATAATAGCACATACGTCAACACTGTTCCATCTGCGAAAGCTGTCGTGGCCACGACTGGTATTGTGACCGTAGCAACGACAGCCAAGGGCACATAATTTGTGTGTTTTTTAATCATCCTGTTAAGGGCGTGTAGGCTGGCCGCCAACGCCGAAGCCGCCAAAAGCGTCTGTGTAAGATGCCCCAGATAAAGGTACTCAACCACGTCGGCAACAACCCCGGAGATGTAGGCGATAGACACGGCCAGGTATCCAACCAACCCGGCAATCCCAGACCTCATCATCCATCTAATAACAACTTGACTGTGGGAAAACAAACTACGCCCAGCACCCGCCAAAACCACTAAAACACCCACCATAACCGCGATATGTACGGCTATGGTGGGGGTGTGGGCATGGTTTAAAAGAGCGCAGCCATCTATATAAAAATCCCCTATAGTTAATTTCGTAATTGTTATATACTGGTCACCTATTTCTCCGGCCAACTGCGAAAAAGGCCGCAGCATCTAACGGGTTAAGGCACCAGATTTAATAGCACTGCCTTCATAAAGCAGGTGTTGGAAGGCAACCCTTTACCAAGGGCCAAAGTGGCTGATATCATGACAACCGCAGAAATAACCATTCAGGACGACAGAACTGTCAGGGAGGCAGCCATCCAGATGGATAGAACCGGCTGCGGATGCCTCATAATATTACATGAAAACCGCGTGGTAGGCATAGTGACCGAGAAAGACCTCGTCAGAAGGGCATTAGCACTGAACACAGACCCCGCGAAGGTAAAAATCTCTGAAATTATGTCATACCCAGTCATCGCCGTTTCGCCTGAGACACCCGCCGATGAGGCGCTGAAGATAATGGCGGTGAACGGGCTGCGCCGCCTTCCAGTCATTTACGAGGGCAGGCTTGTCGGAGTTGTCACCGTAGACCGCATAGCCTACGCCTTGGCGTCACAGCAACAGGCATTCGAGGAGATGCTCAAACTCCTCCTAGAGGCCTCAAAACCACCGGAAAGCAGCTACATAGGGTAAAGCCGACAACAGTTGAAATAACACCCACCCCAACACCCATGCGTGGATACCATATACGACGTACATGTTCATGTCCATCCTCTAAGCTGTATGAAGGAGGAGCACATCAAGTTTCTCATGTGCAACTCAGACTACGGCCAACACGCACACGAACTTGAGCGAAACCCTGCATACCTTGTCAAGCTGATGGACCAGCAAAACATAGGGCGGGCGGTAATCATCAACTACGTCTCTCCGGTCCTAGGCTTCACGACGGAGGTAAACCGCTTCGCCGCAACCTATGTCAAAGATTACAGAGACCGGCTTATACCTTTTGGAGGTGTTGACTTCAGCCAAGACTTGAAAGAGTTTGAGACCGAGCTCGAGGAGATTTATTCGAGACTCGGGCTCTCAGGCATCAAGCTGCATCCATGCCACCAACTCATCTACCCAAACCAATACCTAGATGAATACGGCCCCATGAGGCTCCCTCAACTTGAGAAGCTTTACCAGTTCGCATCGGACCACGGACTCCCCGTAACAGTCCACACAGGGACGTCCATGTTCCCGGGGGCCCGCAACAAGTACGGCGACCCACTTTACCTCGACGACGTGTTGACAGACTTCCCACGTCTAAGGCTCATCATGGCCCACGGTGGGAGGCCGTTGTGGACCGACAGGGCTTTCTTCCTGCTGAGGCGTTTCCAAAACCTCTACCTCGACATATCGGGCATACCTCCCAAGAGGCTTCTACAATACTTCCCAAGAATCGCTGAGGTGGCCGACAGGGTTCTCTACGGAAGCGACTGGCCAAGCCCTGGGGTCAAGGGAATGCGTCCAAACGCCGAAGAAATACTCAAACTAGGCCTGCCTCAAGAAGCAAAACTCAAAATACTAATTCAGAACTTCGAGCGGTTTTTCAAAATCTAGTCTCAAAACAGCCTATCGACGAAGCTGAACTATGGCTGTAACGGTTTATCAAAGACTGTACCAATGCTGCTATTCCACTAACTTTAAGGATATAATAGTAGAGAATATGTAGAGAATATAATAGTGGAACGTTCTCTACACAAACGGCACTAGGATGTCGTGGTCCGTAAGTGATTTCTACTTTAAAGTTTATTAAGCCATGAAGACTGTACTCTCTGAAGTTGGAGGACTTGCGACATTATTTGAGAGAAACTCGTGAACATAATCCTTATGAGTTTTACGAAATAGGTGAAACAATCGATCCAGAATACGAAGCTACAGCGTGGTGGCATGAGTTAAGTAAGGTCAATAACCCTATCTTGTTTTTCAAGTCGATTAAGGGTTATGACATGCCCGTTGTAGCTAACATTTTCGGAACACTTGGAAGGGTTGCGCGTATGATTGGGGCTGAACCCTGTAACATTTACGATGTGTGGATGGAGAAAATAAGCAATACCATTAATCCCGTATTCGTAGACGATGGGCCGGTTAAGGAGGTGAAATACATTGGTTCCGATTTGAATGTTTTCAAGCTACCCGTGCTCAAGTTTTTCAGTGAGGACGGTGGGCGTTATATAACCTCAGGCATCGTCGTTGCAAATGACCCGGAATCGGGGGTGGTAAACTTAAGCTTTGCAAGGATGTTGGTGAAGGAGTCCAACAAACTCGGGTTAAGCATCCATTCACGGGGAAACCTGTGGAATTACTATCAGAAAGCAGTTAAAAAGGGGCTGCCTTGGCTGGAGGCAGCAGTTGTGATAGGATGCCACCCAACAATATACCTAGCGGCCGCAACAAGAAAAACCGATGAATACAAGTTAGCGGGAGCGCTGGCAGGCACTCCCGTAGACTTGGTAAAGTGTGAAACAAAAGAAATATACATACCAGCTCACGCCGAAATCGTTCTCGAAGGACGCATACTTACCAATACCTCAGAGGATGAAGGCCCTTTTTCAGAATTCACGGGCTATGTTTCGGGAAGAACCACCAGAAATGTTATGATAATAGACTGTATCACAAGAAGGCATGACGCCATCTACCAAACAATAATTCCCTCCAAATCCTCTGAACATCTCTTGCTGGGTGGGCTGCCTTTTCATGCCGCGGTATACACTAAGCTTAGGGAATCCATACCACAAGTTTGCGGGATTAACTTCCCTCTATGGGGTACACATTTCGTAGCCGTTATCGCTGTCGATAAACGGGGTAAAGAAGGAGTCCAGATTAGAGCTGCTCTCAGACTTATTGGGGAAGATCCTTACGTAAAATATGTTATTTTAGTGGACAGCGATGTCAACTTCAACGACGATTCTGAGGTATTGTGGGCCGTTGCAACAAGGACACAACCTCACAAAGATATACATATTATCGACATGACCGACGGGAGTATGTTGGACCCCTCCCAGGAAAAGGCCGGCCTCACCAGTAGGGCGATAATAGATGCGACTAGGCCACCACACATGGAGAACATACTTACACCATCAATTCCAGACAACATAACTGCAAAGGTCAAGGCGGTTTTCAATAAATTTTCCGCAAATCTATAATAGGCGGTATACATCCCGAACCGTTGATGCCTGAAAAACCATTAGTAATAGATTCTTACTGGTGGAAGTACGCAACCAGCGAGGACTGGGTTTTAAAGGACATTAACTTAGAGATTTCGGAAGGTGAGTTTTTACTAATCACCGGGCCCACGGGTGCTGGCAAAACAACACTCTGCCTGTCTATGGCGGGCTTAATACCGCATCACTACAACGGCTACATTAAGGGGAGTGTCTACATCTTCGGGCGAAAAACATCCGAAATTCCAAGTCATGAAATAGCGAAAATGGTGGGAATTGTTTTCCAAGACCCTGAAAGCCAGTTCCTAACTATGTCGGTAGAAGATGAGATAGCGTTTTCGTTGGAGAACTTGGCCCTCTCCCGGGAAGAGATACGTGAGAGGATATACGAGGCCGCTGGCCTCGTAAAGGTTGAGGACCTATTGGAGAGAGCGCCTTATGAGCTTTCAGGCGGTCAGAAACAGCGTGTGGCTATTGCGGCGGCTCTGGCGATGAAGCCCAAAATATTAATAATGGACGAACCCACAGGTCAGCTGGATCCAATAGGAAAAGAAGAAGTTGTTTCTGTGTTGGAGAGGTTGAAAAAAGAGGGAATAACTGTTGTACTGGTGGAGCACATAATTGAGGAGGTGGCTTCGTTTGTGGACCGCTTTGTGTTAATGAAGGATGGAATGATAGTTTACAATGGTGGTTTAAGGGAGTTCCTGAAAGATGAGAAAGCTGCACGGTCTGCAGGAGTGCCGATACCGCAAGTCACGGAATTTTGGTACAAGCTTAAGGAAAAAATCAGGGGATTTGACACACCTCCTATTACACTTAATGAGTGCGAACAAATACTAAAACAAGTTTTGCAGGTGAAAAAGATTGAGTGAAGAATATGTTGTGGAAGTTAGAAATGTTTCACATGTATATTCAAACAATGTTGTTGCGCTTAGTAATGTTGATTTGAAGATAAGTCGAGGTGAATTTTTGGCGATTATTGGTCATAATGGTTCTGGGAAGACTACGCTCGCTAAACACATAAACGGGCTTTTAAAGCCTACCTCAGGTGAAGTTATTGTTCACGGAATGGACACCAGAAAACACAGTGTTGCAGAAATAGCCCGTAAAGTAGGCTATGTTTTTCAAAATCCAGACCATCAGATATGTATGAAAACTGTATATGATGAGTTGGCGTTTGGTCCCCGTAATCTCGGATATCCGGAAGATGAGGTCAGAAGAAGGGTGGATGAGATGCTGGCGGTATTCAATTTAGATAAGTATAGAAACGCTCACCCATTCCTCCTGAGTAAGGCTGACAGACTTAGGATAGCTCTTTGCAGTGTTTTAACAATGAAGCCTGAGACACTTATAGTGGACGAGCCAACAACGGGACAGGACATGAGACAATCCTATGAGGTCATGGAGATACTTAAAACGTTGAACAAGGAGGGAAAAACCGTTGTGTTCATCACCCATAACATGCGACTTGTCGCGGAGTATGCAAAACGTTCGGTCGTAATGAATAATGGCAGAATACTTTTGGATGGGCCGACGGCCGATGTTTTCAGTAATTTTGAACTCCTTTCGAAAGCTCAGTTAAAACCACCCCAAGTAACAATAATTGCTTCCAAACTAAGAGGATACATTAAGGAATCTCGCATTTTAAATGTAGACGATTTCTTACGCGTTATTGAGGCTTTGTGATCACGCTTCACGATAGTGTCCAAATAAGGCTTTATTTTGATTCGCGAGGACTACCATGGGAGGTCTTCAGTTATAAAAACCGTTATTTGGACACTATCACGCTTCGCTGACAAAAAGGATAAATAATGTTAAGTTTGTTCACCGCCTATGGTTACTACTGTCTTACACAACATAGGGCGCCTAGTAAGTGGTGACTGGAATAAAGGTATATTGAAGGCTGATGCACTACGTGTTGAGAACGGGGTCATTACCGCAATAGGCAGTTATGATGAAGTAATCAGGAAAGGTGCTGAAGTGGTTGTGGATGTCAACGGCATGACGGTGACGCCTGGACTGATAGACCCTCATACTCACCTATCTTTCGGGGATTATGCTCCCATGCAGAACATGGTTGGGTTATTGACTGAGACGTTGCTCCAGGGAACTACGGCGATAGTTGATGAATGGCTTCAGTTTGAGGGGCTGCCGTTATTTTACGGTGCGGATGTTAAGGCTGTAAAAGCAACGGCTCTCCTATCCTTGAGGTCTTATCAAAACTATAGGCCGGGGGGTGCTATGAAGGTGCTCGCGGGCTCGATAATGTTGGTTAAGGGTCTCACCAAAGCAGACTTGGCGGAGCTTAAGGCTGAGGGGGTTTGGAGAGTTGGACAGATTGGGGGTTCAACAAACATAACGGATCCTGAAGAAATTAAACAACTCGTAAAATGGGCTAGGGAGCTTAACTTCTTTGTTTCAACTAACCTAGGCCCCGGTGTGCTGCCTGAAAGCCTCGACATGACGGCTGAGCTGGTCGCCGATTTAAAACCAGACAAAATAGCACACATAAACGGCGGGACAACAGCCCCCCCTTGGGAAACTGTAAAGAACGCGATCGACAAAACCGGTGATTGTAAGCTCGAGATAATACCATACGGGAACATGAGAATGGCGATAAAGGTTTTCGAATATCTCCGGAGCACCAACCAGCTTCACAGGCTTATTGTCGGCAGCGACACCCCTACGGGACAGGGATACCTACCTGTTGCCATACACAGAGCTATTTTGTTTCTTTCTTCAGTGTGCAATCTGCCTGCTGAAAAAGCCATCGCAGCAGCAACAGGAAACATAACCGACTGCTACCGCAAATACTTTGACGGATTCAACTTCGGAAAAATAGAGGTTGGGATGGCTGGTGACTTGTTGGTGATGGACTCACCTCCCGGTAGTGTTGGAAAAAACGCGTTAGAGAGCATAGAGGCTGGAGACATGCCGGGGATAGCCGCCGTTTTTGTCGACGGTAACCTAATTGGGTTAAGGGGCAAGGATTCGAGGCCAAGCAAAGGTAACATCCGTCTGAACGGAAAAGACCTTAAGGTAACATGTCCTGATGAATATCTGTTCGACCCACCGAGGTTTTTCTACCGTAGCACAGGACCTACATATCTTTTATGAGTTGGGGAAAGCCGTAACTGGCTAGCGTTGGGTCGAATAGTCCCATATATGCGGCTACCATGGCTAACAGGTGCGCTATTATAAAAGCTAGGAAGGCATAATCTCTTTTCCTTACAGGTATTTGGTAGTAGTTTGTTTTCTGGCCCCTCATTGAAAAACCTCGTGCGGCGATAGCGTTGCTCATTTCCTCTGTTCTCTTCAACGAAACATATATCAACGGTATGCCAACACGGACGAATTTAGCTAATCTGGCTATGGGGTTTCCTTTCCTAAAATCTAGGCCTCTTGAGCTTTGAGCATCAATAATTGTGAACAAATCCACGGACACGACCGCTAGGTTTCTTAATATTGACGCCATTACAAAACTGACTATGTAAGGCATCTTAAGAGTTCTTAATCCGACAGCTAGGTCTCTATGTTTAGTTGTTACCAGCCACAAAGCAGTCAGGTAGCTTACAGCGAAAAATTTTAACGCAACCAAAAACCAGTCAAGCAGGTTCTTAAGCCCCACAACAAGCGGGCCAAACGTTGCAACAACAGGCCCTGACTTAACTGGTGTGAAAAAGCTGTAAAAAACAAAAGATATTAAAAGCATCCATCCTATAACAAAGCTGTAAAGCCTTAAGGCCTTTACAGGGGCTCTCCCCAAAGCCACCAAAAAGATTACTATAGCTAGGTTGATGATTGCAAGTATGTGGCTCGGGGTGATAAGAATAGAGACGCTCATTATGGCAACAAGTAGAAGTTTAACAGCTGGGTGAAGCCTGTAGAAAAAAGATTGTTTGGGGGTGTAAAGTATTAGGCCTTTCAGTATGTCGCTGATTACGTACGCCATTTCCTAGACAAAGCCTTCAACGTATAGGGCTGTCTTCATCAGGTAGTCTGAGAAGACTTTGAACAATATTGTGGTTATGACGCCTACCACTACGACGTTGCTGACGAACCAACCAAGCCATGCAATCGGAAACACGTCCCATGGGAATATTCCAAAGGCTGCCAAAGAGCCCGCGCCAATTGTGGCACCCACGATTTGCGCCAATATGACGTTGAAAACTATATGTCCGGTCCAGTCTTTTGAGGTTTTCAGCCGCGGGTCGAATCTACCAACCCTGAAGGCAAGCATCGGGATGAATGCTTGAAAGAAGTCGCCGACTGCAACGGCTGCAGCAACGGGTGCGGATGTCCCAGTCAAAATTATTCCGATAAATGGGCCAACCCATCCTCCTGCGATTGCGCCTATAACGCCAAACCAGACACCGAAGGCCACTTGGAATGCTACACCGGGGTAGAATGATGAAATTGGTGCAAGGAATGGGAACACGATGCTGCCGAAGGCCCCTAAGACAGCGGTTATGGCGGCGGAGACGATAAACAGCGAGACAAGCGTTGCAGGGCTTTTTCTCCTAACAATACGTTCTTCTTTTGCCACAGGTGTGAAGAAAAGCTCTCTCTTATATAAACTTTATGTATGCAAAATTGATAATGTCCGGATAAGGCTTTAAATACTATTAAGGGACGGTTATTTCCCGACCTAGGCAATTAAAGGGAATCTCTTTAGCTATAAAACCCCTTATCCGGACGCTATGGCAAATATGCATAAAACGCAACCTTTAAGCCATACACTTTATTCTTTTATGCTACAAATGTTTAACGGCGTCTCTTCAGAAGAAATGAAGCATATTATAGGGTATGCACGATTCATCGACGACATAAGCCTGCCCAACATGCTTTATTGTGGTTTTATCCGAAGTCCACATCCTCATGCGTTGATTAAAAAAATAGCATACGATGGGGTGAACGTTTTAACCGTTGAAAGCTTGGATAAATATGCAAAACCACTTGAGTTAAACTATCCTCTGCCGCATACACACAAAATTACTTTGAATTACCTTGCTCGGCGGAAAGTCAGATACGTCGGTGAACCTGTTGCCGCGGTGATGTCATCTGATAGATACTCGGTAATAGACGAATGTGAAAATGTATCGGTTGACTATGAGCCCTTAACTCCTGTTCCTGATGTGGAGAAGGCGTTAAAAAATGAGAGTCTGCTGTATGAGGAATGGGGTACAAACGTTATGGCCAACATACATTTCCAACATGGTTCAGTTGAAAAGGCATTTAATGAATCGGACCTGGTTGTTGAGAAAAGGATTGAAACCCATAGGCAGTCAGCTAGTCCGATGGAGCCTCGGGGATGCATAGCATTTTACGACAAAGGTGAAGACATGTTAACTGTATGGGTCTCGAACCAAAACCCCCATCTGCACAGAGCTTTGCTCGCACGTATTTTAGGGCTGCCTGAGACTCGGGTTAGGGTAATTGTACCCGATGTGGGCGGCGGGTTCGGACAGAAAGGGCATCTCTACCCAGAAGATGTTGTCGTGGCTGTCGCCTCAATGGTTACAGGCAGGCCTGTTAAGTGGGTTGAGACACGGCGCGAAAACCTACTCTCAGCCGCGCATTCACGCCAGCAAGTGTATGATGTAAAAGTCGCTGCCAATTATGACGGTAGAATTACTGCTCTGAAGGCAAAGGTGAATCTGGATTTAGGTGCGGGCATTTTGTATCCGCATGATAGTGTAGAGCTTGCGCATGTGGTGATTGACATGCTGCCCGGGCCTTATAGATTGAATAACTACGAAGCCGATGTGAGCTGTATCGTAACAAATAAGACACCCGCCGGAGCATACAGGGGTTTTGGACACCCTGAAGCAACCTTTGTGCGTGAGAAGCTGCTTGACATTGTTGCTGAAAAGATCGGTTTAGAACCTGATGAAATAAGGCTCCGTAACCTAGTCACGGAGTCTGACCTACCATATTTAACTTCCACAGGGATGGTCATAGACAGCGGCGACCCCCGAAAAACTTTCGCCAACTTGGTTGAGAATATCCGGCCATGGAGAAAACTAAAGGAAAATAAGCTGTTTGGTGTGGGATTTGGGGTGGGAGTTAAGGGGGCCGCCCCCTCGATGATGAGCGTTACACATGAATGGGGTTCCAGCGAGGCCGCTTCTGTGAAAATAACCTCCGATGGGAGGGTAATGGTTTTTTCAGGCGTGATTTCGATGGGTACAAAAATCAAATCAGAGTTGTCAAAACTAGCCGCTAAGGAGCTTGGCGTGGGAATAGAAGACGTGGAGATTATTTTAGGCGACACCCATAGCACACCCTTTAGTTTAGGCCTTTGGGGCAGCCGTGGAGTTGTGATGGCTGGTGGTGCAGTATTAATGGCTGCGAAAAAATTAAGGAAAAAACTTATGCAAATCGCCGCCCACATTTTCGAATGCCGCGAGGAAGACTTGGTGCTGGAATCAGGTCGTTTTTATGTTCGGGACAACCCAGATAGAAGTATAACAATGGAGAATTTAGCATCAATAGTCTACAATAAACCATATCTTTTCCCTCCGGGATTTGACCTCTCGCTTGAGGAGTTTGCTGTCTACGATGCTCCAAATATTTCAAGGAAGCCGGACAGTGAGGGCAGGATAAACGCTGTAGCGGCTGTTTCAACGGCCGCCGCTGCTGCGTTGGTGGAGGTAGATGCAGAGACAGGGCTTGTCAAGGTATTGGAGGTCTTCTTTGTAGAAAATGGAGGTAATTACGTTAATCCAAGCAATGTTGACGACCAGTTGACTGGGGGAATCGTACAAGGGGTTGCCGGCGCACTGTATGAGGACATTAAATACTCCGACGATGGAACCCCTCTGACAACAACCTTCGCGGACTATTTACTGCCGACACCTGCTGAAACACCTGACATAAAAGTTGTAAAACTACAAGCACCATCACCTTATACACCTTTTGGGTTTAAAGGTGTTGGTGAAACAGGTGTTATTCCGTTAATGGCGGCCATCGCTAATGCGGTGTCCGATGCTCTGAAGAAAATAGGTGTTAGAAAAGATATTTTATATTCATATATCGAGCCTCAAAGAATATGGATGACTGTGAGAGATGGAAGTTGAAACCCTGATTACAGATGGAATTGTTGTAACCTCGGCAAGGGGGCCTGTTTACAAACCTGGGTACGTCGCCATTTCCGATGGGAAAATTCTAGAAGTGGGGCCTGGGCATCCTAAAAACATGACTGCGCAGAATCTGGTTAACGCGGAAAACTATATTGTACTGCCTGGACTGATATCTGCCCACGACCATATGTACGGTGTATTGGCCCACGGTATTCCAGTTAACGTTAAAGTCGAGAGTTTCTGGGAATTTCTTTACAAGTTTTGGTGGCCCTATGTTGAGGACAGGCTTGACAAAAGACTTGTGGAGTCGGCCGTGCGTTATGCAGCGGTTGAGAGGTTGAAAACAGGCACAACGGCAGTCAGTGACATACTTGAGGCGCCTAACTCACTCCCTGGTGTTCTGGATGTTGAAGCAAAGGTTGTTGCTGAAGCTGGTTTGAGGGCAGTATTATCATTTGAGGCAACAGAGCGTTGCAGTCTTGAAAACGGTCTGCATGGATTGAAGGAAAACATGGAGTTCATTAAAACTGGTGATCGTTATGGTGGGATGGTGAAGGGAATGCACTGCATACACACAACCTTTACATGCTCGCCAGACTTTATACAGCAGTGTCGGCGTGACGCAGACAAAACAGGGGCAGGAATACAGATACATTTCGAAGAAGGCATTTACGAGACCCAGGTGTGCCTAAACCGTTACGGAAAATATCCGGCACAACTATATGAGGAGTTGGGTTTTTGGAAAGATGATGTTATCGCCTCACAATGTGTTAAAACAACTATGGAGGAGCTTGATATAATGGCTAGAAGAGGCGTTAAGGTTTCACATCAGCCGCTGAGCAATGGTGAGGTAGGCGGGGGTATAGCGCCTATCCCCGAAATGCTTGAAAGAAACATCCACGTATGTTTGGGAACGGATGGTTTCATTACGGATATGTTTGAAGTTATGAGGAACACATGGCTAATACATAAAGCGGCTAAGGAAAACGCAGCGGTGTTATCGGCAGAGGAGGTCTTTAAGATGGCTACGGAGAACGGCGCCACCGCCCTAAAAATCAAGGCAGGTAAAATCGAGACCGGCTATAAAGCCGACATAACAATTCTCCGAAATAGATTTCCCACACCCATCACGCCTGAAAATATCGTAGCGCAGATTGTGGTCTACGCATCCGGCAGCTGGGTGGACACAGTATTGGTTGACGGAAAAATTGTTGTATCTGGAGGCAAGATACTTACCGTAGATGAAAACAAAGCCAGAGATGAATGTATTAAATCAGCCGCTGAACTGTGGGGTGCGGCATTTTGAGAGACTTGAAAAGGGTTGGGCTTTACTTTACAGCCAGCATCCCCCTCAGAGACGAACTTGTCTACGCCAAAGTTGCTGAAATGCATGGTTTCACCAGCGTCTGGCAGGGTGAATCCCGGACCGAGCGAGATTCAACGATAGCCGTGGCGGCTATTGCCGCGGTAACCAACAGAATTAAGGTTGGGACGGGCGTCCTTCACACATGGACACGCAACGTGGTAACCCTGGCCACATCCTTTACCACATTAGACGAACTATCAGATGGAAGAGCATGTCTAGGAATCGGCGCTCTATGGGAGCCCATGGCCTCAAAAATCGGGATCGAAAGACGTAAACCAATACTCGCTGTTAAAGAATATGTGACTGTTTTACGTAAACTTTTTGCAGGCGAAGAGGTAACCTACAACGGTGAATTCGTAAGGGTTAATGGCGTGAGACTTGAACGTAGGCCGAAAAACGTCCCAGTCTACGTTGGTGCGACAGGTTTTCAGATGATGGAGACGGCTGCTCAGGTGGCTGACGGCGTGCTGCTTAACTACCTCGTCTCACCGCAGTACAACAAAGAGGCTCTCAAACATATTGAGAAGGGCGCTTTACGTGCCGGGCGAAGACTAGAAGACATAGACAGACCTCAGCTGATAGCCATCTCATATTCACATGACTTGGAAAGAGCATACATGAAAGCAAGGATGATGGTTACAGAGTATCTCGCCATGGAGCCGCATATTGCAGCTGCGTCAGGGGTGGATGTTAAGCTTGTTGAACAAGTAAGATCCGTTACCGGCGGCTGGCCGACTACACACCAGAAGCTGCTTGAAGCATCTTCTACGGTGCCCGACCGTGTTGTGGAAAACCTTATGGCCGTGGGTGACTTGGAGACATGTCGTAAAAAGGTACTGGAATACTTGGAGAACGGTTGTACGGAACCACTGCTCTATCCCGTGACGGGTGAGGTGCTGCCTCTCATTCACTACTTCTCCATCAAATAATTGCCAGCGGGTCTATTTTCACATCAGCTTTGTCAATTAATTTGTTGAAATGCTTGTTTGCATTTTTTAAAACCTCTTCTTCGTCGAGCGTGAGAACCTTTTTGTCCCTTACGACGAATTTACCGTCTATCATCACGTCTCTAACATCCTCACCGGACGCCGCGTAAACCAGTAGAGACAGCGGATTAGATATTGGGTTTACAGAGGGGCGCTTTAAATCTACCACAACTATGTCAGCCTTCTTACCGGGCTCAAGGCTCCCCAGCATCTTTTGCCGACCGATCGCCCTTGCCCCATTTCTGGTGGCCATTTCCAGCACGTCCCATGCAGATATCGCAGACGGGTTGTGTGTTCGAACCTTCTGCAGCAACGCCGCCAGCTTCATCTCCCTTATCAAATCATAGCTGTCGTTGCTAGGGCCACCGTCACATCCGAGACCCACATTCACCCCCATTCTCAACATGTCTGACACAGGGGCTATACCCGACCCGAGCTTCATGTTTGAAGAAGGACAATGGGAGACAGTCGTACCGGTCGACGCAAATTTACGCATATCCTCCTCATCCAACCAAACACAGTGGGCGTAAACCCTCTTTTCACCCAGCATGTTAAACCTCTCCAAAAGCCCTGAGGGGCTTGTTCCATATACTTTCCGATAATACTCGACATCATCCCTTACCTCCGCTATGTGATTGGTTATGCCAGTATCGTACTCTTTCGCAATCTCCGCAGCCTCAAGGAACAGTTTATCTGAAACGGCGCCGGGAGACCTTAGTCCTAGCCATACATCTATCCGCCCATTACCTCTACCGTTCCAACGTCTATACATTTCCTTAAACTCTCTAATACATTCATCCCCTCTCTCCCAAAGACCGGGAGGTAGAATGTTCTCTTCCCCCGAGTAACCCTGCATATCCATAATGGATTTTGAAAGAACCCCCCTTATGCCCGACTTCTCAACAAGCTCAGCAATTCCGTTAAAACCGTACCGTGAATGCAGGTGTATCTCTATGAACGCGGTAGTGCCTGTTTTCAGCATCTCGAGTATGCAGAGGGCCGCGCTGGCACGGGCGTCCTCCTGGTCATATAAAGGCAGGAATTTCCAAACCCAGTCTCTCAGCCACGGAATCAGCGTTACGTTGTCGGGCACAATTCCCCTGATCAAGGCCTGAGCGAGATGGATATGCGTATCGATGAGTCCAGGTATTACGACACAGTTGCTGGTGTCTATAACTTCAGCGCCCCTTGCTTCGGCTTTGAGGGACTCGTATTCCCCCACCATCTCTATCAGGTCATCCTCGACAATGACCCCGCCGTTCGCTATAATTCTTCTCTTTCCATCAACAGGTATAACAAACCCTCCTTTTAGGAAAAACCTACCCATGGCATTTGCGCTGAAAAGCTTAGCTAATAAGCATTAAGCCTATAACACGCAAAAACATTCCCTAAACGATGAAGGTAGGGATAGCTTTCGTCCCGGATTATGTGGACATATCTATACTAAAGGACTACGCTAAATCTGTGGAATTATGCGGTTATCACTCGTTATGGGTTCCGGAACATTTTATGCATGGTGAAGTTTTTACTATGCTTGGAGCGGCGGCAACATGCACTGAAAAGATATATCTCGGTACGGGAATTGCGTGCATACCCGTCCGCCATCCAGCGCTGACGGCAATGGCTGCAGCGAGTCTACATAAAATCTCAGGTGGGAGAGCTGTTCTGGGGATTGGATTAGGTGATGATTCCCTGATGAGAAATTCTCTCGGCATCAACACATCAAAACCTCTTGAACTCCTGCAGGAGGCCATCCAGGTAGTAAAAACTGTTTTCAGTGGCTGCGGAAATTTCGAAGGAAGAAGATACAGATTTGCGGGGTTAAGCTGCCCTGCGTTAGAGAGCCCGCCTAAAATCTTTATGGCGGCAGTAGGGTGGAAGACTTTACGTCTTGCGGGACAGCTGGCCGACGGAGTTATATTAACCGCCTTCACCACAGCAAGCTACATCGAGGATGCTGTAAAAACTGTTGTCCAGGCATGTGAAGAGTCGGGACGGGACCCTGGAAAACTTGAATACGCGGCGATGGTTGCAACGGCTCCTGTTGAGCAGAAACATGAATTAAAGAAGCTGGCAGCAGTTTATCTGTCATTTCCACGTAGGGCGGAGACAGTGCTGACCGAGGAGCAGCTTGAGAGTGTGGACATTTCTGCTTTGAGAAAGTTTGTAGCCCTTAATGAGTACAAAAAAGCCGTGGAAATTTTAGGCGATAGACTCGTTGAGGAAGTTGCGGCAGTAGGGGACGCCTCCTCAGTTCATGCAAGGTTGAAAAGGCTTACAGCCGCTGGGATAACTCTACCAATACTCTACCCTGTGGGCAATCCGCAACAATTCCTATCCCCTGCCTTTGCAAAAGAGATTCAACAACCCTGAAGGATATTCGCCTCTACTGTCTTCACCATCGCTATGTGAACCACTTATTACAGGCCAGTCTTAGTTAGGTTTTGTGGTTGAGCGGAGCGCCGACTGGATGAAGCAGGCGAGGAGAGACCTTGAGAACGCTAGGTATGAGCTTTTGGGCGGGTACTATGAGTGGAGCTGCTTCCTGGCACAGCAGGCCGCAGAGAAGGCTGTTAAAGCCGTTTTCCAAAAACTGGGGGCTGAGGCGTTCGGACACTCTGTAACAGGCCTCTTGGAGAGCCTTCCCACGGAGATGAAGCCGTCAGACGAGCTAATGGACGATGCTAAGGAGCTTGACAAGGCCTACATACCAACAAGATACCCCAACGCACACCCACAGGGCGCTCCATACCAGTTCTACACTAAAAAAGAGGCCGAACGCCTAATAGGGTATGCAGACAAGATCATCAAACACTGTGAAGGTCTACTATCCAAAATATCGGAGGGATGAGCTTATTGAATATCTCAGCCAGAGGGTTGGGACCCTAGCCCAGCGCCTCCCTCTGAGGCTTGTGATGTTATTCGGCTCATACGCCCATGGAAGGCACACGGCCGCCAGCGACATAGACCTACTCGTCGTCTACGAGGGCGTGAAAAGAGACGACGCCTACAAAATCGTATGGGACACAATATCCCTCAAAAACCTCCAGCCACATGTCTACAACGTAGACGAGTGGAGAATGCTGGGGCCTAGGAGGTGGGAGGGGGTGGTTATCTACCAAAGCCATGCAGAGGAAGCCGGGTAACCCCCCCGTCCCCACAAACACCGGAACTTGCGTAGCTGTTTTCATACTCTGATATGTGTGAAAACGCTTAAAAGGTGAACAGAGGAATGGGCCGCCGGTATGGCGGTAATTCTGGAGTCAACAAAGCTTGAGACAAAACGTAAGCTCGTCACAAAAACCCGCAGCATCTGCCCCGAATGCAACCGCATACTGGACGCCGACGTAGTAGAGGAGGACGGCAAGATCAAGATATACAAGACCTGCCCCAAGCACGGGGAGTTCGACGACCTCTACTTCGGAGACGCGGAGATGTACTACAGGTTTGCGAGATGGCTTCACGACGGGAAGGGGACAGGCAACCCTAACGTTGAGATGCCACGGTGCTCATGTCCAGCCAACTGCGGCCTCTGCAGCAGCCACCTGAGTCACACAGGGCTATCAAACCTCGTGATAACAAACCGCTGCGACCTCCACTGCTGGTACTGCTTCTTCTACGCCGAGAAAGCCGGATACATCTACGAGCCTACACTCGACCAGATAAGGGAAATGGTCAAACAGCTAAAGGCGGAGAGACCTGTGCCCGGCAACTCCGTCCAGATAACCGGCGGAGAACCATGCCTACGTGACGACCTTCCCGAAATTATCCGCATTCTGAAGGAAGAGGGCGTTGACCACATCCAGCTCAACACAAACGGCATCCGCCTAGCCAACGACTTCGAGTTCTTCAAACGCATAAAGGAAGCAGGGGTTAGCAACCTCTACATGAGCTTCGACGGCGTAACACCCAGAACAAACCCGAAAAACCACTGGGAAGTACCCAAGACGCTTGAAAACGCGAGGAAACTCGGCGTAGGTGTAGTCCTCGTCCCAACAGTCATCAAAACAGTCAACGACCACGAGCTCGGCGACATAATAAGATTCGGCTTCCAGAACATCGACGTAGTCCGCGCCGTCAACTTCCAGCCCGTAAGCCTCACAGGCCGCATGCCCAAGAAGGAGCGTGAAAAATACCGCATAACAATACCTGACTGCATAATCAGAATCGAGCAACAAACCAACGGCGAGATACCGCGCGAAGCATGGTTCCCAGTCCCCGCCTGCACACCACTAACAAACTTCATCGAAGCAATCACCAGACGGACACAGTACGAGCTCAGCATACACTTCGCATGCGGCGCCGGAACATACGTCTTCAAAGACCACGACAAACTAGTACCCATAACAGAGTTCGTCGACATAGAAGGCCTCATCAAATACCTCCAAGACAAAACCGAGGAAATAGAAGCAGGCAAAAACAGATACTACGTAGCACTAAAAGTCCTAGCCAACATAGGAAAATACATCAACCCAGCAAAACAGCCAACAGGACTCAACCTCAAACACATGCTATACAACATAATCGTCAAACACGACTACCACAGCGTAGGAGACTGGCACAGAAGATCACTATTCATCGGACAAATGCATTTTATGGATAAATACAATCATGACGAGGAAAGACTTCGTAGATGCGATATACACTATCTAACCCCTGACATGAGAATAATTCCTTTCTGCGCCTTCAACGTCATTCCCGAATGGTACAGGGATAGGATTCAGGCACAGTATGGAATTCCGATCGAGGAATGGGAACGTAGGACTGGACGCAAGCTGAAAGACGACTTCTACAAGCGCCAGCTCCCGACGAAGCAATCGGCCATACCTATGGCTTCGACAAAGACCGCCGGGTTTGGCGGGGCTCCAAAGCAGCTGCCGGTAATACAGGGTGGCTCACCCGAATTACTGTCTAAAACCTGCTGTGCGCATTAAACTGTCTTTCTCCTCTTCTTTTTCTTTTCGTTCAAGATATCCCCTAGTATGTTTATTGCTTGCTGGTCTATCTTCTTGAAGATTTCCTTTACTTCGTCAACCGCCTGCTTAATCGTCATGTCTCCGGGCAGGGAGATCTCTAGCTCGGCTTCGGCTTCTTCTAAGTCAAAATGCCAGCTGCCCTTGTCTACCGGTTCGACTCTCGGGTCAAGCTTCTCGACCATCCCTAAGGCATAAAAGTATGCTTCAAGGACATCCATTGGGGACACTTTCCTGCCATCTGCTCTGAGGTTGAGGTATTTTCGGGGTTTAAACTCAAAGAACCAAGCGTAGGCGCCTTTATTACATTCTCATAAACACGTTCCGCGACCATTAAGGTGATATCCAAGTCGTCCAAAACGGCTAGCTTTACGCCCTCGACTTCCTTTAAGGGTACGATGAACAGCCCTGAATCGGGAGATTCATAAATTTTACCGTTGACGGATATTTGAATAGGGTTGTTATCCACATCTCTGGCTAGCACTTGTATTGGATATGTTTCGGCTTTGTCCATCTAAGGCGATGGGCGGTATGCGTTATATAAAAAGCTAGATGTTTATGCAAACCCGTCCAATTTTGGTTTTTTATCTTTATTTAAGTAAGGTAGATTGTGCTGGAGATTTAGAAGCCTTAGCTGATCCATTATCCGGACACTATCTCTTCTATCCCCCGGTTCTCCTACATACACATTGCAGACTCTTGCCGTGTGAATTAGAATCTAAAGAACATTTATCCAACACTCTCCTCAGGAAGCCGTAGTATCCCTATAGCTCTCCAAAGCTTAAAGCAGTAACGTGAAGCATAACCGCATAAGCCTTTCCATCCAACGGGAAGTTGTTGAACCCGAAAAGACTCGAAACCTTACTGAAGTTATAATTCACTATATTGACTATATAAATGTTGACCACGACATTGGATGCTCGCAGGGAAAGTCTATCGATCCAGCAGTTGGCTTCTCTCCGTAGAGTATCTTCATGCTGCGAGCCTTTTCACGTAGACGATAGTATGCACGATTGAGGTGCTAAATTCTTCGTCCTCGTACGCCTATTCCCCTAGCGCATCGATTAGTTCGAGGTTTATCACCCGTTCAATAAGTAGGGTTCCATTAACTACTTTAAATTCATTGTTTGTTGATAAATTCTAACATTGGGTTTGACTCTAGTCCTGCCATCCTAAGGTGAAGGGCCGCGCGAGGTGTGCTTGAAACAACAATTTTACCTCCTAATCTTCCCCTATCGGTCACTCCTTCAACCTCAACCAGCCCCAGTTGCTGAAGCTTTTTGACATGTCGCCACGCAGTCGGCCTGGAGATGTGCAGTGCTTCGGCTATGATTTTGAGAGACAGCTTTACATTTGAAAGCATTCTTAAAATCTCAATATCCAAGTTCTCTAGCTTAATGGGATAGAGGTGAAGTGTTTCAAACTCAGCATAGGTTTTTCCGTCCTCAGTTTCCATCTCAACCTTGATAGGTATTCCGCAGTAGACCGCCGCCACCAAAGATTCAATAATGAGTAATCTCATCCCACCGCTCAGGTTTAATATGGTCGGCTTCTCTGCCCATGATCTGAACAGCTCCGATATATAAGAAACAGCGGCATAAAAGTCGTCTATCTCTACTTCGTATCGTGTAACACCTTCACCGTTGACGTATTTTTTAACGAAATCGTCGAGGGAGGCTAAAGCTCTCTCACTTCTTTCGTCTGGCCTATTCCTCGGGAACAAGACGGCAACTTTGTCATTCTTCCCTACACCCCTCCTAAGTAAAGATCTAAAGGCGAACTTTTCATCAAAGCCGAAGGTAAATGCTATTATCATGTTTTTTGTTTCAACAACCTATTTATAAGGCTTGATATGTTTCATATATGTGAAATATTTTACAATCCTACGCAAAAAAGATATTAGCAGCTAAACTAATATATTTAAACATGGTTCTGGTTGAAGAGCCGACCCGTATCTACAGGGATGTTGCTGTTCTGCTTTCTGCTGCCTCGATCCTAACAGAATCCCCGTCGTTGATAGATAGGATGGCCAACTGTTTAAGTCCCGAACCAGCTGTGAGAGCCGTAACCGACGCCCTACGTATCGTGGAGAGTGATCAAAACGCTGGAAAACCTCGACTAAAGCTGGAAAAAGACGATGTGAAGAAGCACACATATGTTGTGATTGACAACATACGGATTTTTGGTAAAATTCCGTCGGGTGAAACTGTTAGAAGGTTCATCGAAGAAGTTTATAAGGACATAAGCACGGCTAGAAAGATAGGTACTCTGGCGTCTGCTTTTTTAGTTGAATCGCGGCTACGCGTTGAACGAGAACAAGGCGAGAATGAGGAGGTTGGGTGATGTGTTTCTCAGTACATCTCTTAGGTTATTGATTAACGTCGAATCCCTAAACGCCGTCGAGACTGTAGGAAACGTTTCACGCCACAGGGTTGTACCAATAGTTGTTCCAGGAAGAGACGGATATAGCATAAAATATGTTCCTGCCGTGTCTGGGGAATCTATTGCCCACGGATACCAGTCAGAGCTTGTTGATGTTGCTAAAAGGATGGGTTTGCCGGTGGGTGTCTATTCGCTCCGCAAAGAGTTCATAAAATTTTCAGAGGACGATTATCTGAAGGATGAAGGTATCCAACCACCTAAGGAATATGATCAAATCCGTAGGTTTGAGGTCGATGTCCTTCTTAAAGATATAGTGGCTGACGTAGGAGGATTTCTTTACACAGGTAAGATACCCGTCAAGCGTACTTCTCGCCTGCAGGTAGGTTATCTGCTTCCCGCACTGGAGGACGTTACCAATGCGGCCGCGGTTGAGGCGCAGTTCCATGTTAGATATCTTTTCTCAAAACCACAGAAGGGTGAAAAAGAGGGTGAAGGGGCGAGGCTTGGACAGGCAATCTACAACATCGAAGCCGCATCAGCACTTTATACCATAACCCTAAACCTAGACATCTCGGGTATCGGTGTTCCGTCAACCTTTTTCGGCTCCCATCATGATGCTGAAGATAAACTCGCGAAAGAGGCTCCAAGGCGTAGAACTGCAGCTGTTAAGGCCTTAGGAAGCCTGTTTTCGAACTTATCCTTCGGAGCAAAGCATTCACGTTACTTTCCAAACGCAGAACTTATGTCATGTATCTTAACCCTTTCAGACACTGCCTTCACGGTCTCTCCTGGAAACTTTAAGGACTACATATTTAAAACTGGTGAAAGGATGAAAAAGTTTTCAAATCTTCTCGGCGGGAAAATAGTTGCATGGTCTGTTGTAAGGGAAGATGCAAAAAAACATCAAGATATCCAAGATGCTTCATCTTTTGAAGAAATAGTGGAGTCAGCTCTTGAACATCTCAAGGGTAAGGCTCTAGCAGAATAATACTATGATCTCGTTGAGGGTTGAACTTGTATTTGCGTGGGGCTACTCCGTAAAGGCCAAGAAGGTTTCTAAAGCTCAGCATGCACACGCACTTCCACCACCAACTACGTTAATTGGAGCCATTTCAAAGTGGCTGGCGAAGACACTAGGCAAAGGTGAGATAGTAGAATCAGAGGGAAAGTTGGCCTCCACGACCAAAGACTATGCTCACATGTTTAAAGCGGCATCAGCTTTTATAGAACCTAATACAGATGGATCAGCAAGTTTTGGCAAATACTGGGAAGACCCTCTCCGCTACCAAATTCTACAGTTCCAAAAATCTCATCGACGTGCCGACCCCAACTACAGGTTCGGGCTTGTTCCGGCCGGCAAGGTTTACTGTCCGTCTGCCAAGATGGTTATTGGATACTTAGTAGATGAGTCCGTTGCCATGCAGGTTTTGGGGGCTAACTGGGACAGACAGCTGGTTAATGCAGCATACTCAATCACACATATAGGTGCAAAGGAGTCGATTGTCGCTGTCGAGGAGGTTAAACTTAGCGCTTCCGATCCGATAATTGACGGAGAGTTCGATACGAGGTTCTACTTGCCTGCTGATTCGGTTGCTGAAGTGATACATGTGTGGCCAGGGCCTTATCGCTTCGTGGGAACCTATGTTGAAAGCTTCTGGAAAATCGGGTATGAATGGGGTGTTGAACTGCAGAGCGTAGACTACATAGTACCAGGCTCCCGTGATCCACTCTTCAGTTGCAGGATGAAAGTTAAGCCCGCTAGACATGTAGAGTCTTATATGGTTGAGGAGGATGGTCTCACAGTCTTTTCCTGAAGTGTATCAGACGATATGCAGCCATTTACCCGACATGCGTGGAGAAACAAGACCACTTCTGACCAAAACACTTGAGAAACTTGAAGAAACACTTCAGGAGGAGGAAAACATACTTCTATTTTTAGAGGCACCTACGGGATACGGCAAGAGCACCCTTTCACTCGCCCTCTATACAGCCATTTGCCTAGGTAGGCAAGATTTAGCGTCAAGAGTCATTCACGTCCTACCTATGCGGTCTATTGGAACAGATATGAAGTACCGCATGCAGAAATATGTAACTCAGTTAAGCATCAATCTGCCCGTGAAAGAATCTGATATCGGCTTACAACAGATGCATTCGCCCGGAAGCCCTATGTTACTTAAAAAATTTGTTATCACAACCCTTGATACCTTCATATCGTCTTTTTTCAAAATTCCCGCAGCTGAGATTGCAACTCTTCAAAAATATGGTACTGCACATTTTGAAGTCCCACGAGCTGCCATCTATACATCCATCGTCGTTTTCGACGAACTACATCTCTACATTAGTTCAAAAGCGTTGCAAGAGGGGCGGAGCAAATCCTTAACAGCTGTTTTAGCTTGCATCACCTCGCTCCTATCTGCTGGAGTTCCTATTATTATTTCTACCGCAACCCTTCCAGGAACTATTAAAGAAACCATCAAACATGAACTTGAACTTTCAGGACTTTCGCACCTTGTTAGTGAGATAATTCCAACTGACTCCGACCGTGCCTTCGTGAAACGCAAAATACATGTTAAAACCATAGACAGCGATCCTATTGAAAAAGTGTATGAGGAGGCCGAGAAAGGAAGCACAATGATAATTCTAAACACCGTAAAGAAAGCCGTTGAAACATATGTAAAACTTAAACAAAGGCTAGAACAGGTTGTGCTGCTTCACTCGAGGATAATTGAGAATGAAAGGGGCGTGAGGTTGAGAAACCTATCTAACGCGGGGCGATCTACGGTTTTGGTTGCCACACAAGTGGTCGAAGCAGGAGTAGACCTGAGCTTCAGAACACTCATAACCGAAGCGGCTCCGCCTGATTCAATTCTCCAGAGAGCAGGGCGTGTTGCCCGACGCGGAGGGAGTGGTTGGGTCTATGTTTTCCCACTCACGGAAGAAGGTTCATACGTCTATGCCGACGAATTGGTGAATCAGCTGTACAGGAGACTTGAAAACGAGCAAGTCCTAGACCATAGGTTAATCAATATCTATGATGAATTCATTAAGTCTAAAGTAGTTAATTTAGTTGACAACCCATACCGCAACATCCTCAGGGATATAGACCTACACCCATCTTATTCCTTGGAGTTCGCGAAAAGAGTTTGGCGTGCTGTATGCGGTTTCGTTAGGGATGGTGAACAAGTGGCAGTCATACCACAGCAGTATGTTGAAGAAGCTTTGCAGGACACTAAAGGCTTTTCAAAGTACGTTTTCTGCGTCGACGACGATCACTTCAGAAGATTGGTGGGAAATGGGTATGTAAAACAAGCTATTCGCGAAGACCTAACGGTATCTAGTATCCCTAAATTATATTTCGATGACTGTCTTAGTGAACAGCTCTTCAGGCAGAACATCGTTGCCTTTGTGATTGATGGCTATGATGAGGAGGTGGGTCTCGTGGTATGAAACCCTGCGCCTTTACAAAACAACCTCTTAGGAGCCACATAAAAGGGGTGGTCGAAAGGGTTGAACGATTTCTTGAGACAGGTTATCTTGAAACAATGTTTAGAAAACTCAAATACGCAGGAATTCATACGGAGAGAGACTCTCTCCGGGAAGCGGTGCGGGCTGCCGCTGTTTTTCACGATGTTGGAAAAGCCGTTCAGATATACCAGCAACAGTTTAACGAAAAATGCGAGTGTTTAAAGGCTGATAGTCCAAGCTTTTACTTGCACGAAGTGCTTTCAGCAGTTTACTTCGATCGCTTTTTATCGAACCACGAGAATTGGTCGACTGAGCTCAAAAATCTTGCTATTCTTTCAGTTCTTAACCACATGCACTCTTTGCGCGACTTCGGAAGTAAACTAAACCTTTTTGATCCGCAGGGATACAAGTCGCCAAAAGAGTTTAAAATATTAAATAATGCACGCATAATCGGCCATGAATTGGATAACTTAGTCGGAACAATATCAGAATACGGGTTTGACATAGAAGTTGTGAGAAGATGCCTGTCAAAAGAGATTTTATACCGTAATGATATATATGGTTTAGGGCAGAGGCTCAAGGATTTTGAATCAAAGAAGGATGTAGCCAAGCTCTATGTCCTGCTGCTGCTGCCGATTATTGTTAGTGATGTGTTGGATGCCGCGGAGAACCGTCCAGGAGAGATGACCTCAGCTAGCCGCCGCGCATTCATCAATGAACTACGCCTTTGCATGGGTGAGAGTTATGGATACTTTTGAGATCGAGCTTCCGCCGAAGTTCGCAGCCAACTGCCTTATGGGTCTACTTTATCACTTACACAAATCCTACAGTCTTACATATTATGGTGACAGGGTTATCATAGCAGGCCCAGACCCCTACAAAGCATTGCAGGACGTTCTACTTTCGGCGCGGCAAATAATGGAGGATAAAAATAGGTACGCTGGAAGCATGATGATACGCTTACCGGCTAGTGGTAATGATAAGAGAATACTAGAAGCGTTAAAGAAATCCTACGGGCTTGGAGCTGACGCAACCATAATCGATTTCGCGAAAGTGGTACAGGAGAATCTTGATGTAAAAGGACAGTACCCGCTTCCGTCAATACTCAAGCCAGAGTTCTACGAGTTCAATAGATTACCTGGGTACGCAGGCGAGTCGTCCAGAAAATTGCGCGAACGTTTCCCTATACTTAGCATCAGCCTCTCCTTGATTGGTTATTTCGTTTGCAAGGCGGGTAGTGCACAGATGGATAGGGGTGATTGGGTCTCGGTTATTGTGACTCCCGAGGTGATGTCGAGAAATCATATCTATTCGGTCGACCCCAAATTCAGACTATCCACCTTTGTGGAGCCAGTTCAGGGACTTAACGTCTATTTGTCTCAGAGGAAATACAACATCGCGGGACTGTTCCCTGAGACCGCCCTACAGCTCTGGCTCACCACACATATGGGTGGGGCAAAGATAAATCTATATGCTATAAACGAACCTGGGGGGCAAACTCCAGCTACAATATATTCGTCGATGAAGATTGACCTAGAGCCCATTTACAAGTCGTTGATATACTATGATCTTCTGAATCAGAACGTCAAACCTTATTTGGTGAAAATTTTGGAGCACGCGTTAAGGGCTGTGGAGAGGTCTGCAGCTAAATCGCTCAGCGTTAGATTCTCTGTCCTGCTTTACGAAGTACTGTCTAGAGTAAAGCGTCTGGAGGAGTTTATTTATGCAGCAAGCCGCGAATACTCCGCATGGTCACACTCGCCTCCGAGTAAAAATCACCCACTTTTCATGAGCTATTTGGTTTCACGCTGGGCCGCCTTGGTGGCCAGGCATCTTACAAGGGCTGCGGAGGGCTTGGTTTGATCGACTCCTACGTCTTCAGAACGGTCACATGTAATCCCATAAAATTTAACACATTCTCGGGGATAGTTGTTAGAGGAATTTTTTTCAAAATATTAAAATCCTTTAATCTTGGTCTTGCGGCGGAGATTCATAATCTTCGTGTCCTAAGCCCGTATAGTACCTCGCCCTTGGAGAATGTTGTGCAGAAGCAGGTATTTTTCGATTACGTGCCGAGTGGGGTGGGCGTCCAGTTTAAAATAGTGGCTTTCGACAGAGGCATCTCTAAAGCCGTTCAACAGTTTGTTCTCGGCAGAGAGATTCCGACCATAACACTACAAGGCTTCACAATGCCGGTCAACACTGTCTCAATGAGCTCTGTTGAACATGATTTCAGCGAGAAGGCCAGTAGTGGGGCTACTCGTTTTATGGTTGAGTTTAGATCGCCTACTTTTTTCAGAAACACCCAGAAGGGGCCTAGCCTGCTTGCTTTGATGATTCCTAGGAGGTTTAGAAAGCCTGTCAAACCTGTCTACAGATATGTGATCGTACCCGACCCTTACCATTTCTTCCGAGGGCTGGCCCGTCTTTATAGGCAGTTCTGTAACCCCAACTTTCGGTACAGGAGCTATTGTGAATGGCTTTTGGAGGGTGGTGTGGCGCTTGAGACCTACCATGATCTGCGAGTGGTCAAAATCTGGGACAGTGAGAGGAAGTGGTGGAGGGGTTTCATGGGCCGCGCCGTCTTCACTATACCCAAAGACCTCTACGACCCTAAAATGGCCAAACTGACCCACGCCCTTCTCGAGTTCGCCCGCTACAGCAATGTCGGCGGAAACAGGACTGCAGGGTTCGGTTTAGTGGACTACTACGTCATAGACGACAAGGTGCATGAAAGACATGACCCTACTTCTGACGCTGTCTAACCTCTCAAAAATTCTAAGGTACGTGCATAAAAACCGTCCAGAAGTTAGTGAAGAGCTACGTGGCTGGAGCTGGAGGCAGCCACCACTCCTGTTCCCCTACGAAAACATTAGACTGGCGGTAAGCGAGACCTACGGCACTGTGTGTCCGTCTGGAAGAGACATCTATCTTAGGCATGTTTTACGTATGAGAACAAAGCCTACGAGGCAGCAGGTCGAAGGCTATCTTATACACTTTCTGCTCAACAAATTCACCACAACACTCAAACTATTCATTACAAGCGAGCCAGCATCACCAGACGACCTTTACAGAAAGCTTATCGCCGAGAAACCATTGGTCTATGATGAATGGTTGGGCTACCTAAACTCCCAAGGATTGGAGCTGGAAGATGTTGAAAATATGTTTGAGATGAATTTTAGGGAAGTGTGGGTTCCGATGGCCCTAGAAGCCTGCTCTGAATATGCCAAGTCTATGATGGCTAACCCTTACGCGACGCAGGAGACAGTCTTGGCAAAAATAATGCCTGTTTTCTCGGAGTTCGAGGTTGATGGCACACCGCTGGGCTTTAGCGACATATGTAGAATAGATTACTTTACTCCGTTCGGTCTGATTGTGGAGGTTAAGACAACTTTTCCACACGAGATGCATGGTCTTGCCGCAGCTGCCTATGCGATGGCTGTTGAGGCTAATTTTGAGATACCCGTGGACTACGCCCTCCTGCAGTATGTTTGGTTTATGAGGAAAAGTCGGCTGCGTGTTGCGCAGAGGCTGGTTCCTTTAACAGATGCCTTGAGGATGCGGGCTGTTGAGGTAAGGGACCAGAAGGCACGAATAATCGCTGAAGGTGTTGATCCAGCTCCGGAGGAGGTTTGTGGCAGTGAGTGTCCGTTCAGCCGGGTGGTGAACCAAGGTTGAGTGAGCTTGTTTTGGACAAGGCTGGATGTTACCTCGGTGTTAGGAAGGGTCTGTTTTACGTTAAGGCAGCTGACGGGTCGAAATTCGAGGTGCCGCCTGTAAAGCTAGCTCACATTTCTATCCGAAGTAGGGGTATAGGCGTCTCAAGTGATGCCTTAGCTCTGGCCGCAAGGTTTGGCATCGAGATAACAGTATATCGTTCAGGTAAACCTGTTAGCAAAGTAGTTCATGCGGTGAAAGGCGGCGGTGTTCTCACTAAGCAGGCCCAAATTGAGGCTTTAGGGGATGGCAGGGGTTTGGCAATAGCAAAGGCCATCGTTGCTGCAAAGCTGCACAACCAGAGGATGGTTGTTTACCAGAGGGCGCGTGAGTTGAGGGCTAAGGGTATGCCTTTGGGTGTGGAGCTTGAGGGCTTGGCTGATGCAATCCAACGCGCTATATCCTCTGTCGCTGAGCAGGACAACTTAGATAGTGTTAGGGCTTACGAGGCTATGGGTGCTACGAACTATTGGAAAGCTATTTCGCTCATACTGCCTGAGGAGTTGGGGTTTGTGGGAAGGACTTCGTGGTCGCCGTCGGACCCTTTTAACAAAGCCCTCAACATAGGATACGGTCTTCTGAGAGCACGTGTATGGGGTGCTATATTGTCTGCAAACCTAGACCCCTATGTCGGATTTCTACACCTGCCGCGGGGAAGGCATATGTGTCTGGTCAGCGACCTTATGGAGGAGTTCCGGCCTGGAGTGGTTGACCGGCCTCTTGTCGCCTTGGCGCTTAATAAGCCGCAGGCGTTGCTGGATGGTAATATCTTTGAAAGGTCCGTGGTTACCGTTGTGGGGCAGACGCTTCAGAGGGATGACCGGCGTTTTGAGAAGGCTATTTACGAGCAGGCGAGGCGGCTTGCATCCTTTCTACGAGGTGCTGTTCCTGAGTATGTTGGTTTTAAGCTGAGGTGGTGACATGTCGACCCCGCCTGTCTTTGTTCTAGTGATTTATGACATCTCAGATGATGCTAGAAGGAATGAAATGGCTGTTGCCTTAAAGAGGCTTGGACTGACGCGGGTGCAGAGAAGTGCGTTTATCGGGCCCTCCAGCTCTGCCCTCGTCAGCGATGTGAAGAACGTATCTAGGAAAATTATCGACATGGAAACCGATAATGTGCAGATCTATCCACTTACTCGGGCGTCATATAGCATGCGCATTGTTATCGGCAAGGAGATTTTCAGTGATGATGCTACTGTGGGTGGCTACTTGGTGTGAGCATGGATGACGAGCTTCTATCCGTTGTTTTTGTAAGGCAGTTTTTCTTCTGTAGGCAGATACCTTACCTGAATCTTGTGCTACATGTTGTGGAGCCTGAGACGGAGAGCATGGTTTACAGCAGGGAGAGGCATGAGTTGTTTAAGGCCCAGTATCTTCCGCGTGATCTTCGGCCCCGTCGTGTGTTAACGGGTGTGGATCTGAGGAGTGAGAGGCTTGGTTTGGTGGGCAGGTTAGATGCTTTGGTTGAAACTGTTTTCGGCGAACTTGTTCCATGCGAGCTTAAGCATTCTGCGCTGAGTAGAGGTAGGCCGTTGCTGAAAGACATTGCACAGCTGGCCGCCTACGCCATGCTTGTTGAGGATGTTTTTAGAGCCGTGGTCAAACGTGGTGTTCTCTACTATGCTGAGGATGGAGGGAAGGCGGTGGTTAGAATTCAGCAGTCTCACAGGGATTTGGTTCGGATGGCTGTGAGAAGGATCCGCGGGATGGTTGCCAGCGAGGAGCCTCCAGCTGAAAGAAATCTAGGGGCGTGCCAAGGATGCTGGTACAGGAGGATTTGCTATACCTAACCCATGCGAGACTGTCAACTTAAGGTATGTTTATGGCCTTTGATTACTGATTAGTGATAGAAAAATCTTTTCTAGGATGAGGTTGTAGTATTCCTTAGTGGTATGGGTTTTAGCGTTGGTAGGGAGGTTAAAAGCGGTGAGGTTATATCTGTACAGGTGTCTAGGGGTAGGGGTTTGGGTGAGTGTTTAAGGTTCCTAGTGAAGGTTAAGAGGAGATGTAGAGGAAGACCAACAGTCTATACTTATGGCCTATAAGATATTAAAAATAAGGCATAGGAGGGAGACATTGAAGAGGAGGATAAAACAGTTCAACACATACTTCCCAACATACAAGACAAAAACAACAGAAAGATGGAAAAGGCATGGACAGCCTTAAGTCTCCCTTATGGGTACTGACAAGTTTTACTTAAGCGTTGTCCGCTAGGCTTTTGGCCGGGATGCGTTTCCGTGTTGTCATGCATGTCCTTGAGTATCTCGTTGATG
>OGCH01000025.1_pt1 | contig 101973 bp, 77 predicted proteins | sample 1570111 | NCBI WGS metagenome assembly OGCH01 (sample SAMN03436243, study PRJEB24508) | hot springs metagenome | biome: Desert Springs; feature: Hot Springs; material: Water | place: USA: Great Boiling Spring, Nevada | collected 2008-12-01 | depth 0 m m | reverse complement strand
TGCTTCTTTATACTTTGAAGTCTTCAACTTATTTAACAATAAGATTTTGAATTATAACTATCTGTTTCGTAGGCCGACACCGACGAATCCTAATCTTGCACTTCAGTATTACGAACAATATCCCATCAATGACCGAGAGAATGGCGTGCGGTACTGGTGGGATAAAGGGCGTCAAGGACCTTTTGCGATTGATCAATCTTTCTTGCTTTATAGCAATCAGCCGCGCTCGTACAACTTTGGAATTGTGATTGATTTTTAGGGAAACCTATGCATTCAACCAAATACATCCTTGCTATTTTGCTGCTTGCGCTGGGGATAAATGCATTTGCCCAAGATCGGCAGTGGCAGGTGCACCGTCGGGGGTTGTTGCATCAGACGGTTTTTAACACTGGTGAACTGGGGAGGCCTTACAGCGCAGGAGGTACCGTACCAGAAGGCCGACCTTCCCTGGAGTGGCCTCCTTACTCCCGAATGGTTTTGGAGCGACGCAATTATCCAGGGCATCATAACTCTTTTGGGAGTGGGATTTGGTTGGCGGCTACGACGCCTTCTGGACGTAAGTATGCGTTTTGTGGGGCCGTTTCAAATACAAATGGAGAGCCGGTTCCTGTAGTGGGCGTCTATAGTTTCCCGCTTGAGATTCGTCGGATTGAAAACTATCCTGTGCTGCCTTCGGGCGAGCTTAATCCTGCTTTTAATCCAGACGAGGCCGAAGAGATCATCCTCTCCCGTTGGGATACACCGCTTGGGATTCGAGTTACGCGTACCAGCCGTGCTTGGAGTTATCCGGGTTATGACAGCTTTATCATCTACGAATACGAATTCCAAAACATTACAGCAGACACGCTGAAAGACGTTTTTATTACGTTCGCCAACACGTTTGCACCGTCGATGTTTGGCTGGCAGCGCAACTACGGCGTTTGGTCGGAGGCTTCTTTGCGTGGCCAGCCGCCCGCAGGTATAGGAGATGTGTTTGCCCGTTTCGACCTTAAGCGGTGGTTAAGCTATGTGCACACGCGCGATGGTTTGCCTGATCCCGTTTTCTTCGAGCAGTGGGCACGGCCGGGAGATCGAGGTGGACTAAATGCTCCGCAAGCTGTCGGCTTTATGGTACTCTACTACGACTATGAGCACCTTGCCACCCGTAAACAAACCCAACAGGTTTTTGTCGTACCGGCCGACAGTATAGGCATGTGGGATGAGAACGGTAAGCCCAAACAGCCTTTCATGTTGCGATACGAAAACGGCAATCTCTATGAGGCGAAAATTGCGCCCTGGATGGATCCTACCTTACGACGAAAAACCGGGATCTGGCATAGCGCTACCGACTCGACGCGGTTTGTGACCCAGTTTGAACCAGCCCTTTGGCCCTACTGGAAGGGACGTACGAGCACCTCCGCAAACCTTTCTTGGTGGCAACCGGCCGTCCATGGGTATGGCTTTTTCCCCTACATTTTGCCACCGGGCGAGACGATTCGCTTTGCGGTAGCGGAAGTGGTCGGATATGGTCCGGGACAAAAGGAGGATAAGATCTATCAAGACCTTGGAGGGAAAGTTCGTGCAGGAGTAGATGCAGGCGAGCTGTTTAGTCCGGTACCGAGTTGGTATGAACGCCTTGAATATCCACATTTGGGCAGTAAAGGCTACATTGGCAGCACCTACTTACAGGATCATCCCCTACCCTGGTACGTAACGCCCCCCGTAATCTCCATCCGGGATGTGGCTGACCGGGCAATCGAGCTCTATACCGGACGGCCTCTGATTAAACACGATACCCTGCAATATGACCCGGCTACGGCTCCAGCCCGAGGACGCTACAATACCATCCCTATCCCTTATCCTGCCCCGGCCATTCGCGTGGAGAATACCGCCTCTGGAGCAAACCGAATTGTCTGGGGATCGCAGGTTGAGCGATTTTCCTCTCCTCGGCTGCGTGCCTCCTTCAGCCACTACGAGGTGCTACGCGCACCGCATCCGCTGGGTCCCTGGAAGGTGATCGACAAGGTCTATCCCCAAGATCCGCGCTACTTCGATGCCGAAACGGGAACGTATGCTATTCTGGATCCAGAAAGTAGGCCAGGCGAGAACGTAGCCTATGCGGTGGTTTCGGTAGATGCTGCAGGCGGCCGCAGCGGCCTGACGAATCTAACGCTTCACGAAACCCAGGCGCCTGCTGCAGAACGACTCGGAAAGGTCTATGTCATTCCCAATCCTTTGATTGTTAGCAGCGGACTCACAGGTAGTGATCCACGAGGGGATATTCTGGACCGCATACAATTTGTTGGATTAACGCGGCGCTGTACAATCCGGATTTATTCCTATTCGGGTCAATTGGTACGGGTTATCGAGCATGACCAAGATGCTTTCGGCGAGCCTTGGTATCAGCTCACTATTAACAATCAGATCATTGCTTCAGGGGTGTATTTCTTTGTGGTCGAAGACCACGAAACAGGGGATCGGGCTACGGGGAAATTTGTCGTGATTCACTGAAGGTATGGGTACCTATTTGAGCAAAAGAACGCAGCAAGCATTGCGTCTGACAAGCCTACTGATCCTAAGCGCCTGCAATGCGCTGGCACAAAAAGTAGGCAGTACCTCTATGCAGTTTCTCAAGGTAATGCCTTCTGCCCGCGCAACGGCAGTAGGGGAGGCCTACAGCGTTTGGGCTTCTGGCGCTGAAGCGTTGTTTTGGAATCCAGGCGGCCTTGCTACTGTCGAAGGCCATGAATTCTCACTAACCTATGTAGACTGGCTTTTTGATGCACAACAGGGCGCTTTTGCCTATGCATTTTCACTGGGTAATTGGGGAGCTTTAGGTTTTCAGGTCCAATATGTAGACTTTGGCATTTTTGAAGAGACCACCAATGAATTCCCTTACATTATTGATCCAGAACGGCCTGGGATGACGGGACGTACCTTTAGACCTTTTGGTTATCTTATTGGAGCTACATATGGACGCTATTTGACAGATCGTTTTTCGCTTGGATTAAGTATGAAGTACGTTTACGAATCACTCTTTAGTGATAGAAGAGTAGAAAATGTAATGATTCGTCCTGGTACTTATGATGATGTAAATACATGGGCTTCTGGTGTTCTATTTGATTTTGGTATTCGATATAATACAGGATTTAGATCTGTTCAGATTGCTTCAGCAGTTCAGAATTTCGGTCCCAATGTGCGCTATGCTACGGAATCGTATCCAGTTCCTCTTCTTTTTCGTGTAGGTATTGCTGCAAATTTATTTGGTTCAACTGGCTTGTTAAAAGAGGGACATGAACAAAGTCGCCTAAGTACTGCTTTTGATATTTTTCATCCTAATGATTATGCACAACAGTTTCATATGGGTTTAGAATATGAATTTATGAATTTAATTGCGCTTAGAGGAGGATATAAATTTAACTATGACGCCGATGGATTAACGTTAGGAGTGGGTTTGAAATATAATATTGGAAGTGTTCGAATTTCTATGGATTATAGTTATGGTGAAATGGGGGCTTACCTTAATGGTGTGCAACGGATAAGCTTAGGAGTTGTTGTGCCATGAATCCTGCACGGTTTGTTTGGGTGATTGTGCTTGGAATGGGGGTGGGAGGCGGTACAGTCTGGGAAACCCATGCACAGGGTTATGGGGGGCCGCTCGAGATGCATGGGCTGCATCAGCTCAGCCTGCATGCTGCGGCTGCGCGTGCTTTTGGTGGCGTGACACTGGGACTTGGCGAGGAGATCGGTGTGATGTTTTATCATCCTGCTGCCCTTTATGCTCTTAGTGAAGCCCAATTTTCTTTAGGTCTACGGCAGGAAAACCGTGATCTCAGTCAAAAGCAGCAATATGCGCCTGTGCGCTACTATCCTAATCTTAGTTTGCTGCTGGAGGGGCTAACGTATAAGATTCCTGATCCCGACAGTACCCTGCTAGGCTCTTCGCCTCGAGACACAGTGCAAAGGTCGTTTGACGATCTAGGTCCTAACTGGAAACGGGCAAGTCGTACCCGCCGCCCCCTCCAAGGTTTAGGAGCACTTCCTTTGCATTTTACGGGATTTCGCTTGGTGATCGGTCTAGGTGCGGTAGAATACGCGAGCTTGGACCATTATTATCAAAATAATAATGTGCTCAATCCCCCAGTCCTTTCTCAGCGACCCCTTCCTACGCCGCGCCCTACTGACGATAGGCCGCTGCAGGTAGACTGGTATCAGTTTATTCGCTCGCGGCAGGGTGCATTGCATGGGTTTGGGGGAGCCATAGCCGCAGATATTAAAGCGCTAAACCTTGCTTTGGGGGTGAGCGGCCTTGTCATTCGAGGAAGCACGGAAGATCTGGAGCAAGAGGTTGCTCGCGGCCGGCTGATCTTCTATTCCAACGCCTTCCGGGTTGATTCCGTCTACCGGCGCATTACACGTAGTGGTACTTCAACGTTTAGGGGATACGAATTTACCTTTAGCAGCATCCTCTACGGCAGGTATGTAAGCGTGGGGGTTGTGTTTAAGCCTCCGGTTACATTTACCCGAACATTTTCGCTAGACGTAACCGCCGATACCGGTAGCGGGGTAGCAGTTACGGCATCTGAAGGAGAAGACCGCATGCGTCTGCCGTGGCGCGGCACACTAGGTATAGTGCTCCAGCCTCGAGCAGATTTACGCCTGGGGATGGAATATGAATTCCGCCCCTACGGATTGGCCCGCTATACCGACGCGCAAGGACAAACCCACCAACCTTGGGTTTCTGCTAACCTGTTTCGGGTAGGTGCTGAAGTGCTCCTTAAACCCTGGCTGCGGCTTCGGGGCGGTATACGGGGCGAAGCGGAAGTATTTGTTCCGGAAGGAGCTCCGATTACCCATGATGCCGTCTCCTATGAGGTTTATAGCACAGGAATTGGGATTGTGCATCCTCGTTTTCGCTTCGATCTGGCCTATGAATATGGACATCTAAAATATCAGGACATCTGGGCGAGTGCTTTAAGTCAAAACAGCACTGTACGCCATATGCTAACGGCCAACTTGGCTGTTCGCCTTGGAAAACTAATACGCTAAACCACGCGGAGGAGGTGGGTTATGAAATGCTTTGCTACCCTAGGACTAATGCTGCTGCCGGTTCTGCCGCTAATGGCGCAATCGGTTGGAGACTACCGGACGCGCGACAGCGGGAATTGGAGTCAAGCTTCTGTCTGGGAACGGTTTACAGGCGCTGCATGGACGCCTGCTGCCAGCGCCCCAAGCGGGGCAGAAACCATTACAGTCCGCAATAGCGACTCGGTATTTGTGGACATTCCCGTTACATTGACCGGACGCCTGATCAATCAGGGGGTAGTGCACGCAGAGGAAGGACGCTTAACCGTAGGCAACGGAGGAGTTTATCAGCACGATCGGGATGGAGGAAAAATTCCACTGGCCACTTGGGCCGAAGGGTCTACGCTGCATCTAACTGGTATTAGCGCTCAGGCCCCTGCTAATCGCAATCAGGCCTACTATCACCTCATCTTTGAGACCCCTGGGCTTGTGTCAAATCTTAACTTGGGACTCGATGGTGTGACTATTGGCGGAGATATCCGGGTGTTGGATACCGGCTCAGCGCGGTGGTATCTCACGACTGCAGCACCCTACGATACCGCAGTCGTTACAATTCTTGGAGACGTATACGTTGAAAAGGGCAACTTTGCCGTTCAGGGAACGAGCAATGCCTACTCTACCTTTATCGTTCATCATTATGGCAACATCACCATAACGGGCGGGAATTTTTCCATTAGTCGAGGCTCACAGCCTGGAGGTACGACAACCTGGTATCTTTATGAGGGGGATTTTTCCTTTACTAATGCTACAACCCAAAGCTCTACAGCAACGCCGGGAGGAGCTCGGTTTGTGTTTACCAAGCAGGGTACGCAGCGTTTGACCATTGGCGAAGGCAGTACCCTACAAGCCCTACCCATTGAGGTGCGCTCGGGCACTACGCTCGAGTTAGGCGAAAGTCGCTTAGCAGGGAGTGGCATCTTTCATGTGCGCGCTGGCGCTATTTTAGGAACGGCTCTTCCAGGAGGCGTAGCAGAAGCTTTAGAAAACGTTACCGGTCAAGTAATCCTTGAAGATGAGTCGGGCTATGCCTTTAACGGAAATACCCCTCAGGTAACCAGCACGCACATGCCGCGCATCGTTGGCGATTTAATCATAGACAATCCGGCTGGTGTCAAGCTTTCGCAAGAAACCACCATCAATGGCGTTTTGCGGCTTAAGTCAGGTGTATTTGACAATTCGATTCCTTTCACGCTCGGACCTAACGGCTCCATCGCCTATGAGGGCGGAAGCTTGCTGCATCCGGTCGCAAACGAAAGAGGGAGCGAACTGCCGCAGACAGTTGTGCTTGAGCAAAACTATCCCAACCCCTTCAACCGGGTGACCACGATTCGTTTTGGTCTGCCTGCAAGTGGGTACGTGTCGGTAAAGCTCTACGACTTGCTTGGCAAGGAAGTCAAAACGCTGTTTGAGGGATACAAAACGGCTGGATTCCATGAACTCCTCGTGGATGCAGAAACGCTGAGTCCTGGCCTGTACTGGTATCGGATTCAAACGCCACAGCATTCAGTTGCGCGACAGCTGGTGCTAATAAAGTAACAGTTTTCAATAGGCTTAAAGCCTGCAGTAACCCAAGGTGGCAACCACATGAACTCTACATTAGGGGGCGCCATGAAAGTGATGGTAAAGCTTATCCGCTGCGCACTCTTAGGCCTGTTAAGTCCTATCCTGGTAATGGCGCAGCAAGCAGGCGATTATCGTTCAGCTGCAAGTGGCAGCTGGAGTGAGACGACTACCTGGGAGGTGTTTGATGGGACCACATGGGGGGCAGCAACCAACGTGCCCACAGGCTCTGAACAGATTACCGTGCGGCATACGGTAACCGTTGATGTGCCGGTTAGTGTTTCAGGCTATCTCAAAGTTGAAAGTGGAGGAGAGCTCACCATTGGTAGTGGCTCATTGGTCTTTGGGGCGGGTTCGGTTTACGAGCATGCGCGTGATGGGGGCAGTGTGCCGTTAGCTGAGTGGGGGGAGGGATCGACGGTGGTATTCAGTGGGATTACAGCAAATGCGCCGGCCAATCGGGGGCAGGATTATTATCATGTAGTGCTTAATACGCCGGGTTTGACGGCAAATCGGGATTTGGCGTTGCAGGGTCGGAGGATTCGTGGGGATATTCAGGTAGTTAATACGGGCAGTGGACGTTGGCAGATGGTAGGAGGGGTTTCAGACACGGTATGGGTAATGGGGGATGTGATTGTAGAAGAGGGACAGTTTACGGTTCAGGGGACTTCGAGTCCGACCCATGTGGTGGTAAAGCATTATGGGAGCATTCGGGTTAGTGGGGGTAATTTTTCGATAGCCCGGGGTTCTCAAGGGGGTACAGGTACGACAACCTGGTATCTCTACGAGGGGGATTTTGAGATGTCGAATGCGCGGACGCAGAATTCGAATCCGACGCCGGGTAATGCGCGCTTTGTGTTTGCGAAGGCTGGGCATCAGCGTTTGGTGTTGGGTGAGGGCAACACGTTGGACAATTTGCCGATTGAGGTGCTTGGGGGTACGACGTTGGAGGTAGGCACCAGCGAGTTAAAGGGCAATGGCATATTCTTTTTGAATGATGGTGCGACGTTGGTGAGTGCGCATGCGGCGGGTTTAGATGGGAATTTGCAGACAACGGGTTTAGTGCGTTTGAGTAAAGCGGGGGGATATGTCTTCAAGGGAGAGGTAGCGCAGGTGGTAGGGAGTTTGTTGCCGGACACGGTAGCGGTTTTGGGGATAGCTAATTCAGTGGGGGTAAGTGTTGCGGACACGCACCGTGTAGGAGCGTTGCAAGTTGAGGTTAATGGGAGGTTGGTGATAGAGGGGACTGGGGTGTTGCAGGTTGAGGAGGGTAGGGTATTGGGTTATGTGGTTAACCGAGGGGAGCTGGTGTCAGAGGCGGCTTTGGTGTTTGAGGAGGGTTCGGTTTACGAGCATGCCCGCAACGGGGGAGCAATTCCTACGGGCAACTGGAGGGAAGGTTCGACCGTAGTGTTAAGGGGGGTTGTGAATGAGGCTCCGGCAAATCGGAATCAAAGCTATTATAACCTTGTTTTTGACACGCCGGATTTGAGTGCAAATCTAAACATGGGATTAGACGGGGTGGTTATTGGGGGGTATGTGCAGGTAATTCATACAGGTTCGGGTAGGTGGTATTTGACGACGGCTGTTCCGCAGGATACGTCGGAGGTTACCATCATGGGGGATGTGATTGTAGAGGGAGGGCAATTTTCGGTTCATGGGACGGGTAATGCGTTGACGACGTTTGTGGTCCACCATTATGGGAGCATTCGGGTTAGTGGGGGTAATTTTTCGATAGCCCGGGGTTCTCAAGGGGGTACAGGTACGACAACCTGGTATCTCTACGAGGGGGATTTTGAGATGTCGAATGCGCGGACGCAGAATTCGAATCCGACGCCGGGTAATGCGCGCTTTGTGTTTGCGAAGGCTGGGCATCAGCGTTTGGTGTTGGGTGAGGGCAACACGTTGGACAATTTGCCGATTGAGGTGCTTGGGGGTACGACGTTGGAGGTAGGCACCAGCGAGTTAAAGGGCAATGGCATATTCTTTTTGAATAGTGGCGCAACCCTGGCTACTGCGCATCCTAACGGCGTTGCGGGTTCCATTCAAACAACAGGGACGATTGCCCTGGACACCACGGCCAACTTTGTCTTCAATGGCACAGAGCCTCAGGAAACCAGCACCTTGATGCCTACGGTCGTCAATGACCTGGTCATCGATAACGAAGCCGGCGTCAAACTGTCGCAGTCCACTACGATTAACGGAATGTTGCGTTTAGTGGCCGGGGAATTTGATAATACCATTCCTTTCACGCTTGGGCCTAATGGCACGATTTCCTATGAGGGCGGACGGTTGAAGCTGCCTTTCCCGCCTGTAGCTACGGAAAGGACAGCTGAGGTGCCAACCCAGTTTGCTTTGCATGCGGTCTATCCCAATCCTTTTAGCTCTAAAGCCTATATCTCCTATGATGTGGCCGAGTTGCGGCGGGTGGTTATCAGGATTTATGATGGGACCGGTAAGGAAGTGGCAGAGCTGGTCAATCGAGATCACCAGCCGGGCACTTATAGGATAGTATGGCAGGCTGAAGGACTGGCCAGTGGGCTGTACTATTGCCGTTTAGAGGCAGGTGCCTTCCGGGCCATACGTACACTGATCGTAATCAAGTAAAACTTGGCGCAGAGGGCGGGGGCCTTTTAGGCGCCCTGCCCTCCCTAAGATGCGGCCTTTGATGAAGCTTGGGTATGCAGCTTGGGGCTTATGGATCATAGGCTTTGGTGCCGTGTTGGGAAGCTATGGCCAAAGCCTGGGGCCTATTCCAGCATTTCCAGGGGCGGAGGGCTTTGGCGTTTTTACGCCAGGAGGACGGGGTGGGAAGGTCTACTTGGTGACCACGTTAGCCGACTATGAGACTGAAGAACCACCTATCTCGGGCAGTTTGCGGGCTGCCGTTGAAGCGGAAGGACCACGCATCGTAGTGTTTCGGGTGGCCGGTTATATCGATTTGAAACGCCCGCTCGTCGTTCGACATCCCTACCTGACGATTGCCGGGCAGACCGCACCTGGTGAGGGCATCACCCTTCGAAACTATGGTCTGGAGATCGAGGCCCCCCATGTGGTTATTCGTTATCTGCGCGTGCGTCCTGGCGATGGAGCCCGCATCGAGCAGGACGCCATTAATGTGCGCGCTAGCTATGTGGTTATCGATCATTGCTCCGTAAGCTGGGCCACTGACGAGGTGCTTAGCGTGAGCGGACGCGCCTCGGAAGTAACCATCCAGTGGTGCTTGATTGCCGAAAGCCTAAACCAATCCGTGCACCACAAAGGTGCCCATGGCTACGGTTCGCTATTTTCCTCAGGCGGCCGGATTAGCGTTCACCATACGATCTATGCCTTCCACGCCAGTCGCAACCCGCGACCTAAAGACGTACTGTTAGATTTTCGGAATAATCTGATTTACGGCTTTGGCGAACGAGCAGGTTATAGCCGAAACGATCAGACCCGGATTAACTATGTGGGAAATTATCTCTACCCTCTTCCCTATAGTCAAAATAGCCAGCAGGCGTTTATTTTAGAAGGTATTAACACGCGTCTTTTCTTACAAGATAATGTAATTCGCTTCCATGACCGGGTAGAACAACGAGATTGGGCCTTGATTCGACCTCCTGAAGGCTGGACAGCCTCGGCTATAGAAGCCCAAGCTAGAGCCCGGCTCCCCTTTCCTGCTCCAGCTATAGCGACAGTGCCCTCAAAGCAAGTGCTAACATTGCTACTGGCCGAAGCTGGTGCTACCCGACCGCATCGCGATGCCGTGGATCGACGCATTTTAGAACTTATTCACCAAGGAAAGGGGCTCTTGATTGACTCGCAGGAAGACGTGGGCGGTTGGCCTACTCTGGAAGTGGCTGCGCCTCCGCCGGATAGCGATCAGGACGGTATGCCCGACGACTGGGAATTACGTTACGGCTTAAATCCAAACGATCCCCTAGACACGGTCGAAGATCTCGACGGCGATGGATACACGAATATCGAGGAATACCTAAACGGTACCGATCCTACCCAACCGCTACGTTGGATTCCTCCTCCGAGCATTCTGCCTGATCCGGCTGCAGCGCCGTTGGATTCAGTGATTACCGTAAGATTTGAGCTTCCCGATACCACCTGGCCTGTACACTATACGGTCGATGGCCGTGAGCCAACGGCGCAAGACCCCCGTTATACAGGTCCGTTTCAGGTGCGCCGACCAGCTCATGTGCGGGCGCGCTTCCTGGTCGAAAGTGATACGGTTTTTACAACGACGGCGTTTGCTTTCTACGATTCCTTGGAGGTTCTTGCCGCCACAACCCCACCTAAGGCTCTGCGGCAGGGATTACTGGTACGGCGGTATCGTGCTACCGACTGGGATGAATCCCCACCCATTGAAACGCTTACGCCAGTTACCACCGATACGGTTGCTTATTTGGATCTAAGGCTTTGGGGGGATGAACCGATAATAGCGCTCTGTTTTGAGGGCTATATGCATGTGCCTACCACCGGATGGTATGGCTTCTATATAGACGCAGATCCGCGCAGTCGACTCTGGATTGATGGCCGCTTTGTCGCACATGGCCGTGCCCCAGAGGCTGGTCCGTTTGGGATTACGTTAGCAGCTGGATGGCACCGGGTGCGTCTGCTGGTGTTGCGCGAGGCTGATTGGGCTCCGGTTCGGCTCGCTTGGCAGCGGCCAGGCGAGCCCCCACAACCGTTACATGAAATTGACTTTTTTGTGGAACACCCCCTTACGCCTTGAACCTCTTACCAAATGCCTTTAAAGCATCGTTTAACGTAACCGTTAAAGTTTGTCATGAAAGCAAAGCATGCTATGCCGCGTCGGCGCTTTTTAGCGCTAGCAACTGTAGGTACGGGTGGCTTGCTGATGTGGCCTCAGCGTATGCTGGCTGGTCCAGAGGGGTGGGCGATGGTGCCCGACATTCTTGCCCGGCTTCGCCCACCGGTGTTTCCCCAAAGAGATTTTCTGTTAACGCAATACGGCGCGGTCGGAAATGGCCGCTTCGACTGTACGGATGCTTTTCTCAGGGCTATCCAGGCCTGCTATCGCGCCGGAGGAGGGCGCGTCGTAGTGCCTCGGGGCACGTTTCTGACCGGACCGATCCACCTGGCCTCAAACGTCAACCTCTATTTGGACGAAGGGGCTATCGTGCGCTTTAAGCAAGATCCATCAGCCTATCTTCCGCCTGTCTTTACCCGATGGGAAGGCGTCGAAGCCATGAATTATTCGCCTTTTATTTATGCCTTTGAGAAGGAGAATGTAGCAATTACCGGCAGCGGCGTGCTCGATGGCCAGGCCGACGAGGCCCACTGGTGGCCTTGGAAAGGCCGCAAAGAATATGGCTGGCAGGAAGGTATGCCTCATCAAGAGGAAGGCCGTCGGCGGCTGTTTGAAATGGCTGAAGCCGGCGTTCCGCCTGAGCAGCGCATTTTGGGCGAAGGATTCTATCTAAGGCCTAACTTTATTCAATTTTATCGTTGCCGTAATGTGCTTATTGAGGGGGTCACCATCATCAATTCCCCTATGTGGGAAATTCATCCGGTGCTTTGTGAAAATGTAACTGTTCGCAGTGTTACCGTACGTAGCTATGGCCCGAACAACGATGGCTGCAATCCAGAGTCGTGTCGCTATGTACTAATCGAGGACTGTCTATTCGACACCGGCGACGACTGCATTGCGATTAAGTCGGGTCGTAATGCCGATGGTCGACGCCTGAACCTTCCCAGCGAATACATCCTGATCCGCAACTGTAAGATGCGGGATGGGCATGGTGGCGTGGTCATCGGAAGTGAAATCTCGGGAGGTGCTCGCTACATTTTTGCTGAACGGTGCGAGATGAGCAGTCCAAATTTGGATCGGGCCTTACGCATTAAGACCAACTCGGTACGCGGAGGGATTGTCGAACACATCTACATGCGGGACGTCCAGGTGGGGCAGGTAGCCGATGCCGTCATTCGCATCAATTTCTACTACGAAGAAGGAGACGTAGGGGCTTTTACGCCGATCGTCCGCCATGTTGAGGTGCGCAACCTGATCAGTCGAAGAAGCCCCTATGCCCTGTATTTACGGGGCTATGCGCGCTCGCCGATTCAAGACGTCCGCCTGATCGAGTGCACTTTTGAAGGTGTCGAAAAGAACCTGACCGAATACGTCGATGGCCTTTATTTCCAGAACGTTCGCATCAACGGAAAACGGATCGATTCATGAAGCGGTTTGTCTTTAGCCTGTTGCTGTTTAGCTGGACGGGGTTGGTCTATGGGCAGCGCACTTATTACGTAGCGCCTGATGGCAACGATACTACTGGGGATGGCAGCATTACGGCACCATGGGCTACGTTGGCTCCCGCCTTATCGCGTGCGGTAGCAGGCGACACGATTTACTTGCGGGGAGGCCAGTATAACTGGACCACGCGGGTCAATCTCAACCGTTCCGGCACGTCCCAGGCCTACCTGCACCTCTGGGCTTATCCTGGAGAGACGCCGGTGCTCAACTTTGAAGGAAATCCCCAGGAAGGCATTCGGCTTCGAGGATGGTACGTGCACCTCAAAGGCATTGTCGTGCAGCGCGCGGGAGATAACGGAATTCGAATTAACGGCTCTCACAATATTATCGAACAGGTGGTTTTGCGCGAGAACGGTGATTCTGGGCTGCAGCTTGATAGCGGCGCTGCCTACAACCTGATCTTGAACGTCGATTCGTACCGCAATTACGACGCTGCCAATCATGGCGAAAACGCTGACGGTTTTGCCGCCAAATTCAACATAGGACCCGGTAACGTATTTCGGGGATGCCGCGCTTTTGACAACAGCGACGACGGATTCGACTTCTGGGACGCCGGGGCGGGCGTACGTGTCGAAGATAGCTGGTCGTTTGACAACGGCTACAATCGCTGGAACGACCCAAGCTTTGAAGGAGACTCCAACGGCTTCAAGCTGGGAAGGGATACCACGCGAAATGGAAATCATGTGCTAATTCGGAATCTGGCCTGGGGACATCGGGCTAATGGCTTTGACGTAAACGGCAACCGGAGCGGGGTGGTACTCTATAACAACACGGCCTATCGCAATGGAGGACAGAACTTCCGATTCGATGAGATGAATAGCGCCCATGTGCTGCGCAATAACCTATCGGTTGAGGGGCGGGTACTGATGTATCCTCCAATCGACCACGCTTACAATAGCTGGAATCTGGGGCTAATGCCAACTACCGCTGACTTTTTAAGCTTAGACACTACGGGCGTACGTGGACCGCGACAGCCTGATGGCAGTCTACCCCAGCTTGATTTTCTGCGTCTGGCTGCTGGAACTCCCTTGATCGATGCTGGAATTGACGTAGGCCTGCCCTACATAGGCCAGGCGCCGGATCTGGGCGCGTATGAATTCGGCTTGACCACAGGGGTGGGGACGCATCGGCCTGTTGCATTTCGCCTATTGATGCCCTATCCGAATCCGTTCTGGCAGGCCGTGCGCGTGCGTTTTGAGTTGCTGTCGGCATCCAAGGTGTCGCTAAGCGTATGGGATCTGATGGGACGGCGTGTGGCGCTCCTGCTTGAGGAACCACGAGATGCTGGAGTGCACGAAGTGTATTGGGAGACACCGGCCGGACTGGCAGCTGGTTTGTACCTGCTTGTGCTAGAGGCCGACGGGTACCAAGCCCGGCAACCGCTGGTGTACATGCATTAACGCTGCGCCTGTAGAGGTATTTACCGTAAGGAGAAATCCAGGTGGTACTGGGCGAGTAGCGTCTTATCAAAGCCAATGAACGCAATGAAAGGACTTGAGCTGTTTTCGCTGAAAGGCAAAAAGGCCCTGGTAACCGGCGCCAGCCGTGGACTGGGGCGGGCTATGGCTGAAGCCCTGGCGCAGGCAGGAGCAGACGTGGTCTGTGCCAGCAGTCAGCTTAACGGAACCGACGAGACGGTTGCGGCCATTCGGGCGCTTGGTCGCCAGGCTTGGCAAGTGGCCGCTGATTTTTCGGATCGGGCTGCCCTGGAACGCATGGCCCAGGAAGCTGAGGAAAAAGCAGGGCAGATCGATATTTTGGTTAATAATGCCGGCACGATTCGGCGTTATCCGGCTGCCGACTATCCTCTAGAAGTCTGGGATGAAGTACTGCGGGTGAATCTGGACGCCGTGTTCTTCTTATGTCAGTACTTTGGTCGTAAGATGATTGCCCGGCGCTCAGGAAAAATCATTAACGTTGCCTCTCTGCTTTCCTTTTCCGGAGGTATTCTAGTGCCCGCTTATACAGCCAGTAAGCATGCTGTAGCCGGGCTGACCAAGGCACTGGCCAACGAATGGGCCCGCTACAACGTCCAGGTCAACGCTATTGCACCAGGCTACTTTGCAACCGACAATACCCGCGCATTACGCGAAGACCCTGTGCGTTCGCAAGAAATTCTGGGTCGTATTCCGGCTGGGCGCTGGGGAGAACCGCCGGATCTGGCCGGTGCGGTGATCTTTCTGGCTTCAGCTGCCAGCGACTATGTCAACGGGCATATCCTTGTTGTGGACGGGGGCTGGATGGCCCGCTGAGCAACGCTCATAACGCTTCAAAAGGGGCTGGCGCAAAACCTAAAAAAGTGCGATTTTTGGGGCATAGATGGTAGCGCTTTCATTAACCCTGAGTTTCCTATGCCCACTTTTGCGTTTTCTTGGCTGGATTTGGTAGTGGTGTTCTTATATGTGGTCTTTATTGTATGGCTTGGGTTGTATCTTGTCCGACGGATGCAGACCGCTGATGACTACTTTTTAGCGGGACGCTCGTTGACGTGGTGGCTTATAGGCTTTTCCTTGTTTGCGTCGAACGTGTCGTCCAGCACGTTGCTGGGTTTAGCTTCAAGCGCCTATGGTACAGGCATTGCGGTATACAACTATGAGTGGATGGCCACGCTGGTCCTTATTTTCTTTGTGGTGTTCATTTTACCCTTCTACCTACGCACCCGCGTTTATACCATTCCAGAATTCCTGGAACGTCGTTTTGATGGCCGAGCCCGCCTGTATTTCTCCGGTCTTTTGATTGTGCTGAATATCTTGGTTGATACAGCCGGCGCCCTTTATGCCGGGGCCTTGGTGCTCAAGATTTTGTATCCGGAAGTGCCTATCTGGATGGCTGTAGGTTTGCTGGGCTTTTTAGCCGGGCTTTACACAGTGGCTGGGGGCTTGAAGGCGGTGGTTTATACCGATGCCGTACAGGCCGTTTTGCTGCTGTTGGGTGCACTTTTGGTCGCTGTGCTTTCTTTTCAAGCTGTGGGCTCCTGGGAGGTGGTCACCCAGCGAGTTCCCGTGCGAGACCTAAGCATCATCTTGCCAGCCGATGATCCTGTGCTCCCTTGGCCTGGGCTTGTGACAGGGGTTTTTCTGCTGGGTTTTTATTTCTGGTGCACTAACCAGTTTATGGTGCAACGGGTACTGGGAGCCCGCGATCTGAATCACGGCCGTTGGGGGTCGCTTTTTGCTGGCCTACTGAAGCTCCCCGTGCTTTTTATTATGGTGCTGCCCGGTATCTTTGCGCGCATTCTGTATCCACCAGAGCAGTTTCCTATGCTAGCAGCCAATACGGATTTGATTTATCCAACGCTGCTTTTTGACCTGCTTCCTGTGGGCATACGAGGATTAGTGATTACCGCACTGGTGGCTGCCATCATGTCGAGCGTGGACTCTACGCTAAACTCAGCTTCTACGCTGGTAACCATGGATTTCATTCGTCGCTTTAAGCAGAGAGACAGCCACGCGTTGGTAGGTACAGGGCGTTGGGTGACGGCAGTTTTTATGGCGCTAGCCATTCTCTGGGCACCGCAGATTGTGCGCTTTCCCAATCTATGGACCTATCTACAAGCGATGTTGGCCTACTTAAGTCCGCCTGTGGTGGCCTGTTTTCTAATGGGCATTTTCTGGAAACGGGCTACACGCGGCAGCGCCTTTGTCGGGCTTTTAGTTGGTCATTTAGCTGCTGCAGTTTTTTTGGTGCTTAATTTGACCGATCGACTCATCATTCAGACTGGACCTCTTACCGCTGAACAGCAAGCCCTTGTAGCTGCTGGAGTGCCTGTGCTGCATTTTCTCTACTTGCCTCCAATTTTGCTGGTCATTAGCAAGATTGCGATTGCTGTAGCCAGTTTGCTGCAACCGCCACCCCCTCCAGAGGTGGTTAAAGAACTGACGTGGTCTCCTGAATTTTTCCGTCAAGAGTCGCGCGAGCTGGCCGACCTGCCCTGGTATAAAAACTACCGCCTCCAGGCTCTTGGCCTTCTTCTGCTTATTGCCTGGATTCTGATCTGGTTTCGATAGGATTCACAAAGTCAAAGCAAAGAATTGGGATCAAATTAACAAACTGTTAAACTTTTGTTATGTAGCATAGGGCGCAGATCTTTATCCAAAAAGCCTTAGCCCTATGTACAAGCGCAGCCTAATCGGGCTTATTTTTCTTTTCCCTTCGATGCTTTATGGGCAGGGGAAAATTAGCGGATTAGCTTTTGGGGATTTTTACTACATCGTTTCGCACCATAATCGATCATTGCAGGATCAAAACGGTTTTTGGTATCGGCGGATTTATTTTACTTATGACCGAGATTTAGGTGAGCACTTCAGTACCCGTTTGCGTTTAGAAATGAATCACCCAGGCAATTTTACAGCGGGTGATGCTGTCCCTTATGTGAAGGATGCTTATTTGCAGTGGAAGCTACATCCGCAGCATACGGTAATATTGGGTATTTTGCCTGCCCCCATGTTTGAGCAGGTTGAAGCAGCCTGGGGGTATCGGTCTATCGAAAAAACGCCTGGAGATCTTTATAAATTGGGTTCCACACGGGAGGTGGGCGTTGCTGCACAAGGGAGTCTGACAGGAGATGGGCTGGTGCGCTATCATGCAGCCTTTGGCAATGGTGAAGGATTGCGCTCAGAGGGCTATCGAGGCAAAAAACTGGCTTGGGCGCTTCAAGCTATGCCTGCATCCTGGATCCTGGAACTCTATGGCGATTACGCGCGCACGCGTCGGGGAGAGCAAGCGACAACCTGGCATGGATTGGTCGCCTATAAAACGACTTCATTTCGCATAGGTACTATTTACGAAGTGCAAAACGTATCGGTAGATCGCAGTGGCGATTACACCTTGCGTTATCTATCCATTTTTGGTGCCGGAAAGCTTGATGCTCGAGTTCAACTTTTGGGTCGGGTTGATCGAATGCTGGAGCCGAATCCGCGGGTGGGCAACAATACCTATCTGCCTTTGGCCACAACCTCTAAGGCGACGTTATGGATTGGCGGTGTAGATATCGGGATGACGCCACAAGTACGCTTTCAACCCAACGTTGAGGTGGTTACGTACGACGAGGAGGGATTGGATGCGGATGTCTTTCTACGGTGGACATTTCTGGTGACGTTTTAAGACCTTAAGGGGCAGCGCACTGGGGGCTGCCCCTTAACGGGTAGCTAAAGTAATGCGTATCGGTTAGGTCGTTGCCGCTTCTTCGTCGTTGAATAGATCCCCTTCGACGGTTACGTTAGGCGCTTTGAAGGGGCGGAGAAGTTCGATTCGGTAAAGGGCCGAAAAATACCAAAGCCGATCTGGTGGTTCATGCGCTGGTAGCCAGCTCCAGGCACGCATAGTGGCAAAATAGTCCCAGTTAACATAAGCACTAAAGCCGTCGATCAGGTCGGTAATCACAGTGCCCTGCTTGAGCAAAAATTGCTGGATTTGGGTCCATTTTTCCAAGCTTGATTCGGCATGCGTTAGGCCAAAATAGCCTGCGCTGCCTGGGCCACGTAGGCAGTGTAGGCCACGCAAGATGGTGGTTTGGAAACCCAGTAGGCTTTCGGTAGGATCGGTCATAAAGGTATCGAAATGGTGCTGCCAGGTAGCAGGTAAGGGGCGGCGTAAATCGTAATGGACCGCCTCCAGTGGCAGGTTTTCCTGACGGGCTATATCATTAATAAACGCTACCAGACGCTGGTCTATGTCAACAGCCACCACACGCTGAGGAGCTCCGGTCAACGCTGCGGCGATGCTCATCAGGTCGTCGTCGCCGAGCACGATGAGGGCTTTCCCCTCAAGGTCGCCGCGTTGCCAGGCAAATGCGATCCGCGCCAGCGTTGTGGCTTCGGTGACAAAGCCTTGGTCATAGTCTTGCAAGGCAGCTGGGCGGTTGCGGCAGATTTGCGCAAAACGTTCGATGACCTTTTTGGGGAGCTGCTGGTAGTCTACCCCACGGCCTTCACACCTTGCGCAATGCAACTCACGTGCTGGCGCAATGCCTAAGGCTTCTACCCATGCCTGGCCCTCAGGCGTCAGACGAAGGTGTCCATCTTGACGGACTACCAGTCCTTCGTGCAGCAGCCGATGCCAAAAAGCACAAACAGCGCGCATGGGCACGTGGCTGAGTCGGAGCGCCTCCCAAAGGTTGTCGGTGGTGCGCAGTGCCGCCAAGATGCGCTCTGCGTCTCGTCGCGTAAAGGGCACCGGTGTGGTACGACGTACAGCACGCAGCAGCTTTTCCAGCCGAGTCGCTGCAGCTTCGGTAGAAGGCATGCGCAAATCGGTCATTCCTTTCCCGGTTTGGTTTGCATCGCTGCTTGAGCCACTCCGAATTATAGAGTAAAAAAATAGCTTGTATTTTTGGTAAACAGACCGCTTGAGGTTTCCAGGCATTGAGACGAAAATGGAATATTTTTTCGTGGCCGGCGTTTGCTTGCCGCAGGCCCATTGGGCGTCAGGTATGAACTTCGCAAGGATCGTTTCACCATGAAAGCTTTGGCTAAAACGCGTCCAGGCCCTGGCCTGGAGCTGATTGAGACCGAAGTGCCTCAGCCTGGACCGCGGGACGTGCTGATCCGGGTGACGGCCACTTCGATTTGTGGCACTGATGTGCATATTTATCGCTGGGATCGCTGGAGTCAGCAGCGTGTTCGTCCCCCCTTGATTTTAGGGCATGAGTTTGCCGGAGAAATTGTGGCCGTAGGGGAAGAAGTACAGGGTTTGGAAGTCGGGATGCCGGTTTCGGCCGAAGGGCATATCGTGGACCACACGTGCGCAGCCTGTCGGGCCGGACAGCTGCACCTATGCCAAAATGCACGTGTAATCGGTATAGACCGGCCCGGGGCTTTTGCGGAATATGTTTGCGTGCCTGCGGAAAACGTATGGGTCAATGCCCCGGACGTGCCACCGGAGATCGCTTCGCTTCAGGATCCATTTGGCAATGCGGTGCATGCTGTCTATACGTTTGATCTGGCAGGGCAGAGCGTACTGATCAGTGGCTGCGGTCCCATTGGATTGATGGCCATTCCGGTAGCCCGCGTGGCTGGAGCCCGATTGGTTGTGGCTACCGATCCAAATGTGCAGCGCCTTAAATTGGCCCAGCGTATGGGAGCCGACGTCGTGCTTGATCCTGCGCGCGAAGATGTGGTCCGGCAAATTCAGGAGCTAACTGGCGATGGGGTAGACGTTGTGCTGGAAATGAGCGGCGCACCGGCAGCAATCCGGACTGCCTTTGCGGCGTTGCGTTCCGGGGGCAAGGTGGCTGCATTAGGTTTAACTGCCGAACCCATTGTGCTAGACTGGAATGAGCTGGTGGTGCTTAAGGGGGCAACCGTACAGGGTATCTACGGCCGCAAAATCTGGGATACCTGGCATCGCATGCGGGCGCTGCTCCAGACCGGTGCAGTTGATCTTTCGCCGTTGATTACCCATCGCCTTCCGCTAAGCGCTTACGAAACGGCATTCCAGCTGCTTATGGAGCCCCAAAGCGAGCTGGTTGCCAAAATCATTCTCTATCCCAACGGCATGGACTAAACGGACAGAGAACACTATCTTTTTACAGGTTAACTTCATCCTTCAAAAAGGCCATGAACCATCCCCTGAGCTGGATTGATGATGAGCTGGCCGCGCTAAAAAACGAGGGCCTGTATACCTACATTCGCACGATTGCATCGCCCCAGGGTGCGTGGCTAACCATTGACGGTCGGCGCGTGCTGAATTTCTGCTCAAACAACTACTTAGGGTTGGCCAATCATCCCCGGCTGATCGAGGCGGCGCAGAAGGCTATGGCGCAGTACGGTGTTGGCCCCGGGGCTGTACGCACTATTGCCGGCACCATGACGCTGCATGTGGAGCTGGAGCGCCGCCTGGCAGCTTTTAAGGGCGTGGAAGCGGCCATTACATTTCAAAGCGGATTTGCAGCCAACTTGGCTACGATTCCCGCTATCGTAGGGCGCGAGGATGTGATTTTTAGCGACCAGCTTAACCATGCAAGTATCATCGATGGCTGCCGGCTCAGCCGTGCCACCATTGTCGCCTATCCCCATAACGATGTGGATGCCTTGGAGGAGCTCATCAAAGAGCATGGGCCAAAATACCGTCGCAAGCTGATCGTGACCGATGGGGTCTTTAGCATGGATGGCGACATTGCGCCTTTGCCGCGCCTGGCTGAAGTGGCCAAACGCTACGGATGCATTCTTATGGTTGACGATGCGCACGGCGAGGGAGTGTTAGGCCGCGGCGGCCGGGGTATTGTGGACCATTTCGACCTGCATGGTGTGGTGGACATAGAGGTGGGTACGATGTCGAAGGCCTTCGGTGTGATGGGAGGTGTGGTGGCCGGAAGCCGACGCCTTATCGAATGGTTGCGCCAGCGCGGCCGGCCTTTCCTGTTCTCCAGCGCTATGACAGTGCCTGACGTCGCTGCCTGCCTGGCTGCCCTGGATCTGCTCGAAGAGAGCACCGAGCTGGTCGACCGGCTCTGGGAAAATGCGCGTTACTTTAAGACGAAAATGCAAGCGCTGGGCTTCGACATAGGCAAAAGTGAAACGCCGATTACGCCCATCATGCTGGGTGAAGCGCCATTGGCTCAAGACTTCAGTCGGCGGCTTTTTGAAGAAGACGTTTTTGCGATGGCGATTGGTTATCCTACGGTACCCAAGGGCGCTGCCCGCATTCGCGTTATGCCCAGTGCTGCCCACACGCGAGAAGACTTAGATTTTGCCATTCAGGCTTTTGAAAAGGTTGGCCGTGAATTGGGTGTACTAGTGGCGTGAGTTTAGGAGCGAGAGCGTGGTGGGGCGGTGCATTTACGTAGCCGACATAGAAAGAAGCCTTCCATTTCAGTTGACGGGAGAATGCGTCGGGCGTGGTGCAGATCGGGGTGGAAGGTGCGGCCTTCCCAGGTTAAGAGGCCGGGTAACTGATTTTCGAGGGGTAGCGTGAAGGGTTCTACCCTTAGCGTATCTTCGAAAGTGCGCAGCAGTCGGTCGAGCACGGCCTCGTTTTCCTCAGGTGCCAGGGTACAGGTAGCATAGACGAGCACGCCGCCTGGTCGGAGGCTCTCAACAGCTGAAACCAGCAAGCGATATTGCTTGCGGGCCATTTCCGCTATCTTGCGCAAACTCCAGTAGGCAAACGTTGCTGGCTCACTTAAATGAAAACGGCCTTCGGCAGAGCAAGGGGCATCGACAAGTACATAGTCGAAGTAGGCAGGGCGGTAGCGCCCTACGCGCCTGCCGTCCTGCAAAAAAAGCCGCACGTTGGACGCTCCCTGGGCTTCAACATTGGCTTTAAGGCGATAGAAGCGAGAACGAACAACTTCAACGGCAGCAATTTCGCCGCGTCCCTGCATCAGACAGGCCAGTTGGAGCGTTTTGCTTCCCGGCGCCGCGCACAGATCCAACACGCGGGCTCCGGGCGTTGGAGCCAGCACCAGAGGAGGGAGCATGCTAGCCAGGTCTTGCGGATAGAGTTGCTGCTTTTGGTAGGGCGTACTGCGTAGCAAGGCTTGGCGTTCTTCGGCTTTTACCCAGAAGGCCTCTGCATACCAAGGGACAGGTTGCGGATGCAACCCTTCAGCCTTTAGCATTGCCAAAACCTGTTGGCAACTGGCGCGTAGCGTATTAATCCGGAAGGCCGTAAGACGTGGCTTTGTAAAAGCTTCCATCACCGCAGATAAGGCGGCTTCAGGAAGCAGGCGCTTAAGCCGTTCCAGAAACGCTGCAGGGAGCTGGTTGGACATCGCGAATGAACAAAGCCTATAAGGCCAAAGTTGTAGGCAAAGGCGCACTTCCTACGCGCCGAAGGTCAGCTAGGTTTTGCGCTTCCAGTTGAAGAAGTTGCTTCAAGCGGTCGATATTTCTTACCATAAGCAAACGGGTCGCCCGACGGGCAGGCGGGCGATAACCAAAATTCCTTAAAAGCTATGCGGCGTAGTGAGAATACCATTTGCTGCTCGTTTTGCGGTCGGTCGACCCATGAAGTGCTTTCGATGGTGGCTGGACCAAACAACGTTTACATTTGCGACCGCTGCATTCACGATGCAGCAGGTATTGTACGCAATGATCTGGCCACCCATGCGATAGGACGTCGGCGCCCGCAGGCCCACCGCCGAAGGCTGACCCCTCCTGAAATCAAGGCAGCCCTGGACGAATACGTTATCGGGCAGGAGCGGGCTAAAAAAACGTTAGCGGTAGCCGTCTATAACCATTACAAGCGTATCGATGCCCATACGTTCTTGCCCGAATACGAGGACGTTGAGCTCGAAAAATCCAATATTCTGCTTATCGGTCCTACCGGTACAGGAAAAACGTTGCTGGCCCGCACGCTGGCCCGTATTCTCGATGTGCCGTTCTCCATCTCCGATGCTACAGCCCTGACCGAAGCAGGCTATGTGGGAGAAGATGTGGAAAGCATCCTGGCACACTTGCTCCATGCGGCCGACTTTAACGTAGAGCGGGCTGAACAAGGTATCGTTTATATTGACGAAATCGACAAAATTGCCCGTAAAGGGGATAGCCCTTCAATCACGCGCGACGTTTCGGGGGAGGGGGTGCAGCAGGCGCTGCTCAAAATCTTGGAGGGCACGGTTGCAGGTGTGCCCCCTAAAGGCGGACGTAAGCACCCCGAGCAAAATCTGATCAACATTGATACCCGAAATATCCTCTTCATTTGTGGAGGAGCATTTGAAGGGCTTGAAGAAATTATCGCCCGGCGGCTGTCTTCTTCCCAGATTGGATTTTTCGCCTCTTCTGGCAAGCGTGTCGATCCTAAAGATCCGCGTATTTTCTACTACGTTGAGCCTGACGACCTGCTCAAGTTTGGCTTAATTCCTGAGTTTATTGGAAGGCTGCCGGTTATTACTCCACTGGAAGCGCTATCCGATGAAGCGTTGCGCAGCATCCTCACCGAACCCAAAAACGCGCTGGTACGCCAGTACCAGAAGCTTTTTGCAATGGATGGCATTGAGCTCCTCTTTGAGGAGGAAGCTTTAGATGCTATTGTAGAGCGGGCCAAAGCCCTGGGCACCGGTGCTCGTGGGTTACGGGCCGTAATGGAAGAGGTGATGCTGGATATTATGTATCACATTCATGATCTGCCTGATGTTGCCGTATGCCGCATTACCGCGGCTACGGTGCGTTATGGCGAAGCCCCCGTTTACGAAGCCCGTCGCGCCAGCGCGTAAAGCTTGCGGAACCCTAGGCAGTGCGCTGCTGTAGCCCTAAAGTAAAGACGCTTGCTTGAAATTGATTGGGTTGCCGCATGCACCAATGGCTGGCAAAAAGCCTGCACCTTTGGCATCGCTTAAGAAGCTCTTTCCACTATTACACGACCGGATTGTATCAGCTCTTTGATCAGAAGCCCGCTTTTCTATGGGCTCAAGCTATTGCCTTCAAAGTGCTGGTAACGATTGTGCCGCTTGTTGTGATTATTACCGGTGTGCTAGGGCACATTCTGCGGCGCGACCAGCCCTTTCAGGCTGTAGCCCGATTTATCCGGGATTTTTTACCTCCTTACCAAAGCGACCAACTCATTCACCTTTTGGATCAGCTCCAGCAAGCCAGCGGTACGTTTACGTTGATTGGGAGCTTGGGCCTGTTGTATGCAGCTGTCACGCTGTTTACAACCCTGCGCAGCGTGCTCAGCCAGATTTTTGATGAAGACTGGCATCAGAACCGCTCGATATTGCGGGGTTATCTATTTGATGTGCGCATGCTGCTGCAGGTTGGGGGAATATTTTTGCTTACCTTTAGCCTTTCGCTCCTACTGCATACGCTAAATGCTGCTGGCTTGGAATGGCTGCATCGGCTACGGCTGGACTATGTGTGGATTCGTGAGGGATGGCGGCGGATCATTCAGGTACTGGGGCTTTTTATTCCTTTAGGGCTTAGCATTTTGATGTTCTGGCAACTTTATTACTTTACGCCAAAGCCACGTCCTCCCTGGCGTGGAGCTTTGTTGGGCGCTGTGGTGGCGGCCTTACTGTGGGAAGTGGCTAAAACGGCATTTGCTTTTTATGCAGCGCGGTCGGCATTTTTCGAACGTTACCTCTCCAGTGGGCTTTCAGCCTTAGGCTATGCCTTTGGACTGGTTTTAGCCTTTGGCTTTTGGATATACTATTCGGGCATAGTGTTTATTCTGGGCGCTTTTTTGGTACTGCTCTACGAAAAACGACAGCGAATGCAAGAAATCCCTCTTAGGATTGGTGAGACCTTGTCATGAAGTGCGCATGGTATGCTGTAAGGATTGCAGGGCTGCTCTTGGTGTGCATGCCGCTTACCGTCCGGGCGCAGACCCCGCTCTGGCTGGTGAACGAGCGCACTACGATTCGGGCCATTTCGTTTCGGTTTATAGATACGCAGACCTTTGAGGAAAAACAATTGCGGGCTCAAATGGTGCTGCAAGCCCCTTCAGGGTGGGACCGCTTAAAGAGCTGGCTGCCGTTTTTCTCGCCGAAGCGTTATCCTTTCGATCCCATTGAACTGGCACGCGATGTAGTGCGGCTACGGCGGTTCTATGCCCGAAACGGTTTCCCTCAGGCTGAGATCACGTATCCTGCTTCCCAGCTGGATACGGTGCATAATACCATCCATATCGTGTTAAGCATTCGCGAAGGAGCGCCCCTGGTGATCCAGGACGTGGGCTTTTACACGCCCGAAGGCCGTTACGTTAGCAGTGTGCTTGAGCCGTCGCTTCGGGGACGTTGGTTGCGTTTCCAGGATCAAATTGCTTTCCGTGTCGGCGATCGCTATACCGAGGCGCGGCGGGTTGCGATCCAGGATGCGGTGCTCAACTGGTTTCGCGATCGCGGCTACGCGTTTGTGCAGGTTAAGGCTGAGGCCAATATCGATTCGGTGCAGCACGCCGTTGATCTGCGCTTTGTCGTCGATCCCGGTCCCAAAAGCTACTTTGGACGCGTCGAAATCGAAGGAAACCGATCTGTAAGCGACCGGACGTTGCGGCGTGAGCTGCCGTTTCGGGAAGGAGATGTGTTTGCCTATCGCAAGGTAATTGAAGGACAGCAGCAACTTTTCGGTTTGGCTCTGTTCCGCGTTGCTTTAGCTGAAATTCCTCCTCAGCCTCCCGACAGTCTGGTAACGGTGCGGTATCGCGTCAGCGAGTCGCCACCCCGCTTTCTGGTCCTTCAAGGCGGCTTTGGGCGTAGTGAGGGCTTAGGGGCTGAAGTGCGCTGGACACATCGAAACTTTCTGGGAGACGCACGCACGCTTACGCTGAACCTGCTGGCCAACACAGGCCTATTGGCTCGCCGAGGCCCAGGCACCCCCACGCCACGTTTGTTTCGCGCCAGTGCCCTGTTTCGGCAACCTTACCTGCTTTCCCGGCGCATGGAAGCGTTTGTGTCTCCCTTTCTGGAGTACCAACGCGATCCGCTTCTGGAAGACAGCAACGAACCACTGCAGATTAACACGCGCGAATTTGGCCTGAATGCAACGCTGCTCTATGAAATTTATCCCTTTCGGACAATTACACTGCAGCACTCGTTTAGCCGCGCTTTGCAGCTGACGCAGCAGCGTCGCGACACTACCACTACACGTGATCTGTTTGATAAAAGCATCCTATCGCTCACGGCCACGTTTGGGCGCACAAACAACTATTTCAATCCCCGTCGGGGATACCTCGTGCGACCTTTTGCGGAGCTGAGCCGCAGCGTTATCGGCTCGGAGATCGACTACTATCGCATAGGAACCGAACTAACGGGGTATTTGCCCCTAACGCAGCATAGTGTACTGGCCGCACGGCTGCTTATTGGGCATCTGGAGCCAACAGGCCAAAGCCGTGCGGCACTACGTGGGCAGCTTGGACAGGCCGACAGCCTGCGCTATCGCAATCGTTTTTCCCCGATCTTTTTCTACGCCGGCGGAAGCAGTGATGTACGCGGGTGGGGACTTCAACAGCTTGGCCCAAAAACCACCCGACTACAAATAAGCGGCCGCGATACTACGGTCTACTATGAACCGGTCGGCGGCAACCGCAAGCTGCTGCTGAACTTAGAATTGCGCTTCGGGGTGCCTGGGTTGGGTAGCGATTGGCAGGCTGGAGTCTTTCTCGATGGCGGACAGCTTGGCCAAAATCGGCTACGTTTTGACCCAAAGGCATTTCGCTGGGCAACCGGTATAGGCATGCGTTACCAGACGGCGGCAGGGTTCATCCGTCTTGATTTGGCTTACAAGCTTAATCCGAGCTACGAAGACCTGCGCAACCCGGCCGAAGTCTATCGCTACCGGCAGGGGCTAACAGATCGACCTCCCACCGTTTATCCGCTTCGTCGCTTGCGCCTAAACTTGAGTATCGGGCAATCATTTTGATTGCTTATGGAGCCCACGCCGCATACACCCCCCCGATGGCTTCGTCGCCTTGCCCTTTGGGTACTGGCCTTCCCCACTGCGCTAGTAGGCCTGGTTGGCTTGTTGCTGTTGGGGTTGCAAACTTCCTGGGGAGCGGAACAGATGCGACAGCTGCTTGAGCGCGTGCTCAGCGCTCAGCTTCAGCACGGAAAAGTGGAGATTGGCAGCCTTGAAGGCAATTTTATTCGCACCCTGAACCTTTATCAAGTGGTCCTGCGTGACGCAGCAGGCCGATCGTTGCTTACGCTCGATACCTTGCAGCTTGCCTATCTGCCCGAAGCCTTGCTGAAAAACCGGGTCCACCTGCGCCAAGTGGTAATGGGACGCCTGCATATCGCCCTTACGCAACAGGCCGACAGCACCTGGGATCTGCTTCAGCTGCTTCCGCAGACGACCGATACAGCGACCGCTGCTTCGGAATCTGCACTGGCTTTCTGGATTGACCACCTGACGCTGCGCCAGGGTACGGCCCGAGTGCGGCTTTACAATCCTAAAGCAGACTCTATTTGGCATCTACATCACCTGCAGCTTGGGCTGGATTCGCTGCGCGTGCCTGCTCGCGGTTGGCCCGAGCTCTCCTTAAAGATGCTGGAAGCTATCGTGCAGCCCCCGGGGGCCATCGACTCGGTGCATCTCACGGTTCGTCTGACGCTGCACGGCCGCCGTTTCACTCTGGATACATTGCAGATGCTTTCTGGGCGCAGTCTCCTCAAGGGCCAAGGCACGCTCCTACTCCCGACCGATACAAGCCACGTCGAAGGGATAGATTTTCACCTTGAAGCTCGACCGTTGGCGCTGGCCGACTTGATCCCTTTTGTAGCGGTGCTGGATTCTCGTCGCACGCTTGAAGGGTCGGTGACGATACAGGGTACTGGCCGGCTCATCAACGTGAAGGCTACGGCAAACGCCGATACAGGCGGTTATCTGACGCTCTCGGCCACCTTTACCCCTTTGAGAGAGGGTCCGGTGCAGTACACGATCGCTGCCTCTGCTGAGCACTTGGATTTAGCCTTTATGGGAGGGCCCTCAGGACAAATCGAAGCAACAGTACAAGCTGACCTTAGAGGCCCTTCCCTGGAGGCGCTTGAAGGCACAGCACAGCTCGCAATCTCCCAGGCCTCAATTGGGAGCTACCAACTAGAGCCTACAAACCTGGAGGTGCGTTTTGAACAGGGCACGGGCTACATAGTGCTGCACAGCGGTCTTCAGGGAGCCCAACTCCAACTGGAAGGTCAAGGCCGTCCCTTCGATACTGCTCCCTGGTTTCGCTTCTCAGGTACGTTGACCGACTTAGATCCATCGCGTTTTACAGCCGATACAAGCTGGAGCGGCCAGCTCAACGTGGCTTTCGAGGCTACAGGTCAAGGGGGTACTCATCCCCTAAATCTGGACGGACGGCTGGTGCTGCTTCCTTCCTGGCTTAACCGGGCAACAATTGAGGGGGGAGCGCTTAGGGTGCAGCTCCGGGGCGATACGACTTGGTTTGCTCTAGAGGCTCAACTTGCTGGCGGTAGCCTTCACGGACAAGGACAGCTTCGGCTGGCTTCGGCACCCATGTATTCGATTACCCCGTTGATCGCAGAACAACTCGACGTGGCTGCCCTTATGGGCGACACGCTCAAAAGCACCCTCAGCGGTCGGCTTCAACTGATAGGCTCTGGACAAACGCCCGAAACGCTTCGTCTAGAGGCGCTTGTGACGCTTGATAGCCTAATCTACGGTCCTTATCACCTAACTGCGGTGCAAATGCCCGTGCGGATGCGCAACGGCCGGCTTACGGCTGGTTTTGAGGCTAATGTGGCAAAAGGGCACGTTGCGCTGCGCCTTATCGGACAACCCCTTGCCCGTCGCTCTTGGTGGCAAATCGAACAGGGAAAATTTGAGCAGGTGGATTTAGGCGCATGGGTACCGGGATGGTCTACAGCGCTTACGGGGACCTTTGAAGGACGCTGGCAGGGTGCATCGCTTGCCAAGACTGAAGCTCAAGGCCTGTTTATCCTCGAGCCGTCACGCATTAACGCCCAAACGGTTAACTCCGCTCGTCTGGAGGCTCGGCTACAAGGCGGTCGGCTGACGCTTTCAGCGTCAGCTGTCTGGCCAGAAGGCGAATTCCTTCTGGCAGGAAGCCTAGATTCCCTGGAAACCGGGCCGGTTTACCGCATCGAGCAGGCAGTTTTTCGCGGACTCAATGTGGCTGCCTGGACCGGACAGCCCAGCCTCCAAACGCATCTCAACGGCGTGTTTATGCTCCAGGGAGGCGGCCTTGAACTGCGCACGCTACAGCTTATGAGCAGTCTTCGGCTTGAGGCTTCTCAAATACACAATGAGCACGTTTCTGGACAAATGCGCCTTGCCGCCGCAGGTGGACGCTGGCGCCTAGATGGCCAGATGAACGCTGGCGAGGGCCAGCTACGCTTTGAGGGGCGCCTGGAAATAGACGAGGAGCGACCACGCTATGCCCTTACGGTAAACGCCCACAACCTCAATGTGCTGCCGATTATTGGGATCGATACCCTCCAGTCGCAACTTTCACTGGCAGCAGAACTCTATGGTGAAGGTTTAGCACTAAGCACCCTCCAGCTTACAGGTCAGGTTCGCAGTGCAAAAGCGCATTTGGATGCGTTAACGATCGATCGTCTGGAAGCGCGCTTTTCGATCACCGATGGCGAATTGCTGCTCGATACGCTTCAGTTTGAAAGCAATGTGGCCGCTGCGCATGGAAGTGGGCATGTAGCGCTGCTGGATCCTGAAGGCACACGGACTTCCGAACTGCTCCTTCAAGTACAACTTCGGCGGCTGGATCCGCTACGGCGGCTTGCGGGTGTTCGACTGCTTGCCCTCGACCAAGGTCAAGCAACAATACGCGTCTACGGACGTCCGGGTCAGCTTCGCTTTGAAGGCAACGTGGCGCTACAGAACCTGATCTACGATGAACTGCGACTGGTGTCGCTCAACGGCCGTACAGCAGGCCAACTGGATCGCCAGCGGGAGTTAGAACAGGCTGAAATCCATGTGCAGCTCCACCTGCTAACTTTAGGGACGTTTCAAATTGAAGATGCACGGGCTGAGCTGCGTTACGATGGCCAGCGGGCCTACTATGCCTTGCGCTTGGACGTGGATCCAAGGCATACTGCCCGCTTGGAAGGTCAGGTCGATCCCGGGCAGCAAGAAATCTCTCTAAGCCGATTCGATATGCGCCTACACGATGCCCGCTGGCGTCTTTTACAACCCGCAACGATTACTTATGGCGAGGCCTATCGTGTACAAGGACTATTGCTATATACCGAAGCGCAAGACCAGCAGCTTGCTGTCGATGGCCTCATCGATCCCAATGGATCGCAGAACTTTGTGCTTACGCTTGAACGTTTCCGCCTAGAGACCATCACCGACTTGTTTGACCTGGCAGGCTTAGGGGGGGCGCTAAGCGGAACAGTGGATTTAACGGGTCCCGCAATCGCTCCAATTTTGAGCGGTCAGCTTCAGCTTGAATTGGTCTCTCAAGGCCGGTCTGTAGGCATGCTGGACCTCGCATTGCAGTACGAGCGCCTGCGGATGGCCATCGACGCGCGCTTGATCCATCAAGAAGATGCCAGCACGCTTACCCTCCAAGGCACTGTGCCGGTCGATCTGCGGCTGCGAATCCCTGAAGGTGCTCCACCCTTTGACCCCACTCAAGCACCTCTTGATCTGACCATAGAAGCCGACACATTCGCCATTGCCTGGGTGCAGCCTTTCTTGGATCCGGCTGTGATGCAGAACGTGCGGGGGCGGTTGACCGGACACGTGCGTATTAGGGGTACGCTTGCTGCTCCAGTGCTTGAAGGCCAGGCCTGGTTGTTCGAGGGTGCCGTATACCTGCCTGAATTCGGCGTAACCTATCGCGATATTCGGGCCGAAGCCGTTATGCAAGGCAATGAAATTCGGCTAATCGCTTTTGAGCTGAGCTCAGGGGGGCAGCTAACTGGCAGCGGTACTATTCAATTTGAAGCCCTAACGCTTGGAGCACTGGATTTACGCATGCAGGCCCGCTCTTTTCTGGCGGCCAACAACCGCGCTTATCGCACGGTGCTATCGGGTTCGCTTCGGCTCACAGGCACCACCGAACGGCCCGAACTTCAGGGCGACATACAGGTCGTTAGCGCCGACATTTACTTGGTTGAACAAACCACTGTTGCCGATCTGGAACCTGTGCAGCTAAGTGAAGCCGACCTGCAGATGCTGCGCCAGTATTTTGGCGTGCGCATTACCGAGCGGGATACGATCACGTTTGATTTTTACGAAGCCTCACGCATGCGGCTCGCCTTGCGCATGGAGCGAGACGTCTGGCTGCGTTCGCGAGCAAATCCCGAGATGAACGTGCAGTTTACAGGTACCCTTACGGTTCAGAAAGAGCCGTATCAAGATCTTCAGCTTTTCGGTACAATCGAAGTGATCCCGGAGCGTAGCTACATTGTGCAATTTGGTAAGCGGTTCGATATTACCGAGGGAACCCTAACCTTTAACGGTCCAGCGGATGATCCAGAGATGCGCCTAAGCGCGCGTTACGTAGTCCCTTCGCGGGAAGACCCCACGAATCCCGTAACGATCTTGCTATCGGTTAGCGGTCGGTTGGAGCGACTCGATCTAAAGTTTTCGTCTGAAAATCCTGCAGGCCTTGAGCTGCCCGACATTGTCTCCTACATCGTCTTTGGCCGGCCGGCCGGCCAGGCCTTGGCTTCGCTAACGCCGGGAGGTGGTGCCGGCGGTGGTTTGTTGGGACAAGGCGCAGGCTTAGCCTTAGCGCAGCTTGCCGGGGTTGTCGAAGGATTGGCGGGCGAAGAACTGGGATTGGATGTGGTTGAAATTGAGCCAGATGGTTTGCAAGGGGCTAAGCTAACCGTAGGCAAGTATGTTTCTCCACGCTTGTTTGCTGCAGTTAGCCGTCCGATTGTGTTTGAAAGTGGCGCGCAGTTTCGACGTGGTGAAACCTATACGGAATTTACTATGGAGTACACGATTTTCGATGCCATGATCCTACGGGTAACCAGTCAAGGTACCCAGATGCGTATCAATCTTCTCTGGCGCTATGCCTACTAAACCTGAAGTTGAGCAGGGCTTCCCCGTTAGAGCTCCGGAGCCTATCGGGCGTACATGGATGATGCGTATAGGGAGCCTGGTATTGTTTATGGGGAGGTTCTTTCGTGAGGTATGGCGACCTCCCTACGAGGTGCGTGAGCTTGTGCGGCAAATGGACGAAGCTGGATCAAAAAGCTTTGTGCTGACGGCAGCCGCGGGGATTGCCATTGGCGTTGTGCTGGCTATGCAGAGCCGAGGTACGCTGGCTCGTTTTGGTGCTGAAGCCGTGCTGCCCAACATGTTGGCGTTATCGGTTTTTAAAGAAATTGGCCCGGTGATTACTTCGCTCGTGCTGGCTGGAAGACTGGGAGCCGGTATGGCTGCCGAAATCGGCTCAATGCGCGTGACCGAGCAAATCGACGCCCTTGAAGTAGCTGCGCTAAAGCCGTTTCATTATCTGGTTATCCCCCGGGTACTGGCTTGCATGGTCATGTTTCCCATACTCACAACCTGGACAAACATGATCGCTCTGGCTGGGGGTTACGTCGAATCGGTCATTTCGGCGAATATGGACTTCCGACTTTTTTGGAACAGTGCATTTTCAAGCTTACGGTTTGCCGACTTGCTGGTCGACACGTTCAAAACCAGCGTGTTTGGGTTTTTGGTAGGTATTGTGAGCTGCTATCTGGGCTACACAGTGCGGGGAGGTACACGCGAAGTGGGGCAGGCTGCCATGCAAGCCGTTGTGCTCTCGTCGCTTTTAATTTTGCTGGCTGACGTTATCATCGTTCGCCTTTCCTTGTTTTTGTTTGGAGGACTGTAAAAGGTAAATCCGATGGCAGGTGCGCATGCATGGGCGGTTTCCCTGAGGGCCGTGTATAAGCGCTTCGGAGTACGGGAAGTGCTACGTGGGGTGACGCTGGACGTTGTTCCGGGGCAGTCGGTTGTGATTATGGGTAGCTCAGGGAGTGGAAAAAGCGTTCTGCTCAAACATCTGGTGCGCCTGTTGTTGCCTGATCAAGGCGAGGTATGGGTGTTGGGGCAAAGGGTGGATCAGCTCGAAGGCGAGGCCCTCGATCGTCTGCGCCTTTCGATTGGCTACTTGTTTCAGAGCGGCGCCCTTTTCGATTCCATGAGCGTCTACGAAAATCTGGACTTTTTGCTTGAGCGCCATACCACGCTTAGCCGAGCTGAACGCCGCGACCGCATTCTCGAAACGCTCAACTGGGTCGGTTTGCGTCATACCGCTACGCAGTACCCAGCTGAACTCTCCGGTGGCCAGCGTAAACGCATTGCACTGGCGCGTGCCATTATCTTGGAGCCCAAACTGCTGCTTTACGATGAGCCGACCACCGGACTTGATCCCGCTTCCGTGCGTGCGGTTGCCGAACTTATTGTACGGCTGCGTGATGAACGGGGTATCACGTCGGTCACTATCACGCACGATCTGCTTTGCGCCGAAATCATTGCCGATCACGTACATTTTTTGCATGAAGGCCGCATTCTTCTGAGCGGCACCTTCGAAGCATTGCGCAGGGCAGATCACCCGGCGCTGCGCAACTTCTTCGGAAGCTAAAGGATTCAAGCCGCAAATGCTTAGAAACGCTCGGGTTTGACCTATGTCGCGGGAATTACGGGTCGGTTTATTGGCGTTAGCCGGCGTGGTTTTGTTTGTGGTGGCCTTGTTTGCCATTGCCAACCGGTCGTTTCTGTTGAGCGATACCTTTTTGCTGCGTGCGCGCTTCAATCGGGTGGCCGGGCTGGTTCCTGGTGCGCCGGTGCAGTTTCAGGGCGTAAATGTAGGGCGCGTTGAATCGGTGCAGTTGCCCCCTGCTCCTGGTGAACCGATCGAGGTTACGATGGCCATTAAAGAGGCAGCCCGGCGGGTAATTCACAAACGCACGCAGGCCCAAATCAAAAGCGAAGGACTGGTGGGCCAACAGCTCATCGTGCTGGTCAACCCCCCTGGCGTGGATGGGGAGCCAGTTGTAGAAGGCGACCTGATTGTCGGCGTAGATCCGTTTGACTTGTTTGAAATTACCGACCGGGCGCTGGCTTCGGTACAAACCTTTGAACAGGCAGCTGAGGCGTTCCGCCAGATTATGCGCGATGTGCAAACAGGTCAGGGTACGCTCGGTAAGCTGATCTATGACCCCAGACTCTACAATGAATTTGTAGCTACCACCAGCGAAACGCGACGTGTGCTCAACAACCTGGCCAACAATGCCGAAGCCCTTGTGGTGCTTGCGGATGAGGCCACGCAGGGTTTGAAGTCGATTCTGACCAAGATCGATCAAGGGGAAGGCAGTCTGGCACGATTGCTGAACGAGCCGGCACTGTATATGCAACTTCTTGGCATTGTCGATACGTTGCGTATGGTCGCCACAGATCTGCGAGCCATCACGGGGGCCATCGAGAATGCGGCGCATTGGGGCACTTTAGGCGCTTACCGTTTTGCAGAACTGATGGAAGCCGCCAAGCACAACTGGCTATTTCGGCGCTACTTTGAGGAGCGAGGCTATATGGAGCGAGCGCCGTTTGAAGTGCGTGAACGGGCTATCGAGCAATCCTATCGCCAGCTTCAGGACCGAATGCGAGCGCTTCAGGCATGGGAACAGGAATTGCAAGCACGTGAAGCGCGTCTGAAAGCCTTGGAAGCTCGGCTTGATTCCTTGACCAATGTTCCATAAGCCTCGGCTATGTCCCCACCCGAATCCCGGTTAAGCGCCTTAGAAGCTCTCCTGTTAGGAGGAGGACTGGCGTTGTTTCTGGCCCTGCTTTATACGTTGCAGGAAGTGCTGCATCCGCTGCTGATTGCGATGGCCGCTGTAATTATGCTCTGGCCGCTTCGGAAGCACCGGGCTGTACGGGCGCTCCTGTTTTCCGGAGGGTTTTTGCTGCTGTTCTGGCTGCTAAGCCAATTGCGGCTGGTACTGCTGCCCTTCGTGATTGCCTATCTATTGGCCTATCTGACTAATCCGGCTGTCGATTGGTTAGCCCAACGGCTTCATGTACCTCGCTGGGTTTCGGCGCTGTCGGTAACGGTCGGAGTAGTAGGCATTGTCATTGCCATAGGGCTACTTCTGGTTCCTTCGATTCTTTCGCAGTTGGTTACGCTCTTGCAGCAGTTGCTCGATAGCATGCGCTATCTGCGACGCTGGCTTTACGAAAGCCCGTGGATTGATCGCTTGGTCGAAGTGTTGCCCATCGATCGGCAAGCTATTTTACAACAGCTTACAGCTTTCATCGAACAGCAATTGCAAAAGCTAACCGGAAGCTTGCCGGACTTGCTCACGACATTGGCCCAGTCGCTGGGATCGGTGGTGGGTGCCATCACGACCATTGCCATCTTTCCGGTATTGCTTTTTTATACACTCAAGGATTATCCCCAACTGCGCGACGCGCTGATTAGCTTGTTTCCTCAGTATAACGGTCGTAAAGACTACCTTGTCTACGCCAGCACGGTTGTGGGCAATTACTTGCGCGGCCAGCTTTTGATTAGCGCGATTGGTGCGGTAAACGTATCGGTAGCTTTGCTTCTCCTCAACTTTCCGTTTGCTCTGCTGATAGGCTTACTTGCTGGAGCATTGAACCTTATCCCAAATTTAGGTGCCGTGTTGACAAACATCGTCGCGGTTACCGTTGCCCTACTTTTTGGTGATCCGCCGTTGCTGGACGCTGTTCTGGTAACGGCAGTATTGCTGGGACAGGGATTGCTGGAAGCAAGCGTACTTTCGCCCAATATCCTCAGCTATCAGGTGGGCCTGCATCCTGTATTGATTTTGCTTTCTCTGTTTGTGTTTGGCTATTTTTTGGGCGCGTTGGGATTGCTTGTTGCTGTACCCACAACAGCCGTGCTGGTCGGTTTTTATCAGAGTTATCGCGAAGCCGCTCGTCAGGCCCAAAGCGTTTCGGAAACGGCAGCGACCGATGGCTAAACGGCACATCCCGCTGCGGCGATGTGTGGTATGCCGCACGCAGCAACCTAAAGATGCGCTTGTGCGCATTGTACGCCGGCCAGATGGCCAGGTGGAGTTGGATCTCGAACAGAAGAAGATGGGTCGCGGGGCCTACTTGTGTCGGCAACCGTCATGCTGGAACCTTAAGGTAGCTTTACCACGGCTGCAGCGTGCCCTGCGGGCACCTGTAGATGAGGTCCTCCTGGAGATGTTGCTCACCGTTAAGCGCTGAAGAAAGCCGGTAAAACTTCTGCTTTTCTGGATCTTGAAGCGCTAGCTGGCGTGGAAAGGCGCCGCAGTTTGATGGGGAAGCTATGCGGTTTGTGCTCGAAAGGGTCGATCAAGAAACACGGGCGCGGGCTGGACGGCTTGAGACGCCGCACGGCATAGTCGAAACGCCCATGTTTATGCCGGTAGGTACCGTAGGAAGCGTGAAAACCATTGGGCCACGCGAGCTGCGGCAGGACATCGGCGCGCAAATTATCCTGGGCAATACCTATCATCTCTATCTACGACCCGGCCTTGACGTGCTCCGCCAGGCAGGAGGGCTGCATCGGTTCATGGCCTGGGATGGACCCATCCTGACCGATTCAGGGGGTTATCAGGTCTTTTCGCTGGCGCCGCTTCGCAAACTCTCTGAAGAAGGCGTGCTGTTTCAAAGCCATCTCGATGGCTCTCGGCACCTGTTTACTCCAGAAGGCGTGATCGACTTTCAGCGCGTCATTGGCGCCGATATTATGATGGTGCTTGACGAATGCCCCCCAGCTGATGCTTCGCTGGAGGCAGCACGCCGGGCCCACGAGCTAACGTTGCGTTGGGCCATACGTAGCAAGCAGCGCTTTGAGGCGACCGAGCCCCTTTACGGCTACCCACAAGCCCTTTTTGCCATTGTGCAGGGTGGCGTCTTTCCGGCATTACGGCGGGCTTCTGCCCAAGCGCTTGTCGAGATGGACTTTCCGGGCTATGCTATCGGGGGCCTCTCGGTAGGCGAGCCTGCCGAGGTGATGTACGAAATGGTAGAAGTTGTTACCGAAATCCTGCCTGCCGATCGCCCGCGTTACTTGATGGGGGTGGGAACACCGGCTAACTTGCTGGAAAATATCGCACGGGGCATCGACCTGTTCGACTGTGTACTGCCCACGCGTAATGGCCGCAACGGCATGCTCTTTACAACGGAAGGTATCCTTAACATTCGCAACCGGAAGTGGCAAACCGACTTTTCTCCTCTTGACCCTGGCCTAAAAGGCTACGTGTCGCAGGCCTTCACCAAAGCCTACGTTCGCCACCTGTTTCAGGCTGGCGAGATCCTCGGTTTACAGATCGCCACGCTGCAAAACCTGAGCTTCTACCTGTGGCTCATGCGAACAGCACGACAAGCAATCGTGGCAGGACGCTATCAGAGCTGGATGGCTGAAGTGCTGCCCCGCATTAGCCGGCGCTTGTAACGTGAACCGAGCTTGCCACCCCAGCGTTAGACCAAAACCTGCGCGACCGCAATTGGAATAGCTATGCCACGGCAGTTTGACATTCCTGTCTTTTATAAAAGCCCGATCATCTCGCGTGTCAAGGAAGCCCGCCGCATCCAGGACCCTCGCAAGAAAGATTTTTCGCCCACGGTGCTAGACTTTGGGCCCGTGCGTTTCAAGCTGGCTCGGCATTTTGGCTTCTGCTATGGGGTAGAACAGGCCGTAGAGATCGCCTATCGAGCCCTTGAGGAAAATCCAGGCCAGCGTATTTTTCTTCTTTCAGAGATGATTCATAATCCCCACGTAAACGGCGATCTGGAGCGGCGAGGAGTACGCTTTTTGCGCACCACGCGCGGTGAGCAGTTGATTCCTTTTGACGTTTTAGGTCCAGCGGACATTGTGATTATTCCGGCTTTTGGTACAACCCCTGAGATTGAAGCGGAGCTGGCAGCGCGTGGGGTAGATGTGCGCCGTTACGATACGACTTGCCCCTTTGTTGAAAAAGTCTGGAAACGTAGTAGTCAACTCGGCCAACGGGGCTATACCATTGTGATTCACGGCAAACGCTATCACGAAGAAACGCGCGCCACGTTTGCCCGTGCCGCTCGTGAGGCGCCTGTTGTCGTGGTCCGTGATCTAAAGGAAGCAGCCAATTTGGCCCGGGTGATCCGGGGAGAAGCCGACGCCTTATTCTTTTACGAGCAGTTTCGCGATCGCTATTCTGAAGGCTTTGATCCGGAGCGCGACCTGGTGCGCATCGGCGTGGTCAATCAAACCACCATGCTGGCAACCGAAACCCAAGCCATTGCCGACCTGCTGCGCCAAGCTATGATCGATCGCTACGGGGCCGAGAACCTTTACGAACACTTTGCAGATACCAGCGATACGCTCTGCTATGCCACGCACGAAAACCAGCAAGCTACACGTGCCCTGATTGATGCCGGAGGCGACCTGGCACTGGTAGTAGGGGGCTACAACTCCTCAAACACCAGCCATTTGGTAGAACTGTGCGCCGAACGGATGCCTACCTACTTCATCAAAGGCCCTGAAGAGCTGCTTGCTCCTGATCGTATTCGGCACTTTGATCTCAAGGCCCAAACGGTTTGCGAAACTGAAAAGTGGCTGCCTGCTCATCGGCCCATCGACATTGTACTAACCGCTGGCGCATCTTGTCCCGATGCCTTACTTGAAGCCGTGCTGCAACGGATACTTACGTGGTTTGGTGAGGTGCGCTCCGTCGAGGAAGTCCTGGCACCTTATCTGGAAGCGGTCGCGTAAAGCATGGCCTGGTATCACGATTGGTTCAATCACGAGGCCTACGAGCTGGTTTACCGCCATCGCGACGACCAAGAAGCCGAGCGTGTGGTGGACCTGATCGAACAGGTTGTGCATCCAACGCCCCAGTGTACCATCCTTGATGTAGGCTGCGGACGTGGCCGACATGCCCGCGCCCTAGCCCGACGGGGTTATCGTGTGACGGGGATTGATGTAGCCGAACGCGCCCTTCAGGTAGCCCGAATGCGTGCTGAGGCCGAAGGCTTGGACATCCGCTTTGTATTGCACGACATGCGTGAGCCGTTTTGTACCACCTGCTTTGATGGGGTCGTCAACCTGTTTACGGCTTTTGGTTTTTTTGAAGCAGAGATAGACCATTTGCGTTCCTTACAAGCTATGGCTCAGGCATTGCGCCCAGGCGGATGGCTGGTGCAGGATTTTTTTAATGCAGATTACGTTGTAGCCCACTTAATTCCTTTTGATCACTTCATCTATGATGGCATAGAGGTCACCCAGGAGCGCTGGATAGAGCATAACCGCGTCAACAAGCGCATCCGCTTGCGGCACAATGGAAGTGAGTCGGTGTTTTATGAATCAGTACGGTTACTGCGCTGGGAAGATTTCCAGCGCCTTTATCCTCAGGCCGGACTGCGAATCCAGGCTACGCTAGGGGATTACAACGGCCATCCCTTTACGTCCGAAAGTCCCCGTCTGATTCTTTATGCGCGTAAAGTTGCTTAAATACGCCGGGCCATGGCTGCTTGCAGGATTGTTAGGGTGTGACCTGTTTTCTACGCGTCCCCCAGAGCCTCCCATACAGGAGGGCGGCACTTTTTTGCAGCCTGACACCCCCGAGCGCGTCGTAGAAAACCTTCAAGCCGCCATCGCCGAGCGTAATGCAGGCAACTACGTTCGTTCGCTGGCCGAGGATTTCACGTTTGTCCCAACCTCCAGCGCTGAAGCCCGAGACCCAGCCTTATGGGCAAGCTGGGGACGTTCGAGTGAGGAACAGTACTTCAGTGCCCTGGTAGCCGCTATTACGCCTTTGGCCGTACCCCAACTGCAACTTACAGCATCGACGCGTCGCTTTGAAGGCGCGACCCGTTACGTGCTGGAAGCGACCTATCGGCTTACGGTACCCCACACGCGACCTGATGCACCTACGTTTGTAGAAGGACGGCTTTTTTGGGAGATTACGCAGCAGCCCAATGGCCTTTGGGCACTTACCCGATGGACGGACCGCCAGCAGGGTGAGGTGCCTTCTTGGAGTGATCTTAAGCGCGCTTTCGTCCACTAGGCAACTCGCCGCACGCGGAGCGGTGGCCGCGTGGGGGCCGGAATGAGCTCAAAGGCGATGCGGCCTAACAGACGGCCGTGCTCAGTACGCACTTCGACACGCCAACGACCCGGCTGTAGTTGACGTTTAAAGGTATAACCGCGATATCCCCCACCACGGCCACCTACTACGGCATAGGCCATCTCGTCCTGCGTTACCCACTGCCGGCGCGTCTCGTCGTAGCGCTGCCAGACATGCCGTACGCCAGTACGCAATTGCGTAGGCGCAAAGATCGAAGCAAAACAGAAAACGGTGTCGCCTTCTGTGTAGTGAAAACGTGGACTTACGCGCTGCCAGAATTGATACCAGGGCGCAGCTTCGTAGTGAAGCACATAGACCGATCCCTCGCGCCGGACGTGATGGTACACGCCTCCTTCGCGTAAGGCCAAGGGCACTGGGGGAATCCAGTTTAAGACATAAAGCACGCCCAGGCCGACTACAACCGCTACTGCGGTCCAGGTCAGCGCAATGTACTGCTTTTTACGCACTATACCCTGGCGATGAAATAGCACGATAAGTAACCATACAGGCAGCAGGCTGAGCACGCTTGAAAGTCCAAATACGAGATCCCCGATTTGCCGCAGCAGTACAGGTACAAAAAACACAAAAAATGTAAAACTGCAGAGTGTGTACAGCCCAAGTAGCACATAAAGGCTTAACAGCCGCCGGTGCATGAATTCATTGGCCACCAGCAAGCCTACAAGCAAAGCGAAAAACAACCAGTGGGTAGGCGCTGCCGTGCTGCGAAAGTAAAACACCACGTACGCACTAAAAAGAGCGCCAAAAAAGAACTGCAGCACAGCAGGGAAATAAGCCCGATAGCGTAAAAGCCAAGGCGCACGTAGCCGACCAAATTCAGTGAGCACGGCCAAGAAGAGCGCAGCACCTAAAGTCAGGAGATAGGTGAGTAAGATTAGGTTATCTCCCAACGCATCGATGCGGCGTAGCGTGAGCGCATCCCAGGTTACACCACCAAAGAAAAATACCATCGGCAGCAAGCGGCGATAGTAAGACATTCGCATGCGCCACCGCTCCCCCAGCCCTTGCACACGCTGTGCGCACATAGACTGCCTGCTATGGGCCTCAATCTGTAGATTCCGGAAATGCTGGACGTACAGCTCGGGTTTGGGGTTCAGGACGCGTTTCGGGTCGGCGCCAGAGGGGGACCGACGAGCAAGGCTCCCCGTACATGAGCTTGCGCGCCACGGTCTGTAGGTAGGTGGCGGCCAACACGTAGGCACTGGTAGGCACCAGCTTACTTGCACAACCTTTGATGACGACGATGCGGTCCTGGTATTTCGACCAGTCTTCGCGTGCCAGCGCCTGCGCGAAGTAATCGCGCAGCAGATCCTCGCGGCGTCCTACTGTAACCGATCGCGCTATGCCCTGCAGCTTCGTTGCTACAAGCAGGTAGGCCCAGATGGGAAGAATGGCGTCTGTTGAGCAGTAAAGGGCTACGTGACAGTCCGCATACTGCAACCAGTCATGTTTTTGTACCTGCTCCCGAAAAGCTTTTTCGCGTAACACCAACCCTTCTACTAAGAAGGGCGCTAGATCCAGTTCTACAATCGGCCGCTCATCCCAGAGGGCTTCAAGGTTATACACCACAATGTCGCTTTGGGCCACGCGGTTAAGGATCGGTTCCATAGCGATCACGCGAAAGTTGCTGCTGGACTACGGCGTAAGCGCTCTACCGCAGCAATCAACTCTGTCAGGGCATAGTCAATATCGGCCGCTGTCGTAAAGCGCCCCAGGCTAATGCGGATGGTTGCTTGCGCTTCGGTGTCGGTACGGCCCATAGCCCGGAGCACGTGACTGGGTTTGCCACGTCCTGAGCCGCAGGCACTCCCGGCCGAAAGCGCCAGCGTACGCGCGGCGGCAAGCAAGCGATCGGCACGTACGCCTTCGAAGGTGATGCTGCTGGTTTGGGGCAGGCGCGGTGCACCGGCTCCGTTCACGCGTACCCCGGATAGCGCACCTTGTAGGCCCTGCTCTAAGCGATCACGCAGCGCCTGCAACCTGGACATCTCCTCTGCCATAACTTCGGCTGCCCGCACTGCGGCAGCTCCCATACCTACAATGCCCGGTACGTTTAGCGTACCGCTGCGCAGGCCCTGCTCCTGCCCTCCTCCATCAAGCAAGGGCTGCAGCCGAAGTTCAGGCTTACGTCGGACGTACAACGCCCCCACACCTTTGGGACCATAAAACTTATGGGCCGAACAAGCCAGCAGATCAATGCCGGTCACCTGTACCGGGATTTTGCCGACAGCCTGCGTGGCGTCGACCAGCAGGGGTACCCCTCGGTCACGCGCAAGTTGCGCAATGGCGGGGATAGGGTGCAGCACACCGGTCTCGTTGTTGGCCCACATCACGCACAACAGCACCGTATCGGGCCGCAATGCGGCCTCAAGCGCTGCCATATCCAGCCGTCCTTCGGCATCAACCGGCAGGTATGTAACCTCCCAGCCCCGCCGGGCCAGCGCTCGACATGCTTCCAGCACGGCCGCATGCTCTGTCTGCACCGTAACCACGTGGCGCCCGCGATGGGCCAGGGCTTGGGCTACCCCTTTAATGGCCAGGTTGAGCGCCTCTGTAGCTCCACTGGTGAAAATTAGGTTTTCTGGCTCGGCCCCAAGCAGTAGGGCCAGCTGCTCACGGGCGACCTCAACGGCGGCTTCGGCCTCCAAACCATAGCGATGGCCCTTGCTGGATGGATTCCCAAAGCGCTCCGTAAAATAGGGGAGCATGCACGCAAGCACCTGTGGATCGACAGGAGTAGTGGCGTTGTAATCCAGATATACCGGTCGTTGCTGCATGAGGCGACCACCCGAAAAAAACCTCTCCGTTTAAAACGGAAGGCACTAGAGGGAGTTTCGCGGCTACAAAATACAGCGGCGGAGCCTTACATCAAGGCCCCGCCGCCAGGGTACGTTCGATCAACCAAGCTGACTGCCAAACGGCAAGATTATACATAATAACTTAGACAAAATCTAAATAGCCTACGAACTTTTTTTGTGAAAAAACTGTGAGGAACCCCGTAGGCGCTTTAGATTACCAGCTTGACGCGTTGGATAAAATCAAAAAAGGCATGTGATGCGCGTATCGCTAGGGATATTGCTTGTTTTAAGCTTGGTGCTTAGCGCCTGCGGTGAAGTGTCTACAGACTGGAAAATAGAAGAAGAGCGCATTGTAGCTGGTGTAGATCTGGATTTGCTTTTTACGCCTCCTACCGAAGCCGAGCGGCAAGCAGTTCAGGTGGCATGGGCTGCTCGAGATGTCTCAGCGCACAATGTGCAAGAGGTTGCGCGTACGGCGCTGGTTCTTGATGGCATGGCGGTATCGCTGCGTTTTTTGGCCCATACGGTTGAAGGGCAGCGCCATATTGGTGCGGTTCTGGTGCCTGAGGGGGCAGCGGCTGCAAGTCGTCCTGTAGTGGTCTTGGCGCACGACGGAGATCAGGGTGTAAATCTGGAGACCGACCTTTGGCCGCTGGTTGAACGCTTGGACCTGGCGCGTTTTGTGCTGGTTATTCCGGCCTTTCGGGGAGAGGCGCTGACCTATCAGAACTTGGTCTTTTCTAGTGAAGGCGAAGCCAATCCGTGGGAAGGGGATGTGGAGGATGCGCTGGCCCTACTGAACGCAACCCTTGCGCATGTAGCTGCTGCTAACGCATCCCGCATTGGGGTTTTGGGTATTGGGAGAGGGGCGACGGTGGCATTGCTCATGGCTATACGGGATAGGCGCATTCAGATGGTGGTGGGTGTTTCGGGGCTAACCGACTTTTTTGGAGATTTTGTGCAGCAGCGTGTTGAAGAGACGCTCCAAAGAAAATATCCACTGATCCCCGGATGGCGAGCTTTCAGCCGGCAGGTACTCGAGCCCTTAAAGGCCAAACAGCGCACGCTGAGTGAAGCGCGTTTAGCTTTGTTGCGGCGTTCGCCGGTGTATTTTGCAGATCGGCTACCTATTGGTCAGTGGCACCACGGTCGTCGGGATACCCTGATTGCGGCAAGCCAAGCAGAACGTTTGGCAACGGTCCGTCCGTCCAACTTTGCTGTCTATCTTTACGAAGAAGGGGCGCAGGGGTTAGCCACCTTATCAGGGAGTCAAGAGCGCATACGGACGCTGCTGGAGCTTTTGTAGCCATGGACGAGCAGTTTCGCATTCATCCGGTGCAGAACGAGGCCGAGATGGCGCAGGCCTGGGCTATCCGTGAAGTGGTGTTCATTCAGGAACAACACTGTCCGCCTGAAGAGGAACGCGATGGCCTTGATGAAGTCTGCCGACACGTATTGGGTTGGGTGGGCGAAGTGCCGGTAGCTACGGCACGCTGGCGGGTGGTGCCTTTTCAAGAGCGGCTGGTGGCAAAGCTGGAGCGCTTTGCTGTTTTACCGGCCTATCGGGGACGTGGTTATGGCAAGGCATTGGTGGAGTATGTGGTTGCGGATGCACGTCGGGCTGGATTCACGACGTTTTTGCTGCATGCCCAGGCGCATCTGGAATCGTTTTATGCGCAGCTCGGCTTTCGTAGTACCGGCTATCGCTTTATGGAAGCCGGCATTCCCCATGTGCAGATGATTCGGCAGGAGGCTTAAAAAAACATGCCGGCGCCCTTGGGGCGTCGGCATGCTTGAAGGCAGCAATTTTAAAACCGTTACAGTTTGGCCTGTACGATGGCAGGATTAATCCGCACCGTAGCCTTGCGCAGGAGGCCTTCGAGCGTCTTCTGGACGGTTTCCTGCTTGCGCTGTTCGGTAAGCTGCTCGCGTGCTTCAGCTACGTCCATGAGCGTGTCGTCTTTACGCCGCTCAACGAGGCGGATGAGGTGATAGCCAAACTGCGTGCGTACGGGTTCGGCCGTTACATCGCCAGGCTTAGTCAGGGCAAAGGCAGCCTCTTCAAAAGCTTCTACGGTTTCCCCACGGCGGATGAAGCCTAAGTCACCACCTTCTTGCCCACTGCCGTCTTCACTGTGCCGACGGGCCATTTCGCCAAAGTCGGCTCCAGCACGAATGCTGTCAAGCACCGCCTTGGCTCGATTGCGCACGGCTGTGGCTTCTTCCTCCGAAGCACCGGCGCTAAGCCGAAACAGGATATGCTGGACGTGCACCTGCTCAGCCTGCTGTTGGCGAAAGTTTTCAACTTCCTGGTCTGAAGGTGGTGTCGATTGGGCTTCAATTTGCTCCCGAAAGGTGCGCTGACGGATCATTTGGGCCAGCATGCTGCGAAGCGAATCTTCCGTCAAGCCGTCTTGCGCCAGCGCCTGCTGAAAGACCTCTGGGCTTGGAAAGCGGCTACGGATTTGGTTAAGCTCTTGCTCGACAGCGGCTGGATCCGCCTGAATGCCTTGCCGGGCAATCTCTCCATCTACGACATGGCGCACAATAAAATCTTCCACAATGCTTTTGTGGACCTCCGGCAGCAGGGCAGGGTTCATTTGAATTTGCGGATACCGCTGTATAATAAAGGCCAGTTGCTGCCGGAATTCTTCAGCAGTCAGCGTATCGGAGCCGTACTCTGAAGTGACCACCGCTGCCACGCTGGAATCGGCCACGGGGGTACCGACCTGATAGGTGCGGTCGTCATTTTCTTTGGCGTTGGCTTCAGTGTTCTGGCTGCGGCAGCCCAAAAATAGCAACAGGGCTAAACCCCAAAAAACGGGCAGCAGCAACAGCCGGCCCGCGCGCAAACGACGTACAGGGTGCATGAACATGATCCCTTAAAATGGTGCAGAACAAAAAACAAGATCAACGCTGCAACCGTGCATTTGTCAATTAGATCCGCCTTTAGCCTCTCCGCAAAGAATTTATTAACCGAAACCCCTAACGCGCCTAACGCGTTCGTTTTAGCACCTGTAGATAGGCCGCGTTCGTCTAGGGGTCTAGGACGCCAGCCTCTCACGCTGGTGACACGGGTTCGAATCCCGTACGCGGTACCACACCCGCCGGTCAGCTGACCAGCGGGTTTTTTTGTGCGAACGAAATTTTATTTCTTTCGTTACATTTTTCAGAAAAACAAACTTTTGTGGGGATGGAAAAGTGGCGAGTGAAACAACCAACCAAGAAAGCCCAGATCCTTGCTCTGTACAAATCCGGCATTCAGAACGTAGAGGATCTGGCGTTGCTGACGGGCAGCCGACCTAGCTACGTGGGTGCTGTGTTACGGGAGGCCGGTCTGGAACCGGGCTATGTGGACCTGTATACCTCGACGCGATATCCGACGAACGTTTATTCACGTTACTTTGCCGGCAAGCTGGGTTATCGCGACGTAGAGACGGCCCGTGAGAGCATAGCGCTGATCGATCAGCTTTACCGGCAATTTGCGCGCACAGGTGACCGGGCTGGCCAGCACCACGCCATGGTGATGGCGCTGACCATGTTTAACCGGGCACGCTGGTCGGGCAAGCAGGATGCGGCCGAAGTCTACCGTCGCTGGCTACTGCGCCGGCTGCGGACTACGCGGCCCCGTCGTGTGGAAAAATCGGAAAACGCCTCGACTGCCTGAAAACACCGCAGCCCGGCCGCTGTGGCCGGGCTCCGGCAGGGGGTGGTTGGGGAGATGCGATTATCGCATCAGCACCACGGATCGCGTCTGCACCTGGTTACCCACACGCAGGCGGTAGAGGTACAGGCCGCCGGCGGCCGAACGGCCGGCATCGTCCGTGGCATTCCAGATCACTTCATGCTGACCGGGCGATAGCATGCCCTGCACAAGCGTGCGCACCCGCTGCCCGAGCACGTTGTAGATCTCCAGCGTGACGGGCTGCGGCGCTGTGCCACTCAGCGTGAAGCGGATCGTGGTCTGCTGGCGGAACGGATTCGGGTAGCTGGGGGCCAGTTCAAAGGTGCTGGGCAAGACCGATGCTTCAGTCGCGGTGGTCGAAGGCGTACCCAGCACCGTCACGTAGTCGGCTTCGTAGGTGGTACCGGCCGTGGTAGCGCCGGTCTTACCGGCAGAAGCCGAGCGGCGTCCGGAAACGATTACCCGCTGGCCGGCCTGTACGCCGCTCCAGGCAATAGGCCGCTGCTGGTCGTCCACCACTACGGTCTGGGCCGTGATCAGGAATGTCACCTGCTGCACCACCACGGCGTCGGCACGCACGCTGTCGGCCTGGCCGGTCGCTTCCACAACGTCCTCGAGCTTGATCTCCAGCGCCACCAGGCTCAGGCCTGGCTGAATCGTTGCTTTCACCTCGACGATCTGCCCGGTCTGCAGGTCGGCCAGCGTGATGGGCATGCCATCATGCCCGGAAATTTGGGTATTTGCGTTTACAAATACCGTGACGCCTGCTACAACCAGGCTGTCGGTGCCCAGCGTCTCAATGGTACCCGTAAATTCCACCTCCTGATCGTCTGCATGGGTCAGCACGCGAATGCGCATGGCCCAGTAGGTGCCGTCGGGGTGCACGACGCCTCGCACGCGCACCACCGTGCCCACCTGCAGGTCGCTCAGCATGGCCTGCTGCCCCTGTGCGTCGATCACGTACACGCCAGGGCGTGCGTGGAAAACCATACCTGCTACGGTCAGCGTGCTGTCGCTCAGCGCTTCAATGGGACCGCGCACGTCCACGACCGGATGGAACGCTTTGCGCACCTTGATTTCGGTGGCCAGCAGGGTGCCGTCGGGCTGGATCAATGCCTCGATCTTAACCAGCATGCCTACCTGCAGGTCGCCCAGCGTGAGCGGTCGGTCCCAGGCATCCTCAATGACCGTGCTGTCGTTTATCCGGAAAGTCAAGCCACCCACAACCAGACTGTCGCTGCCGACGGCCTCGATTCGGCCCACCAGTTCAAATTCTTCTTCGTCTATTTCTTCCACTTTAATCTCCAGCGCAAAGAGCAGGCGGTGCCGCAGGTCAAAGTAGCCCTTGACCTCGACGAACTGGCCCACCTGCAGGTCGGCAAACGACAGAGACTGGTCGTCTTCGCCGTAAATCCGGGTCAGGCTGGTTACCTGGAAAGTTAGGCCGCCTACGGTCAGCGTGCTGTCGCTCAGCGCCCGGATAAAGCCTTTGATCTCGACTTTCCGGTGGAAGACTTCTACATACGTTTCGTTTTTGACTTCAATCTTGGTGGCCAGAAGCTGTCCGTTCGGTCTGAGCCGCGCCTCAACCTCAACCAGCATGCCTACCTGCAGATCGGCCAGCGTAAGCTGCTGATCTTCCTCTCCCTCAATGTGGGTCTGGGCGGTCACATGAATCTGGAAACCCCGAACGACAAGGATGGTGTCCTGAATCTGAAGAATGGGACCTGCGATTTCGATCTCTGGTAGATTTTCGTCTGCTTTATCCCCCGGCAAACCGGCTTCGATTTTGAGCGCCAGAAACCGCTCGTTTTGGACTTCCCCTTCGACTTTGACATAGCGGCCAGGGGTTAGTTCTCCTTCGACTTCGGTTTGCGCGGTCAGCCAGAAGGTAAAGCCCTGAACAACCAGGCTATCATTGCTCAGGACCTGGATGCGACCGCGGGCTTCTACGCGGTCCGGTCGATCTTCGGCGTGCTCCAGCTCAATTTTCTGCGCGTAGTAAAAGCCGTCCGAGCCATAGTAGCCTTCGACTTCTACGCGCTGCCCTGCTTGAAGCTGACCAAACGGGATGGGCTGTTCCGTCAGGTTATAAACGCGCGTCAGCGCGGTGACCCGAAACGTGATGCCATGCAGCGTCAGATCGGCCTCGCCGATCGCCTCGATGGTGCCTTCCAGCGAAACGCCAGGGTGATCGTCGGCGCGAGCCGGAAGTAGGGCAAGACCTAACCACACCGCAACTCCCAACATTGTTGCAATCCGTACCATGACAAACTCCGTCTGGTAAATAGACGGATGTTGACCCTAATGGCTGTCATCAAGAAGGATACCAATTGGCCTTAGAGGCTGAGGAAGCAAGACGGGCTCGGCAGGATGTGAAACCTGATTGATGTGGTGTGCATTTTATGCTCACTCCCTTCAATAAGGATTAACGGTTTTCCAGAGCGAGCCTTTCTATTATCTTTTGGAACTCTCGGTCAAGCATCAGGTTGAGCGGGAGCGCCTGTGTACTGCCGGCGTACATGCCTATAGATGAACTGCTGCCTTTAAGTTGAGCTATGGCCAGTGAGCCGCTGCTAAAAGCCACGCGTCTGAATAAAGCGTACGATCCACAGGAGATCGAACCGCGCTGGTACGCCTATTGGGAAGCTAACCAGTTTTTCCGGGCCGAAATTCGGGTTGATCGGGTGCCCTTCGTAATCATGATGCCGCCGCCCAACGTAACCGGACGGCTGCACATGGGGCATGCCCTGCAGGATACGATTCAGGATGCCCTGACGCGCATCCGACGCATGCAGGGTTATGAGGCGCTCTGGTTGCCGGGCATCGACCACGCTGGCATTGCCACGCAAAATGTGGTCGAGCGCGAACTGCGCGAAAAAGAGGGTAAAACGCGGCATGATCTGGGCCGCGAGGCCTTCCTGCAGCGCGTCTGGCAGTGGAAGGAAGAGTACGGAGACATCATCCTGCAGCAGAAGCGTCGATTGGGCGACTCCTGCGACTGGTCGCGCACGCGCTTTACGATGGACGAAGGCTTCACGCGAGCCGTGCAGGAGGTTTTCGTCCGGCTCTATAACGAAGGACTTATCTACCGAGGGAATTACCTAGTCAACTGGTGTCCGGTAGACCAGACCGCGCTTTCCGATGAAGAGGTGGATAATGTGGAGCAGGACGGCCATCTGTGGTATATTCGCTATCCGCTTGTAGATGGCAGCGGCTACATTACGATCGCTACGACGCGCCCCGAGACGATGCTGGGCGACACGGCCGTAGCCGTGCACCCCGAAGACGAACGCTATCGCCACCTGATCGGCAAGAAGGTGCGCTTGCCGCTTATTGGACGTGAACTTCCGATCATTGCCGACGAGCATGTCAAGCGTGATTTTGGTGCTGGTGCCCTTAAAATCACGCCAGGACATGACAAAAACGATTTCGAGATCGGCCAGCGTCATGGCTTGCCGCTGGTGAACATTATGAACCCAGATGGCACAATTAACGCCAATGGAGGCCCTTATGCCGGGCTAGACCGCTTTGCTGCACGCAAGCGCATTGTGGAGGATCTGAGGGCTCAGGGATTGTTGGAAAAAGTAGAACCTTATCGGCACACGGTGCCCGTCTCTAGCCGCTCGAAGGCCATCATTGAACCCCTGCTTTCGCGTCAATGGTTTGTTCGGATGAAGCCGCTAGCTGAGCCCGCCATCGAAGCAGTTCGTCGGGGAGATATTCGCTTCCATCCAGAGCGATGGGCCAACGAGTACTTCCGCTGGATGGAGAATATCCGCGACTGGTGCATTAGCCGTCAAATCTGGTGGGGTCATCGCATCCCGGTCTGGTACTATACCGACGCTAACGGCCAGATCGATGAGTCGCGCGGCTTTGTGGTTGCGGTCGATCAGCCCGAACCGGGTATGGTGCAGGACGAAGACGTGCTCGACACGTGGTTTTCGTCCTGGCTCTGGCCGTTTGCTACGCTGGGCTGGCCTGAAAAAACGCCTGAGTTGGCCTACTTTTATCCTACCACGGTGCTGGTTTCAGGCTACGACATCCTCTTTTTCTGGATTGCCCGCATGATTATGGCAGGGCTCCACTTCACCGGCCAGGTCCCCTTCCGGGATGTCTTTATCACTGGCATGGTCAAAGACAAATATGGCCGGTGGATGTCGAAAAGCCTGGGCAACGGTATCGATCCGCTGGAGATGATCGAGCAGTATGGTGCGGATGCGGTGCGCTATTCGCTGACTGTTCTGTGCACGCAGGGGCAGGATATTAAGCTCGATCCCTCCAAGTTTGAGATGGGGCGGAATTTTGCAAACAAAATCTGGAATGCCTTCAATGTATTCGGTCAGTTCATGGAGACCGATGAGGAAGGCCGCCCCCTGCGCGACTATCGTCGAAAGCGGCGCTTTGAGGAGCTGTCCCTCGTGGAGCGCTGGATGGTCTCGCGGCTCAACCAAGCGCTTGGCGTGATTAATGAAGCGATCGACCGTTACCGGCTCAACGAAGCCCTGCTTACGTTGTACGACATATTCTGGGGCGACTACTGCGATTGGTACCTGGAGCTAATCAAGCCGCCGCGTGGGCAGGCTATGGATGAGGAGACAATCGCGCTGGCTGTCGAGCTCTACGAGAAAATGATTCAGCTCCTGCATCCGTTTATGCCCTTTATTACGGAGGCACTCTGGTGGCGACTGCGGCCGCGGGCTGAGCGGGAGGCTTGCATCACATCGCGTTGGCCTGAGGTGAACCCGTACGAAGTGGATGAGGCGGCGGTGCGTCGTTTCCAACGCCTACAGGAAATGATTTCGGGTGTTCGGAACGTGCGGAGCACTTATGGGGTGGCTCCGGGCAGCGAAATCCGGGTGCTGATTCGGGTTCCTGAAGCGGAGGCATCGGAGGTTGCGCAGCTTGAAGCACACCGCAACTATTTCATCCGGTTAGCCAAAGCGCGGGAGGTTACGGTGGGGGTGGGCCTTGAGCGGCCTAAAGCCAGCGCCGTGGTTGTCGTAGGTCGCTATGAAGTCTACGTGCCATTGGCCGATGTAATCGATCTGGCTCAGGAGCGTGCCCGCCTGGAAAAAGAGATCCAGCAAAAGGAACGCTTCCTGCTGAGCCTACAGCAGAAACTGCAAAACACCCAGTTTCTGGAAAAAGCGCCGGCCGAAGTGGTTGCCCGTGAGCGCCAAAAAGCCCAAGATGTCCAAGCAGAGCTGGAGCGGCTTCGGGCTAACTTGGCCGTGCTCGACTGAAGCGTAAAGCCCTATGACGCTCCTAACGGAAACGCCTACGCTCGAGCGGCTGCGACATCGCCACCTGTTGGGGTTGGCAACTTATTCAGCCGAAGAGATTCAGCTCATTTTGCAGACTGCCCGGCAGTTTCGTGAGGTGCTCCAGCGGCCTATCCGACGGGTACCCACGCTTCGGGGTGTGACGGTGATCAATTTGTTTTTTGAACCCTCAACGCGTACGCGCATTTCCTTCGAATTAGCTGAAAAACGCCTATCGGCCGATGTGGTCAACTTTTCGACAGCCGGCTCTTCCGTGGTTAAAGGTGAAACCCTTAAAGACACTGCCCGAAACCTGGAGGCGATGAAGATCGATATGGTAGTGATCCGGCATCGCTCTCCAGGCGCTGCCCACTTTCTCACCCGCTGCATTGATGCAGTGGTCATCAATGCAGGGGATGGGGCGCACGAACATCCCACTCAAGCTTTGCTGGACCTGCTGACAATCTCTGACCATTTCTCTTCGTTTCAGGGCCTGAACGTTGCGATTATTGGTGACATTGCCCATAGCCGGGTCGCTCGTTCTAATATTTACGGCCTTAAAGCTTTAGGGGCCAACGTGACGCTTTGCGGTCCACGTACGCTAATGCCCGTGGGCATTGAAGAGCTGGGCGTGCGCGTTACTTACCGGCTGGAAGAAGCGCTCGAAGGCTGCCATGTAGCCATGGCCCTACGGCTGCAGCTGGAACGGCAGACCTCGGGGCTGTTTCCCAGCTTGCGGGAGTACCACGCCCGCTATGGCATTAAGCTGGAGCATCTGGAACGGTATCCTGATCTATTGATAATGCATCCAGGTCCGGTAAATCGGGGCGTAGAGCTGGCCAGTGAAGTTGTTGACCACGAACGCGCCATCATTCTTGATCAGGTTACCAACGGGGTAGCCGTGCGCATGGCTGTGCTGTACCTGTTGGCTGGTATGCCCGAGACAGCCGAAGCGGCTTAGGCTACCAGCGGCCGACCGGTACGCAGCGTTGTTTCCAGGTACGTACGGATGGCCTCAGCAATGCGCATTTGCTGCGCCTCTGTTAGTTCAGTATGCATCGGCAGCGAAAGCACCTCATGTGCTGCCTTTTCGGCTTCTGGCAGCGAATCATGAGGAGCCCAGTCTGAAAAAGCGGGAAGCTGGTGAAGCGGAACAGGGTAGTAAACGGCCGTTGGAATTCCGCGGGTGTGCAGGTAACGCTGTAGGCCATCACGCCCGCCGGGCACGTCGGCGTGAATGCGGAGGGTGTATTGATGAAAGACGTGGGTGCATTCGGGTGCGCGGTACGGAAGCGTTAGACCCGGACAGTCAGCCAGCAGCGCGTCATAACGATCTGCCGCTGCCTGGCGAGCTCGGATATAAGCCTCTAAGTGGCGCAGTTTGACACGCAAAATAGCTGCCTGTAGGGCATCGAGTCGGCTGTTAATGCCAATAAGTTCATGATAATACTTGCGTCGGGCGCCGTGGTTGGCCAGCATGAAGAGTCGGTCGTGCAAGTCCGGATCATTGGTCACTACAGCGCCGCCATCCCCATAAGCCCCCAGGTTTTTGGAGGGGAAGAACGATAGGCAGCCTATGTGGCCGAAGGTACCCGTTTTTTGACCATAATAGCAGGCACCGATAGCTTGCGCGTTGTCTTCAATCACCCAGAGGTTATAGTGCTGAGCCAATTCCAGCAGGGGCTTCAGCTCAGCTGCCTGGCCAAACAAGTGTACAGGCACTACAGCCCGGGTTCGCGGCGTGATGCGGGCTTCGACGCTGGCTGGATCGAGCGTAAATGTGCGAGGATCAATGTCGGCAAATACCGGCCGAATGCCAAGCAAGGCCGCAGCTTCGGCTGTAGCGACAAACGTGAAGGCGGGCACAATGACCTCATCCCCTTCCCTAAGCCCTAAGGCCATGTAGGCCAGCTGCAGCGCATCGGTGCCATTGCCTACGCCTAAGGCAAAACGGCATCCCAGAAAAGCAGCCAACTCCTGCTCAAAAGCCTCAACTACAGGGCCGCGAATAAACTGCCCACTCTCCAACACCGCTTCAAGGGCAGAGAGGATTTCCTCCCGAATCGCGCGGTACTGCCCCACCAAATCAACCAATTGTATTTCGTTCATCTGTCACGACGTTTTTTTAACGGTCTAAAATACGAACGAACTGCACGCATGGGCGTACCCATTGTCTACTGCATATTGGCCAAGCTGATGTTCTATGCGGTACCTGTTGCAGGTAGCTGGTCCGGTTTCAATGCCTACGGGCCTGGAATGGATGGTGGTGGCCAGCGTGATCGTACCGGCCGTCTTGCTGGTTGTGCTTATCTGGCTAGCTCGGCGTGCCAGGTGAGCAAGTTGCTTTAAAAAACAAAGGCCGCTAAAAGCGGCCTTTTGTTTTGGAAGTTTGGGGTGTTTAGCGTGAGGAGAGCTGCGACAGGTAGTGTTCGGCAGGTGCTTTGTAGTTGCCGTAGAGCGCATTGCTGAAAGCTTCGCGGGCATTTTCCCGATCGCCCATGAGCATATAGACCTCGCCGAGCACAAAATAGATCTTGGCCTTATCGGTACGGCTACCGCGATGCAGCTCCAGCGCCTTTTGGCCCATTTCTACTGCTTTTGGATACTCACCAATTGTTTTTAGCGCCTCGGCGTAGTAGTAGTATACGTCGGCATCTGGGGAGACTTCAGTAATTTGCAGGAGCTGATCCAGATATTGGATAGCTTCGCGAGCATCTCCAGGAGTCGGGTTGCCTCCATTGCGGGCCAGCGTGCTGGAAGCCAGGTAGAGGTAGTGATCCCGGATCGCTTTTTCAGCCGACTGACGCGTTTCATTATCTTGCGCTTTCTGGCTGACCGTGAGCGCCTGCCGCAGCGTGCTCAGACCCTCTTCTGTGCGGTTTAGCTTAAGCAAAGCCAGGCCTTTGCCAAGGTAATTTTTCGCAAACGCTGCGTCGTGCTCAATGCCCTTGTTGTAATGAGTGATCGCCTGATCAAACTTATTATTCCGGTATGCCTGCAGGCCAAAGTTATAGTCCAGTTGCGCCACAATGCGAAGGGCCTTCTGGGCCGTTTCCTGATCGCCTGCCTGACGGGCCATCTGGGCAGCTTTCAGGAAGCCATCATAGGCCTTTTGATATTGCTTTGCCTTGGCGTCCTCTAACGCCTGGTTAAAGACCTTTTTATACTCCTCCGAGGCCTGCGCTTGGCTACTAGTCGGGAGGCAAAAGCTCGCTGCCACGACCAGGGCAACTAGGGCAAGCCCCTGACGCAAAACCGTTCCGATACGTTGCACCATCATCGCGCTTTTGGGTTGGGGTGTTAAAAATGCAACACTTACAGAAAGACAGCTTTCAAGACGGCGTTATAAGATACAAGTTCCAGCTTTAAAAGAAAACCTTACGGTATTTTCATGGAAACTACACAAATGTTCTGTCTAAAAATTAGGTCCTGGCGTGCGCTCACGGTAGGCAGTTTCGATGATTTGCACGGCTACTTCTGGATCATCGGTTAAGGTAAAAAGTCCCAAATCTTCAGGTGAGATATTGCCTACCGTGAGCATTTCGCCTTTTAGCCAGTCGATCAGTCCCTGCCAGTAGTCGGTTCCCATCAGGATAATGGGGAAACGGGAGGCCTTGCCGGTTTGGATGAGAGTTAGGGCTTCAAAGAGTTCGTCTAAGGTGCCAAATCCGCCCGGTAGCACAATAAACCCTTGGGCATATTTGACAAACATTACCTTTCGGACGAAGAAAAAGTCGAAATTAATCAGCTTATCGCGGTCAACATAGGGGTTGCTTTCTTGTTCGTGGGGGATGACAATGTTAAGGCCTACTGAGATGCCACCGGCTTCGCGGGCGCCCTTATTGGCCGCTTCCATGATGCCGGGGCCGCCGCCGGTAATCACCCCGAAGCCACGCTTGACCAAGCAGCGTCCTACCGCTTCGGCTAAGTGGTAGTAGGGGTGATCACGCGGTGTGCGGGCTGAACCGAAGACCGATACGCAAGGGCCCAAGCGCGAAAGCGTTTCAAATCCCTCTACAAATTCAGACATGATTCGGAAGATCCGCCACAGGTCTTTGATTTGCCGCTGCTGCCAAGCCAGCGTTTCATTTTCTAAATGCTGATTAGGGGCGTGCTGGCCATCCGTATGGAGTGCCGAGAACTTCTGCTCCATGGGTAACCCCCCTTAGTTACCGTGTTGAAGTTCTTGCCGAAAGGCTTCACTAGCAAAGATGGCAATTTCTACGCGGCGATTGAGCTGGCGGCCTTCTGGGGTATCATTGGATGCGACCGGTTCGCTTTCGCCTTTGCCTAGGGTGCGGATACGGCTAGGCCGAATGCCTTGCTCCATGAGAAACGCTGCGGCCGCTTCGGCGCGTCGTTCCGAAAGGCGCTGGTTATACTCTTCTGGTCCGGTGCTGTCGGTGTGGCCAACAATGAGCACTTCGGTTTCGGGATATTTTTTCAAACTTTCTGCCAGACGACGTAGATTCTCGCGGGCTTCCGGACGCAGGGTGGACGAGTTGACGTCAAAGAGGATGCCGGAATTGAACGTCACCAGAATGCCTTCTCCTACGCGTTCAATTTGGGCATCAGGGAGTTCTTGCTGCATTTCAGCGGCCTGACGGTCCATGCGCTGGCCGATAATCGCACCAGCCGTACCGCCTACAATGGCGCCCAGAATGGCACCGCGCGCTGTATTGCCGGTAGCTTTGCCAATGGCGCCACCCACAACAGCCCCAGCTCCAGCTCCAACGGCAGCGCCTTTTTCCGTATTGCTCAGTCGCGCGCACCCTGCAAGCAAGAGGGTCAACATTAAAAAGCCATATCCTGCGTGTTTGCACATGGTTGCTTTTGGGTTTGGTTAAAGACCTAACTGCAGCTTTGTATCAATTCCAATGCCGAACCTACCTGAAGGTAATGCGGAGAGCATCCTTTTACCCAAAGGTCCCCAAAGGATTCCCTAATTGCGCATAAAAGTTATCCTGAAAAAGACGCATTTTCACTTTGGCTTGTTCTATCTTTTAGGCAACCAGGAAGCCGTTAAAAAAAAATATCTCCCGTCGATGAAGTTGATTATTCCGATGGCAGGAAGGGGCACGCGCGTGCGTCCCCATTCGCACGTCACGCCTAAACCTCTTTTGCCTGTTAAAGGCAAGAGCATGGTTGAGCGCATTGTCGACACCTTTAATCGGGTACTACCACGTGCATTGGACGAAGGCGTGTTCGTTTTAGGGCCGGATTTCGGGGAAGACATTCGGGTTCAGCTGCGTGACATTTGCGCACGGCATCATATGCAGGCGCACTTTGCCGTCCAACCTGTAGCTGAAGGCACAGCGCACGCGGTCTACTGCGCCGGGGATCACCTCACAGGGGAAGGGATTGTCGTATTTGCCGACACGTTGTTTGAAATGGAGCCTGGCGTTGAGCTGGAAGGCGCCGACGTCGTCATGTGGGTTAAGACAGTTGAAGATCCACGGCGTTTTGGGGTTGCAGTGCGTGAGGGCGAGCGTGTGGTGGCTCTGGTTGAAAAACCTGCAGAGCCCATTTCACACGAGGCACTTATCGGCATTTATTACGTGCGGGACCTGGCAGTCTTGCGCCGCTACATCCAGCAGCTCATTGATGAAGAAGTGCGCGGCCACGGTGGAGAGTTTCAGCTCACTGACGCTTTCGATCGCATGTTAAAAGACGGGTTGGTCTTTAAAACCGCAACCGTGACCGCCTGGCTCGATTGTGGAACGATCGAGGCGCTCATGGACACTACGCGTTACGTATTGCACAAAGAGCGGGACACGCTGCGACAGGGCATTGTAGAAAACAGCGTCATTTATGACCCCGTTTATATTGGTCCGGGAGCGCGTGTCGTTGATGCCGTAGTCGGCCCTAACGTCTCAATTGAAGCAGGTGCTGAGGTGCGTCGTTCGGTGGTGCGCGACAGCATCCTGTTTGCCCATGCGCGCGTTGAAGGCGCCGTGCTGGCCGATGCCCTGATTGGACAGTACGCAGAGGTACGCGGCCAGCCTCAACGGCTCAACATTGGCGATCATTCAACCGTGCAATGAACGACGCTGCTCGAGCGCTGGAATGCTACCCGGAGACCCTTGAAGTCCGCTTGGGCTTCGATGCGATTCGGGCCGCGCTGCGGGCGCAAACGCTAAGCATTTTGGGAGCTGAGGCGGTCGACCGGATGCACCCCTTGCGTGACCGGGAGGCCGTCTGCCGGGCGTTGCAGCAAGTGGATGAGCTGCGGCAAGCGTTGCATTTTGACGATCCGGTGCCGCTTGAGCCGCTGTTTGACCTGCGACCTCAGCTTACGCAGGCAGCCCCCGAAGGCGCACGGCTTGAAGGGGAGGCGCTTGAAGCCGTGCGGCGCGTGCTCGGTACGATACGCCGGCTGGCAGCATACTTTCGTGAGCGACAGGCCAAGTATCCGGCGCTTGCTGCGCTGGTCCGGCAGCTTCGACCGTTGCCTGAGCTCGAGCAGCAGCTGGCCCAGATTGTCGATGAAGAGGGGCGTGTGCGGGATGATGCTTCGGAGGAACTATTGCAGCTGCGGCGACAGCTGGTCCGCATGCGGGAACGGCTACGCGAGGCCCTGCTTGAAGCGCTGCGCGACGCATTGCGCCAGGGCTATGCGACCGAAGAACAGCCGACGATCCGCAACGGCCGTATGGTCATCCCGATTCGCGCCGAAGCGCGCCGCAAAGTAGCCGGCTTTGTGCACGATACGTCGGCCTCCGGACATACCGTCTATATCGAACCAGCCTCCTGCCTGGAGTTGAACAACACCGTCCGTGAACTGGAACTGGCCGAACAACGCGAGGTCGATCGCCTGCTCCGAAAAGCCACTGGATGGCTTCGGCCTCATCTACCTGCGCTGAGGACTTCGCTGGAAGTCTTAGGTCATTTTGATCTGCTCCAAGCTAAGGCGCGTCTGGCTGACCGCTTAGAGGCGCACGTGCCGGAGGTGGGCGACGACGGCGTCATCGAGCTCAAAGCTGCCCGCCATCCATTGCTTCTGTTGCACTTTCAGCGTCTTCAAGAAACGACCGGTGAAGTGCGTGCGGTCGTGCCACTTGATTTGACGCTGGGACGCACCTACCGCACGCTCATCATTACCGGACCCAACGCTGGTGGCAAGACGGTTGCCATGAAGACCGTAGGCTTACTGGTGCTTATGCTGGCCTGCGGACTGCCTATACCCGCTGATCCCGGTTCGCACGTTTCGGTCTTTGATCGCCTCATGATTGATATTGGCGACGAGCAGTCGGTAGAAGCGGATCTATCAACCTTTAGCGCCCACATGCAGCACATGGCGTGCATGTTGGCGCGGGCTGATGCGCGTACGCTGATTTTGATCGATGAGGCCGGAACGGGCACCGACCCTGATGAAGGCGCAGCACTGGCGCAAGCCATCTTGGAGGAGCTTACAAACCGCGGGGCACGCACCATTGCCACAACCCACCATGGGGCACTAAAGCGTTTTGCCTACGAAACGGAAGGCGTCGAAAATGGCGCCATGCAGTTTGATCCGCTTACGCTTAGCCCAACGTACCGCTTTCAGGTAGGTATTCCTGGCTCGTCCTATGCGTTTGAAATTGCCCGACGCATGGGATTGCCGGAATCCATACTGCAACGTGCCCAGACGCTTGCAGGAACCCAACGGGTAGCGCTGGAAACGCTCCTCCATCATCTGGAAGAACGCCTGGCTACGCTGGAGGCGCGTCAGCAAGAACTCGAAGCGACGCAGGCGCAGCTGGAGCAACTGCGGCGTGACTACGAAGCACGATGGCAAGCACTTAAACAAGAAACGGCAGCTATCCGGCAGCGCGCTTTTGAAGAGGCTGAGCAGCTTTTGCAGGAGGCCAACGCCCGCATTGAGCGCACCATTCGGGAAATTAAAGAGGCCCAAGCAGAGCGCAAGGCTACGCAGACGGCCCGCCAGGCCTTAGAACGCTTTCGTCGCCGCCTGCACGAGGAGCATCGCGCCTTAACGTTTCCGGCTCCAGCCGCTAAAGCAGACCAGGGTCCCACATTGCAGGTAGGCGATCAGGTACTCTTTGAAGAGAGCGGCATGCCGGCTGAGGTAGTGATGCTGGAAGGCGATGAAGCGCTGATTGCAGTGGGGTCGTTGAAGATGCGTGTACCTATCAGTCGGCTGCAGCGTTTGAGTCGTCCTGAGCGACGTAAGCACGTGCGAACGGCGGTGGCTGCCACGTTACCCGCCTTAGCAGCCCGCACGCGCCTTGACGTGCGCGGCTTCCGCACCTACGAAGCCCTGCAAGCCGTTGAACGCCTGATTGACGAGGCTATTGCAGCAGGCGTGCGGGAACTTGAAGTGCTCCATGGTAAAGGCACTGGTGCACTACGCCAAGCCATTCGGGCCTACTTGCAAGAACGCCCTGAAGTCGAACGCTTCGAAGACGCCCCCTGGGAACAGGGAGGACCAGGCATTACCCGCATCTGGCTTAAGTAAAACCAAGCAGTATCTATGGCACGAGTCGTTGTTACCCGACCCATTATCGAAGAAGGCCTTGCACTGCTGCGTGAACGATACGACGTCCAGGTGCTCAATCCAGTAGACACCCTGGACGAAGAGGGACTGATCGCTGCAGCCCGCGAGGCCGATGCCCTGATTTCCATGCTTTCAGATCCCCTTACGGCAAGGGTATTTGCCGCTTGCCCTAAGCTACGGGTTGTAGCGCAGTATGCAGTAGGCTATGATAACATCGATTTGGAGGCAGCCCGGGCACGTGGCATTGTGGTTACCCATACCCCAGACGTGCTAACCGATGCTACTGCCGATTTTACCTGGGCGCTTTTGCTCACGCTCATCCGTAACGTACGGCAGGCTGATCGGTACGTGCGTGAAGGGCGATTCAAACGCTGGGAAACCCAACTGCTGCTCGGCCACGACTTGCACGGCAAAACGCTGGGCATTGTAGGGCTTGGGCGCATTGGGAGTGCCGTAGCGCGTCGGGCGTTGGGTTTTGGCATGCACGTTGTCTATTACAACCGTCGACCCGCCAACCCTACTGTGGAGCGCCAAAGCTGCGCCCGTTACGTGTCGTTCGACGAACTGCTTGCCGTGAGTGACGTTGTTTCTATACACTGCCCGCTCAATTCTGAGAGCTATCATCTATTTAACCGTGCGGCCTTTGCCAAAATGAAACCTACCGCCATACTCGTTAACACGGCCCGGGGGCCCATTGTCGATGAGGCCGCTTTGGTAGAAGCGCTCGCGCAAGGGCAAATTGCTGGCGCAGCTTTAGATGTTTTTGAGCAGGAACCCAACGTGCATCCTGGATTGCTGGAAAGCGACCGGGTTGTACTGGCGCCCCATTTGGGAAGCGCAACGGTTGAGGCGCGTGCGGCTATGGCGCGCATGTGCGCCGAAGCCGTTGTGGCGGTGCTCGAAGGTGCCGAAAAAATCCCTTATCGACTGGTATGATGCGATGGAGACCGATCGCTGCCCGCTGACCCTGTTACGCTGCTGGAGATGCTTAGGGGTGCTGCTGATCCTGCTGGTAAGTTTGGGAACTGCGGGAAACAGCTGGGCTCAAGAGGCTGACTCCTTAGCCCAAGCGCTTACGCTAGCCTTAACGCAAGGCGATGCAACGCGCCTCCTCGAGCAAGCTGCTCCTCAGGTGGAGCTGGCCCTGCTGGGTAGCGGGCGCCTCTACAGCCGCATGCAGGCCCGCTACGTACTTATGGACTTTTTCCGGGTCTATCCTCCTGTGCGTTTTGAAGTGGGCGAGGATCGCTGGATGGATCCTCACCGGTTTGTGGTGGGTGAATACTGGTACGCGCAAGGTACAGCGCCGCTACGCGTTTACATGCGCCTTTACCGAGAAGAATCCCGCTGGGCCTTGCAAGAATTACGGGTAACAGCAGGGCGTCCGAAGCGATAGCATACCATCATGGAGGTTGGGCAAGCACGCAGTAACCGACGATACTGGGGCTTTGGGCTGGTGCTTGCCGGACTATTACTCTGCACCGGAGCCTTTAAACTGTTAAGACTGGCCTGGGTAGAGCGGCACATTGATTGGGTGCGCCAGGAGCGTCTTGAGCACGCTGCGGCGCAAGTACAACAGGAACTTGGGCAGCTCGAGCAGCAACTCTTAAGTCAAGCCCGCTGGCTAGCTACGCATCCTGCTGTGCATGCTGCCCTGCGGGATGCGGCCCAAGCAAGTGAGCCGATCTGTAGCGAAGGATTGGCGCAGTTGTTTGTACGCTATCGATTACCAGAGCGGGGCGGTATTGTCCTATATGATAGCACCTTGCGGCAAGTAGCTTGGGCTGGTTACAGCATGCCGCGGGGTAAAGTCCCCGCGCTGGGGCAACCGTCAAGACAGCTCTATACCGAGCTGGTTGAAGATCCGCCCTGGCGCACGGCGCTAAGTCTTTGGCATCCTGTGGTCGAAAAGGGAACCGTTGTGGGAGCAGTTCGGGTGCTTACGCTGCTGGTGCAGCGCATGCCGGTTGAAAATGCTTATCTGGCCAGTTTTGATCAGGTGCGTCTGTGGTCTCGGGAGTATGGTCTGCCGTTTCGGCTGGTTGTAGCTGAAAGGGCCCCTGCTGTTGGTGCCGGTGAAGTGGTGCGTCCGCTTCAGGGTTTCGAAGGTCGCACGCTCGGTTGGCTAGTCATAGGCCTCCCTGCGCCGAATCAGGTGTTACGGGATGAGGCGCGGCGCTTTAACCAGCTTATGGCCTTTTGGGGTACGCTTTTGCTACTCTGGGGACTCTGGGGCCTAATCAGTTGGATGCGGGCTGCAGGCAACACCCCACGCCGGTTGCTTTTCCGTGCAGGTATAGTGGGGCTGCTGTGGTGGGGGGTGCGCTACGCCTGGATTGCGCTTGATGTCCCCAACCGCTGGCAACGCGGCCGCACCCCTTTGGCTCCTCTCTTTGATCCAGCGCATCTGGCTTCTGCCTTTGGCGGTGGATTAATGCGCTCGATTGGCGATTTGCTGCTGACAGCACTTTTTGCTTTAGGGTTTGCCCTAGGGGCGTTATGGGTGGTGCAGAAGCAGACAGGCTCCTTTTCTAAAGCTGCAGCCTGGCGTTTTGGGGGATACATTTTTACTGCTATAGGGATGTTCGGGCTGGTACAGCTCTACGGTTTGGTTGTGCATCACAGTGTGCTGGACAGTACGCTGGATTACCTTACCCGGACAGGCCTTTTACCGCCCCGTCTGGTTTTTCTGGTCTGCGCTGCGCTGCTTTTGCTATTGCTGGCTTTGCTTTTACTGCTGCGGGTCTGGGGATATGCCCTCAAAAGCCTTTTCGGCAACTGGTCAGCCTCCAAGCGGGTGCGCTGGGTACTTGGGGTCGGCGTCCCGCTAGCGGTGACGGGTGCTGCTGTAGCGGTATTGCCGGTTGCTTGGCCTATGCCGCCACTTGTAGCCTTTGTTTTGGTCGCTTTTGGGCTAAGCCATACCTTGTGGCCCTTATCGCTGCCTCCGGCTGGCAGGTGGCTGACACTGCGAGCGTTGCTGCCGGTTCCGTTTGTGCTTAGCGTATTGCTGTATCCCGTGCTCTGGGGGACTTTAGAGGGCCAGCGGCGCTTACAGGTGGAGCGGGCTTTGGAGCAGTTTGGGCAGGGACAAGATCCTCGGGTAGTTTTTGCCATCGAGCAGGCCCTTCAAGAGCTGCAAGCCGACAGTCTGCTCGGGGTATGGTTGGCCCAGGCGGCACTTTTGCCGCGTGCGGAACGGCTAGACTCGCTTACCGCTGCTGTGCTGCGCGGCTCCCTACTTTTGTCACTGGAAAGCACTTACGACGTTAGCGTCACCTTTTTCGATCGGGGAAGACGACCTGTAGGCCGTTATGAAGGTCTGAGCACGCCGGGCGCGACAGTTTCATTAGAAGTCGATGCCGCGGAGTTTGCTTTACTTTGGGAACGCTACCAGGTGCAGCGAGGCCGCTTACCTTTTATTGAATCGCTAAGCGGCAGACGCGAACCGATCCAATGGCAGTATGCTGGCTTAACGGCTGTGCGCTCGGTTGAAGGAATACTGGTCGGATGGATTATGGTGCGGGCCGAGCCCCAAAGTCCACTCTATGGTGCCGAGACACCTTTCCCACGCGTGCTGGTCCCTTCGGGCTTTTTTGGTGAGGTGCAGGCGGGGCTGTCGTTAGCCGAATTTCGGGACGGTGTTCTGGTGCGCACTCAAGGTAGAGCCTTTACGCGCCACCAGTTGGACGCTCAGCTTGTGTCGCGCTTGGCCCAACAGCCTGCCCTTTGGCAAAAAGAAACCGAGGAAGGCCGCACCTACCTAACCCTTTATCGTCGGGTGGCTGGGGGCGAGGCATCGGTGATACGCGCAGCGCGCATCCCTGCGCTAACGTTGTTTGATCATCTCTACTACACGTTGCGGCTTACGCTAACCGGTTTGGTGCTGGTAGGCATTTTTTATGCTTTAGGGTTGGCTTATCGTTGGCGTCGGGGATGGCTACTGTTGCCGGAAGTTCGGTTTCAGGACCGGGTACTTAACGCCCTGCTTGCTGTAGGACTGATCGCTGTGGTGGTTGTAGGTTGGGTAGGCGTCGAGGTCATCGAAGGTGAAAGCCATCGTGCCGTTCAGGCCTGGCTGGCCCAGTATCTTGATCGGGTAGAACGCATGCTGGTAATGGCGGCACGCGAGGGCGAATTGCCCTATCAGGTACTGGATCGCTTGTCTCTGGACGCACTGGCCGGCCAAGTTGGCCTCGATTTACAGGTTTATCGGGAGGGTCAACTTGTAGCTACGACGCGACCCCGTCTGGTACGGGAACGCCTACTCGAAACGCATATGCCGATTTCAGCTTATGTGGCGCTCTACTGCACAGCCCAACGCTCTGCTTTTGTGACGGAGCGACTGGGCACGTTTACGTATTGGACCGGCTTCCGCGCCTTGCTTGATGCGCAAGGAAGGCCGCGCTATGTTGTGGCCGTGCCGGCCTTGCCTGAGCAGGAACGGCTTGAAGAGGAGCGATCACGGAGAATCGCCTATCTTTTTGGGGCGCTTTTGCTGCTGGTGTTTCTTGTGCTCAATGCGGCCTGGCTGGCTGCCCGGGCTTTGGGGCGACCCCTGGCACGCCTTGAGGAAGGGTTGCAGGCCGTGGCCCGTGGTGAGCTGAATCGTCCATTGCCGATTGAGTCGCGGGATGAACTGGGAGCCTTGGCGCGTACCTTCAACTGGATGCTGGAGCAACTGGCTGAAAACCGCCGACGCTTGGCCCAGCAAGAGCGTGAGCTGGCCTGGCGTGAAATGGCCCGGCAAGTGGCCCATGAAATTAAAAACCCCCTTACCCCAATGAAGCTTTCCATTCAGCACCTGCAACGGGCTTTTACGCAGCGCCGGGACCCTGACCGCTTTGCCGAGCTCTTTGCGCGGGTAACCACTACGCTGATCGAACAGATCGATACGCTGGCTCGAATAGCCGACGACTTTTCGACCCTTGCCCGCATGCCTCGCCGGCGACCAGAGCCAGTCGACCTGAACGAGGTGATCCGCGAGGCGGTCCGTCTGATGGAGGCTGAAGCCGGCTGTGCCATTGAGCTGGCATTGCACCCTGAGCCGTTAGTGGTAGAGGCCGATCGTGAAGAGCTGCGCCGCGTGTACATTAATTTGATCAAAAATGCCCTGCAAGCCTTGGTTCCTGAACGCCCTGGTCACGTGCGGGTTACGACGCGCCTGGAGCTTACCGACGGACAGCCCGTTGCCTACAGTACGGTTGAAGACAATGGACGCGGCATTCCCAAAGCGCTGCGTCCCCGAATCTTTGAACCCAACTTTTCAACCAAAACGGGCGGTAGCGGACTCGGTCTGGCCATTGTTAAACAGAGCATACAAGATCTGCAGGGGAGTGTAGGTTTTGAAACCGAAGAAGGGAAAGGCACAACCTTCTGGCTTCGTTTACCCTTGAAGCTCCTCGAGCACGACGCCTAAGGCGGGAAATACCACTCAGTAAATTGTGAAAAAAATACAAAGAAATCTTCTCCTTGCCTTTTACAGGCAAAACGTCTTGATTGCCTTTCTTTTAGTGTAAAAGCGCATCCAGATATAAAAAATTTTTTGTATTACTCGCGTTCTGGTTATTCTTTTTATACAAGAAGCGCTACCGATCCTGTATAATTGGATTGATCTTATTGTTTTTTCGGAATAAAGGGAGAATTGATCTCGGAAGCAAAAATTGCGTAATTAGGCGCTACAATTGCGTTCCACGAGAAACGAGTTCACGTTGGAGTATTCTACTATGGAGAGCAGGCGTCCTGAGAAAACGCGTCAAGCTGCTTGGGGCAGCGCGCGGGCGGTGGCGTCTGCTACACATCCCGACTGCAAAGGGATGACCGCACGAGCAAGCAGGATCCTTGGTGTCGGCTGCCTTCGACTTCGGGGGCTGGCCCTGCTCCTTATTGGCTTGCTCGTAATTATTGCTTAATTGCGCGGCGGTCAATCCCTTGGCACTTCACAGGCGCGATAAACCGATGAGCTTGAGGCCGGGGGATTGACCCCGAAAGCCAAACCCAACACAAACTGAGATCTAAGCCTGTGAGGTAGCCATGCGCACCGACACCATTCCGCTGGTTCGATCGGCCCGCCCAGCCGTGGGCACCGAGCAAACCGAAACTGCCACGTCTCGAGAACCTGTTTCTGGCGCTGAAATCTTTGTGCGCGCCTTAGAAGCTGAGGGCGTAGAAATTGTCTTTGGGCACCCAGGCGGTGCCGTTATTCATATCTATGATGAAATCGCCCGTCTCAAACCGCGCTTTAAGCATGTGCTTGTGCGTCACGAACAAGGCGGCACGCACATGGCCGAGGGCTATGCCAAGGCCACAGGCCGCGTGGGCACAGTACTCGTTACCAGCGGACCAGGTGCTACGAACACCGTTACGGGCATTGCCGATGCCTATATGGATTCGGTGCCGATTGTGGTGTTCACGGGCCAGGTCCCTACCAAATTGATTGGTAACGACGCCTTTCAGGAAACCGACACCATCGGGATCACGCGTTCGATTACCAAGCATAGCTTTTTGGTGCGTGATGTGCGCGACCTGGCCTGGACGATCAAGGCCGCCTATTACATTGCCCGTACGGGTCGACCTGGACCCGTTGTGGTCGATTTGCCTAAGGATATTCTGCTGGCTAAGGCGCCTTTTACCTATCCCGAAGAGGTTCACCTGCGGGGTTATCGGCTGCCTGGGCCGCCCGATGCAGCACTGATTCGCGAAGCAGCGGCCATGATTGCGGCATCGCGACGCCCGCTGCTCTACGTGGGTGGGGGAACGATTACCGCCAATGCCGCTGAGCTGCTGACGCAGCTTGCCCGCAGAGCGCGCATCCCTGTAACCACTACGCTGCACGGCTTAGGGGCTTTCCCCGAGGATGATCCTTTGGCACTAGGCATGCTGGGAATGCATGGCACCTGGTATGCAAACCAGGCAGTGCAACATGCCGACTTGATTATTGCCGTAGGAGCGCGCTTTGATGATCGGGTAACTGGCAAGCTTGATAGTTGGGCGCCGTACGCCAAAATCATCCATATTGATATCGATCCGTCCTGCATCTCGAAGAATGTCCCGGCCGATTGTGCCATCGTGGGCGATGTGCGGGAAGTGCTCGCAGAGCTGTTGCCGCTTGTAGAGCCTAAAGACACGAAAGAGTGGCTAGCCAAGATTGAGACCTGGCGCGCGGAATGCCCGCTTATCTATGAGCAAGGCGATGGGAAGCTGCGTGCGCAATACGTCATTGAGCGCTTGCGGGCCAAAACCGGCGGCCATGCCGTAGTCGTCTCGGACGTGGGCCAGCATCAGATGTGGACAGCCCAGTACTTCCGCTTCTTGCATCCGCGCTCTCATATTACTTCAGGAGGTCTGGGCACAATGGGCTTTGCCTTGCCCGCCTCAATCGGTGCCGCTTTTGGCCTTCGCGGCCGTAAGGACGTGCCCATCATCTGCATCAGTGGCGATGGCGGGTTTGTGATGAATGCCCAAGAACTGGGAGTTGCGGCAGCCCATCGGCTGCCGATCAAGGTGGCGGTGATCAACAACAATTTCTTAGGCATGGTGCGGCAGTGGCAGGAGCTGTTTCACGAAAACCGCTTTAGCCACACCGACCTTAGCGACACCAATCCGGATTTTGTCAAGCTGGCCGAAGCCTATCACTGCGTGGGCTTGCGGGCCTCGCGTCCTGAAGAGGTCGATGCTGTCCTTGAAGAGGCCTGGAAGATCACCGATCGGCCCGTGGTAATCGACTTTCAGGTGGTCAAGGAGGAGCTGGTGTTCCCGATGGTACCAGCCGGTGCTTCAACCAGCGAGATGATCACAAAACGTCTGACACCTAACGCATTCGTCTAAAAATAGCTATGGCTACCGAAGCTTCTACGCTAACGCCTCAGCAAATCGTTCGCAAACGCAAAACAGGCGAGCCGTTGCTGCCGGGCGAACCGGAACAGGCGCACCGACACACGATTGCCGTTTTGGTGGAAAACACCATCGGAGCGCTTATCCGGGTGGTAAACCTGTTTTCTGCCCGCGGCTTCAACCTGGAAAGCGTCACCGTCGGGGAGACCGATGATCCGACCGTATCGCGCATGACGATTGTAACCACGGGCAACGATCGCATCATCGGTCAGGTGCTGCGGCAACTAGAACGGTTGATCGATACGCTTCACGTTGAAGACCTGACGGGCAGCTCCTTTGTCGAGCGTGAGCTTTGCCTCCTTAAGGTGCGCTACACCGCTGAAAGCCGGGCTGCCATCATGGATACGGTCGAAATCTTTCGAGGCAAAGTGGTCGACATCACGCCCGACACGATGACCTTCGAGCTTACCGGCCCCACCTCGAAGATTGAGGCTTTCATCAAGCTCATGAAGCCGCATGGCATTCTTGAAGTGGCCCGCAGCGGCCGTGTAGCAATGCGGCGGGCTTCCGGAAGCTGGCTTACGCATGAAGATCCCTCATTGAACCTTCCTGCAGCACGCTAAATCTTGCCCTAACCATGAACGTCATCTACGACGCGGATCTATCGCTTATTCGCAGCAAAAAGGTCGCCATTATTGGTTTTGGTAGTCAAGGCCATGCTCATGCCCTGAACCTCCATGATAGCGGCGTCGATGTGGTTGTGGGGCTTCGGCCAGGCTCAAAGTCAGCAGCCCAGGCACAGGCGCAGGGCCTTGTAGTGCGTACGATAGCCGAAGCCGCAGACTGGGCCGATGTGATCATGCTGCTTATTCCGGATCAGCACCAAAAGCGGATCTACGAGGCTGATATTGCCCCTTACCTTAAGGCAGGCAAAGCGCTGGCCTTTGCCCACGGGTTTAACATCCATTATGGCCGGATTCAGCCGCCTGCTGAGGTGGATGTTTTTATGGTGGCCCCTAAGTCGCCAGGCCACCTAGTGCGTCGCACCTTTCAAGAGGGTAACGGGGTCCCCTGCTTGATCGCGGTAGCCCAAGATGCGACAGGCCAAGCCCGCGCGCTGGCCCTGAGTTATGCCGCGGCGATCGGAGGTACACGTGCCGGGGTAATTGAGACCACCTTTAAGGACGAAACAGAAACCGACCTGTTTGGTGAGCAGGCCGTACTCTGTGGCGGTTCTGCCGAACTCATTAAAGCAGGCTTTGAGACGCTTGTCGAAGCGGGCTATCCGCCCGAGCTGGCCTACTTTGAATGCTTGCACGAGCTTAAGCTGATCGTTGACCTTTACTACGAAGGGGGCATTTCCTACATGTACTATTCGGTTAGCGATACGGCTGAGTACGGGGGCTATACGCGTGGGCCGCGCGTTATCGGACCGCAGGTCAAGGAGGAAATGAAACGCATTTTGGCGGAAATCCAGTCGGGTAAGTTTGCCCAGGAATGGATTCAGGAATACGAGTCGGGCGAGCAGCACCTACGGGCTGAACGGGCGAAGACGCGTCAGCATCCGATCGAGCTTATCGGGCGCAAGCTGCGCCAGATGATGAGCTGGCTTAAGGCTAAAGAGGCTCCAGAACCGACAACCGCATGAGTAAGGCGTTTTACCATATTGTAGTGCTGCCGGGAGACGGCATTGGACCCGAGGTCACCCAAGAGGCCGTGCGGGTGCTCGAAGCAGCGGCAGAGGCATTTGGGTTTCGGGTGCATACCGAAACGCATCCGGTAGGCGGTGCCGCGATTGACGCTTTTGGCGAGCCTTTACCCGAGCCCGTGCTGGCTGCTTGCCTTAAGGCGGATGCTGTCTTGCTGGGCGCTGTAGGCGGGCCTAAGTGGGATAATCTGGATCGTCCGCAGCGCCCAGAAGCTGGACTGCTTCGGTTACGTAAGGCGCTGGAAGCCTATGCCAACTTGCGACCTGTCGAAGTTCCCGAAGCGCTGGCCGAGGCCTCTCCTTTGCGCCCTGAGATTGTGGCGGGCACAAACCTGCTGATTGTGCGCGAGCTAACGGGCGGTATTTATTTTGGCGAGCCGCGTGGCCGCAACGGCCAAATGGCGTGGAATACCATGCGCTACAGCCGTGAGGAGATTGAACGCATCGCCCGTGTAGCGTTTCAGTGGGCTGCTCGCCGTCGTGGCCGCGTCACTTCGGTCGACAAAGCCAATGTGCTTGAAGTGTCTCAGCTCTGGCGCGAGGTGGTCAGCCGTGTGCACCGCGAAGAGTTCCCTGAGCTGGAGCTTGAGCACCTATACGTGGATAACGCGGCCATGCAACTGGTGCGCAATCCACGCCACTTTGATGTTATCGTGACAGGCAACCTGTTTGGGGATATCCTCTCGGATCTGGCAGCGACGCTTCCAGGGTCGCTGGGGCTGTTGCCTTCAGCCAGTTTGGGTGGACGCGTAGGATTGTTTGAGCCGGTGCACGGCAGCGCTCCTGATATTGCCGGCGAGGGCAAAGCCAACCCTATGGCTGCTATCCTAACGGTTGCTATGCTGCTGGAAGCGCTCGGGCAAGAGGCAGCAGCCCGCTTGATTCGTCAGGGCGTCGAAGCGGCCCTGGCTGAAGGTATCAAAACGGCCGACGTGTGTCGTGTCGGCGAAACGCCGGCAACGACAGAGGCCGTAGGACGCTACGTGGCCGACTTTGTACGGCAGCATGCTGCGGTTTCTTCCTAAAAAGCCTATGGAAGCGATCATGGACGACGGAGTCGTACCGGTAATCTTGTGCTGGGCAGGAGGCCGACTTAGCCGGCGCTCGGCCATTGAGATGGGATGACCTATCGGCCGAAATGCCGCAGGTCGATAGGAGGCCGGGCGCGCATAGCTACTGTTGCGGCGAGTGCTAACGGTATTCACTAAAACTTTGCCCAGCCATGAACGATCGCATCATCATCTTTGATACCACATTGCGCGATGGCGAGCAAGCGCCAGGCGCCTCAATGACCATCGAAGAGAAACTGCGCATTGCGCATCAGCTGGCGCGTCTCAATGTAGACGTCATTGAGGCAGGCTTTCCGATCTCATCTCCTGCACAGTTTGAAGCGGTACGCCGCATTGCCGAAGAAGTCCAAGGACCGGTTATTTGTGCCCTGGCACGGGCACGTGAAGAGGATATTCGAGCTGCAGCCAATGCCCTGGCCCCTGGCAAGCGGGTGCGCATCCATACGTTTATTGCTACCAGCGACATTCATATCGATGCCAAGTTTGGGGACGTGCGTTTTGGTCGTACGCTGGCCGAAAAGCGCAAAACCATTTTGCGTCTAACCGAAGAGGCTGTGCGTCTGGCGCGCACGTTCACCGACGACGTCGAGTTCAGCGCCGAAGATGCGGGGCGCACTGATGTAGGCTATCTGGCTGAGGTGGTACAGGTAGCTATTGCGGCCGGAGCGACCACCATTAACCTGCCGGATACGACCGGCTACTGCGTACCGGATGAATACGCCGCCATGTTTCGTTCGGTCATCGAGCGGGTTGAGCCGCCACCGCATATCGTTTTTTCGGCGCACTGCCATGACGATCTAGGGCTAGCCGTAGCGAACTCTCTGGCTGCAGTGCAAGCTGGAGTGCGTCAAATTGAGTGCACGATCAACGGCATTGGTGAACGAGCCGGTAACGCAGCCCTCGAAGAAGTAGTCATGGCGCTCAAAGTCCGCAGTGAGCGCTTTGGGGGGCTTAAAGTAGGGATTGTAACCCAATATCTAACAGAAACTAGCCGGATGGTTTCGCTGGCTACCGGCTTCCCTGTGCCGCCGAATAAAGCGATTGTCGGACGCAATGCCTTTAGCCACGAGGCAGGTATCCATCAGCACGGTGTGCTGCGGCGGCGCGATACCTACGAAATCATGCGTGCTGAAGATGTGGGCCAGCAGCCTGAACAAATCCGGCTGGGACGTCACTCGGGCCGGCACGGACTTTTTAGCCGGTTGGAGAAGCTGGGTATCAGCGTTCCTGAAGAGCGTCGTGAGGAAATCTACCGTCGCTTTTTAGCCCTAGCTGATCTGAAAAAAGAGATCTATGATGAAGACCTGCGTCGGCTGGTCGAAGAAAGGGAAACAAACAGCGCTGCAGCCCCTTTCCAATTAATCGAAATGCATGTGGCTACAGGTACGCATCGCGCACCAGAGGCCGAAGTGCAGGTGTACCACCGCAGCACGCACACGCTGCGGGTCGAACGGGCTACAGGCGATGGCCCGGTCAATGCCATCTATAAGGCTATTGATCGCGCCATAGGCGCAGCCCATGAGCTGATTAGCTATGAACTGCGCTCGGTTACCGAAGGCGCTGATGCGGTGGGAGAGGTTACTGTGCTGATTGGCTTTAACGGGGCCTGCTTTCGGGGTGTGGCGCAGCATACCGATGTGCTGCGCGCCTCAGCCGAGGCTTATCTGGAAGCCATTAACCAGTTAGAGCAATTTCGTATCGAACACGAAAATCTCTCCTTTGTGCGCAACGGCATCTTACACTCTTTTGGCGATGCCGCTGCCTAAACCCTAAACGCTGCGAGTGCCTATGGGCATGACCATCACCGAAAAGATCTTAGCTCGCCATGCCGGACGCGACCGGGTCTCGCCAGGCGAAAACATCTGGGTACACGTCGACATTCTCATGACGCACGACGTGTGCGGGCCGCCAACCATCGAAATCTTCAAGCGGGAGTTTGGCTCAAGTGCGCGCGTTTGGGATCGGGAGAAGGTTGTAATTTTGCCCGACCACTACATTTTTACGGCCGATCCGCACGCGCGACGCAACATCGAAATCCTGCGTGCCTTTGCTCAAGAGCAGGACCTGCCCTATTACTACGATGTTGGCACCGCCCGCTACAAAGGCGTCTGCCACGTAGCGTTGGCTGAAGAAGGCTTCAACCGGCCTGGTATCGTGCTTATCGGTACCGACAGCCACACGTGCACCTCAGGCGCTTTTGGGCTGTTTTCGACCGGCGTAGGAAACACCGATGCAGCCTTTATTATGGGTACGGGCAAAATCTGGCTTAAGGTGCCCGAAACCATGCGCTTTATCTTTGAAGGCAGCCTTCCGCCTTACCTCATGGCCAAAGATCTGATTTTGGCCATTATTGGCGACATTGGAGTCGATGGTGCAACCTATCGGGCGATGGAGTTCGATGGGGAGGCGGTCTACGACCTGTCCATCGAAGAGCGCATGACGCTCACGAACATGGCCATTGAGGCTGGAGGCAAAAATGGCATCATTGCTGCCGACGAAAAGACCATAGCCTACGTTCGGGAGCGGACCAGTGCACCTTTTGAGCTCTTTTACAGTGACCCGGATGCCCGGTATTACGCTGAGTACGTTTACGACGTCTCGAAGCTGGAGCCTATTGTGGCTAAGCCGCACCGGCCTGACAACAAAGCCACGGTAACCGAAGTGGTAGGCACCAAGCTCGATCGGGCTTACATTGGCAGCTGTACTGGAGGCAAGTTAGAAGACTTTATCGCTGCGGCACGCATTCTTAAAGGCCAAGAGGTGCGCATCGATACGTTTGTAGTGCCCGCTTCGACCTATGTCGAGCAACAGCTCCATACCTATACGATCGATGGCGTCACGCTCTACGATATCTTTGTAAATGCTGGCTGCAAGATCGGCCATGCCAGCTGCGGCGCCTGTCTGGGTGGGCCCCCCGACACGTTTGGCCGCACGCACGGCACCGAAGTGGTGATCTCAACGACCAACCGCAACTTCCCAGGTCGCATGGGTTCCAAGCAGGCTTCGATCTACCTGGCTTCGCCGTTGACTGTGGCCGCTTCGGCGCTGACTGGCGTCATTACGGATCCCCGCGAAGTCCTTGTGTAAGGCGCACTGCGGTTGGGGTCGACGCTATAGTGTTGACCCCAACCCCAATCTTTTAGCAGCTATGAAAGAGATTATTCGTGGATTGGCCTACGTGGTAGGCGACGCAATCGATACCGATCAGATCATCCCGGCCCAGCACCTGGTCTATAGCCTAACGCGGCCTGAAGAGCGCCGTCTCTACGGTCGCTATGCCCTGAGTGGGGTACCAGCCGAAGGCCAAGGATTGCCCTATGGCAATATCCCCTTTACCGAACCCGATGCCTACAAAAGCCGCTTTAAGATCATTGTAGCTGGCAAAAACTTTGGCTGCGGCTCTTCGCGTGAGCACGCTCCGTTTGCCCTACAAGAAGCCGGCTGTGAGGCTGTTGTAGCCGAAAGCTACGCGCGCATTTTTTACCGTAATGCGGTCGACGGGGGCTTTGTTGTGCCGTTTGAGACGCCGATACGCCTGATCGATAAGATTCGTACGGGCGACGAGCTTGAGATCGATACGCGCCTGGCCAAGCTGACCAATCTGACAACAGGTGAGGAATTTTTGCTTCATCCACTGGGAGACGTGGCCGACATCCTGCGGGCAGGCAATCTGTTTGAATATGCCCGTCGCGCCGGCCTCATCTCCACAACCCCGTGAAGGCCATGAAAATCGAACTCTTCGACACGACGCTGCGCGACGGAACCCAGGGCGAGCACGTTACCCTAACAGCCGATGACAAAATTCGCATTGCCCAGCGCCTGGACGCCTTCGGCATCGACGTGATCGAGGGGGGATGGCCGGGCTCTAATCCGAAGGACAAAGCTTTCTTCGAGCGGGCACGCGACATCGAATGGAAACACGCGCAAATCTGTGCCTTTGGCTCCACGCGCCGTGCGGGCTTGGCTCCCGAAGACGACCCGAACTTGCAGGCACTGCTTGAAGCCCAGACGCCGGTTGTCTCGATTTTTGGCAAGAGCTGGACGCTCCATGCCCGTGTAGCGCTCGGCGTGTCGCTTGAAGAAAACCTGGAGCTGATCGCCTCCTCGGTGGCCTACCTTAAAGCACACGGCCGGAGGGTAATCTACGACGCCGAACACTTTTTCGACGGCTACCAGGACGACCCAGTTTATGCTCTGGAAACGCTGCGTGCAGCAGCCGAAGCAGGCGCCGATGTACTTGTACTCTGCGATACCAACGGCGGCACCCTGCCCAGCGATATCTACCGCATTGTGGGTGAGGTGCGCCGCCAATTCGACTTGCCCATTGGCATCCATACGCATAATGATGCCGGATGCGCCGTAGCTAACACCATTATGGCGGTAGCGGCAGGCGCACGCCACGTGCAAGGCACCATTAACGGCATCGGAGAGCGCTGCGGCAATGCCGACTTGTGCGCCGTGATTCCGAACTTGCAGCTCAAGATGGGCTTTACATGCGTTTCGGAAGCGCAGCTGGCCCAGTTAACCGACCTGTCGCGTTTTGTCAACGAAGTAGCCAACCTGACACCGATTGATCGCGCCCCATACGTGGGACGCAGCGCCTTCGCCCACAAGGGCGGGGTGCACGTGTCGGCTGTCCTGAAAGACCCCCGCGCCTACGAGCACATTCCGCCTGAAAAGGTCGGTAATCGTCGCCGCGTGCTGGTTTCAGACCTCTCCGGCAAAAGCAATATCCAGTATAAAGCCGCCGAGCTGGGCATCGAACTCACGGAAAACGACGAAGCCCGTCAAGCGGTACAGCGCATTAAAGAGCTGGAACATCTGGGATACGAATTTCAGGGCGCTGAAGCTTCCTTTGAGTTGCTGTTGCGCACCATTAAAGGGGAAGATACGCGCTTTTTTACGCTCGACCGGTTGCGCGTGCGCACCGAGATCGACAAAGAAGGCGGCTATTGCTATTCGGAAGCGACCATTGCGCTGCAGGTAGGATCGGAACGCGAACTCGTAGTGGCCGAGGGCAACGGACCAGTTGATGCCCTTTCGAATGCGCTTCGCAAAGCTCTACGCCGGTTCTATCCTGATTTTGACCAGGTGCACCTAAGCGACTACAAAGTGCGCGTGCTTAACTCCGACGACGGTACCGCAGCAGCCGTGCGTGTGCTGGTCGAGCACCGCGATGGAGAGCGCCGTTGGCACACTGTGGGCGTATCGACCAACATTTTGGAAGCAAGCTGGCAAGCCCTGGCCGATGGCATCCGCTACTACCTGTTGCGGCGTAGCGAACAACCGGCATCGGAACCGACCGAGGTAACCCTGGCCGCTCAGCGCATGTAAACCAGTGGACGGGTTACGCTTCGGTCGCCCATCTCCAGGCGGAGAAAATAGAGGCCGGGAGCTACTTCTGCCCCATCCTCGCTGCGGCCGTCCCAGGTTAAGCGGTAGCGTCCAATATTCCAGGTGCCCTCTATCAGGCGCCGTAGCTGTCGGCCCAGCAGATCGTAGAGGATCAGGCGCACCGGTTGTGCTTCGGGTATGTCGAAAAGGATCGTAAGGGGTGCGCGTCCCGGTTGCGGATAAACCTGCAGCTGTAAGGCGCCGGGAACCACTTCAATCGTGATACGCGGACTTTCGACGCGGAACGTATCGACCTGAAGCGCCACAACTAGGCCAAAACGTCCCGGCGTAGTGGCCGTGTAGGTGAAAAGGCCGGTATTGGGATCTAGCTGTGCTCCTGTAGGTCCTTCAACCAATTCAAAGGTGATGGCACTTTCGGCGTTATTGGCCTGAAAGTGGAACGTTAGCGTTTGACCAACTAGAATCGTGGTGTCGGGCAGCAGGGTGAGAAACGTGGGAAGCTTTTCGACGATGAGCGTTAGGCGGGCAGTGTCGGCCGCCAGGCCGTCGCTCACCATGGCCTGTATGGAGTAGCTCCCGGGCGGAATTGCCGCTACGATGGTCAGCGTGCCTTCTAGCGGGTCGAGCGTAACCCCGGGCGGTGCGGTCAAAAGACGGTAGCTTAGGCTGGCACAAGCATCCGGATCGGTCGCAGTAAGACGAACCGTGTGGCTCCTGTTTTGCAGAACGCGAAGGGTGTCGGGTAGATGGGTCCATTGAGGTGGACGATTCGGTATGCTTGGCGCAATGCGCTCACGCCAAAAGCGTTGCGCCGCATCGGCCGCCTGTGCCAGGGCCGCTTCACTACCGGCTGCCAGCAGGGCAAACGCGGCAGGCACTTGGCAGCCTGGGTTGATCCGGAACGGACCAATCGCCATTAACTGCGAGACGTCGACCCGGTCGAGTTCCTGACGTTGCATCCCCCTGCTTAGCCAGGCCCATTTTTCTTCTTCTGTAAAACCATCGTAGATCTCTTCTTCGTTGTTGATGGCCCGGTAAGAAAACGGCGCTGGCGTAAGCAAGCGAATGGCGGCCAGCGTATCAGGGAGCAGGCTACGGTTCTGCACAATGCCCATCTGGCGCGCCGCATCGAAGCGTGCAAAGTCGCGCGCATCTAAATTCAGGTCCCAGTCCAAAAACACGCCGCCGTAGAACGGCGCAATCGGAGCGTTGCCGATGTTCACAAAGTCGTACCGGAAAAGCACAAAAAGCTGGTTGTCTTGAGCCGAGTCGGCATACGTTTCCTGAATAACGCGAATAGGCAGCGGACGCGGAGCACGGTTATCGACGAGCTCGACGGAGCCTTGCTGGTAGGCAAATGCTCCAGGCACGCTTACCTCCAGGCTGCTCCCGGGAGCCAGCTCGAAATCCCGCTGTTGTGTAGAGCCATCGGCGCCCCGAACGGCATCAGAGACCGTAAGGCTAGAGCTACCCGTAACCAATCCACCCTCGAACAACAGGTTGCGGCCGTCAAGCCGAAAGCCAACGCCCGGTGACTCGTCGGCAAAGCCAGTCCAGCCAATGTTGCCGGTTGTTGTGATTGCAGTTTCAATACGGCCGGTGGCAAGGCGCGCTACTTGCTCAGGATTGACCGTGAGGCGAATGAGATCGGCATCGACATAACCCCCATCGGCCAAGGTGCGCGTCTGGAGCAGTGCCAGATGGTTATTGGGGGCATTGGAGGCAATGGTAAGCGAGAAGGTTGCCGTTGCCGTATCACCTGGGTTGAGCGTGCCCAGCGTCTGGCTGCGCTGCTGAAGGCTTAGATAGGGGTCGTTACTCTGCAGCTCGACGCGGACCCCCGTAGCAGGGGCCAAAAAGTTTGTAAAAGAGGCTGTAAGTTGAACGATTTCGCCGCTTTCGAGGTAGCCGTCGCCGTCTTCGTCAGACACCTCAAGCCGCACCAGGCGAATCGCCGGGAAACTGCTTTCGGTGACGGCCCGAAAGGCATTAATGCGGCCGCGTCCCAGAAGGCCAGCAAAGCCTGGATTGACAGCATCGATGGGGTCGGCAGTCTGGCGCAGTTGCTCGCGGGCTTGGTCGGGCGTGTAGTTTGGAAAGCGGGTGCGCACCAGGGCTGCGATACCGGCTGCCAAGGGCGTGGCAAAGGAGGTTCCACTGGCAGCGCCGGTGTAGCGGTTGCCGGGGAGCGTAGTGTTTAGGCTTACGCCCGGTGCAAAGACGTTAACGCTGAGTCCGTAGTTTGAAAAGCTGGCTTTAAGGTCGTTGTTTTTTTGTGTAGCGCCTACCGAAAGGACGCGGGGGTGGCTGGCCGGTCCAAAAGGCAGGCGGTCGTTGTTGGTTGCGTCATTGCCGGCAGCGGCTACAATGAGGGCGCCCATATCGGTGACGGCATGGACAACGTCGTTTTCTAAGCGTGAGAGGCCGCGGCCGCCCCAGCTCACGTTAATCACCTGGGCGCCATTTTCGGCCGCATAGACAATGCCCATGTATCCAAAGCAAATGGAGCGGTCGGCATCGGGACAACTGGAATTGATGGGCATAAAGCGGGCATTCCAGCTACTTCCGGCCACACCACGGCCGTTGTTGGTGACGGCTGCAGCTACACCTGCCACCTGGGTTCCATGGGCTGCATTGAGTGGGGTGGCTGGAAGTCCGGTGGGATCGGGCGTATTATTAGCAAAGTTCCAGCCGTGCACGTCATCGACAAAGCCATTGCCATCGTCGTCGATGCCATTGTCGGGGATCTCGCCAGGATTGACCCAGACATTGCCCACCAGGTCTTCATGGCGCCAGTCCGTGCCGCCGTCTACGATGGCGATCACAACGTTTCCGTTTTCGCCTTTGACCACATCCCAGGCCTGTGGAGCCATAATCTGGGCCAGGTGCGTCATCTGGCTGTAGAGCGAGTCGTTAGGTGTGTCAATTATCTCCCGACGGAAAAGCGGCTCGGCATAAACCACTTCAGGCAGCTGTTCCAGCTCGGCTGCTAGCCGCCAGGGCGAAATGGGGCGTTCGTAGTAAACCAGATAAATCGATCGAAGGCGTTCCAGGGCCGAATTGGGGCGTTTGCGCCCAGCTCTTTCTAAGAACGGAAAAGCAGGTACAATCGCCGTAACGCCAGCGGGCCTGAGGTGGGTATCTACTGTGGGCAGACCGGTTTTTCCTGCTTGAGGGGTGATGGGGGCATGCAGTTTAACGACCACAACGCCAGGCTGGACTTCCGGTCGTGGCCCAACATCGGCCCAGGCTGGAAACGAGGTGAGCAAAAGCCACCCCCACAGGTAGCAACAACGCACGGCTAACGCTTCTGCTGGTGAAACATGTAATAAGATACATGCAGGGGCTCTTTACTGTCCAGCCGTGCGGGTTAAGGAGCGGTATCTGTTTCGCCTGCCTTGGCTTCGTCCCAGTAGCGATCCATTTCCTCGAGGTCGGCTTCGGCCAGCGTGCGCCCTTGCTCGGCCAAGCGCGTTTCAATGTGCTGGAAACGCCGGATAAACTTATCGTTGGTGCGCTGCAGCGCATTTTCCGGATTAATGCCTACCAAGCGGGCATAGTTGACCAGGGCAAAGAGTACGTCCCCAAACTCGGCCTCGCGCTTGGCCTTTGGTGCGTCTTCCTGAACGAGGCGGTGAAATTCGGCAAGCTCTTCTTCAACTTTGGCCCAGGCCTGTTCCTTTTCGGGAAAATCAAATCCTACGGCAGCCGCTTTTTCCTGGATGCGATAGGCGCGTAGCAAAGCTGGCAAGTGACGCGGTACGCCTGCTAAAACCGATGCCCCTTGGGAGCCTTTTTCCTGAAGCTTGATTTGCTCCCAGTTGGCCAGCACCTGTTCGACGCTGTCCACCTGCACCTGACCAAATACGTGCGGATGGCGACGAATCAGTTTTTGGGTCTCGGTTTCGATAACTTCCTTGAGCGTAAAGTGACCCGCTTGTTCGGCCATTACGCTGTGAAACACGACGTGCAAGAGCAAGTCACCCAGCTCCCGCTTGAGTGCTTCCCAGTCGGCTTCTTCGATCGCTGAAACGACTTCGTAGGCTTCTTCAATGAGCAAATGCTTTACGGAGGCGTGCGTCTGCTCGCGATCCCAAGGGCAGTCGCGCCGGAGCTGGCGTACAATGGCCACAAAGTCGGCGTACGCCTCTAAACGATCTTCGGGTTCACGGAACAAGGGATCGTAAGGTTTGGAAGAGACCGCCATGATGCCGTAAAAAGCTGGTTACAGGAGTATAGCTGAACCCGCAGGAGTTTCGGTTTGTTTTGCAAAAAAGTTTTTTATCGATGTCATACAGCTGACATCGCTTTGTGTATTTTACACTATAAGCATCTCCTGGCGGGCTCATGTGCACGCGTTGGGAGATAGCCGGCCTAGCCGGTGGACTCATGTGCCAACCGCCAGGACTCATGTAAAATTAACCAACCAGGAGGTGCATCATGGCACGCAGCATTAACAAGGTCATTTTGGTCGGCAATCTGGGGCAGGACCCTGAAGTGCGCTACACGCCTAGCGGCATAGCCGTATGCAACATGCGGCTGGCAACCAACGAGGCCTACCGGGACGCAGAAGGTAACCTGGTGGAACGTACCGAATGGCATAATTTGGTTGCCTGGGGGCGTCTGGCTGAGATCTGCAGCCAGTACTTGCGCAAGGGTTCTAAAGTCTACGTTGAAGGTTCCTTGCAGACGCGCTCTTGGGAAGACCGGGACGGCAATACGCGCTACACAACCGAAATCAAGATTCGGGAGATGGTGATGCTGGATGGGCGGGGTGAAGGGATGGCAGAGGTAGAAGGAGCAGCTGAAGCCAAAGCAGCAGCCCGTCCAGCTGCTGCAAGCCGGCGCGAGCCGACACTTGCAAACGAGCCGGAAGCGTTTGACGACGATTACACGTTTACCCCGGACGATGATCTGCCGTTTTAAACCGTAAAGCCTCTGGGACATGCTGCCCCAGAGGCTTTTTTATGACCCTGATTTTGGGGGCAAATCCGCCCGGGGTGTTTGAATGCGATAGGTGGTTACGTCGCCCCGCAGATAGCCGATCAGGCCACCTCCGACGATACCGATAGGCACCGTGTAGGCAGCCACTAGGGCTGCGATGGCGGGGACCAGGGCGCATCCCAATCCTGTGCATTCGCTGTTTGATAGAAGGAGTACAGGGGGGCCTAAACCGGCTACCAGGCCCACCAGCATGCCTTTAACAAGAGCCGGCCCCCGTCGTTGAAAGCGGATCCACTCTACCTCGTGCAAGGCATAGCGCCCAGTAGGCGTGATCAAGGAATCCGGAGTAAGGTGTAAGTTGCGCGCCTTGAAAGTTTGGCCTTCCCGAAGGTGAATGGTAGCGGTGTGTTTTTGGCTCATGGCCTCGATTCGTTGGCGCGCTCCATTGGGCGTGCCGGGTATCACGGCATGGGTACTGTGACAGCCTGTGCTAACGCCCAGGACCAGCCCGATCAGGGTGCATGTCGTTCCGAGACGCATAGCTAGTCTTAGGAGTTTAGCCAGTACTTTGCATAGCAGCAGCCAGTCCATTGATGCTTAAAAAGAGAGCCCGTCGCAGCGGTTCGCGGGCCGATTCTGGAGCCTGGCGGTAGCGCAGCATGAGTTCGACCTGCAGCAAATTGAGTACATCGGTGTAAGGATTGCGCAGCATAACGGATTTGCGAATTACCGGATCGTGGTCGAGGAGTTCTTCCTGATCGGTGATTTGCAAAATGGCTTGGCGGGCGCGCTGAAAGTCTTTTTCGATTTGCTGATGGAAGGGAGTCGGGCCATCGCCTAACAGCCGATCGTAGTAGGCGGCAATTTCCAGGCGGGCGCGCACCATTTCGCGTTGGGCGTTTTGCAGTACCGTGCGGAAAAACGGCCAGGTTCGGTACCACGTGCGCAGCGTTTCGGCGGTAGCTGGCGAGGTGCTAAGCAGTTCATCCAAAGCCTGTCCAATGCCAAACCAGCCTGGAATCAGATAGCGGACCTGCGTCCAGGCAAACACCCAAGGGATGGCGCGTAGGTTTTCAAAGTCTACTTCGCGGGCGCTGCGACGCGAAACAGGCCGTGAGGCAATGGGCAGACGACTGATCTGTTCGATCGGGGTAATGCGGGTGTACCAGTCCCAAAAGCCTGGGGCCTCAATGAGTTGTCGATAGGCTTGCATGGAGCGTTGTGCGAGGGTTTCCATGATCTGGCGGCGCTGCTCCGAATCGGTGCCGTCGGTCGGAGGGGTAGCTGGAAGCCCACAGGCGCGCAGCATGGCGTTGACGATCTGTTCCAGGTGGCGATGCGCAATTTCAGGCAGCGCATATCGAAACGAGATCACTTCGCCTTGCTCGGTAAAGCGAATGCGACCGTTATGTACAACAGCCGGCATAGCCAGAATGGCCTGATTGGCCCTGCCGCCGCCGCGTCCCACCGTACCGCCTCGGCCGTGGAACAGCCTGAAGTCCACCCCATGCCGGCGGCACACTTCGGCCAGTTGTTCTTGTGCCCGATGGAGGGCCCAGTTGGCCATCCAGTAGCCGCCATCTTTGGTACTGTCGGAGTACCCCAGCATGATTTCTTGAAAGCTGCCCCGAGCCGCTAGTTGCATTCGATAGATGGGATGGGTCAAGATGGCTTCTAGTCGAGCGGCAGCGGCTTCCAGATCTTCGATGGTTTCAAAGAGGGGCACAAAGTCGATCGGGCAGCGCGTGCGATCCCGTTCATAATGCCAGAGGCCTACCTCCTTGGCCAGCAGCATCGGCTCCAGCAGATCACTCACGGTATGGGTCATGCTCACGATATAACTGCCCACGCTGCGCGCGTCGAGCGCCACAAGGTCGCGGATTACGGCGAAGGTTTCGAGTACCTGGCGGGTAGATTCCGAAAGGCGGGCACCTGGTGGCAAGAGGGGGCGGGGATTGCTCAATTCGGCAGCCAGCAGCTCTTGGCGTCGGGATTCGGGGAGCGCACGGTAGTCGTCAACTACACCGGCCAGACGCAGCAGCTCGGCTACGGCTTCTTCGTGCACGCTGCTATGCTGGCGCACGTCAAGCGTCAGCAGATGAAAGCCGAACGTTTGGGCCAGCACCAGAAGCCGGATAAGCTGGTTGTGGCGGGCGATGTGGCCAAAACCACAGGCTTCTAAGCAGCGCTGCAAAAGGCGCAAGTCTTCGACGAACGCTTCAGCGCCGTAGGTAGGAGGTGGGCCTGTAGGATGATCGAGCGCCTTCAACAAAGCGTGCAACCGGCCCATCATGTAGGAAATCTTAAGCCGAAACGACTCATGCCGAAACTGGCGCAGCACGTGGGGAGGAAGCTCAACCTCTCGGGCATCGCGAGCCAGCGACTGGCGCAGCTCTTCCGGAGGGGCAACGTAGCGATCTGACAAACTTAAGCGGCGTCGCAGCTGGCGTAGCTCTTCAAGGTACCGTTGCAAAACCATCCGGCGTTGCGTAAGGGCCGTCCAGCGGGTAATTTCGGGCGTTACGTAAGGATTCCCGTCCCGGTCGCTGCCAATCCAAGAGCGATAGCGCAAAAAGGGACGAAAGTCTACATCAGCACCATAGTATTGCCGGAGTGCCCGACGCACGTCTTCGTAAATGCGGGGCACGGCTTCCCAAATCGTGCTTTGGACGAAGTAGAGTCCTTGCTCTACTTCGTCGTGTACGGTAGGTCGCTCTTCGCGCACTTCCGCTGTGGCCAAAAGCAGGGCAATTTCGTTATGCAGTTCTACTAGGAGCGCCGATGCCTCCTCAGGGGTCAGTTCGCAGCGACGCTGCTGTGCCAGCAGTTGGGCAATGTGCTGTTGTTTATAGAGAATGCTGCGACGGCGGGCTTCAGTAGGATGGGCTGTCAGGGTCGGCTGGATGTCGAGCTTTTCCAGCAGTGCGAGCACCTCGCTCAAGGTGCGTCCTTGCTGCTTGAGCATCAAGATGGCCTCATCGATCGACTCGGGGCGCGGGTGTTCTGCTGTGCTCTGCCGTGCCCGTTCGCGATTGATGCGGATGATTTCTTGCTGCTCGGCCTGATTGACCAGGTGAAAAAAGGCTGTGTAGGCACGTAGCAGCCACAGGATTTCTTCGCTGGTGGCGCTGTGAATGCGCGCAAAAGCTTGCTCACGCAAATCTGGACGATTTTCCTGCGCAGCTTGCTTGCACAGCCGCCGAAGCGTTTCGACAAGCTCCAGCACATCGGCTCCGGCTTCTTCCTGAATAACTTGACCTAGAAGGCTTCCTAGTAGGTTGACCTGCTCGCTAAGCGGTCGGGAAATGCCGGTGCCTTCGACCTCGATTTGTAGGGTGGGAACGACGCTCATCGTAGGCTATCTTCTAGGGCTGTGGCTGCATTGGTGCGGGCATCACGGTACTTAACAATTATAGGCGTGTAGAGTGCAAGACCATGCTGCCGACCAAAATCAGAAGTTACCGGCCGGGTGCCAGGTACAACTACGGCGTAAGGAGGCACTTCAAGCGGCTCACCAGGTGCAGGGACAATAAGACGCTCATGGACCAGATCATAGAGTTTGGTTGATCCTGTAAGGATGACCCCAGGGGCCAGTACGGCCCCTTTGCGTACTAGGCATCCTTCGTAAATACCGCAACCTCCACCGATAAACACGTCGTCCTCGATAATCACTGGGCGCGCCCCTACAGGCTCGAGCACGCCGCCAATTTGAGCTGCGGCCGAAAGGTGCACACGCTTACCGATCTGGGCGCAACTGCCCACCAGCGCATGGGAGTCGATCATGGTACCTTCGTCCACATACGCGCCTACATTGACGTACATAGGAGGCATGCAGACTACGCCTGGTGCTAAATAGGCGCCTGTGCGAATGGCCGATCCGCCAGGCACCACGCGTACCCGGTCCGATAGCGTTAGCGGCTTGGGCGGATAAGTGTCCTTGTCAAAAAAGGAAAAGCGCTCGGTCGAATAATCGACCAGTTGGCCTAATCGAAAGCCCAACAAAATACCTTGCTTGACCCAGCTATGCGTGATCCATTGACCGTTTTCGGTGGGCGTAGCAGCCCGAATAACGCCCCGGTTGAGTCCATCAAGCAGCTCGGCAAGGGCGGCACGTGCCTCTTCGAGATTCAGCGCTTCGGTAGGCTGACGCGCCAGTGCTTCAATGCGTTGACGTAGCTGGTCTATTTCTACAAGCATGGTTTAGCATAAAGTTTGGCTTGATAAGGAAACTGAAATAGGGCTTGCTGCTAAACTAAGGCTTAAGCTTTCCACCCGCTTTGCCCAGGTGCTCCATGACCACCGATTTTGACGCTGTACTTCGTGCAGCCCTCACGCCGGTTGCGCTGATTTCCGGCGTCGGGTTGCTTTTACTCAGCATGATCAACCGCTATCACCATGCCCTCAACCGCATTCGCCAGCTTATGGCGGAGCGCTTGAACCAACCTGATCCAGCGCTTCGGCAGCGGTTGACCCGATCGATTCAGATTATCTACAAACGCTGCCACGTGATGAAAAACGCCATTCTTTGCATCTTGAGCAGCATTGTAGCCAGTAGCGCCTTAGTGTTTCTCACGGTCATTGAGGGCTTCTGGGGTGTGCGTTTGGTGCTGCTCAAGAGTTCGCTTTTGGTAGGCGCTGTGGCGCTGGTGAGTGTGGCTGTCGTGTTGTTTGTGATTGAAGTTCGCTACTCACTGCGGGCGCTTGAGCTCGAGCTAGCAGGGGAAGCTTCAGGCTGGGGTTAAAAAGGCCTCAAACGCTTCAAGCACGCGCCGGCGCGTAGCTTCCTCGAGCGGTACCAGGGGTAAGCGGACCGTTTCTTCCATAAGGCCCATGGCGTGGAGTACCGCCTTAATGGGAATGGGATTGGTGTCATAGAAGCAGGCGCGCATGGCTGCCAAGAGCTCAAAATGCAGCCGCCGTGCCTGCTCAAAGTCGCCTTTTAGTCCAGCCCGCACCAGAGCCGTAAAGCGTTCTGGCAGCGCATTGCACACGACCGAGATCACGCCGTCGGCACCCAGGGCCAGCAGCGGAAGCGTGATTTCATCGTCGCCAGCGTAAACCGCCAGCTTCGAAGGGCGGTGGGCTAAAATGTCGCTGATCTGAGCCAGATTGCCTGAGGCTTCTTTAATGCCTACGACCGTAGGGATTTCTTCGGCCAGGCGCAAGACCGTCTCGGCTGTCATGTTGAAGCCGGTGCGGCTAGGTACATTATACAGGATGATCGGGGTATCGACCGCTTCAGCGATAGCGGCCACATGGGCCCGAAAGCCCGCCTGGGGTGGCTTGTTGTAGTAGGGACCCACGATAAGCAAGCCGTTGGCTCCGGATCGGGCTGCCTCGCGCGAGAAGACCAGGCTTTCACTGGTCGAATTGTTTCCGGTGCCCACAATGACGGGGACGCGGCCGTTTACGTGTTCCAGGGTTAGGTCTACAATGCGTCGGCGCTCATCTGGCCAGATCGTAGCATTTTCGCCGGTAGTACCGAGCACCACCAGAGCGTCGACACCACCTTGGATCTGGCGGTCAATCAGCCGCAGCAGGGCTGCTTCGTCGAGCTTGCCCTCGGCTGTAAACGGCGTTACCAAAGCCGGTGCCGTTCCGCGAAATATCGGTTGTGCAGCCATGGCGTCAGGAGGGGTTGGTGACATGGGATAAAGTATGCAGTAGCCAATCGCGCAGCATATCGTCCAGCGAAAAGAATCCGCGGCGTCCTACAAGCCAACGTGCAGCCTGCAGGGCCCCTGCGGCAAAACCTTCGCGACTTAAGGCGCGATGTTCGAAGGAAAGCTCGTCAAATGGACCGCAAATGCCTACGGTGTGGCGACCAAAAATCTGTCCGGCTCGCGTTGAGCTTACATGCAGGGCTTCAGGAGCAATGCGGCCATGCACGGTTTCGGTTTCTATGCGCGTTTTGCGCGACAGCCCTTCGACCACAAGGCGTGCGAGCATCAGGGCCGTACCACTGGGACTATCGGCCTTTTGGGTGTGGTGGGCTTCATGGATATACACGTCGTAATCCGGCAAGCGCTCCAGCAACGGGAGAATGCTTTGAAGCGCTTGCTTTAGCAGCGCTACCCCTAAGGAAAAGTTAGGTGCATAGAGCACTGCAGCGCCGCTGGCTTCTACTTGCTGTCGAACGGCTTCGAGCTGGTCGTACCAGCCTGTAGTGCCAATGACCGCTGGGATGCCCCAGCGGCAGTAGGCATCGATATGCGCCCGCACCACGTGCGGCAGCGTAAAGTCCAGGGCCACGTCCGCCCCATTGAGCACCGAGATGTCGGCTTCGACGGGCAGCGGGTGCGTTTCGTTAAAGCGGGCTACGATTTCATCGCCCTGCCGTTGCGCCAGGGCTTCGATTGCCCGACCCATATTGCCTGTGCCAACCAGGGCCAGCTTCATGGCTAAGCTGCAGTTTGCATGAGGGGAAGCGCACTTGGTGCCGCGGTTGTTGGCAGAAAAACTTCACGTGCCGGTTGCCGCCGGTTATAATGAGAACTCATTACCGCACCGTAGGCGCCTGCTTGGGCAATCAGGAGCACGTCGCCCACGTACGTTTCAGGCAAGCGACGGCTGTAGCCCAGCACATCACCGGTTTCGCAAATCGGTCCCACGATGTCTACAGTCTGGGTAGCCGGATCCGCCAAGCGACTTAGGTTGACAATTTCGTGGTAAGCTCCATAGAGTGCAGGACGTATGAGGGAATTCATGCCGGTTTCAAGACCAACGTAACGCGCTCCGTTCTTTGTTTTCACCTGGGTAACGCGTGTCAAAAGTACCCCTGCTTCGGCGACCAAAAAGCGCCCCGGCTCCAGCCAGAGTTCGTAGCGTGGATGGGCAGCCTTGAAGCGTTGGAGATGGGTTTCTAAGGCCGCAAGGTCCAAACCCGGCGCACCGGTTCGTTCAGGGACGCCCAGCCCGCCTCCTAGGTCCAAGTAGCGGACTTCTGGAAAGTAAGCTTCAGCGAGCTCGGCAAGAAAAAGCGCTGTTTCGGCCCAGGTTTCGGGCTGGAGGATACCACTGCCCACGTGAGCGTGCAGTCCAATGATGTGCAGATGGAGTTGGTCTGCCAGGGCGCGCAGGCGCTCCGCGTCGGCTGGCGCAATGCCAAACTTCGACTGGGCTCCGGCGGTGCGCACGTAGCGATGATGGCCGGCACCGCGCCCTGGATCAAACCGTACAAGCACTGCACGTCTACGAAACAGCTCTGGCCAGGCCTCCAAGGCTTGCACGTTGTCGAGGGTCACCAAAACGCCTTGTGCAAAAGCCTCCTGGTATTCTTCAGCTGCGGCAAAGTTGGGAGTAAAGAGTACGCGTTCAGGGGCAAGCGAGGGAAAGAGCCGGCGCAGGTGCGCAAGCTCACCGGGCGAGACGCACTCGAACCCCAAGCCAGCCTCGTAGAAAGTGCGCAGCACGTCGGGGTGATCGTTGGCCTTTAAGGCATAAAACACCCGGTCGACGGCGCTTACGGTGCGCAATGCTTCCAGCTGGGCGTGCAATGTCCCCTCGTCGTACACGTAGCAGGGGGCATGCTGTGCCGCTACTTTGAGTAGCTCCTCGCGACGGCGATGCCACCAGGGCAGGGTAGAGATGACAGGTTGCGATGGGGCAAACAGCTCACGCCAACTAGGGCCAAAGAGCGCATCGGCTTCAACGCGACCAAACAGCTCTGCATGCAGACGGCGCACCAGGCGCTCAACCTGGTCTTCGTCGACAACAAAACTGAAGTTGAGGTCGCTGGCAGCTTGGGAGATCAGGTAGATGCGGTGCTCTCCCAGGACTTCAAAGGCTGGCGCTAGTTGGTCAAGCAAAGCGCGAATGTGGCGTCCGACCAGGCTGACTACAGCACAGGGACCAATGGCCCGGGCCTGGCAGTACGCGCTAAGATCTCGAAGCAGCGCTTCGAGCTGGGCTGGTCCGAGGGCATTCGCTTGGGGATCAAGCGATACGGTGACGTTCGTCTCGCTGGTAGCCACTAGGTCGATCGATAGCCCGTGACGCTTGAAAACGGCAAACACGTCGGCCAAAAAGCCGACTTGCTGCCACATCCCCACCGTGTCCATCGAAACCAGCGTGATTCCGGTTTTACAAGAGATCGCTTTGACCCGAGGCCCAACGTCAGGCGCATCGGCCGATACGACAGTGCCTTCGAGCTCAGGATGATCGGTGCTTTTCACGTGCAACGGGATCCGATAGGCCCGCACAGGCTCTAAGCAGCGAGGATGGAGCACCTTAGCACCCGTGGTAGCCAACTCTTGGGCTTCGTCATAATCCAGGTGCCGTAGCAACCGGGCTGAGGGAATTTGGCGCGGGTTGGCCGTAAACATGCCCGGCACGTCCGTCCAGATCTCCAAACGCTGGGCTTGCAGCTTGGCAGCCAGGTAGGCAGCCGAAGTATCGGACCCGCCGCGGCCCAAAAGCACCGTCTCTCCACGTCGATTACGGGCAATAAAGCCTTGGGTCAAAATGACGTCAGACGGCTCTGCAGCCAAACGTTCCTGTAGGGAAGGATCCGGCGCATAGGCACATGTAGCCGAAAGGTAGCGGCGCGCTTCGTTAGCGTGGCTTTCTTCGACAGCCTCTAGCAACTCCCGGACATCCCACCAGCGCGTACGCAGTCCCTGAAGATTCAAAAAAGCCGCCCCCAGGGTAGTCGCCATGAGCTCGCCCATGGCCATCACACGCGCCTGCAGCCGTGGAGTAGCCTCGCCCAGCAGGGCAGCACCAAGACTGATGCGCTCGAGTTCTTCAAAATAAGGCTGCAGCAAGCTTTGGGCGTCCAGACCCATAGCCTGACCCAGCTCCAGATGAGGCCGGCGAATGCCCTCCAGGGCTGCTTTACTGCGCCCAGCTATTGCCTCAGAAAACAACCGATCCAAGGCGTTCGAGATGCCGGAAAGCGCCGAACAGACCACAAGCGGCCGCAAACCTTCCGCAAGCCGCTCGCGCACAATCCGTGTTATCGTTTCCCACCGCGCAAGCGTCGAAACGCTCGTACCACCGAATTTCAAAACAACCCAGGTGCACTCCATGGTTTTGGGCTCTGGTGATTCTCCTTAGCTAAAACACAGAATAGGTATTCGTGGTAAGGCTGCAAAAGTTTTTCGAGAAAAATATCATAACACAACAAAATTTGTTATATTTGTAACACATGATAAAAGTCCTGTAACCCAATGCGCAAAGTAGCTGAGGCGGTTCAGGCGATTATTGAAGCCAATCCGGCGTTACAGTTTGGGCTGCATCACCGGCTTTTGAATTTGAGTCAGGTAGCGCGTTTTATTTGTCCGCTGGTGGCTGCGCGGGTACGTAAGCCGGTACAACCTTCGGCTGTGTTGATGAGCCTGTCCCGTTTGCAGCGGCGTTGGGAAGCGCAGCAGCCTGCTCCGCAGCGGCGTTTTCGGGTTGATCGCATCAATGTGCAAGGCGGCTTATGTGCGCTGACGTTGCCGAAGCAGCTTGCGACGCTGCGCGAGCTGGCCGAGCTCTTTGCCCGGGTGCAACAGGAGGGTGGTTACCTGACGCTTACCGAGGGAGTTAGCGAGGTGACGGTAATTTTAGAGCAGCGTCATATGGCTTTTATTCCTCAGGTATTGCATGTAGTCCCCCGACGGGTGTATCGCAACCTGGCTGGCCTGGGGGTTAAGTTTCAGGAGGCGTATCTAGAGACACCGGGTTTGCTTTATCAGCTTTTACAGCAGCTTGCGCTGCAAAACATCAACATCGTGGAGGTCGCCTCAACCACCACGGAATTCAATATTTACTTAGACGATCGCGATGTGCAACTGGCCTTTGATTCGATTTATAATCGATTCATTCGGGAAAGCTTATGACGGCTAGAAGACCCCATGTGCTGGGTATTGATGATGCCCCGTTTCAGCGTGGGGTAGATGTTGAGGTCCCGGTAATTGGGGTAATGATGGAAGGGGCAACGCTGGTTGAAGGGGTGGCGATCACGCGTTTCCCGATTGATGGGGCTGAGGTGACCGCCTTTTTATCCGAGTGGATTCAATCGCTGCGTTGGTGGCCGTCGCTGCAGGCGGTGGTACTGGGGGGGATTACGCTGGCGGGATTGGCTGTAGTGGATTTGGTAGCGTTAGCGCAAAGCCTAAGCTTGCCGGTGTTGGCCGTCACGCGCCACGATACGGCCGACAGTGAATTGGCTGATGCGCTTCGCATAGCGGGATTGCACGACCGGCTGGCCATTCTGGAGCGAACGCCACCGGCTGCTCTACTGGCACGCGGCTTATATGTGGCTTGGGCAGGAGCTGATGCCTTTGAAGCCCGTCAACTTATCCAAGCAACGCTGCACAAATCACGTCTGCCCGAGCCTTTACGTATTGCCCATTTGATTGGGGCTGCTTTGGTTCGCGGCCAGTCAAGAGGAAGAGTGTAAGTTAAGGATGGGTGTGCTGCCAAACGGAGGATTTGCGAATGTCGATACGATTAACCTCCTTTTACGGCATCTGCATCTTTGCAAAGCACTAGGCATTTGCGGGTACATTTGAGTCCGGACGTTTTCTTACTTGGTTTAGGGGCAGGCTTCGGTGTTTGTCCGGCTGGAGGGTTGGGGGTGTAGCGCGGCTGCTAAGCGTGGAAGGATCTCACCGGTACGGGCTTCAAGGCGTAGGGTAGCGAGCGCATCGCCTCGGGTTGGGCCCAGGTTAATGATCACAATGGGTTTACCTTGCCGCGCTGCTTCCAGGACAAACCGGTAGCCGGAATAGACCATCAGCGATGAGCCAGCGACCAGAAGCGTATCTGCTTCGGTCAGCCATTTTCGGGCGGTTTCGACACGTTCACGCGGCACATTTTCACCAAAGAAAACCACGTCCGGTTTTAAGATGCCACCACACTGCGGGCAGTCGGGTACCCGAAAGCAAGCCGTGAGCGCCTCGGGTAGTTCGGCGTCGCCGTCAGGGGCAAGCTCGGCCACGTGCACGGTCCAGTCAGGGTTCAGGGCCAGTAGCCACTGCTGAAAGGCTTCCCGGTCGATGGTATAGCTACACGTCAGGCAGCGTACGGTAGTCAGGCTACCATGCAGCTCGAGTACCTTTCGACTTCCGGCCTTGTGGTGCAGGCGGTCTACGTTTTGCGTGATGAGTCCGACGAGCAAGCCAGCTTGTTCTAACTGGGCTAGGGCATAGTGGCCGGCGTTAGGTCGCGCTTGGGCAAAGCGAGGCCAGCCCAGCGCGCTTCGGGCCCAATAGCGGGCACGCACAGTTGGATGGGTGACAAACGCCCGGTACTGGATTGGGTTACGGGCGCGGCGGCGCGTGCCTTCACCCCGGTAGTCGGGAATGCCTGATTCTGTACTGCAACCGGCGCCAGTAAGCACCACGGTACGCCGCTTACAAAGCAGGTCCACAAGTGCTTGCAGCCGCGCTTCGGCCATACGGGATCTCCAAGCAGTCGGTGACCGTTTTGTGTGCGTTAAAATATACGCATGTTGAACTGGCATTACCCCTTATGGCGATACATACCGAACGTAACCGTCTGCGCCTTGCCATCACGCTGGGGGATCCTAATGGGATTGGCCCTGAGATCGTTCTCAAGTGTTTGGCCGATGCCCGGCTGATGAAATTTTTTGATCCGTTGCTGGTAGGTTCGCCGTCAGTACTTCAGGCCCATGCCCAAGCAATGGATTTGCCACTGCCGCCGCTTGTGGTTGTAGAGCGTCTACCTGCTGTGTGGCCTGAGGGACAGGTTGTGCTACTCAACGTCGACGTAGGACGGCCGTTTACGGTACAGTTTGGCAAGGTCACTGCAGAGGGAGGAAGACTGGCTATGACTGCCGTCGAGCACGCCGTGCGGCTGTGTCTGGAGGGCCAAGTTGATGCGCTAGTAACAGCGCCCATTTCCAAAGAGGCGATCGCCCAGGCTGGCTATGCAGACCCCGGACACACGGAGTTTATTGCTCGACTAGTGGGCAGTGAACGCTTCACCATGATGATGGTGGCCGATGTGCTGCGCATCGGCCTGGTTACAGGCCACATTCCAATCTGGGACGTGCCCAAGCGGATTACCCAAGCAGCCATTTTAGAAAAGATTGAAATCCTGCATCATAGCTTGTGGCAGGACTTTGGCATCGATCGACCCAAGATTGCCGTGCTTGGGCTAAATCCGCATGCTGGAGATGGAGGTGTGCTGGGACGTGAAGAGATGGAGACCATTTTGCCGGCTATTGAAGAAGCTTGCCGGCAAGGCTACTTGGCGTTTGGGCCATTTCCAGCCGATAGCTTCTTTGGTATTGGTGCCTACCGGCTCTACGATGCTGTATTGGCCATGTACCACGATCAGGGGCTGGTGCCTTTTAAGACGCTGGCTTTCGAAAGTGGCGTCAACTACACAGCTGGACTGCCCATCGTGCGCACCTCGCCTGATCATGGCACGGCCTACAATATTGCTGGCCAGGGCAAAGCTTCTCCCGAAAGCATGCGCAGTGCCTTATACCTTGCCCTGGATATTGCGCGGCGTCGCAAAGAACGTACAGCTGCTTCAGTTTTGACAGTACCGTCATGAGCGAGACGCTCCACGTGCACGAAGTGGTCCCTTACAGCTTGCTGGCCCGAGGCTACGACCGCGTCATGGCTTATGTCGACTATAGCGCCTGGGCCCAGTACATACATCGGCTTATCCGGCGTTTTTTGCCCAGCGCCCATCGGTTGCTGGAGCTCGGCTGTGGCACTGGTTCGCTAGCCTTGGCGTTGCAGCCGATGGGACCGTACCGCTATTGGGCTACGGATCGTTCACCAGCTATGCTTGCCGTGGCCCGTCACAAAGCCGCTTGCCAGGGCAGCCCGGTGGTTTTCGAAATGGCTGATTTTACCGACTACCGGGTTGATGAACCTTTCGACGTGGTGCTTTTGCTTTTTGATGGGCTAAATTATCTGCTTGAGCCTGAAGGCGTTTGCGCACTATTGCGCTCGACGTATGCTGCCCTGCGGCCAGGGGGATTGTTTGTCTTCGATCAGAGCACACCGGCCAATTCGCTAGGACGTGAGGCTGATTTCGACGATGCAGGCGAGACCGAAGCTTTTCGCTACGTGCGTCGCAGTCGCTACGATCCGGTGCGCCGGCTGCACACCACCATTTTTGAACTGGAGATGGACGGCCAGCACTACCGCGAGCGCCACATGCAACGGGCCTATACGCTTGGGGAAATCGAAGCCCTGCTCCAAGAGCAGGCTTTTCAGATTGAAGCCGCGTACGATAACTTCTCCTATCGTCCCGCTACCGAAAACTCAGAACGGATTCATTGGGTGGTACGTCGACCGTCCTAAACCAAACAGGAAGCCGTGATTCTCTTTCGCAATGTGAGCGTGTCGTATCCGCTGCCAGACGGCCAGCGCCGTCCCGTTTTTGAACAACTTTCGTTTGAAGTCCGTCGCGGTGAACATGTCTACCTGATTGGTCCAACGGGAAGCGGCAAAACAACCCTAATGCGGCTTATTTACATGGACCTTTTGCCTGAAGCGGGGTTCTGTCAGGTAGGAGATTATCGCTCCGACCGCATCAAGCCATCCGAAATCCCTTATTTGCGCCGCACGTTGGGTGTGGTGTTCCAGGATTTTCAGCTTTTGCCAGATCGAGATGTCTACGAAAACGTAGCTTTTGCGCTTTACGTGACGGGTAAGCGAGGCCATGAGGTTAAAGCACGCGTTATGCAGGCTTTGACGCTAGTGGGGTTGGCCCATAAGCGTCGTCGCTATCCGCATGAGCTTTCCGGTGGGGAGCAGCAGCGCGTAGTGATTGCGCGTGCGCTCGTCAACGACCCCTGGATTTTGCTTGCTGATGAGCCTACAGGCAACCTCGATCCGCGCGTATCAGACGAAATCATGGAGCTTTTGCTCAGCCTGCACCGGCAAGGAATGACGCTGCTTATGGCCACGCACGACTACCGGCTTGTCAAAAAATACCCCACCCGAACCCTAGCTATTCTGAATGGACAGCTCGTCGAAGTTGATCCTCAGACGCTCTAAGTGGCCCCTTTAATTCCGATGGATGTTATATTAGGCCGAAATTTTCTTTTGCTCTTAGTGCTTGACCATACGAAGGTAACCGATGGAGCTTTTTAGCCAGATTATTGATCAACTAAACAGCTTCCTTGCGCCCATTTTGGTGATTGGGTTACTAGGAGCGGGTTTGTTTCTAACGCTGCGCCTACGCTTCATCCAGATTCGCAAACTGGGGCATGGGTTTGCGGTGACCTCGGGCAAGTACGATGACCCGAACGAACCTGGTGATGTGCCGCATTTCCAAGCGCTTACGACGGCACTTTCGGCTACCGTTGGGGTAGGGAATATTGCCGGTGTGGCCATAGCCATTCACATAGGCGGTCCCGGCGCTTTGTTTTGGATGTGGGTGACGGCCTTTTTGGGTATGGCTACCAAATACAGCGAGGTGACGTTAGCCCAGTATTTCCGCGTGCCGGTCGAATCGGATGGCAAAGTTTGGGCTGGTTCGGTAGCAGGTGGCCCAATGTACTACATCGAACGCGGGCTGGGCTGGAAGCCGGTAGCTGTGTTTTTTGCCTTTATGCTTATGCTGACGTCGTTTATGACCGGCAATGCGGTTCAAGCCAACACGATTGCTACGCAGTTTCGGGAGACGCTGGGCATCGAGACCTGGATTACGGGCTTGATTACGGCTACGCTGGTGGGTTTGGTCATTATAGGCGGCATCCGGCGCATTGGGGCTGTAACTGGCGTGCTAGCGCCCTTGATGGCTGGATTGTATGTTACAGCTGCCCTGGTGATTTTGGTTGTGCATTGGGATCACGTTTTGCCGGCTTTTGCAACCATCTTTCGGGAGGCTTTTAATCCCACTGCTGGCGTTGCAGGCACCGGCGTGGGCGCTCTGCTGACCACCCTCACCTATGGGGTGCAGCGCGGTTTGTTTTCCAACGAGGCCGGTCAGGGCTCTGCGCCAATTGCACATTCGGCGGCTAAGACCGATGAGCCGGTTTCCGAAGGAGTCGTGGCGCTTTTAGAGCCGTTTATCGATACGATCGTGATTTGCACGATGACCGGTTTGGTGATCGTGATCACGGACGCATGGAACGACCGCGTACCCTCGGCGCTGCCGTTGCGTGACGTAAACGTTTCCTACGTAGTAGGGGACGATGCGCAGGGTTATCGGCGTGTTACAGCACCCGATTCGATTCGCTACGTCGATGGTCGCCCGCTTGAAGGTCAACCCCAACTGGCCTACTTCAGTATAGGCGTGCCGCGCCTGTTTGTCGATCCGGCGCAAACGCAGCCTTTTACGGGAACGCTCTATCCTTTACGTGCACAGGCCCGCACCGAAGAGGGCCAGCTCTACACCACGCTCTATGGGGATGCGGTCCGAAGCAGTGCTCCGTTAACCACGCTAGGCTTTGAGCGCGGTCTTTCAAAAATCGGCCTTGGTGGCATTGCCCAGTATATTATCCTGCTGAGCGTGTTTTTGTTTGCCATCTCAACCTCGATTTCCTGGAGCTACTACGGCGACCGCTGCGCTTATTATCTCTTTGGTATGAAAGGCATCCTGCCCTATAAGATTGTGTTTCTGATTATGCACTTTCTGGGGGCTGTGGTTGCCGTTACGACTATTTGGAATGTTGGGGATGTGGCCCTGTCGCTTGTGACGCTGCCCAACGTGATCTCACTGGTGGCGCTTTCGGGTTTGCTCAAAAAGCTTACTGATAGCTACTTTGAACGCCAGCCCTGGCGGGAAAACTACGAGGTGCACCGCCGTCTGGTCGAAGAGCAGCGCCGCAAAAAGCTCGAAGCCCATGGACGTAAGCCATGAGTTCGCTTACCGTTGTAGATCATCCCCTGCTGCGTCGCGACCTGACGCTCTTGCGCCGGCGTGAGACGCCGCATGGCCAATTTCGCCAGCTTGTTGCGAATGCCGCGGCCATTCTGGCTTATGAAGCCTTGCGGGATTTGGCTACCGAAGCGATCTCTATTGAAACCCCTTTAGAGGCGACTATCGGCTATCGCTTAGCTGAAGAAATTGTGGTGGTCCCCATTTTGCGGGCAGGCCTAGGTATGGTAGAGGGTTTTGTGCGCTTTGTGCCAGAAGCCCGCATTGGCCACTTAGGAATGCAACGGGACGAGCGCACCAAGCAGCCGGTTGATTACTACAGCAATATCCCTGGTGGGATTGAGGCGGCGCGGGTGTTTGTGGTCGATCCGATGCTGGCCACCGGCGGCAGTGCGGTGCAGGCCATTCAGCACCTTAAAGCCCATGGTGCCCGACGCCTCACGTTTGTCTGTCTGATCGCGGCGCCGGAAGGCATTCGCGCGCTCCAGGAAGCGCATCCGGAAGTGCGTATCGTGACGGCGGCTATTGACCGTGGGCTCGACGCGAATGCCTTCATTCGTCCCGGCCTGGGAGATGCCGGCGACCGCATTTTTGGAACAGGAAGTCTATCCTTCTAAGCGGCATGAAAACCCTAAGGTGGTTGTTGGCGCTGCTATTCGCCTGCGCTGCGGTTGGGCAAGCTGCAGCGCAGCTGCAGGTGCATGTGCCCAATCCAGTGTTGCGTGGATTGCCCTTTCAGGTGAAAGTGGAAGGCCCAGGGCTTCAAGCAGAAGCCAACTATACGTTGCATCTTGGGGATAGCCGCTATGCGCTCTTCTGGCAAGAAGGCTATCTGCAAGCCGATAGCGTACGTGCTCTGCAAACGGGCCGTCTATTGCTCAGCGTCTACCAAGACGACCAGGCTGTGGTCCAGGCCGAAGTGCGCGTCCTACCGGGGTGGAGTTCTGTGCTGCCTCCGCTGGTGGCCATCCTGATTGCCTTGCTTTTCCGACAGGTGATCCCTGCCCTGTTTTTAGGAGTTTGGCTCGGCGCTTGGCTGGCCATTGAAGTATCCCTCTACGGCCTTTGGCGCGGCCTTTTGGACGCTTTCGACGTCTACGTGCGGCAAGCCCTAGCCGACCCCGATCATGCTGCTATAGTGTTGTTTTCGCTGATGATTGGAGGTATGGTAGGCATCATTTCTAAAAATGGTGGCATGCGAGGGGTAGTGCAGCACTTGGTACGTTGGGCGAGCGACCCACGCCGAGGTCAGCTGGCGACGTTTTTTTTGGGATTTTTGATTTTTTTTGACGACTATGCCAACACCTTGGTGGTTGGCAATACGATGCGGCCCGTCACCGACCGCCTGCGGATTTCGCGCGAAAAGCTGGCCTATTTGGTTGATTCAACAGCTGCTCCGGTGGCCTGCCTGGCATTTGTGACGACCTGGATTGGTTATGAGGTAGGTCTAGTGGGCACCGCGGTGGCTCAAATCCCAGATTACGACGAAAGTGCCTATACCATTTTTCTAAACTCAATCCCGTATAGCTTTTATCCTTGGCTGACGCTGCTTTTTGCTCTGGCAGTAGCCTGGAGCGGACGCGACTTTGGGCCAATGTACCGGGCTGAGCTGCGGGCGCGCACTACAGGCGCGGTTTTTGGGCCTAATGTCCGCATTGACGACGCCGCCACCGAAGGTAAAGAAGTAGCTCCTAGTCCAGATAAGCCCCACCGAGCCCGTAACGCCCTGCTACCCGTCCTGGTGCTGGTGCTCTCGGTCCTAGGCGGACTTTATGCTACTGGTGAAGGCGAGACGCTCCGGGAAATCATCGGTAGTGCCGATGCTTACCGGGCGCTTATGTGGGGATCGCTTTTGGGCGTCCTCACAGCCGCTGCGCTTTCGATTGGACAGCGCATTTTGACCCTTACCGAGACGCTTGATGCCTGGTATGCTGGCGTTAAGTCGATGCTTTTGGCAATTGTGGTGCTTCTTTTAGCCTGGGCGCTATCGGCCACCACTGAAGTGTTGCATACAGCCCAGTACTTGGCTTCAGCACTCAGTACGGCGTTGGAGCCTGGAATTGTGCCTGCATTGGTATTTGTGCTGGCTGCTGCTACGTCGTTTGCCACCGGCACCAGTTGGGGTACGATGGGCATTTTGCTACCGCTGGTTGTGCCGCTGGCTTGGCACGTTTTAGCAGCCGATGGGTTGCATACGCAAACCGAATACCACCATATCATCTACTCGACCGTTTCGGCGGTGCTAGCCGGTGCTGTTTGGGGCGACCATTGCTCCCCGATTTCTGACACCACCATTCTGTCTTCGATGGCTTCAGGCTGCGATCACATCGAACACGTGCGCACGCAGCTGCCCTACGCGCTGCTAGTTGGGCTGATTGCCGTTTTCTTGGGTACGTTGCCGGCCGGCTTAGGGCTTTCCTGGTGGGCAGCTATGCTGCTGTGTGTGCCTGCTGTGCTTTTAAGCTTGCGCCTTTTCGGTAAAAAGGTGCCCGATGTTCCGGAAGCGCTCGAAACCCCTACTGCATAGCAAAAAAAAAATTTTTTTGTAGAGGTTATGAAGCTACCCTGCAAAGGTTCTCTTTTAATTTAGAAAAGGTTCTTTTGATCTAGCTTTAAGGGTGAGCTCTACCGGAGGTCATTCGCTTCGCGGGCCGCAAATCTTGCGGTTGCAGCGGCTGCTGGAGTGGCTGCGTAAGGGGCAGCCCTTGACTACAACGCGTGCGGCCCGGCACTTCGAGGTCTCGCGGCGTACGATTGCCAGCGATATTGAGTACCTACGGCGGCTAGGCGTTCCGGTGGCTTATGATGCGCGTCGCCAGACTTATTACCTTGAGGAGCCTTTCAACGATAATTTGCCGCTGATTGCGTTAGATCAGGCTGAGCTGGCTGCATTTTTGGTAGCCCGCCTGGCGCTGGAGGCTTTTGGAGATACGCCAGACGTCGCCTTGTTAGAAGCGGCTGTAGAACGGTTGGCTGCCCATCTGCCCCAACCCATCTACGTCGATCCGGATACGCTCACGCGCACGCTACGCTTTGAGATGGGACCGCGCCCGCTTACACCGCTGCGCTATTTGGATGAACTGCGCCGCGCAGCAGCTGAGCAGCGTGTGGTACACCTGCACTACTATGCCAACTATGCGGATGCGCTTACCCAACGGGACGTAGAGCCTTACGCGGTGGTGGCTTACCAGAGCCGCTGGTACCTAGTGGCCTATTGCCGGTTGCGGCAGGCTATGCGCGATTTTCGCATTGATCGCATTCGGCATTTGGAAATGCGGGAGGAGACTTTTCTTCGTCGACCAGACTTTGACCTGGAGGCTTATCTGGGACCGGCCTTTGGCATGCATCGGGATGAGCGTACCTATGCCGTGCACCTGCGCTTTTCGCCTTATCAGGCGCGCTGGATTCGCGAGGAGCAATGGCATCCGAGCCAAATGCTTGTTGAGCGCCCAGATGGTTCGCTGGACATGCACCTGCGGGTGACAGGACTGGCCGACGTAGCCCGCTGGGTGCTAAGCTATGGGGCTGAGTGTGAGGTGATCGCGCCGCCGGTGTTGCGTCATCGCATTGCAAGCGAAGCCCGCCGCATGGCCGAATGCTATGGAGAGGACGCGCATGCTCGGTCTGCGACTTCCTCTGTACGGAATGTGCAAACAAAATGAACGGAGCAGTCCATGCGTTTACGACTCCTGCTGACGCCTGCCGATAGGCCTGTGCCGTTTACCTATCCTTATCGTCTGGCGGGCGTCCTGCACCGCTGGCTGGGGCAGAACGACTGGCACGACGGCCTGAGTCTCTACAGCTTCGGCTGGCTGCAGGGCGGAAGTATGGGCAAGGACGGGTTGTACTTCCCCAAAGGGGCATTCTGGACACTTGCCTTCTACGAAGGGGAGCAGGTGGAGCGGCTGGTGCGGGGTATTTTCCAGGACCCAACCGTGATTGCAGGGATGAGCGTGGCCAATGTGCAGGTCCTGCCGGTTCCCACCTTTGGGAGCCGGGCGGTTTTCCGGGTGGAGAGTCCGGTCGTAGCGCGGCGCGTGCGAGCGGATGGCGGACGCGACTACCTGACCTGGGAGGAGGAGGCAGCCGACGAGGTGCTTACGCGCGTGCTGCGGCGCAAGCTGGACGTGGCTGGTCTGGGGCATCTGGCGCCGCAGACCACGGTGCGGTTTGATCGGCGTTACCGGGGCGCCAAGACCAAACTCGTACACATTAAGGGTGTGGCGCATCGAGGCAGCCTGTGTCCGGTGATTGTCGAAGGACCACCGGAGGCCGTGCAGTTTGCCTGGCTTGTGGGCGTAGGTGAGCTGACGGGATGTGGTTTCGGCGCCTTGGGGGAGCCGATTGTTCAGTATATGCCTCGTAAAGTCAAAGCTTGAACCTACATGGTAAATCTTTCCTGGAACCGTCCGACCGGTAACTTCTGGGTGGACACAGGGCTGGTGGTGCTGCTGCGGCAGTTTGGGGAGGGGGAGCATTCAGTTGAGGGTGTTCTAGAGTGGCTGCGGCGCCAGCTTCTTCAGCCTAGCGGCAACAGTGGGGAGTACTACGACCAGGAGAACGGACAAATACGCGAATATGACAAGGTCAACTGGGTCTATCCGACCAACCTCTTTATCAAGGTCTCGGGTGTAGCTCGTAAAATCAAAACCGCGCA
>OGCH01000023.1_pt1 | contig 106695 bp, 101 predicted proteins | sample 1570111 | NCBI WGS metagenome assembly OGCH01 (sample SAMN03436243, study PRJEB24508) | hot springs metagenome | biome: Desert Springs; feature: Hot Springs; material: Water | place: USA: Great Boiling Spring, Nevada | collected 2008-12-01 | depth 0 m m | reverse complement strand
GTTGCTGGTCAATCAGAGCCAGTTGGTACACGAGGCAGGGACTACCTACTTCAACGGGGCGACTGTGCGCAACGCCAGTGGGGCGACAGCCGAGGTACGCTCTGGCGACTGGTACAACAACTCAGGCACCAATCGCGTGGAAAACAGCGGGACACTGAGAAAGACCTCGCCCGACCCCAACAATCCCACCTCATTCTCCACCTCGGTCAACACTACCAACAGCGGGCTGATTTCAGTGGAAAGCGGCACGCTCACCTTCAACACCCTCGCCCAGACCAACGGCGAGACCCGCATCTATCGCAACGCCACCCTGTCTGTCAACAACCCGCTCGCGATGCAGGGCGGCAAACTCACAGGCGCGGGCACGCTCAGCGGCAACCTCAACAACACCGCAGGCGCCATCGCGCCCGGCATCGATGACCCCAGCCTGCCCGACCAGAACCCGCTCGGCATCCTGACCCTCAACGGCAACCTGACGATGGGCGCGGATGCGGTCTTTGAGGTAGAGCTGGCGGGCACCGATAACTCCGACCCCGCCAACCCACAGTATGACCGCGTGGTGGTATCGGGTTCAGGGCGCACCGTGCAGCTGGATGGCACGCTGCGCGTGAAGGGTCGGGGCGGCTATGTGCCTGCGCTAGGCGACACCTTTGATATTCTGGTGCGCACGGGCAGCTGGTGGAACTTTTCAGGCGCGTTCCACACGGTGGAGGTGGATGCTGACACCCTGCCGTGCGTGGCGTTTGAGGTGCAGTATCTGTCCGACCGGGTGCGCATAGTGGCTTCTGCGGCGGGCAGCCCCGATATCAACCGCGACGGGTGCGTGGACGACGCCGACCTGCTGGCAGTGCTGTTCGCCTTTGGTCAGACGGGCAGCGCTCTGCCAGAGGACACTAACTGCGACGGGGTTGTGGATGACGCTGACCTGCTGGAGGTTCTCTTCGCCTTCGGGCAGGGGTGCTGAAGCAATCTCGTCTTGCCTGCTGGAGCCAGCCTCCTACCTATCAGGAGGCTGGCTCCCGTAGCGTTCAGACTCGCCAGCGCAACAGGCGGAGGGCGTTGCTCACCACCGAAACCGAGCTCATGCTCATCGCCAGCGCGGCAATCATCGGGTTCAGATACCCCAGCGCCGCCAGCGGAATGCCCAGCGTGTTATACACGAACGCAAAGAACAGATTCTGCCGAATTACCCCGTAGACCGCCTGTGAGAGCCGAAGTGCGTTCAGCAGGGTGCGCAAATCGCGGTTCAGCAGCACCATATCGGCGGTGTCGGTCGCGATTTGCGTGCCCGTAGCGACGGCGATACTCAAATCCGCCTGCGCGAGAGCGGGCGCGTCGTTGATTCCGTCGCCCACAAACGCCACCTTACGCCCCTGCGACTGAAATTGCTTCACCAGATGGGCTTTGTCGGTCGGCAACTGACCCCCATACCAGCGGTGAATGCCCACCATCCGGGCGAACGACTCCACTGCCGCGGGCTGGTCGCCCGAACACAGCACCACCTCAATCCCCATCTGCTGAATCTGGCGAATGACTTCGGCGACGCCGGGCAGGGGCGTCTCGGTGAACTCAAAACCCGCGTAAATCGTGTTGTCCACTGCGAAAAACACGGTGCCTTTGGGAAGAGTCTCCTGCTCAATCCCCGCTTCCCACAAAAACCGTGCGCTTCCGATGCGCAAAATATGCCCTTCCCAGAGCGCTTCCACGCCCCCACCAGGAACCGTGCGCACTTCTTTGATCTCAGGGAAGTCGTGAACGCCCTGCTGGCGAGCGTATTCCAGAATGGCTTCCGCGAGTGGGTGGCGCGTCGCTTGCTCTAACGCGCAGGCGAAGCGCAACACCGCCAGCGGGTCCACATCGGGGTGAACGCTGTGGATAGCTTTCACGCGCGGATGCCCCATCGTGAGCGTGCCTGTCTTGTCCAGAATCAGCACCTCTACCTGACGCACGCGCTCTACCGCATGGATTCCCTTCAGCAGCACGCCTGCCCGCGCCATGCGTGTGGAACCCGTAAGCAGGGCAATCGGCACCGCCAGCCCCAGGGCGCACGGGCACGCAATCACCAGCACGCTGACCGCAGGGATCAGCGCCTGCGCCACCGAGCGCGTGGCAAGCCACCAGCCGACGAAAGTGAACAGCGCTATCGCCACCACTACAGGCACAAAGATGCTGGCGATTTTGTCGGCGAGCCGCTGGATTTGCGCTTTCTCGGTCTGGGCTTGCTCGACGGCTCTGGCAATCTGCGCCAGCATGGTGGCTTCGCCGACCGCCTGCGCCTGAATGTGAAGCACGCCATCAGTGAGCAGGCTGCCGCTTAATACCGTGTCGCCCGCCACACACTCACGCGGGAGCGATTCGCCCGTAATGGTAGATTCGTCCACCCAGCCGCGCCCTTCCAGAACCACGCCGTCCACGGGGATGCGTTCCCCCGTGCGTACCATCAGGCGGTCGCCCACTTGCACCGCCGAAAGCGGCGCCTGCCGATAGGTCTCGCCGTCCCAGCGCGTTACGCTGTGGGGCAGCAGGCGATAGAGCGACTCCAGCGCGGAGCGTGCGGAACCCAGCGCCCGCCCTTCCAGATAGCGTCCGAACAGCACCAGCGTGATAATCACCGCCGAAGTCTCAAAATAGAGATGGTGTGTGCGCCCCCCCATCAGCAGAACCGTGCTGTAGGCATATGCCGCGAGCGTGCCCATCAGCACCAGCACTTCCATGTTTGCGGAGCGCGCCTTGAGCGCTCCCCACGCCGCGCGATAGAGGGGTGCCGCCGCCCAGAACTGCACGGGGGTCGTAAGCGCCCACAGCAGCCACCCCTGATAGCGCCACAGGTTCGGGAACACCATGCTCAACAGAAACACGGGCAGGGTCAGCGCCGCGCTCCATAACAGGCGCTGGAGCGTGTAGGGGGTCTCGTGCGTCGCGGGCGCGGTTTCGGGCGCCTCCAGCTCGGCGGCGTAGCCTGTTTTCTGTACCGCCTCAATCAATACTTCGGGCGCGACAGGCTCCTTGAGGGCGACCTCCGCTTCCTCGGTAGCGAGGTTCACCAGCGCGCTCTCCACGCCGGGCACGCGCGCGAGCGCTTTCTCCACACGGCGCACACACGCGGCGCAGGTCATCCCCCGAATCTTCAGACGCACTCTGGGCATATCCGAAGTGTACCTGATTTGGAATCCTGGGGGGCGTCTCGTCGGGTACACTTGAGAGGGCGGGAGGTGGAGTATGTGCCCTCTCTGAAAACCGATTGGGGACAGGATAGCCCGGATGAGCTGCTAATCTCGCTCTGGCTCGGTGCGGGCGAAGCGTTCGAGGAGATTCAACTTGAGATTTCCTTCCCCGCGCGAAAATCGTCCCGATTTTTCCCGAATCGGCTGCGCTGGACGGTTGCCCCTCATGGCGGGCGGGCGCGCGAGATTGCGGTTCGCCCCGCTGAAGGCACGCCCGAAGCGATAGAGATAGAACCCCGACAACTCAGTTCGAAAAAGAGCGTGCGCTTCAGGGTGTCCTATACAGGGCTTCAGGCGGGGATGTATACCCTCTCTGTGAACGCCCTGCCGAATGCGATTCTCGTTGAGGACCGCCCTGTGCGGGTGCAGGGGGGCGCGTTATCGGTTTACTTACCGAATCCTGTGAAACCGCCTGAAGCGAAGGCGGGGCAGACCTTCCTGTGCCTGCCACGCGATGGGGAGTTCCCATCCTCCTATCGCGACCTTCAGGGGAGACCGGTGGCAGGGCAGAAGGTCGCCCTGCGGGTGTGGCGGCTGACGAAGGTGGAGCCTCGCCCTCTGGAGTTTGCGGTTGAGGGGCTGTCGGGGCGCGTGTGGTGTGAGTGGGACGGCAGCCTCGAAAAGCTGCCTGCCCTGCTCCCGATAGTGGAGGAGCCAACCGTGCGCCAGCTGCGTGCAAAGTATGAAGGGCGGCAGGTCTGGGGCTACGGCGGGATCGGCGCCACTGCGCTCACGCGCGAAACGCTGGAGCCTGTCGGGCTGGGATTCGAGCGCCTCAAGCCCGCGCGCCTGTTGCGCCTCTACCGCGTGTGGTTGCCGTGGGTGTGGCTCCCGCTCGGTTCAGCAACCTACATCGGCGGGCGAAATTACGGCTTCTATGCCCACCACCCCCTCGTGGTCAAACTCCAGCCGATGGGGAAAGCGGTATCGGGCATGATGTTCGAGAGTCAGCACACATGGCGTCTTTTTGAATCGCCCCAGCGTCATGCCCTGGGCTTCTATGCCGTGCATGCCGACGCATGGGACCTCGAGCGCGCCTACAGTCTGCAGAACCCTTTTGAACTGTCAAAGCGGTGGAGCGCCCGCGAGCGACGCGCATGGCGCACAGGCAAGCCTGCAGAAGGCATCTCGCACGAGGTTCTCGCATGGATACAGGGCTGGCCCTGTATCTACGGCACAAAACAGGAGTTGAAACGACTCGACAAGTGGATTTACGAGAATGTGCCCTTCGAGGCGGAATTCTTTTTCCGCAACGGGCGGCTGGTGCGGTGGAATATTCCTGACTTGCCATGAACTGTCCGTTCATAACGACACAGGTATAATTGCAGACAATGGAACGGCGTGCAAGCGTGCGACTGGACACCGAAGTGCGCTTTCTTAAGGGGGTCGGCGACAAGCGGGCGCAAATCCTCGCCAAACTGGAACTGTACACCCTGCAGGACCTGCTCTATCACCTGCCGCGACGCTACGAAGACCGCTCCCAGTTTCGCCGAATTGCGCACGCCCGCCCCGGCGAGGCAGCCACTTTTGCAGGCAAGCTCATTACAGTGGACAATATCACACCGCGCAGGGGGCTGACCCTCACCAAAGCCTTTCTGGACGACGGCTCCGGCGCGCTGGAGCTGGTCTGGTACAACCAGCCCTACCTCAAAGACAGGTTGCTCAAACTGCGCAACCGCCGAATCGTCGTCTACGGGGTCGTCAAGGACACAGGCTGGGGACTGCAGATGGAAACCCCCGAATGGGAAGACCTCGAAGAGGACGACTCGATGGACGGGCTGTTGCACACCAACCGCATCGTGCCCATCTATCCGCTCACGGAAGGCATCGGGCAAAAACAGATGCGCCAGATTCTCTGGAATGCAATACAGTACGCCGACCTTGTGCCCGAAATTTTGCCCCGTGAAGTGCGCGAGCGCGTGGGGCTGATGCCCGTCGCGGATGCGATTCGGCAGGTGCATTTCCCTGACCGCATGGATTTGATCACCCCCGCCCGCCAGCGACTGGTGTTCGAAGAGTTCTTCGTGATGCAGCTGGGGATTGGCATCAAGCGCCAGCAGATAGCGCAGGAGCGCGGCATCGCGATGCGCATCGACGAAGACCGCCTGATGGAAAAGATTCGCCAGATTGTGCCGTTTGAGCTCACCAACGCCCAGAAGCGCGTGATTCGGGAAATCTGGGACGATATGCGCCGCCCTCACCCGATGAACCGCCTGCTTCAGGGCGATGTCGGCTCGGGTAAGACCATCGTGGCGGGCGCGGCGATTCTGGCAGCAGTGGACAATCAGTATCAGGCAGCCATTATGGCGCCCACCGAGATTCTTGCGGAACAGCACTATATGGTGTTGCACCGCCTGTTCCAGCCGCTGGGGATCACGGTGGAGTTGCTGGTGGGGCGCTTGACGCCGCGTCAGCGGGCGCAGGCTTACGAGCGAATCGCCTCTGGGCGGGGGATGGTCGCCGTCGGCACGCACGCGCTGATTCAGGAAGGCGTCAGCTTCGCGCGTTTGGGACTGGCAATCGTCGATGAACAGCACCGTTTCGGCGTGCTTCAGCGCGCCGCTTTGCGCGACAAGGGCATCGCACCCCACCTGCTCGTGATGACCGCCACTCCTATCCCCCGCACGCTCACGCTCTCGCTCTACGGCGACCTCGATGTCTCCATTATTGATGAGATGCCCCCTGGACGCAAACCCGTCAAGACCTACTGGAAGTTCCCCGAAGACCGCCTCAAGGTCTACGAGGGCGTCCGCAAGCTGGTGGCGCAGGGGCGACAGGCGTATATCATCTGCCCGCTGATTGAAGAATCGGAAAAACTGCAGGTGCGCGCGGCGGAAGACCTCTATGAGCATCTGCGCAAGGATGTGTTCCCCGACCTGCGTGTGGGACTGCTACACGGCAGGATGAAGCCCGCCGAAAAAGAGGCGGTGATGGAAGCTTTCCGCGCAGGCGAAATCGATGTGCTGGTCTCCACCACCGTGATTGAGGTGGGCGTGGATGTGCCGAACGCCGTGGCGATGATTATTGAGGATGCAGAACGCTTCGGGCTGGCGCAGTTGCACCAGCTGCGGGGGCGCGTCGGGCGCGGCGAGCACCAATCGTACTGCGTGCTGATTGCCGACCCGAAAACCGACGAGGGCAAAGCCCGCATGGAAATCATGACCCGCACCAATAACGGCTTCCTGATTGCTGAGGAAGACCTGCGCATTCGGGGTCCGGGCGAAATCTATGGCACGCGCCAGAGCGGAATGCCCTCGTTCCGTGTGGCAGACCTGGTGAAGGATATGCACCTGCTGGAGGTGGCGCGTCAGGAGGCGTTTCGCTTGCTGGAGCGCGACCCCGACCTGAACCTGCCCCAGCACCAGCGGTTGAAGGAGGCAGTAGACCGCTTCCGCCACAAGGTGGTGGTGGCAACGGTGGGCTAACTCAGCGCGAAACCTTAATCACGAAAATCTCGCGCTGTTCGTTGGTGATAATCAGCGTCTCGTTGTCCACCCACTCAATCGCCTCGCACTGCTTGCCGTTGGTGAACCGAATCTGGGTGGCTTTGCCTTCCGAGAGGAATCGGTCGCCTTGCGGGGGGCGCTGGAAGAGCCATACCGACTGCTGAGGCGCCTGACACAGCACCGCCAGCACCTGCTCATCGGGCGACATCGCCGCCGCCGTCACCCAGCCCCCCAGATTGGGATGTTCATCCACTTTCGTGAGGGTATTGATGCGGTCGGTGGCTTCGCTGTCCAGCCGATAGAGGGTGGTGCTGGGGTCGGGGGTGTCGGGCTGGCGGGCAGGGCGATGCTTGGTCAGCAGATAGAGCTTCCCTTGAAACACAAAGAGCGCCTCGCAGTCGTAGCGCCAGGCGTCCTCAGGCGGAAAGGCTTTCTGGTCAGGGTAGGCAACCGGGATGCGCTTCAACACATGGGTGCGCACGGTTTCACGCGGGTTCGGCTCTTTCAGCACATAAATCGCTAAATCGCGGCGGGCGTTGAAGTTGTTGCCCGTATCGGCGATATAGAGCGTGTCGCCGTCGATGGCGATATCTTCCCAGTCTATGTTCGTCGCGCCTTCAATCTGGACGCCCTCGAAATCGGGCGGGGCACTTTCGGGGCGGTTAGACGAATCGCGCCGCGACACGAACGGCGGCACAATCACCGCGCCATTTTGCCGAATCGCGAACAGGCGTGCCCTGTCGCCGCTGTCGTTGTGAACCCAGTAGACATCGGGGTAGGTGCGACTGCGGGCAATCCCGCTCATTTCGTCAATCGGGGGGTGCGCGACGGTGGCGACAGGTTGAAGCGGGATCCCGTTTTGCGCCGATTTGGCAGGCGTCGGCAAAAACCAGCCAAACACACCCAGCGCGATTGCGAAGCCTATCAAATACCAGCCAACACGACGCATCACGGGATAAGTGTACCCGCTCTGCGTGTTAGCGTTGTGTTAACTCAGGTACAATAGGCGTATGCGATGGCTCTGGCGTCTTTTGCGGCTGCTGGGGGATGTGCGTGCGCTGAGTCGGGGGCGTTTGGGGCAACGACTGGCGTGGCGCGTCGCACGCGGGCTGCTGTGGCGTATGGGACGCCGAGGGTGGTAGACAGGAAAACCTGCCCCGGTAGCGAACCCCTGCCCGCGTGCGCGTTCTGATGCTCTCATGGGAATATCCGCCGCGAATCGTGGGCGGAATCGCACGCCATGTGCAGGAACTGGCGGAGTCGCTTGCCGCGCAGGGCGTGGAAGCGCATGTGCTGACCGCCTCGCATCCCGATGCGCCTGAAGAAGCGGTGGAAAACGGGGTGTTCCTCCATCGCGTGGGACCGCCGTTTCACCCCAGAGAGGACTTTCTGGGCTGGGTGCTGGCGCTGAACGCCAGCATGCAGAGTCGTGGCGAAGCGCTGTTGCACGCATGGCTCCAGACGGAGCCAGAGACTCCCGTGATCCTGCACGCGCACGACTGGCTGGCGTACCCTGCGGGACGCGCGTTGAAACATGCGTTTCGGATTCCGCTGGTGGCGACCATCCATGCGACGGAACACGGGCGCCATGGGGGGCTGTTCAGCGACCTGTCGCGCACGATTCATCAGATGGAGTGGGAGCTGACCTACGAGGCGTGGCGCGTAATTGTGTGCAGCCAGTTCATGCTGGGCGAGGTGCATCGCCTGTTTGCAACGCCCCTTGACAAGATAGATGTGATTCCCAACGGCATCCGCGCGGAAAAGTTTGAATTTGAGTTTCCTGAAGCCGAGCGCAGGGCGTTTCGGCAACACTACGCCCAGCCTGATGAGCCAATCGTGTTTTTCGTGGGGCGGATGGTGCCTGAAAAGGGCGTGCAGGTGCTGTTGCAGGCGTTTCCGATTGTGAAAGCGGAGGTGCCGAAGGCGTGGTTGGTGATTGCGGGCGGCGGCGCGCGGGCGCATCTGGAGGGATTCGTGCGGTTTCTGCATCTGGAAGACTCGGTGCAATTCCTGGGCTTTATCCCCGACGAAGAGTTGCTGCGCCTCTATCGGGTGGTGGATGTGGCGGTCTATCCGAGCCTGTATGAGCCGTTCGGCATTGTGGCGCTGGAGGCGATGGCGGTGGGTGTGCCAGTGGTGGTGTCCGATGCGGGCGGCTTAAAAGAGGTGGTCTGGCACGAGCAAACGGGGATTACGACTTACGCGGGCAACCCCGAAAGTCTGGCGTGGGGCATCCTGCGGGTATTGAAGGACCCTGAATCGGCGCGTCGCCGCGCCGAGTATGCCCAGCAGGTCGTGCGCACGGAGTTTAACTGGGAGCGAATTGCCCAGCAGACCCGCCGGGTGTACCAGCGGGTCTGGGGCGAATATCTCCGGAGTGGCTGGGGGCGTTAGGCGGCGAGGTCGCTGAGGGCGTTTCGGGCGATGGGGTTTTCGGGGTCAATATCCAGCACCTGCTGGAAGTGGTGTCGTGCTTCGGCGAGGCGTCCGCAATCGCGCAGGGTGATGGCAAGGTTCAGATGCGCCTCTAAGTAGCGGGGGTTAATCTCCAGCGCTTTCTGGAACTGCTCGATGGCTTCCTCTTCGCGTCCCAGCGCGGCGAGCGCCATCCCCAGATGGTTGCGGATATCGGCGAAGTTGGGGCGGATGGCGAGCGCTTTGCGATACTCGGCAACCGCGGCTTCGAAATTGCCCCGTTTGTAAAGGTCATCGCCCAGCTGCGCATGGTAGAGGGCGTCGTCTGTGCCGTTGGAGCCAAGCGTCTCGAAAAGGGCAATCGCCTGATCAAAATAGCCCTTCTGGTCATATTCCAGCGCCTGCTCCAGCCGTTTGGCGTCGAAGCTGGAGTCGAGTGAGGCAGCAAACCGGATTTGCCGAATGCCCTCTTCGCGGTGTCCCGTCTCGTAGAGCAGGATGCCCTTATACAGGTGCGCTTTGGCGAATCGGGCGTTAATCTGGAGCGCCTCTTCGATATGCTGGAGGGCGCCCTCGTAGTCGCGCAGTTTGCGGAGCGCCAGCGCCCGCTGGAAATGGAGGTCGGCGTAGTGGGGGTGGATCTCCAGCGCCTGTGCGAAATGCTGGGCAGCCGCCTCATACTGACCCCGCCGATAGGCAGCCTGACCCAGCTGCGCGTGCGATTCGGCGATGTAGAATTTCGCCAGCTTCTGCACCATCACATCGCGCGTTTCCGTCAGCGAGCGCTCAAAAAGGCGCAACGCTTCTTCAAAGCGCCCATCATCATAACACCGGATGCCCTCGTCGTAAGCACGGCTCTTCCCAACGCCCAGGAATTTCTGAAGGAACGACATGCTTGCCTCCTGTACGGGATTATCGGAAGCCGAAAAACCCATCTTGAGGGGGATGGCAGGAATTGTATGAGGAGAAGCATATATTTCTCCGTAGAAAGGCGATGCGCTCACTGGCACAGGTGTTGATTACAGGCACGGTCTACGCCCTGCTGGGTTGGGTGGGCTTGCATTATGCTTACCTGCCGACCTCCATCTCGCTCTTGTGGCTCCCAACGGGCTGGGCGATTGGGATGGTGTGGTGGTGGGGGCGCCCTGCGCTGGTGGGCGCCGCGCTGGCGGTGATTGTGCTTTCGGGGCTTGTGGAAGGCTGGGGCTGGGCTGGGCTGGCTCGGGCGGGCATCAGCTGGATTGCTTATGGCTCGATCACGACGCTGCTGCGGCGCTTGAGTTTTGATTCGAACTTCCGCTACCCGCGCGACCTTATCGTGTTCTCATGCGTGCTGGGGGGCGTGCTGGCGTTTACTGCGGTTTTACAGAATAGTGTCACGCTACTCACAGGAGCTTTGTCGCTAAGCGCATTCTGGGAGAACTGGTGGCACTGGTGGGGCGGAAACCTGTTAGGGGGACTGCTGATGGCCACGCCCCTGCTGGCGTATCAGCGGTTCAAAACCCTCAAGCTCAAGCACTGGGGCGAGATAGCACTCGCGTCTGGGCTGGTAGTGATGTTGACCTACTTCGTGCGCATGATTGACCCCTCCCACTATGCGCCGCTCTTGCTGGTGGCGGCGTTCCCGGTGCTGATGTGGGCGACCCTTCGCTTCGAGATTGCAGGCTTGAGCCTTACCCTGCTCGCGCTGGCGCTGGGATTGGGACCGCCTTTTGGAATGATTGTGCCTTCCGGGGCGGAGCAGATGACGGCGGGGGTCTTCTTTACTTACTGGCTCTTTCTGGTGATGAGCTATCATACGATGATGGTGCTGGGCATCTATGTGCGCCAGAAGCGCGAGTTTGCCCAGAAACTGGAAGATGCTTACCTGCAAATGGAAGCGATTCTGGAAAACGCGCCAACAGTCGCTATTCAGGGCTATGATGCCGAAGGGCGCGTTGTGTTCTGGAACCGCGCCTCTGAAGAGATGTATGGCTACACGCGCGAGCAGGCGCTGGGCAAAACGCTATCCCAGCTGCTCTTTTCGCCCGAACAGGAGCAGGAATATCGGGTGATGATTCAGGAAATTCTGCGAACGGGCAAACCTGCACCCCTGAGAGAATGGGAAATCCGTATAGCAGATGGACAGACGCGCTACATCCTTTCCTCGCTGTTCCCCGTCCGACTGCGTGAAGGAACAGTCGTTATCTGCGCCGATATCGACATCACGGAACGCAAGCGGCTGGAAAACCAGCTCTTGCAGGCGCAGAAGATGGAGAGTATTGGGCGTCTGGCAGGCGGCGTGGCGCACGACTTCAATAATATGCTCGCCGCGATTATGGGATACGCCGAGCTGGGGATGACGCGCGTACCGCCCGATCACCCCGTCCAGCAGGACATGCAACGCATTCTCGAAGCGGCAGAACGGGCAGCCAATATCGTACGCCAGCTACTGGGGTTTGCCCGCAAACAGTTCGCCCAGCCACGCCCAACCGACATCAATCAGGTCATTCAGGAAATGCTCCCACTCTTTGAGCATATGCTGGGCAAGGGGGTGGAGGTTAAGCTCGAGCTTCACTCTGCGCCCCAGATTGTGCTGATAGACCCCGCCCAGCTGGAACAGATTCTGATGAACCTCGTGCTGAATGCACGCGACGCGATGCCAAATGGCGGCACCATTACCATCCGTACCTATCCCCATCGGGTTGAAAAGCCAATTCCTGCGCTCCCCAAGGATGCCCCTCCCGGGGAATACGAATGCCTGAGCGTGCGCGACGAGGGAATTGGCATCGCGCCCGAAGACTTGCCGCATATTTTTGAACCCTTCTACACCACCAAAGGCGTGTATGGGCACGGGCTGGGGCTGGCAACGGTCTACGGGATCGTCGACCAGAATCACGGCTTTCTGCAGGTTTTCAGCCAGCCGGGGCAGGGGACTGAGTTCTGCATCTGCTTCCCACGCTATCATGAACCTGTTGTCGCCAAACCCCTGCTGCCGGGCGAAGGTGTCCAGACCCCGCCTGCGCGAATCCTGCTGGTGGAAGACGATAACAGCGTGCGTGAAAGCCTCAGCCTGATGCTTCAAATGATGGGGCATTCGGTTCATGCCTGCGCAACCCCCGAGGAAGCCTTGGAGGTCAGCCAGCAGAACGCTTTTGACATTCTCATCACCGATGTCGGGCTGCCCCGAATGGACGGTTATCAGCTCGCGGAACAGCTCGCGCGGCACTGCCCGCAACTCCGATGCGTCTTTATGAGCGGTTATCAGGACCCACGCTTGCCAATCGAGTTGCCCTTGCGTCATGTCTTCTTGTCGAAGCCTTTCAGCTTGCGCCGCCTGCAGGAGGCTCTGAAAGAATTACAAGAATAACGGAACGCCAGCCCCCTGCAAACCGTCTGATGTGCTATAATACCAAAGGAGGTATGCGAATGAAGAACTTTTTCTGGCTTGCGGCACTGAGTTTCTGTTTGGCAGGTACGCTCGATGCCCAAAGAACGCCGCTTCTGGTTAACAAGCCAATTCACCCTTTGTGGGCACCCCTCTGGGATTGGGAGCGAGCGCCTTCGATGGAAGCGCGCCATGCGTTGATTTCCGCGCTCACCGGGGTTGAAGGGGTGGGCACTTGCTGTGCCGAGGGGGTGAGCCATGACGGGCTGCCCCTGCACCTGTGCTTTGCGCCGGGTACTCCGCCCGAATATGTGGAGTATGTCTCGCGCCTGATTTTTGGCGACTTTTCTCCTGCCTATAATGCAGGGGTGCGCTGGACCAGCACTTCCTACGGCAGCACCGGTTCGACAGGGACTCCCATCCGTTTGCGCTGGAGCTTTGTGCCCGATGGAACCCTGCTCCCGGGGCTGTCGGGCGGTTCGCAACCCAGCAACCTGTTCAGTAGCATGAACAGTAAGTTCGGCAACAACACCACCCTCTGGCAGAACCAGTTCCGCAACAGCTTTACCCGCTGGTCGCAGGTAGCAGGGGTTCGCTACGAAGAAGTGGGCGACGACGGCGCGGCGTTTCCAAACTCCTCAGGCTCCGCCACCGTGCCGCGCGGCGATGTGCGCATCGGCGCCCGCAACCTCGATGGGGCTGGCGGCGTGCTGGCGTTCAACTACTTCCCTAACATAGGCGACATGGTGCTGGACTCCAGCGAGAACTGGCAGTCCAGCTCGGGCACCTACCGCTTCCTGCGCAACACCGTGATGCACGAACACGGGCATGGTTTGGCACTGGGGCATGTAATCCCCACCGACCGCACGAAGTTGATGGAACCTTACCTCAATACAAACTTTGATGGTCCTCAGGATGACGATATTCGCGGTGCGCAGCGCCTTTATGGCGACCCCTACGAGCTCAACAATACCGCCGCGACCGCGACTCCCATCGATATGACAAGCACAAACACCACCACTCTGGACATGGCGAGCCTCGACCGCACCGCGGATGTGGACTGGTATCGCCTGACGATACCCCCCAGCCGGCGCCTCACGATTACCGTAACCCCCGTTGGCGCTGCCTATCAGGTCGGACCTCAGGGCGGCACGGCGACGAGCATCGATACGCGCCTGATCCAGAATCTGCAACTGGAGCTGCGCGCCTCCAACGGCACCACGGTTCTTGCCACAGCGACCAGCAACGGCGTGGGAGTGCCCGAACAGATTCTCAACTATCTGCTACCCCCGGCAGGCGGCACTTTCTATGCGCGGGTCTTTTCGGGGAGTGGCTCCACCAACGATGTCCAGCGCTACCGCATTACTGTGCAAACAACCGCCCTGCCTGCAGGCGATGTGGATGGCAACAGCTGCGTGGATGACGCAGACCTGCTGGCTATCCTGTTCGGGTTCGGGGGCAACGACCCCGCGCTGGATCTGGATGGCAACGGCGTGGTGGACGATGCCGACCTGCTGACCCTGCTGTTTAACTTCGGCGCAGGATGCTGAAATTCGCACGGAGACCTTCCCCACGCCCCTCCACGGATTTCGGGAGGGGCGTGCTTTAATTTGCAATCGGGTATAATCTCTGTCAATCGCTGGAGAGAAGCGGTCGGCGCCGTTTGATGAGGGCGCTTCAGCGCTCTGATGAAACGGCAGCGGCCTCTCTCCAGCGACACACCAGTAAGGAGGTAAGGAGGAAAACAGCATGCCGCTGACACCGGAACAGAAACGACAGATTATCGAGGAGTTCAAGCGACACGAGGGCGACACAGGGTCTCCCGAGGTGCAAATCGCCCTGCTGACCGCTCGCATCAATCAGCTCACCGAACACCTGAAAAAACACCGCAAGGATTTCCACTCCCGACGCGGGCTGGTGATGCTGGTTGGGCAACGCCGACAACTGCTGAACTATCTCGCCAACGAAGACATTCAACGCTACCGTGCGCTCGTAGAGAAGTTAGGACTGCGTTCGCAGCGCTAAGAGGAGGTTTTTTATATGCAACGCTATGCATTAGTTTCCGCCGAAATCGGCGGACGCGAGTTGTCGCTGGAGACAGGTCTGCTCGCTAATCAGGCTTCTGGGGCGGTCGTCGTGCGCTACGGCGATACGGTGGTGCTGGTCACCGCCACGATGAGCCCCAAAGCGCGAACCGATATCGATTTTTTCCCGCTGATTGTAGACTTTGAGGAGCGCAAATACGCCGTCGGCAAGATTCCGGGCGGCTTCCTGAAACGCGGGGGACGCCCTTCTGACGAATCCATCGTGCAGGGGCGACTGGTGGACCGTTCTATCCGCCCGCTCTTCCCTAAAGGGATGCGCAACGAGGTGCAGGTGATTGTGCTGCCCCTCTCGGTGGACTTCGACAACCCTCCCGCCGTGCTGGGCATTATCGGCGCGTCGGCGGCGCTGAGCATCTCCCCCATCCCGTGGAACGGACCGCTGGGCGCCGTCCGCATCGGCTATGTGAATGGCGACTTTATCGTCAATCCCACCAGCGAGCTGAGCGAGATGTCAGCGCTGGAGCTCGTGGTCGCCAGCCGCCCCGACCATGTGATGATGATTGAGGCGGACGCCGATCAGGTGCCCGAAGAGGTGATGATGCAAGCCATCACCCTCGCGCACGAGGTCAATCAGCAGGTGATTGCGCTGATTGAGGAACTCAAAGCGCAGGCGGGTCAACCCAAAGCCGAAATCACCTACTATCTGGTCAGCGACGAACTCAAAGAGGCGGTCAAGCGGTTTGCGGGCGATTCGCTCAAACAGGCGATTCAGAACCCCGACAAGCTCGCGCGTGAGGCGGGGCTGACCCAGCTCAAAGAGGAAATCGTCACCCAGATGAACACCCCCACCGACCCTGAGCTGCCGCCTCCCTATGAAGGGCGCGAGCTGGAACTCTCGATGGCGGTGGACGAGGTCATCAAAGAGACGGTGCGCCAGCTGATTCTGGAGGAGGGCAAACGCCCCGATGGACGCGCGCCCAACGAAATCCGCGAAATCCGCTGTGCTGTCGGCTTCCTGCCGCGCACCCACGGCAGCGGGCTGTTCCAGCGCGGACAAACGCAGGTACTGACCACCTGTACACTCGGCTCCCTGCACGAAGCCCAGATTCTGGACGCCCTCAGCGAGGAAGAGACCAAACGCTATATGCACTTCTACAACTTCCCGCCGTTCAGCGTGGGCGAGGTGCGTCCTCTGCGTGGGGCAGGACGCCGCGAGGTCGGACACGGCATGCTCGCCGAACGCGCCCTCGTGCGCATGATCCCACCCGAAGAGGAGTTCCCCTACGCCATCCTGCTCTACTCGGAGGTGCTGGAATCGAACGGTTCCACCTCGATGGCGAGCGTGTGCGGCAGTACCCTCGCGCTGATGGATGCGGGCGTGCCCATCAAAGCGCCCGTCGCGGGCATCGCCACCGGACTCGTGTACGAAAGCGATGAGCGCTATGAGCTGCTGACCGACATTCAGGGGATGGAAGATGCCTGCGGCGATATGGACTTCAAAGTGGCGGGCACGCAAACGGGTATCACCGCGATCCAGCTGGACCTGAAAATCCCGGGCTTGCCGATGCATATTATCGCTGAGACTCTCCAGCGGGCGCGCGAGGCACGGCTGTTCATCCTGCAGAAGATGCTGGAGGTCATCCCCGAGCCGCGTCCGGAGGTGTCGCCACGCGCACCGCGCATCTTCGTGATGGAGATTAGCCCCGACAAGATTGGCGAGGTGATTGGACCGGGCGGGAAGATGGTCAAAAAGATTACCGCCGAGACCGGAGCGCAGATTCAGATTGAGCAGACGGGCAAGGTGTTTATCGCCGCGCCTGACGGCGAATCGGGCGAACGCGCGCGCCAGATGATCGAGGCGCTCACAAAAGAGATTGCCGTCGGCGAGGTCTACACAGGGCGCGTGACGCGCCTGATGTCGCGTGGCGCGTTCGTGGAGATTCTGCCGGGCAAGGAAGGGCTGGTGGAACTGCGCGAGCTGACCGATCGGCGCATCAGCCGCCCCGACGAGGTGGTCAAGGTCGGCGATGTGTTGCGCGTGCGCGTCAAGGAGATTGACGGGCTGGGACGCATTAACCTCAGCGCCCGCGGGCTGGAGCAGACGCTCGAGACGCTCAAAGGCGGCGCGCCTGCCCAAACTCAGGGCGCACGCCCGTCGCATCCGCCGCGCCCTGCGCCCCCACGCCCTCAGCGCGAACCCGAACGCCCAAAACCCGAACCGACTGAAGAGCTGCCCAAGCCGCAGTTCCGACCGAAACGCTGACCGATGCGTGCCTACCTTGTGCTGGAAGATGGAAGCTGGTTCGCCGGCGAGGCGCTCGGCGCCGAAGGACATACCGTCGGCGAACTGGTCTTCAACACGGGCATGACGGGCTATCAGGAGGTGCTCACCGACCCCTCCTACGCCGGGCAAATCGTGGTGATGACCTACCCGCTCGTGGGCAACTACGGGCTGAACCCCGAAGACCACGAGTCGCGCCGCGTGCAGGTGGCAGGGTTTGTGGTGCGCGAAGCATGCGAGACACCTTCTAACTGGCGCGCCCGCATGGCACTACACGACTTTCTGGCACAGAATCAGGTGGTGGGCATCGTGGGGGTGGATACCCGCGCCATCACGCGCCGTGTGCGCCAGCACGGCGTGCTGATGGCGACCCTCACCACCCACGAAACGCCTGAAGAAGCGCTCCACCGCCTGCAGACCACCCCCCGCTACGACGAACACGACTTCGTGTACGCCGTCACGACCCCCGAACCCTACAAATGGGGCTACAACGGCATGGAGCCGATGGATGCCCCCGATGACCGCTATCGCTACCGTGTCGCCATTCTGGACTGTGGCGTGAAGTGGAACATTCCGCGCCGCTTAGCGAGTCTGGGCGTGCGCTCTATCGTGCTACCCGCCACCACCTCTGCCGAGCAGATTCTGGCGCTTAACCCCGACGGTGTGTTGCTCTCCCCCGGTCCTGGCGACCCTGCCCGGCTCCAGCCGATTGTGCAGACCATCCGCCAGCTGATTGGGCGCAAACCGATAGCGGGCATCTGCCTGGGGCATCAGCTGCTCTGTATGGCACTGGGCGCACACACCTATAAGCTCAAGTTCGGGCATCGGGGCTGCAATCATCCCGTGAAAAATTTGCTCACGGGGCAGGTTACGATTACCTCCCACAATCACGGCTACGCGGTTGTGCCCGAAAGCCTTGAGGGCACGGGGCTGGAGGTGACGCACATCCAGCTGAACGACGGCACGATCGAGGGCGTGCGCCACCGCGATTTGAACCTGATAACCCTCCAGTACCACCCGGAAGCGGCGCCCGGACCGTGGGATAGCCGCCCCTTCTTCCACGAGTTTCTGCAGTTGATGGAGCGCGCCCGGGGCTAAAGGGGGAGTATCTCCACCTTCAGCGCGGGCAGTTCCACAATCGCAATTGTGGCGCGCCCTGTAAGCCAGCCGCACACCTCGCCGGGGTTCAACACCACGCAGTCGCCCACGGTTTTGAGCTCCTGCTGGTGGGTGTGCCCGTAAAGCACCAGCTGATAGAGTCCGCTCCGTGCAAACGCTTCCACCGGCTCTGGCTCATGCACCATCGCGATTTTGACGCCCGCCAGCTCCAGAAAGAGCGGCTGCACCTGCACCTGCCCGATTTCGCTGATGCGTTTTGCCAGCCCCAGCCGCTCGCCGTCGTTATTGCCGAACACGCCTTTCAGGGGGCAGGGGAGCTTCTGCAGGGCGTTCACCGTGAAGGGCGCCACATAGTCGCCCGCGTGCAGCACCAGCTCCACCTGGTGGTCGTTCAGCGCCTCCACCGCGCGCTTCAGGTAGGTCATGTGGTCGTGGCTATCGGAGATAACACCGATTCGCATAAGCCTCTATTACGGTGGCACGGCTTTACTTCCTGCTGAGGGGGTATACTTGGGGCGGTGGCAGCGCTGACAGGGATTGCGCTGGGATTGGGAATCGTGTTGCTGGCGACGGGGCTGGGGATAGGCTGGCTCCGTCGTTTCGCACTTTCGCCTCTCGAACGGCTGGCATATGGGGGTGCGCTGGGGCTGGCGGCGGTCTCCTACGGCGTCGCACTGTTCGCAAGCCTGCACTGGCTTATGGGGCTGTGGGGGCTGCTGGTGATCGTCGTTGCAGGGGGATTGTGGGGCTGGCGAATCAGCTGGCGTTCCCTTCGTGGGGGCTGGACGCACCGCTCATGGCTGAACGCGCTCGGCTGGGGCGTGAGTGGGCTGATTCTGTTGCTCACCCTGATTCTGTGCGCCCTGCCGCCTGACGGCAACGAATGGGACTCGCTGGCGTATCACCTCGCCTATCCCAAACTTTATTTGAAGGCGGGCGGGATGGTGGAAGTGCCGTTTATGCACCAGAGCTACTTTCCGCCACTGATGGACATGCTGTTTCTGCTGGGGTTGTGGCTGCACGGCGAGTCCTGTGCGAAGGTATTTCACTGGGCGGTGGCGCTGTTGACGGCGCTGGGGATTGCGGGCTTTAGCCCATCGCGTGGGGGCATGATGGCGCTGCTCTGGCTGGGCACGCCGGTGGTGGCGTGGCAGGCGCACACGGCGTATGTGGACCTCTCCACTGCGCTCTACACGGGGCTGGGCGCGTTCGCGCTCTATCGGGGCGTGCGGGAGCAGTCAACGGCGTGGCTCTGGCTTGCGGGCGTGATGGTGGGGTGCGCCCTCGCCACCAAGTATACGGCGCTCCTCTCGTGGGGCTTGCTGGGGCTGATCGGGCTGGCGTGGAGCCTCCGGGCGCGATGGGGTCAGGGAGCGCGCACCCTTCTCCTCGCAGGTTTACTCGCCCTGATGATTGGCGCGCCATGGTACCTGCGCAACTGGCTCTGGACGGATAACCCCGTCTATCCGTTCGCCTATGAGATTTTTGGCGGCAGGCAGTGGAGTCAGGCGCAGGCAGAGGCTTACCGCCACGACCAGCTCCGCTTCGGCATGGGGCGTGAACTGCACGCGCTACTGCTCAGCCCGTGGGACCTGACTGCCCTGCCTGCACCGTTCGCAGACCCCATCGGCGCCCCGATCGGGGAGCGCGTCTACCTGCTCCCCACCGCAGGCATGGGCTATCTGGCGACGCTGGGCGTGTATGTGGCAGGCGGTGTGGGCGGCGGGCTGGGATGGCTCCTGATCTTCGCGCTGGGGAACCTCGTGGGCTGGTTTTTCCTGATGCAACAGATTCGCTATCTGATCCCTGTTTTCCCTGTGCTAACGGGCGTGGGGGGCGTAGCGCTGGAGCGGGCAGGGCGTCTTGTGCAGTACACCTACGGGGGTGTTCTCATTCTGCAGGGAGGCTTTACGCTGTGGCTGCTGAGCGCCGCCTATCTAACCGACCTGCCCCTTGCCCTACAAGACCGCGACGCTTACCTGACGCGCCGAGTGCAAATCTACCCGGCAATCCAGTACCTGAATCAGCACGCGCCACCCAACGCGGGCGTGATCATGCTGGACGAAACGCGCGGCTACTATCTGGAGCGCCCCTATCTGTGGGGCAACGCGGGACATCATCGGTTGATTCCTTACGAGACGATGCACCAGCCAGAGGCGCTGATTCGCTGGATGCGCGAACATGGTTATCGCTATGTGCTGATTAACCGCCGTTTCACACCTCAAGGCGAGCCAGAGGCGTGGCGTCGGCTCTATGAGCAGGCGATAGCAGAGGGATTGCTTGTGCCCTGCTTTCTGGAGCGCGGGGTGGAGGTTTATACACTAAGTCAAGACGGGTAAGGCAACAAGGCTCGCCTCCACTGGTTATTTCAGCCGAAACAGGCTGGCTTTGTTGTCCGGGAACTTTGGGCAAAACATAACTTTCAAACGCCGCTGCAAGGACGCATTTTCAGGTATCCTATGGGCAGGTGGTTTCTGTGAACGAGCAGAGCATGGTGATACCGCTGTTCCCGTTGGAGACGGTGTTGTTTCCTTACACCGCCATCCCGCTCCATGTGTTCGAGCCGCGCTACCGGGAACTGGTGCTGTATTGCCTTGAGAACGACTCGCCGTTCGGCGTGGTGTTGATTCGGTCGGGGCGCGAGGTGGGCGATGCGGAGCCAGAAATCTATGAGGTAGGTACTCTCGCGCGGATTGGACGCCTCAAACGGCTCAGCGATGGGCGGTTCCAGCTGCTGGCGATGGGCGAAGAGCGGTTCCGAATCCAGAACCTGATTCGGGGAGAGGCGCCTTATCTGAAGGCAGAGGTCACGGTGTGGCGCGACTACCCTGCCCAGAATCAGGAAAACTTGACGGCGCTCACCGAATCGCTACGGAGTCTGTTTCTGGAGTTTTTGCGGGGGGTGCTGGAGCCGATGGGGGTGCAGGTTAATGACCTGCGTCTGCCCGACGACCCCGTTTCGCTCTCGTTTGTGCTGGCAGGCACGCTTCAGGGGAGTCTGGAGTTCCGCCAGTACCTGCTGGAACTGCAGGATACCGGGGAGCGCCTGCGCCTCATCTATGAGCTCATCCAGTCGGCGGCGATGGGGGGCGAGCTGCGCCAGTTTGACCCTTCGCACTGGCAGGAGTATGTGAGCCGCAACTGATTGGGTATCCTACGGAGCGTGGAGCCGACCTTCGAGCATGAACTGGAGGTGCTGATTCGCGCACGCTACCCGCTCCTTTATGTGGTGAGTTACGAGGAGCGTCGCGCAGAAGAGATTCTACGGGGGCTGGCGCATCGCCTTTCCAAACGAATCTATGTCTGGAGCCTTACGCGCGGTTACGAACCCCCTCTGGCAGCAAGCAGTCAGGAAGAACCCTCCCGCACGAAGCTGGCGCCTGAGATCGAGGCGCTGGTGGGGCTGTTTCGCCATGAGCAGGACGCGCTCTATGTGCTGAAAGATTTTCACCCGTTTCTGGGAGATGTACGCACGGTACGCCTGTTGCGTGATTTAGCGCCGCGCCTGCACAGCTCGGGGCGCACGCTGATCCTCCTCTCGCCCCTTCTCAAACTGCCCCCGGAGCTGGAGAAAGAGATGACTGTGATAGAGATGCCGCTGCCCACGCGCGAGGAAATAGCCCAGCGCCTGCGCGAGATTCTGCTTCAGGTGCGCGACAAGCCAGGGGTTCAGGCAGAAGTATCGGCACAAGAGTTTGACGAGCTGGTGCAGGCGGCGCAAGGGCTGACGATGGACGAGATTGAGAATGTGTGCGCCCGCTCGTTTGTGGAGCATCGGAAGCTCACGGTGGCGGCGATTCTCAGCGAGAAGCAGCAGATTGTGCGCAAGTCGGGCGTGCTGGAATATTACACACCCAGCGAGACGATGGCAGATGTGGGTGGGTTAGACCTGCTGAAAGAGTGGCTCCGTAAGCGCCGGAGCGCGTTTACTCAGCCGGCACGCGAGTTCGGCTTGCCCGCGCCCAAAGGGGTGTTGTTGCTGGGGGTTCAGGGCACGGGCAAGAGCCTCAGCGCCAAAGCGATTGCCAGCCTGTGGAACCTGCCGATGTTGCGGCTCGATGTGGGGCGCGTGTTTGGCAGCCTCGTCGGCGCATCCGAAGCGAACATGCGGCTTGCCATTCGTACCGCCGAAGCGATTGCTCCATGCATCCTGTGGATTGACGAGCTGGAGAAGGGCTTTTCGGGCGTGCAGAGTTCGGGCATGTCCGATTCGGGCACAACCGCGCGCGTGTTTGCGACCTTCCTCACATGGATGCAGGAAAAGCGCAAACCGGTGTTTGTGGTGGCGACGGCGAACGATGTGTCGCTATTGCCCCCTGAACTGTTGCGCAAAGGGCGCTTCGATGAGATTTTCTTTATTGACCTGCCCAACGCCACGGAGCGGGAACAGATTTTCGCGATTCATCTGCGCAAGCGCCAGCGCAATCCCGAACAGTTTGACCTGAAAGCGCTCGCACGCGCCACCGAGGGCTTCTCGGGCGCCGAAATCGAGCAGGTAGTCATCGGCGCGCTCTTCACGGCGTTTGACGCCGGACGCGACCTGACTCAGGAAGACCTCATGCACGAAATCAAGAGCGTCGTGCCGCTCTCCGTGATGATGCGCGAAGAAATCGACGAGCTGCGCACCTGGGCGCAGATGCGCACACGCCCTGCCAGCAGCCACGCCCCCGTTCGCAAGCGGAATCGGATATAATAGTATGCGTAGCCCCGATCGCAAGGGAACGGCTATACCGCGTAAATTCTTACTGGAGGTGTGAACATGCGTGTTGGAATTCTGACGGGTGGGGGCGATTGCCCCGGACTGAATCCCGCGATTCGGGGCGCGACGCTGCGCCTGATTCGAGACGGGCACACCCCAATCGGCATCCTGCAAGGCTGGAAGGGGCTGATTGAGGGCAACACCGTCCCGCTCACTGAAGAGCGTGTGGATGAGATTATTCGCGAAGGCGGCACGATTCTGGGCACTTCGCGCACGAATCCCTTTAAAAGCGAATCGGAACTGAAGCGGCTTCTGGAAAACTACGAAGCGCTGGCACTCGATGCGCTCATCGCCATCGGTGGAGAGGACACGCTCGGCGTGGCGTATCGGCTTTATGAGGGACATGGAATCCCCGTTGTCGGCGTGCCCAAAACGATGGATAACGATCTGGGCGGCACCGACTTCACCTTCGGCTTCGATAGCGCGGTAACCGTGGCGGTGGACGCGATGGACCGTCTGCGCGATACCGCCAAGTCGCACGCGCGCGTGATTGTGCTGGAGGTAATGGGGCGCCATGCAGGCTGGGTCGCCCTCTATGCCGGGATTGGTGGCGGCGCCGACTGGATTCTTATCCCCGAAGTGCCCCCCGATCTGGACACGATGTGCGATTACCTGCTGCGCTTGTACCGTCAGGGCAAGCGTTACGCCCTGGTGGTGGTCTCGGAGGGCGTGATTTTGCCCTTTGAGGACCCTCAGAACCTCCCGCTGGATGAGTTCGGGCATCCGATTCTGCGGGAGCGGGGGGTTGGCGCGCGCGTGGCACGCTATATCGAGGAGAAAACGGGCTTGGAAACGCGCGACGCGGTGATCGGGCACATCCAGCGCGGCGGACCACCGACCCCGTTTGACCGCATGCTGGCGACCCGCATGGGGCTGAAAGCCGCGGAGCTGGTCAGCGAGCGCACTTTCGGGGTGTTGACCGCCCTGCGGGGACAGGAGATTGTGCCCGTGCCGCTGGCGGAGGCGGTCAATCGCCTCAAGCTGGTGCCGCCGGAGCTGTATGAGGAGGCACGCCAGATTTTCCAGCGCCTGCACCTACAGCCAGAGCGCAGCGGAACGGTGCAGGGGTAGCGATTCAGCAAGCGGGCGCTCGCGGCACACGGCGCGAACCGTCGCGACGACCTGTGGGTGATAGCGCGCGCCCGCTTCTTCGCACCACTGCTCCGGCGTGTAGCCCCGCTGCACACAAACCAGCAGGTTATCCAGCGCCGACAGGATATGCGCCGCCAGCGGCGCCTCAGGCTGCTCGGCATACACCACATGGTGCAGGCGCACCAGCGGCGCGACCTGCCACAAACCCGGAATCTGCTCCGCTATCGAGGCGCTCAACTCGGCATGCCGATCCAGCGTGAGCTGCTCAATCGGGGTCAGGGGTGTTGGCTTATTGAGAACGGCATAAGGGATACCCACCATGCCGATGTCGCGCAGGTAGACTGCCAGCTCCAGGCGGCGTCGTTCCTGCAGGGGCAATCCCATGCGGAGCGCCACCTCGTTGACCAGCGGCGCCAGCAGATCGGCGCTGCCGAACCGCCCCTGCGTGCGCAGCTCCACGGCACGCGCAAAAGCGCGCAGGCTCTGACAGCGCCAGCGATGGAGCTGATTCGGCAACACCACAAAGGCGTAGTAGCCCAGCGCCCCCATGCAGAGTGCCACAATCGTGAGGGTCAGCCATGCACTGCTCATCGCGCTGCCCCCCCTCGCGCGATTTGTTGATACCGTTGCCACTCCCTGACAACCGACTCAAAGATGCCTACAACAGTGGGATCAAACTGGCTGCCTGCACCGCGCTTCAGCTCCTGCAACGCCTCCTCAATTGAAAGAGCTTTGCGATAGGAGCGCTGCTGGCTGGGCGTCTCACCCCCTATCATCGCGTCGAAAGCGTCCACCACTGCAATAATCCGCGCCTCCAGCGGAATCTGGTCGCCCTTCAGCCCATAGGGATACCCCTTGCCGTCGGGGCGCTCGTGATGATAGGCAATCCAGGGCACCACAGGCGCGAGGAAGGGCGTGCCACCGAGAATTTCGGCGCCCAGCTGGGGATGGCGTTTAATCTGCTTCCACTCGCTGGGGGTGAGCCTGCCCGGCTTGTTCAGAATGCGTTCGTCCAGCACCGTTTTGCCGAGGTCGTGCAGGAGCGCCGCCTCATATACCAGCTCGCATCGCTCTGGGGGTAAGCCCAGCTGTTGCGCTACCTTGCGTGCCCACTGCGCCACACGCTGGAGATGTCCGCCCGTGTAGGGATGTGCCTTCTGAACCAGAAAACCCAGACTGCGAATCGTCTGATGATAGAGGTCATGCTGGCGTGTCCAGAGCATGAATGCCTGACGCAAGGTCAAGTAGGGCGCCAGCGCCATCACCAGCCCGCTCACCCCGAAAGTCTTGACCAGCAGCCCCACAATCAGCGAAAACAAAAGCATCACCGTCGCCTCTTGCGGAAACGCACTCAGATTCTGTCGAATCGCCCAGCCCCACTGCACCCCCTCAAACAGAGCAATATTTGTCGAGATGAGCAGGCTGTTCACCAGATGATAAGTTATTAGTGCGCCGCCAGTTGCCAGCACAAAATGCCATGCCGATTCCCGCGCTATCAGCCAATCTACCCCCGTCACCACCATCCCTGCACAGAAGGCGCTCAGCACGCTCTGTACCGTATTCAGAAACGCCCAGCGGGGATAGGTGGAACGAAACAGCGTGTTGGCAAGCCCCGCCACCAGCGTAATCACGGCATCCATCCAGACTCCCGCTTCCCAGCCATACAGGACGAGGGTCGCAATCACAATCGGGGTGCTGACGCTCATCCAGATGCCGTGGTCGGTGTAGCCGTAGCGCAGGGGATAGCGCACGAGGAACAGTTCGGCGACCAGCGCGACCAGCATCAACCAGAAGAGGGTTTCGATTTCGGGGACGCGCGACAACGAATCACTTGCCGCGAGCAGAATCACGCCCGCTGGCAGCGAGGTTAATCCGATCCAGTACCAGAATCTCCGCTTCCGCATGTTCTTGGTAAGGGCAGGGTGAGCGCACCTCCCGCTACCCGAATGCCGATTACGGCATCGGAGCCACTACATGATGCTCCTCGAGGGGATCATCCCATCGATGTGGATAGTAGACGCGCTTCGCGTTGGCAACCGACATAATTGCCACCAGTGTTGCCATCAGAATGAGCCACCGTTTCATCTGCTGTCCCTCCTAAGATTAGAGTGATCAGCCGCTCGGTTGCTCGCTCCGCTCCGCGCTCACCATGCCCAGTCAGGAGCCCCCTGCGGGGAGTGGCTCCCGGACAAATCGTTTTACGCATTGTTTGGCGTCAGCCCGTCCACGAGGGCGACTGCCTCGTTGGAGGGTTCGTAGTCGCTGGGGAACGCCTGCACGCGCCGATTGACCGCGTCGAGCGTCGCCAGCCCGACAGCCCGATACAGGTCGTTGCGCACCAGAGCGCTCCCCAGGAGCAAATCTTCGCCCTGGTCGCGCACCGCGCTCACCAGCACTGCCACCAGTGGATAGCCGCCCAGCGTCCAGTTGGTGGCAATCTCTTCCAGTCCGAAGCGCTCCTGCAGCCCGTGCGCGGCTTCCACCGCGCGCAGGGTCGCCAGCGCCACCAATCGGGGGAGCTGCGTGCTGGCACGCACGCCCGATGCCGTACCCCGATAGATCTGTCCGTTGCGTTCCAGATAGGCGGAAACGATGGCGCGAGTCCCTTCGTGGGAAATCTGCACATCAACCCAGCGCAGACGGGGCGCTCCTGCCGCGCGCGATGCCCCACTCTTCTGGGCAACGCTCACCTTGCGGTGGTCAATATGGATGCCAAAGTGTGCCATCAGAGCCGATTCTACATCGCGCACCACCTGCTTGGGGTTCCGATCCCCTTCCACCAGCAGATGCACTTCCTGAATCAGCCCCGTTTCGTCCGCAACGACCCGCGCACCACATACGCCGCGCAGCTCGCGCAGAACCTGCTCCACCTGACTTGTGCTCCAGCGTCGTTCCGCCATGTGCCCTCCCTGTCTGTGATGGCTCGTGAAGCTCCTTCGAGCGATTGGCGGCGTCGCGGCACTCTCCCCATTACCCAAAACAGGTCGCTCTGCGAAAAACTCCTGCTATGCGCTCGTTAATTCTACCTCTTTTGCAGCCTCCTGCAAAATTCCTGCCAGTTTGGTTGCCAAAAAGGGGGGATTTTGGGGCAAAATTGTCCAGATTTCGGGCATTCCCCTTTCGCGGGTATAATCCTGCCCGATGAGAGAGTCACTCCCGCGCGAGTATGCACCGAACACCGACGCGCTCTTGCTGAACGGGAAAGCGCTGGCACAGCAGATTCGCGAGTCGCTCAAAGAGCGCGTCGCGCAGCTGCAAACCCGGGGAATCACCCCATGCCTTGCGGTGATGCTGGTGGGCGACGACCCCGCTTCGCACACCTATGTGCGCACGAAAGCGCGCGCCTGCGAGTCGGTGGGAATTCGCTCCCTCGTGCGCCACTACCCGGCAACGGTTTCCCAGCAGGAGCTGGAAGCGCAGATTGATGCGTGGAACGCCGACCCCGAAGTGCATGGCGTGCTGATCCAGCACCCTGTGCCTGCCCCACTGGACGAGTCGGCGCTGCTGCGGCGTCTGGACCCCCGAAAGGATGTGGACGGCATCACGCCCCGCTCGCTGGGCGCCCTGTTGACAGGCGAGGAAGCGTTCGGCGCATGCACCCCGCTGGGGATTATCACCCTGCTGGACGCCTACGGGATCCCTATTGAGGGCAAGCATGCGGTGGTGGTGGGGCGAAGCGTGATTCTGGGTAAGCCGATGGCGCTGATGTTGCTGAACCGCAACGCGACCGTGACGATATGCCATTCCCGCACGCGCCCGCTGGAACATTACACCCGTCAGGCGGATATTCTGGTCGCCGCGCTGGGTAAGCCCGAATACATCACGGGCGAGATGATTAAGCCGGGCGCGGTCGTGATTGACGCGGGCTACAACCGTGTGGAGGGGCGCACGGGCGATGTGGGCGATGTGCATTTCGAATCGGCGGCGAAGGTGGCTTCTGCGATTACCCCTGTGCCGGGCGGCGTGGGTCCGATGACGGTGGCGATGCTGTTGCAAAACACGGTGCTTTCTGCGGAGCGCTGGGCGAGTAATGCAAGCTGAAGAGTATGCCCGCATGTACGCCTGCGAGGGCGACTACTGGTGGTTCGTGGGGCGTCGCCTTCTGGTCAAAACGCTCATCGAGGGGATGGTGGGTTCCGTTTCAGGCTGGGTGCTGGACGCGGGCTGCGGCACCGGGGCGATGTTAGCAGAGCTGGCGCCCGCCAACAGGGTCGTGGGGGTGGATGTGGAGATGCAGGCACTGCGTTATGCCCGTCAGCGTGGCGATTTTCCTCTCATTCAGGCACGGCTGGAGGCGCTCCCCTTTCGTAGCGAGGCTTTTGAACTCATCACCGCGCTGGATGTGCTGGAACACCTGCCCGACGATTTGTGCGCTCTGCGAGAGATCTGGCGCGTTCTCCAGCCGGGCGGCTGGCTGATTGCCACGGTGCCTGCTTATTCGTGGCTCTGGAGCAAACACGATGTGGCGCTCCATCATTACCGGCGCTACACGGCGCGCGCCCTGAAGCAACGACTGGAGCAGGCAGGGTTCGAGGTGTGTAAGCTCTCCTATTCGGTGATGTTTCTGTTCGCGCCGATTGCGCTCTTTCGGTGGCTGGATCGGTGGCGCCCTGCACCTCCTGCGGCGACGGTGATTCCCGTGCCACGCTGGCTCAATCGGTGGCTGATAGGTTTGCAGGCGTTCGAGGCGCGGCTGGTGCGGCGGTTTCGTTTGCCGCTGGGAGTGAGCCTGGTGGCAGTGGCGCGAAAAAATCAGGTATAATCCCCCCCGTTTATGGCAACCACAATCGTGTTTCCGGGTCAAGGCGTACAGCGCCCAGGGATGGGCAAAGAGCTTTACGAGCGCAGCCCTGCGGCGCGCCGCGTGTTCGAGATTGCGACCGAGCTGTCGGGACGCTCCTTTACGCAACTCTGTTTTGAAGCCGATGAAGAAACCCTGATGCGCACCGAGAACGCCCAGCCCGCTCTGCTGACCGTATGCTATGCGGCGTGGGAGGCGCTGCGCGAGGCGGTTCCGGAGTTCACCCCCGATTATGTGGCAGGGCATAGCGTGGGCGAGTATCCTGCGCTGGCGGCGTCGGGTATCTGGACGCTGGAAGAGGCTTATCACTGGGTGGAAGAGCGTGCCAAAGCGATGCACAAAATCGCGAACCGCATTCGTGGCACGATGGCAGCCGTAATCGGGCTGGAAGCCGAAAAGGTGGAAGAGGCGTGCGCCCGCGCTCAGGCAGAAACAGGTGAGGTGGTCGTGCCTGCGAACTATAACTCGCCCGGGCAGATTGTGATTTCGGGCACGGTGAACGCCGTCCAGAAAGCCAGTGAGTATGCGAAAGAGCTGGGAGCGCGCCGTATCATTCCGCTGGCAGTGGCAGGCGCGTTCCATTCGCCCATCATGCAGGAGGCGGCGGACCTGATGACCGAGGCTTACAAAGAGGCGAACTTCAATCCCCCCAAAATCCCCTTCTTCTCCACAATAGAGGTGCGCCCGCTGAGCGATCCCGAAGAGATTCGCGTCGTGATGGGCAGACAAATCGCCAGCCCCGTTAAATGGCATCAGAGCGTGGAAGCAATGCACGCGCTTGGCGTGGACACCTTTATTGAAGTGGGCGTTGGCGATGTGCTATCGGGTTTAATAAAGCGCATCGTGCCGGGGGTTCGCACCCTGCGTGTGGTAGACTCTAAGACGCTGGACGAAACCGTTCAGCAGCTGCGAGGCGAGGCATGACGATTTCGTTAGAGGGTCGCGTGGCGCTGGTCACGGGAGCAGGACGCGGGATTGGGCGTGCGGTCGCGCTGACGCTGGCGCAGGCGGGCGCGAAGGTGGCGGTGGTGAGCCGTACCGAAGCGAACGCACACGAAACTGCCCATGCGATTGAGCAGGCAGGCGGCGTCGCGCTGCCGATGGCGCTCGACATCGCCGATCCGGTTAGCGCCGAAACCGCCACCGAAGCCGTTCTCAAACAGTGGGAGCGGCTGGACATTCTGGTCAACAACGCGGGCATCACACGCGATACCCTGTTGCTACGCATGAAGGAGGAGGATTGGGACGCCGTGCTTCAGGTGAACCTGAAGGGGGCGTTCCTGTTCACCCGCGCCGCCCTGAAACCCATGATGAAACAGCGCTGGGGGCGCATCATCAACATCACCTCCATCGTGGGACTCACGGGCAACGCCGGGCAAGCCAACTACGCCGCCTCCAAAGCGGGCTTGATTGCCTTCACCAAATCGGTCGCGCTGGAGATGGGCAGCCGCAACATCACCTGTAATGCGATTGCGCCCGGCTTCATCGAGACCGATATGACCGAATCGTTGCCCGAACAGGTGCGCCAGTATGCCCTGCAAAAAATCCCGCTGGGACGGCTCGGCGCACCCGAAGAAGTCGCGCATGGGGTACTCTTTTTATGTAGCGAACTCGCCTCGTACATCACGGGGCAAGTGCTAACCATCGACGGTGGCTTGACTACCGGAATCTAAAACCCAACAAAGAGGAGGTACGATACCGATGACACAGCAGGAGATCTTCGAGCGAGTCCAGAAGGTGATTATCGAGCAGCTGGATAAGCGCCCGGAAGAGATTACGATGGACGCAAGCTTCATCGACGACCTGAACGCCGACTCGCTGGACCTCGTGGAACTGGTGATGGCATTTGAGCAGGAGTTTGATGTCACCATTCCCGAGGAGGAGGCGGAGCAGGTGCGCACGGTGGGCGACGCGGTGCGCCTCTTGAGCGAGAAACTGGCGGTAGAAGCGGAATAAGCCTATGCGACGGCGCGTTGTGGTTACCGGGATGGGGCTTGTCACCCCGCTCGGTCTGGGGATTGAACCCTTCTGGGAGGGTCTCATCACCGGGCGGCGGGTGATCGGTCCCATCACCCACTTTGATGCGAGTGGGTTTACCACGCGCATCGCGGCGGAGGTCAAAGAGTTTGACCCCACCCAGTTCATGGAGAAAAAAGACGCCCGTCGCGCCTCGCGCTTTATCCAGTTCGCGATTGCGGCGACCCACATGGCGCTCGCCGATGCCCAGCTACAAATCACCCCCGAGAATGCCGAACGTATCGGCGTGCTGATTGGCTCCGGAATCGGCGGCGTGGACTACATGGACACCCAGATGCGCGTGCTGGTGCAACAGGGTCCCGACCGCCTCAGCCCCTTTCTGGGCGCGATGATGATTGCCGATATGGCGTCAGGAATGGTCTCAATTCAGTTTGGCATTAAGGGACCGAACCTGTGCGTGGTAACGGCATGCTCCACCGGGGCGGACGCGGTGGGTCAGGCGATGCGGGCGATTATTTACGGCGATGCGGATGTGATGATTGCGGGCGGTTCGGAGGCGGCGATTGTGCCCGTGGGGATTGGCGCGTTCTGCGCCGCGCGGGCGATGTCCACCCGCAACGACGACCCTGAACACGCCAGCCGCCCGTTTGACGCCGAGCGCGACGGCTTTGTGATGGGCGAAGGATGCGGCGTGCTGATTCTGGAATCGCTGGAGCATGCCAAAGCGCGCGGCGCCCGAATCTACGCCGAACTGCTGGGCTACGGCATGTCCGCCGACGCCTACCATATCACCCAACCCGACCCCGAAGGCGACGGCGCCCGACGCGCCATGCAAAACGCCCTCAAAGACGCCGGTCTCCAGCCCACCGATATTGACTACATTAATGCCCATGGCACTTCCACACGCTATAACGACGCCAAAGAGACCCTCGCTATCAAGCGCGTGTTCGGCGAACACGCCTACAAGTTGGCGGTCAGCTCCACCAAGTCGGTAACGGGACACCTGCTGGGCGCGGCAGGCGCAGTAGAGGCGTGCGCCTGTATCCTCGCCATCCAGCACCAGATGCTACCCCCCACCATCAACTATGAATATCCCGACCCCGAATGCGATTTAGACTATGTGCCCAACACGGCACGCCCCGCGAAGGTGCGCTACGCGATGTCCAACTCCTTCGGCTTCGGCGGGCACAATAGCGTGCTGGTGTTCGGCGCGTATGCCGACTGAAGGCGGGTGAGTTCAGTGCGTACAGAGGAAGGATTCCTGAAGCGGCTCGCCAAACTAATTGGCATCGCGGTTGGCATCGTGGTTCTCACCTCACCCTTCTGGTTTCCAGTTCGTGCGGATCGTTCCTGCGAAAGGCGTCGTTCATTACACTGCTTCGTCAACTTGAGGAGTACCGCATTCGCGCTTCTGACATATATACAGGACTACGACGAGGTCTTCCCACCCGCCAGCCGATGGATGGATTGTGTGCTTCCCTACCTGCGTCAGGGTAATTCCCCAGACGCTTTGCGCTGTCCTTCCGTAAGCCCTCCTGGATTCGGCTACGCTTATAATAGCCGCCTCTCCAAAGTCTCGCTCTTATCCATCGAGCGGTCCGCGCAAACCCCTCTGGTGTATGATTCCTTCAAACTTTCGCGTAATGCTTCTGACCCTGTTACGAGCCTGCCAGACCCGCCGCGCCATGAGGGGTTTCATGGAATGTGCTTCACAGACGGGCATGCAAGAGGTGTAAAACCGGGCACTTATGGAACCCCTCCTTGAATGGGACCGCCAGCTATTTTATACCCTCAATCACGGCTTGAACCACCCATGGCTGGACGGGGCGATGTGGTTTATCACCAGTCTGGGATTGGGCTGGGTGCAGGCGTTAATGCTACTGGCGTGGACTCTGGCGGCATCGCGCAGGGGGCGTGAGGCGGGCGGCGTTTCCCCCTGGAGGAGTATCTTTCTCTCAGGGGGGCTGGCGTTGTTGTTGAGCGGGTTGACGGTGCAGGTTCTGAAGCGCCTGTTTCCGCGCATGCGCCCTTCGAATCTGCCCGATGCGCTCGTGGCGCCCGATGAGCGGATTTTTTTCAACTCGTTCCCGTCGGGGCACACGGCGACCTCGTTCGCGCTGGCGTGCTGGCTGTGGGGACGCCTGCGCGGCACGCGCTACCGCTGGGTGGGCTACCTCGCGTGGGCGCTCGCCGCGCTGGTCGGACTGTCCCGAATCTATCGCGGCGTCCACTACCCGCTGGATGTGCTGGTCGGCGCCCTGATAGGAATCATGTGGGGTTTTGCGATTAATCGGGTACAATCTCTCCATGAGGCGAATCGTCGATGAAGAAGATTCCGCGCATTGTGGTGGCTAAAGTGGGTCTGGATGGGCACGATCGCGGCGCGAAGGTGGTCGCACGCGCCCTGCGCGACGCAGGTTTCGAGGTCATCTACACAGGACTGCGGCGCACCCCTGAGGATGTGGTGCAGATTGCCCTTCAGGAAGACGCCGATATGATTGCCATCAGCATCCTCTCTGGGGCGCACATGACGCTCATCCCGCGCGTGCTGAACTTGCTCAAGGAGCAGAACGCCGAAGATATCTATGTGATTGCAGGCGGCACCATCCCCGACGACGACGCCGAAGCGCTCAAACAGATGGGCGTCAAGGCGGTCTACCCCCCAGGCACGCTGATTGAAACCTTCGTGGAAGACATTCGCCGCATGCTGTCAGAACGGGAAACTTTAAGCACTGTCTAATCGTATCCCCTCGCTGGAGGGCACAGAAATGGAAATGCTCATCGGTTTGATGGCGTGCGTGGGAGGCGGTCTGCTCCTGATGGTGATTGCCTACGCCGTGATGTATAACTCGCTGATAGGCAAGAAAAATCAGGTGGACTACGCCTACAGCGGGATTGATGTGCAGCTCAAAAAGCGCCACGATTTGATTCCGAACCTTGTGGCGACGGTCAAGCAATATATGGAGCATGAGCGGGGTTTGCTGGAGCGCATCACCGAGTTGCGGGCGCGCGCCACAGCCAGCAATCTCCCCGAATCGGAGCGATTGCATGCGGAGGCGCAGCTGTCGGGCGCGCTCCGCTCGCTGATGATTGCGGTGGAGAACTACCCCCAGCTCAAGGCGAACGAGAACTTTCTGCACCTGCAGGCGTCGCTGAACGATATCGAAGAGCAAATCGCCGCCGCCCGGCGCGCCTACAACGCCGCCGTAACGGACTACAATAATGCCATCGAGATGTTCCCCACCAACCTCGTGGCGGGGATGATGGGCTTGAAGCGCCGCGCGGTGTTTGAGGCGGAAGAGTCGGAGCGCGAGACGCCGCAGGTCGCCCAGCTGTTTAAGCAGTCGTGATGCGCTCAGTTGCCGAAATCCAGCAGGAGCTGGAACCTGTTCTGCGCGATATTGAGCTCTGGCGCACCGAAAGCGTTCACCAGTTCAGCCAGATTGCGCTCTGGAGCGCGGTGATTGGCGGGCTGCTGACGCTGGGACTGGCGTTAGCCTTTCAGAGCGGATGGAGCCTCGTGCCGCTCGTCATTGCGCTGATTGTGATTGGGGTCGCCTATGCTCAGCGCGCGAATGAGTGGCGTCAAGCCTTCAAAACCCGCGTGATGGCGCGGCTTGTAGAAGCAGTCAGCCCCGAACTGCGCTATCACCCCAACGCCTGCATCACCCGCGCCGAGTACGACATGAGCCTCCTGTTCCATAATTCGCCCGACCCCGACCGCTATCGGGGAGAAGACCTGATTGAAGGGCGACTGGACAAGACCGACATCCGCCTCTCGGAACTGCATACCGAGTATAGAACCGTGACCTACGACAGCAAAGGGCGTCGGCAGGAACACTGGTACACCATCTTTCGCGGGCTGTTTATTATTGCCGACTTTCACAAAGATTTTCAGGGCGTTACGCTGGTGTTCCCCGACACCGAGGAGCAACTGCTGGGCAAGTTCGGGCAGTGGTTGCAGGGGCTGAGCGCCAAAATCGGCATGCAACCGGGCGAGCTGGTCAAGCTGGAAGACCCCGAATTTGAGCGCATGTTCAAAGTCTACTCCACCGACCAGATTGAGGCGCGCTACATTCTCACGCCCAGCCTGATGGCGCGGATTGTGGACTTCGCGAAAAAGACCCGCGCTTCCATTCGGCTCTCGTTTGTGAACTCCAAACTTTTTCTGGCGATACCGACATGGCACAACTACTTTGAGCCGCCCTCGCTGTTCGCGCCTGCCTATGCGCTTGCCCAGAGCGAAACGCTCCAGAAATACCTCACCGAGCTGGCGTTCGCCCTCAGCGTGGTGGAGGAGTTGAACCTCAACACAAGAATCTGGGGGAAGCGGTGAACCTTTCTCACTTCCCCCGCGGCGACTCGTAGACCGCGAAGGCGTTGTGATTGTGAATCGACTCGATTGATTCGCACTCCACGCGGAACCAGCAGAGTTCCTCGCGGTTCTGCAGGCGCAGGGTCAGCTCGCGCGCCACATCCTCCACAAAGCGCGGGGTCTCGTAGGAACGCTCCGTGACATATTTCTCATCAGGGCGCTTCAGCACGGGGTAGACCAGCGCGCTCACCGATTCCTGCACCAGCGGCAGGTAGGGTTCGGGCAGGCGCGGCTGGCGGTCTTTCGTGCGCAGCCACAGGCGCACAATCGCACGCTGATTATGGGCGCCATAGTCCGAAATCTCTTTACTGCAGGGGCAGAGCGTCATCGCGGGGAAGGCAAAAAAGCTCACCGCCGACGAAGCGCCGTTATTGAGGGCGCACTCCCACTCCACCTCCACATCCAGCAAGCCCGGTGTGCCCGATACGGGCGCCGCGAGGGGAATGAAATAAGGAAACTGGAGCCTGAGCTGGGCGCGTCGGCTCTGGAGGCGTTCCTGCGTGAGCTGGAGCAGTGTGTATACCGATTCGGGCGACTGGGGCGCGCTCGCCCACTCGTAGAGCGTGCTGACCAGTCGGCTCATGTGCGTGCCGCGCTGTTCGGCGTCAATATCCACGCTCAGGTCGGCGACGGCAATCACGGTCTGTTCGTTCCCTGTCCCCCCAATCAGGCGAATGGGCAAGCGCAGTCCGCGAATCCCCACCGCATGGAGCGCCACGCCACGCGTATCTCTCTCGCTCGCCACATCGGGCAAATCAACATGCTTTTTCATACCCCGATTATAATACCCCAATCCGTCTGGAATCGGGTATCCTATCCTGCCGATGTGGGCGAAGTGGGCGGCGCTGGGGAGTATGCTGATGGCGCTGGGGGGCGCCAGCGCCCAGACCCAGATTCGGATCGAGTCGCTGCTGGGCGATTCGGCGCAAGCCAATCCAGCACCTGTGCAGGTTGAGTTTCAGCAAGGCAGTGGCGTTTCCGAGGGCACGCTCATCTTGCGCCACCGCATGCAGATTGAGGAGCATTATCCCCTGCAGCTGCCGCCGAACGCCCGCAAGACCCTCACGCTCGCTGTCGGAAAGGACGCCGTAGACCTGTGGTGGCACGCTCAGGACGGCACGCGCGCTGCCGTTGAACTGCCCTACCCCACGGAGGAGCATGTGCCAGTTGCTATCGTGGGGGATGTGAAGGGCGGGTTTCAGGTGGTTTCCCAGATTGAGGCAGAGTGGCGCAGGAACGACACGCTCTACTGGCATCCCGTCTACTGGTCGCCCGAACAGATGCCTGCTGACTGGCGGGCGCTTTCGGGCATTCGGGCAGTTGTGCTGGTAGAGGGCGCGGAACGGCTCTCCGAATCGCAATGGAACGCGCTCGTCGCGTGGATGCTGACGGGGGGACACCTGATTGTCTCGCTGGGCGGGGCGCTGCGAATCACATTAAACGCGACCCCCCTCAAGCCGTACCTGCCCCCAACAGGCGCGCCTGTGCGAAGAACCCTGATCTATCAGGAACGCACGAGTGAGTATGCCCTTCTCCCAACCTCGCCACCTGAAGGCTGGGCAGTGGAACGAGATGGAAACGATATTCTCTCGCTCTCGCGTCGGATACTTTCGGGGAAGCTCACCTTCGTGCTGAGCGACCTGACCAGCCCCGCATGGCGCAACGCATGGTTTGTCTCAAGGTACTGGCACACATGGCTTTCAGACAACGATACAAGAGCGCCCTTCCAGCGAATGCAAGCAAGTCTGGATATGGAAGCGCCCGCTCCTGTAGCGCTCACGCTCCAGCAGCTTGCAGGCGCGCTTGTGCTGACGGCTCTCACGCCGACAGGGGTGGCGGTTATCTGGTACGCGCTCCGTTCACGGGGGCAGCTGGCGCGTGCGACGCTATGGCTGGTGGGGCTGGGGCTGGTCTCTACGGGGGCGACTCTGGCGGCGTTGCCCCGCGATTCAGGTCAACCGAAGAGTTTACTCTCGCAAATGTTTTTCATAGATCCTGCTTTGCCTGTGGCGGCACGCACGGTTGCGGTCTACATTCCCGTGCGTCCGGGCGAGCAAACAGTTGTGGCTCCTGCCGACACGCACTGGGAGGTGCGCCCCGAACATGGCGTCGCAGTGCAGGTGCGCTACGAAGACCGTCCGAAAATCAGGCTCCGCGCACGGGGGCGTTCGAAAGCATGGCTGCTGAGTGTGGAGCCGGCGGCTCCGCCTGTGCGCGCCTTCTGGCAGGGCGAGAATCTGGTGCTGGAAGCCACACAGGGCGTCTTCGTGAGCGAGGCGAAGACTGACTACTTCACCCCTTCTGAGCCTACAGCGCCGAAACGGCGCCTGCTGGTTCCCCGCAACGCACTGAAAGGAGCAGACGCCGTGTTTGTGGCGATGAGCGGTTTGCCTTATCCCATCGAGCCGTCCCCAGAGCAGGAGGTCGTGGTCGCATGGATCGCAGTTCCCTGAAAGCAGGTAGCCTGTGGGCGCGCGTTCAGGCGTGGTGGGAGGAGTATTTCACCGACAACCCCGCCGTGTGGCTGCTGTTGCGCCAGTTCCACTACGATCTGATGCGCGGCACGGGTAGCGTGCGCACAGTAGAGCAGGCGCTGGCAAAGGCGCAAGCCGCAGGCGATACGGAAGCCCTTCGAGAAGCCCTGCAGAGCGCAGGAATCTACCTGCGAGTTCCGTATGCGTGGGAGTTCTGGCGGCACGGCGATTGGCTAAAGGGCGGCTTCTGGTGGGTGCTGGGGCTGAGCCTATTTGTTATGAACGCGCAACTTGGCTGGTCGCAGGCGATGGCGCAAGCCAGCACCCTGCTCTTTGAAATCATTGTGGGCGCGATAGGGATACTGCTGACAGTGCTACAGGGCGGATTTTACACACTGCTGTATCGGGAACACCAGCTCGGCACGCTGATGTTTTTACGCCTGACACGGCTGAGCAGTCGGCACTTCGTGTACGGCGCCGCGATTGTGAACGCCTGCGTGCGGTTCTTCAAAATCTACCTGCTAATGGCGATGCCGTTCGTCTGGTTCCTGGCGATGCTGGAAACCGACTCGCTATGGCTTTCGTTCTACTACGCGGTTGTGGTGGGCTGGGTGTTCTGGGCGTTCGCGGTGCTGTGGGCAGTGTGGAGCAGCTACCTGTTGCCGAAACGCCCAACCGCTCTGGAGACAACGCTTATCTACCTATCGCACACAATTCTTCTGGTCTTATTCTGGATGGGAGGCGCCGCGCTGATTGGGGTCTGGACTGTCTGGGCGAAGCACTCGGGCTTTTCGAGTCTTCCGCCGTGGCTTTGGGTGCTGCATCGCGAGTGGTGGATTAGCCTGCACCCCTCGGTGGCGGTAGGGGCGTTGCCGCATGTTCCGTCGCCCCTGTGGGGCTGGGTGCAGGGGCTGGTCTATCTGGCGCTGGCGCGGCTGATGTTGCCCTCTGTGTTGCGGGCAGTGCAGCGGGCGTTAGACCAGCCTGAGCATTTGGGCGAGACAAATCGGGGGGAGTGGGGCTGATGCTGTACGAGATTCGCCTGCTGTTCGGGATGGAGTTTCGGCGCTACCTGCGCTCGCGGCGCTTCTGGCGTGTGGTGATGACCAGCACGGGCTTTGTGGCGTTTTTCAGCCTGCTGCTGGCAGTAGTTCTGCTCAGAGTGCCCGAACAGGCGCAGCAGGCGCTCCGTAACTTCGTGTATCTGTTTGACCTGATGTGGGTTTTCTGGAGCATCGTGTATCTGATTGCGGAGGCGGTTCTGGTGCGCGAGGTGTTCAGCGACGCCTATCGCACGCGCCCGCTGACCGATATTTATCTGGTGCCGTTCCACCCGCTGGCGGTAGTGTGGGGGCGGTTGCTGGTCGTGTGGGTTCAGGTGGGCATCCTGCTGTTGCTGGGGTTGCCGAGCATGCTGTTTGTCGCGTGGCTGGTGGGGCTTGCATGGGGAGATCTGGCGCTGACGGTGCTATGGGGCTGGCTGGCGGCACTGGGAGCTGGCGCAATTCTGGTGTTTGAGCTGGGCAAGTGGTTCCCCGAATCGCATATCAGCGGGTTGATTCCCGTGCGCACGCCGGGCACGGGCTACACTTTGCTTCTGGTAATGGTGGGCGGGCTTGTGGTTCTGCCCATCATGGTGAGCGACCAATGGCTGGCGTTGCCTGCGGCGTACCTGTTGATGCCAGTGGCGTCTTATACGGCGTTCAGCGGCTCGGTGGCGACGGGGATTGTCGGGCTTCTCTTTCTGGCGACGGTGCTGGCGTTCACAACGATAGGCGCGGCGCAGAAGCTGGGCTGGTGGTCAGGGCGCGTGTTCTTCTGGACGCGCGTGCTGGGCACTTGCGCCGTATGGTGCTGGTTCACGCTCCATATTTACTGGCTCAGTGGCGCGCTGGTGAGCAATATACTGGACGCCGAGAGTCTGCTTCACTTCAGCTTGGGGATAGGCACGCTGCTGATTCTGGCGTTCGCGATGCCGTTGCTGGGCTATTACGCCGTGGGGCGGCTGAAAGCCCAGGAGCGCGGGCGTTTTTCTCCAGTGGTGCGAGGGCTTCTGGGCGAGTGGGTGCTGATGACGGTCTTTGCGGGACTGGCGTGGCTGGCTGTGGGCTGGGGTTCGGGGTTCTGGGTTCCGCTGGAGGGCTGGCTCTCGCGCACAGCATACCTGCTGGCGTTGCTAACGCTGGCGCAGTCGTTCAACAGCGCAACTCTTCTGTGGAGTCGGCATGTCTACCGCGAGGCGGTTCGCTTCCCCTCAGCGATTTTCGGGGTTCTGTATCGGCTCTCGCTGAATGCCTATTCAGGGCGCGCAGCGGGGGGAATGCGGCTACTGTTGTGGTCATGGTTTATCGTCAGTGTGGTGCTACATTCCTTCCTTTCGTGTATGGGAGCGGTTCAAGCGGCGCGGGTTCTGACACGGCTGCACCCGCTGAACGGGGGGGTCAATCCGTTGCAGGCGCCTGTGTGGTACGGGCAGTATGCGCTCTACGCGCTGGGGCTGGCGGCGCTGGCGTGGGGGGTAGGCGCGTGGCAAGTGCGCCGCTGGCTGGCACAGGCTGAGAACCGTTCGACGGAAGCGTAGCAGGGTGTTCTGCGCAAGCGATTTCATTTTACACTCAGGGCGGGCGATGAACCCGAACGCATGGAAAAAGGGCTTAAAGACTTCATCTCTCGCATGAACTCCGTGCCAGGGCGATTCCGAACCTCCCCCAGAATCGTCAAAATTTGACTCATGAGTCAGGGGGGTTCGGAATTGGCACTTGCAATTTGGGTTCAAAATGGGGTAAAATTGGCGCGTAGGGTCCCGAAGGACCGCCCTTGCGCAAGGGATTGAGACTCAAAAGGTGGTAAGGTGTTGAGGTAGGAATCAGGTGCGATTTGAGCGAACCTAAAAGCACGGAGGGCAACGATGCCTGGCTTGCCGAGAGTTTGGCAACCTGAGTCGGTTTGCGCAACCCCCTGCGCGGGGATCAATCCCACTCGCAGGCGATTTTGCACGGGGGGGAGGGACGCTGTGAACAACACCCTGCACTTCCCCGACGAGTCGCCGCGCGACCTGCCACTCGAATGGCAGCGTGCTATGCGCGTCGCCCTCCGACTGCTGGCACAGCGCTATCCCAACCCTTGCCCCGACCCGCACGAATGGAAACGGGATTGCGAACAGGAAGCCTATGTCGCGCTTGCTGAGGCTGCTCCCCGCTATGCCTGCCCCGATCCACCGCCTGCCGATCCTGAGCGGCATCACCTGTTGTGGCTAGCCAATCAGGCATATAATGCCCTGCGACGGTGGTGGCGTCAGGAAGTGCAGTACTACGCGCACACCGTGCCGATGGTGGTGGAGGAGGAAACGGGCGAGGAGGTGGAGATTGAGTTGGAGGATGCGGTGGCGGAGGCAGCGGTGCTGGCAGTGTTGGAGCGGATGTTTTGTGCGCAGGTATTGGAGCAGCTCTCCCCCTATTTGGATGCGAGGGACTGGGGGGTGTTGCAGGGTTTGGCGGAGGGGAGAACCCAGTCGGAGGTGGCACAGGAGTTGGGGATGACACAGCAGGCAGTGAGTAAGCGTTTGGGGGCGCTTCGGCGTTTGGCGCGGGCGATTTTGGGGGAATTGGGGTGCGAGTGGTTGTAATTTTTGCGGCTGGATGGCATGTATAAGTAGGAGGCGGGAATGGTGGTGTTCTCCCGCCTGCCAACGAACCAAAACGATGGAGGAGAATGAAGATGATATGGCGACAGAAGATACTGTGGGTAAGCACACTCACATTGGTTGTAACCGTCGGTATTGGACGCGGTGCACCCAATCTGTCATACTCCACCAATGATGACCCGTGTCAGTGTTCGTCTGGCTGGCAGGTTAATAACCCTGTACAATTCATCCAAGACACTCCGCAAGGTCAACATGTACATGAAAACCCACACTGCGATAGAAGTCTTCTTATACCAGAAGAGTGTGGATATACGCGTAAGCGCATAATAGGGGAATGGCGCTGTGGCGAAGGTGGGCGCTCTCACAGATGTAATAATATCCCCTGGTCGCTTACGGGCTCTGATGAGAGTTATCCAGTGTGCTTTCCGGCTGAGGGACTGGGGGCATGCACAGGTGTTATACACATATTTAACTTACACCAAGTAACCGTGAAGCAAGTCGCACGTTGTCCTGATACAGGAGCTTGTCGCGAGCGCATTCAGATTGATAGCATCCCGGAAAGGTTTACAATATCATACATCATACAGGATTGCCCATGCAAACCAGTACCAGAAGAGCCGGTCGTGGTTGTAATTTCACATTGATCTGGAGGGACATACAATGCTGAAAACGATTACTTTATGGGCATCCATGCTGCTTGTCGCATCGAACCTGATGGCTCAGTCTCCAATTATTGTAGTGGGTGCGGTAAGTGATCATGAGCGTCAGTACGCTGTCGAGTTGTTGCGGGCTGTCGAAATTGAGCGAATCCAGCAGTTTCACGCGTTTCAGCAACGCGCGAAGCAACTGGGCTTTGTTGTGGAGGCTCATGGGAACTACTGGTTCGTTCTGCCGCGGAGTATTGGACCCGACAGCATCTATGGCTATGCTGCGGCACTGCTGCGTGGGTTGAAAGAGCTGTCCTCAGTGCCCGGTACCTTTCGCGTGGATGACCTCCCAGCCCCAGCGCGCGAAGCCTGTAGGGAGTTGCTGCTTCGTATCGGAGAACTTGCCCTTAGCAGCTTTCAACCCGAGTTGCAGCAATCCCTGCAAAGCGCTCTTGGACAGGCAGTAGAACAAAAGCCGTTAGCGCTCTCACTTATGGAAAAGAACCAGCTATCGATCTCGATCCATGTTGCCTTGCGTCCCCAGATAGGTATTGGTGAGCATTCACTGCGCATTCCCCCGATTGTCCTCTTTGTTCCGCGCTCTTCACCGCTTCCCGCGGATCTTCAAGCCCGAGTCGAACAGCTGCTTGCATCCCAAGAAACGGCTACCTCGCCCTTGCCCAGCCATCGTGAGCGTGATTCGGCTTTGCAGACGCTGCCGCTGCCCGCTGCTTGGAGCCAAGCGGCGAAGGAGTTACGCGAGCGTCGTGGCGTGGCTTTTGCTCATCTCGATCTCTACTTCTCCAAAACGCTAACACCTTCTGAGGCAGCTCAGGTTGGGCAGGAGTACCTTCGGCGCCTCGAACACCAGGCACTGCAAGCACAGGGGTCATTCAAAAATGCTTTGCGTGATCTTGTAGAGCATTGGGCAGCTCAAAATGCCTTTTTGAAAGAAAACCTTCCACCCTTTGGGCGAATTCCATTCAACAAGCTTTCCTCCTACCTCCAGCACCAATTGATGGACATGCTGAGAGGTTATAAGGGTGATACTGCTCTCCTATCGCAAATTCAAAACAGCGGCTGGTTCCAGCTCTCGCCCAACGACATAGATATTGTTATCAGCTATCCCACCCGAGCAATCCCATTACCCAATATGGAGGACCTTGTCATTTATGACTGGAGAGGTTATTTGCTCACCGATCTCATGCGGTGAACAGAGACTCAGCTCGAAAACATGGAGTGGTCCTTTGGCGAGGCGTTAAGCGAGTGGGCTAAACTGATGGAGGAGGTATGAGGCGAGGAATACGCAGAGTGCTTCCCGAGTAGAGGAAGCGAGTGCACCTATGACGGTTTTGGCGAGATCAAGGTGCAGTGGACAGAACAGGCCACTTGTGTGCCGAGCCGTCAGGTTTGCAAATGCGGTTCATTCAGTAGGTTGGATTTCCCTATAGTGGGAACAAACATTGTGAGGAAGTGCCAATGAAACAAATTGATCTGAGTCAGTGGTTAGTCGCTTGCTATCAATCCTTCGCCCGTCGGATCGGGTTGACAGGGCTGGTGGGATTGTTGCTATGCTGCTGCGCTTTCGGAGAGGGGAGGGCACCCTCCCCGACATACTACGATGCTCGGGAGCGCGCTGCCGCTGCACTGACATTTGAGTGGGCAACAACTAAGACGGTGAACTTTTGTCCCGAAGGACCGCCCTTGCGCAAGGGATTGAGACAGTGCCATATACTCGCGCGATACATCAAGAGCCGTTGCTGTGTGTCCCGAAAGACCGCCCTTGCGCAAGGGATTGGGCTTTGGGGTTTTAGGTGTTGTGCCTGACGGCTGAAGCCTCGTTCCTATGATACGAAGCCGACCTGTGTCGGCTGTTTGACCAGCGAAGGCTGGCTTTGTCTATTAGGAACGGGTTCACCTACTCTGTCGCAAAGACCGCAGATTCAGGAAACAGGGCGCGGGAACCGCGTCCGTACGGGAATCGGTAGGGGCATGGTCCCCGTGCCCGCGAACCAAAACAGGATGCAGAAACCGCATCCATACGCGCATGGGTAGGGGCACGGTTCCCGTGTCCTACGCCTCGAAAAGAACCGCGCCGCGAGGTGGAATTCGAATCCTTGCGACAGAGAGGCTTCACCCGTCCGAAACAACCGCCAGGCGCATTTTTTGTTTCCAGCCGCTTCTCAAACTTCGCATGCAGGCAAGGGGGAGCCTGACGCCAAGAGTCGCGAAACAGCCCCCCGCGCCTGCGCCTATTCCGCCTCGAGATGCCCTATCCCTTGCGCCAGGTCGCGAATCAGGTCTTCGGGGTCTTCCAGCCCGATGTAGACACGGAACAGCCAGCGCGCCCTGCCCGATTCGTCGGGTTGGTCTATGTTCCAGCCCAGCAGCAGGCTCTCGTAGCCACCCCAGCTGGGACCGAAGCGGAACAGTTTCAGCGTGTCGGTAAATGCGAACGCCTGCTCTTTGTGGATGGGGTAGGTCTCAAAGCTGAACAGGCTCCCGTAGCCGCGCATCTGATTTCGGGCTAAGGCATGCTGGGGGTGCTGGGGCAAGCCGGGGTGGTGGACTTTCGCAATCATGGGTTGCTCGGCGAGCCACTGTGCCACGCGCAGTCCGCTCGCCTGATGGCGCGGCATCCGCACGCTCAGCGTGCGAAGCCCCCGAATTAGCAGCCATGCGCCGAACGGCTCCAGCGTCGTGCCCAGCAGCTCGCGCGTCTTTTGCAAGGGTGTCAGAAGCTCGCGCCTGCCCGCCGCCACACCCGCCACGAGGTCGCTGTGCCCCGCGAGATACTTGCTGGCGCTATGCACCACGAGGTCTATGCCCAGCGTGTGGGGGTTTTGAAACAGCGGCGTCGCCCAACTGTTGTCGCACACGGTGAGGATGCCTTTTGAGCGCGCCCACTCCGCAACCGCCTGCAGGTCTTGCAACCGAAACACGAGGCTGGAAGGGCTTTCCAGATAAATCAGCCGCGTGTTGGGGCGGAGCGCTTGCTGAAACGATTCCAGCGTCTCGCCCGACACGAAGGTGGTCTCCACCCCATAGCGCGGGAGCCAGTTCGTGAGCAGGTCGCGTGTGGGCGGGTAGGCGGTGTCCACACAAATCACATGGTCGCCCGCCTGTGTGAAGGTGAGCAGCACGCTGGCAATCGCGCCCATGCCTGCCGAGAAGCAGAGGGCGCCTTCGGTGTGTTCGAGCATCGCAATCTTGCGCTCTGCCAGCTCCAGCGTCGGGTTGGACACGCGCGAGTAGTGATAGGGCATCGATTCAGGGGTTTCGTAGCGTTCGCGCAGGCTGCGGGTATGAAAGAGCGAGGTCTGCACAATCGGCGGCGCGACTGCGCCATAGGGGAACGGCTCCTCTTCGCCCAGATGCTGGAGCAGGGTCTCGGTGCTGTACGGCTCCATGCTCCAGAGGATACCCCATAAGGAGAGCGGGTATCATAATAGCGCCCGATGATACGGATGGGGTTAGAAGAGGAGTTGTTCCTCACGGAGCCGATGCGTCCGCGGCTCGGCTCGCTTTACTACATGGCTCGCCTGCTGTTGCGCAATCCCCGCCATTACTATCAATACTCTGCCACCAACTTCGCGCGGGGCAAAGATGTACGCCACGGGCTGATGAGTACGGTGGAGATTGCCACCACGCCCCACTGCCAGATAGAGAGCCTGCTGGAGGAGTTCGCCCTGCGCCGCCGTGAACTGTGTAGCGTGGTGGACAACGCCTATATCGTGCCCGTCGGACACCTGTTTGATACCGAAACCCCCACCAACACAGGCGGGTTGCACCTGCATGTGGGCGTCGCGCCCGAACAGCGCATGCACGCTTACGCGAATATTGCCTACTTCCTGCCGCTGCTGATGCTGCTAACCGCAAGCAGCCCCTATGCGGGCGGACGCTATTTCGGGCAGTCTTACCGAATCGCCCACTCCTTTGCAATCGGCGCGCTGCGTGAAGACCCCGCCTATCGGTTTCAGGATTTAATCATCTCGCGGCGGCTGGGCACGGTGGAGATTCGGGTTTTTGACCCCGTGTGGGATGTGGAGCGCGTGCGCTGGGTGTTGCGTGCCGTGCAGACGATTGTGCAACTGCCTCACACCTATCCGCTGGATCGGGAGCGCTACGCCGAGTTGCGTGAGCAGGCGTGCCGCACAGGCTACACGCCTCCCCTGCAGGCGCTCTACCGTGAACTCCGGGAGTATATCGCCATTCCCGAACACCTGTTCCAGCAGACAGCTTCCGACCAGCTGGCGGAGTGGACGGCGCGCTATGGCATTCTGGCGACCTATGCCAGCGTGGATCACGCCTACCGCACAGGGGAGTGGGCGCACCGTGCGCCGCGAGAATTCTCGCCGTCGGTGTGGCGTGCGGCGGCGGGGCTGGTGGGCTATTACCTGCTCAGATTGCCTTACACCGTTTACAAAGCCTGGGCGGAGTGGCACGGTTAGGGTGGGGTACAATTCGGGGCGATGGAGTGGCAGGTGCTGCTGTTGGCGATGGTGGTCGCGTTCTGGGTGGGCGCGCTCCCGTTTGGCTACTGGATTGGGCGCCTGCGCGGCGTGGATGTGCGCAAAGTGGGCAGCGGCAACATCGGCGCGACGAATGTGTTCCGCACTTTAGGCGCGAAGGCGGGGCTGACCGTGCTGTTTCTGGACGCGCTCAAGGGCTGGCTCCCGACCTTTGTGGTGATGCGTGCCTCGCAGGGCGATAGTTTCGCGGGGGTGCTGGTGGGCGTCTCGGCAATTGCAGGACATCTTTTCTCGCCGTTTCTGGGTTTCAAGGGCGGCAAAGGGATTGCGACGGGGTTGGGCGCATTACTGGCGCTCTCTCCGAAACTGATTGCAGTGGTGCTGCCTGTGTGGGCAATAGTATTTCTGTTGACGCGCTGGGTATCGCTGGCGTCTATTGTGGCGGCGGCGCTGGTGCCGTTCGTGAGCGCGTATCTGGGGCTTTCGCCGTATGCGACGGCGATTCTGGCAGTCGCCGCCGCGACTGTGGTGTGGAAACACCGCGCCAACATTCGGCGCATCCTGCGGGGCGAGGAGCCGAAACTCATGTTGCGCAAGCGCCCCCCGTCGCTGGAGCAGGCGTGCGTGGATCTCGCGCGGCAGGCAGTGGAACGCATCGTGCTGGAAGGCACGCGGATCGAGCCGAATCTCGCCCAGCTCCCGCGCGAGTTGCGAATGCCCGGAAGCGTCTTCGTGGCGATTTATCAGGATAACGAGGTGCGTGCGCTGATGGGGAGCCTGACCCCCGAAAAGCCCACCCGTGCGCACGAGATTGTGTATCAGGCGGTTCGCGCCGCGATTCTGGACACGCGCTATCCCCCGATTGAGGCGCACGAGCTGCCCACCCTGCGCTATGTGGTCTACCTGGTGGAGTCCTATGAGCCGCTGGGTGAAGTGTTGCAGGTAGACCCCCAGCGGGATGGGGTGCTGGTGGAGTGGCAGGGCGAGCATGTGGCGCTGGTGCCGCCCCTGCCTGATGTGCGCACGCCCGAAGAGCAGATTGCGCTGGCGTATGCGCGCGGGGGCATTCCGCGCGAGGCGTCGGCGCGGGTCTATCGCGTGCGCCTCCAGCGGCTGGGATAGGCGATGTGGGTCAAAATCTGCGGCATCACGCGCCCTGAAGACGCGCAGGTCGCCCTCGAAGCGGGCGCCGACGCGCTGGGGTTCGTGTTTGAACCTCGCAGCCCTCGCCACCTGCTCCACCATCCCGACTGGCGGCAGTGGCTCTCGCAACTTTCGGGCGCGCTAAGGGTCGCCGTGTTCGTGAGTCGCGAGAACCTGCCCGCTGATTTGACGCTCTTCGACGCCCTGCAGTGGACGCCCCCCTCGCCAGAGGCGCTGGAAACAGAGCTGCCCCCGCTTTTAGCCTATCAGAAGCCCCTGTGGGTTGCCCTGCGCCTGCCGCCAGAGCGCTCTGCAGAGGAGGCGCTGCAACACATCGCGCGTGTGGCGTCTTGTGTGGAGCGAATCGTGCTGGATTCGTATCACCCCACCCAGTTCGGGGGCACAGGCGAGACGCATGACTGGGCGCGCGCCCGCGAGATTTGCGCTCGCAGCCCACTTCCTGTGATTCTGGCAGGCGGCTTGAACCCTGAGAATGTGGCAGACGCTATCCAGCAGGTGCGCCCCTTCGGAGTGGATGTCAGCTCTGGGGTGGAAGCCGCGCCGGGGCGAAAGGACCCCGACAAGGTGCGCGCGTTTGTTCGCGTGGCGAAGGAGGCGAGCGCCCTGTGAAAACGCGCGTGCCCCCCGTTCGTGAGCAGTACGGCAGCGCGGGCACAGGCATGTTCCTGACGCTGATTTTTCTGAACATCCTGTGGGCAGGCGCGAACCCCGCCGCGAAGGTGATGATGGAACACCACCGCCCCGAATGGGTGGCAGGTTTTCGCTTTATCGGCACCGCGCTGATTCTGGGGCTGTTGCTGAGTCTGCCCGCGTTTCGCAGGGTGTTCGCCCCCCACATCCCGACCTATCTGCCCCATGTGCTGACGATGGCGGCAGTGGGGTTCTTCGGGGTCTCCAGCGCCTATATCTGCTACTTCTGGGGCACGCAGCTCAGCACGGCGACCGAGGCGACCCTGCTGGTGTCCAGCTCGCCGATTTTTTACGCGCTGCTGGCGCGGCTGGCGAGCCGTTTCCTCCGCAGAAGACGCTGGGCATCCTGCTGGGGCTGGCGGGCGTGTGGGTGATTGTAAATAAGGGTTTGCTGTTGCGCGAGTTCACGGGCGCGACGCTGGGCAACCTGCTGGTGCTGGCGGGGGTTCTCATAGAGAGCGTGAATGTGGTGGTGGGCAAGTCGCTGGCGATGCGCTATTCAGGGGTCAGCCTGCTGTGGATCGAATCGACGGCGGCGGCGATTTCGCTGACTCTAATTGGCTTTCTGGTGGCGGGCGCTCCGAACCTGAGCTGGACAGCCTCCGACTTCTGGGCATGGGGCTACCTTACCCTGATTTGCACCGTGTTCGCCTTCTCGGTGTGGTTTTATCTGATGGAGCGTGCCCCCGTGGGCGGGATGGGCGTCTCGGTGTTCGCGCAGACGCCTGCCGCAGGCTTCATCGGCTACTTCCTGCTGAAGGAGAGCCTGCACTGGACCATCTGGATTGGAGCGGCGCTGATTCTGCTGGGGATGTTGCTAACTTTACGGGCGAAGGCGCCTGCCGCTGCTGGAGGTGGTCTATCATCTCCGGAATCGTTACGAAGCGAAACCCCTTCGCCTTGAGCGCCCTGAGCAGCTCAGGGAGCGCGTGAACAGTCGGCGGATAGGTGTCGTGCATCAGCAGAATCGTTCCGTTATGCGTGCGGCGGGCGACCCAGTGTACCCAGTGTTCTACGGGTGTGTAAGGCTTTGGGTCGCTGGCGACGGAATACATCACCAGTGGAAGCCGCCAGCGTTGCACCGCCCGCAACACCTGCTCGTTGTAGTCGCACCACGGCGGGCGGTAGGCGACAAATTTGCCCCCTACCCAGCTCAGCACAACGGCGCTGTCGTAAATCTGGCGTGCGACCTGCGTCTCGGTCAGGAGTGTCTGGCGCTCGTGGTCATAACTATGGCAGCCCACGGCGTGCCCCTCTGCCAGAATGCGCCGCACAATCTCTGGATGCTGCTTGATTTTCTTGCCCACCAGAAAGAAGGTGGCTTTCACCTTCGCTTTGCGTAGCGCATCCAGCACGATGGGGGTCGTGAGGGGGTCAGGACCGTCGTCAAAGGTGAGCGCAATCTCATGAAGCATCGGGTTGCCGCGCCACAGCACGCCTTCAGAGGTCATCAGATGCTCGCCGCGCAGGCGAAGATACCAGTAATCAAGGGAATAGACCCTGTGCGGAGGCTCGCCTAACCAGAAGGGCAAATTCCACAGCCCCCACAAACTCAACACCAGAGCATCCACCATCCAGATCAGGAGCAGGTCTCTCGCAAGACCCGGCTTCCCCCGGCGGCACCACAGTGGCACAGATGAATTATACCTTGCTTCTCTCCAACTCGCGGCGCCCACACAGAGACCAGCGAAAATCGGGTAAATTGAATATGCAAATTTGGGGGGAAGAAGCATGCAGAGTCGGCATAAGGCTCCAGACCGCAAACCCAGGCGGGCGCTTCCTGGCTTAGCGAACGCGCTGGTCGAAGGGCTCCTTACGGAGCTCTGGGCGATTGTCGTGCTACTGGGGGTGGTGTTCATCACCGTGATGGGGGCAATCGGGCTGTGGGGCGGCGCCCCAAACGAGGGGAACTCCCAAACCTCGCAGGAACACGAATAGCGATACGGTATCTTAATAAAGCATGAGCCAGCCAAAATCAACTGAGGGTCTGACACGCCGTGAGTTTCTCAGAGGTGCTGTCGGTGTGGCGGCAACCGCAGCTGTCGGAAGTCTTCCCGTCGCGCTGTTTGCCCATGCACAGGGTTCGGACCGCATCAAGGTGGGACTGGTGGGCTGTGGCGGGCGCGGCACGGGCGCCGCGATGGACTGCCTCCGCGCCGACGAAGGCGTGGTGATTCACGCACTGGGCGACATCTTTCAGGACCGCCTGGAAGCCAGCCGCAACGGCTTGCGTGAGGAGTTCAAAGACCGCGCCGATGTGCCCCCCGAACGCTGTTTTATTGGGTTTGACGCCTACAAGCGTGTGATTGACAGCGGGGTAGACCTTGTGTTGCTCTGCACCCCGCCTGCCTTTCGCCCCCTGCACTTCCTGTATGCAGTGGAGGCGGGCAAACATGTGTTCATGGAGAAGCCTGTGGCGGTGTGCCCCGAAGGCGTGCGGATGATGCTCCGCGGCGACGAAATTGTGCGCCAGAAGCGGCTCGGCGTCGTGGCGGGCACGCAGTATCGCCATCACCCCGGCTATATCGAGACTGTTCGGCGCATTCACGACGGGCAAATCGGCGAAATCCGCGCCATGTACGCCTACTATAACGCCGCCAGTCCCGGCGTGAAGCCGCGCCAGCCCGATTGGAGCGAGATGGTCTATCAGCTCCGCAACTGGCTGTTTTACACATGGCTGGCAGGCGACCAGCCTGTCGAGCAGTTTGTGCATAACATCGATGTGATGATGTGGGTGATGGGCGGTCCGCCGAAGAGCGCAATTGCGGTCGGCGGGCGTCAGGTGCGCACCGCGCCCGAATATGGCGATGTGTACGACCATTTCGCGATTGAGTACGAGTATCCCAACGGCGCGCGTGTGCTGGCGATGTGCCGCCAGTGGGATAACACGGCGTTTCGCGTCTCCAACACGGTGGTCGGCTCGGAAGGCGAGGCGGTGCTGGAGCAGTTCACCCGTTTCTATGTGCGCGGCAAAGAGCGCTGGGAGCCCGGTTCGCAGTGGCCCAACCCCTATGTGCTGGAGCATCGCAACCTGATTCAGAGCATTCGCAAGGGCGAGCCGCTCAACGAAACCCGCCAGATTGCCGAAAGCACCCTCGCCGCGATTATGGGGCGCATGGCTGCTTACACGGGCAAGGTTGTTACATGGGAACAGGCGCTCAACTCCAGGCTCAACCTCGTGGAGCGCACCTTCAACCTGACCTACGACACACCTGCCTACCATGACCCTGTGCCCGTGCCCGGCAAAACGCCCCTGATATAAAGCGATGCGTTTGAACGCTCTGCGCCTGTGGAACTTCCGCAACTTTGCGGAAGCCGAGCTGTACCCCGACCCGCACATGAATGTGCTGGTCGGGGCGAACGCGCAGGGCAAAACGAACCTGCTGGAAGCCCTCTATTACCTCAGCACGCTGAAGCCGTTGCGCCCTGTGAAGGAGAGCGACCTGATTCGCTGGGGCGCCTCCGAAGCGCGCCTGTTTGCACGATTCACACGCGACGAATTTGAAGACACGGTTCACATCCGCCTGATTGCGGGCGGGAAGCGCACTATCTTACTGAACGAGCAACCGCTCACACGCCAGAGCGCGTTCGTGGGCACGTTGATGGTGGTCTGCTTCTCCAGTCAGGATTTGCAAATTGTACGGGGCGAACCTGCCGACCGCCGCCGCTTTCTGGACACCGAGCTGAGCCTGTTGAGCCATCGGTATCTTTATTCGCTGGCGCAGTATCGGCGCGTGCTGGAACAGCGCAACAACCTGCTCCGCGCCTACGCCGAAGGCACAGCGACGCTGGAGAGCCTGCCGGAATGGAACACGCAACTGGTCAAGTACGGCGCGCGCCTGTGCCAGATGCGCCGGCAGTTCCTTGAGCGCCTGAACTTCGCCGCGCAGAATGTGCATCAGGCGCTCACGGGGGGCAACGAGAGCATTGAGTTGACCTATCTGCCTGGCATCCCGCTCCCCACACAGGGCTACATGCCCGAAAAAGAGGAAGACTGGGCATCGGCGTTCGCGAGCGCCCTGCGTGAACGCGAGGCGGAAGAGATTCAGCGCGGCACAACCCTTGTGGGACCCCATCGGGATGATTTTCTGATTCGGGTGGGCGGCGTGGAGGCGCGCCAGTTCGCCTCGCAGGGACAACAGCGCACCTGTGCGCTGAGCCTGCGGCTCTCCGAAGTGCCCCTGCTGGAGAGCCTGCGCGAGGAGCCGCCAATTGTGCTGTTAGACGATGTGTTCTCCGACTTAGACCCCTACCGTCGGGCGCGGCTGGTGGCGTTTCTGCATCCCCGCGTGCAGACTTTCATCACCTGTACCGATTTGAGCATGTTCGAACCCCATGTGCTGGAGGCGAGCGCGCTGTTCGTGGTGGAGCAGGGCAGGGTGAGACGCGATGGCTGACTTACGCCCGATTGGCTCCGGGCTGTCGCGCCTGCTGGAAGACTGGGGGCTTGCCGAATCGTTTCGGGTCGCCGCCGCGCTGCGAGACTGGCGTGCGATTGTCGGCGCGGCGATTGCGCAGGTCGCGCGCCCCCTGCGAATCGAGGGCGACACGCTCTGGGTCGCCGTGAAATCGCAGGCGTGGGCGCAGGAGCTGAACTTCCAGAAGGCGGTGATCCTGCAACGCCTCAACGAGCGGATCGGGCGCGAGCGGTTTCATAATTTGCGTTTCATCGTGCGCACGCAGCTGCCCGCCGAGCCTGCCCCGCCGAGCGCGGAGCCAGAGACCCCTTCGCGCAAACCTGCTGATGTGGAACTCACCCGTGAAGAGCAGGAAGCCATCAAGGCGCAGTTTGCGAATGTGGAAGACGCGCGCCTGCGGAACGCGCTGATTCGCGCCCGGCTCGCGGCAAAACGCTACGAGAAGTGGTGTGCCGAGCAGGGCTGGCGTCTGTGCCGGGGGTGCGGATGCTACCATCAGGACCCCGAATCGCTCTGTTTCCTGTGTCGTGGCGAGCCGTAGGCGCGATTGTGCGCCCGCGCCCCGCGCTTCAGGCATGCCTGGGGCTGATGGGCGGCATCGCCTGCGCCGAGTTTACCCTGCCTGCTGTTCCGCTGATGGCAGCGGCACTATTCGTCATGCTCTGGGGAGTGTGGCGTTTCCCGCAAGTCTGGGTATTGGCGCTGGCGTTTTGTGTGGGCTGGGCGCGCTACACGGCGTGGCAGGCTGTTTCGGACGCCGAGCCGCCGAACCGCGCGGTGCTGCGGGCGGTGAGCCTGCTGGAGCCAACCCGCACGGGACACCGCCTGCTCTGCACTTTTGAGGAGCCCGCAATTGAGGGCTTCGCGCTGGTCTACTTCCGCGAGAGCGTCGCCGCAGAGGCGTTGCCCGACTACGGCGACCGCTTTGTGCTGGAGGCATCGTGGACAAAGCCTCGAAACTGGCAGGGCGCGCCGTTTGACTGGGCGCGCTATCTGGGGCGACGCAGAGTGCGCCATCTGGCGTTTGTGTATCATGCGGGGCAGGTGCAGATTCTTGATTCGGGCGCGAGCCTGTGGCAGCGGCGGCTGGGGCTGGCACGCCATAACCTTCGGGATACCCTGCGCTCGCGGCTGACACCCGAAACCGCCGCGATTACCGAGGGCATGATGATGGGCGCTACAGGCGATTTTCCCGCCGACCTGCGCGAAGCGTTCATGCGCTCTGGAATCGGACACCTGCTGGCGACTTCGGGACTGCATGTGGCGATGGTGTTGCATATGATAGGGGGCGCCTTGCTCTGGTGGGGTGTGCCGTTTCGGAGGCGGATACTCACGGTAATTGTGAGCGCATGGCTGTATGCACTGCTGGCGGGGATGCGCCCCAGCATCGTGCGTGCCAGCATCATGGCGACGCTTGCGCTCTCCGCGCCGCTGGTGCGCCGCGAGGCGGACAGCCTGAGCGCGCTGGGGATGGCGGGGCTTCTGTGGCTGCTCTATGCGCCCTATTCGCTGTTTGAGGTCGGGTTCCAGTATTCGTTCAGCGCGGTGCTGTGCATTTTGCTTTTCTATGGGCGTGTGGTGCGCTGGCTGAATGGGATGTGGCAGAAGCTCGCGCCGTTGCCTTTGCTAAAAGGGTTCGGCACGCGCTTCCTGTGCCCGATGTTGAGCGTGACGCTCTGCGCCCAGCTGGGGATTGCGCCGATTCAGCTCTACCATTTTGGCTACTTCGGCTGGCTCTCGACGGTGGCGAATCTGCTGGCGGTTCCTGTGGCGTATCCGCTGCTGGCGCTGGGGTTTCTGTTCTGGTTTTCACAGGGGTGGCTGGGTGGCGTGGCGCTGGAGTGGCTGTGTGGCTGGCTGCGCTGGGTGGCGCTCACCTTCGGCTCGTCGGGCGCGCCGATGCTAACCCTTGCGCACCTGCCCGTGTGGGGCGTGCTGGGGTTTTATGCGCTGCTGATTGCGCTGGCGCCAGAGCCGACCGAGTGGGATGAGACGCTCAGGGCTTAGCCCCAACCCGCAGGCGGGTAGACAATCGGGGGCAGGGTCGCCTCAATCTCAGCACGGCGCGGCTCCAGCCACGGGGGCAACACCAACCGCTCGCCCAGATGCGCCCGGTCTTCGTCAATCCCGAAGCCCGGACCGTCGGTCGCCAGCTCAAACAGCACGCCCCCCGGCTCCCGAAAATAGACGGAGCGAAACCAGAAGCGGTCAATCACAGGGGTCGGCTGGAGTCCCAGCGATTCTATTCTCTCGCGCAGCTGGTTGAGGTGGGCTTCATCGCGAACCCGCCATGCCAGATGGTGCATTCCGCCGCGCCCCCAGCGCCCGCGCGGCGAATCGGGGCGCACGCAAACCTCCAGATAGCCGAACCCCATCGCGCCCGGACTGCCGACCTGAAAGCGGTACACGGAGTCTGCCTGACCCACGGGCATGAAACCCAGAATTTCGGTCAGCACGCGCTCGGTGGCGCCCAGCCCAGCGACACCGATTTGCGCCGTGAACAGCCCCCGAATCTGGTGTTCAGGCGGCACGGGGCTGCCATCCCACGGGGTGAACGGACGCGGCGTGTCGCTGGCGATAAGCGCCAAGCGCATCCCGTCAGGGTCGCGAAACCGCAGCAGGGGTACACCCCATTCCACACCCGACTCGACAGCAACCCCATACGACTCCAGTCGCTGCCTCCAGTAATCAAGACTCGCTGGAGGCACACAAAAGCCCTGCTCCCAGATAACGCCTGTGCCCTGCTGAAAGGGCGCCACGATGCCCCACGGAAAGAAGGTGATGTCCGTGCCCGGGGTGCCTTCCGCGTCGGCATAGAATAGATGGTACACATTCGGCGCGTCCTGATTCACCGAGCGCTTGACAAGCCGCAGCCCCAGCACGCCCGCATAAAAGTTCACATTCGTCTGGGCGTCGCCTGCGATTGCCGTCGCGTGATGGAATCCCAGCACACTAATAGGTTCGGTACTCATGTTCAAACGAGCCGTCGTCATAAAGGTCTATGATGGCAAAGCCGGGCGGAGTCTGGTGATAGTTCCCGCCCCACCAGCGCCCACAGACCGCGCCGTTGCAGAAGTAGGTGACCCCATTATAGTCCACGCGGTCGTACAGGTGGATATGCCCGCTGAGGCAGAGCTTCACATTCTTGTGCTGGTAGAAGAGTTCGATAATCCGCCGCGCATCGATGCACATCCACTGTCCCGGCACCACCCAGTTGCCCGTTTTCTCGTTTTCGCCGTCCAGATAGGCGCTGGCGGAGAGAATCGGCTGGTGCGAAAGCACCAGAATGGGTCGGTCCGCGGGCGTGCGCTTGAGGTCTTCCTTGAGCCACTCGAACTGCTCGTCGTCTAATCGGGCGATGTAGCTGTTGGGCGCAGGGAAGGTGGCGTCCAGCACGATAAAGTGCCATCCTGCGCGGTCAAACGAGCGGTAGGGCGTGCTGAGCTCAAAGAGTTCCATCGCCCACTTTTTGCCGTAGCTGGGTTCATCGCCCGTGCAGCCGCTACGGTTTTTGTCCCAGCCCCAGATGTCGTGGTTGCCGATGCAGTGTTCCACGGGGATTTCGCAATGTTCGCGCAGGGTTTTGCGCCAGAGGTCGCCCAGCACGCGGGCGCGGTCGGCGTTTTGCGCGAACACATCCATCACGCTGTCGCCGCCGTTTAAAATCAGGTCAGGGCGCGGCTTGAGCTCATGCACTGCCTTCAAACAGCGCACGAACTCTGCCACGGCGCGCCCTTCAGGCTGCAGGTGAATATCGGTCAGGTGGGCGATACGCAACACGCGCTTGCGGTTCGGGTTAGAAGGCTTGGCGCTCGCCATCGCAGACAACCCCAGCACCGCGCCGCCGATTCCTTTCAGCACCTCTCTGCGTGTGTATCTCATGGCAGGCTCCCTGTGGGGATAAGGATACCTGAAGGGCGGTTTAAAGGGGGATTAAGGAGTGCTTCTGGGAAATCCATAAACAGTCCGTCCTTTGACCCAGCCTGGAGCCTCCCGCTATCCATCTAACCTGAAAGTCAGGCATACCCCGCTAAACCTGTGCGCTACGCTGGATTGCCAGGCAGGACTGGGGTAGAGTTTTCGGGAATGTACTGAACGCTACGATGTCTTCTGAGATTCGAATAAAAGAAAATAGATTGTTAAGCCACCGTGTAGCAGGAGCATCAGGGATACAATAAAATATGCATAGAATAAGTCTAAACCGACATTTGCGTTTCTTATTGCATAAAAAACAATCAACATTAGTGTGATTATTTGAGCAAGATATATTGCAAATAATAAAGATACTCTCTTAAGTATTACACGGAATGAGCTTTCAAAATGAGCGTTCAGTTTTTCGGATAGACTTGTCAGCAGATTTTTGTATTTTTCCGATTCGCTCAAAAGCATCTGTTTGACATCTTCCACAAGCTTTTCCAAGTCTGGCTCGCTATCTGCCGCTTTTCCGACTCGTGAAATAGAGATGATTTCGTCGTCCACAAAGATTCGTATTTTGATTTTGAAACTATAGATCGTATTGAAGATGAAGTAAAGTGTGATTGTGGCAGTGGCAACCACAATCACGCTTGCAATCATCAGGAATCCATTATCAATCACCATACGACTCAGTACCCTCCAAGATGGTAAAAAAGCTCGCCCAGCCTATCTGTTACCCAGTTACCAGGCTTCGTTTCTCTGAAGAACCAGACTGATGCTTCGTAGACGGCATAGCATGTCGCAGCCAGAGCAATCGCATAAACCACCAAACCAACTGCTACGGATCCTGCTGCGACTCCACCTGCGACTGTTGTCTCGCTCGCCACCAAAATAGTGGCATTTGTTTTCGTAATGGTGAACAACCCCCAGAAGAATGAGGAGGTTGTTACTTCCCCTGATATTACAATCACCGTTGTCGTGGTGGTCGTCGCACCACCAGCCCCGCCAACAAAGGCAATCGAGGTTATCAAACCATCTACATCAGCAATGAGCAGACCCAGCCCGTCAACGAAGCTCAACTCTCGCCCTGCTGGGTCTGCCGCAGAAACTGGGTTGTTCACACAGTACCCATACGCATTCAGCGTCAGCGGCAGAGCAGGCGTCCCCAACCACGGGTCTTTCTGCAGGAACCGACCAATCGCAGGGTCGTACCAGCGCACGCCGACTTTCACCAAGCCGCCCGTGTGCGCCTCGTACCGATAACCCCACGCCCCGTTCCACGCATACACCTCAGGGCTGCCGCTCACCACATCGCCAAACGCATCCAGCACAGGCGCGGGCTGCGCTGGCGCACTCACACCGTTCGTCGCCACCAAATCACCACGCCACGACCAGTACTGGCTCACATCGCCACGCTGCAGCAAGTCCAGCCCATACACCATCGGTACCCACTCGTTGCCACGGCGTTCTACTATCAGCGTGCCTCCAGAGTACGCATACTCCACCGCCACGCCCGCAACGCCGTCCTGCGTGCGCACGCGTTGCCACGCTTGATCGTATCGCTTCGGCGTCCGACCTCGTAAACCCGCCGCCATCGTTGAGCCTTCCGTTCTCACAAAAAAGTGTCAGGGTATTATAGCACGGGAGTCGGTATTTTGTCAAGGGGGGTGAAGAGATTTTACGGGAAATTCCAACACGCGCGAGGCTAAAAGGACTTCCAATCCCAGCAGCAGGCAAGTTTCATTCGTTCCTCACCTTCCCTGAGAGGCTATATAGGAAAGCGAGCAAGCGACAGATTTGCACCGCGTTGACGCCAGACGGCTGAGGTTCCGTTCCTACGAGACGAAGCCGACACAGGTCGGCTCAGCCCCCCAACCCCCCGTAAACAGGGGGCTATAGCCAGCGGAGGCTGGCTTCGTTTGATAGGAACGGGTTCACCCGTCTGGTTTCAAACACGAAATTCCGAGACAGTCTCTGACACAAACCGCCAAAAAGCAGGAAAACGCGCCTCTCTGCCGTACCCTCCAGCCTATGAACCGCGAAGCGTTGCTGAACTGGATTGAAACGCATACGGAAGAGATGATTGCCGATTTCCAGCGCCTGTTGCGAGCCGAGAGCGTGCGCGACGACGCCACCGCCCAGCCGAACGCGCCGTTTGGCAAGGGCGTCCGCGAGGCGCTGGATGTCGTGCTGGAACTGGGCGAGCGGTTCGGATTGCACCCCCGCGATTTCGCAGGCTACGCTTGCGACTTAGAATATGGCGACGGTAAAGAGATGGTGGCGTCGCTGAGCCATATTGATGTCGTGCCCGCAGGCAACAACTGGACGAAGCCCCCCTTCGGCGCGGTGATAGAGGACGGCTACATCTACGCCCGCGGCGCGACCGACAACAAGGGCGCCACGCTCACCACGATTTACGCCCTGCGCGCCCTCAAAGAGCTGGGCGCGCCCCTCAAACGGCGCGTGCGACTCATTATCGGCTGCGACGAGGAGAGCCGATGGGAGTGTATGCAATACTATCTGGCGCACGAACCCGAACGCCCCGTGTGGGGCGTCAGCCCCGACGCAGGCTGGCCGTTTATTTACGGCGAGAAGGGCATCGCGAACCTGTTTATTGAGAAGGAGGTTCCCCCTACCGACGGGGTGCGGGTGGTGTGGGCGCGCGGGGGCGAACGCCACAACATGGTTCCCGACCGCGCCGAGGCGCTGATCAACATGGCACTCAAGCCACCTCACGAGACCGAAGGGGTACACTGGGAAGCCGACCCTGGGGGCTGGCGCGCGGTTGCAGTCGGCAAGTCGGCGCACGGGAGCCATCCCGAGGGGGGTCTCAATGCCGTCGCCCGACTGCTCAAAGCGATTCAGCCACTGAACCTGCCCGACAACGAACACTGGCTGGACACCGTGCTGGAGTGGGCAGAATCGCTGGACGGGAGCGCGCTGGGAATCGCCCACAGCGATGAGGTGTCGGGCGCGCTCACTTCCAACCTCGGCGTGTTTGAGTACGATGGCAACCGCGTGCGGTGCGTGTTCAACATCCGTTATCCCGTTACATGGACTCTGGACGCGCTCAAGGAACGCCTGCAGCCCGTGCTGGAGCGTACGGGGTTCACGCTGGCGGATGTGCGCCACACGCCGCCGCTCTATGTGCCCCCCGACACGCCGTTCCTGCAGACCATTTTGCGAGTCTATCGCGAGGAGACGGGCGACACCGAGAGCCAGCCCCAGACGATGGGCGGCGGCACCTACGCTCGCACGATGCCGAACCTTGTGGCAATCGGCGCCGCGATGGAAGGCGACGGCACGGCACACGAGGCTGACGAGCGAATCGCCATCCAGAGCCTCAAGACCCTCGTGCGGCTCTATGCGCGAATCTTTGAAGAACTGGCGAACTTAGATTGAGGAGGTTAACACGATGCTCCTGGGCATCGACATCGGCACATCGGGCGTGAAGGCGGTGCTGATAGACACCGAAGGGCGCGTGATTGCCAGCGCCTCCGAATCGTACCCCCTGCTCACGCCCAAGCCCCTGTGGGCGGAACAGAACCCCGAGGACTGGTGGCACGCGACCTGCAAAGCGATTCGGCAGATTTTGCAGGATTCGGGCGTCGCGCCGGGCGCGATACGGGGCATCGGCTTGAGCGGGCAAATGCACGGCTCGGTGTTTCTGGACGCAGACGGGCGCGTTATCCGTCCCGCTCTGCTGTGGTGCGACCAGCGCACCGCCGACGAGTGCGCATGGATCACCGAGCGCGTCGGCGAGCAGACCGTGTTGCAAACGACGCTCAACCCCGTGCTGACAGGCTTTCAGGCGGGCAAGATTATCTGGCTCCGCAGGCACGAACCCGAAAACTACGCCCGCGTGCGCCATGTGCTGCTGCCCAAGGACTACATTCGCTTCATGCTCACGGGCGAGTTTGCGACGGAGGTCTCGGACGCTTCGGGCACCGCGCTGTTCGAAGTGCCGAAGCGCGACTGGGCGTATACGATGCTGGACACGCTGGAGCTGCCGCGTGAGTGGTTCCCGCGCGTGTACGAGTCGCCCGAAATCACGGGGCGCGTGAACGCCGCAGCAGCGCAGGCAACGGGACTGGCAGAGGGTACGCCTGTAGTCGGGGGCGCGGGCGATCAGGCGGCAGGCGCCGTGGGCGGCGGCGTGGTGGAAGAGGGAATCGCCTCCGTCGCCGTGGGCACCAGCGGCGTGGTGTTCGCTCATCTGAATCAGCCCCGTGTGGACGCGCACTACCGCACGCACACCTTCTGCCATGCCGTGCCCGGCGCGTGGCATGTGATGGGCGTGATGCTGATGGCGGGCGGCGCGCTGCAGTGGTATCGCGATACTTTTATGCCTCAAGAATCGTTTGACACCGCGCTTGCGGAAGCGGAAGCGGTGTCGCCCAGCTCGGAGGGGTTGCTGTTTCTGCCCTATCTTTCGGGCGAGCGCACACCACACGCGGACCCGAAGGCGCGCGGGGCATTCGTCGGCGCGACGCTGGCGCACGGACGCGGGCACTTCACACGCGCCGTGCTGGAAGGCGTCGCCTACGGACTGCGCGACTCGCTGGAGATTCTGCGCGAGATGGGGCTTTCGCTCCACCAGCTGCGGCTGACAGGCGGCGGCGCGAAAAGCCCGCTCTGGCGCCAGATTCTGGCGGATGTGTTCGGGCAACCCGTTCACACCCTGCAAGCGGAAGAGGGACCCGCGTTTGGGGTGGCGCTGCTTGCAGGCGTGGGCACAGGCGTGTGGGATAGCGTGCCCGAAGCGTGCGCCCAAACCGTGCGACTGGCAGACTCCACCGAACCCAGCCCGACGCACCAGCCCCTGTATGAGGCAGGCTATGCGCAGTATCGGCAACTTTATCCCGCGTTGAAGCCGTTTTTTCGACTGAGCTAGGGGGCTGCAGCATCCAGAATTGTAATCATGTCCGAATAGCGCTGGAAATCCTGCGTATTAAAAGTCAGAAGGAAGCGCACTCCATGGGCTGCCATGGTGGCAATCAATCGAGCATCGTGAACTTGCTTTCCAGACACGCTATACTGACTTACAATCGTTAGCCATATGCTAAACTCCTTGAAACCATCTTGTGTATAGAGTAAATCAAAAAGTGTTATGATATGATGCACCTCGCGCAATGTTTGACCCACACTCCAGCCCAATCCATTCGCAGATACAGGACGAGTTGCCACATTCCAGAATTCAGCCAATATTTGGGGAGCTACATAGAGGTGATATCCTTCGTCTATCGCTCGATTCACTGCTTGATGAGCGCGAGAGCATAAAGGGTCTGCTCTATTGAGCATCCGCAAAAACACATTCGTGTCAACTAAGCAACCTTCCATCTTCACTCATAAAGGTTTTCGCGCCGCAGGGCGTCCTCAGACAACGGCGGGGCAGAAGGGCGTTCCTCATCAACCCACTCTCGAATCGCCTGCTTGAGCTCACTCGGTGTGGCACGCTTCCATAGAGGCTCTTCCTTCGGGATTGCGTACTTCTCGCGGAGACGAGCGAGTAAGGCATACGCCTCCTCTGGCGACTCCACAGTCAGACGCAGTAGCTCCCTGACCTCTTCTGGAGAAGCATGCCGGAGCACTTGCAATACGGCATAGGGTTCTGTTGCTGTAAGCATACCGAAATTGTACCACACCTGCTTCGTGAAGCGCTTTGTGTGGCTTCATGAGAGGCTGTACAGGCAGGCAATCCCTTACCCCTTCACCACACCAATCGGGCGCAGTTTGGCGACTTTGCGCGAAATGCCCGCGTTATGCACCACCTCCACCACATTCGCCACATCTTTGTAAGCGTAAGACGCCTCTTCGCCGAGCGTGGCTTTGTTCTGAGCGCGCACGATGATACCCTGCTCTTCCATCTCTTTGGCGATATTGCGCCCGCGCGCCTCGCGCAGTGCGCCCTTGCGGCTCATCATGCGCCCCGCCCCGTGGCAGGTCGTGCCGAAGGTCTCCTCCATCGCCTTCTGCGTGCCCACCAGCACGAACGAATAGCGCCCCATATCGCCCGGAATCAGCACGGGCTGACCCACCTCGCGATAGACTTCGGGCACTTCGGGGTGTCCGGGCGGGAAGGCGCGTGTGGCGCCCTTGCGATGCACGCAGACCTTGATGGGCTTGCCGTCCACGATATGCTCCTCAATCTTGGCGATATTGTGCGCCACATCGTACACCTGTCGGATGCCCAGCGACTCGGGCGTGCTTCGGAACACCTTCGCGAACGCCTGACGCACCCAGTGCGCAATCGCCTGACGGTTGGCAAACGCGAAGTTCGCCGCACAGTGCATCGCCCGCAGGTAGGTCTGCCCCTCTTCGGAGTTCAGCGGGGCGCAAGCCAGCTGGCGGTCTGGCAAAACGATACCGTACTTACGATGCGCCTCCTCCATAATGTCCAGATGGTCCTGGCAGGTCTGATGCCCGAACCCGCGCGAGCCGGTGTGAATCATCACCGTTACCTGTCCCACCTGCGTGATGCCGAACTTCTCGGCGACAACAGGGTCGTAAATTTCGTCCACCACCTGAATTTCAAGGAAGTGGTTGCCGCCGCCGAGGGTGCCGAGCTGGTCTTTGCCGCGCTCGATGGCTTTCTCGGTGATAGTGTCGGGGTCGGGCATATCCAGCCTGCCCAGCGCCTCGGTGTGTAGCACATCATCTTCCCAGCCGTAGCCGTGTTCCACCATCCACTGGGCGCCTTTGAGCATGACCTCGCGCAGCTCTTTTTTGTTGAGTTTAATCAGCCCCTCGCCGCCGAAGCCTGCAGGCACATCGCGGAAAATCTGGTCTACCAGCTCCTTCAGGCGCGGGCGCACCTCTTTTTCGGTCAGGTCTGTGCGGAGCAGACGGACGCCACAATTGATATCGTAGCCGACCCCACCCGGCGAAATCACCCCCTCCTCCAGGTCCATCGCCGCGACGCCCCCAATCGGGAAGCCGTAGCCCCAGTGGATGTCGGGCATCGCCAGCGACGCCTTCACAATTCCAGGCAAAAAGGCGACATTCGCCACCTGTTCGGGCGCCTGATCCTGCTTGATTTGCTCTATCATGCGCTTGCTGGCAAAGATGATGCCATCCACGCGCATGCCGGGCTTGTAGCTTTTCGGAATACGCCAGCGATATTCGTCAATCTGCTCCAGCGGTCCCTTCCAGACCTCGCTCACGGTGAATCCCTCCCGCAGATTCGGTATTATACCCACTGGCTGAAGCCGGCAACGAAGCAGAGTCAATCTGCACCTGAACCTTCCCCTCGCGCAGATAGAGGTCGCGCTTCGGATAGGGAATCTCTATCCCGTACTCTTTGAACTTGTCATAGATTGCGAAGTTGAGTTCGCTGATGAGTTTGCCCCGCTGATGCACCAGCGTGGTGGACCACACCCGCAACTCGAACTCCACTGCGCTCTCGCCGAACGCCATCAGGCGCACAGCAGGGGGCGGGTCTGCCAGCACATCGGGGTGGCTCTCGGCAACCTCGTAGAGCAGCTTTTCCACAAGGCGCAGGTCGCTACCATAGGCAACACCGATGGGGATTTTGAACCGTACACGCGGGTCATCACGAGTCCAGTTAATCACAGGCTCCTGAATCAGCATGGAGTTTGGTACCACAATCGCGATATTGTCGTTGGTGATAATGGTAGTTGCCCGTGCGCCGATTTGCACCACCTTGCCGTCAATATTATTGACCACCACGCGATCGCCCACCTTCACAGGGCGCTCAATTAGCAGAATGAGCCCGCTGATGAAGTTGCTGGCGATGTTTTGCAGCCCGAAGCCAATCCCCACCCCCAGCGCGCCTGCGAACACACTGAGTGCGGTGAGGTCAATCCCGGCGCTCTGGATGATGGCTAACCCGCCGAAGAAGAACACGAGGTAGCGCACCAGCGTGCCAATCGCCTCGCGGGCGCCGATGTCCATCGGAGTCCGTTGAAGCGCGCGCACGATGAGCCGCCGCGCCAGCGCCGCCAGCCAGTAGAGCAGAATCAGGCTGACCAGCACCATCAGCAACGCGCCCGCGGTAATCGCGCTGTTCCCGACGCGAAACAAGGGCGCCTCCAGCCACTCCACAAGACCCCTGCCAAGCTCAAGAAAATGCTCCATAAACAGAGGAATTTGCAAGTGCGTCCGTTTTTTCCTGCTATAGGGAACTCTCGCCCCAGAAACCCCGTATTAATTGCGTGGAGGTGTATCATGCAGGCGAATGTCGGCGGTCCCGATCGCGCAGTGCGCATCCTGCTGGGCGTTGCCCTGATTGCATGGGGTCTTTACGCCCATAACTGGTGGGGACTGCTGGGGGTTCCCCTGCTCCTGAGCGGGCTGACAGGCTACTGCTTCCTCTACAAGCTCTTCGGCTTCACCACCTGCAAAGCACGCTAAGCCCCGACTCAAGAGCCTGAGTCCAGCCGAAAACCACTTCCTCGCAATTTTCGGGAACCTTTTGGAGATCTTTCCCGTAATGCATGGTACACGGTACTCACATCACTATATGGAGGTACAGCAATGGCAAAAGGACTCACCGAAAAGGTCAAAATCAACGATCAGGAGTTTGAGATTCGGCTCCTGCCGATTACGCCGCAGACCGACAACACGAAGACCACGCTGAACCCGGCGACGGCGACGCCGCCCAAAACCGAAGAGGTGGTGCGCGAGCTGCCTTCGGTAACGCGCCTGCCCCGCTGGGAAGACGGCGCTCCAGCTTAAAACACACCGGCATTGGGGGGTGCCCGGAGTAGGGCATGGGGCAATCCCATGCTCTACTCCTTTCACAGGAGGCAGAGGATGAACGCCAACAAGCGTCTGGAACGGATTGCCTTCGAGCTGGCGCTCTGCGTCGCCACCTACTCGCGCACGAAAGAGGGCACTTATGATGACGAGTCGGGGGCGTGGGTGATTATCCGTGAGTTTCCCCTGCCAGAAGGCTACAACTACGAAACGACCGATGTGCTGATCCTGCTCCCGCCAAACTACCCCCAGACGCCGCCCGACTGGTTCTATGTGGACACCAATCTGCGCCTTGCGAACGGCAAAAAGCCAGCGCACATCTTTTACGATGACACACACGACCCCAACCGCGCCATCTACGGCAGTCAGCCGCCAGAGATGCTTGGCTGGACCGCCTGCTGTCTGCACATTCGCGAGTGGAAGCCTGCCGCGAATCCCATCGAGGGGCACTGCCTGCTGAGCGTGTGTGAGCTGATCAAAAATGCCTTTGAACGGTGGAAGCATGCATCCAGTAGCCTATGGTGAGGTGCGCATTCCAGAGCGCCTGTGGCTCCAGCTGGAAGCGCTGCTGTTGAGCGAGCGCACGCTGGAGACCAAGTGCTTCATGCTCTGTGAGGCGCTGGAGTTGCCTGGGCGCGTGGTGTTCCTCGTGCGCGAGCTGGTGCCCCTCTCGGAGGAGGACTACGAGGTGCGCTCGCCGTCGCTGGTGGTCACGCGCCCAGAGTTTGTCCATCGCCTGCTGGAGCGGTGCTACCGCGAGAACCTCTCGCTGCTGGAGGCGCACTCGCACCCGTGGGCGGGGCACGCCCGCTTCTCTGAAACCGACCACCGCAGCGACCGCGAGAAGTTCCGCGCCACCGAGAGCCTCTCGCCCCCCTTCCGACACGGCACGCTGGTGTTCGGCAACGATATGAGCTTCGAGGGGCACATGTGGGACTGGGTCTCCCAGCAGGTGGTGCCGATTGTACGGATAGCCATCGTGGGTGTGCCGTATCGCCTGCAGTACGCGACGCCCTATGCCTATCGGGGCTATGACGCGGCGGTGCAGAGGGTGTACGACCGTCAGGTAGGGGCGCTGGGCGCAGAGGGGCAGACGATTCTGGCGGAGTTGACCGTCGCGCTGGTGGGCGCGGGCGGGCTGGGATCGCAAATCGGGCAGGCGCTGGCGCATCTCGGCTTCGGGCAAATCCTCTGGATAGACCCCGACCGACTGGAGCTGACCAACCTCAACCGTGTGGTGGGTGCAACCTATGCGCAGGCAAAGCGCGGCGTGCGCAAAGTCAAAGCACTGGCACAACGGCTGAATCGCCTCTGCCCGCCCGATGAGCCGCGGCGCGTCGTTCCCATCCCCGAAGATGTGCGCACGCCTGAGCTGGCTCCGCTCCTGCTGGGCAGCGACCTGATTATCGGCGCGGTGGACTCCGCCACTGTGCGCCAGTACCTGAACCTGCTCGCGGTGTGTGGACTTATCCCTTATCTGGACGCGGGAGTGGGCTTGCGAGCCGAGTACGGGCGCATCCACATGGGCGGGGGGCAGGTGCAGGTGGTCGTGCCCTCTGAAACGGCGTGCCTGACCTGCGTGGGCAATCTGGTGCAAGCCAGCGTGGAAGAGCAGCTCACGCCCGAACAGCGCGAGCGCTCCATCCGTGCAGGCTACATTCAGGGCGAGCGCATCCCGAACCCGCAGGTGGTCTTTTTGAACGGCGTCGTGGCGAACCTGCTGGTGTGGGAAGCCGTCAAGCTCTGCACGGGCTGCCAGCAGGTGCATCCGTATGTCTACTACGATTTGATCGAGCAGACCACCTTCCCTGTGGAGGCGCCGCGCGACCCGAATTGCTACCTCTGCGGCGATTCGCCCGACAGCCTGCTGGGCACGGGAATCAAGGGCGTGCAGGGGTTCATCGAGAAACGCACGGTGCGTCCCATCCCCACGCCGCGCCAGTCCGCCAGTAAAAAGGAGGTTGCGAACGCCGAATGAAACCGATTCCACCAAACCGCCGCTGGAATGGGGGGGCAAACGGCGCATCGCAGCCGCCTGCGAGCAACAATCCCAATCCATTCGAAGCGATTGTGATTTGCGAACTCAATCTGTCTTCGGACGAGGATTTTGACGCCTTTGAGCCATTAGAGGAAGACTTTTGCGAGGTGATAATCGCGCCCCTTGCCATCCCTGCCCGCTACAGGGCGACCTGCAGGGCATGCCTGCAGCCGATTCGGGTGGGGGACGCGATTGTACGCCACGCACAGGCGGGGTGCTGGGTTCATCGGGCGTGCTACAATCGTCCCCTGCGGTCTACGGCGCGTCCCCTGATTGTGGCGCAATACGATGGCTACTGCCGTATCTGCCACGGGGGTATCCGAGCAGGTGAACTCATCACGCGCGTGCAGGGGCGCGGCTGGGTTCACGCCCACTGTGTAGAGGATTAGCCTAAGCCCACAGATCAAGTGGCAGCTCTTCAAAAAGCGCGTCGCGCTCGCGGCTCTCTTCGTACAGCGCCACGAGTTCGGGGTTGGGCGTCTGGTTCGCGGCGAATTGCTCTATTAGCGTGGCAATCCCCTCAAAGCGGCGCCAGTGGTCATGCACGCGCGCCTCGGCGTAATCGCGGGCGGATTGGGTGGTAATCAGAAAAGTCCAGTCCGACGATTGCAACAGCAACAGCTCGCGTGCCAGCTGTTGCAGGTAGGGCTGGAGGGCAGGCTCCTTTCCGTGCTGGCGCACCAGAGTCAAAAACTGCACCTCCGCGCAATAGAGGCGCTCCCACACCCACGCGGTTTGCTCGTTGAGCCAGATAGCGTGATAGCCCCCCTCGCCCCACGAGCCTTCGGGCAGGAAGAGAGTTTCTTTAGGGGGATAGCGCTTCAGGTACGCGCTGGCGGTGAGCATCTCAATTTCGGGGTCGTTCGCAATCCGTCGGATGACGGCATAAAGCCATTCGGGTCCCTCGTGCCACCAGTGCCCAAACAGTTCCGTGTCGTACATGGAGACCAGCGCGCCGGGAGTCCCCGTTTGCCGATAGTAGTCGCCCAGAACCCCCTTAATCAGGTTCACGAAATGCTCCACATGGGATTGAATGGCTTCGTAAGCGTGGTAGGGCACATAGGGCTGTTTGCTGGCGAGGTCTGCTTTGTTTTCGCTGACGCGCCAGTAGCGCAGGCGCCCCGGATAGCGCTGCTTGTGAAACTCCAGATAGCGGGCATCGCCGGGGTAGCCATGCTCGCCGCTCCAGACCTGCACGGTGGTGGCGGGGTCGCGGGCGAACACCGCCAGCGTTTCGGGGGCAGGCACGCGATAGGCGCGGTAGGGGCTGCGCTCTGCCTGCTCGCCCCGATAGTGCTGGGCGAACTGTTTGTAAAGCTGCGCCAGCGCAGGAAACCGCTCCAGATAGGTTCCCAGCGGCGCGCCACCCCGTAGCATGTGGGTGTCCACAAAGAAGTAGTGAACGCCCGCATTGCTCAAAAACGCCTCCACCCCCGCGCGCTCTCTGGGCGGGATGAGCGATTTGAGCAGGGGCGGCTCCCAGCGGTAGCCAGGGCGATAAGCGCATTCGGGCAGCCAGAAGCCGTTGGGAGCGCGCCCGAAATGCCTCTGATAGGTCTGCACGCCCAGAAGCACCTGCGCTTGCACACACTCGTCGTGCGCGATCAGGGGCAGGTAGCCGTGAGTCGCCGCGCTGGTGATAACTTCTATCTGTTCCGCCTCCTGAAGCGTGCGGAACCCCCCAGTAATATCGCTCCCCAGCGATTCAAAAACCGCCTCCTGATGTTCGTAGAACCGTTGCCAGTAGTAAGCCAGCCCTGCCATCCAGCGCTCGCCCTGCTGGAGAAAGGCGCGGGCGTCCTGCTCGGCAAAGGCGCGTTTTTGAGCAAGGTAGCCCTTCAGCTCCGTCGCAAATGCGGGATGCGCCAGCTGTTCCAGTAGCACAGGGGTGAAACTGATTGTGTAGCGCGCCGCAATCCCCTCCTGTTGCAACCTGTGGGTGATCTCCCACAGAGGCAGGTAGCACTCGCTGGCGCTCTCCACCAGCCAGTCGGTTCCATGCGGCGACCTGCCATGCGACAGCACATACGGAATGTGCGTGTGAAGCACCAGCACCCAGTAGCCCAGCGGTTGCGCCATCCCCGCGAAGTATACCTGCTCGCAGGCGACACGCACGATGGGGTATAATATGCCGAACCGCAACAGGGGTTGAGAACTCATGGCGAAAACGAAAATCACCGTTAAGGATTTAGCGCAGGAATTGGGGGTGCCGGTGAGCCGCATCACCGCCGTGCTGGCGGAGCTGGGCATCTCCGAAAAAGAGGCACAGAAGGGACTGGACCCTGAAACTGCCGACACCCTCAAGGAGATGATTCAGGAGATGGCAGGCGAGCTGAAGACGCTCGTGCTGCCACCAAATGTAACGGTGCGTGATTTAGCGCAGGCGATGGGGATTGCCGCCACCGAACTGCAAAAGCACATCATGACCCGATACCAGAAGCTGGTTGCTCCCCCTCAGAAGCTGGAACCTGAACTGGTGGAGCAGCTGGCACGCGACTTCGGCTGGAGCCTCGAGTGGGAGAAGCCTAAAGCCGAGCCTCAACCCGTTGCGGTTGCCCAGCCCGTTACAGGACCCAAGCCGCGCCCGCCTGTTGTGACCATCATGGGACATGTAGACCACGGCAAGACCACGCTGCTGGACTACATCCGTCGCACGCGAGTCGCCGAGCGTGAATATGGCGGGATTACCCAGCATATCGGTGCGTATCAGGCGGAACATCAGGGCAAGCTGATTACTTTTATTGACACCCCCGGGCACCAGGCGTTCACCGCTATGCGCGCCCGCGGGGCGCAGGTTACCGATATTGTGGTGCTGGTCGTCGCAGCAGACGACGGCGTGATGCCCCAGACCATAGAAGCCATCCAGCACGCCAAAAACGCGGGCGTGCCCATCATCGTCGCCATCAACAAAATAGACAAACCTGAGGCGAACCCCCAGCGCGTGATGCAACAGCTCACCGAACATGGGCTGATTGCCGAAGAGTGGGGCGGCGACACGATTATGGTGCCCGTTTCCGCTAAAACGGGCGAGGGCGTGGACACCCTGCTGGAGATGATTCTGCTGGTGGCAGAGCTGGCAGAACTCAAGGCAGACCCCGATGCCCCCTTCATGGGAACCGTGATTGAAGCCAAACTGGATAAGGGGCGCGGTCCTGTGGCGACGATTCTGGTGCAGCAGGGCACGCTCAAGCGCGGCGATGTGCTGGTGGTCGGCAAAACCTGGGGGCGCGTGCGCGGCATGTTCGACCACAACGGCAAGCCTGTGGAACGCGCAACCCCCTCCACCCCCGTGGAGGTGATGGGGTTGAACGAGGTGCCCGTGGCGGGCGACCGCGCCGAGCGCGTGGAGACCGAGCAGCAGGCACGCGAAATCGTAGAAGAGCGCCTCGAAGACGAACGCACCCAGCAAGCCCAGCCCATTCGCAAGGGGGTCAACCTTGCCGAACTGTTCAAAAAACTGCAGGCGGGCGAAACGCAGACGCTCAATATTATCCTCAAGGCGGATACTTACGGCTCGGTAGAAGCCATCCAGCAGGCGTTGCTGAAACTGCCCAAGCCCGAAGGCGTGGATGTTAAAATCATCAGCGCCGCGGTGGGCAACATCACCGAAGCCGATATCGATTTCGCAATTGCCGCCGAAGCGGTCGTGCTGGGATTCAATACCAAAGTCGAATCGAACGCGCAACAGAAAGCCAAAGCCCATAAGGTGGATGTGCGCACCTATCGCATCATCTACGAGCTGCTGGAAGAGGTAGAAAAAGCGCTTAAAGGTCTGCTGGAGCCTGAAACGAAGGAAGTGCATCTGGGCACGGCGGAGGTGCGCGCGGTGTTCCGCCTCTCCAAAGGCATCACGGTGGCAGGGTGCTATGTGCTGGATGGCAAGATTGTACGCGGCGCGCCTGCGCGACTCTGGCGCAACAACACGGTCATCCACGAGAGCAGGATAGCCACCCTGCGCCACCTGAAAGAAGACCGCCGCGAAATCGCCGCAGGCTACGAGTGCGGAATCACACTGGAAGGCTTCACCGACTATCAGGAAGGCGACCGCATCGAGTGCTACGAGATTCAGGAAGTGCCGCGCGGATAAGCCCCCATGCTCACGCCGCAAAACCGACTGGCTCTGCTGATGCACGGCGGCATCAAAGGACCGTTCGGCAAAACGGGCATCGGGCTGCTGCGCTACAGTGCGGCACCGATTGTTGCGGTGATTGATCGCGAAAGCGCGGGGGAATCGCTCGCAGCCCTCACGCGCATCCCGTGCGAGGCGCCGATTGTGGCGTCGGTGCGAGAAGCGCTCGCCTACCAGCCCGATACACTGGTGATAGGCACCGCTCCCAGCGGCGGCTTGCTCCCCGAAGAGTGGCTCCCTGAACTGCAGGACGCCCTGCTCGCAGGGCTGAACCTGGTGAACGGACTGCACACCCCTCTCGCCGAACACCCTGCACTCAAGCCCTTGCTACACGGCTGCCAGTGGGTATGGGACATCCGCAAAGAGCCGCCCAACCTTTCGGTCGGGAGTGGTAAGGCACGCCACCTGCCATGCAAGCGTGTGCTGACCGTCGGCACCGATATGGCGGTCGGCAAAATGACGGTGAGCCTCGAAATGCATCGCGCCTGCCTTGCACGCGGCATGCGCTCCCGGTTTCTGGCGACGGGGCAAACGGGCATTATGATCGAAGGCTACGGTGTGCCCCTCGACGCCGTGCGCGTGGACTACGCTTCAGGCGCGGTTGAGAAGTTCGTGCTGGAGCTGGGCGCCGACGCCGATGTGGTACATATCGAAGGGCAGGGTTCGCTTTTCAACCCCGCATCCACGGCAACCCTGCCCCTGCTACGCGGTTCCCAGCCGACGCATCTGATTCTGGTTCACCGCGCGGGACAGACCCACATCCGCACTTTCCCCGAGGTACCAATCCCCCCACTGCGCGTGGCGGTGGAACTTTACGAGGCGGTCGCGGCGGCAGGCGGTTCGTTCTACCCCTCTAAGGTGGCAGCGATTGCGCTCAACACCGCGCATCTGAGCGAAACGGAAGCGCTTGAGGCAATTCGGCAGGCAGAACGCGAAACGCAATTGCCCTGCACCGACCCCGTGCGCTTCGGCGCCGAAACGCTGGTGGACGCGATTGCCTGAAGGATGCGCCCCCTTCTCCTTGCCTAACTACGACAGAGATTTACACGCTCCGGGTCTACCCCCCCTTGATTCCTTAGCGTGGCTAAGGGTATACTCTATAGAAAACAAGGAAGGAGGAGACGATGCAGACACAGACACAACCGGAGCTGACGGAGCGGGCAGAGAGCCTGGGGTTCGTCGCGATTAACTACATCACCTGCCAGCCGCACTATCGGGAGCGGTTCGAAGAGCTTTTTCGCACCCGAGCGAAGGCGATTGACCGCATGCCGGGCTTCCGCGGCATGTATGTGCTACGCCCTCAGAAAGAGGGCGAGCCGTATCTGGTGATCAGCCACTGGGAGAGCGAAGCGCACTTTCGCGCGTGGGTACAGTCGCCCGAATTTCTGGAGGGGCACCGGCGCGGGTTTGAAGACCTCCGTCAGGCGCGTGAACGGGGCGAAGAGCCGCCGATGCAGTCCGACTTCAAAACCTACGAAATTCTGACGCGCTAATCCTTCCCTTGTGTGCCCTCCCCTCACCACCCCGCCCCAGCAAACGGGGCGGGGTATAATTGCCTTCCGAAAGCCATGCGATACATACCCAGTATCGGGATGGAGGTCCACGCACAGCTGCTCACCGAGAGCAAGATGTTCTGTGCGTGCCCCACGCGCTTCGGCGATGCGCCCAACACGAATGTTTGCCCCGTGTGTCTGGGACTGCCCGGCACCCTGCCCGTGCCCAACAAAAAAGCGGTGGAGCATGTAATTCGCACCGCGCTGGCGCTGAACTGTCGTATCGCCCCGATAGCGTTGTTCTACCGCAAAAACTACTTCTATCCCGACCTGCCTAAGGGCTACCAGATTTCGCAATATGGTGAGGTGCATCCCATCGGCACGCATGGCTATCTGGAGATCGAGCTGAACGGCGAGCGCAAAAAGATTCGCATCCGGCGCGTGCATCTGGAAGAGGACACGGGCAAGCTGTTTCACTACCTGCCCGGCGAAAGTGAGGTGGACTATAACCGCGCCGGCGTGCCTCTGATGGAGATTGTTACGGACTTCCCGCCCGATATTCATTCACCCGAAGAGGCGCGGGAGTATCTGGTGCAACTGCGCGCGATTCTCACCTACCTGAAAGTGTGCGACGGGAAGATGGAAGAGGGGTCGCTCCGATGTGAGCCGAACATCAGCGTCGCGCCTGAAGGGTCTAACCAGCTCGGCGTCAAAACCGAATTGAAAAACCTCAACTCTTTCCGCTCGGTGGTGCGCGGGATTGAGTTTGAGGTGCAACGCCAGATTCAGATTCTGGAGTCGGGCGGGCAGGTGGTGCAGGAAACCCGCGGCTGGAGCGAGGAAGGCGCCTACAGCTTCCCGATGCGCACCAAAGAGTTTGAGCAGGACTACCGCTACTTCCCCGAACCCGATATTGTGCCCATCCAGATTACCGAGGAGTGGCTGGAAAGCCTGCGGAAAACGATTCCCGAACTGCCGCTGGCAAAAGCCGAGCGCTACCGGCGCGAGTATGGGCTTTCGGACTATGACGCCCGCGTGCTGACCGCCGACTACGATACGGCGACCTACTTCGAGCGGTGTGTCGCGCTGGGCGTGGAACCCAAAACCGCCTGCAACTGGATTACCGTGGAACTGCAGGCACGCCTGAACGAAACAGGGCGTGCTATCAGCGAATCGCCCCTCACCCCCAGCCATCTGGCGGACCTGGTGGGGCTGATTCAATCGGGCACGATTTCGGGGCGCATCGCGAAAGAGCTGTTTGACGAGGTGTTCCAGACAGGGCGAATGCCCTCCGAGATTGTAAAAGAGCGCGGGCTGGTACAAATTTCCGATGAAGACGCCCTGCGGGCTGCCGCGCGGCAGGTACTGGAAGAAAACCCCGACGCCGTTCAGAAATATCACGCTGGCAAAACCAGCGTGATTGGCTTTCTGGTGGGGCAGATGATGAAAGCCACTCAGGGGCGCGCCAACCCACAACGCGCCCAGCAACTGCTCCGTGAGGAACTGGAGAAATTCCAATGAGAATGGCATTACGCTACGGTCTCAGCCTGATTATGCTGGTGCTGGGAGTTTATGTGGTTTATCATGAATACTTTTTGTTCGGGCGACTGGAAGGGCTGGCGCTCGGCTCCCTCCTGATTGTGTGGGCGTTCACCCGCGCCCTGATGTGGAAGCGACTGGAAAAACGCATGCGCAAAGGGGCGTAACGATGGGGTTCAAACTGTTCGGCTGGCGACGACGCAAAGCGGAGACACAACCAGAGCAGACACCAACACACCTGCTTGTCCCCTTTGCCAACACCCCTGAAGACCGTGAGCTCTTGCGGCACGCAGTGCGCATGGCACAGGTCTTTGAGGCACACCTGACTGTGCTATGCTTCGTGGAGGTCTCACGGGGCGTGAACCTGGAACAGTGTCCCCCAGAGAAGATGCGCCGTGGCGAGGAGTTCGCCTTGGAAGCACGCGAGATTATCGAGGAGCTCGGCTTTGGCAACTACACTGTCCAGACACGCCCCACCCACCACTGCGGGTTCGCGATTGTGGAGGCAGTACGCGAATATGGCTGCGATATGGTGTGCATCGCGGCGGAGTACCGCCGGGTGCTGGGACGCCAGCTTCTGACCGAGACTGTGGAGACCGTGCTACGCAAGGTACCTGTGCAGGTGTGTCTGTATAGCAAACCGAAGGAGGAAGAGGCGTTATGAGAGTGGTGATTATGGGTTGTGGTCGTACAGGTTCGATTCTGGCGCTGTTGCTCAGCGAGGCGGGACATTCGGTCACGGTGATTGACCGCTCGCAGGACTCGCTGCTGCGGTTGGGCAAATCGCATCGGTGCCAGATTGTGATTGGCGACGGACTGGACGAAGACACGCTCCGCCGCGCCGAGCTGGACAAAGCCGACGCCTTTATCGCCTGCACCAACGGCGACAACACGAACCTGATGGTGGTGCAGATGGCGCGAGAGCTGTTCGGCGTGCAACGGGTGGCGGCGAAGGTGAATGACCCTGTGCGTGCGGAAGCGTATCGCCAGTACGGGATTTTCACCGTGACTTCTGGCTCCATTCTGGCAGGCTACCTGCGCGACTGGCTGCTGGGCAACCCACCCCAGAGCGTGGAAGCCTACAACCAGCTCTATCCAGAACTTCAGGCGCTGCTGCGAGAGTGAGCCATGCGGCGCGGGGGCTACTGGCTGAGCCTTATTTTGCTACTGACCGCATGTCAGCGGGAGCCTGAGCCTTCGCCAGAACAGTTCCAGTTCCCGGTGGGAATCTTTATTCAGGCGCGACGCAACGACTTCTGGGAAGCGTTTGAAACGGGGCTTAAGAGCCGACTGGACGCCAGCATCGTGCCCCGTATTGTTTACTTCGATTCTGCCCAGCGCGATTCGGTTGCCTCCCAAATGGCGCAGCCCGAAGCATGGCGTGCGCTGGCGTTTTGTGCCCCCTCGGACGCCTGGGCGCAGAACACCGTCGACAGGGCAGTGCGAGAGGGGATTCCGCTGGTGCTGGTGGGGGTAGACATGCGCCAGAGCCTGCGCATGGGCGTGGTCAGCACCTACTACTACGATGCGGGACGCAAAGCGGGCGCATGGTATGCGAAACGCCTGCCCACGGGACGGATTGTGGTGATCGCGGGGCACCCTGTGCCCGGCGCGGTCAGCGAATTCTGGGACGGCTTCCGACACAGTTTGCTGGAAAATCGGCGCCTGCGGGCGGAACTGATCCCTCTTTCCGACAGCGCGCAGGCAAAGGTGGTGGCACAGCAACTCAAAAATAACCCGACCGTGCGGGGAATCTTTCTGATGGGCGCAGAAGTGGCGCGCTACGCGATGGAGGCAACGCCCCTGCCCAATCCGGGCATTTTTACATGGCGACAGGACGACGAGGCATGGTATCATGAGGGGCGGTGCCAGCTCCTGCTCATAGAGAATCCGCACGAGGTGGGCGTTCGCACCGCCAACCTTCTGCGTAATCTCAGCCTGGGGCGCGGAAAGGACCTGGAGATTGTCTATGTGCCCTACCGGCAGCGGGCGCGCTGAAAAACAGGAAAAACGGGGCAAAACCCGTATTCTTACAGTGGGCATTGACACCAAAACCATCGTATTGTAAGGTAAAGGACTGGCATGGAGGCTGGAGCGTTGCGGATGCAGGCGTTGACGGTGCTGGAAGGCTTGCCTTCGCTCGCCGAGAGGCGCACGGATGCGAGGTCTGCGTACTCGCAGGAGCGTGAACCCTTAATGCGAACCGTCGCCCATCTGATTAAACCGAATCGGGTGTGGGTGCATCCCGACCATACTGTCGAGACCGCCCTGATTCTGTTGCGCGGGCACCAGTTGACAGGGCTGCCTGTGTATGACGGTCAGCAAGTGGTGGGCACGGTGGAATATGCGCAGCTCCTCGGAGTATCCCCCGAGACGCCCGTGAGTGAGGTGATGTATCGGGAAATCCCGCACTACACTCCCGAGACGCCTCTGCGCACCGTTGCGGAATGGTTTCTTAACACACGGCGTACCTTCCTGCCGATTGTGCAGGAAGGCAAACCTGTCGGGAGCCTGACGGTATTTGACCTGCTCCCCGAAATCGGGCGCAGCTACGATCCCATGACGGGCTTGCCGTGGTCGGACACCCTGCGCGAGTGGGGGATTGAGCAGCTCTCGCAGGGGCGCGAAATCACGGTCATCTTCTTTGACCTGGACAACTTCGGCGCGTTCAACAAGCGCTACGGGCATCTGGTGGGGGATGAGGTACTGCGGCGCGTGGCGCGGATTCTGGTGGAGGAGACCAACCCCGAAACGGATATAGTGTGCCGCTGGGGCGGCGACGAGTTCGCGATTGCGACTTTGCGCCGGCGCGAGGAGGCAGGGCTGCTGGCGCACTATCTGAGCCGCCAGATTGCCAGCATCCAGATTCCCGATGTGGATATGCCCATCACGGTCTCCTACGGCTATCAGGGGGGCAAACGCACGCGCGAGCGTGAGCAGGTGCATTACGCCGCAACGGTGGACAATCTGGTGAACCTCGCCAGTCAGGAGTGCATGCTGATGAAGGGCATCACGCCCGCACGCGGCGGCGCCCAGCTCACCCTGCCGATGCAAGCCGCCGTTGAGCCGCGCCCGCCAGAACGACGGATTCGCATTCAAACCGTCTCTTACGAGCGCGAGGGGCGCCGCGCGAAAGCACGGGTCTACCTCCAGATTGAGAATCGCGTGCTGGAAGGCGTTGCCGAGGGCGAGGCACGGCTCCATCCGCTGATTGCCGAAGCCGTATTGAACGCCCTCCGCCCTATTCTTCCCCCCAATCTGACCCTGAGCCTGATTAACGCCAGCGAAACGCAGGGCGAAACCGGGCACGCCGTGGTGAATGTGATTCTGCTCTGGGAAAACGGCGAGGTGCGTCAGGAGCTGGTGGGAAGTGCCCTGATGCGCGATGATGTCGCCCGTGCCGTCGCAGCGGCTGTGCTGGATGCCCTCAACCGCCCCCTGACCCGGATTCTGGAGAGTTTATAGCCGCCTCAATCAACCGAATCACGGTGGGATTTTTGCCGCGTCTGGCGCAATCCAGCACCGTTTCGCCCAGCGCGCTTGTGGCGCGCGGGTTCGCCCCGTGGCGCAGCAGCAAGCGCACGGTATCCGTATGTCCGTTTTCGGCGGCGAGCATCAGCAGGGTGCGCCCATTTTTATCCCGCAGGTCGGGCGAGACGCCTGCCTGAAGCATGCGTTCCAGCACGCGCGTGCGCCCGTAAATCGCGGCATAATGGACCGGTGAGTAGCCCGGGCTCATCTGCTGGCGGTCGCCTGACCTATCGCGTGCGTCGAGGCTTGCCCCGCGTTCGATGAGGGTGAGCGCAATCGCATCGTGTCCACGAATCACGGCAAGGCTCAGCGCGGTCAGCCCGCCGCGCGTGCGGGCGTTCACATTCGCGCCCTGCTGTAGAAGCTGCTCCACCGCACGGATGTCGCCTGACTCTACCGCTTCGATTAGCTGGTCGTTTTTCGCCAGCTGGTGGCTACGCAGCTCCCGAAACCATGGCGACGCCAGCACCCCCACTGTCAGCACGATTGGCAGCACGAAAAAGCCCAGAATCAGCACTTTTTGCCACTGCGTGGCGCCCTCAGGCTCGGTCTGCATAGCCTAATTAAACCCCAGCCAGCGCGTTAAAAACGACAGAGCCGGGCAGAACGCCCGGCTCTGTGCTTTCGTGCTTACCCCGTGGGGCGGAAATCCCCCCCTTACGAGGGCAGGCTTTGCTCCCCTACCTCTTCCAACAGCAACTTTTGTGCCAAAAGCGCGGGGCGGGCGTCGGGTATCCTCAAAATATGGCAAAAATTCTGCTGGTCACGGGCGGCGCGGGCTTCATCGGCAGCCATTTTGTGCATTATATGCTTCAACATTCTGATTACACGGTGCGCGTTCTGGACGCTTTGACTTACGCCGGGCGCCGCGAAAACCTTCAGGAAGCGGAAGGCAACCCGCGCTTTGAGTTCCTCCACGGCGATGTGCGCTCGCGCGAAACGGTGGAGCAGGCGATGGAAGGGGTAAGCCTCGTGGCGCACTTCGCCGCCGAGACCCATGTGGATCGCTCCATTCTGTACCCCGACGCCTTTATCACGACCGATGTGTACGGAACCTTTGTGATGCTGGAAGTCGCACGGCAAAAGGGGGTGGAACGCTTTCTGCACATCAGCACCGACGAGGTGTATGGCGATATCGAGCAGGGCGCGTTCACGGAAGAGTCGCCCCTGCGCCCCAACAGTCCCTACGCCGCCAGCAAGGCAGGCGCCGACCTGCTCGCACGCGCCTACTACCGCACCTATGGGCTGCCCGTGATAATCGCCCGACCCAGCAACACCTTCGGACCGCGCCAGTACCCCGAAAAGCTGATCCCCTTCTTTACGGTGCGGGCGCTTCAGGACGAGCCGCTGCCGCTCTATGGCGACGGCACACAGGTGCGCGACTGGCTCTATGTGGAAGACCATGTGCGGGCGCTGGCGCTGCTGTTAGAGCGCGGGCAGGTGGGCGAGGCGTACAATATCGCAGGGGGCAACGAGCGCCAGAACCGCGAGGTGGCGCGGCTCATCCTGCAGATTCTGCAGAAGCCCGAAAGTCTGCTCCAGAGCGTGCCCGACCGCCCCGGACACGACCGGCGCTATGCGTTAGACACCCGAAAAATCCGGGCGCTGGGCTGGCAGCCGCAAACCCCCTTTGAAGATGCTCTGCGGGAGACCGTTCTGTGGTATGTTCACCATCCGGAATGGTGGGAACCCATCCTCAAGGAGCAGGCGGAATACCGCGCCTTCATTCAGCAGTGGTATTCGAGGTAAACTTATGCTGTGAGACGACAGCGTGAAGCGCAGATGTTCGCGTTCGAGGCGTCGCATTTCTACCGGCTTCCGCACCTGAGCGAGTCGGAGAACGCGCAGATTTTCGGCAAGGCGGCGCGCCATCACGGGCATAACTACCGCGTGTGGGTGGAATATGCCGCCTCTGCTGGGGCACCTGTCCAACGCGAGCAAATCGCCCAGCAGGTTCAGAACCTCATCAACAGCGAGCTCGACCATCGCTGTCTCAATCTGGAACATCCCTACTTCCAGCAGCACCTGCCGACAACCGAAAATCTGGCAATCTACCTGTGGCACACCTTAAGTCAGCAGCTCAGCGTGCCGATAGAGAAAGTGGAGGTCTTTGAGTCGGACATGCTGGCTTCCGCCTATCGTGGGGAATCACACCAGTTGCCCAGCGGGCGCGATGCGTACACGGTGGAGCTCACACGCGCCTATACTTTCTCGGCTGCCCATCGGCTCTACCAATCCAGCCTGAGCGAAGAGGAGAACCGCGCCCTGTTCGGCAAATGCGCCAACCCCTACGGACACGGACACGACTACCGCCTCGAGATTACGGTACGCGGGCAGGTAGACCCCATCACAGGGATGGTGATTTCTCTTGCGGACCTGGACGCGCTTGTGCAGAAAGAGGTGCTGGAAGTGTTAGACCACCGGTATCTCAACGAGGAGGTGCCGCCGTTTGACCAGATTCCCCCGACCAGCGAGAATATCGTCATGTTTATTGTGGAGCGGCTCCGCCCCCATTTTCAGGAGCGCGTGCAATTGAGCCGTGTGCGTCTGCATGAGACGCCCCGCAGCTATTTCGAGTGGAGCGCGTAAGCTTACGCGCTCTGCGCCTCTATGGAAGGTGTTTCTGGAGGCGTGAGCTGATACACTTCGGTTGCGGGTAAGAAGATGGAGAAGCGCGTGCCTTTGCCGACCTCGCTCCAGACACGGATTTCGCCTTGATGCTCCTCCACAATCTGGCGCACGATGGACAGCCCCAGCCCGGTGCCGTCCTCACGGCGCGTGAAGAAAGGCTCAAAAATGTGGGGCAGGTCTTCCTCCGGGATGCCGCAGCCCGTGTCCTCTATGTGTACCCAGACCCCTTTGGGTTCTTCCGAGCGCTCGGTGCGCACCGTTACCGTGCCGCCTGAGGGGGTCGCCTGCTGGGCGTTCAGCAGCAGGTTGGTGAACACATGCTGCAGGCGCGAGGGGTTCGCCCAAACCTGCGGCAGGTCGGGGGCGAACTGCTTCTGGAGGGCGATTCCGTGGCGCAGGAGCATATGCTCGGTGAACACGAAGGCGTCGCGCAGCACCTGATGAATATCCACCAGCGAGCGCACATCCGCACGGGACACACGGGCGTACCGCAGCAGGCTCCCGACAATATCACGGGAGCGATGCGCGCCCTGCACCAGATTCTCCACAGCGGTCAGCACGCGCTGATACTCCTCGTCGCTCCAGTTGAGGGGGCGCTTGCTTTTGAGCTTTTCCTGCAGAATCTGGGCGAACCCCACCACGGCGGTGAGGGGGTTATTGAGCTCATGGGCAACCCCTGCCGCAAGCGTGCCTATCGCCGACATCTTCTCGTTCTGCACCAGCATCTCCGATTTTTGCTTCAGCTCCTCATATGCCTGCTGAAGTTGTTCGAAGAGCTGGCGGTTGTGTCGCTTGAGGTTGCGCCGTTCAATCGCACGCGCCACCAGTGTGTTCAGCAAGCCAATATCGTCCAGCGGCTTGAGCAGGTACTCAAAAATGTTGCCCGCCTTGAATGCCTGCAGCGCGTTTTCGAGGGAACCGTGCCCTGTCAGCACAATCACTTCGGCTTCGGGCAGAAACTCGCGCGCGGCGCTGATCACGCTCAGCCCATCTTTGCGAGGCATGTTCATATCGGTGATAATCACCGCGTACTCGTTCTGCTGGATTTTCTGGATGGCGTCCTCGCCGTCGACGGCGGTGTCGAGTTCATAGCCATCCCCCCGCAGCTGGCGCGTCAGCACATAGCGCAGATCCGGTTCATCTTCCACAATCAAAACCCGCTCAGCCATAGGACTTTTTTCACCTACCGTTGAGTCTATTTTCGGCAGGGGGTCGGGTTTTGTAGAGGGTGGAAAAAATGCAGGGGTAGGGGCGTTCTTCAAGGGTGCGCCAGTTCAAACCGCTCCAGTTCGGTGTAGCGCGAACCCTGCGGGGTCAGTTCGCTGAGCATCAGGCTGATATGCGAGGCTTCATAGGCGCCGAACAGGTGATTTTTTCGCGGCTCCACCTGCATCAGCAGGCGCTTCGCCAGATCGCTCTGCCCTTCCTTGATTCGGGCTAAGGTGATATGGGCATGGAACGGCTTGCGTTCGGGCGTTTCCAGCAAGTTTTGCTGGAGGCGCTGCGCCAGTTGCGTGAGGGGTGCTGTGCCCTGCTCCACGCCCGACCACAGCACCTGCGGGCGGTTCCAGTTAGGAAACACGCCCAGCCCCTGCACTTGAATCGTGAAGGGGGCGACTTCGCTGCTCGCCTGCTGAACGGCTTCGCGGATGGCGCTCAGGCGCTCTTCGGGTTGCTCGCCCAGAAAGAGCAGGGTGATGTGAAAGTTTTCGGGTGCGACCCAGCGCAAGGCGCGGTCAGGCAGGTGGCGCTTGAGCCGCGCCTGCTCCTGCGCCAGGCGATGCATCAGGTCAGGCGGTATCAGCACCGCCACAAACAGGCGCATCATGGGTTTCGCAAGCGTTCGTAGAGTTGCCAGAGGGCGAACTGCGTGGCGCGCCAGCGCACGGCGGCGCGGTCGCCCAGAAAAATCTGCCGGTAGACCGTCGTCTCGTGGGGGCTGCTGACGCCGATATAGACCAGCCCGACGGGCTTGTCGGGCGTGCCGCCACCGGGTCCCGCAATCCCCGTGATGCCGATGCCCCAGTAGCTGCCGAGTCGCTGGCGCACGCCTTCCGCCAGCGCCCGCGCGGTCGGTTCGCTGACCGCGCCCACCGTCTCCAGCACTTCGGAGGGCACGCCTACCATGCTGTGTTTGACCGCGTTGCTGTAGGCGATAATCCCGCCGAGAAACACTTCGGAGCTGCCGGGCACATCGGTGATGCGCTTGCCGAGCAGCCCGCCCGTGCAGGATTCGGCGACAGCGAGGCTTTCGCCCCGCTCGCGGAGGCGTTCCACCACCACCTGCTCCAGCGTGGTGTCGTCGGTCCCGTAGATGAAGCGTCCGAGCCGTTCGCGCACAGCGCGCTCCATCTGGGCAATCAGGGTTTCGGCTTCGGCAGGCGAGTTCGCACGGGCGGTGATTCGGAAATGCACCTCGCCCAGTTTTGCCAGCGGTGCCAGCGTGGGGTTTTCGCTTCGAATCAGCTCACCCAGCGCGGCTTCGGCGTCCGATTCGCCAATCCCGCCCAGCCTCAGCACCCGCGAGCGAATCACCTGCCCCCCTGTGTGCCTCGCCAGCAGCGGAAGCACATAATCCTGCACCATCGGCTGGAACTCGTTGGGGGGTCCGGGCAGCGCGAGAATGAATTGCCCGTTTTTTTCGGCGTGCAGTCCGGGCGCCGTGCCGTTGGGGTTGGGGATGGGGCGTGCGGATGGCGGGCGCATCGCCTGACGCAGTTGCTGGGGCGTCGCCTCGCGCCCGCGCTGAGCGAATAGCTGGCGGATATGTTCCGCCAGCGCTTCATCCGTGATAAGCGGCTCGCCCAACACCTGCGCTATCGCCTCGCGGGTGAGGTCGTCTTCGGTGGGACCCAGCCCGCCAATCGTAATCACGCCTTCCGCACGGCGAAGCGCGTCGCGCAGGGCGTCCACAAGGCGCTCCAGGTTATCCCCCACCGTAACCCGGCGGTAGACGCTGACCCCGATTTCGGCAAGGCGCGCCGACAGCCATGCCGCGTTGGTGTCTACAATCTGACCCAGCAGCAGCTCCGTGCCCACAGAAACAATCTCGACTCGCATGCGTTCACAGGGGGGCGTCCCTGCAAGGGACGCCCACGCCCTTAAAAGTTTAGCATGCGCGAGACCTGAATCGGGAACTCCTCGGAGTAGGCAAAGTTGAATCCGCCAATCCCGATGCCCGCGGTCCAGCCTGTGCGCGAAGCGTAGCCAGAACGCAACACCAGCGCGCCGATTCGTTGCTCGTAGCCTGCACGAATCTCCGAGCGCCCCGCGTTATTGCCCACATCGATCAGGTCCAGCGCCCACACGCCGCCGCCAATCACCTCCATCGCGACGCCCAGATGGACGGAGCGCGTGAAGGGCTTCAAGCGCACATTGTTGCCGTTGCGGTCGGTGGCATCGATGCGCAGGTCCGGCTCGATGAAGTTTTCAATTACCATCGCGTAGCTGGTGGTGCCATCGGGCGCACGCCAGAGGAAGCCGAGATCTGCGGAGGTGGTGTTGAACTCCAGATAATCGCGCGTGCCCAGTTCGGCGGCGCGAAGAGCGTTCTGATTGTTCTGTAAGGCGTTCTGATCGGCGAAGTAGTGGGTGTAGAAGACCTTCAGGCTCCGCACGCGCGCGCCGACTGCCAGCTCGCCACCCTGAAAGTTGAAACGCGCCGCGCCTGTAATATCGGGCAGGCTGGCAACGCCCATCGCGATAATGTCGCCGCGTGCGTCGGCGGGGATAGCGTTCGGGTCGCCACTGGTACGCGCCCAGTTCTGAAGCGAGGCGTTGGGCAAGAGCCGCGCGTCGACAATCGCGCCTGCAGAAATCGCGAAGCCACTGAGAACCAGTCCAATATCGCCTGTGGCAATCAGGCGTGTATCTTCGCCGGCATATTTGCGTAGAAGTGCGGCACCTGTAGCGATGTCGGCGACACTGCCCTGACGAAACTCCAGGTCGTCTATCAGGTTGCTGAGGCTCGCGCCTTTCGTGGTGAAGTCAAAACTGCCCAGCCCGAACCGCACGCCTTTGACATACGCCGCAAGCGCGGGATTCTGGTACATCTGGGCGCCGGGGTTGCGAACTATCGCCAATCCTGCACCGCCCATGCCTGTGGAAGGAGAGCCGCTGAAAGAGATGTCCGCCCACAGACTAACAGCGCTGATGCCAATCAGAAGGGTCAATACCTTTCGCATCGCAAAACCTCCTGATTTTTTATTATGGCGTTCCAAATCGTTTTCCTGTAGAGTTAGATTCCGCCCCGTGCTTTCACCTGCATGTAGTAGTTCACGAGATCGGCAACGAGGGTCTCAGGAGCCGAATCGATGGCGTGAACCCCCATGCGTTCTAAGGTGCGAATGGCAGCGAAGCGATCGGTCAGCACCTGCGTGGAAATCGCGCGGCGGTAGAGCATCTGGGAGTTCTCAGGCAGTTGCTGGCTCCATGCACGCAGGCGCGGGTCCGCAACGGTTACCACGACACAGAGGTGCTGTTTGCGCAGGGCGCCTACCGCGTGCAACAACATCCGCGAGGAGTCGGGGTCTATCAGGTCGGTAAAAAAGACCATCAGGGAGCGTTTGCGCCAGCGTCGGGCAAGATAGGTAACGGCATAGAGGTAATCGGGTTCCACAAGGCGGGGCTGGACGGCGTGCAGGCGTTCGGTGAGGTGGGCGACCTGCGCCCGCCCTCGCTGGGGCGGTATGAATTGATCCACCTCGTCCGCGAACACCATCGCGCCCACCTTGTCGTCCATCTGCACCGCCACATAAGCAAGCATCAGCGCCGTGTTCAACACCGTATCGAACTTGCGCATGCCCTCCACTTCGGCGAGCATGTTGCGCCCTGCATCGAGCAGCAGCAGGATGTTCTGACTGCGTTCGGTTTGATAGTCGCGCACAATCAGCTTGCCGCGTCGGGCGGTGGCGTTCCAGTCAATCTTGCGGAACTCGTCGTCGGGGGTGTATTCGCGGAGTGATTCAAACTCCGAGCCAATCCCGCGCAGGCGGTACTGGCGGAACCCCATCTGCCGCAGCAGCCCTCGGTGGCGGAGCAGGTCATACTCGCGCATCTGGAGCAGGTTGGGGTACACGGGCACGCGCTCGCGGGCGGGCAGGCGGTAGGTCTGCGCCACCAACCGCAGGCGCCCCTCCACCCGCAGGAAAATATCTTCAAAGCGCGCTTCACCCCGATAACGCGGGGTGAGGTGGTAAGCCACTATGGTTGGTTGGTTCGGGAGGAGTTTCACCGCGAACTCGCGGGTGTCCCATTCCATGTCGGGGGGCGGTTCATCGCGCAGGCGGGCGTAGCGGGGCGCGGCGAGGGTATGCTCCAGCACAATCTCAATCCGGTTGCGTGCCCCCAGCGATAACACATGGTCGTGCTGGCGTCGCACCTGAAACGTGCGGGGCGTGGGCAGGGTCAGCACATCCACCAGCACCAGCACGGCGACCATCCCATCCACCGCCACCGCGCCCCATAATAACGGCGGGTGGGCTACTGCCAGCAACGCCAGTAGCCCACCGAAGCCAAACAGCACCCAGCAGCGTGGGAGCAGAATCATCGTTTGCTCAGCCGCTCATCCTCCCTTACGGGTAGAGCGGGCGATAGCACTTGCCGAGGTTATCCTCATCCACCACGCCTTCCAGCTCGTAGCGGCAGGGCACCGGCGCCGTCTGACCACACCGCCGCAGGTAGGGACCCTCCCCAAGGCACCAGGGGCGTGCAGGAAGCGCTCGCTGATAACCCGCCAGATAGTTATACTCACAGTTGGGGCGATCCTGGCGCGTCTTCACCACTTTGGCGTGCCCGTCGGCGAAATTGGTCATCACCAGCCCCTGATGGCGCCCCTGAACGGCGGTATCAATCAATCCCATGCCGATTACCGAGCCGCAGCTCCCGTTGAAAACCACCACGAGATGCGCATCAAACACGATGCTGGTCTCGGCGGGGAAGGGCAATTGCGCCAGTTTCGCAGAGGGCTTGGGGTTCGTGCGCCAGCTTGTGTTGAGCGGGTGGTCTCCCGGCATCGCGACTTCAAAGTTGAACATATAGCTCAGCTCGCGCATCTCGCTACATTCGCCGCCGGGGGCACCGATACCCGATAGCCCGCGTGCGCCGTCGTGGAAGTTCAGTGGCTGGGAATCGGAAGGACAGCGCAAAATATCCTTGTTGCGCATGTACGGCAGCACGGCGGTCATCATGGTATATTCGCACTCCGCCCCCGCCTGATTACGCGAGCGGTAGATCGCTATCGGGAACTGCTCGTCATAGTCCTGCAGATACATCTGGACGGCGGTAGCAAGGTTGCGTCCGTTGTTCAAACACTGGGTCTGGCGCGCTTTTTCACGCGCTTGCGCAAACACTGGGAAAAGAATCGCCGCTAAGATGGCGATAATCGCGATTACGACCAGCAGCTCAATCAGTGTAAAACCCATGCTTCGTTGCCGCATTGTTGTCATCCTCCACAGTGAGTGGTGCTTATTTTGTACGCCAGAGGGCGCACAAATCCTGCTGACAATTTTGACTGGATGGTCAGTCATTATACCCCCCCTCGACTCATGATACCCTAATCATAAGAAAACTCATCAAACGCGCGGTAGCTGCCCGTATGCTCTTTGACCAGCTGGCGCAGGAGGTCATTCAGCAAGGAGCTGGCGCCGAAGCGGAACCGTTCGGGGGTGAGCCAGTCGGGTCCGAGGGTTTCGTTCACCAGCACGAGGTAGCGAATGGCATCTTTCGCGGTGCGGATGCCGCCTGCAGGTTTCATGCCGACGGCGCGTCCTGTAGCGTCATAGTAATCGCGAATGGCTTCCAGCATCACCAGCGTGGTGGGGAGCGTCGCCGCGGGCTGGATTTTGCCGGTGCTGGTCTTGATGAAATCGGCTCCCGCCATCAGGGCAATAAAAGAGGCTTTGCGAATGGCGTCGTAGCTGCCCAGCTCGCCCGTTTCCAGAATCACTTTGAGATGCACCCGTTCGCCGCAGGCGTCCTTGACGCGCACAATCTCGTCGTACACGCGCCGATAGTCGCCCGACAGGAAGGCGTTGCGGTTGATGACCATATCAATCTCGTCGGCGCCTTCCCGAATCGCCCATTTGACATCTGCCAGACGCAGGGCGAAGGGGTATTGCCCCGATGGGAAGGCTGTGCCGACCGCCGCGACTTTGATATTCGTGCCTTCCAGAGCCTGCTTCGCAACTGCGATCAGGTTCGGGTAGACACATACCGCCGCGACGCTGGGCACCTGCAACTCCTCGCGGGAGGGCATGCCTTCGCGCGGGGTGTAGGGGTTGCGGGCACGGGCGCACAGACGGCGCACTTTTTCGGGCGTGTCGGCGCCCTCCAGCGTCGTGAGGTCGCACATCGCAATCGCGAGGCGCAGAGCATACGCTTTGCTGGACTTTTTGATGCTCCGCTTGCTGAGCCACTCGCAGCGGGCTTCCAGCTCGTAAGTGTTCACGGGCAGGATCGCGTTCCACACCCTGCCGCGCGGGGGGATTAATCGTCGCACCGCACGGCGGTCGGTGGGGTCTATCGCCCCCAGGCGGGCAAGGAGGTCGCCCTCCACACGCTTCGGACGCTCTAAGATGGCTGGCATCGTCAGACTCTATTATATCTCGATTCGCCGAATCCTGCTGTTAATCGTACAGCGCGTCCAGATAGTGGCGTAGTACCTCGTCGATCACGCCGCGAAACGGCAACGAGTTCGCCATGCCATAGATGGGCGCCAGCTTGCCTTCCACTTTGGGATTCGCTTTGACGAACTCCACCGAGTCGTGCAGGTCTTTCAGGAACTGCTCGGCGACGCCCGGTTGCGTGTGGCGCACGGTGATGGCAATATGCACGCCGGGAGGCTTCTGGAGGGCGTTCAGGCGCCAGCCGCGTTGCGCCATCTGCTCCCACACCTGATAGATGTTCAGGCGTTCGGCGGTGAAGGCAATCAGAAAGAGCGGCTCGCCCATCAGGCGCAGGTCGGGCATGGCTTCAATCCCCTTGCGGATGGCGAGCGCGGTCTCCATAATCTGCCGCGCGATCTCCAGATAGCCCTGACGCCCGAAGCGCACCATCGCCGCCCATGCGCCCACGCTCAACGCGCCGGGGCGACTGCCAGGCAGGGTCGGCGAAGCATACAGTCCCCCAGGCCAGTCCGTTGCCGTGAAATACTGGTATCGCCGGAGCGCGCGTCCGCGATAGAGAATCACCGAAACCCCTTTCGGCGTGTAGCCGTACTTGTGGGGGTCTACCGAAATGGAAGTTACGCCCTGCACACGGAAATCAAATGGCGTGACGGGGTAGCCCAGCGCCTCAATAAACGGCAGGATGAAGCCCCCCAGACAGCCATCCACATGCATGCCCAGCCCATATTCGTGGGCAAGCTGGGCAATCTGCGGAATGGGGTCTACCACGCCATGGGGGAAAGTGCCTGCTGAAGCCACCAGGGCAATCGTGCGGCGGGTGATGGCGCGATGCATCGCCTCCACATCCGCCTTGAAATCGTCGCGCACGGGGGTGCGTATCAGTTTGATGCAGAACAGGTGCGCCGCTTTGTCGAAGGCGGGGTGCGCCGTTTCGGGGGCAATCACTTCGGGTTCGGTGATGCCTTTCTCGGCGCGTGCCCAGTCGCGATAGGTCTTCATCGCCAGCAGGATGCTCTCCGTGCCGCCGGAAGTCACGGTGCCCACCACCTGCTGCTGGGGGTCAGGGTGACTGGGGTCGCCGTTCAGCAGGCGTGCAGTCATCTTGACGATTTCTGCTTCAAAGTGAATCGTGCTGGGGAAGAGGTCGGCGTGCAATGGGTTGCTCTGGGAGTGGAGCGCGTACACGCGGCTGAGGAACGCACTATGCTCCGCACCGCCATGATAGACAGTGCCTGAGACGCGCCCCTGCTCCCAAGCGGGCTTTTCGCGCTCGCGCAACTGCTCCAGCCAGCTCAGAATCTGAGACTCTTCAACGCCCGTTTCGGGTAGCTCGGTGAACGCAGGCAGGTCCGCGACTGCTTTCTGAATTTGCTCGCGTGCAAGCGATTCGACAGCGGCGTACTCGGCTTCCAGCTTCTGGCGCACGCCGGGCACGCGCTGAATGAGCGGCTCCGTGCTTTTCGCCACGCGCTCCCAGAACCTCTTCATGCAAGGCATGATACCTGAACCTGCATAGCCTCTCGAAAAACTACCTGTGATTCCGACAATACGCTATGGAATGCGGATTCTGGTGGTGGACGACGAGCCGATGGTGCAATTCCTGCTCCAGCAATTTTTGACCGATGCGGGGTATGAGGTAGACCTCGCAAACAACGGATGCGAGGCAGTTCAATACCTCCAGACCTGCACCTACGATCTCGTGTTGACCGATGTGCATATGCCTTACATGAACGGCGATACGCTCGTCGCCTGGATGCGCGAGAACCGCATTCCCACACCGATTGTGGTGATGGACAGCTATCCCGAAGCGTTTCTGGAGAAGACGCCTGCTGAATGGGTGTTCGCCGTGCTTGCGAAGCCCTTTGACCTGAGCGAGGTCCGGCAGATTCTCCATCAGCTCGGGAAGGTTCCGTTAAGGAGGTAAGAAATGCGAGCTTTGTTTGTGGCAGGGTGCTTGACGGGGATCACACTGGCAGGCACTGCGCAACGCACTTCGGAAACGGCGGAGTGGTTGTTTGCTGACCCGCAGGAGGTGGTGCAGACCGCCACCCGCACGGAGCGCACCGTCTACGAATCGTTTACCACAGTGCGCGTGCTGACACGGCGTGAGATTGAGCTTTCGGGAGCGCAGAATCTGCATGAGCTGTTGAGCCGTATGGTGGTGGACTTTGAGGCGCAGGAAGGCTCTTTGCATAACCTCCTCAGCACGCGCGGAACCTACAGCGCCTCCGAATTCAACGAGCGCACACTCTTCCTGATGGATGGCATGCCCCTCAACGACGCGATTCTGGGCAACTTCTCGCCGATGTCGATTGGCACCCACGATATTGAGCGCGTGGAGGTGGCGTTTGGACCTGGCTCTGCGATGTACGGACCGAACGCCTTTGCAGGGGTGGTGAACCTCATCACGCGCCGCAAGGCGGGCGAAACCGCCCCGTCGTTTTTCAGCGGGTTCGCAGAGCGGGGGGGCTACCTGACCTCGGCGCGCTGGGCGTCGCCGAACTCCCCACTGAAGGTGCAAGCCTCCTTCTGGCGCGACCCGGGCAGCAACCGTCTCCAGAACAACGACACAATCGTGCGCTCGCTCATCGCAAACTGGAGCCAGAAACGCGCCCAGCACCAGTGGAACCTGCTGTATGGCTATGTGGATATGGATCGCGGGAGCGTGGGCATGCGCTACGGCGTGTTTCCCACCCCGCATGACCGCTGGCAAAGCCGCATGCACTACTGGACGCTGGAATGGAGTTCAGGGGAGGCACGCAAGCACATCTGGCGTTTTTACGGCTCCACAGGCGATTTAGACCTGTTGCGCACGCAGCCGCCCACCTTCGCGCTGAACACGCGCACGACACGCGCTTTTGACCAGACGATGGCGGGGTTAGAGACCTTCTGGCAGTGGGGTTCTCCAAAAGCACAGTATCTGGGTGGTGCGGACTATCGCTATACCTCTGTTCGGAGCGCCAATCATCTGGGCGGGAGCCATTCGGCGACGAATCTCGCGTTTTTCCTGCAAGGTGAATGGCAGGTTGGGCGGTGGCGTCCGATCGCAGGCGCACGCTACGACACGCACTCCATCTACGGGAGCCAGTTCAGCCCACGGCTGGGGTTCACCTATCAGTTGAACAGCCAGAACATCCTGCGCGCCTCGTGGGGGCACGCCTTCCGCGCGCCCAGCTTTGTGGAACTCTACCTCACCAATTTCCCGCTCTGGACGCCCGTGTGGGACGGCAACAACTGGATTGCCGTGCCCTACCAGATTGAAGGCAATCCCAACCTGAAGCCCGAGAAGATACAGGCGTTTGAACTCGGATGGAAGTACGCGGGTACGGGACTTCGCTGGGATGTGGCTTACTTCCGCCAGAGCCTCAGCGATATGGTGACGGTGTTCCTGCGCGATCCAAACCAGCCCTGGTTACGGCAGTTCAACAACCTTTACGCCTTCACGATTGAAGGCTGGAGTGCAGAGGTCGGCTGGAAGCTCGCTCCTCAAACCGACCTCACGCTTGCTTACATGCAGCTGGACTATGGCGGTCGCGTCGAACAGGACTATCGCCCTGCCCGGGACCGTGCCGTGATTCGTATTGCCCACTGGAACGAAAAGGGCTGGAGCGGACAGCTGGCTTTCGTCTATCCCGCGATGCGACTGGGGTATACAGACGCTTATGCGTGGAACAGCTTCCTCACCCTGATTTATCGCTCCGATTCGCGCACGCGCTGGAACCTGCGCATCGACAACCTGTTTAACACGCCCACAGAGCTGGCACGCTGGGTGCCTGGCGGGGGGCGCACGATATGGCTCACACTACAACGCGACTGGTGAAGCAGGCAGGCTATGCAACAAAGCATCACAGGCTGGCTATGGGGAGCGTGGCTGATTCTCTGTTGGGCATGTGCGAACGCCCAGCCCGCTCCCGTCCTGATTCTTAAGAGCCGCGAGGGCGCGCTCTACGAGCCTGTGGTGCAGAGCCTGGTAAATGAGCTGAAGCGCAAAACGCCTGACCTCAACCCGCCCATTTTCAGCCTGACGGGTAGCAAAACCGACGCCGAAATCGTGCGCAACCTGCTGGAACGCAAACCGCGCGTGATTGTGGCGATTGGAACCGACGCCGCGCTCCAGCTGAAACAACACACCCACTCGCTGCCGGAATCGCAGCGCCCCATCGTGGTGTTCACGATGGTGCTGGACCCTGTGGCGCTCGGGTTAGTACCAGGTGCGGAGCAGTCGGACTCCCACTTCGTGGGCGTGGCGCTCACCGTGCGCCCGCAGCGCCAGTTTCGCGCCTTGCTGGATGTCGCCCCACAAGCCAGACGGATCGGCGTCGTATATAACCCCAACGATGCGACCTCAACGCGCCTTATTCAGCAAGCACGCGACGATGCCGAAAAACTCGGAATTCAACTGGTGGAAGCCTCCGCCACAAAGCCTGAAGAGGTGCCCCAGGCGCTCAATGCTCTCAAAAACCAGATTGACGCTTTCTGGTTGATTCCCGACCCCGTATGCGCCGCGCCCCAACCGTTTCAGCAGATTCAGGCGTTCGTCTCGGAGCGGAAACTGCCGCTGGTGGCGTTTTCCGACTCGTATGTACGGCGCGGCGCGCTGATGGCAGTGGGTCCTGACCTTGCAGAGCAGGGCGTGCTGGCAGCCGAGCTGGTACAGCAGATTCTCAACGGCACGCCCGCAGAAACCCTGCCCTTGCTGACCCCGCGACGCCTGCTCTCCTACTATAACACCGCTCAGGCACGGCGGATTGGAATCGCGATTCCCGATATGCTCTTGAATCTTGCCGAAAAGGTGTTCGACCAATGAGACGGTTAGGATTGCGTACGAGGCTGATGCTGTTTTATGGGCTGATGGCGTTAGCGCCCATCCTGCTGGCGGGCTATTTGCTCTATGCCTATCTGGGCGCTCAGACCACGCAGTCGCTTGCACACCTCCAGACGCAGGCGGAGCATCAGCTCCGACGCTACCACCGCACCACCACACAAGCAGCAGAGCAGGCTTTTGAGGAGTCGCTCCGCGCCACCCAGCCCGCGCTGGAACACCAGCTCCACGAGTTCCGACAGACCGCTCAAACCCAGCAGAGTCAGGCGCTGAAACAAAGCCTCGCCCAGATCTCTGCCCAGCTTCAGCAAGACCTCCAGCAGGTTCAGACCGAGACGGAGCGCAACACCCAGCGCACTTTTGCGCAAGCCAGCCAGCGCATCGAGGCGGTACAGAGGCAGGCGCTTGCTACACTACTCGCCGAGTCGTCCCAGGCAACTCAAAGCGCACTGAGCGAACTGATAAAAGCCCAGCTCAACTTGCTGGCGGAGAGTCTTTCGCGCCAGGTGGAGGCAATCGCCCGCGACTATATCACCCAGCTCACCCTGATTGCTCAGCAGCCAGCCATTCAGTCAGGGCGCGAGACCGAAAGCCGCTGGATTCTGCAAAGCCTGCAGAACCGTGAGCCTGCCTATCAGCTGCTCGCGGTTCTGAACGCTCAGGGGAAGCCCCAGCTGATTCTCAGCGACGAGGAAATCCCTGAAACGGTGTTGGCCCCACTGATTCAGCCTCTGTGGGACGCGCTCCAGCGAACCGATGACCCGATGGTGGGCGCCCCAGTGGTGGTGACAATTGGCTTGCGACCAACGCCTTGCGTACCGTTGATGGCGCCCATCCGTCAGCGGGGAACCGAGCTGGTGGGAGCGGTGTTTGCGATCGCATCGCTGGACGAGATGCGCCAGCTGCTGCAAACTTTTCGGATTGGCAAGCGTGGGGTCGCTTCGCTGGTGGCGGCGGACGGCACGCTCCTCGCTCATCCCGACAGCCGACAGGTGGGTTCCCGATTCGCGCTCGCCTTGCCTGAGCAAGGAACCGTGCAGGAAATGGAAACCCCCGACGGGCGAACCCTCGTGACCACCGCGCGAATCGCCCAGCTGAACGCCTACCTTGTCATCACCCAGCCCACAGAAGAGGCGTTTCAGCTGGTGCAGGCGCTTCAGGAACGACTTCAGCAAAGCTACCAGGTTCAAAGTGGCGAGATACACCAGGCGCTTCAGCAGATTCGGGGTGAGCTTCAGGGGCAGCTGGCGTCTCAACAACAGCGCTCGCGTACCCAGATTCGCGCAAGCCTGAAGCAGGTACAGACACACACACAACAACAACTGACAGACACCCTGAACGCCCTCAGCCAGCACCAGCGCACCGAGTGGCTCGCCCTCCTGCAAAACAGCTTCCGACTGTTGCAGGAAAACCTCTACAAACAGATTGCCACAGTGCAGAGCCAGATGTTTGAGCAAACGCGCCAGCAGTTCGGGATAATCCGCCAGCAGATTGTGGAGAACATCACCCAGCAGATGCAAAACGCCTTCCTGATAGCCCTCTTCACGGTGGCAGTGTTTATTCTGCTGGGCGGCTTGTATCTGCATCGCACGCTGGTGCGCCCCCTGCGCGCGATTGTCAATGCCAGCCATGCGATTGCACAGGGCAATCTGGCACAGCGCGTGCAACTCCCTTATCGCGGTTGCCCTGACCTCAATCACCTTGCCGAATCGCTGAACTTTATGATAGACTCCCTGCGGCAGGCGGAAGCGCAGCTGATTCAGTCCTCGAAGCTGGCATCGCTGGGCACGCTGGCGTCAGGGGTAGCGCATGAGCTTAACCAGCCGCTCGCAATTATTCGCGCCATCGCGCAACAGAATCTGGAGCTTCTGCGAAAGGGCGAGCTGACCCCCCAGCAGCGCGCCCTGCTGGAAGAAGACCTGCAGATTGTAGAGCGTCAAACTGCCCGCATGAGCCAGATTATTCTGCATCTGCGCACTTTTGCCCGCAAACCGAGCGAGGCGATGGAGCCTGTGAACCTCAACGAAGTGGCGCGGAATGCACTTATTCTGCTCCGTGAGCAGTTGCGCCAGCGCGAGATTACGCTGATAGAAGAGTACGACGAGACGCTGCCGACGGTGATGGGCGAAGCGAATGCGCTGGAGCAGATTGTGATTAACCTGCTCACCAACGCCCGCGACGCGCTGGAAGCGACCCCCAACGCGCAAATTCGGATTGCCACACGCAAGGTGGAACGCGACGGCGCGCTCTGGGTGGAACTCTGTGTCGCCGATAATGGTCCGGGCGTGCCCGAAGCCATCCGCTCCCAGATTTTTGACCCCTTCTTCACCACTAAAGACCCCAACAAGGGCACCGGGTTGGGGTTAGCCATCTCGCTGGAAATTGCCCAGAAACACAAAGGCACGCTCCGACTGGAACCGACCGAGCGCGGAGCGTGCTTCGTGTTGCAACTGCCGGCGGCGCAAACAGAGCGCGAGGCGGCTTAGAGGCTCCCCAGCACCAGCGACTCGGCGTTTGCCACCTTGTCGGCGACCTCGTTCAAAAACTCCGCCGCGCCCACGCCATTAATCAGGCGGTGATCAAAGGTCAGCACCAGATTCACATGGGGCACGCCGTCCACAGGGAAGGTGTCGCCCGCGAACAGAATCGCGACTGCGGGCGCCACCAGCACAGGAATGGCGTCTATAATCTGATACCCACCCATGTAGGTGAGCAGGAGTTGCATGCTGGCGTCCGCCTGGTCTTCGCCTGCGCGCGCCTTGCGAATCTGCGCCTGCGCGGTACGCACGAATGACACGAAATCCAGCGCGGAAGCTTCCTTCACCAGCGCGGTGACCAGCTCGTCGCCCGGACGCGCCACCGCAATCCCCAGATTCACATGCTGGTACTCGCGCAGGGTGTCCTCGCCCACCAGCTGGGAGCGGAACTTGGGATGATTGCGCGTGGCTTGCACCACACAGTAAGCGAACACCTGAAATTCGGAGGGCTGGACGGGCACATCGGCACGCGCCTTGAGCTGGGCGACCGTTTTCTGAATGCTGTCCCAGCGGGCAGTGCGGCGCATGGTGGCGGGTACCACCAGCTGGCTGCTGCGCTTGAGCCGATAGATAAAAGTACGCTGCTGCTGGGGGAGCGGGTAGTCCACATAGCCCCCCGGGGCAACGGTACGGGTGCTGAGGTAATGGTCGATATCTTCGGGCATGAGCTTATTGCCGTTGAGCGGGGGGATGCGGCGCAGCTCCTCTTCGGAAATGCCCTTCTGGCGGGCGTAGGCGCGTGTGCGGGGTGGGATTATCACCTCCAGCCGCTCGCCGACCGCTGGCGTGGGCGCACTGAGGGGGACTTCCACGCTCGGCGCGGTGTGCCCTGCGCCATGCCCCGTAGCGGGCGCCGCCTCCACCACGCCCTCCACCTCCATACGCGCAATCGGCGCCCCAATCGGTAAAATGTCGCCCTCCTTCGCCAGCCATTCCACAATCACACCCGTGTAGGGGCTTTCCACTTCCACATTCGCTTTGTCGGTCTCCATCTCGTAGATATGTTCGTCCCGCTGAACACGGTCGCCCGGCTGCTTCAGAAACCGCAGGACGCGCACCTCGGTCAAACCTTCACCTAACTGTGGAACCACGACCTCAATAATTGCCATCGTTTCCGCCCTCCGTTGCGAGGAGTATTGTACCCGTTTTTTTGCCTCTACGGTGAACCTGCGCGGCGGATGCGTACGAGAGATAAACTTATCTACGGTTTCGGTGGTTGGAGAGGATAGAACTGCTCGCTCTCTATCAATTCGGCAGCAAACCGGAGGGCAGCCCGGATCTCCTCCTCACCCAATCCATACTCCTCCATAACCTCCTCAAAACTCATGCCGCTGGCTAAAGCGCCCAGCACACGCGCCACCGGCACCCGCGTGCCTGCAATCACAGGCTTTCCATGTTGAATCGAGGGATCAATCTTGATGCGCGCTTCCATCTGTTCTCACCCACGCCAAGTATACCCCATCGGGTATACTTCCCCACGGAGGGAAACGATGCGAAACCTGATCATTCTAATCGCAGGGGTCTTACTGCTCGGTGCGCTACTCGCTCAGCAGGATGCGAAAGCGTTCCTCAAGCAGGTGCAGCAAAAGTATCGCAACGCCAAAACGATGGATGTCAATGTCAATCTGACCATCGAGTTCCAGATGGGTAGCAACAGTGGACGCCAGGTGATTGACGCCCATACGATTGTGCAGTTCCCCAACCGCGTGTACGCCAAAATCAAAGGCGGCATGATGGGCGAGACCGAAATCTACTCTGACGGCAAGACGATGTATATGTATAATCCGGCGACCAAGCAGTATATGAAGCGCGAGGCGCCGCCCAGCTTGAAGGGACCAGGCGCAGGCGCGCTGGGTCCCGTAGGACTGCTGTTTATGCTCGCCGAAGAAGACCTGGATAAAGGCGGCGCCAACCGCAAATTCGCATTCAAGGGCACACAGAACCTGCAGGGCAAGCAGGTGCGCGTAGTGGAAATCACCGAAAGCGGTAATGGCGGCAACTCCACAGTGCGTCTGATGGTGGGCACGAAGGATATGCTCATCCATCGCGTGGAATCGGTGGAGACGCGCAAGGGTCAGCAGCAAGGGCAGACCATGACCCAGAAAGTTACCGTCGCCATCAAGTATAACAGTTTCGACAAGCCCGTGCCTGCGAGCCGTTTCAAGTTCACCCCCCCTAAAGACGCCAAAGAGATTCAGGCGCCCACTCCTGCCTCTCCGGGCGCGTCTCAAAGGCGCTAAGATGAGAGGGGCGCACGCAGGTGCGCCCCTGAGCTTTTTACTGCCTCCGAAACGCTCTCTCGCCTCCAGCGTCCATCCTGCAGAGGGTGAAATGCATGAGACCTGTCTGGGCGCTTCTTCTGGGGATGAGCATCGGCTGGACCCAGGCGACGCATGAGGCGAATCTTTCTGAAGACCCGCGCTTGCAGAAACCCATCACGGTATGGGTGCGCACGGAGCCCCTGCGCGATGCGCTGAAAGCCATCCAGAAGCAGGTGGGCGTCCCCCTCATTTGTCCCGACCGCCTGCAGAGCGAAAAAGTGGCTGTTTTTGTGGAGAACCGCCCCGCGCACGAGGTGCTGACGAGGCTCGCCAGAGTGCTACGCCTGCGCTGGGAGACCTACAACGACGGGTATCGAATTGAGCGTGCTTTTGAAGAGACCAAACTCGAGGAGGAGGCGCTTCGCATAGACCGTGAAGCGGGGCGCAAGGGGATGGAAGCCTACCTGCAGATGCTCCGCCGCGTGATGGCGATGACCCCCGAAGAGCGCCGTCGGCGGCAAGAAGCGCTCAAGCAAGCCCTCAAAAACACGGAGACGCCCGACCCCCTGGTGGAGGAGGAACTGCTCTTCCTTCGCAGCCTCGAAGAGGACTGGGGCAGTCGTGCCCTTATGGTACTGGCTTCCTTGCCGCCTGCCCAGAGCCAGCGACTCGCGCAAGAGGGAACCTTGCTCTACAGCACGCATCCCCCTGCGGGCGTCAATCCCCTCCCGCCTGCGCTCTGGAAACTGTATCACGGCGATAGAGAGCCTCAAAAGGTACAGGAGATGTCCTCTGTGGGCAGTCAGGTTTCAGAGGTTCACCTGAGGCGGCTCAGCCTCGGCTACCGCTTCTCGACGCTCACCAACCTGCTGCTGGTTCAGGTGGGAGAGGAGAAGCACTACGAGCCTGTTTCGGGCGACCCTGACTATATGTACGCCCACTGTGAGTATGCAACCTACACGGAAGCGCAAGCGATTCCGATAGAGGAGTCGATTCTCGAGCGCTCTGCCCTGTATCAGCAGTGGGCGGAGTGGAGCGAGCCTGCTAAAGCAATCGTGGATTGGATTAACAAGCGCAAGCCCCTCCCAAATCGCTCCGCATTCCCGCCCGGATGGCAGCTCCCCCGGTTTCACGAGCGTTTGGGGAACTTCCTATCAATAGCAGCGGTGCTGGAGATTTTTGCGTGGCGCTATGGGATTCCCGTTGTCGCCGATTCGTACCGCGTGGGGGCGCTCGTGGTTCCAGAGAAGTTTTCCGAGACTGCCCTGCTAAAGTCTGCGCTCCACCAGTGCTGGGCACGGCGGGAGGGCGAGTACCTGCTGGTGCGGCGTCAACGCTACTGGGCGTGGCGTCAGGTGGAGCCGAACGAGGCAGTGATTCGCGAGCTGGAAGCCCGGTTCCAGCGAACAGGGAAGTTGTCCATCGACGACTACGCGCGATTTGTCAGCGCCCTGAGTCAGCCTGCCTATCACTATTTTCTGGAGCAGGGGCTTGGGGGACTCCAGCTGGGGTTGGGGGTGCAGTTTCCCTGCGAGCCGTTGTATCAGTTGCCCCTTCTGAAGTTCTGGGGTACGCTCACTCCTGCTCAGCGCATGGCGGTGATGTCAAAGGGGTTCCTGCCCTTGCGCCGTATGACGGTTGCCCAGCGCAAGGCGTTTGAACACGCGCTGGAGCCGCTCTTCTCCCATCCGAATCGCTTGCTCGCCCCCCCTGCTGAATGCGGCTACTCCGCTCCTGTGCGTGGTGCCCTCTCCTACCTTTTTCACGGTTCCAGCCTCAGCAATGTCTCCTTCAGTGAGGCGGGGTTCTACCTGCTGGAGCAGGAGAACTTGCGCGTGGAAAAGCGCCTCTTACAGGGTGATTTTGTTTACGAAGTGCATATCCACAACACGGATGCGGAAAAGGTCTCCGAGAAAGGCGCTCTGCTTCAGGCTTATGAAAGCCAGGTTCAGAGGTTCGTGTTTCAGGTGACGCCCTCGTTTTTCACCGACTATCTGTTTTTCGCGCTGGCTCCGATGGAGTCGCCTAATCGCCCGGCGGCGGGGGGAAGTCCAGCACGGTAGTGGGGATTTCCATGCTCAGCCCGGTGCGGGTGTCCGTGACGATGATTTTGGTGCTGCCCATGCGCACGCCCACCACGCGCCCGGTGTTATCCACGGTCGCAATCGCAGGGTTCTGGCTCGCCCACACGAAGTTCGCGCTCACGGGCTGATTGTTCTGGTCATACATGGCGGCGCTTACCTGAACCGCCTGAGCAACCCACACTTCAATTGTGGCAGGGTTCGCCTCGATGCGGTAGCGGCGCAGGTCATAGGTGATGGAGGTCTGCTGCCCTGCTACCACTGTGAAGGTCTGGAAAAGCGCCTGCCCGTTGCCCAGACTCACCTCCACTCGAATCTCGTGCGTGCCCGGAGGCAGTTCGATTCGGCTGGGGTCGCTCACAAGGTTCCCGTTGAGGTAGACCTTTGCGTCGGCAGGCTGCCCGGAGACGCGCAGGAAGAAAGTTCCCCCAGCGCCGCCCCCACCGCCAGAGCAGGCGATCAGGCTCGCCACAAACAGCGCTCCCAACCCTATCAACCACCATGTCGGTTTCCGCATCGTTTGCCTCCGAGTTATTAGACGCCCATCAGAACTCCGCGTTACCGGGCGTGCGCGGGAACGGAATCACATCCCGGATGTTTTTCATGCCGGTGATATACATCAGCATGCGTTCAAACCCCAGCCCGAAGCCAGAGTGCGGTGCGCTCCCGTAGCGGCGCAGGTCTAAGTACCACCAGTAGTCTTCCTCGCGCAGTCCCATTTCCCGAATGCGCTGGAGCAGCACCTCATAGCGCTCCTCGCGCTGGCTCCCGCCGATAATCTCGCCGACGCGGGGCACCAGCACATCCATCGCACGCACGGTCTGACCGTCGTCGTTCAGGCGCATATAGAACGCCTTAATCTGCCTGGGATAGTCTGTTACAATCACGGGCTTGCGGAACGCCTCTTCGGTCAGGTAGCGCTCGTGTTCCGTCTGCAGGTCGTTGCCCCATACAGGGGGGAACTCCCAGCTGCGGTTCGCTTTCTGGAGAATCTGGATTGCCTCGGTGTAAGTGATTCGTTCGAAGGGCGCTGTGGCTACATGCTCCAGCGTCTCCAGCACTGTGTTGTCGATGCGCTGGTGGAAAAACTCTAAGTCTTCCTGACAATTCTCTAACACATAGCGGATGATGGCTTTCAGAAAATCTTCTGCGAGCTGAGCGTTATCTTCCAGTTCGTAGAACGCCATTTCGGGTTCCACCATCCAGAATTCGGCGAGGTGGCGGGGCGTGTTGCTGTTTTCAGCGCGGAAGGTGGGTCCGAAGGTGTAGACCTTGCCCAGCGCGAGGGCGAGCGCCTCGGCTTCCAGCTGACCGCTCACGGTGAGATAGGTCGGCTTGCCGAAAAAGTCCTGCGACCAGTCAATCGCGCCGTTGGGCAATCGGGGCGGGTTTTCGATATCGAGGGTGGTAACACGGAACATCGCGCCCGCGCCCTCGCAGTCGGAGGCGGTGATGATGGGCGTGTGGATGTAGTAAAACCCGCGCTCATGGAAAAACTGGTGAATGGCGTAGGCGAGGGCGTGTCGCACACGGAACACGGCGCCGAAGGTGTTGCCCCGTGCGCGCAGGTGGGCAATCTCACGCAGGTACTCAAAGGTGTGTCCTTTTTTCTGCAGGGGATAGGTTTCAGGGTCTGCCGCGCCAAACAGGCGCAGGCGCTGGAGTTTCAGTTCCACGGGCTGCTTGGGCGCGGGCGACTCCACCAGCACGCCTGTCGCCTCGATGCAGGCGCCCGTCGTTACCTGTTTCAGCGTCTCTTCGGGCACGACGCCTGCTTCCACTACAATCTGCAGGCTTTTGAAGCGCGAGCCGTCGTTCAGCTCAATGAACGAGATGCCCTTCGAGTCGCGTCGTGAGCGTACCCAACCGCGCACGGTCAGCACGCTCCCGACGGGCATCGTGTATGCCTCTTTGACCGAGACCCACTTCGGTTCCATCAGGCTAATTGTACCTGAGGGTCAGGCGTCCATCAGCGCGGCGACGCCGGGCAGTGTGCGCCCTTCCAGAAACTCCAGCGAGGCGCCGCCCCCTGTAGAGATGTGGGTCATGCGCTCTGCGAAGCCCAGCTGCTCGGCGCACGCGGCGGTATCGCCCCCGCCCAGAATGGAAACCGCGCCTGAGTTCGCCAGCGCTTCCATCACCACGCGCGTGCCCTGTTCAAACGGCGGAGTTTCAAACGCGCCCAGCGGACCGTTCCACACGACGGTTTTCGCCGTGCGTACCACCTCGGCGAAGCGCTGGGCGGTCTCCGCGCCAATATCCAGCCCCATCTTATCGGCGGGGATGGCGCTCACGGGCACGGTCTGTGTGGCGACTCCGGGCGCGAGCGCGTCCGCCACCACCACATCGGTGGGGAGCAAAATCTTGTCGCCCGCTTCGGCGAGCGTCTGGCGTGCGAACTCGATGCTCTCGGCGTCCAGCAACGAGCGCCCAATCTCATAGCCCTGCGCTTTGAGGAAAGTGAACGCCATGCCGCCGCCAATCAGCAGGCGGTCTACCTTCGGCAGCAGGTTGCGGATGACGCCGATTTTATCATGCACCTTTGCGCCGCCCAGAATCGCCACGAAGGGGTGTTCGGGGTTCGCCAGCGCCTGCCCCAGATAGCGCAGTTCTTTTTCCATCAGGAAGCCGGCGACGGCGGGCAGATAGTGCGCCACGCCTTCGGTGGAGGCGTGCGCGCGGTGAGCGGAGCCGAAGGCATCGTTCACATAGACCTCGCCCAGCCGCGCCAGTGCCTGCGCGAAAGCGGGATCGTTCGCCTCCTCTTCAGGATGAAAGCGCAGGTTCTCCAGCAGAATCACGGAACCCTGTGGGGCGTTGCGCACCTGCGCCTCGACCTGCTCGCCCACGCAGTCGTCTAAAAACAGCACCTCGCGCCCCAGCAGCTGGCTCAGTCGCTCGGCAACGGGGCGCAGCGAGTATTGCGGGTCGCGCTTGCCTTTCGGGCGCCCGAAGTGCGACATCAGAACCACCGTCGCGCCCTGCTCCAGCAGATACTGAATGGTGGGCAACGAGGCACGAATGCGCCGATCGTCGGTAATCTGCCCGTCCTGCATCGGCACATTGAAATCCACGCGCACCAGCACGCGCTTGCCCTGTACCTCGATATCGCGAACCGTCTTCTTGTTCATTCGGCGACCTCCTCGTTCAGGCGCCCGATGAACGCCTCCAGCGTCATCTGTCCCAGATCGCCCGAATCGCGGCTGCGCACTGCCACCAGCCCGCCCTCCTGCTCTTTATCGCCGATAATCAGCATATAGGGCACTTTCTGGGTCTGGTGATAGCGGATTTTGTATCCGAGTGTTTCACGCCGCCGATCCAGCTCGACGCGGAAGCCTGCCTCGCTCAGCTGCTGCGAAACCTGCTGGGCGTAGTCCATATGGCGGTCGGCAATCGGGATAACCGCCACCTGCAGCGGCGCCAGCCAGAGCGGGAACGCCCCCGCATAATGCTCTATCAGGAACCCCATCATGCGCTCGAAGGAGCCAATCGGCGCACGATGGATAATCACGGGGCGGTGCGGCTTGCCGTCCTCGCCCATGTATTCCAGGTCAAAACGGTGCGCCATCAGGAAGTCCAGCTGCACGGTGGAGATAGTCCACTCGCGTCCGAGGCAGTCGCGCACCTCCACATCGAGTTTGGGTCCGTAGAACGCCGCCTCGCCCTCCACTGCCACATAGTCCAGTTTCAGCTCGTCCAGCGCTTCGCGGAGAGCCGCCTCGGCGGTCTGCCACATCTGGTCGTCGTCGATATACTTCTCTTTGTTATTCGGGTCGCGCAACGAGAGCCGATACCAGAAGTCGGTCAGCTTCAGGCGCTTGTAGACCTTCTGAATCAGCTCGATGTTGTGTTGCACTTCGGCTTTAATCTGTTCGGGGCGCAGGAACACATGGGCGTCGTTGATGGTGAAGCACCGGACGCGAATCAGCCCCGACAGCTCGCCGCTCTTTTCGTAGCGGTAGACCGTGCCCAGCTCGGCGATACGCAGAGGCAGGTCGCGATAGGAGCGCGGCTCGGATTTGTAAATCAAGAAGTGGTGTGGGCAGTTCATGGGGCGTAGAATCAGCTCCTCGCCATCCTCGAACACCATCGGCGGGTACATCGAGTCTTTGTAGTAAGGATAGTGTCCGCTGGTGCGATAGAGGTTGAGGTTGGCGATTTCGGGCGTGCGCACATGCAGGTAGCCCGCTTTGAGCTCCTCCTGCAGGATAAACTCCTCCAGCACGCGGCGGATGGTGGCGCCTTTGGGCAGGAGCATCGGCAGCCCGGAGCCGACTTCGGGCGAGATGAAGAACAGCCCCAGTTCGCGCCCCAGTTTGCGGTGGTCGCGGCGGCGCGCCTCCTCAAGGCGATGGAGGTACTCTTCCAGTTCCTCCTGCGTGAAGAAGGCGGTTCCATAGATTCGGGTGAGCATCTTGTTGCGTGCATCGCCGCGCCAGTACGCGCCTGCTAACGAGAGCAGTTTAAAATGCTGAATCTGGCGCGTGTTTTCCACATGCGGACCGCGGCAGAGGTCAATAAAGTCGCCCTGTTTGTAAAAGCTGATCGGTTCGCCTTCAGGGATGGCGTTCAGCAGTTCCAGTTTATAGGGAACCTGCCCGATCTGTTCGATAATCTGGCGCGCCTCGTCGCGGGAGGTCTCGATACGCACGATGTCCAGCCCGCGCGCGGCGATTTCGCGCATCTTCTCCTCGATACGGGCTAAATCGTCCTCTTTGATGGGTTCTGGGAAATCGAAGTCGTAGTAGAAGCCGTTCTCGATGGGCGGACCGATACCGAGTTTTGTGTTGGGGTAGAGTTCCAGCACGGCTCGCGCCAGCAGGTGCGCCGCCGAGTGGCGCAGCCGATACAACGGGCTGTCGGGATAGTCGTACTTTGCCATCGTGGGGGGAATTGTACCCAAAATGGCGAGCATCTTGCCCATCTCACGCCAGGAGTTCAGGCGGGTATAATACCGCAGGAGTACCGTCACGGCTATGGAGAGGCGCTATCCTATTGATGAGGAGATTCAGATACGGGAGCAGTTGCGTTTGCTGGAGGCGGTTTCCGTTGCGCCGTTTCGTTCGCTCCCTGCTACACGAGAGCGCCGTCCCACCCACCGCGAAACGCGCCACCAACCGGTGAGCTTTCGCCGCGAGGCGCCTCACATCCCCTCCACAACCTTCGGTGCGTTCGGGCTATATCGCTATCCTGCCAAATTCATTCCTCAGGCAGTCGCCTATGTAATTGACCATTACGCCACCAACCGAAGCCGGATTATCGACCCCTTCGCAGGCAGCGGTACCACAGGGCTGACCGCCTACCTCTATGGGCTGGACAGTGAGCTGTGGGATTTGAACCCTCTTCTGCAACACATTATCGAAGCTGCGCTGGCAGACCCCTCGCTTCTGCACATCGATGCGCTGATAGAAACACTGACGCGCTCAAAGGCGTTCTGGTTACCTGAATGGTCACGCATGGATTACTGGTATCCTGAGCCAGCACTGAAATTGCTGGGGAAAGTGTGGGGTTACTATCACCTGGAGGCGGATGGCTCCCTGCGTCCGCTCCTTGCGATCCCACTGCTTCGTGCCACAAAGCTCCTTTCGTACAATGACCCACAACGCCAGAAACTTTCCCGTTCACCGAAGGCTATACAGCGTGTGGAGCGCCTGCTTCGAGAAGGGCTGGAATCGCGCTTCTACGCGGCTCTTCGCGAAGAGATGGCGCGAACAGTGCAGAAACTGCTGGAATACCAACACCTACTTGACCCAGCCTGTAAGCCCGCGATACGAGTTCAAGCAGGAGTGGACTCTTCGGAACTTGCCGAGTCGTTGCCTGACGATGCGCGTTGGGACATGTTGATTACCTCGCCTCCCTATCTACAGGCGCAAGAGTATATCCGTTGTTCCAAGCTGGATCTCTTCTGGCTGGGCTATCCAGAGGAAACAATTCGCGAACTCGCCAAACGGGAGCTGCCCTACAAAAAGGTCGAACCATTTGAGGTTCTCTCGCCGACTTACTGCGAATATGCCGAGCAAATTCAAGAGTCGCATCTTTTGCGTCTTTATCAGCACTACTTTTTCTCTGTGGCGAAAACGCTAACCTTGCTTTCAGAACGGATCGCGGATACCATGTGTCTCTTTGTGGGGCAAGCGACGGTACGAGGCAAGCGTATCCCAACCGATGTGATTTTTGCGGAGCATTTCACGGCGCTCGGATGGCGCCACGAAGTTACCTATATCGACAAGATTGAAGCGCGGGTCATGTTTCGCTCACGCTTTAACCCCGCTACAGGCATCGAAGACCACCGCATGCCAACAGAACATATGGTGATTCTGAGGCGGTAGCCATGCCAACAGAAGAATTGGGGAGACAGGGAGCAGTCGAGGGATTCGCGAACGAGCATATCGCTGCGGGGATACTCATGAAGCGCTACCAGAATGTGTCCCTGGTAGACCTACCCCTTTCCCATTACGACATTATCATTGCCCGCAAGCGCGAGGACGGAACCGAAGACATCATTCGGGCGCAGGTGAAAACGGCGCGGAAAAGCATCAGTTTTATCGGGGGCGTGCGGGGAGGAGCCGACAGAATCTACAAATCGGATGTGAAAAAGTACCGCCAGAATACCGCAACTTCTGATGTTGTCATCGGGGTTCACGAGACGCCAGAAGGCAAGTTTGTGCTTTATTTTGTACCTACCTGTCTGATAGAAGAAATCGACCAAAACAGTATCGCTTTGAACAGAATTCCGATGCTCAGGGAGAACTACGAAGTGCTGGAGAGATGTAAAGATCGCGAGTTCGTGCTTCAGGTCTGCCGAGAAGTTGTCGAGAGGTCGAAGAAACACAGACCCCGACAGGTATAATCCTCTCCACCAGATGCGTGTCTATGACCTGCGAACGGAATCGGCAGAGAGCGTGCGCCGGGCGTTGCGCCACGCGCTGACCGAACCCACACCCGAAGCCGAAGCGCAGGTACGCG